>Ga0101943_1000127_pt1:0-200000 | contig 201174 bp, 173 predicted proteins | sample DewCreD2012metaG_5_FD_75244 | JGI IMG/M metagenome (GOLD analysis project Ga0101943, IMG submission 75244) | Hot spring sediment bacterial and archeal communities from British Columbia, Canada, to study Microbial Dark Matter (Phase II) - Dewar... ... | reverse complement strand
GGCGGGTTTCGTATCTTTCGGCCGGATCATCCCGCCCCTGCCCCCCTGAAGGACCACGCACGTGGGCCGATGACCTATCCTCGAAGGCCGGATGCCCATCGAAGGCGAATGGGCGGGCCGCGTCACTGGAGTGCGCGGCCAGCGCGTCGAGATCGCCATGATGCGCACCCCGACGGCCACAGCCGCCTCGAGCTCTCGCGCTTCGACGCCCCCGCCATCGCGTCCGATCACCGCACGGCCCCCGTGAACTCGTTGGGATACCTGCGCGTCATGTTCACCGTCGAGGACATCGACGACACCCTCGCCCGGCTCAGCAACCTCGGTGCGACGGTGGTTGATGAAGTCGTCAATTACGAAGACGTCTACCGGCTCTGCTATATCCGGGGTCCCGAAGGAATTCTCATCGGGCTCGCCCAACAGCTCGGGGAGCAGGCCTCCCGAGAGGATCCCGTGGAACGTAAGCGTTGAGGACGCTCTGGTTGACGAGCTGGTCCCTGCACACTTCCAGTTTCTCGACCAGTCTGTTGATTACGTTCGTCGTTGGTGCACCGCTGACGGCTTTTGCCTCGACGTGTTGCAACCCCTGCTCTGGCGCTGTCGCCAGGAGGTCTTGGTACTTCTACAGACGTGGAGCCGGTCTCCGAATCGTTGGGAGCGCCGGGCCAGTGTCGTACGTCTGTGCGCAAGGTTGGTGCAACGGGAGAGTTTGCCGATGCTGTGCTGCGCTTATGCGAGAACCTTGTCGGGGATTCGGATGACCTCGTGCGGAGAGCAGTGGGCTGTGGTCCTGGTACTCCCCAACGGTCTCCTGGACGTCTACTATCGCCGCTGAGGGGCCGCGGGCCTGCCAGTCGCTGACGACGACCAGGTATCGTCCAGCACATCGAGGTCGCGATAGGCGGCTCCAGCGGCGTGTCCTTGGGATAGCCGGGATGGCGGGTGGTTCCCGCAGGTGGACCAAGGCCGCGACCGCCTCCTGCTCCGCGGCGTCTGTGGCTGGGGTGATGCAGGCCGTCGCCACCAGGCCACGGCGGTTCTCCATCGGCACGTGGCCCTGGCAGGCCAGGGACGCTCCCCGCCTTGTCGTCCTGCCCTGCCAGGGGCTCTTCGGTCCGTGGTCGAAGCGTGGGGGCACGCGCAGGCCGATCCCGTCTGGAGGTGTGAGATGACGCGGCTCGAGGTCCTGCCCCTCACGGCCGCCCGCTGGGGCGATCTGGTCCAGCTCTTCAGCCGGCCCGGCGGGTCGATCGTCCGGGGGTGCTGGTGCATGTACTACCGCCGGACCGGGTCCGGCAGCCACGGGTCGGGGGCGGGTAACAGGGAAGCGATGCAGGCCCTGGTCGAGCAGGAGACCGTCCCCGGGCTCATCGCCTACCGGAGCGGGCGGCCGGTCGGCTGGATCTCGCTCGGTCCGCGGGAGGCGTACCCCCGGCTGGAGCGGTCGCCGGTGATGAAGCGCGTCGACGACCGGCCGGTCTGGTCGATCGTGTGCTTCTACGTCGACCCGCGGGAACGGGGCCGAGGCGTGGCGCGCGCCCTGCTGCGGGCAGCGATCGACTACGCCCGCAGCCAGGGTGCCAGGCTGCTGGAGGCGTACCCCGTCGACAAGCGCGCTCGCAGCCATCCCGATTTCCTGTGGTTCGGGCCGGCGCAGATGTTCAGACGGGCGGGGTTCCGGGAAGTGGCCCGGCGGAAGCCGGCCCGGCCCGTCATGCGACGCAGGCTCCGGTCGGGGCGACACCGTAGGGCCCGAGCGGGTGTCGATTCCCGCGCGACTCGTTCGTCGTAGAGGTGGAGGGCCTCCAGAGCCTGCGGGAGCCTCTCCCATCCCACGATCAGGAGGAGGCAGAAGCGATGCGGTTCATGATGATCGTCAAGGCCACGCCCGAGACCGAGGCCGGGGTGCTCCCGACGGAGGAGCAGCTGGCCGAGATGGCCCGGTACAACGAAGAGCTGGCGCGCGCCGGCGTGCTGCTGGCGGGGGAGGGGCTCCAGCCCTCCTCCAAGGGGGCGCGTGTCCGCTACGAGGGCAACCGGCGCACCGTGATCGACGGGCCGTTCACCGAGACCAAGGAGCTCATCGCCGGTTTCTGGCTGATTCAGGCGCGGTCCAAGGAGGAGGCGATCGAGTGGGCCCGCCGGGTGCCCTTCCAGGACGGGGAGGTCGAGGTGCGCCAGGTCTTCGAGCTGGAGGACTTCGGCCAGAGCGAGGCGGTGGAGCGCCACGCCCGGCTCCGGCAGCAGATGACGAAGCCGTCATCCGGCCCGTAGGAAGCAGCGCGTGTCCACGGCGGGCAGAGCGGTCGAGGCGGTCTGGGGGATCGAGTCCCCCCGTCTCGTCGCCGCGCTCACCCGGATGGTGGGCGACCTGGCCCTGGCCGAGGACCTGGCGCAGGACGCCCTGGTCGCCGCGCTGGAGCGGTGGCCAATCGACGGCGTCCCCGACAACCCGGGTGCCTGGCTCATGGCCACCGCGCGGCGGCGGGCGATCGACCTCCTCCGCCGGCAACGGCTCGCCGCCCGGAAGCACCAGGAGCTGGGGCGGGACCTCGAGGCGCAGCAGGAGGTCGCCGGGGAGCAGGTCGAGGAGGCGCTCGACGACCCCGTCGGCCCGGGCCGAGGCCCTCGGGGGGGCCCTGGGCCCGTATGCGCTGCAGGGGGCCATCGCAGCGTGCCACGCCCGCGCCCGCACCGCCGCGGAGACCGATTGGGTGCAGATCGTGGCCCTCTACGACGCGCTGGCCCAGGTGGCGTCGTCCCCGGTGGTCGCGCTCAACCGGGCGGTGGCGGTGGCCATGGCCTTCGGGCCGGCGGAAGGGCTCACCCTCGTCGACGCGCTGCTCGAGGAGCCGGCGCTGCGGGCCTACCACCTCCTGCCCGCGGTGCGCGGCGACCTCCTGGCCAGACTGGGCCGACCCGTCGAGGCGCGCCGCGAGTTCGAGCGGGCCGCAGCCCTGACCCGGAATGCGCGGGAGCGTCACCTCCTCCTGGCACGCGCTGGGGAGTCCCCCAGCCCGCCGGAGCCCTGACACCCCCCGGGCTTGCCCGGCCTAGCCCCGCGCCGCCCTGGGCACATCTCCCGGTGACTGGTCTCATCCGTCGTGTCCTCGAGCCGGGGTGCCGGCTCCAATCCATGGTGAGCGCATCGACCGAACAGGCAACCGCTCTCACCGACCTCCTCGACCGCGCCCGGGCGCTCGGTGCGGATCACGAGCCGCGGGCGGCCGAAGCGCTCTCCCTCTACCGGGACCTCAGCGCCTTGCTCGCATCCGTCGAGCCGCCGGAGGCGGCAGGGGGCGGCGCGCCGCGCCCCTCCTCGCCCGTCGACGACGTCCGGCGGGCCGCCATTGCCGCCCTGCGCTGGCAGGCGCTCCTGGTGCGCGCGCGCTCCGTCCGGCGGCTGCTCGGTGCGGAGGTGGGAGGAGAGGCGGGGGCGGACGTGGGCGGAGAGGCGGGTGCGGACCTGGAGGACGGGGTCGCCCTGCTCGGCGCCGCCCTGGCCCTCCACCGCCCCGACGACGCGGATCGTGCCGAGACCCTCTACCTGAGGGACTTCCTCACGCTCACCGCCAGGCTGGCTGCAGCCGATCCCCGGCCGGTGCGCGGCAGCGTTCTCGCGGAGGTGGTCCCTGCGGGCGCCCCGGCCGCCGGGACAGCCCCGGGGGACCCGGTGGCGGCACCACCTGGCGCCGCCCGCGACGGGGCATCGGTCGGACCGCCACGGGACGAGGAGCGACGCGGCCGCGCTCCGGAGGGCACGGCGCTGCAGGCGACGGCGGCTCAGGCCAGGGCCGGGCAGGCCGCGGACCTGCAGGCCACGGCCGCATCGGCCCGCGCGCGAGACGACGCGGGGCGCCGTCCTGCGGCGGGACGGACCGGCCAGCCGCAGCCTGAGGGTGGCCGCCCGGGTCCCGCTCGCCGGACGCGGCTCCCGGTGACCGCGGTGGCCGTGGTCGGCGGGTGCGTGGCCGGTCTTGCCGGGGGCCTGCTGCTCGCGCCGTACCTGCTGGGGTGGTTCCGCGCGCCGTCGCCCATGACCCCCACGGAAGCGTCGGCTCCGGCATCTCCTGCATCCCCGACACCCGCTCCGCGGCCGCTGGCCAGCGCTGCCGCGACGGCCCGTCCTGCCGCCCCGTCCGAAGTGGCCGCGACGACGGTGACCACGCCATCGCCCGCGATGAGCTCGCGCGCGTCGGCGCCGGGCGGAACCCCGGGGAGCCGCCCCACCCCACGGGCGCAGCCGGAGCCCCGCACACGCCCCTCCCCGCACTCCGCCCCCACCCCGCGCGCCGCATCGCCGAGGAGCCTCCAGATCCAGCCGGCCCGGGGGCCCCTCGTCACGCTCGTGATCCGGTCGGACCCTCCGGGCGCGGAGGTCTTCGTCGCCGGCGTGCGGCAGGGGCGCACCCCGCTGGCCATCCAGCGACCGGTGGGGCGCCCGGTCAGCCTCACGGTGCGGATGGGCGACGCGGTATGGCACCGGACCATCCGGCTCACGGGCGAGGCGGTGCAGGTGATCGCGGTGCGCCTGCCCGGGGTCCGTCCATCCCCATCGTCCCGGCCGGCCGCCAGGCCGACCGGGAGCGCAGGGGCGAGCGCCCGCACACCTGAAACCGGATCGTCCGACACCGCTCCACGCGCGGGACCTGCGCCCTCACCGGCGGCGCAGCGTTCCCGGGAGGGTGCTCCGGCGTCCAGGCCCACGGCCGCACCCGCCTCGTCGTCCCCGACCGGCCGATTCGACCAGCTCATGCGGCAGGGACTGAAGCTGTACCAGGCCGGGTGGTACGGTCCCGCCCTGGCGCGCTTCCGCCAGGCCACCCAGGTCCAGCCGCACTCCCCGCGCGCCTGGCTGTGGTTGGGCCGCGCCGCCTTCCGGGCGGGACGGCCCGCCGAGGCGCGCCAGGCGCTCGAGCGTGTCCTCAGCCTGGCACCGGGGAGCGTCTACGCCCGGGAGGCCGAGGGCGTCCTGCGGTGGATGCGTGGTCGAGCAGACGGGACCCCGTGACGACCCAGCGGTCACCTGCCCCCGACGAGGTCCTGGCCCGTCTCGACAGCCTGTACTACCTGGTGACGGCGTATGGCGCCCTGCTGACCGCCCTCGAGCTGCAGCGGCCGCTCTCTGCGGCGACGGCGTGGCTGGAAGAGGAGGACCTGGGCGGAGCCAGGCCCGCGGACCTGGTCCGGGAGCTGGCGTCCCGGGGCGGGACCGCCCTGGCGCAGGCGCTGGTCGAGGTGGGGACGGCGGCTGCGCTGCGCCACGACCGTCCCACGCGGGAGGCCCTGGAGCGCCTGCAGGCTCATGCCGGCCGGGTGGCGCGGTTCAACGCGGCGGCGCTGCTCACTAGCCTCACGGTGCCGGGAGCGACGGGGCTGGCCACGGCGATCGAACGCGAGGCGCTGCAGCGGGAGGTCCAGGCCTTCGTGCAGGCGGTGGAGCACCTCACTGCCGCTATCCGTTCTGAGGGCCGACCCTCCGCTCTGGCGGCCTCGCCGCCCCGGCCAACCCGCGACGCGCCGGCCCGTCCGCCCCGTGACCTGCCTGTGCGCGCAGCGACCGTGGAGACCTCCGCCGACCGGGATCTGCCGGCGCACGCGCCGGACGGGGAGGGAGGCGCTGCAGCGAGGGGATCCGACATCGCGTCCGCACCGGACGCCGGGAGAGCGGCCGCCCCGGGCCACCGTCTCCCGGCCCTCCCGCTCCCCGAAGCGTGCGAGCGCCTCCGCGACCTGGTGGAGGTCTTTCAGGACGTCCTCCAGGGGCTGGCCGGCGACCGCCAGCCCGACGCCGCCGCCTCCCCACTGGTACGCAGCGGGCGGATCCCCGCCGACCGGTACGCTGCGCTGGCTGAGGAGCTGGCGCGGGGCGGGGGCGGCCTGATTCTGGACGAGCTGCTGGCACTGGAGGAGGCCGGGGCCCCGGCCGAGCAGCTCGATCCGATCCGTCGCCGGCTCATCGACGGCGTGGTGACCACGGTCCCCCGGGTGCTCTCCCGGCTGTCCACCATGCCGCACGATGCGGGGCGCGAGGAGCGCGCCTGGCTCCTGCACGACCTCACCACGTTCGTGGCGCGCCTCGCCGACCTCTGCGCCGAAGGCTCGCTCCTGCGCCAGCGCTTCCGGGAGATGACCCTGGCGCTGCGGGCCCGGCTCGATCGGTCGATCCTCCGCCAGGGTCTGTAGCCCCCCGCCCCGCCGTCGTCGGCGATGGCGGGCCGCGCCCGGCAGGGTGTGCGGTATACTGTGCGCCGTATGCCCGCCACCCTCCCCGCGACCCAGAGCGCCCCGCGAGCCCCGATCCGGTGGCCCGTCGCCTTCGGCCTGGGCGACGTGCTGGCCCTCACCACCGTGGTCCTGTGGGGGACCTCCTTCACCGTCATCAAGGCTGCCTACGGGACGTGGCTGCCGCTGGCCTTCGCCGCCGTGCGCTTCGTCGTGGCGACGGCCGCACTGGCCGTGCTGCTCCTCGTCCTGCGCCAGCCCGTCCGCCTGTCGGCGCGTGACCTCCCCAGAGCGCTCGCCGTGGGGGTCTGCCACGTGGGCCTCTACCAGATCTTCTTCAGCATCGGGCTGCGCGACACGACGGCCAGCCACTCCGTGCTGATCATCGCCACCGCGCCCGTGCTCACCGCCCTGCTGGTGCGGCTGACCCGTGCCGAGGAGCTGCGCCCGCGCCAGTGGGTGGGGATGGTGCTGGCCGCCGGCGGGGTGAGCCTCCTGGTGCTGGCCGGCCAGGGGGTCGGTGGGGGCCGGCTCCGGGGGGATCTCCTGTCGCTGGGGGCGGCCCTGGCCTACGCGGTCACCCCCGTGGTGGCCCTACCGCTGTTGAGGCGCTACGGCACCCTGCCCGTGATGCTGGTGGGCATGGCCGGGGGGACCGCCCTGCTGGTCGCCGTTGCCGTGCCCGAGCTGCTGCGCCAGCCCTGGGCACTGCCCCGCCTGGTCTGGGGGCAGCTCCTCTTCGCTGCCGTCGGCGCCGGGGCCCTGGCCTATGTCGCCTGGTACGAAGGGATCAAGCGCATCGGGGCGGCCCGCGCCGCCGCGTACAACTACCTGATCCCCGTCCTGGGCGTCCTGGTCGCCGTCCTGGTCCTGGGCGAGGGCTTCGGCCTCCTGCACGTGGCAGCGGCGGCCATCACGCTGGTGGGGGTGGGCCTGGTGCGCTGGCCGGCCTGAGGCGACCGGGCCAGCCTGAGGTGAACCGGGCCGGCCTGAGGTGACCGGGCCGTTGACATCCCCCTTGCCGGGGCTATAATGGGCAATGCAGTACGAAGGAGGGGTTGGGTGTACCAGAGCGGCTAAAACCGCATACGGTGCATCGGATGACCGTCCGAGGGGATGAGGTCATCCCCTCTTTTTGTGCCTGTACTGCGGGTCGGCCCCGGCGGCCGGCTCAACCGGGCGACGAGCCCGGGTCCGGACCTGGCGCTCCTGCCACGGCGGCAGGGTCGCGGGGCAGGGGCCCCGGATCTCGCGGGTCTGGACGGTGCACCTTGACAACTGCATAGGGAAGACACCTGTAGCAGCAGGCCAGACCTGCCGCGCCGGGCGAGGTGTACCGGCGCGACCGATGTTACAGGCTCTGTACAGCTGCTCCTAAGGCGGGTGTTCAAGCTACTAAGGGCGCACGGTGGATGCCCTGGCGCCAGGGGCCGATGAAGGACGCTGCCGGCGGCGAAAGGACCGGGGAGGTGCCTAGCAACCTTCGATCCGGTCGTCTCCGAATGGGGCAACCCCCGGCGGGTCATACCGCCGGATCCCGCGCTGAATCCATAGGTGCGGGAGGGCCAGTCGGGGAACTGAAACATCTCAGTACCCGGAGGAAGAGAAATCAACCGAGATTCCCGGAGTAGTGGCGAGCGAAACGGGAACAGCCCAAACCCGCGGCGCGTGAGAGCTCGCAGGCGTTGCGCCGCGGGGGTTGGAGGGCGTCACCGGGCCGGGCTGCGAACCGGCCGGGAAGTGACCAATCCCCGCTCTAGCCGAACTGTCCTGGAACGGCAGGCCGTAGACGGTGAGAGCCCGGTAGGCGAAAGGGCGGGGACTTCCTGGGTGACGTTCCTGAGTACCGCGGGACACGTGGAACCCCGCGGGAAGCTGGGGGGACCACCCTCCAAGGCTAAATACCCCTGGCGACCGATAGCGCACGAGTACCGTGAGGGAACGGTGAAAAGAACCCCGGGAGGGGAGTGAAATAGAACCTGAAACCGTGCGCCTACAGACAGTCGGAGGGCTATGCCGATCCCCTCGGGGATCGGAATGCCTGACGGCGTGCCTATTGAAGAATGAGCCGGCGAGTTGCACCGTGTGGCGAGCTTAAGCGAGCGAATCGCGGAGGCGGAGGGAAACCGAGTCTGAACAGGGCGCCGCTCCCGGAGGGGAGGCACGGCTTCGGCCGTGCAGTCGCACGGTGCAGACCCGAAACCGGGTGAGCTACCCATGGCCAGGGTGAAGCGCGGTTAGCCCCGCGTGGAGGCCCGAACCCACTGGTGTTGAAAAACCAGGGGATGAGCTGTGGGTAGGGGTGAAATGCCAATCGAACCCGGAGATAGCTGGTTCTCCCCGAAATGCATTGAGGTGCAGCCCCGGCGCCAAGCCCCCGGGTGGTAGAGCACTGGATGGGCTAGGGCGGGAGGACCCGTACCGAACCCAACCAAACTCCGAATGCCCGGATGGCGTTCGTCGGGAGTGAGACGGTGGGGGATAAGCTCCATCGTCGAGAGGGGAACAACCCAGACCGCCAGCTAAGGTCCCCAAATCGTGGCTAAGTGGGAAAGGAAGTGGCCTCGCTCAGACAGCCAGGAGGTTGGCTTAGAAGCAGCCATCCTTTAAAGAGTGCGTAATAGCTCACTGGTCGAGCGATGCTGCGCCGAAGATTCAACGGGGCTCAAGCCACGTACCGAAGCTGCGGGTCTCGCGTCCGCTGGGACGCGGGGCGGTAGGGGAGCGTTCCGGTGTAGGTTGAAGGCGGACCGGGAGGACCGCTGGACGACCCGGAAGTGCGAATGCCGGCATGAGTAGCGAAAAGGCAGGTGAGAATCCTGCCCGCCGTAAGGCCAAGGGTTCTTACGGAAGGTTCGTCCGCGTAAGGTTAGGCGGGACCTAAGGCGAGGCCGACAGGCGTAGCCGATGGACAGCCGGTCGACATTCCGGCCCCGCTCGTCAGCCGTCATGAGCCAAGGGGGGACGCAGGAGGGTAGGCCTACCGGGGGCTGGTCGTCCCGGGCCAAGCGGGTAGGCGGAGGCCCCAGGCAAATCCGGGGCCTCGTCAACGCCGAGACGCGAGCGCGAGCTGGGTTGCATGCCCGGCGAAGTGGCTCAGCCCACACTGCCAAGAAAAGCCTCGTGGCCAGGCTGGCGGGCGCCCGTACCGCAAACCGACACAGGTGGCCAGGCACTCAACGTGCCAAGGCGCGCGAGAGAACCCTCGTCAAGGAACTCGGCAAAATGACCCCGTAACTTCGGGACAAGGGGTGCCTCGGTAGGGTGAGGTGCGTCACGCACCGAGCCCGAGGAGGTCGCAGAGAATAGGCTCAGCCGACTGTTTAACAAAAACACAGGTCTCTGCGAAGCCGTAAGGCGACGTATAGGGGCTGACGCCTGCCCAGTGCCGGAAGGTTAAGGGGACGGGTTAGTCCGGGTTCGCCCGGGCGAAGCCCTGAACCAAAGCCCCGGTGAACGGCGGCGGTAACTATAACCGTCCTAAGGTAGCGAAATTCCTTGTCGGGTAAGTCTCCACTTGCCCCATGCGAGAGAGATCTCGCATGCCACACCGGCTCATATCGGTGGAGCCCTCGGGGGTGGAAAATCTGCAAGTCCTGCCGAGGGGAATACCGAGGGAAGCTGCGGCCTCGGCCGCTAGCCCCGTAACGACTTCGGGGGAAGGAACCCCCGGGGTGGCGTCTCTGGCCGGACGGCCAAATCTACAGGCGCCACAAGACGCCGGTATCTCGCCTGGAGCCAGCTGGTGGATCTGCACGCCTACCTGTCCGGCTATGCTGACGGAGAAGGGTGTTTCTGCATCACCTTCAATCGCAGTCCGCGGCGCGTCTTCGGCTGGGACATCCGTCCGAGTTTCTCCGTCAGCCAGAACCGGGACCGCGCCGAGATCCTTGAGGTGTTCCTCCGGACATTCGGGTGTGGGACGATTCGACCCGACCGATCGGATCGGACGCTCAAGTACGAGGTGCGGAGTGTGACGGACCTGGTGGCGCGCGTCATCCCCCACTTCCAGCGATACCCGCTGCTCTCGAGCAAGCGGAGAGAGTTTGCGGTCTTCGCTGAAGTGTGCGAGATGATGCACCGTCGCGAACACCTGACGGTGGCGGGATTCCAGCGCATCGTCAGGCTCGCCGGACGGATCAACCAGACTGGCAAGAAGAAGTATCCCAGGATCGAGATAAAGGTATAGTCTACGCCCCTGGTAACAGGGAATTGCGTGAAGTTCCGACCTGCACGAATGGCGTAACGAGCTGAGCGCTGTCTCGACGAGGGACTCGGCGAAGTTGTGAAGCCCGTGAAGACACGGGCCACCCGCGGCTGGACGGAAAGACCCCGTGGAGCTTTACTGCAGCTTGTCATTGGATGTGGTCTTACCGTGTAGAGGATAGGTGGGAGGCGGAGAAGCCGGGGCGCCAGCCTCGGTGGAGCCACCCTTGGAATACCACCCTCGGCAAGGTTACGTCCTAACCTGGGCCCTCAGCGGGTCTGGGGACAGTGGCAGGTGGGCAGTTTGACTGGGGCGGTCGCCTCCTAAACGGTAACGGAGGCGCCCAAAGGTCCCCTCAGCACGGTTGGAAACCGTGCGGCGAGTGCAAGGGCATAAGGGGGCTTGACTGCGAGGCCTACAAGCCGAGCAGGGGCGAAAGCCGGGCCTAGTGATCCTACGGCGGCAAGTGGAAGCGCCGTGGCTTAACGGATAAAAGCTACCCCGGGGATAACAGGCTAATAGGGCCCAAGAGTCCACATCGACGGCCCTGTTTGGCACCTCGATGTCGGCTCATCTCATCCTGGGGCTGTAGTAGGTCCCAAGGGTTGGGCTGTTCGCCCATTAAAGAGGTACGTGAGCTGGGTTCAGAACGTAGGAGCACTGCGTCCCTCGGGAGCAATCCCGAGGTGCTCACCGGCTGATATCGGTGAAACCCTCGCAGAGGGGCCGAACGCTTCTGCAGGGCAACACCGAGGGAAGATCGGGGGCTTGCGTGAAGGAGACGTTGATCGGAACGGTGCTGGGTGACGGATACCTTGAGCCTCACGGCCGAGGTGCTCGTCTCCAGGTGAACCACTCGGTTCGCCTGAAGGCGTACGTCCTGCCAGAGTTGCGGTACAAGCTCCCGTTCCCCGTAACGACTGAGGGCATGAGGGCCCGAGATAGGCGTCCGGCCGAAGCTGGCCACTCTACGGCGCCTATCATACGCCGGCTCCTCCGATCCTTCCGGAGGATGGAGCTATAGTCTGTGCCCCTGGAAACAGGGGACTCACACGCGTGAGACAGTTCGGTCCCTATCCACCGCGGGCGCAGGAGACTTGAGGGGAGCTGCTCCTAGTACGAGAGGACCGGAGTGGACGGACCTCTGGTGTACCGGTTGTCCTGCCAAGGGCACGCGCCGGGTAGCCATGTCCGGACGGGATAAGCGCTGAAAGCATCTAAGCGCGAAGCCCACCCCAAGACGAGGTCTCCCACCGGGTCAACCGGGTAAGCCCCCTGGGAGATGACCAGGTTGATAGGCCGGAGGTGTAAGCGCTGAGAGGCGTTGAGCCTACCGGTACTAATCGGGCGAGGGCTTGAGCCCGTCTTAGGGGCGGCTGTACAGAGCCTGCCAGGTGCTGTCCCGGGATCGCCGGGGCTGTGATCGAAACGCCGTGTGCGTGAGTCCGCCCCGCGATCTTGGGCGGGTGTGTCCCGTCGTTGGGTGTCGCGTGCGCCTAAGCCCCCGCCGGACCTGCCGCGACACCCGACGCGGGGCCGCTTCCCTATGCCGATGTCAAGGACACGTGCCGCATTCCCGGTGGCGATGCCGGAGGGGCCACACCCGTTCCCATTCCGAACACGGTCGTTAAGCCCTCCAGGGCCGATGGTACTGCGGTGGCAACGCCGTGGGAGAGTAGGTCGCTGCCGGGAGTGACCGTCGCGGGAGGCGTGAGCCTCCCGCGACGCGTTGTTCGCCCCGACGGGTCAGCCGGGGAGGCCGGCTTCCGCCCGGAGTCGACGGGAGCGGCCCCCCCTCGGCAATCTCGGGGGCTCAGCCCGGCATCTCGATGACTCCGCCCAGCATCCCGGGGGGCTCAGCCCCGCCCCGGAGCCCTCAGCTCGTCTCGTAGCCCACCGCCACGCGCACCTGGAACTCGCCGACCTCCCCATCCGTCACCACACCCCGGATCTCGCGCACCTCGAACCACTTCGCCGTCCGCACTCTCGCGGCCCGCACGGCCACGCGGACCGCCTCCTGGATGCTCTGCGACGAGGAGCCGACCACCTCCACCATCTGCCACTGCGCCATCGCCCACCTCCCTCCGGGCGTCCGCCTCCGCCCGCCGTGGCCTTTCCCTTAGAATGACATCGACCGGCCGGGAGGGCACGGCACGGAGCCGATGGTCATCGGACGGAGGGACCGAGGGTGCCGGTACGGGTGGTCGTCGTCGGTGGAGGCTTCGGCGGCCTGAGCGCCGCCTACGCCCTGCGCGAAGCCGCAGGCGCTGGGGTCGAGCTCCTCGTCGTGGATGCCTCGCGGACGTTCCTGATGGGGCTGCGCAAGCTGTGGCTGGTGGACGGCCGCGGCACGCGGACGGAGGGGGAGCGCGACCGGACGCGCCTCCCGGCGAGGGGCATCGCGTTCCGACAGGGGCGGGTGGAGGGGATCGATCCGGACGCGCGTCGGGTGCGCCTCGACGGGGAGGCCCTGCGCTACGACTTCCTCGTCCTGGCCTCCGGCGCCCAGCCGCGTCCCGACCTCGTGCCCGGGATGGCGGCGGATCGGCCGGGCCTCTTCAACCTGTACGACGCCGCCGACGCGGAACGGCTGGGCGCGCGGCTGCGCGACCTCGGCGAGGGCCGGGTCGTCGTGGCCATCGCCGGCCTCCCCTACAAGTGCCCGCCCGCTCCCTACGAAGCGGCCTTCCTCATCGACGACCTGCTCCGCCGCACCGGCCGGCGCCAGCGGGTGGAGCTGGAGGTCCTCTCGCCGCAGCCCTCCTCGCTGCCGTCTGCCGGGCCGCAGGCGTGCGAGGCGGTGGAAGGGGAACTGGTGGCCCGCGGGATCCGCTTTCGCCCCCGCACGGTGGTCGAGGCAGTGGAGGACGGGCGGCTGGTGCTGGCCGGGGGTGAGCGCGTGGCCGCCGACGTCGTGGCGGTGGTGCCCCCCCACCGGCCGGCGCCGGCGGTGGCCGCCAGCGGTCTCGCCGGCGAGGGCGGCTGGGTGCGCGTCGACCCGGCCACCCTGGCGACGGCGGACGAGCGGGTCTTCGCGGTGGGCGACGTGGTGGCGCTGCAGACGGGCGCGGGGCTGCCCTTCCCCAAGGCGGGCATCTTCGCGGAGCGTCAGGGGGCCGTCGTGGGACGGAACCTCGCCGCCCTGCTGGCCGGCCGGTCCCCGTCGGAGCGCTTCGACGGGTACGGCTACTGCTTCATCGAGGTGGGGGGCGGGCTGGCCACGCGGGTGGAGGGGAACTTCTTCACCGCGCCGCCCCAGGTGCGCGTGGTGGAACCCCGCCCGGAGCACCTCCAGGAGAAGGTCGCCTTCGAGCGCGAGCGCCTGGCGCGGTGGTTCCCGGAGACCGCAGGCGCGCCGGGGGCCTGAGCGCGGCCGCTCCTGCCGCAAACCGGAGCGACGCAGCTCCCCAGGGCGGCCGCCGCGAGACCCCGGAGATGCCCCCGGCCGCACCCGCGCGCACACGGCGGGCATGCGGCTACCCGCGTCCGGTGCGCAGCCGGGGGTCGAGGACGTCGCGGATCCCGTCCCCCAGCAGGTTGAAGCCCAGCACGACCAGGGAGATGGCCAGGCCCGGGAAGGTGGCCAGCCACCACTGGCCGGGCACGTAGTTGCGCCCCTCCGAGATCATCAGGCCCCACTCGGGGGTGGGCGGCTGCGCGCCGAACCCGATGAAGCCCAGCCCGGCGGCGGTGAGGATGATCCCGCCCATGTCCAGGCTCACCTGGATGATCACGGGGCTGACCACGCCGGGCAGCACGTGGCGGGTGAGGATGCGCCAGGCGCTGGCGCCCAGCGCCCGGGCCGCCTCGATGTACACCTCCTCGCGGATGGCCAGGGCCATGGAGCGGGCCAGGCGGGCGTAGATGGGCCACCCCGCCAGCGAGATGGCGATGATGACGTTCTCCAGCGAGGGGCGCAGCGCGGCGGCGATGGCCATGGCCAGGATGAGCCGGGGGAACGCCATGAACATGTCGGTGAGGCGCATCAGCAGGTCGTCGGTGCGCCCGCGGAAGTAGCCGGAGAGCACGCCCACGGGCAGCCCGATGGCGGTGGCCACCACCGCGGTGAGGATGGCGATGCGCAGCGTGATCCGCGCGCCGTGGAGGACGCGGCTGAGGACGTCGCGGCCGAGCTGGTCGGTGCCGAAGGGGTGGGCGCGGCTCGGGGGCTGCAGGCGCGCGGCCATCTCGGTGCGCAGCGGGTCGGCGGGGGCGAGCACGGGGGCCAGGAGGGCGGTGAGGACGAGGGCGGCGATGAGCCCGAGCCCCGCCAGGGAGAGGGGGTTGCGCAGCGTGCGCCAGGCCAGCCGCCAGGTGCGCGAGGCGCTCATGGCCGCGGCCGCCCGCGCGGCGGCCGCCCCGGCCTCACTCATAGCGGATCCGCGGGTTGAGCAGCGCGTAGGTCAGGTCGACGACCAGGTTCGCCAGGGAGAAGACGAGCGCAATGAGGATGGTGAAGCCCATGATGGCGGCGAAGTCCTGGGAGAGGATGGCGCTGGTGGCGTAGCGGCCCAGCCCCGGCCAGGCGAAGACGGTCTCGGTGAGGACCGCCCCCTCCAGGAGGCTGCCGTAGTAGACGCCGATCACGGTGACGATGGGCAGCAGGGCGTTGCGCAGGGCGTGGCGCACGATCACGGTGCGGCGGGCCAGCCCCTTGGCGTGGGCCGTCTTGATGTACTCCTGCCCGAGCACCTCGAGCATGCTCGCCCGGGTGATGCGGGCGATCCCCACCAGGGCGTGGGAGCCCAGCACCAGCGCCGGCAGGACGAGGTGGCCCATGGCGTTGCGGAAGGTGGCCAGGTCGCCGGCCAGCAGGGCGTCCACCGTGACCAGCCCCGTGACCCGCGGCGGCCGCGCCAGGTAGACGTCGAGCTGGCCGGGCCCGGGCAGCCACCCCAGGGCGTAGTAGAAGAGCAGCAGGGCGATGATGCCGAGCCAGAAGACCGGCATGGAGAGCCCGACGAGCGAGGCCACGCGCACCGCATGGTCGAGCCAGCTCCCCCGGGTGACCGCGGAGAGGATGCCGACGGCGAGGCCGGCCGTGGTGCCCACCAGGATGGCTGCCGTGGCCAGCTCGATGGTGGCCGGGAAGAACTCCCGCAGGTCCACCAGCACGGGGCGGTGGGTGGCCAGCGACTCCCCCAGGTCGCCGCGGACCAGGCGCCCCACGTAGCGCACGAACTGCTCGTGCAGGGGGCGGTCGAAGCCCCAGCGGTGGCGGAGCGCCTCGATCACGTCATCGGGCGCCTGCGGCCCCAGGATGGCGGCCACGGGGTCGCCCGGGATGACGTGGGAGAGGACGAAGGTGATGACGAGGACGCCGGCGATGGCCACGGTGGCCAGCGCCAGGCGGCGGGCCAGGTAGGCGGTCACGGGTCGCGGCGGTCCGGTCGACGCACAGGCCCGAGGCGGTGGAGGGCGGGCGGCCGAGGCGGGGTCGGCCGCCCGCGGGCCGCCTACTCCTTGGAGGCGTCGAAGAGCTCGGTCATGGCGAAGAGCGGCGACGGCTCGAAGTTCTTCACGTTGCTGCGCAGGGCCATCTGGTTCAGCGGGTAGCCCAGGATCACGTAGGGGCCCTCCTCCAGGACCACCTTCTGGATCTGCTCGTAGAGCGCCTTGCGCTTGGCGGGGTCGAGCTCGGCCACGGCCTGCTGGACCAGCCGCTTCACCGGGTGGTCCCAGCGGTTGCGCCAGGCCAGCACGCGGGCGTCGAAGTCGGCGAAGGCCTTGGCCAGGTTGTCCGGGTCGGGGTAGTCGGCGCCCCAGCGGGCGATGACCATCTGGTGGCGCTGGCCGCGGTAGATCCCCAGCAGGTCGGCGCTGCGCAGCACCCGCACCTCCGCCTGGACGTTCACGGCCGCCAGGTCCTCCTTGATCTTGGCCGCCACGTCCGGCAACGGCGGGTCCGTGCCCACCAGCAGTTCGGTGCGGAACCCGCCCTCCAGCCCGGCCTCGCGCAGCAGCGCCCGGGCGCGGGCGGGGTCGCGGCGGTAGGGGCGGTCGGCCAGGTGGCCGAACATGCGCGCGGGCACGATGGTCTGCCCCATGTCGGTGGCGCCCTCGAAGATGCCGCGGATGGCGTCGTAGTCGATCGCCCACTTCAGGGCGGTGCGCACCGCCACGCGGGTGAAGGGCTCGGTCTGGGCGTTCATGGCCAGGTAGCGCACCTGGAAGGCCGGCGTGCTGCGCACGACGATGCCCCGGGCACGCTCCAGCTCGCGGAACTGCCGCGGCAGCAGGTCGGTGGCGACGTCGATGTCGCCCCGCTGGAGCGCCAGGAGCTGGGCGGTGGGCTCCGGCATCCCCAGGTAGATGAAGCGGCGCAGCCGCGGCGTCCCCCGCCAGTGCCCTGAGACCGCCTCCAGCTCGATCCGCACGTTGCGGCGCCAGGAGTGCAGCCGGTAGGGGCCGGAGCCGGCGGAGTTCTCCGTGAGCCACTTGTTGGCCATGGGGTCGTCGGCGGTGGCGTTGCGCTGCACCAGCGCCGGGTCGACCACCCCCGTGACCGGGTTGCTCAGCACCGAGGCCATGAGGACCTCGGGCATCGTCTGGTTGAAGGTCACGCGCACGGTGTCGGGGCTCACCGCCACGACGTCCTCGGGGCGGGCGATGAAGTCGGTGATGATGAAGGAGGGCGCCATCTTCAGCCGGTGGGCCCGCCGGATGGAGAACTCCACGGCCCGCGCGTCCACGGGGGCGCCGCTGTGGAAGCGGACGCCCGGCCGCAGGCGGAAGGTGTAGGTCTTGCCGCCGTCGCTGACCGTCCAGGAGCGGGCCAGGCTGGGGACGGCCCGGGTGAGGTCGCGGTTGAAGTCCACCAGGGTGTCGTAGATCTGGTCCACGACCCACACCGACGTGAACTCGAACGCCTGGGCGGGATCCAGGCTCACGGCGTCGTCGATGTTGGCGCCGACGACCAGGACGGTGTTGGGGATCTGGCCGCGGCCGGGCACCGGCGTGCCCAGCACCACGCTCCCCGCGACCAGGACGGCCAGGAGGAGACTTCCCAGCAGGGGCCAACGGACCATAGGCGTCCACCTCACCGTGGAGGAGATGCGTGCGATACTCCCCCGTTTCGCCCGGAAATCCGCGCGCACCTGCCGCGCGGCCCCGCTGCGGCCGGTCTAAGGAGCCGGAGAGGTGGGCATAGAGACGGTGAACCGGCACGGCAAGGCCAGAGGCTGCATGCGCTTCCCCCCCGGCGCCTCTGGCCTTTTTCATGGGAGGGCCCTTCGGCGGCCGGACGGCATTCCGTGGGAGGATCCATGGACATCCACACGCTGCTGCGCCTGGTCATCGACCGCCAGGCCTCGGACCTGCACCTCAAGGTGAAGACCCGGCCCATACTGCGCATCAACGGGGCGCTGGTCCCCGCGGAGGAGTACCCGCCCTTCGAGGTGGGGGAGCTCCAGGCGCTCATCGAGAGCATGCTCACCCCCGAGCAGCGGGACGCCTTCCGCGAGGAGCGGGAGCTGGACTTCGCCTACAGCGTGCCGGGGCTCTCCCGCTTCCGCGTGAACCTCTTCATCCAGCGCGGCGCGCCCGGCGCGGCCATCCGGGTCATCCCCATGAAGGTGCCCACCCTGGAGGAGCTGGGGCTGCCGGAGGTGCTGCGCCGCTTCGCCGAGCTGCCCCGGGGGCTGGTGCTGGTCACCGGGCCGACGGGCAGCGGCAAGTCCACCACGCTGGCGGCCCTGATCAACCACATCAACCACACCCGCACCGCCCACATCGTCACCATCGAGGACCCCATCGAGTACCTCCACCACGACGTGAAGAGCGTGATCAACCAGCGGGAGGTGGGCTCCGACACCCACTCCTTCGGCCACGCCCTGCGCCGGGTGCTACGCCAGGACCCCGACGTCATCCTCATCGGCGAGATGCGGGACCTGGAGACCATCGCCACCGCCATCACCGCCGCCGAGACCGGGCACCTGGTCTTCGCCACCCTGCACACCCAGAGCGCCAGCCAGGCGGTGGAGCGCATCGTGGACGTCTTCCCGCCCCACCAGCAGACCCAGGTGCGCATGCAGCTCTCCCTCTCGCTGGAGGGGGTGGTCTCCCAGACGCTCCTGCCGCGGCTGGACGGCCGGGGGCGGGTGGCCGCCTGCGAGGTGCTGGTCATGACTCCGGCGGTCCGCAACCTGATCCGGGAGGGGAAGACCTTCCAGCTGCCGTCCGCCATCCAGTCGGGAGCGCGGGAGGGGATGCAGAGCCTCAACCAGGCGCTGCGGCAGCTGGTCGAGCGGCGCCTGGTCTCCCTGGAGGAGGCCCGGGCGCGGGCCAGCAACCTGCAGGAGTTCGACCAGCTGATGGGCCGCCGCTCCGTCGGGGTGGCCTGAGGGCCGCGGCGCCAGGGGCCGTCCGAGCCCCCCCGCGGGCTCCGTCGGGGCGTCCCGACCGGCGCCGGCTCCGCCGGACCCGGTCCGCCCGGCCGGGGTCGCAGGCGTTGACAGGGGCATGACCCCCTGCTATAAACACCGGGCCGGACACGGCAACCGTCCGGACATCCCCCACTGCGCCTGAGGTGTCCAGACCGTGATCAAGCCGCCGCTCGAGGCTCTGCTCGATCGGGTCGAGAACAAGTACGCGCTGGTCATCGTGGCCGCCAAGCGCGCCCGCCAGCTGAAGGAGGGCGCGCTGCCCCTCGTCGACGTGGACAGCAGCAACCCGGTGACGGTGGCACTGGAGGAGATCGCCGCCGGGAAGATCCGCTACGAGGCCCCCCGCGCCGGGATCAAGTAGGCGCGCCGGTCTCACGCAGGATCGTCGCGCGCCTGCAGGGCGCGCCCGCAGGCCCGCTGGCCCACCGCCGGGCCCACTGGCCGGGCCCAGGCGCTCGGGAGCGGGAGTGAGGGAACCGCCTGCCGGCGGGGCCCGTACCTCGTCGGGGAGGCGCCTCCACGGCGCCTGGAGGTCCCCGCGACGGCGCGGCCCGACCGCCGCGCCCGGAGGTGTGCTATGTGGCCGGTCATCGCCATGATCGTCCTGGGGCTCGTCGCGGCCGCATCGGGGCCGCCGCCGGAGCGGCCGTCGGTGCAGCGCACCGTGGGACCGCTCGTGCTGGAGCTGACGCTCGACAAAGCCACCTACCTGGCGGGGGAGCCGGTCGAGGCGCGCGTCGTCCTGCGGAACACGGGGGCGGCGCCGGTGACCGTGCACTTCCCCTCGGGGCAGCGCTTCGACCTGGTGGTGCGCCGCCGGGGAGCGCTGGTCTGGCGGTGGTCGCACGACAAGGCCTTCATCCAGGTGGTGCAGGACGTCACCCTGGACGCGGGGCGGGCGCTCGCCTTCAGCGCCTCCTGGCCCCAGGTCGACCTGCAGGGGCGGCGGGTGGAGCCCGGGACCTATGAGGCGGTGGGCGTCCTGACCGGGCGGCTGCCCGACGGTCCGGGGCGCGAGGTGGAGACCCCGGCCCTCCCCTTCCAGATCCGCGGCTGAGCCGGCCCCCGTCCGCTGCATCTCCCCGGGCGATCCCCTATAATGGGATGGAGCGCGTGGCGGCGTAGCTCAGGTGGTCAGAGCACGCGGCTCATACCCGCGGTGTCGGGAGTTCGAGTCTCCCCGCCGCCACCACCGGCCCCGACGGCCGTTTTTCCTTTTATGGCCCGTGCGACGCCGATCACCCGAGGGTCGGTGGCGGCGCGGGCAGGGCGGGCGATGACCGGGCGCGGGCTGTCCCGCATCGTGGAGCGCATTCGAGCCGCCCACCTCTTCGCGGCGGGCGACGCCGTCCTGGTGGGCGTCTCCGGCGGGGGAGACTCGGTGGCCCTGCTGGTGGCCCTGCGCGCGCTGGCACCGGCGCTGGGCCTGCGCCTGGTCGTCGGTCACGTCGACCACGGGCTGCGACCGGAGGCGGCCGAAGACGCCCGCTACGTGCGCGACCTGAGCGGGCAGTGGGGGCTGCCCTACGTCGAGGAGCGCGTGACGGTCGTTGCGGGTGCGGGCCGGTCGCCCGAGGCGGCGGCGCGCGCCGCCCGCTACGCCGCCCTCGAGCGGCTGGCCCTGGCGCAGGGCTGTGGGAAGGTGGCGGTGGGCCACACCGCCGACGACCAGGCGGAGACGCTCCTCCTGCGCCTGCTGGGCGGCGGTCGGCTGGCGGGGATGCGGGCGACCCGGCCGCTCGGCCGGGTGGAGCTGGTCCGGCCGCTGCTCGGGGTGTGGCGCCGGGAGGCGCGCGACGTCCTCCGCGAACAGGGAGTGGGGTGGCGCGAGGACCCCACCAACGTCGACCGGCGCTTCCTGCGCAACCGCATCCGCCACGACTTGCTGCCCCTGCTGGAGGGGCACATCCCGGGCGTGCGCCGGCGGCTGCGCGACGCGGCGGCGTGGCTGGCGGAGGAGGACGCCCTGCTGGACCGGCTGGCGCGGGAGGCGGAGGCGCGCGTCCTGCGCCTGGGAGCGGGAGTGGTGGCGCTGCGCCGTGCCGCCCTGCAGGCGGAGCCGCCCGCCCTGCAGCGGCGTCTGGTGCGGCGGGCGGTGCGCCGGGCGGGCGGGAACACCCGCCGGCTGCGCGGCGTTCACATCAGCGGGGTCCTGCGCCTGGCGCAGGAGGGACGGGAGGGCCGGCAGGTGAACCTCCCCGGTGTGGTGGCCGCCGTGGTGGGTGGCGAGATCCACCTGCGCCGTCCGGAGCCGTCGGAGGGCGGCACCGCGGTGGCGGCGGGGCAGGGCGTCGCCGTGGGGACGGTGACGGGTAAGAGGAGAGGGGACCGGCCCTCGTCCGCTGGAGGAGCAGGGTGCTGAACCGCTATCTCCGCAACATGATCGTCTGGGCCGTGATCATCGCGGTCGTCGTCTACTTCTTCCTGCCCCTCTACCGCCAGCGCACGCCCCGGCAGGAGCTCCCCTACAGCGTCTTCCTCACCCGCGTCGAGCAGGGGCAGGTCCAGGAAGTGACCATCAGCGACGAGCGCATCACCGGGCGGCTGCGCGACGGCGAGGAGTTCATCACCTACGGCCCGGTGGGCGAGGAGACGCTGGCCAAGCTCAGCGCCAAGCACGTGGCCATCAAGTACGAGCCGAAGTCGCGCTCGGTCTTCTGGCCGAACATCCTCTCCACGCTGCTGCCGATCTTCCTCCTGGTGGGGCTGTGGATGCTCATGCTCCGCCAGGCCCAGAGCGGCAGCAACCAGGCCATGTCCTTCGGGAAGAGCCGGGCCCGCCTCCACACCGACAACAAGCCGCGGGTGACCTTCGAGGACGTGGCCGGGGTGGACGAGGCCAAGGAGGAGCTCCAGGAGATCATCGAGTTCCTCAAGCACCCGAAGAAGTTCCAGGCCCTGGGGGCGAAGATCCCGCGCGGCGTCCTGCTCATCGGCCCGCCGGGCAGCGGCAAGACGCTGCTGGCCAAGGCGGTGGCCGGCGAGGCGGGGGTGCCGTTCTTCTCCATCTCCGGCTCCGAGTTCGTGGAGATGTTCGTCGGGGTGGGGGCTAGTAGAGTGCGCGACCTCTTCGACCAGGCGAAGAAGTCGGCGCCGTGCCTGGTCTTCATCGACGAGATCGACGCCGTCGGCCGGCAGCGCGGCGCCGGGCTGGGCGGGGGGCACGACGAGCGCGAGCAGACCCTCAACCAGCTGCTTGTGGAGATGGACGGCTTCGACCCCAACGCCGGCATCATCGTCATCGCCGCCACCAACCGCCCCGACATCCTCGACCCGGCGCTGCTGCGCCCCGGCCGCTTCGACCGCCGCGTGGTGGTGGACAACCCCGACACCAAGGGGCGGCGGGCCATCCTGGAGGTGCACGCCCGCGGCAAGCCCATCGCCGAGGACGTCAACCTGGACCTGCTGGCCAAGCGCACCCCGGGCTTCAGCGGGGCGGACCTGGCGAACATGATGAACGAGGCCGCCCTGCTGGCGGCCCGGCGCAACAAGAAGCGGATCACCATGGCCGAGATGGAGGAGGCCATCGAGCGGGTCATCGCCGGCCCGCAGCGGAAGAGCCGCATCCTCAGCCCCAAGGAGCGCGAGATCGCCGCCTACCACGAGGGCGGACACGCCCTGCTGGCCAAGCTGCTGCCCTCGGCGGACCCGCCGCACAAGGTCACGATCCTGCCGCGTGGGATGGCGCTGGGCTACGTCATCTCCGCGCCGCCGGAGGACAAGTACAACTACACCCGCAGCGAGATCCTCGACCGCATCACCGTGGCCCTGGGCGGGCGCGTGGCCGAGGAGCTGGTCTTCGGCGAGGTCACCACCGGGGCGCAGAACGACTTCGAGCAGGCCACCGAGCTGGCCCGCAAGATGGTCACCGAGTTCGGGATGAGCGAGAAGCTGGGGCCGCTGTCGCTGGGCAAGCGGCACGGACCGGTCTTCCTCGGCCGGGACCTGGTGGAGAGCCGCAACTACTCCGAGGAGATCGCCTACGAGATCGACAAGGAGATCCGCCGCATCATCGACGAGTGCTACGAGCGGGCGCGGGCGACCCTGATGGAGCACCGCGACCAGCTCGAGCGGCTCGCCCGGACCCTGCTGGAGCGGGAGAGCCTGGAGGCGGAGGAGCTGGAGCGGGTGCTGGCGGGACTGCCCCTGGAGCCGCCCGAGCCCGCGCCGGCGCCGCCGGCCCCCGCCGCGGAGACGCCCGGCGAGGCCAAGGCGCGGCCCGAGCCGGGGCTGCCGCGCCTGCGGCCCAAGCCTGAGACCTCCTAGCCGCCATGGCCACACCGGAGGCCCGCGCGGGGTCGGTCACGCTGGAGGCACCCGGGCAGCCGGGGGTCGCCGTCGCGGAGCCCGTCCCGGCGACGGTGGAGGTCCCCGCCTACCAGCTGGAGCCGGAGGTGCGGGTCGACCCCGCGCGCACGGCGCTGATCGTCGTCGACATGCAGAACGACTTCGTCAAGCCGGGCGGCGCCCTGGTCGTGCCGACGGCGGCGGCGACCATCCCGGCCATCCAGCGGCTCCTCGGCTTCGCCCGGGAGCACCGGATGCGCGTCTTCTTCACCCAGGACACCCACCGGGAGGGAGACCCCGAGTTTCCCATCTGGGGGCGGCACGTCCTCCACGGCACCTGGGGGTGGCAGATCGTGGACGAGCTCCGCCCCCGGCCCGAGGAGCGCGTCATCGAGAAGCTGCGCTACGACGGCTTCTTCGGCACGCCGCTCGACCACGAGCTGCGCCTGGCCCGGCAGGAGGCGGTGATCGTCTGCGGCACGGTGGCCAACATCTGCGTCCTGCACACCGCCGGGAGCGCCGCCCTGCACGGCTACCGCGTCATCCTGCCGGTGGACGCCATCTCGGCGCTGGTGCCGTTCGACCTGCACGCCGCCATCCGCCAGGTCGCCTTCCTCTACCGCGGCACGATCACGACGAGCGAGGCCATCCGCGCCGCCCCGGACGCCCGCCGCGCCGGGTGACGGGCGGCGCGCGACGACCCCGGGCATCGCCGCGCCGGCACGATGCGGCCGAGGGGAGGTGGAGCAGTGGTCCGTGACCGCGCCGGGCGACTGCAGCGCAGGATGGGCCTGAGCCTGGGGCCCATCGCGGTCTTCCTGGCGGTGGCGCTCATCGCCGGGGCGGGGCTCTTCACCTGGGACTACCTGTGGCGCCAGCAGCAGGAGGCCGCCCGCCGCCCCGCCCCGCCGGAGGTCATCGCCCGCAACCTGGTGGAGAACATCATCGGCCGCAACACCGTCAAGGCCTCCCAGGTGGACGCCGGTACCGGCGTGGCCGCGGTGACCTTCGAGTCGGCCACCTTCAAGCCCGAGCCGGAGCAGTCGAAGCAGCACTCCCGCGAGTTCCTCACCGCCGAGGCCGAACTGGCCAGCCAGGCGATCCTGGCGCAGCTGGAGCAGGTGCGCCACGTGAACCTGACCATCGTCGATCCCAAGAGCGGCGCCACCCTGGCCACGGCCACGGCCGTGCGCGGCCGTCCGGTCCAGATGACCTACGTCGACCCGCGCCTCCGCTAGCCGCCCGGGCATGGCCGAGGAGCCCGGCGTGGCCGTGGGAGCGGTCCTCACCCCGGAGGACGTGGGACGCGTCGCCTACGGCCGGGTGCCGGTGCGCCTGGCCCCGGGCGCGCTCGACCGGGTGCGGCGGGCCCGGGCCCTGGTCGACGACCTGGTGGCCGGGGGCGCCGCCGTCTACGGCATCACCACCGGGGTGGGGGCGCTCGCCGGACGGCGCATCTCGCCCGAGCAGAGCGCCGCCCTCCAGGCCAACATCGTGCGCAGCCACGCCGCGGGGGTGGGCCCGCCGCTGGCCCCGCCCGAGGTGCGCGCGATGCTCCTGCTGCGGGCCCACACGCTGGCCCTGGGCCACTCCGGCATCCGCCCCGAGACGCTCGACCTGATGGTGGCCATGCTCAACCGCGACCTCCTGCCGGTGATCCCCTCCCAGGGGTCGGTGGGGGCGAGCGGCGACCTGGCCCCGCTGGCGCACCTGGCCTTGGCGCTCATGGGGGAAGGGTGGGTGGTGCAGGAGGGCCACCGGCGCCCCGCAGCGGACGCGCTGCGCGCCGCCGGGCTGACGCCGCGGCGGCTCGACGCCAAGGAGGGCGTGGCCCTCATCAACGGCACCCAGATGATGACGGCCGTCGGGACGCTGGCCCTGCTGGCCGCCGAGCGGCTGGCCCGCACGGCGGACGTGGTGGGGGCGATGACGGCGGAGGCCCTGCTGGCCCTGCCGGCGCCCTTCGACGCCGACCTCCACCGCCTGCGCCCGCAGCCCGGGCAGGTGCGCAGCGCGGCCAACCTGCGCCGGCTCCTGGCCGGCAGCCGGCTGGGCCGCCCCGCCGAGCGCATCCAGGACGCCTATGCCCTGCGCTGCATGCCCCAGGTCCACGGCGCCGCCCGCGACGGCATCGCCTTCGCCCGGACGGCGCTGGAGGTGGAGATCAACGCCGTCACCGACAACCCGGTCCTCTTGCCCGACAGCGGCCGCGTGGTCTCGGGCGGCAACTTCCACGGGCAGCCGGTGGCGCTGGCATTGGACGTGCTGGCGGTGGCGGCGGCCGCCCTGGGGACGATCAGCGAGCGGCGCGTGGAGCGGCTGGTCAACCCGCACCTGAGCGGGCTGCCGCCCTTCCTCGCCCCGGCCGGCGGGTTGCACTCGGGGCTCATGCTGGCCCAGTACACCGCCGCGGCCCTCGTCGCCGAGAACAAGGTGCTCGCCCACCCCGCCAGCGTCGACACCATCCCCACCTCGGCGAACCAGGAGGACCACGTCAGCATGGGGGCCATCGCCGCCCGCAAGGCGGCGCAGGTGGTGGAGCACGTGGGCCGGGTGCTGGCCATCGAGGCGGTGTGCGCCGCGCAGGCCCTGGAGCTGCGCCTGGCCGGGGAGGCGGGGCCTGATGCGGTCGCGCCGGCGGTGCGCGCGGCCTGGGAGCGGCTGCGCGCGGCCATCCCCCCGTTGCGGGAGGACCGCGTCCTGGCCGAGGACCTGGAGGCCGCCTACGCCCTGGTGCGCGACGGGGCGCTCGCGGCCGCGGCCGAGGGCGTCACAGGCGAGCTGGCATGAGGCACGAGCCGCCGGTGCACCGGGAGGAGGTGGAGCATGGCTGAGCCGCGCATCGTGCGGGCGCCGCGGGGGCCGGTGCGCTCCTGTCGCGGGTGGGGGCAGGAGGCGGCGTTGCGCCTCCTCATGAACACCCTCGACCCCGAGGTGGCCGAGCGCCCCGCCGACCTGATCGTCTACGGCGGGACGGGCAAGGCGGCGCGGAGCTGGGAGGCCTTCGACGCGCTGGTCCGCACCCTGCGCGGGCTGGGCGACGACGAGACCCTGCTCGTCCAGTCGGGCAAGCCGGTGGCGGTCTTCCGCACCCACGAGTGGGCGCCCCGGGTGCTGATCGTGAACGCCATGCTCGTCCCCGCCTGGGCCACCTGGGAGGAGTTCTGGCGCCTCGAGGCCATGGGGCTGACCATGTACGGCCAGATGACCGCGGGGTCGTGGATCTACATCGGCACCCAGGGGATCCTGCAGGGCACCTACGAGACGTTTGCCGCGGTGGCCCGGCGCCACTTCGGCGGGACGCTGCGCGGCCGCGCGGTGCTCACGGCGGGGCTGGGCGGGATGGGCGGGGCCCAGCCGCTGGCCATCACGATGAACGAGGGGGTGGCCCTGGTCGTGGAGGTGGACCCGGCGCGCATCCACCGGCGGCGGCAGGCCGGGTGGGTGGACCGGGCCACAGACGACCTGGACGAGGCGCTACGGTGGGTGGAGGAGGCGCGACGGGCCGGCCAGCCGCGCTCGGTGGCCCTGCTGGGCAACGCCGCCGACGTGCACCCCGCGCTGCTGCGGCGCGACGTCGCCTTCGACGTCGTCACCGACCAGACCTCGGCCCACGACCCGCTGGGCGGCTACATCCCCGCGGGGGTGACGGCGGAGGAGGCGGCGGTGCTGCGCCGGCAGGACCCCGAGCGCTACGTGCGCATGGCGCGGGAGTCGATCGTCCGCCACTGCGAGGCCATGGTCACCTGGCAGCGGCGCGGGGCGGTGGTCTTCGACTACGGCAACAACCTGCGCGGGCAGGCGCGCGAGGCCGGCTACGGGGAGGCCTTCGCCTACCCGGGGTTCGTGCAGGCCTACATCCGCCCGCTCTTCGCCCTGGGGCGCGGGCCCTTCCGCTGGGTGGCCCTCTCCGGCAACCCGCAGGACATCGCCGTGACCGACGAGGCGGTGCTGCGCCTCTTCCCCGAGGACGAGGCGCTGGCCCGCTGGCTGCGCCTGGCCCGGGAGCGCGTCCCCTTCCAGGGGCTGCCGGCGCGCATCTGCTGGCTCGGCTACGGGGAGCGGGCCCAGGCCGGGCTCGCCTTCAACGAGCTGGTGCGGACCGGCCGGGTGGAGGCGCCCATCGCCATCGGGCGGGACCACCTCGACGCCGGGTCGGTGGCCTCGCCCACCCGCGAGACCGAGGGGATGCGGGACGGCTCCGACGCCATCGCCGACTGGCCCATCCTCAACGCGCTGCTCAACGCCTGCGCCGGCGCCACCTGGGTGGCGGTGCACCACGGCGGCGGGGTGGGCATCGGGTACTCCATCCACGCCGGGCAGGTGGTGGTGGCCGACGGGACGGCGCTGGGGGCGCAGAAGCTGGAACGGGTGCTCACCACCGACCCCGGCAGCGGCGTGGTGCGCCACGCCGACGCCGGCTACCCCGAGGCGGTGGAGGCGGCCCGGCGCGGCGGCATCGTCATGCCCATGCTGGCGGGCTGACCGGTCCTGGGGCCGCCCGGGCGCGCGCCGCCTCGGGCCCTGGCGCGTGCCCCCCGCGCCTCTTTACGCCGATTCCCCGGGATGCCATGCTAGGAGGCGGTTTTCACCCCCCAGTTCGAGGCACCGGACCGGTGTACGCCCTCAACTTCTACTCGTCGGTGTTCGGCGAGATGCTGCGCCAGGGGCGCAAGACGGCCACCATCCGCCTGGGCGACAAGCGCGACAAGTACCGCGACGGGCAGGTCGTCTGGCTGACGGTGGGCCGGCGCTTCGGGACGCGGCGCAAGGTCGGGGTGGCCATCATCGACCGGGTGGAGGTGAAGCGGCTGGCCGAGGTGACGCCGCGGGAGATCGAGCGCGACAACCCGGAGCTGCGCCGCCACGAGGACCTGATGGACTTCCTGGCCACGATCTACGGCCGGCCGGTCGGGCTGGACGACCTCGTCACCGTGATCCACTTCTCGCGCATCGTCGAGGGGGACGGCCCCTACCCGCCCGCCGGGCTCGAGCGGGAGAGCGGGTAGGCGTCCCCGGGACCACTCGGCGATGCCGGGGGCCTGCGGCCGGGCGTCCATCCGCCCGCCCTCCGCCGGGTCAGCTCGGGGGGCGTCCCGCCCGGCTTCCCATCACCCGCCCGGACCGTAGGCCTGCGCCCGCCGCGTCGCCGCCAGCGCCCGCCACCACAACCCCATCACCACCGGGACGACGCCCAGCGCCACCAGCGTGCGCGTGAAGAGGACCCCGTCGTAGACGGCGTGGGCCAGGGCGCTCGTGGCCAGCCCCAGGGCGAGCAGCCGCGTGGCGCGGCGGGGGTGGCGGTGCGCCAGACCGATGTAGAACCCCATGAGCGCGCCGAAGAAGGCGTGGCCCGGGACGGCCAGCAGGGCCCGCAAGACCCCCACCGCCACTCCGCCCCGCAGCACGTAGGCCAGGTTCTCCAGCGTGGCGAAGCCGAGCGAAGCCGCCACGGCGTAGACGATCCCGTCGAGCGGCTCGTCGAAGGCCGGGTGGCGGTACACCGCCAGGAGGACCACCGCGAACTTCGCCGCCTCCTCGACGGTGCCGACCAGCAGGGCGGCCCCGGCCCCGTGCGGCAGGTAGGGCCCGGCCGGGTCGAGTCCGAGGAGGTGGAAGAGGGCCCCTTCGACGAGTCCCGCCGCCACGGCGGAGACGGCGCCCAGCAGGAAGACGCGGCGGACGAGCTCCCGCGGCTCCGGGTGGAGGTGATCGCGCGCCAGGAAGTACCACAGCCAGAAGATCCCGGGAGCGACGGCCAGGACGACCAGGCCCACCGGGGGGCTTCAGGCCTCGACCGCCTGCGTGCGGGCGGGGAGCAGGAGGAAGTCGGGCGGGACGCCCGGAGTGAGGTAGAGGTGCTCGGACGCCTGGAAGAACGGCACGCCGCGGTCGTGGGCCCGCCGCGCCAGGACGGGGAGGACCAGGCCGGCCTCGCCGTGGCGCTCCAGGGCCCGCGCCGCCTCGAGCCAGGTGTCGACCAGGTGGACGAAGCGCCGCTCGCGCGGTCGCAGCCCCGCCGCCTGCACCTCGTCCGCCTGGCGGGCGGGAAGGGCCGCGTAGAGCCACTCCGGCGGCCGCACCGCCGGGCCGGGGTGCTGCAGGGGGACGGTGTGGCCGTGGCGGGCGCGGATGCGCCCGGCGCGCACCTCGAAACGGCGCGGGTCGTGGTGGGCCACAGTTAGCACGTCGGCCTCGGTCACCCACTCCCACCCGCCGTGCCGGCGCAGCGCCGCCACCAGGGCATCCAGGGGCACGCTCCCCTCCTCGTCGAGGGTCAGGCCGACCTCGTCGGGACGGTGGCGCAGGATCAGGGACAGGAAGCGGCTGAGCCGCAGACGGCGTTCGGGTTGCATCTGGCGCCATCGCCCTTCGCCCGCGCAGGGGCGCCTCCCTCCTCCCCGCCGCCGCAGGAGGCGCGGGGCCTCGGGTCCGGGCGGCCGCGGCCGGTGCCGTTGAGGGGGGAGGGGGCATGGTGTAGGCTCAACGTCGTGAGCAGGCGCTTGCTCGAGTGCGTCCCCAACATCAGCGAGGGGCGGCGGCGCGAGGTCATCGAGGCCGTCGTCCAGGCGGTGCGGGGGGTCGAGGGCGTCCGCCTCCTCGACGTCCAGTCCGACGAGAGCCACAACCGCTCGGTCATCACCTTCGCCGGCGAGCCGGAAGCGGTGGCCGAGGCCGCCTTCCGCCTGTGCGAGCGCGCGGTGGCCCTCATCGACATGAACACCCACCGGGGCGAGCACCCGCGCATCGGGGCGGTGGACGTCGTCCCCTTCGTCCCCATCGCCGACGTGACCATGGACGACGCCGTGGCCCTGGCCCGGGCGCTGGGGCGGCGGCTGTGGGAGCGGCTGCAGGTGCCGGTCTACTTCTACGCGGCGGCGGCCACGCGGCCGGAGCGGGTACGCCTGCCCGACATCCGCAAGGGGGAGTACGAGGGGCTGCGCGAGAAGATGAGCGACCCGGCCTGGGCCCCCGACGTGGGCACGGCCGTCCCCCACCCCACCGCCGGGGCCACGGTGGTGGGGGCGCGGCGGCCGCTCATCGCCTACAACATCAACCTCAACACCACCGACGTGAACGTGGCCAAGCAGGTGGCCCGGGCCGTGCGCGAGTCCAGCGGCGGGCTGGTGAACGTCCAGGCGATGGGCGTGACCTCGGAACGCGGGCAGGCCCAGGTCTCGCTCAACCTCCTCGACCACACCCGCACCCCCATCATGCGGGCCTTCGAGCTCGTCCGCGTGGAGGCCGCGCGCTTCGGGGTGGAGATCGCCGAGAGCGAAGTCGTGGGGTTGCTCCCGCTGGACGCGCTGGTGGACGTGGCCCGCTACGCCCTGCGGCTGCGCGACTTCCGGCGCGACCAGATCCTCGAGACCCGGCTGATGGAGTAGGTGGCCGCCGACCTCCTCGTCGTGAACATCGGCCAGCTCCTCACGCTGGCCCCGCGCCACCCGGGGGGCAACGACACCCCGCGGCGGGGGGCGGCGCTGGCCGATGTGGGGCTCGTCACCGGCGGGGCGCTGGCGGTGGCCGACGGGGTCGTGGTGGCCGCCGGGCCGGAGGCGGAGGTGCGGGAGGCGGCCGGCCGCGCCGCCGAGGTGGTCGACGCCGGCGGGCGGGTGGTGCTGCCGGGCTTCGTCGACCCCCACACCCACCTCCTCTTCGCCGGGTCCCGCGCCGACGAGTTCGAGCAGCGCCTGCAGGGGCTGAGCTACCTGGAGATCGCCGCGCGCGGCGGGGGCATCCTCCGCACCGTCGCCCAGACGCGGGTGATGGGCGAGGCGGGGCTGGTGGAGCTCGGGGCGGCCCGCCTCGACCGCCTGCTGGCCTGCGGCACCACCACGGTGGAGGTGAAGAGCGGGTACGGCCTCACGGTGGAGGACGAGCTGAAGCTCCTGCGCGCCGCCCACCGCCTGCACGCCCTCCACCACCTCGACGTCGTCCCCACCTTCCTGGGCGCGCACGCCCTGCCGCCGGAGTTCGCCCGCGACGCCGACGGCTACGTGCGCCTGGTCATCGAGGAGATGCTCCCCGCCGTGGTCGAGGAGGACCTGGCCGAGTTCTGCGACGTCTTCTGCGAGCAGGGCGCCTTCACGCCCGAGCAGGCGCGCGCCATCCTCGAGGCCGGCAGTGCCGCCGGGCTCGTCCCCAAGCTGCACGCCGACGAGCTCTCCGACCTGGGCGGGGCGCGCCTGGCCGCCGAGGTCGGGGCGATCTCCGCCGACCACCTCCTCTGCGCCAGCGACGAGGGACTGCGCGCCATGGCCGCCGCCGGCACCATCGGCGTCCTCCTCCCCGGCACCGCCTTCTTCCTCGGCCTCCCCTACGCCCGGGCCCGCCACATGATCGCGCTGGGCGTCCCCATCGCCCTCGCCACCGACTTCAACCCGGGGACGTCGCCCACGTGGTCGATGCCCATGGCGATCGCCCTGGCCTGCGTGGGGATGCGCCTGCGCCCGGCGGAGGCGGTGGTGGCGGCGACGCTGAACGCCGCCCACGCCATCGGCATGGCGGAGGCGGTGGGCAGCCTGGAGCCGGGGAAGGTGGCGGACTTCGTCATCCTCGACGCCGACGACTACCGCGCGGTGGCGATGCACTTCGGGGTGAGCCTGGTGGACGAGGTCTACAAGCGCGGTCGCCGGGTCTACTCCAGCCGCACCGGGGTGGTGCCGCCGTGAGCGGAGGGGTGTTGCCGTGAGCGGAGGGATACCGCCGTGAGCGCGGCGGAGCAGCGCGTGGGGGCGTGGCTCGAGCAGCTGGCCTCCCGCGCGCCCACACCGGGCGGGGGGAGTGCGGCTGCGCTCGCGGGGGCCCAGGCGGCGGCGCTGGTGGCCATGGTGGCGCGGCTGACGCTGCCCGCCGAGGGCGGCGGGCCCACCTCCCCCACCCGTGGCGCCGGGCGTGGTGGCGCCGGGCAGGCCGGCGCCGGGGGTGGCGATGCGCCGGCGGAGGCGGCGGGGGCGCTGGCCGACGCCGAGCGGCTGCGCGCGGCGCTGGTGCGCGCGGCCGACGAGGACGCGCACGCCTTCGAGGCGGTGATGGCGGCCTACCGCCTCCCGCGCGCGACCGACGAGGAGCGGGCCCGCCGGCGTGAGGCGGTGCAGGCGGCCCTGCGCGAGGCCACCGTCGTCCCGCTGCGCACGGCGGCGGCTGCGGTGGAGGTGCTGGAGGCCGCCCGGCGCCTGGCCCCGGTGGCCAACCCCCACGCCGCCAGCGACCTGGGCGTGGCGGCGCACCTGGCGGCGGCGGCGGCCGAGGGGGCGTTGCTGAACGTGGCCATCAACCTGAAGGGCCTGCGCGACGGCGAGGAGGTCGACCGGCTGCGCCGCGAGGCCGCCGACGTCCGGCGCCGGGCGCAGGCGCTCCGGGAGGCGGTCGTGCGCGTCGTGGAGGCGTCCCTGGCGTGACCGAGGTCCACCCCGGCACCCGGCGCTGGACGGTCCACCGCGTCGAGCGTGCCACCTCGACGAACGACCTCCTGCGCACGATGGCCATGGCGGGGGCGCCACCCGGGACGGTGGTGGTGGCGCGCACCCAGAGCGCCGGGCGCGGACGGCTGGGGCGCACCTGGGCCTCCCCGCCCGGCGGGTTGTGGTGCTCGGTGCTCCTGGAGCTGCCGGACGTCCCCTCGCGGCTGCCGCTGCTCGTGGCCGTGGCGGCGGCCGAGGCGGCGCGGGCGGTGAGCGGGGCGGACGTGCGCGTGAAGTGGCCCAACGACCTCGTCCTGGCCGGGCGCAAGGTGGGCGGCATCCTGGTGGAGGCCCTCCCGCCGCACGCCGTGGTGGGGGTCGGCCTGAACGTGCGCGTCGACCTCGCCGCGTTGCCCCCCGAGGTGCGCGCGGAGGCCGGCTCGCTGCTCCCGGCGGGAGGGTCCCCTGCGGGGCAGCGCCTCGCCCCGAACGATGCGGTCGGAGCCGCACTGGACCGGCTGCTCGCGGCGCTGGCCCGTGTCCTCGACGCCGAGCGGGCGGGCCGCGGGGAGGAGGTGCTGGCGCGCTGGCGCCACCTCTGCGTCACGCTCGGCCAGCCGGTGCGGGTGGCCACGGGCCGCGAGGTGGTGGAGGGGGAGGCGGTGGACGTCGATCCGGACGGTGCGCTGGTCGTGCGCACACCAGGCGGTGTGCGGCGCCTCGTCGCCGGGGAGGTCACCCAGGTGCGGCCGCACGAGGGTGGCCACCCCGGGGGCGTCTCCCCGGGCAGCTCCCGTGAGTGACCACGAGGGGCAGCGCTCATGAGTGACCACGAGGGGTTGACCGCCGTTCCGGGCATCCGCGTGGGCCACGCCACCGACCGTGACGGTGGCACCGGGTGCACGGTGGTCCTCTGTGAGGCGGGGGCGCTGGCCGCCGGTGAGGTGCGCGGGTGGGCGCCCGGGACGCGGGAGACCGACCTCCTGCGGCCCGGGATGCTCGTGGAGCAGGTCCACGCCGTCCTCCTCACCGGTGGGAGCGCCTTCGGGCTGGCGGCGGCCGACGGCGTGGTGCGCTGGCTGGAGGAGCGTGGGGTCGGCTTCGATGCCGGCGTGGCCCGGGTGCCCATCGTGCCCGCGGCCGTCCTCTTCGACCTGGCGGTGGGGCGCGCCGACGCCCGCCCGACGCCTGAAATGGCCTACGCCGCCTGCCTGGCCGCCACCGACGGACCGGTGGCGGAGGGGCGCGTGGGGGCGGGTACCGGGGCCAGCGTGGGGAAGCTCCTCGGGCCGGCCGGCGCGATGCCCGGCGGGGTGGGGACGGTGGCGCTCCGCCTGGCCGGGGACGTGCGCGTGGCGGCACTGGCGGTCGTGAACGCGTTCGGGGACGTGCGCGACCCGCAGACCGGCCGGATCGTCGCCGGCGCGCGCCTGCCCGACGGTCGCTTCCTCGACACGGCCGCGGCGCTGCTGACCTGGGAGGGCGACCTGACCTTCGGCCGCCCGGGGACGAGCACGACGCTCGTGGTGGTGGCCACCGATGCCCTGCTCACGCGCGACGAAGCCACCCGTGTCGCCGCCCAGGCGCACGACGGGCTGGCCCGTGTGGTCTCCCCGGCGCACACGCTCTTCGACGGGGACGTGGTCTTCGTGCTCTCCACGGGGCGTGCGCGCGCGCACCCGCTGGCGGTGGCCGTGGCCGCGGCGGAGGTGACGGCGCAGGCGATCGTGCGGGGGGTCCGGGCGGTGCGGGCGTAGGCACGCGCCGCCCGCACACGTCGACTTGCTCCCGGGGACACCGGCGGAGTAGGCTGGACGCAGCCGGCATCCCCCAGGGAGCCGGACTGGACAGACCCGCAGAGGCTGCGAGCCCTGTCCGGTATCTGCTGGAGCCGTCCCGCACGGAGCGGCTCGAGCGCAGAACTGGAACGGAGGGGATCAGCATGGCCCACGCCCGTCTCGCTCCCCCGCCTGCCCGCTGGGGGATCCGCCTCACGCCCCGGGACATCACGGTGAGCGGCGCCCTCGGCGCCGTGGCCATCGTGCTCGGCTTGGTCCCCGGGCTCGGCTTCATCCCCGCGCCCACGCCGGCCGGGAACGCCACGACCATGCACATCCCGGTGATCATCGCCGCCGTGCTCGAAGGTCCCGTGGTGGGCGCGCTCGTCGGCGCCATCTTCGGCGCCTTCTCCTTCACCCGGGCGACCATCCCCATCTTCAAGCAGCCGCTCATCGCCTTCGGCCCGCGCATCCTCATCGGGGTGGTGGCCTTCCTGGTCTTCCGCGCGCTGGCCGTCCGGCACGCCCGTCTCTTCGCCGCGGCCGCGGTGGGCGCGGGGATCTACACGATCCTGGGCCCCGGGGCGGTGCGCTTCCTGGCCGCCCTGGCGGCGGGACGGATCCAGCCCAACTGGCTCGTCGAGGGCTACCGTGCTGTGGCCGCGGCCACCGCCGGGTCGCTCTGGCTGCCGGTGGCGGCGGGGGTGGCCTCCGCCCTCCTCGCCTACGCGCTGCTGCGCGGGGAGAACGCCGCTCCGGCGGCGGCCGCCGTGGCCGGCACGCTCACCAACACCGTGGGGGTGCTCACGCTGGCGGTGCTCTTTGGCTTCCTGCCGGCCGGCGCCGCCGTCCTCGTCGGGGCGACCCACGGCCTCCCCGAGGTGATCCTGGCCGTGCTCGTCACCGTCCCGGTCTACCGCGCCGTCACGGCCATGCGCGGCGGCGCCTGAGGCCGCGCCCGGGAGGAGGTCGAGCCGATGGCGTCCGGGCTGCTCCTCGCGGTGAACATCAACAACACCCTGATCAAGCTGGCGCTGTACCGGGGCGCGGACCTCCTCCACCACTGGCGCATCGCCACCGACCGGCACAAGACCGCGGACGAGTACGCCATGTTGCTGCGGGCGCTCTTCGCCTCCGGGGGGGCGGCCTTCGGGGACGTCGGGGGCGTGGCCATCGCCTCGGTCGTCCCCCCGCTGATGGACACGATGGAGCGCCTCTGCCGCCAGTACCTGGGGCAGGTCCCGCTGGTGGTGGGCCCCGGGGTGCGCACGGGCATGCGCATCCTCTACGAGAACCCCAAGGAGGTGGGGGCGGACCGCATCTGCAACGCCGTCGCCGCCTACGCCCGCTACGGCGGGCCGGTCATCGTCGTCGACCTGGGGACGGCCACGACCTTCTCGGTGGTCTCGGCGGAGGGGGACTTCCTCGGCGGCGCCATCGCCCCGGGGGTGGGCATCTCCGTGGAGGCGCTGGCCGAGCACGCCGCCCAGCTCCACCGCGTGGAGCTGGTGCGGCCGCGCACGGCCATCGGCCGGTCCACGGTGGCGGCGATGCAGTCGGGGATCTTCTTCGGCTTCGTCGGGCAGGTGGAGGAGTTGCTGAGGCGCATGCAGGAGGAACTGGGTCGGCCGGCGGTGACGGTCGCCACCGGGGGGTGGGCGGAGCTGATCCTGCAGGAGTGTCGCAGCATCATGCACCACGAGCCGCTGCTGGCCCTGGAGGGCCTGCGCCTGATCTACGAGCGCAACCGGGAACCCGCGCCGGCGCGCCCCCCGGCCGAGGGGCGGCTGTGATCGCCGCCTCCTCTCCGTCCCCCGCGCCCGTCGGGGGTGATGCGGCGCGGCCGCTGCGCGTCGTCTCGGTGAGCCTGGGCTCGCCCGCGCGCGACTACCGCCTCACGCTGCGGGTGCTGGGGCGCGACGTGGTGGCCGAGCGGATCGGCGTGCCGGACCTGGCCGCCTACGGCCGGATGCTGCGCGCCCTCGACGGCCAGGTGGACGTCCTGGCCATCGGCGGGGCCAACCTGGCCCTCACGGTGGGCCACCGCCGCTACCCCATCCGCGACATCGCCCGCCTGGTGCGGGGGCTGCGGACGCCGGTGGTGGACGGCGGGGCGCTGAAGAGCCTGCTGGAGCGCTGGCTCGTCCTGGAGTGGCTGCCCCGGGAGCACGGGGTGGACCTGCGCGGGCGGCGGGTGCTGCTGGTGAGCGCGGTCGACCGCTACGGGCTGGCCGAGGCCTTCACCCGCGCCGGCAGCGACGTGCGCTTCGGCGACCTCATGTTCGCGCTGGGCCTGCCGGTCCTGCTGCGGGGGCTGGGGACGGTGCGCGTGCTGGCGACGGTGGCGCTGCCCGTGATCACGCGCCTGCCCTTCACCTGGCTCTACCCCACCGGTGCCCGGCAGGAGGAGATCGTCCCGCGCTTTGCCAGCGCCTACGCCTGGGCCGAGGTGCTGGCCGGGGACTTCCTCTACATCCGCCGGCACATGCCCGAGGACCTCGGCGGCAAGCTCGTCTTCACCAACACCCTCACCGCCGCCGACGTGGAGGCGCTGCGCCGCCGCGGCGTGTGGATGGTCGTCACCTCCACGCCCGAGCTCGGCGGCGGCCGCTCGCCGGGGACGAACGTAGTGCAGGCGATCCTGGTGGCGGTCTCAGGGCGGCGGCCCGAGGAGCTCGCGCCGCAGGACTACCTGACGTTGATGGCCCAGGCGGGCTTCCGGCCGCGGGTCGAAGTGCTCAACCCGGAGCGGGCCTGGGCGCCGCAGCCCGGGACCGCCCCGGTCCGCGGGCCGCACCCGGCGGCGGGGGCGCCCTCATGACGGCACCCGGGCGCTTCGCCTTCGTCCTCCACCCGCTGCGGGTGGAGGACTTCGCCCGCAAGTTCGGCGTGCTGCGGCGCGCGCCGGGACCGGCGCTGGAGTGGGTGGCGCGGTTCGTCCCGCCGCTGGTGGCCTCGCGCATCACCGGGATCCGCTCGCCCACGGGGGCGACGGCGGAGGGGTGGTTCATCGGGCTCCCGCTCACCACGCGCGTCCTGCTGGCCAGCCCGCCCGAGTTCGTCTACCGTCGCCTGGCCCAGTGCGGGGCGCTGGCTGAACGCCTGGGCGCGGGCATCATGGGGCTGGCCGCCTTCACCAAGGTGGTGGGCGACGGCGGGGTGACGGTGGCCGAGCGCGTGCGCATCGGCGTCACCACCGGCAACGCCTACACCGCCGGGACCGCGGTGGAGGCGGCGTGGCTGGCGGCGGCGCGGCTGGGGAGGGCGCCGGCGCAGGCCCACGTGGTGGTGGTGGGGGCCACGGGGGCGATCGGCGCGGCGGTGAGCCGGCTGGTGGCCCCGCAGGCGGCGCGGCTGACGCTGGCGGCGCGCACCCCCGACCGCCTGGAGGCGCTGGCCGCCGACCTGCGCAAGACGGCGCGCGACGTCGCCACCGCCACCGACCCCCGCCGCGCCGTGCGCGACGGCGACGTCGTCTTCACCGTCGCGTCGGCCACCGAGCCGCTCATCGAGCCCGAGGACCTGCGGCCGGGCGCGGTGGTCTGCGACGTGGCCCGCCCCCGCAACGTCTCCCGCCTGGTCTACGAGCGGCGGGGGGACGTGCTGGTCATCGACGGGGGCGTCATCGAGGTGCCGGGAGAGCCCGACTTCGGCTTGGACTTCGGCCTGCCGCCGCGCATGGTGGAGGCGTGCATGGCCGAGACGATGATCCTGGCGCTGGAGCGACGGTACGCCGACTACACGGTGGGGCGGGCCATCAGCGTGGCGCAGGTGGAGGAGATCCTGGCGCTGGGGCGCCGCCACGGCTTCCGCGTCGCCGGGTTCCGCCGCTTCGAGCGGGCCATCCCGGACGAGGAGGTGGAGCGCATCCGTGCCCGCGCCGCCCGGGCCTCCGGGGTGGTCGGGTGAAGAGGAGGCCAGGCGGCGCGCGGCCCCTACCGGGCACGTCGCGCGGAGCTCCCCGACCGAACCGGACTGGGCCCGGACCCAGTTGGCGTGACGCACGCATGGCGGCACCTGCCGGCCAGGCGGCGCACGGGACGGGCCGGGCGGCGGATGAGGCCCCTCAGCGGCGCGCAGGCGCGGGAGGGCGGTCCCACGCCTGCTGGCCTGCCTCAGAGAGATCCGAGACACCCTGACTGAGGGGTGTTCAAGCTCCAGACACGCTGCAGGCCGGTCGGGCGGGGCTACACTGGCCCCATGAATGTCCAGGAGGCGGTACTGCCCCAAGCCCGTCGGGTGCGCATGGCGCCGTCGCTGTCGGCGGACGGGCGGCGACGGTTGCGCTGGATCGCGTACTACCTGGAGCACGGGCGGAACGTCAGCCGGACCTGCCGGCACTTCGACATCCCGATGAGGGAGGCAAAGTGTCTCGGATCTGCTGAGGCCATACACCGGCTTGACGCCTGCGCGGCGCCTCGCCTATACTGACCGGCGCGTAGGCCCGTCCCGGGCCTACTTTCTGTTCCCCGGCCTGCCCGTGCACGGGTGGCCGTATCCGACGTGGCGCGCGGGTGTCACGGTCGACGTCTGCCAGGGGGAGGTCGTCCCGGGCAGGAGGGCGGGCCTCCCGGTGGAGCGCATGGTCGACAAGGGTGAGAAGGAGACGATCTTGACCCCGGAGGGGCTGCGCCGGCTCGAGGAGGAGCTGGAGCACCTCAAGGTCGTCCGGCGCAAGGAGATCGCCGAGCGCATCAAGGCGGCCAAGGACTTCGGCGACCTCACCGAGAACGCCGAGTACGAGGACGCCAAGAACGAGCAGGCCTTCGTGGAGGGGCGCATCCTCCAGCTGGAGGCCATCCTGCGCAACGCCCGGGTGATCGACGGGAACGACCGCAAGGCCGACGAGGTCACCGTGGGCTGCACCGTGACCCTGCAGGACCTCAGCAACGGCGAGCGGCTCACCTACACCATCGTCGGGTCGGCGGAGGCCGACCCCACCCACGACCGGATCAGCAACGAGTCCCCCGTGGGCCGGGCGCTGCTCGGCCGCAAGAAGGGCGAGACGGTGGAGATCCAGGTCCCCGCCGGGACCCTGCGCTACACTGTCCTGGACGTGCGCGGGTGACCGGCCCGGCCCCAGGCGCCCTCTGAGTTCCCCGGTGCTGCCTGCGACGGTGCGCGCCCGCCCCTCCCCCGAGTTGGGTATGTAGAAGGCGGGGTGGGGAATGGGGTGGAGCGCCGGAGCGTAGTACCATAGGTGATGGCGGGATCGGCTGACGGATCTCCGTCAGGCGGTCGGGCTCGCCGGATCCGCCGTCCGATAGAGGGGCGGGCGGCAGGAGTGAACTTCGGGCACCCAGAATTCGTTGGCCTAATCGGCCGGAGCGGTCCCGGCGCCACTCCTGCCGGCTCCCCCGGGCGGGATCCCCTCCGCGCCTGGCGGAGAGGAGGACGTCATGGCAATGTTTGAACGCTTCACGGAGCGCGCCCGGCGCGTGATCATCCTCGCGCAGGAGGAGGCCAAGCGCCTCAACCACAGCGCCGTGGGCACCGAGCACATCCTGCTCGGGATCATCCGTGAGGGCGAGGGCGTCGCCAGCAAGGTTCTGGAGAGCCTGAACATCAGCCCCGACCGGGTGCGCGCGGAGATCGAGAGCGCCATCGGCCGCGGGGAGCGCACCCCCTACGAGGAGGTGGCCTTCACCCCGCGGGCCAAGAAGGTCCTGGAGCTGGCGCTGGACGAGGCCCGGCGCCTGGGGCACAACTACATCGGCACGGAGCACTTGCTCCTGGGGCTCATCCGCGAGGGCGAGGGCGTGGCCGCCCGCGTGCTCGAGGCCATGGGCGCCGACCTGGAGCGGGTGCGCGCCCAGGTGGTCTACCTGCTCGGGGAGGAGGGGACCACCACCTACAGCAAGCAGTCGAGCAAGACCCCCACCCTCGACGAGTTCGGCCGCGACCTGACCAAGCTGGCCCGGGCCGGCAAGCTCGACCCGGTGATCGGGCGCGAGCGGGAGATCGAGCGGGTCATCCAGGTCCTCTCCCGCCGCACCAAGAACAACCCCGCGCTCATCGGTGAGCCGGGCGTGGGCAAGACCGCCATCACCGAGGGGCTGGCCCAGCGCATCGTGCGCGGGGACGTCCCCGAGGTCCTGCGCAACAAGCGGGTCGTCCAGCTCGATCTGGCCGCCCTCGTCGCCGGGACGAAGTACCGCGGCGAGTTCGAGGAGCGGATGAAGAAGGTCATGGAGGAGATCCGCAAGGCGCAGGGCGAGGTCATCCTCTTCGTCGACGAGCTGCACACGCTGGTGGGCGCCGGCGCCGCCGAGGGGGCCATCGACGCCAGCAACATCCTCAAGCCGGCGCTGGCCCGCGGCGAGCTGCAGTGCATCGGGGCCACCACCCTGGACGAGTACCGGAAGTACGTGGAGCGGGACGCGGCCCTGGAGCGGCGCTTCCAGCCCATCCTGGTGGCCGAGCCCACCGTCGAGCAGACCATCGAGATCCTCAAGGGGCTGCGGGAGCGCTACGAGGCGCACCACGGCGTCTCCATCACCGACGACGCGCTCTTCGCCGCGGCCACGCTGGCGGACAAGTACATCTCCGACCGCTTCCTGCCCGACAAGGCCATCGACCTGATGGACGAGGCCAGCAGCAAGGTGCGCCTGCAGGCCTCCTTCCTGCCCAGCGAGCTGCGCCAGGCCATGGAGAAGGTCGAGCGGGTGCGCCGCGAGAAGGAGGAGTCCATCAAGAACCAGGACTTCGAGCGGGCGGCGCAGCTGCGCGACCGCGAGCGGGTGCTGCGCCAGAAGCTCGAGGAGCTGGAGGCCTCCTGGAAGAAGGAGAAGGGGCGCGACCCCACCGCCGTCTCCGCCGAGGACATCGCCGACATCGTCTCCTCCTGGACCGGCGTGCCGGTGACCCGCCTGGTGGAGGAGGAGACCCAGAAGCTGCTGCGCATGGAGGAGGCCCTCCACGAGCGCATCGTCGGCCAGGAGGAGGCGGTGCGGGCGGTGGCCAAGGCGGTGCGCCGGGCCCGGGCGGGGCTGAAGGACCCGCGGCGGCCCATCGGCTCGTTCATCTTCCTCGGGCCCACCGGGGTGGGCAAGACCGAGCTGGCCCGGGCGCTGGCGGAGTTCCTCTTCGGGGACGAGAACGCGCTGGTGCGCATCGACATGTCCGAGTACAGCGAGCGCCACACCGTCTCGCGCCTGGTGGGCTCGCCGCCCGGCTACGTCGGCTACGAGGAGGGGGGCCAGCTCACCGAGGCGGTCCGCCGGCGGCCCTACTCGGTGGTGCTCTTCGACGAGATCGAGAAGGCCCACCCGGAGATCTTCAACGTCCTGCTGCAGATCCTGGACGACGGCCGCCTGACCGACGCCCAGGGGCGCACGGTGGACTTCAAGAACACCGTCATCATCATGACCAGCAACGTGGGCGCGCCGCAGATCGACAAGGAGGCCGGCATCGGCTTCCGGGCGGTGCGCGACGAGGCCCAGGGCCGGGAGCAGGCCTACCAGCGGATGCGCGACCGGGTGATGGAGGAGCTGCGGCGCACCTTCCGGCCGGAGTTCCTCAACCGGCTGGACGAGATCATCGTCTTCAAGCCGCTCACCCACGAGCAGATCCGCGACATCGTCTCCATCCTCATCGAGCGGGTGCGGCGCGAGGTGCGCGGCCAGGGGATGGACATCGAGGTGACGGACGAGGCCAAGGAGGTCCTGGCCCGCGAGGGCTACGACCCCACCTTCGGGGCGCGGCCGCTGCGGCGGGCCATCCAGCGCCTGGTGGAGGACCCGCTCTCCGACGAGCTGCTGCGCGGCCGCTTCAGCAGCGGCGACGTCATCGTCGTGGACGCCCGCGAGGGGCGCATCGTCTTCGAGAAGAAGCGCGAGCCCGCGCTGGCCGAGTAACCCCCGCGGAGCCCCGCGCGCTGCGACCGACGACCCGGGCCCACCGCCCGGGTCGTTGCGTTGCGGCGGCGCCACGGCGTCCTGAGGGTGCAGCCGGCCCCCGCCCGCACGGCGCGCCGGCGCGCGGCGTGCCCCGCCTGGGGGAGGAAACCCGCCCTCCGCCGCCGATAGAAGGAGAGGACCGCCCATGCCGACGACGCGCGTGCGCTACGCCTGCCAGGCCTGCGGCCACGTCTCGCCCAAGTGGCTGGGACGCTGCCCCGCCTGCGGCGAGTGGAACACCTTCGTCGAGGAGCCCGCGGCCCCGCTCCCCCGGCCCCCGGTCCCGCGACCCCCGGCCCGGGCGGCCGAGGTCGTCTCCATCGCGGACGTGGCCCTCGAGCGCGAGCCGCGGGCCACCACGGGCATCGCGGAGTTCGACCGCGTGCTGGGCGGCGGTCTCGTCCCCGGCGCTCTCGTCCTCATCGGCGGCGACCCCGGGATCGGCAAGTCCACCCTGCTCACCCAGGTGGCCGCCCGCGTGGCCGCCCAGGGGCGTACCGTCCTCTACGTCTCCGCCGAGGAGTCCGCCCGCCAGGCCCGTCTGCGCGCGGAGCGGCTGGGCCCGCTGCCGCGCGACCTCCTCCTCCTGGCCGAGACCGACCTGGAGGCCGTCCAGCGCGCCGTGGAGCGCCTCCGCCCCGCGCTCGTGGTGGTGGACTCGATCCAGACGGTCTACCGGCCGGACGTCCCCTCGGCGCCGGGCAGCGTGGCGCAGGTACGGGAGTGCGCCGCGGCGCTGCTGGGGGTGGCCAAGGGCCAGGAGGTGACCGTCCTCCTGGTCGGCCACGTCACGAAGGAGGGGCAGCTGGCCGGCCCGCGGGTGCTGGAGCACCTGGTGGACACCGTGCTGGCCTTCGAGGGGGACCCGCACCACGCCTACCGCCTCCTGCGCGCCACCAAGAACCGCTTCGGCTCGACCCACGAGCTCGGGGTCTTCGAGATGGCCTCGGACGGGCTGCGCGAGGTCCCGAACCCCTCGGCGGCCTTCCTGGCCGAGCGCGCGGCGTCCGCCTCGGGGTCGGCGATCGTCTGCGCCATGGAGGGGGCCCGACCGCTGCTGCTGGAGGTGCAGGCGCTGGTCACCCCCACGCACTTCGGGGTGCCGCGGCGCACCGCCGCCGGGGTGGACTACAACCGCCTGGTGCTGCTGCTGGCGGTGCTGGAGAAGCGGGCGGGGCTGCACCTGGCCATGCACGACGTCTACGCCAGCGTGGCGGGCGGGCTGCGCGTCGCCGACCCGGCGGCCGACCTGGCCCTGGCGGCGGCCGTGGCCAGCGCCTTTCGCGACCGCCCGCTCGACCCGGGCAGCGTGGTCCTGGGCGAGGTGGGCCTGGGCGGAGAGGTGCGGGCGGTGCGCCACGCCGCCCGGCGCGTGGGCGAAGCGGCGCGCCTGGGCTTTGCCCGGCTGGTGGTGCCGCGGGGGAACGTCGAGGAGGCCCGCGGGGCCGGCGTGGAGGTCGCCGGCGTGGCGACCCTGGGCGAGGCGCTGGCCGTGCTGCTGGGCTAGGCGGGCGGGGCTAGGTCAGCGGGGCTAGGTCAGGTGGAAGAGCCCGAGGGCGGCGACGCGCTCGCGCTCCTTGCGCAGGATCGCGCCCAGGTCCAGGCCCGTGACGTGGCAGAGGGCGGCCAGGTAGAAGAGGGCCGTCCCCACTTCGTCCTCCAGGGTCTCACGGCAGCGCTCGCAGGGTTCCCCCTGCAGGTGGGTGGAGAGCTGCTCCCGGACCTCCGCCAGCGAGAGGTTGGCCGGGAAGCGCTGGCGCTCCGCGGCGATCTGGACGCAGCCGCAGGAGGTCACGGCCTTGGCCAGGGCCCGGGCGATGCGGGCGGAGGACTCCACGAGCTTGCTCTGGACGTCGAGGATGCTGCGGTGGCGGATGAGGTACTGGCCGACGAGATCCTGGAACGCGGCCTGGTCGGTCTCTTTCATCCCGCGCCTCCTGAGTCCGGGGTGGGGCTCCCGCTGGGGCGGGGGCGCGCCGCGGGAGCACCGGCCGCAGACCCTGCCAGGCCGCGGATCCCGGAACGCGCAGCGCCATTGTAGGAGCGCGTTTCCGCACGTGTCAAGGCGACCGACGCGCGGCGTGCGCGTGCTATAATCAAAGCAACATGCAGACCGCCCTGCGCGCCGTTGGGGGTCTGCTGGGCGCGCTCGTCGGGTTCCAGCTGGCCACTCAGCGTCTCGTCCTCTCGGTCTTCCCGGAAACGCTGGGCCGCATCGGCCTGGCGGTCATCGTCGCCTTGCTGGGCTGGCTGCTCAGCCCCTGGCTGTGGCGGCAGTTCGTGGCGGCCATGGACTTCGTCCTGCGCGGGCTGGCCCGCCTCTCCCTGCGCGACCTGGCCCTGGGGGTGACCGGGCTCATCGTCGGGCTGCTCATCGCCTTCCTGGTGAGCCTGCCGCTCGGCGGGCTGCCCTTCCTCGGTCCCTACCTGCGGCCGCTGGCCGCGCTGGTCTTCGGCTACCTGGGCATCCACGTGGCCCTGCAGCGGCGGGAGGAGGTGACCACCATCCTCCCGCGCATCCGCAACGGGGACGAGGGGGCCGGACCCCGGGCGGTGCCCAAGGTGCTGGACACCAGCGTGATCATCGACGGGCGCATCGCCGACGTCTGCCGCACCGGCTTCGTGGACGGCCCCCTGCTCGTCCCCCGCTTCGTCCTGCAGGAGCTGCAGCGCATCGCCGACTCCGCCGACCCGATCCGGCGCGCCCGCGGGCGCCGGGGGCTCGACGTCCTGAACACCCTGCAGAAGGAGTTCGGCGCCGTGCGCGTCGTCGAGGAGGCCGGGGCGGTCGACGGCGAGGTCGATGCCCGCCTGGTGGCCTACGCCCGCAGCATCGGCGCGGCCATCCTGACCAACGACCTCAACCTCAACAAGGTGGCGGAGCTGCAGGGCGTGCGCGTCCTCAACATCAACGAGCTGGCGCAGGCGCTGCGTCCCATCCTCCTGCCGGGGGAGACCCTCTCGCTGCAGATCCTCCGGGAGGGCAAGGAGGCCGGCCAGGGAGTCGGCTACCTGGAGGACGGGACGATGGTGGTGGTGGAGGGCGGCCGGCGCCTCATCGGCGAGCAGGCCGAGGTGGTGGTGACGAGCGTCCTGCAGACCGTGGCCGGCCGCATGATCTTCGCCCGGCCCCGCAGCGAGCTCCCCGCCGGCTCCTCCACCGTGCCCCGCCGGTAGCCCCCACAGTACCATAGCCCTGGTGGAGGAGGGCGGACGTGCGCCGGCGTGAGGTGCGGCTGCGCAAGGCACGGCTGGCCGTGCGGGCGGCACGGCAGCTGGCCCGCCTGCGCCGGTCACCCCGGCTGCTCCTGGTCCAGCGGGCGGCGCTGCGCGAGCCGGTGGCCGTGGAGACGGCGGGGCCGCGCGCCCGCCCCACGGGGTTCTGGCGGGCGGGAGAGTTCTACGCGGTGCGCCGCGTGCTGGAGACGCGGCGGGAGTACCACGCCGCCTACTTCCGCGTGGTCACCGACCGGGGGGCGTTCGACCTCCGCCGCCTGCGCGGGCTCGACCCGTGGACGCTGCGGGTGCGGCGCACCTGGGAGCTCGTCGCCGCCCACGACGTGGTCGAGGTGAGGCGGCCATTCTGACCCTCTACAACACCCTCACCCGGCGGCAGGAGCCCTTCACCCCGCTGGAGCCCGGGCGCGTGCGCCTCTACGTCTGCGGCCCGAACCTCTACGGCGGCCTGCACGTGGGGCACGCCCTCTCCTACGCCTTCTTCGACGTGCTGCGGCGCTACCTGGAGTACCGCGGCTACCAGGTGCGGCACGTGCAGAACTTCACCGACATCGAGGACCGCATCATCGAGCGCGCCGCCCGGGAGGGGCGACCGGTGGCCGCCATCGCCGAGGAGCACATCGCCCGCTTCTTCCGGGAGATGGACGCGCTGGGGGTGCGGCGGGCCCACGCCTACCCCCGCGCCTCCGAGGTGATCCCCACCATCGTGCAGGTCATCGACGGGCTGCTGGCCCGCGGCTACGCCTACACCGTGGACGGCGACGTCTACTTCCGCGTCACCGCCTTTCCCCGCTACCTGCAGCTCTCCCACCGCACGGCCGAGGAGCTGCAGGCCGGCGCCCGGGTGGAGGTGGACCCGCGCAAGGCCCACCCGATGGACTTCGCCCTGTGGAAGGCGGCGCGGCCGGGCGAGCCGTCGTGGCCCAGCCCCTGGGGGCCGGGGCGCCCCGGCTGGCACATCGAGTGCACGGCCATGAACCTGCAGTTCCTGGGGGAGCAGATCGACATCCACGGCGGCGGGCAGGACCTGATCTTCCCCCACCACGAGAACGAGATCGCCCAGGCGGAGGCCTACACCGGCAAGGCCCCCTTCGCCCGCTACTGGGTGCACCACGCCCTGCTGCGCCCGGCCGAGGGCGAGGAGAAGATGACGCGCCACCTCGGCAACATCGTCTCCCTGGCGGAGGCGCTGGAGCGCCACGAGCCCGACGCCATCCGGGCCTTCCTCCTGGGCACGCACTACCGCACCCCCCTGCGCTGGACGGACGAGGGGGTGGCGGCGGCCGCCCGCGGGGTGGAGCGGCTGCAGACGGCGCTGCGCAACGCCGACGACGCCATCGCCGCCGCCCCGCCCGACGACCGGGCGACGGCGGGGCTGGACGCGGCCACCGCGGAGGCGCGCGGGGCCTTCGAGCGCGCCATGGACGACGACCTGAACACGCCGCAGGCGCTGGCGGCGCTCTTCCGCCTGGCCGCAGAGCTCAACCGCGTCGCCGACGCCATCCTGAAGGGCACCGGGTGCGGGCGGGCGGGCGTGTGGGCGGCCCGGGACCTCCTGCGGGAGCTCGGCGGGGTGCTGGGGCTGCGGCTGGAAGCGGCCCCGCTGGGCCCGGAGGTGGTCGAGGGGTTGCGCGCGCTGCTCGCGGAGGTCCGGGCGGAGCACCCCGCCCTCTTCCCGGACGCGGCGGGCGACGCCGACCCGGAGGTGCTCATCGGGACGCTGCTGGCCGGCCGGCAGCAGGCGCGGGCCGCCGGGGCCTACGCGCTGGCCGACCGGGTGCGGGCGCGGCTGGGGGGACTGGGCATCGTGGTGGAGGACTTCCCGGGCGGCTCGCGCTGGCGCCTGGCCCGCCGGAGGAGCTGAGCCATCGCCCACCCCGACCGGCAGGTCCCCGACCGGCGCCGCTCCGACCGGCGCCGCTCCGACCGGCGCGTCGCGGCGGCGGAACCCGACCAGGTCGAGGGACGCCGCGCCGTCCGCGAGGCGTTGTTGGCCGGCCGCCCCGTCCGCAAGCTGCTGGTGGCGCGCGCCGCCCACGACCGGGCGGTGCGCGAGCTCGTCGCGCTGGCGCGGGCGCGGGGGGTGCCCGTGCAGGTCGTGGAGGGGCGCTGGCTCGACCGGCGCGCGCGGACGGGCGCCCACCAGGGCGTGATCGCGCTCGCCGCCGTCCGTCCGACCGTCGACCTGGAGGCGCTGCTCGCGGCGGCCGCCGCGCGCGGTGAGCCGCCGCTCCTGGTCCTCCTCGACGGCATCGAGGACCCGCAGAACACCGGGGCGATCATCCGGGTGGCGGAGGCCGCCGGCGCGCACGGCGTCGTCCTGCGCACCCGGCGGGCCAGCGGCCTCACCCCCGCGGTGGCCCGGGCTTCGGCCGGGGCGGTGGAGCACCTGCCGGTGGCGCAGGTGGCCAACCTGGCGCAGGCCATCGAGCGGCTGCAGCGCGCCGGGGTGTGGGTGGTGGGGGCGGACCTGCGCGGCGAGGACCTCTTCCGCACGCATCTGGTGCCGCCGCTGGCCCTGGTGATCGGCAGCGAGGGGCGGGGGCTCTCCCGGCTGGTGCGCGAGCGGTGCGACCGCCTGGTGCGCATCCCCATGTGGGGGCGGGTGGAGTCGCTGAACGCCGCTACCGCCTGCGCCGTCCTCCTCTACGAGATCCGGCGGCAGATGCTGCCGGCGCCGTCGCCGCCTCCCGGCGCGGCGGGGCCGGTCGATGCGGCGCCGCAGGACCGCGCGTCCGCGGGCCGCGCGCCGGCGGACCGTGCGCCGCAGGGCCATGCGCGGCGCGCACAATTTCCTTGACGCTCCTCAGGCCCGTTCGTATAATTCGGCCCGACAAATGCAGAGAGCACCTGACGGCGGAGCAACCGCCGGGAGCTCGGGCGCGGGGTCTTCGGCGAGCCCGGAGGGGCGGGCCGGGCGGCTTCTGGCGGGAGGCGAGAGCGTGGCGCTGGCACGAAGAGAGACGCTGAGCTACACCGACATGCCCGATGAAGATCTCGTCGAGTCCGCCAAGCGTGGGGATGACCAGGCCGCGGAATTCCTCATCAGCAAGTACCGCAACTTCGTCCGCGTCAAAGCCAAAGCCTACTTCCTGATCGGGGCCGACCGGGAGGACATCATCCAGGAGGGGATGATCGGCCTCTACAAGGCCATCCGCGACTTCCGCGCCGACAAGCTCTCCTCGTTCCGGGCCTTCGCCGAGCTGTGCATCACCCGCCAGATCATCACGGCCATCAAGACGGCCACCCGGCAGAAGCACATCCCGCTCAACTCCTACATCTCGCTGAACAAGCCCATCTACGACGAGGACTCCGACCGCACCCTGCTCGACGTCATCAGCAGCATCAAGGTCAGCGACCCCGAGGAGCTGGTGATCAACCAGGAAGCCTCGGCCAGCATGCGCGAGCGCATCCGCAAGAACCTCTCCGACCTGGAACACAAGGTGCTCACGGCCTACCTGGAGGGGAAGTCCTACCAGGAGATGGCCACCGAGCTCAACCGCCACGTCAAGTCCATCGACAACGCCCTGCAGCGCGTCAAGCGCAAGCTCGAGCGCAACCTCGACGGCGAGGACGGCTAGTCTACCGGCTCACCTGCCCCCGCTGCCAGCACGTCATCCTGCGCCTGGTCCCGCTCGAGGCGGATGAGGTCGTCACCTGTCCGCGCTGCGGGGAGCGCTTCACCCCGGAGGAGGAGGAGCTGGTCGACCCCGAGGACGTCTGAGGGGCGGGCCCGCGCCTGGGGGCGGCGCCGGGCGGGGGAGTCGTGTGCGCGGCCCTGGCCGCCGCGCGGGAGAGGTCAGCCGCCGATCTGGATCATCACGCGCTGCTGCGGGAAGAGGCGCTCGGCCAGGGCGTGGCCGAAGGGGCGCCGGTAGGCGGCGGCGCGGAAGAGCTCCCGGACCTCCTCGACGCTGGCCCCCCGCCGGAGCGGCGTCAGCAGGTCCACCTCGTCGTCGCGCAGCAGGCAGAGGCGCAGCCGCCCGTCCGCGGTCAGGCGCAGGCGGCCGCAGCGGGCGCAGAAGGGCTCGCTCACCGGGCTGATGAACCCCACCCGGCCGGGCGCGCCGGGCAGGGCATAGGTCCGCGCCGGGTCCTCACCGGAGAGGTCCAGCGGGTGCAGCGGGCCCAGCGCCGCCTCGATGCGCGCCCGCGTCTCCTCGCTGCGGACGATGCCGGCCTCGGCCAGGTCGGCCACGCTGCCGAAGGGCATGACCTCGATGAAGCGGACCTCCCAGGGGTGCTCCAAGGTCAGGCGGGCCAGCGCGACGACGTCCTCCTCGTTGAAGCCGCGCACCACCACGGCGTTGAGCTTGATCGGGCGCAGCCCCACCGCCTCGGCGCGGGCGATGCCGGCCAGGACCCGCTCGACGCGCCCGCCCCGGGTGATGCGCCGGAACTTGACCGGGTCGAGGGTGTCCAGGCTGACGTTCACACGCCGCAGGCCGGCGCGGGCCAGGTCGGCGGCCAGGTACTCGAGGAGGACGCCGTTCGTGGTCATGGCCACGTCCTCGATGCCCGGGACCGCCGCGATCTCCCGCACCAGGTCCACGATGCCCGGCCGCACGGTGGGCTCGCCGCCGGTGAGGCGCACCTTGCGCACCCCCAGCTCGGCGGCGATGCGCACGAGCAGCAGCAGCTCGTCGTCCTGGAGGAGGTCCTCGGGCGGGCGGAAGACGATCCCCTCGGCCGGCATGCAGTAGACGCACCGCAGGTTGCACCGGTCCGTCAGCGAGATCCGGAGGTCGCGCAGCTCCCGCCCGTACTGGTCGCGCATCGCTGGGTTCCATGCTACCCCCTCGGCCGGGCGCAGACCAGCCGTCCGGGCCGGCGGGGCGCACCATCATCCCAGGGCCCCAGCCACCCCTAGTCGAGGCCGGTGACGAGGTGCTGCGCGGGCAGCGCACCATCGCCTGGCACGCCGGGGCCACCGGCGGGGCGGACGGCCTGGCCTTCGCGGTCTCCGGGGACCAGGTGACGGTCACCCTGCTGATCGACGGCCGCCTGGCGTCCCCCGAGCAGATCGGGCTGGGGACGGGACAGGTGCGGGCCCCGTCGAACCCGGTCACGCTGGAGCGCGGGCGTCCCTGAGCGTCAGGCGCCCTCGGTGAGCGGGAGGCGCGCGCGGGCGCGGCGGACCGTCTGGCCGAGCGCCCGCGCGAAGTCTCCCCCCGCCCGCCGCACGAACCCGCGCAGCTCCCGCCAGACGCCCGGGAAGGCCAGCCCCAGGGTGAGGCCGTAGACCGCCGCCCCCAAGGGGACGCAGACCCCCAGCACCCCGGCGGGGCGCACCCCGGCGACGACGAGCGCCCACCGCGCCGCGCTCACCGCCGCGAACATCACCAGCCCGGCGGTGACAGGAGCCCGCAGGGGCCCCAGGACGACTCCGAGCGGCCAGCGCAGCAGCCGCAGGGCGTAGACGATGAACACCCAGGCACTCCCGCCCAGGACCAGCCCCACCGCGGTGGCCACGCCGGTCGGGCCGGCCCGCACCCCCAGCGCGATGGCGGCGAGCAGCACCGGGTAGACCAGGGCGTGGAACCGCCAGACCAGGTGCGGGCGACCCGTCGCCGCCAGCAGGCTGCGCGGCAGGGCGGCCACGGCCAGCGCGGTGCCGTAGAGGAGGAGGATCCGGAAGGGATCGACCGCGGGGAGCCACTTGGCGCTGTAGACGGTCACGATGTACTCGCGGGTGAGCGCGAGCTGCCCGAGCTGGAGGGGGAGGGTGACGCTCGTGATCAGGAGGAGGGCCTTGGTGAACGCCTGCCGGACCGTGGCCTCGTCCCGCTGGAGCAGCGCGAAGGTGGGGAAGGTGACGCGGGCGGCGACGCGCGTGACGTGGTCCACGGCGAACATGGCCTGGCGGAAGGCGAAGGCGTACACCCCCAGCGCGGCGGTCCCCAGGACGCGGCCGACCGTCCAGTAGTCGGTGTTGTCCATCAGGTAGCGCAGGACGTCCGCGCCCAGGACGTGCTTGCCGTAGCCGGCGATCTCCCGCCAGTGCTGGAGGTCCAGGCGCAGCCGCGGCCGCCAGGGGTGAAGCCGCCAGTTCAGGAGCACCTCCAGCGGGTCCACCAGGAGGGGCGGGATGACGAAGCTCCACACCCCGTACCCGCGGACGGCCATCACGATCATGCCGGCGGTGGCGACGGTCCGCAGGGCGGCGTGACGCAGGGCCCGGCGCTTGATCTTCAGCTCCTTGGCCAGCAGCGTGTTGTGGGTCACCCCCCACGGGGTGATGAAGAAGGCGATGGCCGCCACCGGCAGCAGCACGGCGAGCTGCGGCTCGCCGAAGACCCGCGCCGCCACCGGGGCGAGGGCGATCTGCACGACCCCGATGGCCGCGCCCACGAGGATGTTGAGCCAGAAGGCGGCGGTGGCGTACGCCTCCACCTGCTCCCGCCGCTGGATCAGGGACGCGGCGATCCCGCGCATCCCGAAGAGTACCACCAGGTCCTGGACGAGCGTGACGATCGCCACCAGCCCGAAGTCGCGCGGCGACAGGAGGCGGGCCAGGACGATCCGGCTGCCGAAGGTGAGCGCCCAGGTGTACCCGTGCTCCAGGAACGCCCACAGGACGCTCTCGCGGACCCGACGGCGGAGGTGACGGGGAGGAGGCGTCACAGAGGTCTACAGTAGTCGACGGCCGGCCCCGGGGACCGCCGCGCCCCGGGCGTGGACCCGCACGCCCCGCGGGTGATGGGGCGTCATGCTTTCGATGGACCGGCGCGCCCGGCCGCCCGGGGCACGCCGTCCGGCCGTTGACGCCAGCGTCGCACCACGCCCCGCGCTGCATGCGCCTGGCGAGGCGAGTTGTGGCAATTGTGGAACTTCTCGCCGCCGGGCAGGGAGCCGGCGCGGGACGGCCGAACCCCGTTCACAGTTCATTTACCGCCGACCGGCGGTCCTGCGTCTGATGGCTGTGCGGCTGCCCATGCGGTCCGGTGACCTGCGCCAACGCGCCCCCGCGGTGTCGGCCGCGGGGCGCAGCCCGCGCCCGCCGCCCCTCTGGGGAGACCTGCCGACGGGCTGCCCCCTGCCGCTCACCGTTCCCGGTTCGGGAACGGCTCTCCGTGATGTGACGACAACTCCAGGAAGCGAGGTGAGTGATGGCCTATCGCTGGCTGCTGGCTCTTGGTGCCATCGGCGTCATCGCCCTGCTCGTCCCTCCGCGGCTCTGGCTCCCCCCGGCCGACGCGCAATCGCCCAACCCGGCCCGGCTCGCCGCCAGAGCGACCGCCCGCACCTCCGATGACGACCTGCGCCGGCTGGCCCGCCGGTACGAGATGGTGACGCATGCCAAGAGCGACGACGTCCGTGTGCTGAAGAACGCGAACCCCGCCGTCCAGGTCCTGGGCTACGAGCTCCCGGGCGGACAGGGCGAGTGGGAGTCGGACTGGCGGGCCATACGTGACGAGTGGTTCGCCGTGGACACGCGCGGGCTGCGCCTGAAGAGCAGCGGCAACTTCTGGATGCTGCGGATCGGCCACCAGGGCTATCGCTCCTACGAGGTGGACCACATCGTGGACCTGATGGCGTCGGCCCCCTTCGACGGGATCTGGCTGGACGTCTCCCACCCCTACTGGGCCGAGTACGAGCGCTTCACGAACAGCCGCGGCCAGCCCACCGAGCCGGCGGCGGGGATCCGGGAGGCCTGGCCGGAGGACATGCTGGCCTTCCACCGCCTGCTGCGGGCCAGCCGGGGGCGCTGGTGGCACCTCATGAACTCGTGGCCGCAGGCCCCCGCGCGGTACGAGACCTGGCGGCGCTGGCTGGAGGCCTACCTGGACGAGGTCTCGGGCGTCATCCAGGACGGGTTCGGGTACAACCGCCGGCGCCCCTGGGCCGAATCGGCCTGGCGCTTCCAGGTAGATGAGATCCGCCGGATCACGGGCTGGGGGAAGGTGGTGCTCTCCAAGTGCCCCGTCATGGACGTCTCGGGCGAAGGCGCCCGCCGCCGCCTGCAGGCCTTCTGCTTTGCGTCGTACCTGCTGGCGGCGGACGGCCGGCACGCCTTCTACGAGCCCGCCTACGAGATCGGCGACGCCCACTACGACGAGGTCCTCTACGGCGCCCGCCTGGGCAGCCCCCGGGGGGCCTACACCAAGGACGCGGGCCGCAGCCTCTACCGGCGGGCGTTCGACGGCGGGCTCGTCCTGGTGAACCCGTCCGACACCCGGCTCGGCAACATCCAGCTCGGCGGGGCCTTCCGGACCCTCACCGGCGATACCGTCCGCGCCATCTCGCTCGACCCCGTCTCCGCCGCCATCCTCCTGCGCTGACCCCGTTCGACCTGTGGGGGGAGGTCGCCCACCTCCCCCCACGCTCCCCTGTGACAGCAGGGTCGTTCGGGGAGCGTTCCCGGCATCGCGCGGGATCGACCCTGCAGGAGTTCCCGGAATTGCCGCAATGTTGCCATAACCGTCTACGGCCCGCGCCGGCGGGGCACATGGCGGGTTGAGCGACCGCGTGTCCCGTCCGACAAGGGCAAACCCGCCGCGAGGCGGGGGCGCAAAGCCACGGAGCTGGACGCCCGTCCAGCCAGCCGGGTTGCCGAAGCGGGGGCCAGGCGACCCCCGCAGGAGCCAACCGAGCACGAGCTCACCCGAGGGGGGTGCCTATGGCATCGCGCGTCCGTCCGCTCTGCACCCTTGGGGTGGCGGTCCTGGCCGTCGCTGCGGTCGTCTGGCGTCCAGGCGGGGGGCCCGCCGCCCGCGCACAGTCCGAAGGCGGGCAGGCCGGATCGCCTGCCCTCTTCTACTGGAAAGCCACCGTCCAGGACAGTGAGGCCGACCTGCGGCGAGAAGCCCGGCGACGCCACCTGGTCTTCCACGCCAAAGCCCACCAGGCTCGCATCCTCAAGCAGGAGAACCCCCGGCTCCCGGTGGTCGCCTACACCCTCCCCGGGGGCACCTATGTCGGGGAGGAGGCCTTCGCGGTCATCGACGCCCAGGACGCCTGGTGGATCCGGGACGCCCGCGGCAGCCGGCTGCAGGAGGAGCCCAAGCGCACCGGCGTCTGGCTCCTCGACCTGAGCCAGACCGCCTACCGGGAGTTCGTCAAGCACCGGGTCGTCGAAGAGGTCTCCTCCGCCCTCTTCGACGGCGTCTTCTTCGATGTCAGCGGTCCCAGCTGGGTGCCGCGGAAGCAGTGGTACGATCAGCGGGGGCGCCCGAGCGAGGTCCCCGCGTGGTACGAGGCGGCCTGGCCGGACCTGATCCTCTCCTTCCACCGGGAGATCCACCCGATGCTCGGGGGGAAGCTCCACCTCTTCAACAGCTGGCCGCTCGGCCCCGGGACCTACCGCGAGTTCCAGCGCCACTACGACGCCACCCTGGAGGTGGTCGACGGAGTCCAGATCGACGGCTTCGGGTACAACCGGACGCGCCCCTGGCCCGAGCGCATGTGGCGATTCCAGGTCCAGGAGGCGCGCCGCCTCGCCGCCCTCGGCAAGACCGTGCTGCTGAAGTGCTGGGCGCGCCACGACGCGTCCGCGCTCGACGAGCGGCTGCGCACCTTCTGCTACACCAGCTACCTGATGGCGGCGGACGGCCGGCGCATCTACTACTGGGATCTGGACGGCTGGCGCGACGACCTCTTCACCCTGGGGCTGGGCGCGCCGCTCGGCGACCCGGTGCGCCTGGAGACCGGGCTCTACCGTCGCGAGTTCGCCAACGCCGTCGTCTTCGTGAACCCGGGGGAGGAGTCCGCCCGGTTGACGGTCGGCGCCTCCCTGCTGAGCGCTTCCGGGGCCGCGCACTCCGCCACGCTCCTCCGTCCCCAGTCAGGGGTGATCCTCTTCCGGCGGCGCTGAGGCCCTCGTGCCGCGCGGCCCGGCGCCCCCGCCCCCGCGGCCGCGCCGGGCCGCGGGCGAGAGGGCGGGCGGTCCCGTGTCAGCGCGGCGGCCAGCTCCCCCAGTGGGGCTGGGAGTGGATGCCCGGGAAGCCCTCGGTGACGTGCTGCCAGGTGGCGGGGTCCCCCGCCGTGGCCCGCGGCGCGATGTAGATGCGCGAGTCGCTGCTGGAGACGCGGAAGGTCCACACGACCCACTGGTCGTCCGGAGAGAAGTCGGGGGCGTAGTCCTGGCCGTCCCGGCAGATCACCGCCGACTCATGCTGGCGCGTCAGGTGGTAGAGACCGATGTTGCGCTGGGAGCCGCAGGAGCCCGTGGTCGCGTAGATGACCTCGCTGCCGTCCGTGCTCAGCGCCGGCCGCCAGGCCCGGCGGCGGGTGCGCACCATCTGCTCGTTGCTGAGGGCGCAGCGCACCGTGCTGCCGAAGTCGACCGTCAGGTCGGCGGTCCAGACGCGGTCTTCGGTGGCGCCCGTGTCCTGGTTCAGGTTGCGGTTGAAGGCGAGCCGCCGGAAGGTGGCGGGCTGCGTGGGGACGATGGCGGCCACGGGCCGGGTGCTGCGCCGCGGCGCGCGCGTGAGCTGGCAGAAGCGGGGGCTGGCGATGAGCGCGCTCTCGGCGTCGTCGCTGAAGACCTCCTGGGCGTACAGCTCGGGGGCGCCGCCGTCGTGCGTGGACTGGTAGTAGACGAGGCGCCCGGCGGGGTCCCAGGAGACGTCCCGGTCGTGCGCCCCGTCCCGGGTGACTCCCCGGGTGAGGTTGATCAGGCGCGGGCTGGGCAGCGGGCCGGTCAGGTCGGCGATCCAGACGTCGAAGCTCTTGTCGGCGTTCCCGGCCCAGGAGTAGAAGACACCCCAGCGGCTCCGCGGGGAGAGGGAGGGCTGGGCGTCCTTCCCGCTGCGCCGGACGACCGGCTGGGGCCGGGACCAGCCGGTGCCGTCGAAGGTCGTCAGGTAGATGTCGGTGCCCTGGGAGTCGGCGTTGGTGCTCTGGAAGACGATGGCCGAGACGGGGGGGATCGCAGGGCTCTGGGCACGCGTGGCCGGCGCGACGAGCGCGTGCAGGGCCACCGTGGCGACGGCGACCAGCGAGACCAGCGCGACCGCTCTCATCGGGAACCCCTCGGCGCTGTCGAAGGTTCAGACAGTTCAAGAAGACACGCCCACGGGGGCGGCGGAGGCATCCTGCGGGGGGGCGAAGCGAAGTGCCCGTTCGGCCATTCCCCGCCGCCGCCCCCGTGCCGATAATCCTGGCATCATGAGACGCTCCGGGGCGATCGGGCGGAGGCAGGGGCCGCCCCTGCGCGGGCTGGCCGCAATCCTCACCGTTGCCCTGGCCGCAGTCGGCGGTGCCGCCGCCCCCGCGCCGCCGGTGGCGCCGGTGAAGCTCTACCACAAGGCGGACCGGCGGGACACCCCTGCCGAGATCCAGCGCCAGGCCCTCAGCTACGACCTGCTGTTCGCCCTCACCCCGGAGCAGGCCGCGGCCATCCGCAGCCGCAAGCCCGGACTGGTCGTCCTCTTCTACGAGCAGCCCTTCGGGCGCTGGCGGGGGGCCGACGACATCCGCACGGTGGACGCGCAGGAGGCGTGGTTCGTCCACGACGCGCGGGGGAGCCGCCTGCAGAACCAGAATCGCCTGTGGCTGCTCGACATCGGCCACCCGGGCTACCGGGCCTACGAGGTGGCCCGGCTCGTGCGGATGGCCGCGCTGCCCGGGTACGACGGGCTCTACCTGGACGTGGCCCACCCGGCGTGGCTGGAGCGCCGGGGGTGGCAGGACGCGGCCGGCGCCCCGGCGGAGGTCCCGCAGGCGGTGGCCGACCGCTGGCCACAGGACCTGCTGACGTTCTTCGAGGCGCTGCGCGCCCGGCTGCCCGCGGGGAAGCGCCTCGTCCTCAACGCCCTGCCCACGCGGCGCGAGCGGGCCCGCGCCTGGCAGGCGTGGGAGGAGCGCGCCCTGCGGCTGGCCGACGGGGTGCAGATGGACGGCTTCTGCTACAACCGCGAGCGCCCCTGGGAGGAGGCCGACTGGGCCTATCAGGTGGAGCGCATCACCCAGGTCGCCGAGGCGGGGAAGCTCGTCCTGGCCAAGGCGCCCGTGCGGGCGGGCGGGGAGGCGCTCGACCGGCTGGAGCGGTTCTGCTTCGCCAGCTACCTCCTGGTGGCCGACGGCCGGAACGTCTACTACTTCGGCGCGTTCGCGCTCAACGGCGCGCCCCTCCGCACCCCCGAGCGCTTCCGCCCTGCGCTGGGGCTGCCGGCAGGTCCGGCCCGGCGCGTGGGGGCCGTCTACGTGCGCGAGTTCCAGCACGGGCGGGTGGTCGTCAACCCGTCGGGGCGCCCGGCCACGGTGGGCCTGGAGACCCCGCTGCGCGCGGTGGACGGCCAGAGCCTGACGACGCTCGACCTGGAGGGCTACAGCGGTGCCATCCTCCTCAAGCCCTGAGGCCGCCGCCCCCGTCGCCCCGTGAGCAGCCACGACCTCTCCCTGCCGGCCCGGCGCCTCCCCTCAGCCCTCGTGGTCGGCTTCCTGCTCCTGGCCGGGACCGTCGTGGCGGGTCTCGTGCTGTGGCATCCGCTGGCGGCCGCCGTCGCGGTGGTGGGCCTGGGCCTCCTCATGCTCTTCGCGGCGCATGCCGACATCGCCATCATGATCGCCATGGTCGGCCGGACCCTCGTCGGGCTCCTGCCCGGCAGCACGCTGGCGACGCTTCCCGGGTTGCCCCGCGGGCTCAACGTGGAAGCCCTGATCGCGCTCTTCGTCGTGATGGGGGCTCTGGTCTACCTCCTGGCCCATCGCCTGCCCATCGCCCGCGCGCCGCTGACCGTCCCCTGGCTGCTCTTCCTGGCCGCCCTGCTCGTCACCGTGACCGTTTCCCTCAACCGCACCACCACCGTGCTCTACTGGGTGCGCATGCTGAGCTACTTCGTGGTCTACATCTTCGTCTTCGCCTCCGTGCGGCGCAGCGCCCGGGGGCGCGACCGCTGGTGGACCTACCTCGTCGCCTGGAGCCTCCTCCTCCCGGCGATCGCCTGGGCGCACGCGCTGGTCACCGGCGAGGGGATGGGCCTGTTGAAGGGCAGCACCCTCCCCCGACTGCGCGGGCCCTTCGGGGGCCTGGAGTTCGGCACGCTGCTGATGATCCCGATGCTCCTGGCCACCGTGCAGGTGGCCGAGACGCGGGGGGCGGCCCGCCGGCGGTGGCTGGTGGCCCTGGGGGTCATCGCGCTCTCCTTCGCCCTCAGCCAGTCGCGCGGGCCGTGGGCCGGGTACCTGGCCGCGACCGTCGTCCTGGGCGTCCTCCACTACCGGGCGCTGCCCTTCGTCGTGCTGGCCGCCGGGCTGGCGCTCTTCCTGCTGGTCCCCGGGCTCGGCGCGCGCGTCCGTGAGGTCGTCGTCAGTCCGGAAGAGACCTCCCTGGCGAACCGGATGGCCACGTGGGCGGGGGCCGTCCAGCTCTTCAGGGAGCGCCCCCTGCTCGGGACGGGGTTCGGTGTGGGCTACTCGCTGGCCGCCTACGTGTCGCGGGGGACCTTCCGCCTCACCCACAGCGACTACGTGCGGGTCCTGGCAGACGCCGGGCTGGTGGGGCTGGCGGCGTTCCTCCTGTGGATCGCGGCCCAGGGGCTCCACGGGTGGCGGGTCTGGCGAGGCGTGCGCGACCCCCTCCACCGGCGCGCGGCGCTGATCTTCCTCGGCGCCTGGACGGCCTACCTGGTGGCGCGGGCCACGGGGAACGTGCTGACCCACGCGGACTTCAACTTCCAGTTCTGGACGCTGGCGGGGCTGGTCTCGGCGCTGCCGGCGCTGGAGCGCGACCAGGACGCCTGACCGGAGCGCGGACAGGACGCCTGAGCGGATCCGGGTGGCGGGGTGGAGCCGCCGGGGGGAGTCGAACCCCCAACCCCCGCATTACAAGTGCGGTGCTCTGCCGGGTTGAGCTACAGCGGCGGTCCAGGGCGAGTATAGCACTCCGGTGCGGCTAGGGACGGGTCGAGGGCAGCGGCGCGAACCGCACCCCCTCGACCAGCACGCGCACGCTCGGCGCCACCGGCTGGGCCCAGGTGACCCGCACGGCCGTCCCGGCGGGCGGCACCTCGACCACCCGCATCTGCTGCAGGCGGACCCGATCCCCGGTGCCGGTGGCGAGCACCCGGGCACGCACGCTGGCGATGGGGAAGCCTGCCGCGTCGCTGATGCGCAGGCAGAGGAGGTGCGCCGCCGCCCGCCCGGCCGGCACCATGCTGCCGGCGACCTGCACGCGGCGCCGGGCGAGTCCGAGGTAGAGCTGGGGGTCGACGGGGGCGAGCGCGCTGTGTCCCGCCCCGGAGGGGGCGAGGACCTGGGCCTGCACCCAGAAGACGGGCGGGGTCGTGGCGAGCCGGGCACGGAAACTGCCGACGTCGTCGGGCTCGACCGGACCCTGCACGGCCACCGTCGCGCGCACCAGCACACGCCCGTCCACCCCGAAGCCGATCACCTCGAGGCGCACCTCGGCCGCCTCATCCCCCGTGTTCTCGACCTCGCCGTCCACGACCAGCGCTTCCCCCTCCAGGCGGGCCTCCAGCGAGACGACCTCCAGGGGTGCCGGGGAGGGGGCGGGCGATGGGGGCAGCCGGGGGGTGGGCAGCGGGGTTGCCGGCGGACAGGCGCGGTCGGGCGGCGGAGCAGCAGGAGGAGCGCCCGGACCGCCCGAGGTGGGCGAAGCGCCCGAGGTGCCGGAGAGGCGGCGCAACCAGGCGGCCGCAGCCTCGGCGTAGCCCGTCCCCGGGGCCTCTCGCCGCACGCGCTCGAAGGCGACCCGGGCGCCGGCCTCGTCCCCCTGCCGGGCATAGGCCACGCCCAGGTAGAAGCGGGCAGGGACGGAGCGCGGTGCCAGCGCGAGGGCCCGGCGCAGGGCCTGGATGGCGGGGCCGAGCAGGCCCAGCTGGAGGCGGGCGGCGCCCAGCCAGGTCCACGCCTGCGCGTCATGGGGGTGCTGCTGCACCGCCCGGGAGAGGACGGCGGCCGCGTCGGCGTAGCGGCCCGCCTGATAGAGGGCGATGCCTTCCTCCAGCGGCGTGGCGCCCTGCGCAGGGAGCCCCGGCACCAGGAGGAGCCCAACCAGCAGCACCGTGCAGCAGCGAGCCATGCGCTCCGTCCTCGACACGCTGCTTCCCCGGGGCCACGTGGACTTCCTCTCACCCGGCCTGTCGTCGGGCGGATCCCCTCTCGCGCGCCTCCCGCTCCTCCGCAGGACGGCTTTCCTGCGCTCCCCTCGGGGCAGCGGCGCTCGTCCCCTGGAGCAGCCTCCGACCGGGTCGCCGGGCGGAGACGGCGAGCGCGCCGACACGTCGCCCGGGAGGTCTGAGCCCCCCGCCGGATGCCGAGGCCCACGTCACCGCGCGGTCCGCCCGAATCCCCCGCGCGGTACGGCCGCATTCCTCCCGGGGACGGGTGAGGGCGCGGGGGGGCACGGGTACACTCGCCGTGGTCGATGGCCGCAGCGGTGATGCGGCCGCATGCCCACGGGCGGAGGCGGGCCATGCCCACGGGCCGAGGAGGGCAGGGATGGCGCGGCAGATCTGCGTGAGCTCCAAGGAGTTCCGGCCCACCCGCGGACGTCCCTTCGGGGTCGGGGACCGCATCATGTTCCGCTGTGAGTGGTGGACGGTCGTGGGGATCTTCTTCGCACCCAAGGCCCAGTCGCTGGAGAAGATCTACATCCTCCAGGAGCAGGTGACGCACGAGGAGGAGCGGGACGCGCGGGTCTCGGCCTGACGCTGCTCCGCGGCGCATGGGCGTCGTTGTCCGCAGGGGGTCGCGCCCGCGCCAGCCGGCTGCGCGTGAGCGGAGGGGGGGCGCGCGGCGGGGCGTGAGGGGGGACAGGGCGATGCAGCGGCTGATCCTGACAGTGGCCATCCTGATGGGCCTGACCGCGCCGGCGGTGGCACAGGCGCCCGTGGTACAGGCGCCGGTGGCACAGGCGCCGCCGTCCCAGCCGCCGGCTCCGCCCCCCGCCGCGCCCGGGGCACCAGGGCGCGGTTCGGGCTACGTCCTGGGCCCCGGCGACGTCATCGACGTGATCGTGCTGGGTCAGGCCGAGCTGAGCCAGACCTACACGATCGGTCCGGACGGGCACCTCACCCTCCCGCTGGTGGGGCGGGTGCGGGCGGAAGGGCGCACCGTCGACCAGCTCACCGCCGAGCTGGTGCGCCTCTACCGCCGGTACCTGAAGGCGCCGGCGATCACGGTGCGGGTCCGGGAGTTCCGCGTCGAGCGCGTCTACGTGATGGGGCAGGTGACCCGGCCCGGGGAGTACCGCCTCCAGCAGGGGGTGGGCCTCATGGCCCTCATCGCCGCGGCCGGGGGGCTGGCCCCCAAGGCGGACTCCAAGAAGGCCGTGATCATGCGCGGGGCCGAGACCATCCCGGTCGACATCGACCAGGCCCTGCTGAACGAGAGCCGCGGGCAGCTCACCCCGCTGCGGCCCAACGACATCGTCTTCATCCCCGAGGCCGACCGGAAGGTGACGGTCCTGGGGCAGGTGGCCAAGCCGGGCACCTACGACTTCGCCGAGGGCAGCCGCCTCTCCGACGCGCTGGCGCTGGCGGGCGGCCTCACGCCGGCGGCGGCGCCGCGGAAGGCCACCCTGACCCGCAACAACCAGACCACCCCCGTCGACCTCGACGCCATCCTCAAAGCCGGCAACATGGAGGCCAACCTGGCCCTCCAGCCCGGCGACCTCATCGTCGTCCCGGAGGAGGGGAGCCGGGTGGCCGTGCTGGGGTTCGTGAACAAGCCGGGGGCCTACCCCATCAAGGAGGGGGACCGGGTGCTGGACGCCCTCGTGCTGGCCGGCGGGAACGCCGAGCGCGGCGACGTGGGCAACGTCTCGCTCATCCGCCAGACCGGCGGGCCGCAGCCGCAGATCCTCCGGCTGGACCTGCGGCGGGCCATGCAGGGGGACATGAACCAGAACCCCGTCCTGCAGGACCGGGACGTGGTGTACGTGGCCGAGGTCGGCACGCCCGACCCCCAGAAGGTCCTGCCGTGGGCCAACCTGGGGCTGGCGCTGCTGCGGCTGCTCTTCCTGCGGTTCTAGCGGGCGGCCGCCGGGCACGGCGGGGAAGTCCCCGGGAAGGGACGGGAGGAGCCATGGAGTTCTGGCGCTACTACGGCACGGTGCGGCGGCGGTGGTGGGTGCCGGCGGTGCTGGCGCTGGTCGCCGTCGTGGCGGTGACGGCCATCCTGTGGTTCCGGCCGCCCACCTACGCCTCGACCGCCACCCTCATGGTGCGCACGCCGGCGGCGACGAACAGCGTCGTGCTCTTCTCCCCCAGCGAGGGCGGCCTGCGCGTCACCGACCAGGTCTCGCTGGTGAAGACCGACATCGTCACCATCCTCAGCAGTCCCGCCTTCGTCCAGCGGGTGGCCCAGCGCTTCCCCGACCGCCACATCCCCGGCCGCTACCAGGTGACCGCCATCCCCAATACCAGCCTCCTCAACGTCACCGGCAGCGGGCCCACGCCGCGCACCGCCCACCGGATCGCCCGTACGGTCACCGACGAGTTCGTGCGCTTCTACAAGGACCTCAACCGGCGGGACGCGGCCGAGTCGCGCGCCTTCCTGGAGGACCAGGTGCGCCGGGCCCGCGCGCAGCTGGAGGCGGCCGACCGGGCCCTCCAGCGCTACCGGGCCGCCCACCGCGTCCCCGCCCTGGACGAGCAGGTCACGCGGGCGGTGAACGTACTGGCGCAGTACGAGGTGGAGCGCGACCTGGCCGACGCAGCCGCCCGCCAGGCGCGCGCCCGCATCGCCGCGGCGCGGCGGGGCGCGGCCAGCCAGCCCCCCACCCGGGTCGCCTCGGAGACGGTGGTGGAGAATCCGCGGCTGCAGCAGCTGCGCACCCGCCTCACCGAGCTGGAGATCCAGCTCACCGAGGCCCGCCAGGTCTTCACCGACGAGCACCCCAAGGTCATCGCCCTGCGCAGCGAGATCGCCGAGCTGCGGGCGCGCCTGCCCCGGGAGGTGGCGCGGGTGGTGGGCACCCAGACCGTCTCCACCAACCCGCTCCACCAGCGCATGGCCGAGGAGACCATCGTCCAGACCGTCGAGTACACGGCGGCGGTGGCCCGGCGCGACGCCATGGCCGCGGCCGCCGCGCGCATCCGGGCGCAGCTCCCGCGCCTGTCTACCGCCCAGCGCGAGCTGACCGCGCTCCTGCGCGAGCAGCGGGCGGCCGAGGAGCGCTACGCGCTGCTGTCGGGCAAGCTGAACGAGGCCGTCATCAAGGAGCAGCAGGCCGCCTACGAGACGGTCTCGGTGCGGGAAGTGGCCGCGCCGGTCCTGCCGCTCCAGCCGGTCCCCACGCCGCGGGCCGGCATGCTCGCCGCCGCCCTGGCCCTGGCCCTCACGTTGGGCGTGGGGATGGCCTTCTTCCTCGACTACCTGGAGGGCGCCGTGCGCACGCCGGCGGAGGCGCAGCGGGCCTTCGGGCTGCCCGTCCTGGGGGTGATCCCCGAGATCAGCCCGCGGGTGCACCGCCAGCTCACCCTCAGGGCGCGCCCCGCCTGGCAGACCACCAGCCTGCTCCTGCTGGCGGTGGTGGTGGTCGCGGCGGCGCTCGCCCTGGGCATCCGGCTCAGCTTCGCCCAGGAGGGGTCGTGGCTATGGCCGCTGCTCGCAGCCTGATCACCACCTACGGTCCCGACTCGCCCTTCGCGGAGGCCTACCGCTACCTGCGGACGAGTCTGGTCCTGCCCAACGGCGGGCCGCCCCCGCGCGTGCTGGCGGTGGTGGCGGCCCGCCCCGGGACGGGCGCCTCCACCACCGCCGCCAACCTGGCCATCGCCATGGTCGAGGTCTCGCGCAAGGTCCTGCTCGTCGATGCCGACCTGCGCCGGCCGGCGCTGGCACGGCTGCTCGGGGTGAAGCCCGAGCCGGGGCTGGCGGAGGTCCTGGCGGGACAGGTGGTCCTCTCCCGGGCGGTCCAGGCCACACCGGTGGAGGGGCTGTGGCTGCTCACTGCCGGCAAGCCGCACCGGCGGGCCCTGGCCGACCTCGAGCTCGGTTTCCCCGCGCTGGTGGCGGCGATGCGGGAGGCCTTCGACTTCGTCGTGGTGGACACCCCGGCGGCCGCCCTCTTCCCCGACGCGCTGCTCATCGCGCCGCACGTGGACGGGGTGGCGCTCGTGGCCAGGGCCCAGGAACCGCGCTCCCCCGCCTTCGACGACGTGCGGCGCCGCCTCGAGCAGGGACACGCCCCCGTCCTCGGCGTGGTCTTCAACCACGTCCACCCCGAAGACGACGAGGTCCTCCGCTACTACCGGGAGTACGCCACCGCCCGCTGACCGTCGTGGACGCGGACGCGCTGGAGCAGGCCGACATCGCCCTGGCGCTTCCCTGGGGGGTGCCGGCGTGGCCCGGAGCGCGCTCGGGCCGGCGGGCCGCCCGGTGGGCGAAGCGCGCCCTCGACGTCGTGGTGGCCGCCGTGGCGCTCCTGGTGCTGGCCCCGCTCTGCGCCGTGATCGCCCTCGCCGTCGTGCTGGACTCGCCCGGGCCGGCGCTCTTCCGCCAGCGCCGCGTCGGGCAGCACGGCCGTCCCTTCGTCATGTACAAGTTCCGGTCCATGGTGGACGGCGCGGAGGAGCAGCTGGCCGCGGTGCGCCACCTGAACAGCCACCGCGGCCCGGTCTTCAAGGCGCGCGACGACCCGCGGGTGACGCGCATGGGGCGGTGGCTGCGCCGGAGCAGCCTGGACGAGCTGCCGCAGCTCCTCAACGTCCTGCGGGGAGAGATGAGCCTGGTCGGCCCCCGGCCGCCGCTGCCCGCCGAGGTCGCCCACTACACCGCCCGGGAGTGGCGCCGCCTGGCGGTGCGGCCCGGCATGACGTGCCTGTGGCAGATCAACGGCCGCTCGGAGGTGGGGTTCGAGGAGTGGGTGGAGATGGACCTCGCCTACATCGAGCGCTGGTCGCTGTGGCTGGACCTGGCGATCCTGCTGCGGACCCTCCCCGCCGTGGTGAGCGGGCGCGGGGCGTACTAGCCTGAGGCTCCAGCAACCTGGCCGCTGGCCCGCCCGTCCCGGGCCAGCGCCTCCCGGTAGATCCCCTCCAGCGCCTCCAGGTGGCAGGCCGGCCCGTAGGCGTGGTCGACCTTCTCCCGGGCCCGCCGACCCATCGCCCGCAGCGCGGCCGGATCGCGCAGCAGCGCATCAAGCGTGTCGCGCAGGGCCGCCGCATCGCCGGGGGGGACCAGGCGCCCGTCGCGGCCGTCCTCCACCAGCTCGGGGATCCCCCCGATGCGCGAGGCCACCACGGGGACCCCCAGCGCGAACGCCTCCAGCACGGCCACCGGGCAGTTCTCGTACCAGAGACTGGGCAGGACCAGGACGGCGGCACGGCCGACCAGGCGCCGGACCGCCTCGGGCGGTTGCGCGCCCAGGAAGTGGACGTGCGCGAGCCCGCGCCGGCGGGCGGCCTCCCGGAGCGTCGGGAGGGCGGGCCCCTCGCCCACGACGCGCACCGTCACCTGGGGGAGGCCGGCCGCTGCCTCGAGCAGCGTCCCCACCCCCTTCTCCACCGTGACCCGCCCCACGTAGACCACGGCGCCGTCGGCCGGCTCCCCGTCCGGGCGGAAGCGCGCCGGGTCGACGAAGTTGGGCAGGACGCGCACCCGCGCGGTGGGGAAGCCGGAGGCGGCCAGCCGGTCCCGCAGGAAGCGGCTGGGGGCGACGAAGCGGTCGACCAGCCGGCGGTAGGAGCCGAGCGCGTCGTGGAGGTACATCTCCGCGGCGCCGAGCAGGCTGCCCCGCCACCCGCCCGCGCAGCAGCGCTGCAGGACCGCATGGTAGTGGCGCCCGCCCCGGCACCGCTCGCACACCGCCCCGCCCGTGAAGAGGCGGTAGTTCGCGCAGATCAGCTTGTAGTCGTGCAGGTGCAGGACCGCGGGGATGCGGTGGCGCCGCAGGGTGTAGAGGACGGCGGGGGAGAGGTGGTGGTAGACGTTGTGCAGGTGGGCCACATGGGGCCGGGCGCGCCGCAGCAGCCGGTCGAGCGCGGCGGCCACGCCGCGCGCGTAGAGGACGTGCCCGGCAGCGCGGAGCTGCTGCACCGCCCCGCCGGCTCGGCTGCTCGGGCCCACCCCGTCCGGCGCTGCCCCTGCAGGGGGTCGCGCCACCGCCCCGTCGAGGGCAGGGAGGGGGACGGCGGGGAAGAGGTCGGCGTGGGGCGCGGCGACGTTGCGCGGGTGGCGGGGGCCGAAGAGCAGGACCTCGTGGCCGGCCTGTTCCAGCAGGTCGCGCAGGGCGAAGAGGTAGGCCTCCGTCCCCCCGACGGGGTAGAGGAACTTGTTCACCAGCAGCACGCGCAGCGGCACGGCTCAGGCGGCCGTGCCGGGACGGGTGCGGCACCCGGCCAGCCAGAGGTAGAGGGCCTCCAGCGCCGCCGTCACGCCCTCCCAGGTGAAGTGCCGGCGGACGCGGGCGCGCGCCCGTTCGCCGAGCGCGGCTGCGGCCTGCGGCTCGGCGAGCAGCCGGCCCAGCACGCGGGCCAGGTCCTCCACGTCGTTGAGCCGGAAGGCCACCCCCGCCTCCCCCACCGTCTCCAGGTGCTCGGGGATGCTGTTCACCACCACGCACCGCCCCAGCCCCATGGCCGTGAGCAGCGCCGGCGAGGTCCCGTCCACCTCCGAGGGCTGGACGTAGAAGGCGGCGTGGGCGAAGAGCTGCAGGGCGGCCTCCCCGAAGACGTAGCCGAGGAAGCGGACCCGGGGCCCGGCCCGGCGGCGCAGCGCAGCCACGTAGGCTCGCTCGAAGGGGTCGTCCCCCACGATGGCCAGCGCGTGGTCGGTGCGCACCCGCGCGAAGGCCTCCACCAGGAGGTGGGCGCCCTTCTCCGGGACCAGCCGGCCGACGAAGAGGACGTAGCGGCCGGGCTCGAGCCCCAGGGCGGCCAGCCGGTCGGTGCCGACGGCATCGAGGAGCGGGGCCCCGTAGGGGACGTAGACCGGCACCCGGCCGTGGCGCTGCCGGTAGTAGGCGGCGACGACGCGGGAGTCGGCCACCAGGACGTCGGCGAAGCGCACGGCCAGGCGCTCGGCCGACTGGAGGAAGGCGCGGGCCGCCCCGTCCCACTTCCGCCGCTTCCACTCCAGCGCGTCCAGGGAGAGGACCGTGGGGAGCCCTCGCGCGCGCAGCAGCGGCAGGACCGGGGCGTTCCCCACGTTGCACACGTGGACCACGTCGGCGCCGCGCGGCAGCAGGTGGAGGACGCTCGCGGCGGTGTGGGAGAGGGTGTCCAGGTGCTTGGTCCGTACCGACGGCAGCACCACCCGCCGCACGCCCCGGTAGACCGGGGGCGCCGCCTCACCGCCTGCCCGGCAGTAGACCGTCACCTCATGGCCGCGCGCGGCCAGGCGCGCCCCCACCTCCTCGACGTAGGTCTCGAACCCCCCGTAGCGGGCCGGGATGCCGCGGGTGCCGACCAGGGCGACGCGCAGGGGAGGCACGGCCTCAGACCGGGACGCCCCGGGCCAGCGCCACGTCCCGCTGGCGGGCGTGACGGTCGAGCAGCGCGCCCAACTGCGGGTGGGTGCGGGCCCAAGCGACCAGCTCGCGCAGGCCGTCCGCCAGGGCCACGCGCGGGAGGTAGCCGAGCGCGCGCAGCCGGCCGATGTCGGCGACGCCGTGGCGCACGTCGCCCACCCGGTAGCGCCCGCACAGCTCCGGCCGCACCGCCGCTCCCAGCGCCTCGCACAGCAGGCCGGCCAGGTGGAGGATGGAGGTCCCCACGCCCGTCCCCACGTTGAAGACCTGGTGGTCGGTCTCGGGCCGCTCCAGGGCGAGCAGGCAGGCCTGGACGACGTCGCGCACGTGCACGAAGTCCCGCTGCTCGAGCCCGTCCTCGAAGACCGGCGGGGGCTCGCCGTGGAGGATGCGGGCGATGAAGATGGCGACGATCCCGGAGTAGGGGTTGGCCAGCGACTGGCGCGGGCCGTAGACGCCGAAGAAGCGCAGCGCCGTGACCGGCAGCCCGCTGGCCCGCCCGACGATCAGGGCAAGCTCCTCCTGGTCCCGCTTGGTCATCCCGTAGACGGAGATGGGGCGCAGCGGCTTCGTCTCGGGGATGGGCAGGGGCTCGGTGTCGGCGCCGCACAGCGGGCAGGGCATCTCCCACAGGCCGCGGGCCAGGCGGGCGGGGTCGCGCGGTCCGGGGTGGACCGGGCCGCACGCCCGGCACCGGTACGCCCCCTCCCCGTAGACCGACATCGAGGAGGCCACCACCACCTTGCCCACACGGTGGCGCCGCCGGGTCAGCAGCTCCAGCAGGGTGGCCGTGCCCAGCGTGTTCACCGCGGTGAACTTCACGATGTCCACCATGGACTGCCCCACACCCACTGCGGCGGCCAGGTGCGCCACGGCGTCCGCGTCGCGCACCGCTTGCCACAGGGCGTCGGCGTCGCGCACGTCCCCGCGCACGAACTCCGCCTCGGGGGGCACCAGGGCGGGGCGCGCGTCCGGGCCGTGGACGTCGGGCTCCAGGGTGTCGAAGACGCGCACCGCCCGGCCGCGGGCGAGCAGCGCGTCCACCAGGTGGGAGCCGATGAACCCGCCGCCTCCCGTCACCAGGACCCTCATGCGTACCGCCCCTCCTTCCAGACGAGGGTCTGGTTGAGCACGAGCAGGTCGAGCCCGCTGTGGACGAAGGTGCGCACCGCCTGGGCCGGGGTGGCGACGATGGGCTCGCCGCGCAGGTTGAAGCTGGTGTTGAGGAGGACGGGCGTCCCGGTGGCCTGCCCGAAGCCCGCCACCAGGTCGAAGTAGAGGGGGTTCCACTCCCGCCGCACCGTCTGGAGGCGGCCGGTGCCCATGTGGCTGGTGGCCTGGATCTCCGCCTCGCGCCCGGGGAGGGTGGGGCTGACCATCAGCATGAAGCGCTGGGGGTACTGGCCGGCCGCCCGGCCGAGGGCGAAGTAGCGGGGGGCGTCCGCCTCGCTCACGACCGGCGCGAAGGGGCGGAAGAGCTCCCGGAACTTGACCTTGGTGTTCACGACCTCCTTCATCTCGGCGCGCCGCGGGTCGGCCAGGATGGAGCGGTTGCCCAGCGCCCGCGGCCCCCACTCGAAGCGCCCCTGCGCCACCGCCACCACGCGCCCCTGGGCCAGCGCGTCCACCACGCGGGCCACGAGCGGCGCCGGGTCCTCGAAGGTGGCGTGGGGCAACCCCGAGCCGGCCAGGGCCGCGGCCACCTCCGCCTCGCCGCAGGCCGCCCCGTAGTAGGCGTGCTCCATGACGAAGCGGCGCGGCTGCCCCAGCAGCACGTGCCAGGCGTACAGCGCCGCCCCCAGCGCCCCGCCGGCGTCCCCGGCGTTGGGCTGGATGTAGACCCGCTCGAAGGGCCCCTCCCGCATCACCCGCCCGTTGGCCACGCTGTTGAGGGCCACGCCGCCGGCCATGACCAGGTCGCGCAGCCCGGTGCGCGCGTGCAGCCGGCGGACCATGCGCAGGATGGCCTCCTCGGTGAAGCGCTGGACCGAGGCGGCCACGTCCGCGTAGTACTGGTTGCGGTCGGCCTCGGCCTCGCGTCCCCGCACCGGCTCCCCGCTCCGGCGGGTGACGAAGGGGTGCTCCGGCGGGCGCGGCGGCCCGAACAGCTCGACGAAGCGCGCGTTGTAGGTGCGGTGGAGGTCGTGGTGGAAGCTGAAGTAGCGCAGGTCGAGGCGCAGGCTGCCGTCGGGGGCCAGGCGGGCCACGCGCTCCACCCGGTCCAGGTAGCGCGGCTCCCCGTAGGGCGCCATCCCCATCACCTTGTACTCCCCGCTGTTCACCTTGAACCCCAGCCAGGCGGTGAAGGCGGAGTAGAGGAGGCCCAGGGAGTGGGGGAAGTGGAGCTCCTCCTCCAGGGCGATGGCGTTGCGCCCCCTCCCGTCCCAGGCGGCCGTGGCCCGTCCCAGCGCGGTGGTGGTCCACTCGCCCACCCCGTCCAGCGTGAGCACGGCCGCCTCGTGGAAGGGGGAGCAGTACATGGCGCTGGCGGCGTGGGAGTGGTGGTGCTCGACGAAGAGGATCCGGTCGGCCGGCACCCCCAGGTGCTGCTGCAGCAGAGTCTTCACCCACAGCTTCTCGCCGAACCAGGCGATCATCGCCTCGCGGAAGACCCGCCAGGAGCGCGGGTAGGTGGCCAGGTGGCCCAGGAGGATGCGCTCGAACTTCACCAGGGGCTTCTCGTAGAAGACCACGTAGTCCAGCTCGCGCGCCGCGATCCCCGCGGTGCGCAGGCAGTAGTCGACGGCGTGCCAGGGGAGGCGGTGGTCGAACTTCACCCGGGTGAAGCGCTCCTCCTGGGCCGCGGCCACCAGGTCGCCGTCGCACAGGAGCGCCGCCGCAGCGTCGTGGTAGAGGGCGGAGAGGCCCAGCACGTACGTGGCCATGGCTCAGAACTGCCGCCGGGCGGCGGCCAGGGTGGCCTCGCGGGCGGGGGCGGGACGCGGCCGCCAGCCGCCGGCGCGGCGCCCGGCCCGCAGCGGGTCGAGCGCCCGCGCCACCAGGGCGAACGGGAGCGCGACCGTGAGGTAGAAGAGGGTGAGGAGCCACCGCGCCTGGAAGTCGCCGATGTGGCGCGCCAGGTCGCGCCAGCCCGCCCACAGCCGGGCCAGCGCCGGCGAGGGCCGGCGGGGAGCGGCGTCCGGGAGCGAGGCGTCGCGGGGCGTGGGGAGCGCGCGGGCCACGGCGTCCCTCAGAAGAGCGTGTAGATGAACGGGCCGATCCCGGCGGCGCTCCCCAGCACGATCAGCCCGCCGAAGAGCAGCAGGACCAGGACCATGGGCGCCAGCCACCACAGGCGCCGCGCCCACAGGAAGCCGAACAGCTCGAGGATCGTACTGGCCAGTCCACGCACCATGGCGCTCCCTCCTCAGCGACGCGCACGGCCCTTGGGATCAGCCGCCTCCGGTCGAGGCGGCTGCGCCGCCCATCAATCTCTCGGCCCCTCCGCAGGCGCCGGCGGGCGGTGCTGCGCCGCCAGGGCGGCCCCGCCGGCCAGGACGAGCCCGTAGACCAGACAGGCCAGCAGCCACCACCAGGACCGCAGGTGGTGTGCGTCGGCCAGCCAGCCCACGAGCACCCCGCCCACCGCCCAGAGCAGGACGCCGTAGAAGACGCCGACCGCGACCAGCGCCCGGAGAGGGGCCCGCTGCTGGCTGGCGGCGTGCAGGGCCCCCAACAGCGCCGCCACCAGGAGGAAGGCGCCCCCGGCCCCCGCTCCCGCGGCCCCCACGAGCGGGAGCGCGGCCAAAAGACGCGGCAGCGGCCACCCGGTGAACGGGCTCAGCGCGGCCAGCAGGGCCAGCATGAGGAGTCCGCCCAGTGCGCCCAGTCCCGCCCCCGCCGCCGGATGGAGGACGGGCTCCGCGCTCGCGTAGGGGGCGTCCGTGATCACGGCCGGGCCACCACCTGCCGTCCCCCGGCCGCTCCACCGCGCTCCAGCAGCTCCGCCTCTGCGATCCACCGCCGGACGGTCTCGGCGACGATGGCGTGCCCGGAGGGGGTCAGGTGGACGTCGTGGGTGAAGTACGGGCGCCCGCCGCGCCGCGCCGCCGCGCGCAGGGGCGGCGTGAGGTCGAGGAAGGGCACGCCCGCGCCCGCCAGGAAGGTGCCGAGGCGCCGGTTGGGCCCGTCGGGGTCCCACCCGGAGACCTCCTCCGTCGGGTAGCACGCCAGCTCGGCGGCCCACAGGTCCGGGAAGACCTGCCGCTTCTCCGGGATGTAGAGGAGGGCCAGCCGGCCGCCCCTGAGCGCCACCTCGTCCCGCAGCGCCTCCAGGATGCGGAAGGTGAGCCGCCAGGCCCCGGCCTCTTCGGCAGGGAGCTGCGGACCGTAGGCGTGCATGCGGCGCGGCACGGCGGCCTCCTGCTCCGCGCAGGCGGTCGCGCGTCCGCGGTGGGCGAGCGCCCGGCGCGCCTGCACGGCCGCCTCGACCACCCGCCAGCCGCTCAGCCAGGCGCGCACCCGCCCGCTCCACCCCGGACGGCGCCCGGGACGGTCGCCGGCCGGGCGCAGGACGAGCCGCCCGCCGGTGAGGGTGAAGAAGGGCTTCCGCCCGCGCAGCACATGCGGCGCCAGGCCGGCGCTGTTGTCGTGGACGTCGTTCACGTAGAACTGCACCAGCACCAGGTCGGGCCCGTAGCGGTGCCCCTCGTGGCGGAAGTAGAGGAGCTGCTGGTCGGTGCCCCAGCCCTGGACGCCGGCGTTCACGACCTCGAAGCCCCGCTGCGGGAGGCGGACCGTGCGCTCCAGACGCTCGGCGAAGGTCGCCTCCAGGGGGACCTCCAGTGCGGCGGTGAAGGAGTCGCCCAGGAGCAGCACGCGGGCGGTCCCCGGGGGCTTCGCGTAGGGGTGCTCGCGGTCGCGCAGCCCCCGGCTGTTGAAGGCCACCTCCACCCGGTACTCGCCCTGCGGGCTCGCGTACACGAAGCGGTGGCCGGGGATCGGGAACCACCCGAGGTCGGGGTGGGGCGCCACGAACGGTGCCGCGTGGCGAGGAGGCGCCCCGACGCCGGTCAGGCGCAGCAGCCCCTCGAGCAGCCCCAGTCCGCCCAGCGCCCCCGCCAGGGGGAGGAGCAGGAGCACGGCGGCCCCCCTCACGTCGCCACCCGCGCGGCCCGGGGCAGAGCGCGGTGCCCGGCGGCCAGATCGCTCAACAGCCTCAGCCAGCGGCCACCGACCGCCGCGATCCCGTAGCGCTCCAGCACGCGGTCCCGTTCGGCGAGCCCCATCGCCCGCCGCCGCGCCGCATCGCCCAGCGCGGCCAGCGCGTCGGCCCACTCCTGCGGGCCCTCCGCAAAGTAGCACCCCACCCCGTGGGTGAGCGTGGCCCGGTAGCTGGGGATGGGGGAGGCGACGATGGGGAGGCCGAGGGCCTTCAGCATCGTCATCCGCGCGTTCGGCTTCGCCTGGTAGTAGTCGTCGGGGTGGCTGGGTAGGACGGCGATGTCGCAGGCCAGCAGCCGGGTCCACACCCGCTGGCGGTCCCACTGCCAGGTGGCCTGGGGACCGCGGGTGATCGTGACCAGGCGGTAGCGGCGCAGGCGCGGGTCGGCCAGCGCCTGTCGGACCACGTCGAGCAGCGGCAGGTTCTGCGGGTAGCCCACCCACACCACCCAGACCTCGTCCCGCGGCGGAGGCCGGTCGTACTCCTTGACCAGCCCCGGCGGCGCCTCCACGGCGGGCTCGATCACGACCGCGCGCGCCGGATCGACGCCCGGCAGGCGGAGCAGGGCGTCGGTGGTGAGCACCACGCAGTCCACCACGGCGGGCATCCCGGTCACCACCGGGTCGGACATCAGGAAGACGGTGCGGGTGCCCCGGGCGGCGAGGCGCCGCGCCAGCGCCTCGGCGTCCTCCCCCCAGACCTTCTGGAAGATCACGACGTCGAAGCCGGCGGCCACGATCGGGCCGGCGTCCTGGGGGGCGAGGAGCAGGCGCCCCGCCGGCCGGCGCGGCTTGCGCAGCACCGTCGAGAGAACCCCGCACCGGCGCAGGTGGGCGTGGATGGCGAGGGCGGTGGTGCGGGAGGAGCCGGTGTCCTCGTTGCCGCGCAGGAGCCACCCGACGAAGAGGCGGTCCGGCCGGCTGCGGTGGCGCGCAGCCGCCACCGCCAGGTCCAGGTAGCGGATGCGGTTCTCCCCCAAAGCCGCCGCTGCGCCGTCTACGGCATGGCGCAGGGGGCGGGGGAGGAGGTGCCGGCCGCGGAGGTAGAGGGCCTTCACCGCCGGACGGAGCCGGCGAGGGGAGGCGCGGCGTGGCGGCCTTGCCGGTGCCGCCCGCGGCGGGCGGGGGGTGCCCGGTGGGGGGAGCCTCACCCGTGCTTCACCTCGACGAGGCGGCCACGACCGACCGCCGCGGGGCGAAGAGGTGTCGCTGCTCGCGCCACAGGCGCACCGGCAGCGCCTCCTCGTCCAGCTCCACGTCGTCGAGAGCCAGGGGCCGATCCGCCGGCACGTCACGGCGCACCCGCGCCCCCGCAGCCAGGCCCACCGGCAGGAGGCCCTGCTGCCAGACCGCCTCGGCGCGGTCGATCTGCCCGTAGACGGTGTAGCCGCCGATCCCGTCCAGGCGCTCGCCCGCGCGCAGAGCCCGCTTGGCCAGCGCCACCACCTCGGCCACGGGGGCGTCGAGCGGGGCGGCGGTGGGGACGCCGAAGAGGACCGCCTCGGCCGCGGAGAGCGGCGCCTCGAAGTGGCACAGGTGGTAGGGGCGGTAGAAGAGGTAGTCGGGTCCCGTCCCCAGCTTGAAGACCTCCAGGTACTGCTGCGTCAGCGCGGGGGCGTCGCTGCGGCCGATGACGAAGACGCCGCCGCCGAAGTCCCCGCTCAGCGTGTACTCCACCACGCCGCCGCGGTCGAGCACGCCGCGGGCGCGGAAGTCCTCCAGGGCGTGGCCGAGGTCGGTGGCGATCCCGTGCATGCCGCGGACGTCCGGGACGAGCCCGGTGGCGTTGGCCAGCACCGCCTGCTCGATGTTCATCTTCGTGCCGTCGGCGAAGGAGCAGATCTTCGCCGGGGCCTGCAGCATCCGCTCCGCGAAGGGCCGCACCGAGTCGGGCGTGGCCCGCACGTCCAGGAAGCCCTTGCAGCTGACCGCGGCGACCACCTCGAAGCCGATGGTGCGGACGTAGTCGACCAGCCGCATCAGCACGCCGGGCTGGTCCCCGTCCGCCGTGGTGTAGACCACGTCCGCCTGGCGGGCCCGGTGCTGGAGCAGGCAGCCCACCGTCGCGTCCGTCTCGGCGTTCATGGAGACGTAGGGGACCCGCCGCCCGATCCAGCGCAGCGCTTCCCTGGCCCCCACCGTCACGTCCCCGGTGGCCTCGATGACGGCGTCCACCCCCTCGACCGCGCCCGCGGCGTCGAAGTCCCCGGTGGCGGCAGGCCGCCCCTCGGCGATGGCCTGGCCGAGGACCCGGGGGTCGTCGCTCACGACGACCGCCTCGGGGTCGACGCCGGCGAGCGCGTAGGCGGCCACCGCCTTGCCCACCGTGCGGTTCACCAGCAGCGCCGCGCGCAGCCCCGGCATGCGCCCCAGCATCTGCGCGGCGATGCCGCGGCCCATGTACCCGGTCCCCAGCACGGCCACGCGGATGGGACGTCGCCGCTGCTCCGCTTCCCGCAGCGCGTGGAAGATCACCACGCTAGACCCCTCCTCCCAGAGCCAGCCGGGGCGACCGCCGGGTGACGAGGCCGTACAGCGCCAGGTAGCGCTGCGCCTCCGCCGCCAGGGTGTGCTCCGCCTCGACCAGCGCCCGCCCCCGCCGGCCCAGTGCCTCCCGCAGCGCCGCGTCCGCCAGCAGCGTGTGCAGCCCGGCGGCCAGGTCCTCCACGTCGCCCGGCTGCGCCAGGTACCCGGTCTCCAGGTGGCGCACCACCTCGGGGACGCCTCCCGTGGCGAAGGCCACGGTCGGCGTGCCGCAGGCCAGGCTCTCCAGTAACGCGTTGCCCAGCGTCTCCGCCAGGGTGGGCAGGACGAAGAGGTCCGCCGCCGCATAGCAGAGCGCCATCAGGTGGTCGTGGGCGATGTAGTCGAAGGTGTGCGCGGGCAGCGGGGCCCGGGCGGCCCAGGCCGCCGCGCCGCTGCCGACGACGAGCAGGCGCAGCGGCGTGCCGCCGGCCGGCTGCAGGCGGGCGAGCGCCTGGTGGAGCAGGGCGCCGCCCTTGCGCGGCTCCTCCACCTTCTCCGCGCTGAAGAGCAGGAGGGACCCGTCCGGGGGCAGCCCCAGCGCCTCCCGGGCCACCCGCGTCGGCACGGGGCGGAAGGTGGCGGTGTCCACGCCGGGGGGGACCACGTGGACGGGGAAGCGGGCGAGGAGCGGGCTCTGGCGCGCCAGGCCGGCGAGCCAGCGCGACGGCGCGGCGAGGACGAGCGGCGTGCGGGCGTAGACCTGCCGCTTCACCCGCCACAGCAGCGCCGTGGTGTCGCGGGGCAGCGCCGGGTGGATGCGCAGGTCGGGGCACCGCCCGCACCCCGTCCGCCACCGCTCGCAGGCGAAGCTGTACCCGCAGTGCCCGGTGAGCGGCCACATGTCGTGCAGCAGCCAGACCACGGGACGGCCGCGGGCCAGCAGCGGGAGCGCCGTGTGGCTGAAGCCGCCGCCGTGGATGCTGTGGAGCTGGACGACGTCCGCCTGGCGGACCCAGGGGTGGCGGGGCAGGAGGAAGGAGGAGGGGTAGCCGAGCCCCTGCAGCCCCAGCCGGTCCAATCGCCCGCCCACGGCGCGGTCCAGGGCCTGCAGCCACGGCGGGGCCAGCCGGCCCACGTCCGGGTCGCGGTGGGTGACGCGGCGGGCCAGCAGGCGCGAGCGCACGCCGGCGCGCCGCAGGGCGTCGTGGATGCGGTAGGCCGACTTCCCCGCCCCGCTGCGGTGGTCGAGGTTGGTGAGGTGGAGGACGCTCAGCCCGCCTGGCGGTCCCGCAGGCGCCAGAGCGCGGCGGGCCTCCGCGGGCTGCGGGCGCGGCCGGAGCGTCAGGGACGGGGCAGGCACGGCGGTCAGGCCGACGTGGGCACGAGCGCCGTCAGGTACGCGGCCAGCGCCTCCGGCCAGGGGCGCGGGAGGGGCCACCCATCCAGGCGCAGGTGCATCGGGTCGAGGGCGGAGTAGCGCGGGCGCGGGGCGGCCAGCGCCAGCTCGTCGAGCGTGACCGGCACCAGGCGCACCCGCCGCCCGGCCAGCCGGAGGGCGTGCGCGGCCAGGTCGAACCACGAGGCGATGCCCTGGTTCACCACGTGGTAGGTCCCGTAGGCCTCGGTGGCGACGAGCGCCGCCACCACGCGGGCGGCGTCCCAGGTGAAGGTCGGCGAGAAGTGCACGTCGGTGACGACGCGGATCTCCTCCGCCGTCTCCGCCTGCCGCAGGATCTTCTCGACGAAGTTGCCCCCCTTGTCGCGGCTCCCCCCGGGCCCGAAGAGTCCCGAGACCCGCACGATGAAGTGGCGCGGGCACAGCGCCCGGGTCAGCTCCTCCCCGGCCAGCTTGGAGCGCCCGTAGACGTTCACGGGGGCGGGCGGGTCGAACTCGCTCCAGGGCCGGGCGCGCGGGTCCCCGCCGAAGACGTAGTCGCTGCTCACGTACAGCACCCGGGCCCCCACCCCCGTGGCGGCCACGGCCACGTTGCGGGCGCCGAGCGCGTTCACGCGAAAGGCCCGCTCCGGGTCGGCCTCGCACTCGTCGACGCGGTGGAAGGCGGCCGTGTTCACGACGACGTCCGGGCGCACCGCCCCCACCGCCGCGCGCACCGCCCCGAGGTCGGCCACCTCCAGGTCGTCGTGCGTCCACCCCACCGCCTCGTGGTCGGCGAAGTGCGCCAGCAGCGCGCGGCCCAGCTGGCCCCGGGCGCCGATGACCGCCACCCGCACCTCAGAGCACCTCGACGCGGGCCTGGTCGCCCAGCACGAGCTTGAAGGCCCGGGGACGACCGTGGCAGCGCACCACCTGCACCCCCGTGCCGATCAGGCTGTCCTGCAGCCGCGCCTCCAGGCCGACGATGGCGCTGCCCTCCAGCACCACGCAGCGCTCGACCTCGCTCCCCTCGATGTGGACGCGCGGGCCGACCGCGGTGAAGGGCCCGACGTAGGCGCGCACGATGCGGCTCCCCTCGCCGATCACGGCCGGCCCGCGGACCACGCTCTCCTCGACCACGGCGCCCTCGGCGACCACCACCCGTCCCGACAGGTGGGACCGCTCGTCCACCTGCCCGCGCACGGCCGGCTCGATCGCCTCGAGGATGAGGGCGTTGGCCTCCAGGATGTCCTCCGGCCGGCCCGTGTCCTTCCACCAGCCGGTGACGCGGCGGGCCTCCACGCGCCGGCCGTGGTCGAGCAGGTACTGGATGGCGTCGGTGATCTCCAGCTCGCCGCGCCAGGAGGGGCGGATGGCGTTCACCGCCTCGAAGATCGCCTCGTGGAAGAGGTAGACGCCCACCAGGGCCAGGTCGCTCGGCGGGTCCCGGGGCTTCTCCACCAGGCGCACCACGCGGTCCCCCTCCAGGACGGCCACGCCGAACGCCTGCGGGGTCCGCACAGGGGTGAGGAGGATGCAGGCGTCGGCGGCGCCGTCCCGGAAGGCGTCGACGACGTCCCGCACCCCGTCGCGCAGCAGGTTGTCCCCCAGGTACACCACGAAGGGCTCGCCGCGGATGTAGTCCTCGGCCAGCTTCACCGCGTGGGCCAGGCCGAGCGGCTCCGGCTGCTCGATGTAGGTGACGCGGACGTCCCAGCGGCGGCCGTCGCCCACCGCCGCCTGGATCTCGTCGCGCGTGTTGCCGACGACGATGCCGATCTCCCGGATCGCGGCGGCCCGCAGCGCCTCGATGGCGTAGAAGAGCACCGGCTTGTTGGCCACGGGGATGAGCTGCTTGGCCCGCGTGAAGGTCAGCGGGCGCAGCCGCGTGCCGTGGCCGCCGCTCAGGATCAGGCCCTTCACCGGTGGACCGCGCCTCCTGTCTGCCGCCTGCACGCTCCGCCCGGGGCGGCCTGCCGCGGCAGGTCCCGACCAGTATCGGGAGGCCCGCCGCGCGCCCTCCATCCCCTCCCGGAGGGGATGAGGGTGCTCCGGCTGACCGATCGGCGGAGGGGCCGGGGGGGGCGTCGTGGAGCGCGTCCGGCCATCCCCCGCATCGCCGCACCGGCCGCCCCACTCCTGTGGCGCCGGTGCGGGTCCGGGCCTCCGCGCTCAGAGGTAGCCGAGCCCGCGCAGCCGCTCCAGCACCCGGGGATCGACCGCGGCCGCGTCGGCGGGCTCACCGGCCCCCGGGCCCCCGTACGACGGCACCTGCCTGATCGGGTGGTCCCGGAGGAACGCCGGGTCGATGGCGTCCACCCGCGGGGACCCGTCCATGTCCGCGCCGACCGGCAGGCCGGCCAGGGCCAGGAGGGTGGGGGTCAGGTCGTAGAGCGCGACCTCCCCGAGCGGGCCGGGGCGGACGCCGCGCCCGGCCAGCACGCACAGCCCCAGGGGGTCGTGCTGTCCCGAGACGACGAAGCCGCGGTCCTCGAAGAGGTCCTCGAAGGGGACGGCCCGGTCCGGGTCCAGCCGCACGCGGGCGGCATGCAGGTCGCCCTCCTCGTCCAGTGCGAAGGCCAGCACGCCGTCCTCCGGGGGGTAGAGGCGGAAAAGCGGGCGGGAGGCCCCCTCGAGGCGCACCTGCTGGAGCTCGGCCGCCACCGCCGCGGCGGGGAGCCCCCGGGTCTCCAGGGCGAAGACGTCCCCGAAGCGCGCCCCCACCACCCGCCCCTCCAGGTCCAGGAGGCGGAGCAGGCGCTCGAACCGCAGGTCGTACTTGAACCGCGGGCGCGCCCGCGCCGCGAAGCCGTGATCCGAGGTCACGAGCACCGTCGTCTCGGGCCCGGCCAGTCCCAGCAGCCGGCCGAGGATCGCGTCGGCCGTCTCGTAGGCGCGGTGGACGACCTGGCCGTAGCGCGCGGCCTCCGCGGCGCTCACCTCGGGGAACCGCGCCGGCTCCCGGTACTTCCAGTAGATGTGGGAGACCGTGTCGGTGGCGTGGACGTGGAAGATGGCCAGGTCGGGCCGGTGCCGGCGGCACAGCGCCACGAAGACGTCCGCGAAGAGGCGCGGCTGCAGCAGCAGCGCCCGCCACCGGCGGTCGAGGGAGCGGCGGGGCAGGAGGGCCGCCACCGCCGCCGCCCAGGTGGCCGGCCGGACCCCGTGCCGGGCCAGCGCCAGGGCGTCGCGCAGGCGGGAGCGCATCCCGCTCCGGCCCGTGCGCTCCCGCAGGAGGAGGCGCTGCAGGAAGGCGTAGGCCGGCGGGTGGGTCTCCGGCCCGAGGGCGAAGACGTCGGGGATGAGGAAGCCGCGCACCGGCCGGGGCGGCCAGGTGGCCAGGACCCCGCACACCCCCACCGTCCAGCCGTGCTCCTCGCAGATCTCCCACAGCCGCCGCGCCCGCACCGCCCGGCTGTCCTTGCCGAAGAAGGTAATGCCGTGGCGGTGGGGCCGCTGGCCGGTGAAGATCGAGGTCCACAGCGCCGGGGAGGCGTTGCCGTCGGCGCGGACGCTCCCCCACGCGCCGCGCGCGCGCAGGCGGGCCAGGTGGGGCAGCCGCCCCCGGGCGATGAGCGGCTCCGCCACCGTCCAGGTGGCCCCGTCGATGCCGCAGACCAGCAGGCGCATCGCTCAGTCGACGTAGCCCAGGCCGCGCAGCCGGTCCCGGATGGCCGCCTCGTCCGCCCGGTCGTAGCCGGACCGCGCCGCCGCCGCGGCGACCGCGCGGCGCGTGCGGGGCGGGTGCGCCGCGGTCACCTCGGCACGGAGCGCTTCGGCGCGCACGACCCCGTCCATCGCCTCCGGGACCGCCTCCCCCAGCAGGTAGAGGGCGGTGGGGGCGACGTCCATGACCGTGGCGCCCTCCACGCGCGCGCCCGGCGCCACCGCCGGGCCCCGCAGGATGAGGATGCCCTCCGGCTCGTGGCCGCCGCAGACGAGCTGCTCCATCGGGTCCAGGCCTCCCTCGCGCATGCGCACGACGGTGCCGTCGGGGAAGAGCACCGCCTCCGGGGCCGCGCCGCGCTCCCACTCCACGATCAGGTCGGGGGAGCGCACCACGTGCGGCCCGTGGTAGACCTCGTCCCGAAGGTAGACCGCGCGGACCACCGGGCGGCCGTCGGGGAGGCCGCGGGCGGCGGTGAACTGGCGGCGGATGAACTCGCACAGGGCGTCGTACTCCGCCCCCGGCGCCACCTGCCCCGCCGGCTGGCGCCCGCGCAGGTTGATCCAGATGTCGGGCCGCTTTCCGTCGCTGTACGCCCGGGTGCCCTGCCAGTCGATGTGCGCGTAGGACATCAGGACCTTCGTGCGCTGGCGCAGCCCGGGGAGAGCGTGGGCCAGCCGCCGCTTGGTGGCCACGGGGAGGCGGCGGTCGAGGGCGTGGACCCCGGCGAAGAGGGCGCGCAGCGCCCGCCCGCGCCACCCGGCGCGGCCGTCGGCGCGGAAGCGCAGGAGGCCGAGCGCGGCGAGCCAGCGCTGCAGGGAGCGGGCCTTCCCCGAGTCCGGGCCGGCGCCGTGGTCGGAGATGACCATGACGTGGTCGTGGGGGCCCGCCTCCGCGACCAGCGTCCCCAGGGCGGCGTCGATGTGCTCGTACACCTCCCGGATGGCGCCCCCGTAGCGGGCCACCGCCGCCGGGTCGACCCGGAAGCCGTCCGGGGCCATGAACTTCCAGAAGAAGTGCTGCACCGGGTCGGTCTCCCGGAAGACGAGCATGCAGAGGTCCCAGGGGCGCGTGCGCATCAGGTGGCGGGCCACCGCGGCGCGCTGGTCGATGGCGCGGTGCGCCTCCGCCAGGGCCTCGTCGTACCGGCCCGCCTTGACCAGCCCGGGCATGCCCACCTCGACGATGTAGGGCGCGCCCAGCGCCGCCTCCACCTCGGCCACGATCCCCGGCGGGTAGGCGAAGCGCGGGTCGTGCGCGCCGGGGCCGTCCAGGCCGGCGATGAGCACGCCGTCGAGCGGCTCGGCGGGGTAGGTCATCGGGACGTTCAGCACGAGGGCGGGGCGGCCCGCCTCGCCGAGCAGCCGCCACAGCGGCGCCCCCTCCCGGAAGGAGGCGTTGATGAAGACGTACGAGTAGTCGTCCCGGTACTCCACGAACCAGTAGATCCCGTGCTTGCCGGGATTCATCCCGGTGACGATGGAGGACCAGGCCGCCGCACTGTTCCGGTTGGGGACGGAGCGCATCGGCCCGGCGGCGCCCTCGCGCAGGAGCCGCACCAGCGTGGGCAGACGCCCCTCCGCCACCCACGGGGTGATGAGGTCGAAGGTGGCCCCGTCCAGGCCGAGGAGGAGCAGGCGTGACCGGCTCACCGGGCTCACGGCCGGCTCATCCCACCGACACGGGGACCGGTACGGCACCGGCCAGCGGCAGCGGGTCCGCCCCATAGAGGTGCGCCAGGCCGAAGGCCTCCACCGTGCGCACGGCCCGCCGCACCTCCTCGGGCGGGACCCGGCCGACCCACCCCCGCACCGGGTCGTCCCCGCTGCGCACCGCGCTGTCCCGCCGCGCCTGGCTGGAGGGCCGGGCCAGGTGCTCCGCCAGGCGGGGCGGGGCGGGCCGGCCCAGCCAGGCGAAGAGCCGGTTCCCCTCCTCGTGCGGGTCCGTCAACAGGCGCTCGTAGAAGACGACCTGCAGGGTGTCGGGCCCCAACTGCCGGAGCGGCACCAGCGTCTCCACGCACCAGAGCAGGACGTGCCGGTGGAAGGGCGAGGCGGGCGCGGCCAGCAGGGCGCGGTAGGGCTCGAGGTGGTCCGCCAGGAGCGCCGGCTGCGCCAGCAGCGGTTCGAGCGGCGCCTCCCACCCCAGGCGCAGCCGCGAGCGGGCCACGGCGCACGGGTGGCGGAGGAGCAGGACCAGCCGCAGCGCGGGGAAGGCCCGGTGGAGCCAGCCGAGCAGGAGGTTGGCCCGGATCTCCTTGACGAGGCGGCGCCGCGCCACCAGGGCGGTGTTGTGCCGGTCCACCCACGGGTGGCGCAGCCGCCCTGTCACCGCCGCCGCTGCCGGCTCGAGGTACTGGGGCGAGGTCTCGTGCGGCCGAAGGTAGCGGCGGCCGCGGAAGGGCGCCATCACCGGCACCCGCTCCGGGTGGAAGGGCTCGAAGAGCACCCGGTGGTCCCCCCGCCAGTTGATCACCTCGCCCACCCAGGTGGTGCCGCTGCGCCCGGTCCCGGCGAGGACGACGACGTCCTGGGGGCCGGCGCGGTCGATGACCAGGCGGCGGCCGACGGCCCGGCGGAGGCGGCGGAGCAGGAGATGGCCCAGGGGGCCCGGATGGCGCATCGGTCTCCTCCAGGAGGCACCCTCCGGCCGCCGGGGCCCATCACCTGGGCAGGCACCAGCAGACGCCCCCGGGGGGAACCGGGATGTGTCCGGCCGGTCACCCCTGCCCCTGCGGCCAGGCGCCTACAATCCGCCCGTGGACGCGTTCCCCGCCCGGGTGTCGGTGGTCATCTGCACGAAGGACCGTCCGCAGGAGCTGGCGGAGTGTCTGGGCTCGCTGCGCCGCCAGACGCGCCTCCCCGAGGAGGTGATTGTGGTCGACGCCGGGACCCGTTCCGCCGCGGCCCTGGCCGCGGCGGCGTTGGGCGAGGCCGTGCCCCTGCGCGTGGTGGCGAGCGCGCCCGGGCTGCCCCGCCAGCGCAACCTGGGAGCGGCGTGCGCGACGGGGGACCTCGTGGTCTTCCTCGACGACGACGTGCTCCTGGAGCCGGGGTACCTGGAGGCGATCGTGCGCGTCTTCGCCACGGTGCCGGGGCCGGTCGGCGGCGTGCAGGGGACGGTGACGAACCGTCGAGGCCAGACCGCCTGGGCCCGCCTCTTCCGCGCGGCCTTCGCGCTCAACCGCTCCGCCACGGCCGGAGGACGGATGACGGGGTCGGGCAACGTCCAGTGGGTGGTCGCCCCGCAGGCCCTGACGCGCGTGGAGACCCTCACCGGCAACAACATGGCCTTCCCCCGGCAGGTCCTCCGGGAGTCCCGCTTCGACGAGCGCCTCCAGGGCTACGCCCTCAAGGAGGACATGGACTTCTCCTATCGGGTCTCGCGCCGCTACCCGCTCTACCAGACCCCGGACGCCCGTCTGCTCCACCGCCGCGCCCCCGCCGGGCGACAGGAGCGCACCCTCACGAGCCGCATGCGCATCGTCCACGGCTACTACCTCTTCCGGAAGAACCTCCCGCAGACGGTCGGCAACCGGGTGCGCTTCTGGTGGAGCCTGGTCGGCCGGGTCCTCTACGCAGCGTTCCAGGCGGCGCGGGACGGCCATGCGGGCGTGGTGGTGGGCACGCTGGCCGGCATCGGGGACATCCTCCTCGGCCGGGCCGTGCCGGAGCAGGTCTTCTCCGGCCCCCCGCCGGCGCAGCCTCCCCTGCCCGGCGGGCCCGCCCACTCCAGAGTCCCTCCGCCCCAACGGGGGTGACGCCCCCGGGCCCCAGGAGGGGCGGGCCTTCGTCCTGGGGAGCGGTTGGCGGCTCCGGCAGGGCTTCCTAGCGTGACATCGAGTCGCGATCGAACGCCCACCATGACCGTCGACGCGCAGGCGCGCCACCACGAGCCCGGGCAGGTCGGGCCCGCCCCGCAGGGGCCTGGCAGTCCCGCTGCGGGCGCGCGCCTCCTCTGCGTGAGCCTGGACGGCGCCACGTTCGACGTGCTGGCCCCGCTCATGGCGGCAGGCCGCATGCCGGTGCTGGCGCAGCTGTGTGCGGCGGGGGCGACGGGGCGCCTGCGCTCCGTGGTCCCGCCGACCACCGCCCCGGCCTGGATGAGCTTCCAGACCGGCGTGGGCCCCGGCGGGCACGGCATCGTGGACTTCACCGCGTTCGACCCGGAGCGGCGGCAGAGCTGGTTCGTCACCGCCGCGGACGCGCGCGCCACGCCCTTCTGGGTCCGGCTCAGCCGGGCCGGCCGCCGCGTGGCCCTCCTCAACCTCCCGCTCACCCATCCGGCGCCGCCCACGAACGGCGTGGTCCTGCCCGGGCTCTTCGCGCCGGACGGCGCGGGCTACCCGGCGGGTATCGCCGAAGAGGTCCGTCGGGCCGTCGGGGAATACCCCGCCCCGCTGCTCGCCGGTGCCTACTTTACCCTGGGCCCGCGAGGCTTCGTCGCCGAGCTGCACCGGCGGGCCGAGCGGCGCGGCGAGGCCGCCCTCTACCTGCTGCGCCGGGAGCGCTGGGACTTCTTCATGGTCCACTTCCAGTCGGTGGACTCCCTCCAGCACATGCTCTGGGACCGGCTGAGCACCGCGCTGGGGGGCGGCGGCGACGAGGTCGGCGTGCTCGACTACTTCAGCGCGCTCGACGCGGTGCTGGGCCGGCTGGTGGAGGCGGCGGGGGCGCGCTGGGTGCTCGTCCTCTCCGACCACGGCTTCGGTCCGCTGCGCCGCCTCGTCTACGTGAACGAGTGGCTGCGCCGGGAAGGGCTGGTCACCGCGCGGGCGAGCGGGCTGGGCCTGCGCCTGGCCGGATGGGCGGAGGCGGCGGCGCGGCGGCTCGACCTCTTCCGGTTGCGCCGGCACGTGAAGCTCCACCAGCGCACGGCCTTTGCGGCGGTGCGCCGCCTGGCTCACGAGGGGCTCATCGACCTCGACCGGAGCCGCGCCTACGCCCTGTACGGCAGCCACGCCGCGCACGTCTACGTGAACCGCGTCCTGGGAACGGGGCGGGGCTACCACCTGACCCGCGTGCGGGTCGTGGAGTCGCTGGAAGGACTCGTGGACCCCGCCACCGGGGAACGCGTCTTCGACGCGGTGCTGCCGCGGGAGGAGGTCTTCGGCGCCCGTGCCCCGCAGCGGCTGCCCGACGTGGTCGGCCTGCCCCGTCCCGGCTACCACATCACCTCGCGCCTGCGCGGTACCCGCCTGTGCGAGTCGCTCACCGGGGGGCTGTGCGGCGACCACCGTCCCGACGGCGTCCTGGTGGCCGCAGGCAGCGGGATCGCGGCGGGCGAGCGCCTGGAGGGGGCACGCCTGGTGGACCTGGCGCCGACGATCCTCGCCCTGCTGGGGGTGGCCGTCCCGGCGGGGCTGGAGGGGCGCCCGCTCCCCTTCGCGGCACCGGCTGCGGATGGCGACCGGGAGGCCGGGACGGCCGCCGGAGCCCTGTCCAACGATGGAGCAGACGGCGGACCTGCCCGGACCGGCGGGGATGTGCGGCAGGCCGGCGCTGCCGACGCCCCCGCCTACTCCGAACGGGAACTCGAGGCGATCCAGGCGCACCTGCGGGGGCTGGGGTACCTGTGAGCCGCGTCCACGCACCACGCCTGCTCGTCGTCGGGCTGGACGGGGCGACGCTCGACCTGGTCCGTCCCTGGGCCGCCGAGGGCTACCTCCCCACGCTGGCCCGCCTCATGGCGGAGGGTGCGGCGGGCCCGCTGCGCTCCACTGTCCCGCCGGTCACCGCCCCCGCCTGGATCTCCTTCATGACCGGGCGCTCGCCCGCGCGCCACGGCATCTTCCAGTTCCGCACCTACGACCTGACGCGCTACACCTGCTACGACGAGACGCTCGTCACCTCGCGCGCCTTCGCCGGCACCACCCTCTTCGACCTCGCCGGCGCCGCCGGGTTGCGCGTGGCCGCCCTCAACGTGCCCATGACCTACCCGCCCTTCCCGGTGAACGGCGTCCTGGTGAGCGGCTACCCGACGCCGGACGTGCGCCGTCCCTACACCTACCCGCCGGGGCTGGCGGCGGGTCTGGGGCCGATGAACGTCACCGGGGAGGTCTTCCGCCACACCCACCGCCAGCGCCTGCGCTCGGCGGCGTACATGGTGGAGACGCTCACGGCCCTGTGCGAGCGGCTGCTGCGGCAGGAACGCTTCGACCTGCTCACGGTGGTCTACACGAACACCGACATGGCCAACCACTTCTTCCGCCGCTACATGGACCCGAGCCTCCCCGTCTACGACCGCCGCGGGGCCCGGCGCTACGGCACCGTGGTGCGGGACCAGTACGCCCTGTGCGACCGGGCGCTCGGCCGGCTGCTGGCCGCGGTGGGAGAGGCGACGACGGTCGTGGTGCTCTCCGACCACGGCTCCGGCCCCAGCGCCACGCGCCTGGTCCATCTGAACGCCTGGCTGCGGGAGGAGGGGTGGCTCGCTGTCGCGGCGCCCGCGGCGGCCCGCACGGGCGAGGGGCTGCGCGCCGCCCTGGAGTGGGTGCGCATCCACACGCCCTTCCTGCGCGAGGCGCTCAAGCGCTCCCTGCCCGACCGCCTGAAGGCCTGGATCTCCTGGGGGCGGCAGAACGCGGGAGCGGTCGACTGGAGCCGCACGGTGGCCTACCGCGTGCCGATGGCGTTCGAGGTGGAGGGGGTGAACGTGAACCTGCGCGGCCGCCAGCCGCAGGGCGTCGTGCCGCCGGAGCGGTACGGGGCGGTGCGGGAGGCCGTGGCGGCGCGCCTGCGCACGCTGCGCGACCCGGCCACGGGCCAGCCCGTGGTGCGCGCGGTCTGCCCCAAGGAGGAGGTCTACCCCGGCGGCGACCTCTCCCGCGCGCCCGACCTGATCGTCTTCCTCGACCCGCGCTACACGGGCGGCGGCGGGGTGGTCGCAGCACCGGTCACCGACGTCCCCCGCTACCACCTGCGCACCTGGTCGGGCCAGCACGCCATGGACGGGCTGCTCGTGGTGCGCGGGCCGGCGGTGCGGTCGGGCGTGGACCTGACGGGTGCCCGGATCGTGGACGTGGCCCCCACGCTCCTCTACCTGTTGGGGCTGCCCGTCCCCGCCGACATGGACGGCCGGGTCCTCACCGAAGCCCTCCGGCCCGACCGCCTCGCCGCGGCGCCCGTGGCCGCGGGCCCCCCCGTGGGCGGCCCCCGGGACGGCGGGCGGGCGCTGGCGCCCGAGGAGGAGGCGGAGATGCGGGACGCCCTGCGGGCGCTGGGGTACCTGACCTGACCGTGCGCCCTCGCGTCTTCGTCCTGGGCCTCGATGGCGCCACGCTGACGCTGCTGGAGCCGTGGGCGGCGGCAGGGCGGCTGCCCGCCTTCGCGCGCCTCTTCCGCGAGGGCGCGGTGGGGTTGCTGCGCTCCACCATCCACCCGCACACGGCCCCGGCGTGGACCAGCATGATGACCGCCCGCAACCCCGGCGGCCACGGCGTCTACGACTTCATCGAGCGGGTCCCGGGACGGTACGAGGTGCGCCTCACCCACGGTGTCCTCGGCCGTGCGCCCACCCTCTGGTCGGTCGCCGCCGCCCACGGGCTGCGCGCGGGGGCGCTCAACGTCCCCATGACCTACCCGCCCCAGGCCCTGCCGGGCGGTTTCATGATCAGCGGCATCGACGCGCCGGGGCTGGACGCGCCCTTCGTCTCCCCGCCCGGCCTGCTCTCCGCGCTGCACCGGGCCACGGGCGGGTACGTGATCGCGCCCAGCGCGGTGGACCTGCCCGGGTGGGCGGCGGCGCTGGAGCGCATGGTGGAGGTGCGGGTGCGCGCCGTGCGCTACCTCCTGGACCACCACCCCTGGGACCTCTTCATGGTGGTCTTCCAGGCCACCGACATGGCCCAGCACCTCTTCTGGGGGGCGATGGCGGACGGCCCCGGTGGACCGGTGCCGGGGCGCGGCCCCTTCGGGGACGCGGTCTACCGGGTCTACCGCCGCATCGACGACCTGCTGGGCGAGCTGCTCGACCGCTTCGGCGAGGAGACGGTGCTCGTGGCCCTCTCCGACCACGGCGCCGGCCCGCTGCGCAAGGCCGTCTTCGTGAACCACCTGCTGGCCGACCTGGGGCTCCTGTGCTGGCGCCGGGACGGTGCGGCGGCGCGGCGGTGGCTGCGGCAGGCGCTGGTGGCCGGCAAGCGTCACCTGCCCGGGTGGGCCAAGGGCGTGCTCAAGCACCGCGCCGCGGGGGCGCGGGACCGCGTCGAGTCCTTCCTCACCGCCTCCCAGTACGACTGGCCGCGCACCCGCGTCTTCGGGCTGGGGATCTACGGCAACCTCTTCTTCAACCTGAAGGGGCGCGAGCCGGACGGAGCGCTCGACCCCGCCGACGTGGACCGGGTGGAGCGGGAGGTCACCGACGCGCTGCTCCGCCTGCGCGACCCCGACACCGGCGACCCGGTGGTGGACCGCGTCCACCGGGGGCGGGACCTCTACCGCGGCCCCTTCGCGGCGCGGGCGCCCGACCTGGCCATCCAGTGGCGGGGGTACGAGTACGACTGCCGCGCGCGCTTCGCCACGCCGGAGGAGTCGCTCTTCGCCGAGACCATCACCTTCAACGACCTGAGCTACCAGCCCATGACCGCCGTCCACCGGCTGCACGGGTTCCTGGCGCTCCGGGGCGCGATGGTCCCGCCCGGCCGGCGGCTGGCCGGGGCCTCCATCCTGGACGTCACCCCGACGATCCTGCACCTGCTCGGGCTGCCGGTGCCCGACACCATGGAGGGCCGCGTGCTGGAGGAGGCCCTTGAGGACGGGTGGCGCATCGGCCGGCACCGCGGCCCTGTGCCGGCCGCCCCCGCCGCAGGGGCGGAGGGCCGCGGCTACACGGCGGAGGAGGAGCGCGCCGTGCGCGACCGCCTGCACAGCCTGGGGTACCTCTGATGGACACCCACCGGCGTGCGGGGGCCGACCCGCGCCTGCTCATCGTCGGCTACCACTTCCCGCCGCGCGGCGGCGTGGCGGCCCAGCGCCTGGTGAAGTTCGCGCGCTACCTGCCCGAGTTCGGCTGGCAGCCGCTCGTGCTGACGCCGGAGGCGGCGGGCGAGCCGCTGCTCGACCCCGCGCTCGAGGCGGAGGTGGGGGGGGTCGAGGTGGTGCGCACGCGCATGCTCAGCTTCGACCCGGCGCACGGGTGGGCCCGCGAGCGCGGCCTGGGGGGGCGCCGGCGTCCGGCGGCGGGCCCGCGGCGCAGTCTGCGCGCGCAGCTGCGCTGGCTGCTCCTGCCGGACGACAAGGTGGGGTGGGTGCCGTGGGCGCTGCGGGCCGGACGCGGCCTCATCGCCCGGCGCGCCATCCGCGCCCTCCTCTCCTCCTCGCCTCCCGCCACCAGCCACCTGATCGCGCTGCGCCTCCACCGGGCCACGGGGCTCCCGTGGGTCGCCGACGTCCGCGACCCCTGGACGGGACACCCCAACCTCTACTTCCCGACCCGCTGGCACCGGCGCTGGTGCGTCGGCCTGGAGCGGGCGATCGTGCGCGAGGCCACCGCGGTCACGGTGACCACTGCCGCCATCGCCGCCGACCTGGCCGCGCGGCACGCCACCGGCCCGGACCGGTACGTCGTGCTGCCCAACGGGTACGACCCCGACGACTTCGCCGGGCTGGCCCGCCGCCCGCACGACCGGCTGACGCTGCTGTACGCCGGGACCTTCCAGGCCTATACCCCGGGGCCCCGGCGCACGCCGGTCTACCTCCTCGACGCCGTGGCCGCGCTGGTGCGCCGTCACCCCGCGCTGCGCGGCCGGCTGCGCCTGGTGCTGCTCGGGCCCGACCCTGCGCACCTGCAGCCGCTCGTCGCGACGCGGGGGCTGGCCGACGTGGTGGAGACCCCGGGCTTCGCCAGCCACCGGGCGAGCGTGCAGGCCATGGTCGACGCCGACGTCCTCCTCCTCCTGCAGGGCGACAACGAGACCCGCACCATCGCCGCCAAGACCTTCGAGTACCTGGCGGCGCGCCGTCCCATCCTGGCCGCCCTCCCGGAAGGGGAGAACGCCGCCTTCTGCCGCTCGGTGGGCGTCGAGCCGGTCCTGGCGCCGCGGGACGTGGCCGGGATGGAGCGCCTGCTCCACCGCATCGCGCTCGCCGGCGCAGACGCCCTGCCCGTGCCGCCCCCCGAGGTCGTCCGGCGCTACGACCGCCGCCTGGTCACCGGCCGGCTGGCCGCGCTCCTGGGCGACGCCGCCGCCCTCGACCGCCCCCCCGCGCTGGCAGCGGGCGCCGCCCGAGCCTGATGGGCCTCCTGCGCACCGTCCGCCGCGTGAGCGCCCGGGTGCAGCGCGACCGTCCCACCGCGGCGCCGGTGGGGGCTCCGCGGGTGCTGGTGGTCTTCGCCGTCGATGCGGAAGGCGCGGAGGCTGGCGGCTCGGGGGGGACACCGGGAGCGCGCCCGGCCCTCTCCCTGCACGCCTTCGCGCCGGGCGGCGAGGTCTGGCACCTCTTCCGCTCCCCCTGGCGCACGCGCCACCGGGACAGCCTCGGTGCCCATCCGCGTCTCACCTGGTTTGTGCGCTTCGACAGGCACCTGGAGGCGGCCGGCGGGCGTGACCTGGTGTGGCGCGCCCTGTGCCGGGCGGCGGGGACGGGGCTGGACGGCTGGGGCGACGAGGTGGCCTGGCACCACCACCACATGGCGTTCGACCCCCGGGCCGGGCGGTGGCGGTTCGACACCGACTACCGGGGCAACCGCGACCACGAGCAGGCCCTGGCGGCGTTCGTGGCGGCCACGGGGCGCTTCCCGACCGCCTTCAGGAGCGGGGCGCTGGTCGAGCCGGAGGAGCTGGCCAGCTGGGTGGCCGCGCGCATCCCCTTCGACTTCTCGCTGCCGGTCGGTCCCGCGCGCACGCGCCGGCGCGACGACGCCATCCGCGGCATCACCGTGGACTGGCGGTGGGCCCCCAACGACTGGACGCCCGTGCGGCGCGGTGCCTCCACGCTCTTCGCCACGGCGACGACGCCGCGCTGGATCGACCTGGCCTTCGACCGGGCCCACCGCCAGCAGGATCCGGTCCTGCTGGCGCTGGCGCTCCACGACGCTGACCCGCTGCGGGAGCGGCTCGCCGCCTGGCTGCGCCGCATCGCCTCCGCCGCCCGCCGCACCGGCCTGGGCTACCGCTTCGCCACGGCCTCGGAAGCGGCGCAGGCGGTGCTGGGACCGAGCCGCTCGGAGGGCACGGCGCGCCCGGACCGGATGGAGGAGGACGCACGGTGCGTCTCTGCGTCGTAGGCCCGGCCCACCTGCACGTCCGCCGCTGGGTGGGCTTCTTCGCCTCCCGCGGCCACGAGGTGCACCTGCTCACGCGCGGCTGGGCCCCGCCGCCCGACGGCGTGGAGGTCCACGAGCTCCCCCGGGCGCCGCGCCGCCGCGGCCGCCTCCTCTGGCAGGCGCGCACCGTCCGCCGCCTGCTCGACCGGCTCGCCCCCGACGTGGTGCACGCCCACTGGCTCGTGGTGAACAGCTGGGTCCTCTGGCTGGCCGGCATCCGCCCCGTCGTCCTCACGCCCTGGGGCTCGGACGTCTTCCGCTTGATCCCCCGGAATCCGGCGGCGCGGCTGATCACCTTTGCCGCCCTGCGGGCGGCGGCGCTCGTCACCGCCAGCTCGAGGACGCTGCTGGAGGCCGCCATCCGGCTGGGCGCGCCCCGCGACCGGTGCACGGTAGTCCGCTGGGGGGTGGACACCTCCCGGTTCCGGGCGGACCCCGCCCTGCGCCCACTCCCGGGCCTCCCGAAGGCGGACGGGCGCACGGTCGTCCTGAACCCGCGCGGCCCTCAGCGCAAGTACGGCCCGCTGGTGGGCATGGCCGCCGTGCGGCGCGTCCGGCAGCGGCGCCCGGACGTCCTCCTGGTGCAGGTGACGAACCACGGCGACCCGGCCCACCGCGACCTGGCGGAGATGGCCGCCCTCGACCCCGACGGCGTGTGCCTCCTGGAGCGCGTCGCCCACGCCGCGATGCCGCAGCTCCTGGCGGCGGCGCGGGTCGGCCTCTTCCTGGCGGCCACCGACAGCACCTCGGTCTCGCTGCTGGAGGCGATGGCCATGGGGATCGTCCCGGTGGCCGCAAACATCCCGGCCAACCGGGAGTGCCTCGTCCACGGCTACAACGGCCTGCTCGTCAGCCTGGTCGATCCCGACGACGTGGCCCGGGCCATCCTGCGCGCCCTGGAGGACGAGGCGCTCGGCGCGCGGTGCCGCACGGTGAACCCGCGCTGGGTCCGGACCCACGCCGAGTTCCGCGACCACATGGCCCGCATGGAGGCCCTCTACCGGGCGGTGGCAGGGGCGGCGGGCGGCGCCGTGCGGGACGACCGCGTCGCCCGGGCTGCGGACCCCGTGCGGGTGGAGTGACGGTGCGCCTGCTGCTCATCGGCATCGACGGAGCGACGGCGGAGGTCCTCGGGCCGGCCATGGACGGCGGCCTCATGCCCCACCTGTCCGCGCTGCGGGCGCGCGGGTGGATGACCGGCCTCCAGTCGACCCTCCCCGCGGCCACCGCCCCGGCGTGGGCGACGTTCATGACCGGGGTCACGCCGCGCCGCCACGGGATCCTGGACTTCCTCCGCTACGACCGAAGCACGGGACGGGTCCGGTTCGTCCACGCGGGGGACCTGCAGGTGGCCACGCTCTGGGCATACCTCTCCCGGGCGGACGTGGTGGTCGGCGTCGTGAACCTGCCGCTGACCTACCCCCCGCCGCCGGTCCGCGGTTTCCTGGTGGCCGGCCTGCTCACGCCCTCGCTCGACACCGTCTTCACGCATCCGGCCTCCCTGGCCCGGGAAGTGCTCGCCCGGTTCCCCCGCTACCGGATCGTGGCCGCAGAGCAACAGACGGGCGGTTCCCGCGAGCGGCTCCTCGCGGAGGCGGGAGAGGAGTTCGCGGTGCGGGCGGCCGCCGCCGAGTGGCTGGTCGCCCGCTACCGTCCCGACGTCGTGATGGTGCAGTTCCAGTCGCTCGACCCGCTGCAGCACCGCTTCTGGCCCGAGGTGTGCGCCGCGACGGCCGGTGCGGGCGCCCGCGACCTGACCGGGGCGCTCCGGGCCCTCGACGAGGCGGTGGGCCGGGTGGCGGCGCTGGCCGATGGCGCTCCGGTGCTGGTGCTGTCGGACCACGGCTTCACCGGGAAGGTCGGGACGCTCTACCCCAACCGTCTCCTGGGGCAGTGGGGCCTCCTGCGCCCGAGGGGGCGCGGTCCCTTCGCCCGACTCCGGAGCGCCCTGCGCCGCGCCATCCGCGCCTGCCCGTCGCCGGACGCCGCCGCGGCGCTCCCCGAGGTGATCCGGGCCCGGTCCCGGCGCGCCGGTGTCCTGTCTGGCCGGGGGACGGTGGCCCGCCACCTCCACGGCGACCTGGTCGCGGCGATCTACCTGTCGGGCGGTGCTGGCCCGGGCAGCGCCGCCGACCCGCCCGCCGGGTCCCTCGCGGACCGCCTGGCCGCGGGCTTCGTCGCCCTCACCGACCGGGAGGGCCGGCGGGTCGTCCAGGCGGCGGGGCCGGGCGAGGCGTTCGCCGGCCCCCTCGGACCGGAGGTGGTGGTCGTGCCCGAGGCCGGCTGGGTCTGCTCGCGGCGTGCCGACGCGGGGCCGCCCCTCGTGCCGCTCGCGCAGGGCGGCACGCACGCGGCGACGGGGATCCTGCTCGGCGCCGGCCTGCCCCTTCCACCGTCGCCGCCCCGGCTCCAGGACCTGACCCCGACGGTCCTCGGCCTGCTCGGCCTGCCCCTCCCCGACGGCCTGGACGGCGTGCCGCTCTTCGGCGCCCCCGAGGGCGCCGCGGCCAGCGTGGCGGCCGGCCGGGTGGAGCGGGTGATGAGCCCCGAGGAGGAGCAGGCGGTGGCCGCCCAGCTCCGGGCGCTCGGGTACCTGCAGTGACGGGAAGGGCCGGACATGCGGTGGTTTGAGCGCCGGCGGAGGGCGGGCCGCCGGGTGGCCCTGATCGGCCTGGACGGCACCCCCTACACCTACCTGGCCCGCCTGCTCGCCGAGGGGCACCTGCCGCACCTCGGGCGGCTCCTGCGCGAGGGCACGATGGTCCCCATGACCTCCGTCCTCCCCACCGTCTCCTGCGTGGCCTGGACGTCGATCGTGACCGGCACCAACCCCGGCAAGCACGGGATCTACGGGTTCGTGGAGCGCCAGCCCGACGGCTACGGCATCTACGTGAACACCTCGGCCCACGTGCGGCGGGAGACGCTCTGGGACCTGGCGGGCCGGGGCGGGAAGCGCGCCATCGTCGTGAACGTCCCCAACACCTACCCGCCGCGCCCCCTGCACGGGATCCTGGTGAGCGGGTTCGAGACGCCCGACCTGGTCAAGGCCGCCTACCCGCCGGCCGAGGTGGGCCGCCTGCAGCGCCTTGGCTACCGCATCGACATCGACGCCTGGCTGGCGCGGCGCTCCCGGGAGGCCCTGCTGGAGGAGCTGCGCCAGACCATCGACCGGCGCACGGCCACCTTCCTCGAGCTCCTCGGAGAGGAGTGGGACCTCTTCGTCGGCGTCTACATGGAGACGGACCGCCTGCACCACTTCTTGTGGGAGCAGATGGAGCGCGGCCACCCCCTCTACGCCCCCGCCTTCCTCGACCTCTACCGCCGGCTCGACGCCGCCATCGGGGAGATCGCCCGGCGGCTGGAGGACGACCGCACCGTGCTCGTGGTCCTGTCCGACCACGGCTTCTGCACCCTGCGCCGGGAGGTGTTCGTGAACACCTGGCTGCGCGAGCAGGGCTGGCTGGAGTTGGCGGGTCCCTCCCCGACGTCGCTGGAGGCGATCGGGCCGGGAACACGCGCCTACAGCCTCGACCCGGGGCGGCTCTACCTGAACCTGCGGGGGCGGGAGCCGCGCGGCGTCGTGGAGGCGGGGGAGTACGAGGCGGCACGGGCGGCGCTGGCGGCGGCGCTGGCCGGCCTGACCGATCCCGAGACGCACGAACCGGTGGTCACCCGCGTCTACCGGCGCGAGGAGCTGTACCGGGGGCCGTACGTGGCGCAGGCGCCCGACCTGGTGGTGCACACCCGGGATGGGTACGAGGCCAAGGGCGCCGTGAACCGCCCCGCGTTGTTCGGCCGCGACGAGATCGAAGGGATGCACACGACGGAGAACGCGCTGCTCCTCGTGCGGGGCGCGCGGGTGGGGCGGAGCGCGGCCCACGTCACGGACGCGGTGCCCACGGTCCTGACGCTGCTCGACCTGCCGCTCCCCCCGGACCTGGACGGGCAGCCGCTCGCCCTCCCGTGATCGGAGCGGGCAGGCTCCGCCCGGGCCGCCCAGGAGGTGGGGGATGCGCGTCGACTTCATGATCGTGGGCGCGATGAAGTGCGGGACGTCGAGCCTGGCCCGGGCGCTGGCCGCCCACCCGGGGGTCTGCTTCTCCCGGCCCAAGGAGGCCCAGTTCTTCAACCGGGTGACGGCGTGGCGGCAGGCCCTGCCGCGCTACCACGCGCTCTTCGCGCCCCGGCCCGGCCAGCTCCTCGGCGAGGGCTCGGTGCAGTACACCTGCTTCCCCGAGTACCTGGGCACGCCGCAGCGCCTGCACGAGTACAACCCGGCGCTGCGGCTCATCTACCTGATGCGCCATCCCGTCGAGCGGGTCGTCTCCCACTACGCCCACGAGCTGGTGCGGGGGCGGGTGAAGGGGCCTCCCGAGGCGGTGGTCCTGCGCGACCCAGCCTACGTGAACCGCAGCCGCTACGCCGTGCAGATCCGGCCCTACCTGGAGCGCTTCCCGCGCGAGCAGGTGCTCCTGCTCGTCTTCGAGGAGATGGTCGCCGCCCCGCGGGAGACCCTCGAGACGGTGCTGCGGTTCCTCGGGCTCCCGCCCGACCCGCCGGAGGCGGTGGAGCTGCCCTGGCGCCACCCCTCCGCCGGCGCCTGGTACTACAAGCAGTGGTTCCGCGCCCTCGGGACCCTGCCGGTCGTGCGCCGGGCTCACGCCCATCTCCCCAGGGCGCTCCGGTCGCGCCTGCGCTCGGTGGTCAAGCGGCGCCTCCCGGCCAGGCCGACCTTCACCCCCCCTCTCCGTCGCGCGCTCTGGGCGCTGCTGGAGGACGACGCGCGGGAGATCGAGGCCATCCTGGGCCGGCGCGTCGCCGTCTGGGAGCGTCTCGAGGCGGACCTCCGCCCGCCGGCCCGCCGCGTCGTCGCGGTCCCCTAGGGCCGCCGAGAGACTCCGCATCGGGGGCACCGGCTCGCCTGCCGACGCACCCGCTCGATCGCTCCCCTCCCGGCGGAGGAGACCTCCGGGCCTGAGGGGAGGGGGGAGGATGCCCCCTCGGCGGGGAGGGAGTGGCGGGGCGGGCGGTGCCCGCCCCGCCGGGACGGGGGCTAGAGTGGCCGCCGGGGGTGAGCGATGGGCCAGCGGACTGTCCTCATCGATGCCGCACTCTACGACCGGGTGGCCGCGCACCTGGACCGCCTGGGGTTCCCGTCGGTGGAGGCCGTCGTGACCCACCTCCTCCGGGAGCGCCTGGCGGAGGCCGACACCGAGGGCGAGGTCTTCAGCGCCGACGAGGAGGCGGAGGTCAAGGACCGCCTGCGGGCCCTCGGTTACCTGGACTGAGACGCCCCGGGCCGGGCCTGACGATGCCCCGGACCGACCCAGACCATGCCCGGACCTGGCTTCCGGATCCCCTTCGGCGCTGACGTGAGACGCCGCCTCGTCGTCATCGGACTCGACTGCGCCGCGCCGGCGCTCCTCTTCGACCGTTTCCGGGACGACCTCCCGGTGCTCGGCGGCCTGGCCGCGCGCAGCGCCGTCGGGCGGATGCGCTCCTGTGACCCGCCCATCACCATCCCGGCCTGGGCGGTGATGTGGACGGGGCAGCCCCCCGGACGGCTGGGGCTCTACGGCTTCCGCCACCGCCGCGGCGCCTCCTACACGGACGGGTGGCTGGCCACGAGCCAGTCGGTGAGGGCCCCCGCGGTGTGGGACCACCTGGGGGGGGCGGGGCGCCCGTCGGTGGTGATCGGCTCGCCCCCCGGCTACCCGGTGCGGCCGATCCACGGTCACGCCGTCGGCTGCTTCATCACGCCGCCGGGCCGGCCGTACACGCACCCGCCGGCGCTGCAGGCGGAGATCGAGGCGCTGGTGGGGGAGTACCGCGTCGACGTCCCCTTTCGGGTGGAGGACCGGGGGGCCCTGCTCGACAGCCTCTACGACATGACGGCGCGCCGCCTGCGCGTGGTGCGCCACCTGCTCACCACGAAGCCCTGGGACTTCTTCCACTGGATGGAGATCGGCACCGACCGCGCCCACCACGCCTTCTGGAAGTTCATGGACCCGGAGCACCCCAGGCACGTGCCCGGCCACCCGCTGGCCACGGCCATCCGGGACTACTACCGCTACCTGGACCGGGAGATCGGGGAGCTGCTCGGGCTGCTCCCCGACGACGCGCTGGTGCTGGTCGTGTCCGACCACGGCGCCAAGCGCATGAAGGGCGCCTTCTGCGTGAACGAGTGGCTCGTCGCCCAGGGCGAGCTGGTCCTGCGCCGGCGTCCCGACCGTCCTGTGCCGGTCGAGGCGGCGGAGGTGGACTGGTCGCGCACGCGCGCCTGGGGGTGGGGGGGCTACTACGCGCGCATCTTCTTCAACGTGGCCGGGCGCGAGGCGGCCGGGATCGTGCCGCCCGCCGCAGTGCCCGCGCTGGCGCGGGACCTGGCGGAGCGGCTGCGGGCCGTCCCCGACGCCTCCGGCGCCCCGATGGCCACCACCGTCTTCGCCCCCGGGGAGCGCTACCCCGAGGTGCGCGGGGATGCGCCCGACCTGATGGTCTACTTCGACGACCTCTCCTGGCGGTCGGCGGGGACGGTCGGCCACCCCGGGGGCGCCTGGTACCTGGACGAGAACGACACCGGCCCCGACGACGCCGTCCACGACTACGACGGGGTCTTCATCCTCTACGACCCGCGTGACGGGCGCCGGCGCGAGCTGGGGACGGTGGACATCCTCGACATCGCCCCCACCGTGCTCGAGCTGCTGGGCCTGCCGGTCCCGGCCGACCTCCCGGGGCGGCCGCTCGGGGCGCGTGGCGGGGTGGGGTAGCGGACGGGAGCGAGGAGGGCGCAGCGGTGGAGCACGGCGGGGCGGTGGTGTGGCTGACGGGGTTGTCGGGGTCGGGGAAGACGACCCTGGCCGCGGCCCTGGCGGAGCGCCTGCGCGCCCGCGCCCTCCGGGTGGAGGTCCTGGACGGGGACGAGGTGCGCGCCGCCCTCAGCCCCGACCTGGGGTTCAGCCCGCAGGACCGGGAGGTCCACAACCGGCGGGTCATCTACGTGGCGGGCCTGCTCAGCCGCCACGGGGTGATCGTGCTCGTGCCGCTGATCAGCCCCCTGCGCACCGTGCGCGCGGAGGCCCGCCGGGCCCTCCACCCGTTCCTGGAGGTGTACGTGAAGGCGTCCCTGGAGACGTGCATGGCCCGCGACCCCAAGGGGCTCTACCGCCGGGCCCTGGCCGGCGAGGTGCGCGAGATGACCGGGCTGGCGCAGCCCTACGAGGAGCCGCTGGCCCCGGACCTGGTCGTGGAGACCGAGCACCTCTCCGTGGCGGAAGGCGTGGAGCGCATCCTGGAGCGGCTGTGGCCGCTGGTCGGGCTGACGGTGGCCTCCCCCCGCCGCGAGGTGCGCTGACCGTGCCCTTCACCTTCCGCCCGCTGGCCATCCCCGATGTGGTGCTGGTCACCGCGCGCATCTTCCCCGACGAGCGCGGCGTCTTCCTGGAGACCTACCAGCGGTCGGCGTTCGTCGCGCACGGCATCACCCTGCCCTTCGTGCAGGACAACCACTCCCGCTCGGTGCAGGGGGTGCTGCGCGGCCTCCACTTCCAGCGGCCGCCGCACGCGCAGGGCAAGCTCGTGCGCGCCGTGGTCGGCGAGATCTTCGACGTGGCCGTCGACCTGCGCCGCGGCTCCCCCACCTACGGCCGGTGGGTGGCCGAGGTCCTCTCCGCCGAGGCGGGGACGATGCTCTACATCCCGCCGGGGTTCGCCCACGGCTTCTACACGCTCAGCGCCGTGGCCGAGGTGCACTACAAGGCCACCGCCGAGTACGCCCCGGCCGCCGAGGGCGGGGTCGTCTGGAACGACCCCGACCTGGCCATCCCCTGGCCGGCGGGGGCGGTGCGCCTCTCCCCGAAGGACGCGGTGCTGCCCCGCTTGCGCGAGGTCGAGGCCGGCTTCGTCTACATGCCGGCGGCGGAGGTCCGGGCGGCGCCCGGTGCCCTCCGCGTGGACGCCGCGGCCGAGGCGGCCGGAGGGTGGGAGGTGGCCGAGGCGGCCGGGGGGTGGGAGGTGGGGTGATGGCGCTGCGCCGCGTGCTCGTCACCGGCGGGGCCGGGTACATCGGCAGCGTGCTGACCGACCTGCTCCTGCAGCGCGGCTACGAGGTGGTGGTGCTCGACCGCTTCTTCTTCGGCGACACCCTGCGCGACCTGGCCGGCCACCCCGGCCTCCACCTGGTGCGCGACGACATCCGCTGGTTCCCCCCCGAAGTCCTGCGCGGCGTGGACGCGGTGTGCGACCTGGCCGCTCTCTCTAACGACCCGGCGGGCGAGCTCGACCCGGAGAAGACGATGGCGATCAACTTCCGCGGGCGGGTGCGCGTGGCCCGGCTCAGCCGCGAGGCCGGCGTGCGCCGCTACATCTTCGCCTCCACCTGCAGCGTCTACGGCTTCCAGGACGGGATGCTGACGGAGACGGCCCCGCCCAATCCCCTGACGACCTACGCCCTGGCCAACCTGGAGGCGGAGCGCCACGTCCTGCCGCTGGCCGACCGCCGCTTCGCGGTGACCGTCCTGCGGCAGGCCACCGTCTACGGCGCCTCCCGGCGGATGCGCTTCGACCTGGCCATCAACGGCATGACGCTGGGGATCGTCCGGCAGGGGCGCATCCCGGTCCTGCGGGACGGGAGGCAGTGGCGGCCGATGGTCCACGTGCGGGACACGGCCCGTGCCTTCCTGGCCGTGCTGGAGGCGGACGCGGACGCGGTCTCCGGCGAGGTCTTCAACGTCGGTGCAGACGACCAGAACTTCGAGATCCTGCCGCTGGCCGAGCGCGTGGCCGCCGCGGCGGGCTGCCCCTTCGCCTACGAGTGGTACGGCCTCCCCGACCACCGCTCCTACCGGGTCGCCTTCGGCAAGATCGCCCGACGCCTCGGGTACCGCACCGCGGTCACGGTGGAGGAGGGCGTGCGCGAGATCGCCGACGGCCTGCGCAGCGGGACGCTCGAGGACGGGCCGCGCACGCGCACGGTGGAGTGGTACCGCACGCTGCTGCAGTGGCACGCCACGCTGCGCCAGGTGGTGGCCAACGGGAGCGTCCTGTGAAGCCGGTGCGCCTGGCGGTCGTGGGGGCGGGGGCGGTGAGCGAGCGCTGCCACCTGCCGGCCGCCGCCACGGTGGCCGAGGTGGCGGTGGCGGTCCTGGTCGACCCCGACCTGGGTCGCGCCCGCCGCCTGGCGGCGCGCTTCGGGGTGCCGCACACCGCCCCGGACTACCGCCGCCTCCCGGTAGTGGTCGACGCCGCCGTGGTGGCCACGCCGCCCGCGCTGCACGCGCCGGTGGCGCTGCACTTCCTGCGCGCGGGGGCGGGCGTCCTGGTGGAGAAGCCGCTGGCGCTGGCGCCGGCCGAGGGGGAGATGCTGCAGGCCGCGGCCGCGGCCACCGGTGCGGTGCTGCAGCCCGCCCACCACCTGCGCTTCGCCTCCGGACCGCGCCTGGTGAAGCGCCTCCTCGAGGAGGGGCGGCTGGGCGCGCTGGAGGCGGTGGAGGGCGTCTACGGGGTGGTCTTCGACTGGCCGGTCGCCAGCGGCTCCCACTTCCTGCGGGAGCAGGCGGGCGGAGGCGTGGTGATGGACAACGGCTCCCACCTCCTCGACCTCCTCCTCTGGTGGGTGGGCGACGCCGAGGTGGTGGAGGCCGCCGACGACGCCTGGCAGGGTGTGGAAGCGGAGGCGCACCTCCGCCTCCGACTGCACGGCCCGGCCGGAGCGGTCCCGGCCGCCCTCACCCTGAGCTGGCTGCGTCATCTGGGGCGGTGGGTGCGCCTGCGCGGCCGAAGCCTCACCGTGGAGCAGGACCTGCACCGCTGGCACCGGGTGCGGGTGTGGCCGACGGGCTGGTCGCCGCCCGCGCCCGCCTTCGCCGCGGAGCCGGACCCGGTCCCGCCGCGGGTGGCCGCCTACGCCGACCAGCTGCGCGCCTTCGCCCGCGCGGTCGCCGGCGAGGCGCCGCCTCCGCCGCTCCTGCCGGACGCGCTGCGCGCGCTGGAGCTCATCGCCGCCTGCTACCGCCTGCGCCGCCCCCTCGACCTCCCGTGGGCGCGCCCGCGGCCGGCCGCCGCTCCCGACGGCGCGGCAGGCCCCGCCCGCGGCGCCCCGGCCGGGGCGCTCGACTCCCGCCCCGTGGCCCCCGCACCCTCGCCGCTGGCGGCACCGGCCGGCTGAGCGTGCGCCTCCTCGTCACCGGAGCGACCGGGTTCATCGGCTCCCGGGCGGCCGAGATCGCCGCCGAGCGCGGGTACGACGTGGCCGCCCTGGTCCACACCTGGCCCCGCGCCGCCCGCCTGGCCCGGTTGGGCATCCCCATGCTGCCCGGCGACCTCACCGACCGGGCCTCGCTGCGCCGGGCCATGGCCGGGCGCGACGTGGTGCTCCACTGCGCGCTCGACGGGCGCGTCCCCTGGCGCCACCACCGCCGCGCCCAGGCCGCCGCCATGGCCACCCTGCTGGGCGCCGCCGCCGAGGCCGGCATCCGTCACCTGGTGCACCTCAGCAGCGTGGCCGTCTACGGCTTCCCGCCGGCTCCCGATGCCGCCACCGAGGAGGGCCGCGTCCGCTACACCGGGCACGCCTACGCCGACGGGAAGATCGACAGCGAGCGCCTCTGCCTGCGCGCCACGCGGCGCGGGGAGGTGCCGGCGACCATCCTGCGCCCCACCGTGGTCTACGGCCCCTTCGACCCCCTGTGGGCGCCAGCCATCCTCGCGGGGCTGCGGGCCGGCACCCTGGTCCTGGTGGATAGGGGCGAAGGGGTGTGCAACACCTGCTACGTGGACAACCTGGTGGAGGCGATGCTCCTGGCCGCGCACCGACCGGAGTGCGCCGGAGGGATCTTCCACGTCTCCGACGCCGTCCCGCAGACCTGGCGGGCCTTCGTGGAAGGGCTGGGCCTCGCGCTGGACGGCTATCCCCCGCCCCGGGTGCTCACCCGCGAGGAGGTGGAACAGCTGCGCCGCCGGGAGCGCCCTCCCGGTTCGCTCGCCCTCCTGCGGGCGTTCCTGCAGGACCCGCACACCCGCCGGGCCCTGCGCGCCATCCCTGCCGTACGTGCGGCCGGGCGGGTTGCCCGGCGGCTGTCGGGGACGCGCCGGAGGGCGCGGCCGTCCCGGGCCGGGGAGATCGACGGGGCGGCTCCGGCCCGACAGATGGGCCGCCGGCGGCGGGCACCACAGCCGGCGCCGCCGTCCCTCCCGTCCTCCTCCCAGACCGGGATCTGGGCCACCCGCGTGGTCTTCAGCATCGCCAGGGCCAGGCAGCACCTGGGCTACGCCCCTGCCGTCGACTTCGAGGAGGGGATCGCCCTCACCACCGCCTGGGCCCGCTGGGCCGGGCTCTAGCGCCGCGGAGCGGTCCCAGCGCCCTGGAGCGGTCCCAGCGCCCTGGGGCGGCCCCAGCGCCCACGCGGCGGGTTCTGGCACCCGCCGGGGCGGGCCGCGATCGGCGGGACCGGCGTGCGGAGGGCGGGCCTCAGGGCATGCCGGGGCGCCGGCGCACGGTGAAGACGGCACCGCGCGAGAGCGAGACCACCGCCAGCTCACCTGCCGGCGAGACCTCCAGGTCGGTCACGACGCCGAAGTCCGTGCCCAGCAGCAGGCTCTCCGACTCGCGCAGGTCGCCCTTCCGGCGGTTGTCCGCCACCCCGTCGGCGAGACGGCGGTCGCGGAAGAGCAGCCGCCGCCGGTCCGGTGTGAGGGTGAAGAGGAAGAGGTGGCCGTGCACGTCGGCCACGACCAGCCGGTGGCGGTAGGCCGCGCCCAGGCCGTCACCGCGCACGAAGGTCACCGCCGTGGGCGCCATCGGGTGCTTCCAGGCGAAGAGCGGGTCCGCATAGCGCGACCCCGGCAGGCGGTAGAGGCGGCGCAGCGCCTGCTGCGGTGTGCGGGCCAGCTCGGCGGGGGTGAAGGCGGGCAGGTTGTCGAGCCCGTCCGGCGAGCGCGCCTCCATGGCCCGGTACTCCTGGAGGCGGGCCAGCGGACCCATCACCTGGATCCACCCCGAGTTGAAGCCGGGCTCGACGCGGTTGAGCTCGTCGAAGGCGTCGTCGCCGTTCTCCCCCATCCACAGGGTCCCGCCCTCCGGGTCGAAGTCCAGCCCGAAGCTGTTGCGGATGCCGTAGGCGAAGATCCGCTCCAGGTTGCGACCGACGGCACCGCCCAGGCGCGCCCCCTCCCGGACGAAGGGGTTGTCCCGAGGGGCCCGGCCGTCGTCGTGGATCCGCAGCACGACCCCCGTGAGGCGGCGCGCGTCGGGAGGCGGACCGGCGGGGAGGTTCTGCATCCGCCCGCGGGCGATCTGCTCGCCCACGACCAGGTAGAGGGTGCCGTCGGGGCCGAAGCCCAGCCCTCCGCCGTTGTGGACCGTCATGACCGTGCGCCGGATGCCGCGGACGGTGCGGGCCGGCAGCGTCAGCAGGGAGCGGTCGAAGCGCAGCCGCCCCTCCTCCCAGCGGAAGCGGTCGAGGCGGTTGCCCAGCGGGTGGACGTCGTCGGGGTTCGCCCCATCGTCCCCCTCGAGCCCATGGGCGCCGCGGCCCCGGCCCCGCCAGGTCCAGTAGAGGTAGACGAGGCGCGTCTCGGCGAAGCGCGGGTGGAGCGCGATGGCCAGCAGCCCCCGCTCGCCCGCGTAGTTCACCGCCAGGTCGAGCACCACATCGCGCACCCGCCCGTCGCGGACCAGCAGGACACGTCCGGTGGTGCGCTCCAGGAGCAGGAACGTCTGCGGGGCGAGGAAGGCCAGGGCCACGGGGCCCTGCAGGTTCCCCACCACCCGGTGGGCGACCAGGGCGTCGTCCGGCAGGCGGACGTCAGGGACGGGCTGGGCCCGGGAGGGGCGGCCCCGCAGCACGCGCAGCAGCCGGCGCCACAGCCGCGGCAGGTCGAGCTGGGCGGGACGAAGCGCGGCGGCCGTCCCCGGAGCCCTCGCCTGGCCGTCGGCCCGGCCCGGCAGCAGGAGCGGAGCGAGCAGCACCAGGACCGCGGCCAGGGCGGCCCACCGGGAGCGCACCCCACCTCACCTCCTCGGGGCTGGACCGGAGCGCGTGAGGTAGTGTGCGACGGCGGGAAGGGCTCAGTATACGTTCCGCCGGGCGATCTTGGCCTCTACCAGGTCCTCCTCCGCCTTCAGCCCTGCGTAGGCCCAGACGACCGGAGCCAGCAGCCCGCCCGAGACGAAGACCAGGGCCAGCAGGATGCCGGCGTGCACCCACAGGCCGACCAGGAGGTACCAGAAGGGGCCCAGCAGCAGGGCGGGCCAGTGCACCTGGAGACGGTCGGGGAAGGGGCGGTAGTAGAGGTCGGCAGGGTCCTCCACCCGCACCGGGGCGATGGGGACTTCGCGCGCCAGGGCCGCGCGGAAGGCCCGCGCCGGGCGGGCCTGGCTGTAGCCCAGCCAGAGGCTGAGGACCAGCCCGGCCAGCACGGCCAGGACGACGATCCAGAAGGTGGGCATCGGGACCTCCCGGTGGCCGGCGCCCCGCTCCGGCGGTCACACGCCCATCCGGCGGTGAGCCTCAGCGGCCGGGCGCCACTGGAGCGGGGAACGGGAATCGAACCCGCATCACCGGCTTGGAAGGCCGGAGCTCTGCCATTGAGCTATCCCCGCAAGGGCTGGTGGGCGGGGAAGGATTCGAACCTCCGAAGGCATTCCGCCAGCTGATCTACAGTCAGCCCCGTTTGACCGCTTCGGTACCCGCCCACGACCATCGTCCATTATAGCGCGGCGCCCGACGGCAGGGCGGCTCCGACGGCAGGGCGGCTCCGACGGCAGCGCGGCGCCCGGCAGCGGCGAGGTGCAGAGGCGCGGGCAGGACGCGGCGGCCGGGGCGGCACACCGCCGCCGCGTCGGCTGGGAGCAGGAGTCCACGCGGATTCCCGCGAAGAGACGCGCCGACCGCGCACGCGGGCACCGCGTCCGCGGCAGAAAGGAGGTGACGCATGAACAAGGAGCAGCTGGTGGAGAAGGTGGCCGCCAAGACCGGGCTCACCAAGAAGGACGTCCTGGAGACGGTGAACACCACCCTCGACACGATCACCTCGACGCTCCGCCGGGGCGAGAAGGTCACGCTGGTGGGCTTCGGCACCTTCCTCGTCCGCCGCCGGGCCGCCCGCGAAGGGCGCAACCCGCAGACCGGCGCGAAGATCCGGATTCCGGCCAAGCGCGTGCCGGCGTTCACCGCCGGCAAGGAGCTCAAGTCCGCCATCAGGTAGACCCCCGTTCCTGCCCTCCGCCGGACACCCGGCGGAGGCCCGGCGCACCGGTGCGACGTGGAGGCGGGCTGTGGCCTGCCTTCACGCGTTTTCTGCAGGGGCCGCCCCCCGGGCGTGCTGCGGCGGACGGGAAGCGGTGGGGCGGTCCGCGAGGAGGGGAGCCGTGGGGGCGAGGATCCTGGACGGACGGCACCTGGCCGCCACCGTCGAGGCGGCGCTGGCCGCCGAGGCGTCGGAGGCGATCCGCCGGGCCGGGGTGAGCCCGGGGCTGGCGGCCGTCCTGGTGGGGGACGATCCCGCCTCCTCCCTCTACGTCCGGCGCAAGGCGGAGGCGTGCGGCCGGGTGGGCTTCCGCTCGGAGACCTTCCACCTGCCCGCCGACACGCCGGAGGAGGCGGTGCTCGCCCTCGTCGACGAGCTCAACGCACGCCCGGAGGTCCACGGCATCCTCCCCCAGCAGCCCATGCCCGCCCACATCGACCCCTGGCGCGTCTTCGCCCGCATCCACCCCGACAAGGACGTGGACGGGCTGGGCCCGGCCAACCTGGGCGCACTGCTGGCCGGGGCTCCCGGGCTGCGCCCCGCCACCCCGCAGGGGATCCTGGCGCTCATCGCCCACGCCGGGATCGACCCGGCCGGACGGCGCGCGGTGGTGGTCGGGCGCAGCCTCATCGTGGGGAAGCCGACCGCGCTCCTGCTGCTGGCCGCGCACGCCACCGTGACGGTCTGCCACACCCGCACCCCCGACCTGGCCGAGCACACCCGCCAGGCGGAGATCCTGGTGGTGGCGGCGGGGCGGCCGCGGCTGGTTACCGGGGCGATGGTGCGGCCCGGGGCGGTGGTCGTGGACGTGGGCGTGAACCGCGTGGACGGGCGGCTTGTGGGCGACGTGGACCGCGCCAGCGTCGAGCCGGTAGCCGCCGCCCTCACCCCGGTGCCGGGCGGTGTGGGGCCGATGACCATCGCCATGCTGCTCCGCAACACGTGGGAGGCCTACCGCCGGCAGGTTCTGCTACCATAGCACGAGGTGTCCCTGGACTTCCTCTTCGGCCTGCTCGACCCCGAGCGCTACCCGCGGGAGCACGCGCGCCAGGCGGGGCTCGTGCGCACCGCACGCCTGCTGGAGCGGCTGGGCCAGCCGCAGCGGGGCCTGCGCGTGGTGCTGGTGGCGGGCACCAAGGGCAAGGGGTCGACGGCGGCGATGCTGGCGGCGGTGGCGCAGGCGGCGGGGCGGCGCGTCGGCCTCTACGTCAAGCCGCACCTGGTGGACTACCGGGAGCGCATCCGGGTGGACGGCGCGCTGATCGCGCCCGAGGCGCTCGACCGGGCGGTCGCGCAGGTGCGCCCGCACGTCGAGGCGGCCGCGGCCGACCCCGAGGGCGTCCCCACCTACTTCGAGGTCTCCGTGGCCCTGGCGCTCCACCACTTCCGGGAGGCGGCGGTGGACCTGGCGGTGCTGGAGGTGGGGATCGGCGGACGGCTGGACGCCACCAACGTGACCGACCCGCTGCTCGGCGTGATCACGCCGATCAGCCGCGACCACGTCGACCGCCTGGGCCCCGACCTCGGCGGCATCGCCCGGGAGAAGGCGGGGATCGCCCGGCCGGGGCGCCCGCTGGTCGTGGCCCCGCAGAGCCCGGAGGCCACGGCGGTGGTGAGCGCCGTGGCGGCGCAGACCGGTGCGGTGCTGGTGCCGGTGGCCTCCCGGGCGCGCTGGGAGCCGGCGGCGATGACGCCGGCGGGCCAGGCCTTCACCCTGCGCACGGAGGGCCTGCAGGGCCGCGACTACGGGCGGCTGTGGGTGCCGCTCGTGGGGCGCCACCAGCTGGTGAACGCCGCCACGGCGGTGGTGGCGGCCGAGGTGCTGGCCGCCGACGGGCGGGCGCTGCCTGCCGACGCGGTGCGGCGGGGGCTGGAGCGCCTGGAGTGGCCGGGACGCGTGGAGGTGGTGCGCCGCCGGCCCGACGTCGTGGTGGACGTGGCCCACAACCCCGCCTCCATGGGGGCCCTGCGCGACGCCCTGCTGGAGCTGTGGCCCGCGCGCCGGGTGGTGCTGGTCGTGGGGATGGTCGACGGCCACGACGCCGACGCGACCGTCGAGCTCATCGCTCCCCTGGCCTCGGTCGCTGTGGCCACCGAACCCCGGCACGTGCGCCCCATCCCCGCGCGCGACCTGGCCGCCCTGGTGCGCCGGCACGTCCGCCAGGTCGAGGTCCAGCCCGACCGGGCGGCCGCCGTGGCCCGGGGCGTGGCGCTGACCGGCCCGGACGACCTGCTCGTGGTCACCGGGTCCTTCTACCTGGTCGGCGAGGCGCGTCGCTGGCTGACCCGCCCCGAGGCCGCCCCGCTGCCCGTGGCAGCGACCTGAGCGGCCGTGTGGGTGGACCTGCTCGTCGAGGAGATCCTGCGCACGCGCTCCGAGCGGGCGCACGTGGTGAACGACGCCTGGACGCCCAGCGGCTTCGCCCACCTGGGCTCGCTGCGCGGCGTGGTGCTACACGACGCCGTGACCCGCGGGCTGCGCGAGCGCGGGGTGGCGGTGCGCTTCCTCTACGGGTTCGACGATTTCGACCCCTTCGACGCCGTCCCGCCCTACCTGGACCGGGAGCGCTTCGCCCCCTACCTCGGCCGCCCCCTCACCGAGGTGCCCTCGCCCGAGCCGGGATACCCGAGCTTCGCGGCCTACTACGCGCACCGCTTCAGCGAGACCTTCCGGCGGCTGGGGTGCGCCCCGGAGGAGTACCGGGGGAGCGAGCTCTACCGCAGCGGGCGGATGAACGAGGCCATCCGCACCGTCCTCGACCGCGCCGAGGAGGTCCTGGCCATCGACCGGGAGATCAGCGGCAGCCGCCGGCCGATGCGCCACCCGCTGCAGGTGCTGTGCGAGGCGTGCGGGCGCATCGCCACCACGCTCGTCACGGGCTGGGACGGCACGGCGGTCACCTACGCCTGCGTGCCGGACAAAGTGACCTACGCGCAGGGGTGCGGCCACCGGGGGCGGCGCTCCCCCTTCGACGGGGCGAGCAAGCTCATCTACAAGGTGGAGTGGGCGGCCAAGTGGTGGACGCTCGGCGTCACCGTGGAGGGCGCGGGGAAGGACCACTTCACCCGCGGGGGCACCCACGACGTGGCCAGTGCGGTGGCGCAGCGCATCTTCCGCTACCCCACGCCCTTCCCCATCCCCTACGAGTTCCTGCTGCTGGGCGGGCGCAAGATGTCGGGCTCCGCCGGCCGGGGGGTCTTCGCCCACGAGTTCCTGGAGATCGTCCGCCCCGAGCTCGTCCGCTTCCTGCTGGTGCGCGTCCACTACCGGGAGCAGAAGGACTTCGACCCTGCCGGCGACACCATCCCGCGCCTGTACGACGAATACGACCGTGCCGCGCGCGCCTTCCGGGGAGAGGTGGACGACCCGGAGCTGGCCCGCACCTTCGCCTACGCCATGACCGCCGCGTCGCGGCCGGGGGCGTGGCGGCCGCGCTTCAGCCGCATCGCCCACCTGGTGCAGCTCCCGGGGGTGGACGTGGCGGCGGCGGTGGCGGCGGAGAAGGGCGCCCCGCTCACCGAGGAGGACCGCGCCGAGCTGCAGCAGCGCGTCGAGGACGCCCGCCGCTGGCTGCGCACCTACGCCCCGCCGGAGGAGCGCTTCGAGGTGCAGCCGGCCCTGCCGGAGGTGGCCAGGGACCTCACGCCCGCCCAGCAGGCCTTCCTCGCCCAGCTGGCCCGCGTGCTGGAGACGACCCCCTGGGAGGGGGAGGCGGTGCACGCCGCCATTCACCGCCTCAAGGCCGAGCTGGGGCTGCCGGCGGGCGAGGCCTTCCAGGCGATCTACCGCGCCCTGCTCGGACGGCGCTCCGGGCCGCAGGCCGGATGGCTGCTGGCGGCCCTCGACCGGACCTTCGTGGTGCAGCGGCTGCGCGAGGCGGCGGGGGCGGCCGCAGGGGCCGGGGCGGGAGTGGAGGGGCCGTGAGCCTGCACATCCTCGTCGCCGCCGACGTGGAACCCCGCCACCTCGAGGCCATCCGCGCCACCGCCCCCGGGCTGGCCGTCGAGCACACCGCCGACCGCGCCCGGCTGCTGGCGCTGGCCCCCACCGCCGACGTCATCGTGGGGTGGAACGTCCCGCCCGAGGTGGTGCGGCGGGCGGAGCGGCTGCGCTGGATCCACTCCACCGCCGCCGGGGTCGACCAGCTCCTCTTCCCGGAGCTGCTGCAGCGGGAGGTCCTCCTCACCAGCAGCAGCGGCATCCACGCCGAGCCGCTCTCCGAGCACGTGCTGGGGGTGCTGCTGATGCTGAGCCGCCGCCTCCACATCGCCGTCCGCCAGCAGCTGGCCCGGCGGTGGGACCGGCGCACCGTGCTGGGGGACGAGCTGGGCGGCAAGACGCTGGGCATCCTGGGGCTGGGGGCGATCGGCCGGGCCATCGCCGAGCGGGCCCGCGTCTTCGGGATGCGCGTGATCGGCACCCGCCGCAGCGGGGCCCCGGTGCCGCACGTGGAGCAGGTCTTCCCGCCGGACGGGCTCGACGAGGTGCTGCGCCGCAGCGACGTCCTGGTGGTGGTCCTGCCGCTCACCCCGGCCACCCGGGGGCTCATCGGCGCCCGGGAGCTCGCGCTGCTGCCGCCCGGGGCCTTCCTGATCAACGTGGGGCGCGGGGCGATCGTCCAGGAGGCGGCGCTGGTCGACGCCCTGCGCGCCGGCCGCCTGGCCGGGGCGGCGCTGGACGTCTTCGAGCAGGAGCCGCTCCCGCCGGAGAGCCCGCTGTGGGACCTGCCGCAGGTGATCATCACCCCGCACGTCTCGGGGACGACGCCGCGCTACTACGACCGGGCCATCCCGCTGTTCTGCGAGAACCTGCGGCGCTTCCTGCGCGGGGACCCGCTGCTGAACGTGGTGGACCGGGAGCGGGGGTATTGATGCGGCCGCCCGCCGGGCGTCGGGCGGCGAGCTGAGGTGAACCCATGAAGCCCTACCCCATGGACCGCATCCGCAACGTCGCCGTGGTGGGCCACGGCGGCACCGGCAAGACCACCCTGGTGGAGGCGCTGCTCTTCACCGCCCGGGCCATCGACCGCCTGGGCAGCGTGGAGGCGGGGACCACCACCACCGACTTCGACCCCGAGGAGGTGCGCCGCCGCCACACCATCAACGCGGCGCTGGCCCCGCTGGAGTGGCGGGAGCACAAGATCACCCTCATCGACACCCCCGGCTACCCCGACTTCATCGGCGAGGTGGTGGGGTCGCTGCGGGTGTGCGAGGGCGCGCTGGTGGTGGTGGACGGCGTGGCCGGCGTCGAGGTGCAGACCGAGAAGGTCTGGCAGGCCGCCGCCGACCAGGGGGTGGCCCGCCTGGTCGTGGTGAACCGCCTCGACCGGGAGAACGCCAGCTTCGAGCGCGCGGTGGAGTCGCTGCGGGCGCGCTTCGGCGGAGGCGTGGTGCCGCTGCACCTGCCCATCGGCGCGGAGAGCGCGCTGCGCGGCCTGGTCGACCTCGTGGCTCTGCGGGCCTACACCTGGCGCGACGGGGAGGTGCGCGAGGAGGACGTCCCCCCTGAATTGCGCGAGGAGGTGGAGCGCGCCCGGGAGCGCCTGATCGAGGCGGCCGCGGAGGCGGACGACGCCCTGGTGGAGACCTACCTGGAGCAGGGCACCCTCAGCGACGAGGAGGTGCGCCGGGGACTGCTGGCCGGCGTCCGGCGCGGGGCGCTCACCCCGGTGCTCGTCGCCGCGGGAGGGCGCCTCGTCGGGGCGGGACCGCTGCTCGACGCCATCGTCGCCCTGCTCCCCTCCCCGGCCGCCGTCCCGGAGGTGCGCGGCACCCGGCCGGGCAGCGAGGAGGTGGTCACCCGCCCGGCCACGCCCGATGCGCCGCTGGCGGCGCTGGTCTTCAAGACCATGGCCGACCCCTACGTGGGCAAGCTCTCCTACTTCCGCGTCTACGCCGGGCGGCTCAGCAGCGACTCCCAGGTGCTGAACGCCACGCGGCAGAAGGTCGAGCGCGTGGGCACGCTCTTCTTCCTGCGCGGCAAGCACCAGGACCCCACCGGCGAGGTGGCGGCCGGGGACATCGGCGCGGTGGCCAAGCTGGCCGAGACGGTGACCGGGGACACGTTGAGCGCGCGCGACGCCCCCATCGTGCTGCCGCCGGTGCGCTTCCCCCGCCCCGCCATGACGCTGGCCATCGAGCCGCGCAGCCGCGGGGACGAGGACAAGCTGGCCGCAGCCATCCACCGGCTGGCCGAGGAGGACCCGACCATCCGCGTCTACCGCGACCCCGAGCTGCGCCAGACGCTCATCGCCGGCATGGGGGAGTCGCACATCGAGATCATCGCCGACCGCCTGCGCCGCAAGTTCGGGGTGGAGGTGACGCTGGCGCCCCCGCGCGTCCCCTACCGGGAGACGGTGCGGCGGCGCGTCACCGGCGTCCAGGGGCGCTACGTCAAGCAGACCGGCGGCCGCGGGCAGTACGGGGTGTGCGTCATCGACGTGGAGCCGCTGCCGCGCGGCGGCGGGTACGAGTTCGTGGACAAGATCTTCGGCGGGGCCATCCCCAACCAGTTCATCCCCTCGGTGGACAAGGGCGTGCGCAAGGCCATGGAGGAGGGGGTGCTGGCCGGCTACCCGGTGGTGGACGTGCGGGTGACGCTGGTGGACGGCAAGTACCACCCCGTCGACTCCTCGGACATCGCCTTCCAGATCGCCGGGTCGCTGGCCTTCAAGGAGGCGGCGCAGCAGGCCGGGGTGGTGCTGCTCGAGCCCATCATGACGCTGGCGGTGCGCATCCCGGAGGAGCTGCTGGGCGACATCATGGGCGACCTGAACGCCCGGCGGGCCCGCATCACCGGCATGGAGTCCCAGGGGGACGGCACCACCGTGGTCCGCGCGCAGGTCCCGCAGGCGGAGATCCTGCGCTACGCCTCCGACCTGCGCTCCATGACCGGCGGCCGCGGCACCTTCGAGGTGGAGTTCTCCCACTACGAGGAGGTCCCCGCGCACGTGGCGGAGCGGGTGGTGGCCGAGGCGAAGCAGCAGAAGGCCGCCGCGGCCAGCCACTGAGGCCGGGGTCGAGCCCCTCCGGTCGTCCAGGTCCTGCCGGCGTCCGGGCCCTACAGGCGTCCAGGCCCCTTACAGGCGCAGCAGGGCCAGGGTGGCCGCGAGGCCGGCCAGCGAGATGGCGGCCAGCAGCAGCCGCCCCCATCCGGACCGGAGCGCCTCGCCGGTACGTCCCAGGGCTTCGCGGCGCAGCACGCGCACGCTCTCCTCGTCCTGGTAGACGAAGCTCTTCGCCTCGTGGGGCGCGGTCTCGGGCCCGTGGTCCGGTACGGCGTGGCCTGCGGGTGCGGCCCACGCCGCCGGGCCGGCCGGTTCCACCCCGAGGTCCGCGTCCAGGTCGGCCGCCCGCTGCGTCGACCGCACCAGCGGGCGGAAGAGGCGCGCCGCCAGGTGTGCGCTGCGCAACTGCCGGCGGATGGGCTGCGGGAACCGGTAGAAGGTCAGGCAGAGCCCGATCTCGGTGCGGAAGGTCCGCGCCGCCCACTCCCCTACGGCGGACCAGCGGCCCACCCACCTCTCGTACCGGGCGAGCGCCTCCGCCCGGGACGGAGCCCGGAAGATCGCCCGGGCCTCGGCCAGGCACCGGCTGCGGTGGCGTGGGGAGACGGCGTGGCGCATGGCCAGGAGGCGGTGGGGGAGGCTGAACTGGACCAGGGCTCCGGGCAGCTCGGCCTGGATCGCCCGCACCACGGCCCGGTCGCCGTCACAGCACACCAGGCGGAGCCCCCGCAGACGCCCGGAGGCCTTCACCGCCCGCAGCACCGCCCGCCACCCGTCCTCCAGATTTCCCCGCGGGCGGTCGGCCAGGAGCGGCACCGGCATCCCGTCGGCCGTGAGCGCGGCGGCACACAGCAGCACCTGACGCCCCGACCGGTCCAGGGCGAGCCGGTCCAGGAAGAGGTAGGTGAGATCCACCAGGAGGTTGTGCCCGTCCCGCGGGAACTTTAGACGAAGGTCCGGAGAGGGCACGGGGAGGGTGGGGGGCGCCGAGGGGCCGGCAACCTCCGGCAAAGCCGCGGCCCCGGGCATAAGGGTGGGGCCACAGGCGTTGATCGCTTTGGGAGGTCGGGCCGGCAGGAGGGTCCTTCCGGGAACGCGAAGCCGACGGGGCGGACGGCAACCGGAGGAAAGGGCGGAGACCTGCCGCCCTTTCCGGCTGTTCTCCGCCGGGAGTGGAGGATGCGTCCCCCTGGGACAGGGATCACAGACGAGATCCGCCAGCGGGTCGACCTGCTGGAGGTGGTCTCCGCCCACGTCGCCCTGAAGCGGGCGGGGCGGCAGTACAAGGGGCTGTGCCCCTTCCATGCCGAGAAGACCCCCTCCTTCCACGTCGACCCGGAGCGGGGGCTGTGGTACTGCTTCGGCTGCCATCTGGGCGGGACGGTCTTCGACTTCGTCATGCGCCTGGAGGGGCTGACCTTCCCGGAGGCCCTGGAGGCGCTGGCGGCCCGCGCCGGTGTGGCGCTGCCGCGTCCGGCCGAGGAGCGGGAGGCCCGCTCGGAGCGGGAGACGATGCTGCGCGCGCTGGACGCCGCGGCGGGCTTCTTCCGGGCCGAGCTGGAGGGGGCGCGGGGGCGGGTGGCCCGCGCCTACCTGGCGCAGCGCGGGGTGGACGAGGAGACGGCACGCCGCTTCGGCCTGGGGTACGCCCCGGCGGCGTGGGACGCACTGCTCGGGGCGCTGCGGGCGCGCGGCTTCGCCGTCGAGCTGCTGGAGCGGCTGGGGCTCGTGCAGGCGCGCGAGGGAGGGCCCGGACGCGGGCACTACGACATGTTCCGCCACCGCCTCATCTTCCCCATCCACGACCTGCAGGGGCGGGTGGTGGGGTTCGGCGGGCGGGCGCTGGACGACGCGGTGCCCAAGTACCTGAACTCCCGCGAGTCGCCGGCGTTCAACAAGGGGCGGCTGCTCTACGGGCTGCCGCAGGCGCGCGAGGCGATCCGGGAGGTCGGCGAGGCGGTCGTGGTCGAAGGCTACATGGACGTGCTGGCCTGCCACCAGTTCGGGGTGCGGAACGCCGTGGCCACGCTGGGGACGGCGCTCACGGTGGACCACGTCCGGCTGCTGCGGCGGGTGGCCCCGCGCGTGGTCCTGGTCTACGACGCGGACGCGCCCGGGCTGGCGGCCACGGAGCGCGGGCTCGGGCTCTTCGAGGAGGCCGAGGTGGTCGCCCGGGTGGCGGTGCTCCCCGAGGGCGATCCCGACGCCTTCCTGCGCCGGGCGGGTGCGGACGCCTTCCGGACGCTCGTGGATCAGGCCCTGCCAATGTTCGAGTTCCGGCTCGAGCAGGCGCTGGGCCGCCACGACACGCACACCGTAGAAGGAAGGGTGGCCCTCGCCGACGAAATGCTGGCTGTCATTGCGTCTGTTGCCAATCCCGTCCGCCAGTCCGAATATGTCCGGATGGTGGCGGAACGCGCCGGCCTGGCCGAAGCCGCATTGCGTCAGCGCCTGGCGGCCGGGCCGCGCCGGGGCGGCTCCGGCCGCCCCGCGCCGTCCCCGGTCCTCGAGCCCGCACCGGGACGCGAGCGGGCCGAGCGCGACCTGGTCTGGCTGATGGTGCACGACCTGCAGGCCCGCGCCGCGGTGCGGCGCCACCTGCAGGCGGCGGATTTCGCGCATCCCCGGTACGCCAAGCTGGCGCGCGTCCTGCTGGAGAGTGACGAGGCGGCCGAGGTCCTGTGCGATCGGGTCGACGCGGAGGTGGTCGCCGACCTGACGCGCCTGCTGTTTAGGCCGGTGGACCTGGCGGAAAAGGTCAAGGAGCGGGTGCTGACGGACTGCGTCCGGCTGCTGCAGGCCGAACGGCTGCGCGCCGCGCAGGACCGGGTCACCCGCGAGCTCGCCGCCGCCGAGCAGGCGGGCGATGTCGAGCGATTGCGACAGCTGCAGGCGGAAGTCCTGCGCCTGCAGCTCGCAGTGCGGCGCCTGCGTGCGGGCGCCGCCGAGGGGGCCTCCCCGGAAGGGGGGTGATGGCGATGGCGAAGCGGAAGGAACCGGTGCCGATCGTGACCACTGACGAGACGGAGCCGCAGCGCGAGGCGACGCCGCTGGCGGCCGCGCTGCGCCCGCTGATCGACCTGGGGCGCCAGCGGGGCTACGTCACCCACGACGAGATCCTGGAGCGCTTCCCGGAGGCGGAGCAGAACGTCGAGGAGATCGACCGCATCTACTCCCTGCTCACCGAGCAGGGCGTCGAGATCGTCGACGAGGCCAAGGAGGAGGAGAAGCCCGAGGAGCTCGAGGAGGACCTGGAGGGCGTCAGCATCGACGACCCGGTCCGGATGTACCTGAAGGAGATCGGGAAGGTCCCGCTGCTGACGCCCGAGCAGGAGGTCGACCTGGCCCAGCGCATGGAAAAGGGCGACGAGGAGGCCAAGCGGCGTCTCATCGAGGCCAACCTGCGCCTGGTCGTCTCCATCGCCAAGAAGTACGTGGGCCGCGGCATGCTCTTCCTCGACCTCATCCAGGAGGGCAACCTGGGGCTGATCCGCGCCGTCGAGAAGTTCGACTGGCGCAAGGGGTTCAAGTTCAGCACCTACGCCACCTGGTGGATCCGGCAGGCGATCACGCGGGCGCTGGCCGACCAGGCCCGCACGATCCGCATCCCGGTGCACATGGTGGAGACGATCAACAAGCTCGTCCGCGTCTCCCGGCAGCTCCTGCAGGAGCTGGGGCGCGAGCCCACCCCCGAGGAGATCGGCGAGGCGATGAAAGGCCCGGATGGCAAGCCCCTCTCGCCCGAGCGGGTGCGCGAGATCATGAAGATCGCCCAGGAGCCGATCTCGCTGGAGACGCCCATCGGGGAGGAGGAGGACAGCCACCTGGGCGACTTCATCGAGGACCACGACGCCCTCGCCCCGGCGGAGGCGGCCTCCTTCACCATGCTCAAGGAGCAGCTGGAGGGGGTGCTGGAGACCCTCACGCCGCGCGAGCGGAAGGTGCTGCGGCTGCGCTTCGGCCTGGACGACGGGCGGCCGCGCACGCTGGAGGAGGTCGGCCGGGAGTTCGGGGTCACGCGCGAGCGCATCCGCCAGATCGAGGCGAAGGCGCTGCGCAAGCTCCGCCACCCCAGCCGCAGCAAGCGGCTGAAGGACTTCATCGAGTAGCCGCCCCGCGGGGTGCGGTCCAACCTGCCCGCCCGCCGGGGTCATCCCGGCGGGCGGGCTCCTCGTCCGCGCCTGCAGATCGTCCGCATGGGATCCCCGTCCCGCGGACGGGTCACCCCGCGGTCGTCATCGCCCGCCCGTCGCCGCCAGCCCCGCCACCATTCCGCACCACACGGCCGGCGGGACGGCCGCAGCGAACCAGACCGTGACCGGATGGCCGGCGACGAGGAGGTGGACCGCCACCCCGCCGCCCGCCCCCGGGCAGCGCGCCGCCGGTCCCGACGGGTAGAGGGCCGCCCGGCACCCCGGCTGCGCCCGCTGCGCCGTCAGCCACGTCGTCGGATCGTCGACCCGTCCCGGGACCTCGAGGCGGGCCACGACTGCCGCCGCAGCACGGAAGCGCAGCGTCCGCCCCGCCACCTCGACCGTCCACGCGGGGGGATACGCGAGCCGCAGGCCCAGCGCCGGCAGATCGAGGCGGCGCCACTCCGCAGCAGGCCCGTCTTCCAGCCGGCAGGGCCGGGAGAGGCGGGGAAGGGGGGGGAGGTCCGGTCCTGCTGGTGCCGCTCCCACAGGGAGCGCGGAGAGTCCGGATCCCGCCGGTGCAGCGACGGGCAGGGCGGAGAGGCCAGGCCCTGCCGGCCCTGCCCAGAGGGGAGGGCAGCGGGCCAGGGCCAGCAGCACCCCGATCAGGAGGCCCGTCTTCCGCATGTCCTCCTCAGTGCTGGGCGAAGAAGACGGTGGGGATCAGGTTCACCGCCCCGTTGTTCCGCCCGTCCGCCCAGGTGATGAGGGCCCGGTCCTTCGCCGTCCGCACGTCGATGTAGTCGCCGAAGTTGGGGATGATGCTGTTGAGCGGCGTGGCCCGGCACCAGTTGGTGGTCCGGGTGGTCACGCGGACCGGGGAGCTCCAGGTCTGCCCCCCGTCGAGCGAGCGCACCAGGAAGACGTCCACCAGCGAGCTCACCCGGCTCTGGCGCAGGATCGGGTTGTCCAGCGGACCTCCCACCCGCACCGAGCACTCCAGGTCGTTGGGGTCCTTCGTCACGTTCACCTCGCGGCTCTGATAGTAGACGACCGTGGCCACGCCCCGCTCGTCGACCGCCACCGCCGGCCAGAACTGGATGCGCCGGTCGGCCCGCCGGTGCAGCGGGACGGGGGCGCTCCAGTGCTCCCCCTGGTCGTCGGAGAAGATCACGTAGACGTCGGTGTCCTGCCCGAAGGGTGCCGTCCCGGCGGCGGCCCGGCAGTCCTGGTAGGTGACGAGGATCCGCCCGGCGTGCTTGCCCGTCCGGATGACGTCGATGCGCGGGAAGTCGTTGGTGACGGTGCGGTTGTAGCCGGCCGGCGGGTGGAGCGCCCCGGAGCAGAGGGAGACCAGCGTCCGCCGCGGTCCGAAGCTCTGCCCCTGGTCCAGCGAGCGGCGGAAGGCGATGGTGGCCCGGGGCAGCCCGGTGGGTCCCCCGCCCAGGAGCGGCGCGAACCACCCGCGCTCCCAGACGATGTACAGCTCCCCGCTGGGGCCCACGGCGGGGGCGGAGCCCTGGTTCACGATGCCGTCCTGGCCGCAGGTCGGATCCTTGGGATCCGTGACGAAGGCCTCGTCCGGCTGGACGATCCGCCGGCTCCAGGTCGTCCCCCCGTCGAGGGAGCGGTAGAGTTCGATCTGCCCGAAGCCGAAGAACGGCTGCCGGCACAGCTCGATGAAGTTGGTCACGGTCACGTAGACGGCGCTCCCGTCGGCGGTCATGGCCTCCTTGTCGAGGAAGTCGTCGGGGTAGTTGGGCGACTGGAGGAGGACGGCGTCCGTCCAGGCGAAGCCCTTGCCGCTGAAGCGCCCCCGGTGGACGCTCACGCCCGCCGGCGGACCCGCCGGGTCCTGGTCCTCCCACACCGCCAAATTGCTGAAGTAGAAGGTCGTCTCCCCCTTCCCGGTTCCTGCGGCGGCCAGCCAGGGGTCGCCGCGCGTGACGTAGCGCCCGGTGGCACTCTGCCCGCGCCTGCCGGGGCCCAGCGCGACCACCGAGCCGGGTGGGGGAGCCCCGGCGTCGGTCCAGCTCGCCCCGCCGTTGGTGGAGACGCCAAAGCCCGACAGCCCCAGGGCCGGCGGGGGGCCGAAGGGGGCAAAGGCAAACCCCTCGCCGTCGTTCCAGCCGGCGACGAGCTTCTGCCCGTCGGGGGTCGAGGCCAGTGTAGTCTCGCTCGCCCCGACGCGCAGGGAGTCGCCGGGGCGCTGGCGCTTGCTGACCTGGACGTTGGTTCCGGTCTCGGCCTCCTCCGTCGGGGCGTTCCCCACCCTGGCCTGCCCGGCGGCCGTAGCGGGGCCCTCGCCGGGATCAGGGGGCACTGGCGACATCCGGACCAGCCGCTTCAACTCCCGCGAGCTGGGGGTGGTGGACTGGCCGTAGCCCAGCGCCACGACCAGGACGACGAGGAGACCGGCCATGCTCACCACGGCAAACCCTCTGCGGGCGCGCCAGCGCATTGCTCTCCCCTCCTGGCAGTCCGCGCGTCGGCCGCACGAGACTCCCCGACCGGAGGCGCTTCCCGCCGGTGCAGGCCCGCAGGTCGACCGCGCGCTGGATGATGGGTGGTTCCCGGGAAGATTGCGGGGGGTCGAGAGTCCTTCCTTCCGCCGTTTGGAGGAGCTCGAACCGGTGAGAGGAGCTCGAACCGGTGACAGGAACGGGCATGGGGGCAGGACCTGTGCTGTCCGCGGGCCAGGCCAGACCCCTCACGGCGTTTGACACGGCTCCGCGGCGTGTGGGACGATGCATCGTTGCGTCGGGCCGGGAGCGTCTGGCCGGCCGCAGCATCAGGCCGGGAGGGGTCCGTGTGGGGGGCGGTGGCTGCCCTGGAACCGGTGGGGATGGCCTTTGACGTACGAGACCTGGCGCTGACCGCCGCCGGCCGGGCCCGCCTGGCCTGGGCGGAGCGGGAGATGCCCGTGCTGGCCCGCCTCCGCCAGCGCTTCGCCCGCGAGCGCCCTCTGGCCGGCATCCGCATCGCCGCCTGCCTCCACGTCACCACCGAGACCGGGATCCTCATGCGGACGCTGGTCGCCGGGGGGGCCACGGTCCGGCTGTGCGCCAGCAACCCGCTCTCGACGCAGGACGACGTGGCCGCCGCGCTGGTGGAGGAGCAGATCCCCGTCTTCGCCATCAAGGGGGAGGACCGCGACACCTACTACCGCCACATCGGCCAGGCCCTGGACATCCGCCCCCACGTGACGATGGACGACGGGGCCGACCTCGTCTCCACCATCCACAGCGCCCGCACCGAACTCCTGGCGGAGGTCATCGGCGGCACGGAGGAGACCACCACCGGCGTGATCCGCCTGCGGGCGATGGCGCGCGACGGCGTCCTGCGCTACCCCATCATCGCCGTGAACGACGCCCGGACGAAGCGCCTCTTCGACAACCGCTACGGGACCGGCCAGTCCACCATCGACGGCGTCCTCCGCGCCACCAACCTCCTGCTGGCCGGGCGGGTCGTCGTCGTCTGCGGCTACGGGCTCGTCGGCCGCGGCGTGGCGATGCGCGCGCGGGGGATGGGGGCCCGGGTGATCGTTACGGAGGTGGACCCCCTGCCGGCGCTGGAAGCGGTGATGGAGGGCTACCAGGTCATGCCGTTGCTGGAGGCGGCCGCGCTGGGGGACCTCTTCATCACCACCACCGGCAACCGCGACGTCATCCGGCGGGAGCACTTCGAGCGGATGAAGGACGGAGCCATCCTGGGGAACAGCGGGCACTTCAACGTGGAGATCGACGTCGCCGCCCTGGCGGACCTGGCCCGCAGCCGGCGGACGGTGCGCCCCTACGTGGAGGAGTTCCTCCTCCAGGACGGCCGTCGCCTCTACCTGCTGGCGGAAGGGCGTCTCGTCAACCTGGCGGCCGCGGAGGGGCACCCCGCGGCGGTCATGGACATGAGCTTCGCCAACCAGGCCCTGGCCGTGGAGTACCTGGTGCGGGAAGGCCGCGGGCTGCGCCCCGACGTCTACCCGGTCCCGCAGGCGCTCGACGAGCAGGTGGCCACCCTCAAACTGGCGGCCATGGGCGTGGCGATCGATACCCTCACCCCGGAGCAGCAGCGCTACCTGAGCTCCTGGGAAGAGGGGACCTGAGCCGGGCCGTCGACCCCCCTGAAATTTCCCCGCCCCTGCCGATGAGCAGGATGTGGCGGACTCTGGGCGGGGATGGAGCGGAGGCGGCCGGGCTGGCCGTGGATGGGCCGGGCGTGAGCGGGCGCTCGGTGTCCTCGGCGGCCTCGCCGCGCTCCTCTTTCCCCCGCGGTGCGCAGGCTGCCACCGGCCCGGCCCGGTGGGCCTGTGCGCGGACTGTCTGCGGGGCCTGGCCGGGATCGCAGTCCCCCTCTGCGGCCGGTGCGGCGTCCCGGTGCTGGACGGTCGCGCGGCCGGCGGCCGTCTCTGCAATCGATGCCTCCGCCACCCGCCGCCCTTCCGGACCGTGCGGGCGCTGGGGCTCTTCCAGGGTCACCTGCGCCGGGCCGTCCACCGCTTCAAGTTCGCCGCGGCAGTCGACGTCGGCCGTGCCCTGGGCCGGCAGCTGGGGGAGGTGCTCGCCCGGGAGGGGATGATCCCCGCCCGGGCGGTGCTGGTCCCGGTCCCGGCCCACCCGGATGCCCTGCGCAGACGGGGCTACCATCCGGCGGCGATCCTGGCGCGCGCCGTGGCGGAGGTCCTGCGCCTCCCGCTCCAAGAGGAGGCGCTCAGGCGAATCCGGGCGGGTCCTCCACAACGCGGTCTGGGGTATGCCGACCGGGTGCGCAACGTGCGCCATGCCTTTGCCTCCGCGCCGCTGGCGTCGTCGGTGGTGCGTCGGCCCGTCTGGCTCGTGGACGACGTCATGACGAGCGGCGCCACGGCGGCGGCCTGTGCCGAGCTGCTGCTCGCCGCAGGCGCAGCATCCGTCAGCGTGGCTGTGGTCGCCCGTGCGGTCCTCCCACCGACGGCGACGTCAGGTGGAGGAGCGGCAGGCGCGCCACCGAGCACAGGCCCGCGGGGGCCTCCAGGATGAGCGGGAGGGCGTTCGCGACGATGGCCCAGGTGGCCACGTCGCCGTGGATGCCCCCCGCCACCTCCAGCTGAAGCGTGGGGTGCCCGTGGATGGTGACGGCATCCCGGCCGGGAAGCCCGACCGCCATCTGCAGGTCGAGCAGGAGGGAAGGGGCCTCCGGCGCGTCACCCGGGCGCCGGCCCCGCACCACCTGATGGACGCCCGTGACCAGCCCGTCGGGGCCCACCAGCGGGGCGATCTCCTCCTCCAGGTCGGTGAGGTCCCATCCCAGCGCGTCCGCGATCATGGCGGCGGACTCGGGCAGGCCGACGTGTCCCAGGCGGCCCTCCCGCACCCCCGCCGTGAAGGCGGCCGGAGTGAGGCCCACACCCACTTTGTGCTGGAGCTGCTCCCGGCGGCGGCCCACGTCCACCCGGCGCTCCACCACGATCCGGTCGACCCGCCCGCAGGGCGCGGTCAGGAGCAGGGGCAGGGCGTCCATGGCGAACCCCGGGTTCACCCCCAGGCCGACGACGGTGACTCCCCGGCGGCGCGCCAGCGCGTCCAGCCGGCGGGCGACCTCGGGGTGCCTGCGCCAGGGGAAGGCCAGCTCCTCGCAGGTCGAGGCGACGTGGAGGCCGGCTGCCACCAGCGCCTCCAGCTGCGGCAGCACGGCGAGCAACCGTGACCCGGTGGAGTGGACGGCGACCTGTGCGCCGGCCCGGAGGGCGTCGGCGGGGTCGGCCGTCACCGCGACCCCGAGCGGCGGTCCGTCGAGCAGGGTGCCCAGGTCCCGGCCGACCTTGGCCGGGTCGATGTCGACCGCGCCGACGATCTGGTGGCCCCGCTCGAGGAGGACTCGGGCGATGCCCAAGCCGATCGGCCCGAGCCCGTAGTGGAGGACCCTCATGCGCGGAATTCTACCAGCGCGCGGTCCTTCCGGGGTGGACCGGCGGCGTCGCGTGCGGCACGCCGTCGCGGCGGACGTGCCGGCCGGGGCAGGCGGGGCCGCACGGGCGGGGCCGTGCGGCCGGCGAGGCCCCGCCCGCCCGCGGTGAGGCCCGCCCCGCCTGCGCGGTCCGGGGCGGAGGGAGGGATGCCCCGGCAGTCGAAACCCGCACAGGACACCCAAGGAGGCGAGGCACGTGGAGGCACGGTTGGCCGAGCGGATGGCCCTGCTGGGGACGGAGACGGCGTTCGAAGTGCTGGCCCGGGCCAAGGAGCTGGAACGCCAGGGCCGGCACATCGTCCACCTGGAGGTCGGCGAGCCCGACTTCGACACCCCCGCGCACATCAAGGACGCGGCGGTCCGCGCCCTGCAGGAGGGCTACACCCACTACACGCCCACGGCAGGGCTGTGGGAGGCGCGCGAGGTGGTGGCCGAGTACGTGGCCCGCACGCGCCGCATCCCCGTCCAGCCCCAGGAGGTCGTCCTCACCACCGGGGCCAAGCCGGTGATGTTCTTCGCCATGCTCATGCTGGTCCAACCCGGCGACGAGGTCGTCGTGCCGGACCCGGGCTACCCCATCTACGAGTCGATGGCGCGCTTCGCCGGCGGGACGGTGAAGCCGCTGCCGCTGCGCGAGCGCAACGACTTCCGCGTCGACCCCGAGGAGCTGCGCAGCCTGCTGTCGCCGCGGACGCGCCTGGTCGTCCTCAACTCCCCCCACAACCCGTGCGGCTCCGTCCTCACCGCCGACGACCTGACGGCCATCGCCGAGGCGGTGCAGCGGACGGACGCCTGGGTCCTCAGCGACGAGATCTACGGGCGCATCACCTACGGGGTGGAGGCCCCGAGCATCGCCAGCCTGCCCGGGATGCAGGAGCGCACCATCATCCTGGACGGGTTCTCCAAGACCTACGCCATGACGGGGTGGCGGCTGGGGTACGGCGTGATGCCGGCAGCGCTGGCCGAGCGCATGACGCAGCTGGCCACCAACGCCACCTCCTGCCCGGCGGCCTTCACCCAGGTGGCGGGGATGGAGGCGCTGCGCGGTCCGCAGGACGCCGTCGACCGCATGGTGGCGGAGTTCCGCCGCCGGCGCGACCACATCGTCCAGGGCCTGAACGCCATCGAGGGCATCACCTGCCGGACCCCGCTGGGGGCGTTCTACGTCTTCCCCAACGTCACGGGCGTCGACGCCGACAGCCAGCGCTTCGCCAGCTTCCTCCTCAACGAGATGGGGGTCGCAGTCCTCGCCGGGACCGCCTTCGGGAGCTCCGGGCAGGGCTACCTGCGGCTCTCCTACGCCGCCTCCATCGCCGCCATCGACGAGGGGCTGCAGCGGATCGCCGAGGGGGTGCGCCGCTACCGCGCGGTGGCGCGGGCCTGAGGTGTGCGGGCCTGGTGGCGCGCCGGACGACCCGCCGAGCCGAGAAGACGACCCGCCGAGCAGCGAAGGGGACCCCGCCGGGCGTGGGTCGGAACGGGGTCCCCGACAACGTGGTCGCCGGACCGGACTTGCTGGGGGGCGAGCAACCACGCGACCGTCGCAGCTCGGTGCGCCCCCCGGGTGGGGAGGTAGGCCCGCCGGTCCACCGGCGATTTTCCCCCGCTCCCGGCAGGTTAAACACGCCCGCGCCCGGCAGGTCGAGCACGCCGCCTGCCCCCTCCCGCCCCGGGTCCGCCGCCGGGACCGGCCGGCGCCGATGAAGCAGCACCCCATCGAGCTCATCCTGATGCGCCAGCTGGCGGGCTACCTGGCCGTGCCGGTCTTCCTGGTGGACGCCGAGGGGACGCTCCTCTTCTACAACGAGCCGGCCGAGGCCCTGCTGGGCCGTCGCTTCGACGAAGCGGGCGAGATGCCGCTGGAACACTGGGCCACCGCGTTCCACCCCACCGACGAGCGCGGCCGGCCGCTCTCCCCCGCGGAGCTCCCGCTGGTCGTCGCCCTGCGGGAGCGCCGGCCGATGCAGCGGGCCTTCTGGATCGAGGGCCTCGACGGCGTCAGGCGGCGGCTGGAGGTCGTGGCCCTGCCGCTGCTGGGGCAGGGGGATCGCTTTCTCGGCGGGGTGGCGGCGTTCTGGGAGTCGGCCCCGTGAGCCAGCCTGCCGCCGGCGGGAAGGGGCGCCGGGCCGGGTACCGGGGCCTGCGCCGGGCAGCGGCGGCAGGGGGCGAGGCGTGAGGGTCACGCTGTGGGGCACTCGCGGGTCGCTGCCCAGCGCCGGACCGGAGACGGTGCGGTACGGCGGCAACACCGCCTGCGTGGAGGTACGGGGATGCGCCGGCACGGTCCTCATCCTGGACGCCGGGACGGGACTGCGGCGGCTCGGCGCGGCGTTGCCCGGCGACCTGCCGCGCGTGGACATCCTGCTCACCCACCTGCACCTGGACCACCTGCAGGGGCTGGGGTTCTTCCCGCCGCTCTTCCGCGAGGGGACGGCGGTGCACATCTGGGGCCCGCCCTCCACGACCCAGGACCTGCGGACGCGGCTCGCCCGCTACCTCTCCCCGCCGCTCTTCCCCATGCCGCTGCGCGACGTGCCCGGGCAGCTCGTCCTGCACGACCTGCCGCTCGCGCCGTTCGCGCTCGGCGAGTTCGAGGTCGACGCGGACCTCGTCTGCCACCCGGGGCCCACGGCGGGCCTGCGCATCGCCGAGGACGGGGCCGTGCTGGCCTACCTCCCCGACCACGAGCCGGCGCTGTGCTCGCGCCACTTCCCCGACCTGCCCGAGTGGACCTCGGGGTACGGGGTGGCCGCGGGGGCCGACCTGCTCATCCACGACGCGCAGTACACGGCCGAGGAGTACGCCCAGCACGTGGGCTGGGGGCACAGCGCCTTCCCGCACGCACTGGCCTTCGCGCGCCTGGCGGGCGTGCGCCGGCTGATGACCTTCCACCACGACCCCGCGCACGCCGACGACCTACTCGACGCCCTGATGGCCACAGCGCCCCGCGACCTCCCCTTCGAGCTCCTCCCCGGGCGGGAAGGGACGACGGTGGAGGTGGGGCCGCGCGTCGGGGCGGACGGCCAGGGCGAGGCGCCGCGCCAGGCCTGACGGGCGGCACAGCGGGACGGCGGGCGTTGCCAGCGCCAGGGCCAGAGCGGCCAGACGAGCCGCCCGCGAGGGCTGCAACCTGTGCAGCGCGCCCTGGGGGATGATCGCGCCGAGCAGCCCGCGCGCCCGCGCAAGGGCCAGCCACACCGGGTCGACCGCGCCCCACCGGCGGGCCCGCTCCACTAGGACCGTCCAGTCCGGCGCTTCCAGCCGCACGGCCCGCTCGATGTCCTTCAGCCAGATGAGGCGCCATCCTCCGTGGAGGCCGGCGTGGAGGGCCAGGTGCAGGACGGCGTCGGTGGCCTCCAGCACGGGACACGTTACCTCGCCTGATGTCACCCGTCGCCGCCGCGCCAGCAACGTCGCCACCGGGATGCGGTACCAGGCACGGGCCTGCGGGCGGTGCACCAGGTCCCAGTGCAGGTCGAGGATTGTGCCGCCCGGCAGCTGCCATGCCTCCTGCCCGGGCTCGTCCGCGGTGGCCATCGGCCGGGGTGGACGTCCTGCCGTCCGAGGAGCGGCCCCGTCCGCCCTGGTCGAGGGAGCGGGTTGGTGCGCTGTCGGTGACGGCGCGCGCTCCCGGAGCGGTCGTGCCCCGAGCCGGGCCAGGCGGTCACGGACGAGCGTGCGCATCTCGGGGGCGATGAGGATGTCCAGGTCGCCGTAGAGGCGGAGGGGGAAGGGGGCCGCTTCGCGGTCCCGGTCCGGAGCACCGGGGTCGGTGGGAGCGCCGGGGCCGGTGGGGTGGGCCCACGCGAACGCGCTGGCAGGCGCAGGAGCCCGCAGGTGGTGGAGCCGTGCTGCCGCCGGGCCCTTGAGCACCACCCAGGGGACGCCCTCGGCGTCCAGCACAGCGGCGAGGCGGGCCAGGTCGTCCCTGGCGCGGCGCGTCAGGGTCCGGCCCTCCTCCAGGACCGGGACGAGCGCCGCGAGCGTACGCGGACCGGAGCCGAACCGGCCCAGCAGCGCGGCCAGGTAGCCGCCCACGCCGTGCAGCAGAGCGGCCTCGGACAGGGAAGCCAGGCGGTCGGCGCGGTCGAGGTCGTGCGCGCTCGGGCGGCAGCGCGGGTGTGTGGTGGCAGGCCCGCCCGCGTCCGGTGCCGGCCCTGAGGCGGCGGCAGCGCCGTCGAGGCGTGCCGGCGAGCCGCCAGCCGGGGCGCCGACGGCGGCGAGGAGCAGGCGGCCGGTGCGGGAGAGGCGGAACATGGCGCAGGACGCGGCGGGCGCCGCGCACGCACCCGCCGGTGCCGGGGTCAGTCCCCGCCGCCCCGCTGCTCGAGGGCGCGCACGATGTCAGTGTCGCTCACGACCCCGATGACCGCGCCCTCCTGCACCACCGGGAGCTGCCGCACGCCGGCACGGCGCATCCGTCCTGCCGCCTCCCACAGGGAGAGCTCGGGGGAGAGCGCCTCCTCCCAGGTCTGGAAGGGTCCGGCCGGCGGGCGCATCACGTCGGCGACGATGTAGGCCGTCGGCCAGCGCGGCCGGCGGTGTCCCTGCCAGCGGCGCGCCTCCACCGCCGCCAGGATGTCGCTGTCGCTGACGATCCCCAGGATCTCGCCAGGGGCCTCGGGTCGGGCCACCGGGAAGCGCCGCACGCCCGCCTCGGCCATCCGGGCCGAGCACGCCTCGATCGTGACTCCGGGCTCGATGGTGCGCACCGGGGCAGACATCACGGCGCCGACGCGCACGTGGGCGGGGTCCCGCTCCGCGGCCACCAGTTTGAGGACGACGTCCCGCTTGGTGACGATCCCCTGCGCCGCCGGGCCGTCTTCCGTCACCAGCAGGCTGCTGACGCCGGCGGCCACCATCTTGCGCACCGCCTCGGCCACGGTGGCGTCGGGACCGATGGTCAGCACGGGGCTCGACATGACGTCGGCGACGGTGCGGACCGTCCCGGTGCGGGAGGCCCGCTCCTCCGCCCGCGCCTTGCGCACGCGCCGGACGTGCTCCCACTCCTGCTGCGGGGCCAGCGCGGTGAAGAGGTCGGTGTCGCTGACGAGCCCCACGATCTCGCCCCCCTCCACGACGGGGAGGCGCCGGACGCCCACCTGGCCCATCACCCCCGCCGCCTGGGCCACCGTCCAGGCCGGGCGGGCGGTGACGAGCCGCCAGGTCATGATCTCGTGCAGGTGCACCTGGGTCGGGTCGAGGTCGTCGCGCACGACCTTGGTGAGGATGTCGCGCGCGGTGACGATGCCGTACTCGCTGAGGCCGGGGAGCGGGGGGACGAGGACGCTGCTGATGCCCCGGGCCTTCATCGCCTCGAGCGCCTCGGCCACGGTGGCGTCGGCGGGGACCATGACGGGACGGCGGGTCATCACGTCGGCGACGGTGAGCATCGTGATCCTCCTGCCGGCAGGGGACCGGGAACGGCGGCACTCCTCCTCCGGGTGATCAGATTTTACCCTGCGGTGCATGGTGCCAGGGTGAGGCCAGGTGCTCCCGGTGGTCGACGGCCGTCTACCGGCGTCGCCTCCGCATGCCTGCCGGCACCCGCCACCGGCCGCCGGCCCGGGAGTAAGGTGGTCTGGAGGGACGGGAAGGTCCAAGCCAGATCACCGGAATTGCGCGGGAGGTGGAGCGGTGTTCCTCGACGAGCTGGTCAACCGGTTTCAGGAGATGCAGCGCACCCTGGGGGCGCGCACCGTCTTCGGCGAGCCCTACCAGGTGAACGGGCGCACGCTCATCCCCGTGGCCTCGGTGCGGTACGGCTTCGGGATGGGCGGCGGGCAGGGGGCCCGCGAAGCCGCCGAGGGCGCGGCGCAGCCCGGTGCGGCGGCGGGGCGCCAGCCGGTGCAGAGCGGGTCCGGTGGCGGCGGGGGCGGCGGGGCGGTCGTCAAGCCGCTGGCCGTCATCGAGGTGGCCGGGGAGGCCGTGCGGGTGCGGCCGATCGTCGACGTCACGCGACTGGCCACGCTGGGGATGCTGCTGGCGGCCTGGAACGTCTTCTGGATCACCCGCACCATCCGCGCCGCCGCAGCCGCCCGCGCCGCGGCCGCTCCTGCCCCCGGTCGGGGCCGCGGCGACTGACGCTTGCCGCGCCGCTGACCGGGAGCCCGGGGGCCGCTGCCCTCTCGCCGCCGGGCCACGGGACCGGGGCCCGGGGCGGGGAGGGGGTCGGGAGCGCGAGCAGGCCCCGCCGGCCCCGACGGCCAACTTGTCCCAGTAACCCTGACCCCTGTTCGGGAGGGATGCCTGTGGCCGACCGCACCATCGAGGCGCTCCTGCTCGAAGAGCGCCGCATCCCGCCGCCTGAGGCCTTCCGCCGCCAGGCCAACGTCCAGGACCCCGAGGTCTACGCCCGCGCCGAGGCCGATCCGGAGGGCTTCTGGGCCGAGGTGGCCCGGGAGCTGCACTGGTTCCGTCCCTGGGACCGGGTGCTGGAGTGGGAGCCCCCCTACGCCCGCTGGTTCGTCGGCGGACGCACCAACCTGGCCTACAACTGCCTCGACCGCCACGTCACGGGCGGGCGCCGCACCAAGGCGGCCATCGTCTGGGAGGGGGAGCCCGGCGACGAGCGCGTCCTCACCTACGGCGACCTGCTGCGCGAGGTGAGCCGCTTCGCCAACGCGCTCAAGCACCTGGGGGTGCGCCGGGGCGACCGGGTGGCCATCTACCTGCCGATGGTGCCCGAGCTGCCCATTGCCATGCTGGCCTGCGCGCGCATCGGCGCCGCGCACACCGTGGTCTTCGGCGGCTTCAGTGCCGAGGCGCTGCGCGACCGCATCACCGACGCCCAGGCGAAGGTGCTGGTGACCGCCGACGGGGGGTGGCGCCGTGGGGCCATCGTCCCCCTCAAGCAGCACGCCGACGAGGCGGTGGCGCAGACGCCGAGCATCGAGCACGTCGTGGTCGTGCGCCGCGTCGGCGACGCCGCCCGCATCCCCTGGCGGGAGGGGCGCGACCGCTGGTGGCACGACCTGGTGGCCCAGGCGCCGCTGGGGTGCCCCGCCGAGGAGATGGAGAGCGAGGACCTGCTCTACCTCCTCTACACCAGCGGGACGACGGGGAAGCCCAAGGGGATCATCCACACCACCGGCGGCTACATGGTGGGGACCTACCTGACCACGCGCTGGGTCTTCGACCTCAAGCCCGACGACGTCTACTGGTGCACCGCCGACATCGGGTGGGTCACCGGCCACTCCTACATCGTCTACGGGCCGCTGGCCAACGGCGCCACCTCGGTGATGTACGAGGGGAGCCCGGACTACCCCGACAAGGACCGCTTCTGGGCCATCGTGGAGAAGTACCGGGTGAGCATCCTCTACACGGCGCCGACCGCCATCCGCACCTTCATGAAGTGGGGGCCGGAGTACCCGGCGCGCCACGACCTCTCCTCCCTGCGCCTGCTGGGCACGGTGGGGGAACCCATCAACCCCGAGGCGTGGATGTGGTACTACACGCACATCGGCGGAGAGCGCTGCCCCATCGTCGACACCTGGTGGCAGACGGAGACCGGCATGATCCTCATCTCCCCGCTGCCGGGGATCACCACGCTCAAGCCCGGGTCGGCCACCCGCCCGCTGCCCGGGATCGGCGCGGAGATCCTGGACGAGCGCGGGCGGCCGGTGGGGCCCAACGAGGGCGGCTACCTGGTGCTGACCCGGCCGTGGCCGGCCATGCTGCGCGGCATCTACGGCGACCCCGCCCGCTACCAGCAGCAGTACTGGTCCCGCTTCCCCGGCGTCTACTTCACCGGCGACGGGGCCAAGCGGGACGCCGACGGCGACTTCTGGCTGCTCGGCCGGGTGGACGACGTCATCAACGTGGCCGGGCACCGCATCGGTACCTACGAGGTGGAGTCGGCGCTGGTGGACCACCCGGCCGTGGCCGAGGCGGCGGTCATCGGCGTCACGCACGAGGTAAAAGGGCAGGCCATCGCCGCCTTCGTCACCCTGAAGGCCGGGCAGGAGGGGGGCAACCCGATGGCCGACGTCCTCAAGCAGCACGTGGTGAAGAAGATCGGGGCGCTGGCCCGGCCGGAGCAGATCCTCTTCACCGCCGAGCTGCCCAAGACGCGCAGCGGCAAGATCATGCGCCGCCTGCTGCGCGACATCGCGGAGGGGCGGGTGCTGGGCGACACGACCACACTGGCCGACCCCGCGGTCGTGCACTCCCTGAAAGAGCGGTACGAGGAGGAGGCCGGGGCGTAGGCCCGACCGGGAGGGTGCGATGACCGAGCTGAGTGCGTTCCTGAAGGACCGCTTCCGCCGCAGCCACCGCACGCTGCTGGCGATGGTGGAGGGGCTCACCGAGGAGCAGTTCGCCTGGCGCCCCACCCCGAGCGCCCACAACATCGCCTTCCAGGCCTGGCACCTGGCCCGCACCGCCGACGACATCCAGGCGACGCTGCGGGCGGCCAGCCCCTCGGCGCGCGCGGCGCTGGGAGCGGGTGAGCAGCTCTGGTTCACCGAGGGCCTGGCGCGGCGGTGGGGCCTCAACTCTGCGCCGCGCCCAGGACCTCCCCCGCGTGGTGGCCTGAGGACCCGCGGGGCCCGGAGGGCCATTCCGGAGGGGGCCGCCGGCTACGGCCGCGGCGCGGGGTCGCGCCAGATGCCCCGGGGCGGAGGCGACCAGGGCCCGGTGGCTGATCTGGGCCCCGGCGGCCTGGAGCCGCCACGGAGCGGGCCGCGGCCACCGCGGCGGCGATGCCGGCCGGGGTGCCTCCGACGACGAGGAGGTGCACGTGCCGGTGAGGCCTGCAGGCGCTCACCGGCGAATCAGGACGAACCGGTAGCGGGCGGTGCGCACGTAGTTGTCGGTGGCGTACAGCGGCCGCTCCGCCGCGTCGTAGGCCGTGCCCACCAGCCGCAGCAGGGGTTGTCTTGCGGCCACGGCCAGTGTCCGCGCCACGCGCCCCGCCGCCGGGATCGCCTCCAGGGCCAGCCGGGCGTACCGCACTTCGAGCTCCAGGTCCAGCCGGAAGAAGTCCAGCAGCGACTCGCGCCGGCGGCGCAGCTCCACCACCGCCGGATCGGCCACCAGCGAGGCGGGGAGCGTGTCCTCACAGTAGATGACCGGGGTGCGCCCGATCCAGCGCAGGCTGCGCACGAGGACGCCCGTCTCCCCCGGCCGGGCCCCCAGGCGCGCCGCCACCGCCCCGCGCAGGCGCACCGTGCGGATCGCCAGCACCTGGTCGCGCGCCGGATAGCCGGCCTGGCGGATCGTCTCGGTGAAGCTCTGCAGCCGCTCGACGCCGGCAGTGACGGCCCCCCGCGGCCGGAGGAACGTCCCCACGCCGTGGCGCCGTCGCAGCAGGCCCTCCGTCTCCAGCACGCGCAGCGCCTCGCGCAGGGTGGGGCGGCTCACCTGGAAGAGGCGGGCCAGCTCGGGCTCGGAGGGCAGCCGCTCCGCTGCGGTGAAGCGCCCCCGCAGGATCTCCTGCCGGAGCTCCTGCACCACCTGCTGGGCCAGCGGCGCCCGGGCCACCCCTACACCACCAGGCGCGGGTCGAGGGCGTCCCGCAGCCAGTCGCCCACGACGTTGATGGCCAGCACCGTGAGCATGAGCGCCAGCCCGGGGAAGGCGGCCAGCCACCAGGCGATGGCCAGGTAGTCGCGGCTGTCGGCCAGCATCCCGCCCCAGGTCGGGGTGGGCGGCTGGACGCCCAGCCCGAGGAAGCTGAGGGCGGACTCCAGGATGATCACCTGCGCCATGGAGAAGGAGGCCAGCACGATCAGCGGGGCCACCGCGTTGGGCAGGACGTGGCGTATGGCGATCAGGCGGTCGGGGACGCCCAGGCAGCGGGCGGCCAGCACGTACTCCGCCTCGCGCAGGCTCAGCACCTGGGCCCGGGTCATGCGGAAGTAGGCGGCCCACCCGCCCACCCCCAGCGCCACCACCAGGTTCGTCAGGCTGGGACCCAGCATGGCGATCAGGGTGATCACCAGCAGGGTGAGGGGAAAGGCGAGCTGGATGTCGGCCAGGCGCGAGAGCGCCCGGTCGGCCCAGCCGCCGTAGAACCCGGCGACCAGCCCGAGCCCCGTCCCCACCGTGCCGGCCAGCCCCACCGCCAGGACCGCGACGAGGAGGGAGATGCGGGCGCCGAAGATGAGCCGGCTCAGCAGGTCCCGGCCGAGCTGGTCGGTGCCGAACAGGTGGGCCGCCGACCCGCCCGGCAGCCAGGCCGGCGGGGTCAGGCGCTGGCGGATCTCCTGCTTGAGGGGGGAGTGCGGCGCCACCCAGGGGGCGGCCACGGCGGCGAGGGCGACGACCGCCAGGATGGCGAGCGCCGCCCGGGCGATGGCGTGCGGGCGCGCGCGTCGGCGCCCGCGCAGGGCGCGGCCGGGCGCCGGCGGGTGCGCTGCCAGGGTGGCCACGCCGCTACTGGTAGCGGATGCGGGGGTCGAGGCGCGCATAGAGCAGGTCGAGCAGCAGGTGGAGGAGGACGAAGACCATGGCCAGGTAGAAGACCGCCGCCTGCACCACGGGGTAGTCGCGGCTCTGGATGGCCGTGACGATCAGCCGGCCCACGCCCGGCCAGGCGAAGATGGTCTCCGTGACCACCGCGCCGCCGAGCAGCGTGCCGAAGTCCAGCGCCAGGATCGTCACCACGGGGATGGCGGCGTTCCGCAAGGCGTGGTGCACCACCACCCGGGGCGGGGCCAGGCCCTTGGCCCGGGCGGTGCGGATGTAGTCCTGGCTCAGCACCTCCAGCAATCCGGAGCGCACCAGCCGCGCCGTGCGCGCCATCGGGGTCATGGCCAGCGTGACCGCGGGCAGCACCAGGTGGCGCCAGGAGCCGTGGCCGAAGCTCGGCAGCCAGCCCCACCGGACGGCGAAGAGCATGATGAGCAGGATCCCCAGCCAGAAGTAGGGCATCGACTGGCCCACGGTGGCAGCCACCGTCACCGCGCCGTCCACCAGGGTGCCGCGCCGCAGCGCGGCCACGATCCCCAGCGGCACGGCCACGACGACGGCGATGAGCAGCGCCGCCGTGGCCAGCTCCACGGTGGCCGGCAGGGTCTCGCGCACCAGCGCCGCGGCCGGCCGGATGAAGCGCAGCGACTCGCCGAAGTCGCCGCGCAGCACGTCGCCCAGGAAGCGCGCGTACTGCACCCACAGCGGTCGGTCCAGCCCCAGCACCTGGCGGACGCGGGCGATCTCCGCCTCGGTGGCGTACTCGGTGACGAGCAGCGCCACCGGGTCGCCCGAGAGCCGCAGCGCCAGGAAGGCCAGGGTGGAGACCCCCAGCACGGCGGCCAGCGCGTCGACGAGGCGGCGCAGGACGAAGGCGGACACCTAGCGGCCGGTCACCTCCGTCCGGTGCAGGCTCATCAGGTAGTCCGGTCCCCACTCGAACCCGCGCACCCGGCGCTGCACCGCGTAGATCCCGGGCGTCTGCACCAGGAAGATGGCCGGGGCCTCCTCCCGCACGATGCGGGCGACGCGCTGCAGGAGCTGCGCCCGCCGGCGCGGGTCGAGGGTGGCGCGGCTCTGCGGGAAGAGCTGGTCGAAGGCCGGGCTGCAGAAGAAGCTGCCCACCGAGCGGCAGCCGAAGAAGTTGAGCGGCAGGTCGGCGTCCATGGCCGGGAAGTACTGCCACGCCCAGATGAACATCCCCTCCAGCTGCCGGGCGATGAAGCGCTGGATGTAGACGCCCCCCTCGACGATCTCCAGCCGCGCCCGCACCCCCACCTCGGCCAGCTGGCCGGCGATGAACTCGTCGATCTCCTTGTCCTTCGTGTAGCGGCCGATGGTGCCGTTGAAGGTCACCTCGAAGCCGTTGGGGTAGCCGGCCTCGGCCAGCAGTTGCCGCGCCCGCTGCGGGTCGTACGGGTAGGGGCGCAGGGTGGGGTTGTGCCCCAGCGCGTCCGGCCCGACCACCTGCCCGGCCAGGATGCGCCCGTAGCCGCGCAGGATCGTCTTGTGGATGGCCTCCTTGTCCACGGCGTAGTTGAGCGCCTGCCGGACCTTCCGGTTGGCCAGCGGCCCGCCGGCGTTGGCGCGCAGGTTCACCACCATGCCCTGGCCCAGGTTCACCGCCCGGACCTCCAGCCCGCGCCCCCGCAGCCGTTCCACCTGCTCCGGCGGGATGAGGAGGCCCACGTCCAGCTCGCCGGTCTCCAGGCCGGCCACCCGGGTGGAGTCCTCGGGGATGGCCCGGAAGACCACCTCGTCCAGGCGCGGCCGGCCCCGCCAGTAGCCGGGGTAGGCGGTGAAGACCATGCGGTCGGCACGCACCCACTCCCGGAACTGGAACGGCCCGGTGCCCACGGGGGCGGCGGCGAAGCCGGTGGGGCCGCGCTCCTGGAAGTAGCGCGCCGGGAGGATGTCCACCACCGTCAGCCCCTGCAGCAGCGGGCCGAAGGGCCCGCGGGTGACGATGCGCACGCGGGTGGGGTTGACGACCTCCACCCGCTCGATGGCCGAGATGCGCCCGAGCCACGGCGACCGCGTGTTGGGGTCGAGGACCCGCTCGATGGTGAACTTCACGTCCTCGGCGGTGAGCGGTGCCCCGTTGTGGAAGCGCACGCCGCTCTGCAGGTCGAACTCCCAGGTCTGGTCGTCCACCAGGCGCCAGGCGCGGGCCAGCACCGGGCGGATGCCGCCGCGCCCGTCCGAGGCCACCAGCTTCTCGAACATGGCCGCGTACGCAGGCAGCGCGTTGGCGGTGCTGTCCAGGTGCGGGTCGGGCGTGTTGGGCAGCGAGCCGATCCCGATGACCAGCCGCCCGCCCGCGCGCTGGGCGTAGGCCGGCATGAGGCCGGGGCTGCCGGGCGGTGTCCCCACGAGGGCCAGCAGGAGGGCGCCGCCGAGGAGCAGGACACCCAGGATGCGCATGACCGTCACCTCCACCCGTCGCCCCAGGGGCGACAGCTGTTTCCGTCTGAGACTCGATGGTCCCGTCATCCGGGCACGGCGCAGGGCCGCGCTCACGTCGCCATCCCGTACGTCTGGCGCAGCGCCGCCCGCAGCGCCGCCAGCGTCGGCTCCACCACCGGGATCGGGGGTCGCCGACCGCGTACGGCCTCGATCTCCTTGAGGCCCCCGGCGGTAGCCACCGCCACGACCGGGGCCCCGCGCGGCAGCCGTCCCCGGGCGGCGAGCCGGCGCACCGCCGCCAGGCCCGCCGCCGCCGAGGCCTCGACGAAGATCCCCTCCACCGTCCCCAAGGCCTCCTGGGTCTCGAGCAGCTCGCCGTCGTCCAGCACGCAGGCCTCGCCGCCCTCCCGCAGGGCGCGCAGCGCCTGGTAGGTGCTGATCCCGGCGGCGATGGAGAACGCCACGGAGGGGCCTGCGGGCACCTCGGGCACGTGGTCCAGGCCGTCGGCCAGCGCCCGGGCCAGCGGGCCGAAGACCTCGCCTGCCACCAGGCGGGGTTCGGCATCGACCAGGCCCAGTCGGCGCGCCTCCCGGAAGCCCCTGGCCAGGCCCCACAGCCCGTCCCCGTAGCAGACCGGCAGCGCCACGAGGCCAGGCACGGTCCACTCCAGGTCGGCCAGGACCTCGAAGGCGATGGTCTTGTAGCCGTCGATGCCGTAGGGGTTGCTGCCGACCGGGGGATGGTGGAAGTTGCCGGCGGGATACCACCCCAGCGTCTCCACGCCCTGGCGGAGGAGCGCCCAGCGGTCACGGGCGGTGGGCGTGGCCACGAGGCAGGCCCCCAGGCCCAACATCTGCGTCACCAGGGGGGCGGGGGCCCCGGCCGTGGTCAGCACCACGCAGCGCAGCCCGGCGCGCGCCGCGTAGGCGGCCAGCGCCGCCCCGGCGTTGCCCGAAGAGGCGATCGCCACCACGTGCGCCCCCACCTCGCGCGCCCGCGTGACGACCACGGCGGCCAGCCGGTCCTTGAAGGAGCCGGTGGGGTTGCGCGACTCGTCCTTCAGGTAGAGGTGGTCGATGCCCCAGGCGCGGCCCAGGCGCGGCAGGGGGAGGAGGGGGCTGCCGCCCTCGCCGAGCGTGACGGGATCGCCGTGCACGGGCAGCAGCTCCCGGTAGCGCCACATCGTGGCCGGCCCACGGCTGAGGCCATCCCGTGTCCACTGCACGGCGTCGAGGCGGTAGACCGGCGCGACGTTGCTCGGGTGCCCGTCGGCCAGGCAGCGCGGACACCCCGTGAAGAGGTCCACCACGCCGTAGGCGGCACCGCACCGCACGCACTCCAGTCCGACCAGCGCGTCGCCGCGCTCGGCGGGCCCGGCTTCCGTCTGCCCCGGCCGGCGCCGGGCGGTCATGGCTCCACCACCCGCAGGTCCCGGTCGGCCGGGCCCAGCAGGCGCGGACCCGAGGCGGTCACCACCACGGTGTCCTCCACCTGCAGCCCGCCCAGGCCCACCTCGTAGTAGGGCGTCTCCACCTCGAAGACCATGCCGGCCTCGAGCGGCGTCTCCACCCCGTCGGCCAGGAGCGGCGGCTCGTAGACCTCCAGCCCGATGCCGTGCCCGACGTGGTGGCGGCGGTAGTGGGGCAGCCCGGCGCGCTGCGTCGCCGCGACCGCCGCTGCGAAGACTGCGGCGGCGGTGGCGCCGGGCCGGCAGGCGGCCACCGCCGCGTCCTGGCCGGCCAGGATCGCCCGGTAGGCCGCGCGCACCGCCGCCGCCGGCTCGCCGTAGCTGGCGGTGCGCGCGATGTCGGCGCAGTAGCCGTCCACGACGGCACCGACGTCGAACCGGATCAGGTCCCCGCGCCGTAGCGGACGGTCGCCGGGCACCGCGTTGGGGTAGGCGGTGTGGGAGCCGAAAGCCAGCACGGTGAAGAGCGGCCGCGCGCCGGCGGCGAGCACCGCCTGCTCGAAGACCAGCGCGGCCTCGCCCTCGGTCATCCCGTCGGTGCACGCGCCGAGCGTCGCCTCCACGGCGGCCAGGAGCGCCTGCGTGGCCCCCTCCAGCGCGGCCACCTCCCCGGCGGTCTTGACTGCCCGGATCCGGCGGAAGCTGTCGGCGGCGGGCGCCATCCGGAAGCGGTCCGGCGCGCGGGCGGCGAGGGCGTCCCAGCCGCCGTGGGTCAGGCCGCCCTCGTCGACGCCCACCGGTCCGTCGAGGAGGTCCAGGCGGCGCAGCGCCTCCACCAGGGCGTCGAGCGCCGTGGCCAGCGGTGGCGTCTCGCAGGCCCAGCGGACGAGGACGCGGTCGGCCCCATCGGCCGCTCCCGCCCCTGCCTCGATGAAGAAGCGGCCGTAGGGGATGAGGTCGCCGCGGGGCGGGAACTGGGCGGCCATGTCCACCTCGGCCAGGGGTGCCACGACGAGCGGGGCGTCCAGGCGGTCGCGCCGCGCCACGGCGTAGACCTGTGTCGTGCGCAGCAGCGGCTGGGTGAAGCTGCGGAAGCCGCTCAGGTAGCGGACGTTCTCGGCCGTGGTGGCCACGAGCCCCTCCCAGCCCTGCTCCGCCAGCACGGCGGCCGCGCGCGCGGCGTTCATGGGCGCGTGCTCCTCCGCGGTGCCCCGTCGATGCCGGCCGGGGATGTCCCGCCGCTCATCCGGCGAACTCCGGCATGACCTCGCGGGCGAACAGGCGCATGCTCTCCAGGAACTCCTCCACCGTGTTGGCGGTGAAGAGCAACCCGGCCAGGTGCGTCACCCCGGCCTCCTGGTAGGCGCGCACCTGGCGGCGGATCTCCGCAGGGGAGCCCAGCAGGTTGCGCTGCGCGAAGGAGTCGACCGGCTGTCCCCGCAGGGTGGAGCGCTGCAGCGAGAGGAGGTGGCGGTAGAGCTGGGAGCGCAGGAACCGCTCCGTCGCCTCCTCCCGGGTGCGGCCGATGGAGACGGCGAACTGCGGCGCCACGTCCAGGTGGGCGAGGTCGCGCCCCACCGCGCGGGCGTGCGCCCGGATCTGCTCCAGGCCATAGCGGATCTCCTCGGGGGTGAGGACGGCGGGGAGCCACCCGTCGGCCAGCTCCGCCACCCGCCGCCACCCCTCCGGGGCGTTGCCGCCGATGTAGATGGGCAGGTGTGCCTGGGACGGCTTGGGGTACAGCTCGACGTCGACGAACTGGTAGTAGCGTCCGTGGAAGGTGGCGCGGCGCTCGCCGAAGAGCACCCGCAGCGCCTGGATCCCCTCGCTGAGCATCTCGCCGCGCCGGGCCCGCCGCAGCTCCGGGTGGACGGCCTCGAACTCCTCGCGGTAGGCGCCCACCCCCACCCCGAGCAACACCCGTCCCCCGCTGAAGTGGTCGAGGGTGGCCACCTGCTTGGCCAGGAGCACCGGCGAGCGCAGGGGCAGGACGATGACCCCGGTCATCAGCCGGATGGTCGAGGTCACCGGGGCCAGCGCGGCGTAGGTGACGAGCGGCTCGTAGAAGTTGGGCGGGGTGGGGAACTCGGCGCGGACGTAGCGCTGCGTGGTCAGGTGGTCGTTGCCCATGACGGCGAAGTAGCCGAGCGCCTCCGCCTCCTGGGCGATGCGCACGACGTCGCGGGGGGAGGCGAAGGGAACGGGGTACATCATCCCCTCGGTGCAGGTGGGCAGGCCGACGCCGAACCTCACGGCCGTCCCGGCGCTGCCGCGCCCCGCGCCCCGGCGGCCGGCCGCGTCACGCTGCGCACCGCCGGCAAGACCTCCGCCGCCAGCCGGTCGAGCAGATCCTCCAGGGTGGTCCCGGGCGCCGGTACGGGACGGACGATGAGCTGGGTCGCCCCCGTCTCCACCAGCGCGCGCAGGCGGGCGGCCACCTCGGCCGCGGTCCCGGCCACGGCCAGGTGGTCGAGGTAGGGCTCGGGCAGGAGCCGCCCCGCCTCGGGGATGCGCTCGTAGCGCCGCTCCGCGAGCACCTCCAGCACGGCCGGGGGCAGCGGCGGCAGGTCGAGCGGCTCCAGGTAGTCCAGGTTGGGGTAGCTGATCCACAGCGGCAGGGCGACCGCCGGGCGGACCGCCTCGCGGGCGGTGCGGGGATCGTCGGCCACACAGACGTCCACGCGGGCGGCCAGGTCGAGCGCCTCCGGCGGGCGGCCGGCGGCCCGCGCGCCCTCGGCCACGCGCTCCAGCGCGAAGCGCAGCCCCGGCGGGGAGGCGTAGGGGGCGATGATGATGCCGTCCGCCACCGCGCCCGCCGCCCGCAGCATGCGGCGGGCGCGGGCGGCCACGTAGATCGGCAGGTCCCCCCGGGCGGGGAAGAAGAGGCGGGCGCCGTGCACGCGCACGACCCGCCCGTGCAGTTCGGCGGTTTCCCCGCGCAGGAGGGCGCGGATGACCTGCACCGCCTCCCTGAGCGCTGTCGGGGGTGCGCGCCGGGTCACCCCCATCGCGGGGAAGCCGCTGCCGCCCGCTCCCAGCCCCAGGACGGCCCGTCCCCCGCTCACCTCGTCGAGGGAGGCGATGGCCATGGCCAGGAGCGCCGGGTGGCGGGCGTAGGGCTCGGTCACGCCGGTCCCCAGGCGGAGGCGCGTGGAGGCGTGCGCGGCCACCGTCAGGCCGACGAACGGGTCGCGGTAGAACTTCTCGTCGGCGTACCAGAAGAAGTCGAAGCCCAGAGCCTCGCAGTGCCGGACGATCTCGCGCAGATGTTCCGGCGGGTGCTCGCCGAGGATGAGCACACCCAGGCGGGGCATGGGGTCAGGGGCCGCCCTCATCGCCAAAGCGCGGGCCTCGGGATCGGGGGGCCGGGCGTCCGCCCCCGTTGATGTAAGACGTTTGACAACTTCCAGCACTTTCCCACCGTTCGCGTGGGCCGCCTGCCACTCCTGCTTCTCCGCGCCGGATAGGTGCCGGTAGGGTCGCCTGTCCTGCAGGGGCGGTGCCGGAGAGGAATGGCGGCGCGCCGCCACGTGGCACTCATCCGGGAGGCCGTGCTGGCCCACCTGGCGGCACGGCAGGGCGTCAGAGCATCCGGCCTTCCGGGAGAGCGCTGATTCGCTGATGGGAGGAGGAGCCTGGCAGCAGACGCAGAAATAATCAAGTACGCATGATGCATGATATTCAACCTTTCATCCCTAGCCGGCCGTGAAGGTCTCCGGGGCAGGGTGGGACGGCGGGGGATCCGGGCCGGGTCGGGTCCGCAGGGTCAAGGACGGCCTGCGAGGGGTCCACGCCATTCTGCCGACCCCCTTCCTCGACGACTGGAGCCTGGACCTCGCCGGCTTTGCCCGGAACGTCGAGGCCGTCCTGGCCCGGGGGGTCCAGGGCGTGCTGGTGGGCGGGGGCTACGGGGAATTTCCTTCCCTCTCCACCCAGGAGCGCCGGGACCTCATCCGGGAAGCGGTCCGCGTGGTGGCCGGTCGGGTACCCGTTATCGCCTGCACCGCCCACAGCTCCACGCTCGAGGCGCTCGAGCTCACTCGCGCCGCCGAGGAGGCCGGGGCCGACGCGGCCATGCTGACCCCGCCGTACGTCACGGAAGTCAGGGAGGCCGATGTGGAGCGCCACTTCGCCTTCATCGCCTCCCGCGCCGCCATTCCCCTGGTCCTCTACAACACGCTCAGCACGGGCGTGGTCCTCTCGCCGGCCCTCATCGCGCGGCTGGCCGACATCCCGACGGTGGTGGGGATCAAGCAGGGCGTCCTGGACGCCTCCGAGATGGCGGCCGTCGTCGAGGCGGTGGGGGAGCGGCTCACGGTCCTGTGCGGGTCGGACACCGTCATGGTGGCGGGGCTGGCCGTGGGCATGGGAGGCGTGACGTCGACGAACGCCAGCGTCTTTCCCGACCTCATCGTGGCGGCCTACCGGGCGGCGAGGCGGGGGGACTGGGAGGAGGCACGCCGTCTCCACGATCGGTGGGCACCGTTCCGCGCCTTCGCCCGCCGGGTGGGTCAGCCGGCGGCGGTGAAGGCTGCCATGGATTTGACGGGGCTGGCGGGGGGTGCGTGCCGCCCGCCGCTGCAGGCGCTGCAGGCGGCCGAGCGCGAGGAGCTGCGGGCGGTGCTGGAGGGCATCGGCGTGGTCGGGGTGACGATGGGGGGAGGGGGGAGCAGATGAGCGGGGAACTGGCCGGCTGGGTGGTGGCCGTCCTGGGCGGCGACCGCCGAATGCTCGAGCACATGCGCCAGGCCCGCGCCGCCGGGGCGACCGTCCAGCACTACGGGGCGGCCCCCGGCGCGGAAGAGGCGGCCGGCGCCCCGGAGGCGCCGTCCCTCGCCGAGGCGGTGCGCGGGGCACGGCTCATCTCCTGCCCCATCCCCGGGCTCGGGACCGACCACAGCCTCTACGCCCCCTTCGCCCGCGAGAAGCTCTTCCTCACCACCGAGGTCCTGCGCGGGGCGGCGCCGGGGGCGCTGATGTTCATGGGGCGGGTAAGCCCGCAGATCGCCGCCTGGGCGGAAGGCACCCCGGTCACGCCTATCGGGTACGGGGACGACGACCCGCTGGCCATCATGCACGCAGTGCCCACGGCCGAAGGGGCACTGAAGGAGGCCATCACCCACACCGAGGAGACGATCCTCGGCCTGCCCACGCTGTGCATCGGTATGGGCCGCGTGGGGATGAGCGTTGCCCGGGCCTTCCGCGCGCTGGAGGCCCGGGTCACGCTGGCCGCGCGCAACCCCTCACAGCTGGCCCGGGCCTGGGCCATGGGCCTGGCGACGGTCCACCTGCAGGAGCTGCCGCAGGTCATCGAGCGCTTTCCCCTGATCGTCAGCTCCGCCTCGGGGCTCGTCCTGACGCGCGACCTGCTGGCCCGGACCCGTCCCGACGTCGTGATCATCGACCTCTGCTCTCCGCCGGGGAGCGTGGACTTTGCCGCCGCCGCCGACCTGGGCCGCAAGGTGGTCTGGGCCCGCGGGCAGGCCGGCACCGCCCCCCGGACGTCCGGCTACAACGAGTGGCAGGTGATCATGCGCCTGCTGCGCGAGCGCGTCCCGGACCTGCGCCGGAGCTGAGGCATGGCAACCCTCCCCCAGCCCCGGGCGGAGCCGGCGGCGGTGGCCGCGCCGGCCGTCCTGGAGGCGCGCGGCGTCTACAAGATCTTCGTCTCCGGCCGGCCGCGGCGGGCCATCACGGCGCTGCGCGACATCAGCCTGGAGGTCCGGGCGGGGGAGTTCCTGGCGCTCATCGGGCCGTCGGGGTGCGGCAAGTCCACGCTGCTCAACATGTTCGCCGGGCTGGTCACCCCCACCGACGGGCTCGTCCTGCACGACGGCCGGCCGGTCCGCGGGGTGAACACCCGGGTGGGCTACGTCACCCAGGACGACAACCTCCTCCCCTGGCGCACGGCGCTGGCCAACGTGGAGATCGCCCTGGAGCTCAAAGGGGTGCCGCCGGCCGAGCGCCGCGCCCGCGCCGTGGCCGGACTGGCGCGCGTCGGGCTGCGCGGCTTCGAGCACCACTACCCCCACGAGCTGTCGGGGGGGATGCGCAAGCGGGTCTCCATCGTGCGGACCATCGTCGACGAGAGCGTGAACGTCGTGCTGATGGACGAGCCCTTCGGCCCGCTGGACGCGCAGACGCGCCTGGTGCTGCAGGACGAGCTGCTGCAGCTCTGGCAGGGGAGCGGGCGCACGGTCGTCTTCGTCACCCATGACCTCGTCGAGGCCATCGCGCTGGCCGACCGGATCGCCATCTTCACGCGGGCTCCCGGGACGATCAAGGCCGTCCGCCCGGTCCCGATCCCGCGCCCGCGCGACGTCTTCCACATCCACGAAGCTCCCGGGTTCGCGACGATCTACGACGCCATCTGGGAGGACCTGCGGGAGGAGATCACGGGACGCCGGCCCAGAGGCGGGGATGGCTGAGGGCGTCCTGCACCCGGGGTGGGAGCGCGCCATGCCCCGTGAGGCGGTCCTGGCCCAGGAGGAGGTGCACCGGGTCGCGCGCGGGGAGCAGCGGGAGACGCTCCTCGTCCTCCTCTGGCAGGCCGGCCTGCTCGCGGCGCTGCTGCTGGGGTGGGGGCTGGCCTCGGGGCGGGTCCTGGACCGCCTCTTCCTCAGCGACCCCCTGGCCGTGGGGAGGGCCTTCTGGCGGGTGCTCCTGGACGGCACGCTGTGGTTCCACCTGCGCTTCACCCTGCTCGAGACGCTCCTCGGCTACGTGGGCGGGGCGGCCGCGGGCCTCGGGGCCGCCGGCCTGGTCGTGCTGGTCCCGGGACTGGAGCCCCTCCTCCGCCCCTTCGTGGTGGTGGCCTACGCGGTGCCGAAGGTGGCCCTGGCGCCGCTGATGATCCTCTGGTTCGGCATCGGCGTCCTGCCGAAGGTCCTGCTGGCCGGGACCTTCGTCGCCTTCCTGGTCTTCCTCAACACGCTGGCGGGGGCCGCGGGGGTCAGCCCCGACCTGGTGGCCGTAGTGCGGGTGATGGGGGCGTCGCGGCTCGCCGTCCTCCGCCGGGTCGTCCTGCCGGCCGCGACCCCGTTCGTGCTGGCCGCACTGCGACTGGCCATCCCCGCCGCACTCATCGGCGCCATCGTCGGGGAGTTCATCAGCAGCAACCGCGGGGTGGGCTACCTGATCAACGCGGCGAGCTCACGCTACCGGACGGCCGAGGTCTTCGCCGGCATCTTCGGGCTCCTGCTGGTGGTCCTGGCCATGAACGCCGCGGTCTCGGCCCTGGAGCGCCGCGCCCTGCGCTGGGTCCCGCGGGGCCGGGACCCCCTGGGGGTGCGGTGATGGCCATCCTCACCACGCTGGCCGAGGTGCTGGCGCCACAGCGCTGCGCCCTCCTCGTCATCGACGTCCAGCGCGACTTCGTCCACCCGGACGGGTGGAGCGCGCGGCGCGACCCCCGGGCGGCGGCCCTGCGCGACGTCGTGCCGGTGATCAACGCGCTGGTGCGGGGTGCCCGGCGCGCCGCCGTGCCCGTGGTCTACGTGACGATGGAGCACGGTCCGGAGGTGGACGCGCCCAACTACCGGGCCCGCTACGCGCGCCGGGACATGACCGACGAGATCCTCTGCGCCCGGGGGAGCTGGGGCGCCGCCCTGGACGACACCCTGCTGCCTCCCGAGCCCGGAGACCTGCGCGTGGTCCGCCACACCTACGACGCCTTTGCCCGCACGTCCCTCCACGACCTCCTGCAGGCGCGCGGCGTGGAGACCGTGGTCGGCACGGGCGTGGTGACCGACCTGTGCGTGCGCACGACGCTCGAGCACGCCTTCGCCCTCGGGTACTACGTCGTGGCGGTGGCGGACGCCACCGCCGCCGTGCCTCCCGAGGCCGCGCGGGCGGCGCTCGACCACCTGGCCCGGTTCGTCGGCGAGGTGGTGCCCGCGGCGACCGTGCTGGAGCTGTGGAGCCGGGAGGCCTAGGCGTGGACCCCCGCCACCCCCCGGCGGTGCCGCTGGCCGAGTACCGCAGCCGCGTGGAGGCGCTGCGGGCGCGGCTGGCCGCGATGGGTGTGGAGACGCTGCTGGTCTTCAGCCCGGAGAACGTCTGCTACCTCACCGGCTACGAGACCATCGGCTACGCCTCGTTCCAGGCGCTGGTGGTGCGGCCCGAGGCCCTCCTCCTGTTCGTCCGAGAGATGGAGCGCACGGTGGCGGAGACGACCACTTGGCTCGACGACTTCGCCACCTACGCGGACACCGACGACCCGGCAGCCGCCCTCCTGGCCCTGCTCGAGCGGCGGGGCTGGCGGCACGGCCGGGTGGCCATCGAGCTGGCCGCGTGGTTCGCGACGCCGGTGCTCGTAGACCGGCTGCGGGCCGGCCTGGACGAGCCGGTGGACGGCAGCGGGCTGGTGGAGGAGGGGCGCCGCGTCAAGTCGCCGGCCGAAGTGAGCCTGATCCGCCAGGCCTGTCGCATCACCGAAGCCGGCATGGCAGCGGCCCTGGAGGCGGTACGGCCCGGCGTCACGGAGCAGGCGGTGGCGAAGGCCGCCTACGGGGCGATGATGGACGCCGGCAGCGATTTCCTCGCGGGCGACCCCATCGTCACCTCGGGGTGGCGCTCGGGCGTGGCCCACACCACCTTCGGCGGCCGCACCCTCGAGCCCGGCGACACCGTGCTCCTCGAGCTGGGCGGCTGCCGGCGGCGGTACTTCGGCCCCCTCATGCGCAGCGCCGCGCTCCCGCCGGTGCGCCCGGAGGTCCGCCGGATGGCCCGCGTCCTCCGGGAGGCGCTCGAGGCGGCGGTCGATGCGATCCGCCCGGGCGTGACCTGCGGAGAGGTCGACCGGGCCTGCCGGGCGGTCCTCGCCGACGCCGGCTATGCCGACCTCTTCCGCAAGCGCACCGGGTACTCCGTGGGGGTGGCCTTTGCGCCGGACTGGGGGGAGGGGCACATCCTCTCCCTGCGCCCCCAGGACCCCACGCCGCTCGAGCCCGGCATGGTCTTCCACATCCCTCCGGCGCTGCGCGTCCCGGGGGAGTTCGGGCTGGGGTTCAGCGAGACCGTGCTCGTGACCGCCGAGGGGGCGGAAGTCCTCACCGCCTTCCCCCGGGAGCTCTACGTGCCGTGATGCGCCCGCTGGCCGCGGTTGCCGCCACCACCGTCTCCGCCACGGGCGCGGTCGAGGACGAGGTGCGCCGCCTGCGACGGTCGGGGCGGCAGGTGCTCAGCTTTGCCGAGGGGGAGCCCGACATCGTGACCCCGCCGGGGATCCGTCGGGCGGCGGTGCGGGCGCTGGACGACGGGGCGACCCGCTACACCGATCCGGCGGGGACGCTGGAACTGCGGGAGGCGATCGCCGCCCACCTGGTCCGGCGCGGCTGGGGGACGTACGCGGCCGACCAGGTCGTCGTCACCGCGGGGGCCAAGGCGGCCATCTACACGGCGCTCGCGGTCCTCTGCGACCCCGGCGACGAGGTCATCATCCCCACGCCCTGCTGGGTCTCCTTCCCCGAACAGGTGCGCCTCCTGCGCGCCCGCCCGGTCCTCGTGCCCACCGACCGGCGTTTCCAGCCGGATGAGGCGGCGATCGCCGACGCGATCACTCCCCGGACCAAAGCCCTCATCCTCAACACGCCGCACAACCCCACCGGCGCCGTCTACCCGCCGGCGCAGGTCGACAGGCTCGTACGCCTGTGCGCCGCCCGCGGCGTCTACACTCTCCTGGATGCGGTCTACGCCTACTTCACCTACCCGGAGCCGCAGGCCCCGCCGACGCTGGAGCCGCGCGAGGCCGTCCTGCTGGTGGACTCCTTCTCCAAGACCTACGCCATGACGGGGTGGCGCCTGGGCTATGCGGCCGGCCCCCGGCGGGTCATTCAGGCCATGGCGGCCTACCAGAGCCACAGTGCGGGCAACCCCAACGCCCCGGCGCAGGCTGCAGGGATGTGGGCGCTGGCCCACGGCGACGACGGCGGCGCCCTGCGGGCCGCCTACCGTCGGCGCCGCGACCTCATCGTCGCCGGCTTGCAGCGCCTGCCCGGCATCGTCTGCCCGCTCCCCGACGGAGCCTTCTACGTCTTCCCGGACGTCCAGGGCGTGTACCCTCGCCTGCCGGCGGGCTACCCGCGGAGTGCCGCCGGCGTGGCGCGGTGGTGGCTGGAGGAGGCCGGGGTGGCCACGGTGCCCGGAGAGGCCTTCGCCTGGCCGGGCCACGTGCGCTTCTGCTACAGCCCGCCGGAGGCGGTAATCGAGGAGGCCCTGGTCCGGCTGGCCGACCTCATGGACCGCCGCCCCATCGGGACCAGCGGCGGAAAGGGGGCGTGAGGAGATCGTGCGCGACGACGTGACCGTTCGTTACCGCACGGCGACCGAGCACGCGTTCATCACCCTGAAGCGGTGGATCACCGCCGGCGTGCTGGCGCCCGGGGCCAGCATCGACCAGGCGGAGTTGAGCCAGCGGCTGGGGATGAGCCGGGTGCCGGTGCGCACGGCGCTGGAACGCCTCGCCAGTGAGGGACTCGTGGCGCTGACGCCGCGCCGAGGCGCCGTGGTGATGCCGCTCTCCCTGCAGGAGATGTCCGACCTGTACGTCGTGCGCCACCACCTGGAGGGCCTGGCCACGGAGCTGGCGGCAGACCGGCTCACCGACGCGGACGTCGAGGCGCTGGCGCAGATCCTCGCCCAGACCGAGGAGGAGGTGCGGCGGGGCGACCTGGAGGCCTTCCTCGCCAGCAACCGGGCGTTCCACATGCGCATCTACGCCGCCAGCGGGAACGCCGTGCTGACCCGCGTCATCGGCGGGCTCTGGGACCTCAGCGAGCGCTACCGCCGGGCCTACCTGCAGCTCCCCGCGCGCGCGGAGGAGTCGACCGCCGAGCACCGCCACATCTTCGACCTGCTGCGGGCGCGCCGCGGGGCGGAGGCGGCCGCCTTCATGCGGGAGCACAACGCCAAGACCATGCGGGTGCTGGCCGAGTACTACGGGCGGGAGGGCGCCGGGGGATGAGGGTGCCGCCGCACGAGGCCGCACTGGCCGCGCGCGTCCTGTCGCGGCAGCAGGCCGGCGAGCGCCTGCGTCGGGCGGGGCTGCTGGCCGGACGGACACTGCTCGTGGCAGCGGTGCTGGGGGCCTGGAGCGCCGCCTCGGGGACGGTGGTGGACGCCCAGTTCGTCAGCGACCCGGTGTCGGTCGCCCGCGCCCTGGCCGCGCTGGCGGCGTCCGGTCGGCTGTGGCCGAACCTGGGCCAGACGGTCGCCGAGGTCCTCATCGGCTACCTCCTCGGGGGGGCGCTCGGCGTGGCGGTGGCCCTCCTGGTGGGGGTCGTCCCCACGGCGCAGCGGGTCCTGCGCCCGTTCCTCCTGGCGTTCTACGCCATCCCGAAGATCGCGCTGGCCCCGCTCATCATCATGTGGTTCGGGCTCGGCCTCGCCCCCAAGGTGCTGCTGGCGGCGATCTTCGTCTTCTTCGTGGTCTTCATGAACGTCGTCACCGGGATCTTCAGCGTGAGCCCCCACCTGGTGACGACGGTGCGCGTCATGGGCGCCTCGCGGGCGACGCTGCTCTGGAAGGTGACCCTGCCGAGCGCGGTCCCCTACCTGACCTCGGGCCTGCGCATCGGCATCCCGGAGGCGATGATCGGCGCGGTGATCGGAGAGTTCATGGCGGCCACGCGCGGGCTGGGCTACCTGGTCAACGCCGCGGCCGCGCAGTTCAACACGACGGTGACGCTGGCGGCCATCGCCGCCCTCGTCGGCGTCGTTGTCCTCATGGACGGGATCCTCACCCTGGCGGAAGCGCGGCTGCTCCGGTGGCGCCCCCGGGCGGCGCTGGCCGGCCGGGCCTGACGGTCGCGGAGACGGTGTGGAGGAGGTGGCAGGCATGGAGAGGACGTGGAAGAGGTCGGTCGGGCTGGCCCTGGTGGCCGCACTGGTGCTGGCGTCCCTCAGCGTGCTCCCGACGGCGGCCGCGCCGACGCGGGTGCGGCAGGCCGGGTTCAAGGTGGTGGACCTAGCCGTCCCCTTCCTGGCGCAGGCCCGCGGCGCCTTCGCCCGTCACGGGCTGGCCTGGGAGTACGTCGAGATCGACAGCGGGAAGCTCGGCGTCTCGGCGCTGCTCAGCGGCAACGTCCAGTTCGTCGACCTGGCCCTGGACGACGTCGTGGCCCTGCAGCGGGAGGGACGCGACCCGATCCTCGTCTACTCCATGGTCAACGCCCTGACTATGGACCTGGTCGTCCGGAACGACGTGCTGGCGCGCCTCGGCGTCACGCCCCGCTCCCCGCTGGAGGCCCGCGTGAAGGCCCTGCGCGGGCTCACCTTCGGCATCACCCGGCCGGGGGCGGTGACGCAGCTCTTCCCCCAGTACCTGCTCCGCAAGGCGGGCTACGACCCGGAGAAGGACGCCACCTTCGTCCAGGTCGGCCCCGGCCAGGCGCTGGTGGCGGCGATGAAGAGCCGCCGCATCGACGCCTTCATGCTCTCGGCCCCGGCGCCCTACCTGCTCGAGCGGGACGGGGTGGGGACGGTTCTCATCAAGAACTCCGCCGGTGACGGGCCGCCGGAGTTCGCCGATTTCGCCTTCGAGTCGATCGCCGTCCTCAGGGGGTGGGCGGAGCGCCACCCCGCCGTCGTCACCGGCTACATCCGCGCCCTCAACGAGACCTACACGTGGATGGTGGCCAACCGCGGCGCCGCGCTGCGGGCCCTCCGGCCCTTCTTCCCCGACACCGACGAGGCCACGCTGCGGCTCTCCTTCGAAGCGCTCATCCCGCCCATCAAGCCGGGTGGGCGGCTCTCGGAGCGGGCCATCCGCAACCAGGCGCAGGTGCTGGTGGCGATCGGCGCGCTGGACGCCATGCCGGCCACGCGGGAAGGGGTGCTGTGGACCAACCGCTACCACCGGTAGTCGACCTGCAGGGGGCGGTGCGGGAGGTCATCGGCCGCCGCCGGGGGGAGTTCGTGCGCTGGCTCAGCGAGGTGGTGGCCGTCCCCAGCGTGAACCCGCGCTACCCGGGCGGGACGGGTGAAGGCGCGGTCCAGGCGCGCCTGGCCGCGCTCCTGGCCGCGGAGGGGATCGTGGCGACGTTGCGGCCGGTCGACCGCGAGGCCACGGCCCGCTTCGCCCCGGAGGTGCCACTCAGCGACTCCTACGAGGGGCGGCCGAACCTGCTCGCCTACCTGGGCCCACCGCGTGACCTCCTCCTCCTCACCAGCCACAGCGACGTCGCCGGGGTGGCCCCCGACGAGGGGTGGGGCCACGACCCGTTCACGCCGCGTCTCGCGGGCGGGGCGCTGGCCGGTCGGGGCGCCGTGGACGCCAAGGGCTCGCTGGTGGCGATGGCAGCAGCGCTGACCACGGTCCACGCCCTGGCGGTCCCCCTGCAGCGTGGCGTCCTCTTTGCCAGCGTCGTCGACGAGGAGGCAGGGGGCGGGGGGATCCTCGGGCTGCTCGCCGACGGCCTGCGTCCGGCCGCGGCCGTCGTGGGCGAACCCACCGACCTGCGGGTCTGCCCGGCCACGCGCGGCCACTGGCTGGTGCGCCTCACCGTCCCTGGCCGGCCGGCCCACCCGGGGCTGGCGCACGAGGGCGTGAATCCGGTCGACCCGGCCTACCGCCTGGTCCAGGCGGTGCGGGAGGCGGCCCGCCAGCTCGACCGCACGCGCCCGCATCCCCTCTGGGCGCACCAGCCGGTGCAGCACGTCTGCAACCTGGCCACCTTCGAGGCGGGCCGCTGGGGGCAGAGCGCGGCCGTGCCGGCCGAGGCGCGGCTCGAGGTGATGGTGGGGAGCGTCGGGGCGGAGTCCCTGGACGAGGTGCGGGCGGTGGTCGACCGGGCGCTGGAGAAGGCCGTCCGCGACGACCCGTGGCTGGCCGCCCACCCGCCCCGGGTGGAGTGGACCGCCCGGCGCAACCGCGGCGCGGAGACGCCGCCCGAGGCACCGGTGGTGGCGTTGCTGCGGTGGGCGGTGAGGAGGGCCACCGGGCGGCCGGCGCGGGTGGCAGGCCTCAGCGCCGTGACCGACATGCGCCACCTGGTGTGGTCGGGAGGTGTGCCCACCGTGAACGTGGGTCCGGGGGACATGCGCGTCGCCCACACGGCGGCCGAGGCGCTCCCGCTCCAGGCCTTCCTGGCGGCAGTGGAGGTCTACACGCTGGCCATCCTGGGGTGGGGCGGCGGCCTGCCGGTGGGCTCCGGAGAGGAGGGAGTGATGTGAGGAGGGCAGCAGGGGTGGCAATGCTGGTCCTGGCGGTGCTGCTGGCGGGGACCGTGGTCCCCTCGCACGGGCAGGCCCCGATCAAGCTGCGGCAGACCGGGTTCCGGGTGCTGTACATGGCCCCGGTCTACCTGGGCATCGAGCGGGGGTTCTTCCGGGAAGAAGGGATCGACCTCGAGTACGTGGAGATCCAGAGCGGCGTGCTGGGGCCGGCCTCGCTGGTGGGCGGCCAGGCCCACTTCTCGGACATCGACCCGCTGCAGACCGCCGAGCTGCGCACCCAGGGGTACGCCCTGCTCATGATCTACAACCTGGTGAACCGCGTGACGCTGGACTTCATCCTGCGCAATGAGGTGGCCGACCGGCTGCGGGTGACCCGCCAGACGCCGCTCCCGGAGCGCTTCCGGGCCCTGCGCGGTCTCAACATCGGCATCACCCGCCCGGGGGCACCCACCGACATCTTCCCCCGCTACTTCCTGCGGCGGGCCGGGCTCGACCCCGACCGCGACGCCAACCTGGTGCAGGTGGGCGGGGTGCCGGCGCTGGCGGCGGCCTTCCGGGCCGGCCGGATCGACGGGTTCATGCTCTCGCCTCCGCTCCCGCAGCAACTGGAGCAGGAGGGGCTGGGCCGGATCATCATCAAGAACACCGCCGGTGACGTCCCCGAGCTGAGCAACCTCACCTACGTCGCCCACGTGGTGACGAAGGCCTTCGCGCGGAACAACCCGCGGCTGGTACGCGCCTACGTGCGCGGGCTCCAACGCGCCAACGCCTGGATGCGGCAGCGCCCCGACGACGCGCTGCGCCTCCTCCAGCAGAAGTACTTCGCCGATACCTCGCTCGAGGTGTTGCGCCTCTCCTGGGACGCGCTGCTGCCGGCGATCAGCCGCGACGGGCGCTTCACCGAAGCGGGCATCAAGGCCTACCTGAACGTCTTCGAGACGATCGGGCAGACCTTCCGCATCGACACCAGCGAGGGCGACCTGTGGACCAACGAGTTCCTCAGCGGACGCTGACCGCCCCCGAGGAGGACGGCGGGCGGGCGGGCGGGATGGGGCCCGGGGCGGCGCCCCGCGCGCCCGGGGAGACGGCGGTGCAGGCGGCGATCGAGCTGCGGGACGTCTACCGGCTCTTCACGCTGCCCCGCGGCCGCGGCATCGACGTCTTCGTGGCCCTGGAGGGGGTCTCCCTCCGCGTGGCCGAGGGGGAGTTCGTCTCCATCGTGGGCCCCAGCGGCTGCGGCAAGTCGACCATCCTCAACCTGATCGCGGGCCTCCTCGCCCCCACCGCGGGTCAGGTGGTCGTCTTCGGGCGCCCCGTGCGCGGCCTCAACCGGGCGGTGGGGTACGTGACCCAGGACGACAACCTCCTCCCCTGGCGCACGACGCTGGCCAACGTGGCGATGCCCCTGGAGTTCCGCGGCGTGCCGGCGGACCGTCGCCGCGCCCGGGCCGCGGCGCTCATCGCCCAGGTGGGCCTGCAGGGGTTCGAGCACCACTACCCGCACGAGCTCTCGGGTGGGATGCGCAAGCGCGCCTCTATCGCCCGCACGCTGGCCTACGATCCGGTGGCCCTGCTGATGGACGAGCCGTTCGGGCCGCTCGACGCCCAAACCCGGGTGATCCTCCAGGATCAGCTGTTGCGGATGTGGGAGGGGTCGGGGCGGACGGTGGTCTTCGTCACGCACGACCTGGTCGAGGCCGTGGCGCTGAGCGACCGGGTCATCGTCATGACCCGCGCGCCAGGCCGCTTCAAGCGGGAGGTCGTCGTCGACATCCCCCGGCCGCGGGACGTCTTCCACATCCACGCCCACCCGCGCTTCCCCCTGCTCTACGAGGCCATCTGGCAGGAGCTGCAGGAGGAGCTGGGGCGGGACGGGCTGGGGCCAGGACCGGGGGGCTGAGGCCCGAGGGAAGGAGGGAGGAGCGATGGCGGTCGCCGAGACCGCACGACGGGCGGAGGTGGTGCAGGAGCTCAAGGCGGCGGTGGCGGCGCGGGAGCGGGAGCGCCGGCGGCGGGAACGCGGCGTCATCCTGGCCGGCCGGGTCCTGATCGTCCTCGGGCTGCTGGCGAGCTGGGAGGCGCTCTCCGGCCGGGTGCTGGATCCGTTCTTCGTCAGCAGCCCCTCCCGCATCACCCGCGCCTTCGTCGACCTGCTGCTGCACCACGAGCTCCTCGTCCACGCCCAGTACACGACCATCGAGACGCTCGCCGGGTTCGCCATCGGGTCCGCTGGCGGGATCGTGCTGGCCTTCCTGCTCACCTCGCTGGGCCGGCTCTACGAGATGACCGAGCCCATCCTGGTGGCGCTCTACGGGATCCCGCGCACCGCGCTCGCTCCCCTGTTCATCATGTGGTTCGGCATCGGGATCACCAGCAAGATCGTCATCGCCGCCCTCTTCGTCTTCTTCGTCGTGTTCATGAACACGGTGGCGGGCATCCGCAGCACCAGCCCCCAGATGGTGGACCTGGTCCGGCTGATGGGCGCCGGCGGCGGCGACGTCCTGCTGAAGGTCGTCCTCCCCTCCGCCCTGCCCTACATCCTCACGGCGCTGCGGATCGTGGTCCCCACGGCCATGATCGGAGCGATCGTGGGGGAGTTCATCTCGGCCCAGCGGGGCCTCGGCTTCCTCATCAGCCGGTCCACGTTCGAGTTCTCGACCCATGCGGCGTTCGCCGGCATCTTCGCCCTGATGGTGGTGGTGGTGCTGATGAACGCGGCGATCGGTGCCGTCGAGCGGCCGCTCATGCGGTGGCGGCCGCAGCAGCGCGCCTCCGGGAACGGCGGGTGACCTGGCCCGCCGGCCCGGGGAGGGCACGTCCGAGGAGGGAGGGACCATGCGGCGAGTGACAGTGTGGGTGCTCGTGGTGCTGGCGGGCGTGGCCCTGGCCGCCCCGGCGGGCGGGCAGGGGCTGACCCGCGTGAAGTTCTCGTACTTCCCCGCCTTCCACACGATGACCGTGATGGTGGCCTCGGGGCTCGACCTCTTCCGCCAGGAGGGGCTCGACGTCGAGATGATCCAGGCCAGCAGCGGGGCCCTGCAGCCCATCCAGCTCATCAGCGGCGAGGTCGACCTGACCACCGTCGGGCTGGAGAACGTCGTCGCCCTGCGGCGCGAGGGCAAGCTGACGACCCACATCTACGTCCTGGTCAAGCGCATGAGCCAGGACTTCGTCGTCCGCAACGAGGCCCTGCGGGCCCGGGGCGTGACGCCCCAGGACCCCATCGAGCGCCGGCTGGCCGCCCTGCGCGGGATGCGCATCGGCTACACGCTGCCCAACGCCCCCACCGACCGCTACGCCCGCTACTACCTGCAGAAGGCCGGGCTGGTGCCGGGCCGGGACGCCGAGATGGTCCAGGTGGGCTCGCCCACCTCGCTCGTGGGGGCGATCCGCCAGGGGCGCATCGACGCCTTCATGCTCACCCCGCCCACGCCCCAGCTCGTCGAGCTGGACGGCATCGGCACCATCCTCATCTACGGGACCCGCGGGGACGTGCGGGAACTGGACAACTACCCCTACACCGGGCTCTCGGTCCGCACGGAATGGGCGCGCCGCAACCGGGACACCCTGGTCCGGTTCGTCCGCGCGCTGCACCGCGCCCGCCAGCTGATCGCCGCCGACCGGGAGCGCTCCCTGCAGGCGCTGCGCCGCTTCTTCCCCCAGATGGAGGAGCGCGCGCTGCGGGCGGGCTACGAGGCCATGGTGCCGGCCCTCTCCGAGGACGGCTCGCTCGACCAGGCCACGGTGAAGCGCTTCCTGGACCTGGGCTTCGAGATCGGCCTGCTCACCGGGACGCGTCCCTCGGACCGGGAGGGCGTGCTGTGGACCAACGAATTCGTCCGGCTGGCCAGGGGCCGCTAGTGGTCCCGCTGGCCAGAGGCCGCGAGGAGGAATGGCGATGGCCGTGACGTTGCCGCCGATCACGCGGACCCCCGTCTTCCCCCGGGAGGAGTTCGAGGCCCGGCTGGAGCGCGTGCGGGCCGCCCTGAGCGAGCGCGGGGAGGACGCCCTGCTGGCTTTCGCGCCCGAGACCCTCTTCTACCTGACCGGCTACCAGACGTTCGCCGGGCGCACCTACGCGGCGCTGCTCGTGCCCTCCCGCGGGGCGCCGGTGCTGGTCCTGCGCTTCCTGGAGTCCTTCCTGGCCGCGCTCTACAGCGAGGTCGCCGAGGTCATGACCTACGACGACCACGAGGACCCCCTGGAGGTGACAGCCGCCGCAGTGCAGGCGCGGGGCTTCGGGCGCGCCCGGGTGGCCTTCGAGGAGGGGGCGCCGGGGCTGAGCGCAGCCGTGCGCCGCCGCCTCGGCCGGCTCCTCGACGGGGTGACGGCCAACGACGGCACCGCCATCGTCGAGCGCCTGCGCCGGGTGAAATCCCCCCGCGAGGTCGACCACATGCGCCGCGCCGCCCGCATGACCGAGGCGGGGATGCGGGCCGGCCTGGAGGCCTGCCGCCCCGGCGCCACGGAGAACGACGTGGCGGCGGCGGCCATGGCCGCCCTGGTGCGGGCCGGGTCCGAGTACTTCCCGTGCGACCCGATCATCACCTCGGGCTACCGCGCCGGCATCCCCCACACCAGCTTCGAGCGCCGCCGCCTCGAGCCGGGCGACACGGTGCTGCTGGAGATGACCGGGGTCTACGGGCGCTACGTCGCGCCGCTGATGCGGGCCGCCGTCCTCGGCGAGCCCTCCCCGACAGTGCGGCGCATGGCCGACCTCTGCCTGGAGGGCCTGCAGCGCGCCATCCGGGCCGTCCGGCCGGGCGCCACCGCCGGCGAGGTGGACGACGCCTGCCGCCGCGTCATGGAGGAGGCGGGCGTCTACCAGCAGTTCCGCAAGCGCACCGGGTACTCCGTGGGCTTCGCCTTCCCGCCCAACTGGAACGAGGGACACCTCATCAGCCTGCGCCGCGACGATCCCACCGTGCTGGAGCCGGGGATGGTCTTCCACATGCCGCCGGCGCTCCGGGACTACGGGGTGAGCTGCGTGGGGTTCAGCGAGACCGTGCTGGTGACCGCGCAGGGGTGCGAGGTGCTGACGCACTTCCCCCGGGAGCTGGCCGTCCGGTGACCGACCCGCGCGCCTGGGTGGAGCGCCACCGGGAAGACCTCCTGGCCTTCCTGCAGGAGATCGTCGAGCGGGAGAGCCCGACGGAGGCGAAGGCGGCGGTCGACGCGCTGGGGCAGGTCTTCCAGGCGGCATACCGGGCCCTGGGGTGCGCGGTGCGCACGGTCCCGCAGGTGCAGTACGGGGACCACGTCGTGGCCGAGACGCCGCCGGTCCCGGGGCCGCGGGTGCTGCTGGTCGGCCACCTGGACACCGTCTACCCCCTGGGGACGGTGGCGCGGCGGCCCTTCACGCTCCGCGACGGGCGGGCCTACGGCCCGGCGGTGATGGACATGAAGGGCGGGCTCGCGGTGATGCTCTTCGCGCTGCGGGCGCTCGCCGCCACCCGGGGCCTGGGCAACGCGCGCGTCGTGCTCAACAGCGACGAGGAGCCGGGCTCCCCCACCTCCCGGGACCGCTGGGCGGCCTGGAGCGCCGACGCCGACTGGGCCTTCGTCCTGGAGCCCGCGCAGCCGGACGGCAGCCTGGTCCTGCGCCGCAAGGGGGTGGGGATCTTCCGGCTGGCGGTGACGGGGCGCGCGGCGCACGCCGGGGCCGAGCCGGAGCGGGGCGCCAACGCCATCCTCGCCCTGGCCCACCACGCGCTGGCGGCTGCGGCCCTGGCCGACCCTGCCGCCGGCACGACGGTGAACGTCGGCGTCGTGCGCGGCGGGACCCTCCCCTACGTCGTGCCGGCCGCTGCGGAAGCCCTGATCGACGTGCGCGTGCCCACCCGCACCGAGGCGGAGCGCGTGCTCGGCGGGCTGCGGGCGCTCGAGGCGGCCGAGCCGGTGGCGGGGACGCGCCTGCAGGTCCACGGCGCCTTCCACCGCCCGCCCATGGAGCCGGTGGAGGGGACCGACGCCCTGGCGGCGCTGGTCGAGTCGTGCGGCCGCGAGGTCGGGCTGGCGGTGCGCTTCACTGCCACCGGCGGGGCCTCCGACGGCAACAACCTGGCCGCCGCCGGCATCCCCACGGTGGACGGCATGGGCCCGGCCGGGGCGGGCGCGCACAGCGAGGAGGAGTGGGCCGACGTGGCCAGCCTGGTCCAGAAGACCCAGCTGCTCGCGCTCGTGCTGGACCGCCTCTGGGCGGGGGCGCTGCCCGGGCGGTCGAGGAGGTGACGATGGTCCGCACGGAGAGCTACGAGACCGACGTCCTGGTGCTGGGGGGCGGCCTGGCCGCCCTGCGCGCGGCGTGGGAGGCGGCGCGCCTGGGGGCGCGCGTGGTCGTCTGCGTCAAGCGCAAGCTCGGTCGCTGCGGCTCGTCGGCCATCACCTCGGGCGGTTACGCCGTGGCCCACCCGGCGATCACCCCCCAGGACTCGTGGGAGCGCCACTACGCCGACACGCTCGTCGGGGGAGCGCTCATCAACGACCGCCGCCTGGCCCGGGTGCTGTGCCAGGAGGCGGGGGAGCGGGTCGAGGACCTGCTGCGGCTGGGCGTGCCCTTCGCCCGCCACAACGGGGCCTACCGCCTCTCCCCCAGCGGCGACCACTCCTCCCCCCGCGTGCTGGTCCCGGTGCACATGCGCGGCACGGACCTGACCCTCCCCTTGCGCCAGGCGGCGCTGGCCGCCGGCGTGCAGCCCCTGGAGGAGACGCGGGCGCTGGCGCTCCTCGTGGACGACGGACGGGTGGCGGGGGCGGTGGGCCTGAACGCCGACCGCGGAGCCCTGGTCGTCGTCCGCGCCGGCGCCACCGTGATGGGTACGGGCGGTGCCGGGCGCCTCTTCACCGTCACCAGCAACCCGGTGGACGTGACGGGGGACGGCTACGCCCTGGCGGCGCGCGCCGGGGTCCCGCTGCGCGACATGGAGATGGTGCAGTTCTACCCCTGGCGGGCCATCCGGCCCTTCAAGGGGTCGCGCGTGCCCATCCAGCCCTCCACCTTCGCCGTGGGCGCGCGCCTGTACAACCGCCGCGGGGAGCGCTTCATGGCGCGCTACGACCCGGAGCGCCTCGAGTCCACCACGCGGGACATCGCCGCCCGCGGGATCTTCGACCAGATCCGGCTCGGCCAGGATGTGGAGGGCGGGGTGATCCTCGACCTCTCCGCGGTGAGCGACGAGGACTTCGTCGCGACGAACCTCAAGGTCATCGAGCGCCTCCAGCCGCGCGGCCTCTCCTTCCGCGAGGTCCGGTTCATCATCGCCCCGGAGGCCCACTTCATCATGGGCGGCATGGTCATCGACGAGGTGGGCCGCACGCCCCTTGACGGCCTCTACGCCTGCGGGGAGGCGGCGGGAGGGATCCACGGGGCCAACCGCCTGAACAGCAACGCCATCCCGGACACGCAGGTCTTCGGTGCGCGCGCCGGCCGCGCCGCCGCCGAGGACGCGCTCGCGCACGGCCCGCGTCGCGTGGACGACGGGGTGCTCCAGGCCTGGGCCCGGCGGGTCGAGGGGCTTGGCGGCGGGCCCGGGCCGCAGCAGGGCACCCTGGCCGGGCTGCGTCAGGAGCTGCAGCAGGTTGTCTCGCTGGCGCTCGGCATCGTCCGGACCGCGGCGGGACTCGAAGCCGGGCTGGCCGCCCTCGACCGCCTCCGCGCGCGGCTGGCCGCCACGCCCGTCGCCACGGCGGGCGAGTTCGAGGAGGTCGTGGAGCTGGAGTGCATGGCCGACGCCGCCGAGCTCATGATGCACGCCGCCCTTCACCGCACGGAGAGCCGGGGCGCGCACTTCCGCGAGGACTGCCCGGAACGGGACGACGCCCGGTGGCTGCGGACGGTGGTGGTGACGCGCGAGCAGGACGGCGCTTGCCGGGTGGTCACCCGGCCCGTCGACCGCGAGGGCGACGAGGCCGCCCTGGGCGGGGCGACCCCCGGGCAGGTGCGGCGCATCGAGGGGGAGTTCGTGGAGTAGGGCGATGAGGGCCGGAGGCGCGGTGTGAGGCGCGTCGACCTGAACGCGGACGTGGGGAGCGGCTACGGGCGCTGGACCCTGGGGGACGAGAGCGCGGTGCTGCCCTACGTCACCTCGGCGAACGTCTCCTGCGGGTTCCACGCCGGCGACCCCCAGCTGATGCGCCGGACGCTCCAGGCGCTGCGGGCGGGCGTGCAGGGGGGGGCGCACGTGGGGCTGCCCGACCTCCTCGGCTACGGGGTGCTGATCGCCGCGCCGGGCGCGGCGGCCTCGTGGCCCGCTTCGGCAACGCCTTCACCATGGACCGGCTGTGGGCCGTGGTCGTCGTGATCGCCGCGCTGGCCCTGCTGGCGGCGCGGCTCGTCGGGGCGGCGCGAGTACGGACGGTGGAGCCCTCCGGCTGATGTCCGGGGCCGTCCAGATGATGTCCCGGGTCTCCGGCCCATGTCCCGGGGGCAGGCGGGCCGGGAAGCGGCGCGGGATGCGGGTCGGGGAGCGGACCGCTGTCCGGGTCCGCTCGGGCTGCCGCGCACGGCTAGTGGCGGTCGTCCAGGTCCACCTGCCGCACCAGCCGGCGGAAGCGCCGCTTCGTCTGCCACCGCCGGTACCAGGCCAGCGGATTCAGGGTGGGTCCGTCCGGCCGGACGGCCCGCCGCCCTCGGCGGGCGCGTGACCACCCGCCCCGTGCCCGCCCCAGCTGCCAGGTGACCGGATCCAGCCGCCCGGTGGCGTACGCCCAGGCGACGCCCGGCCCGGCCAGCGCGAACAGGCCCAGCGGGAAGGGGAAGCCGAAGAAGACCAGCGCGGCCGCCCCCACGGCGATCCAGCGGAACTGCACAGGGAGGACGAAGAAGAGGAGCGCCTGCTCGGAGGGGTGGAGCGCCCCCCAGGCGACGATCGTGCCGGCGAGCGGCAGCCACAGCCCCGCCAGCCCCGCGCCCCGGCCGAGCAGCGCGGCGCCGAGCCACAGGGCCACCGCCGGCGCGGCCGTCACCGACGCGAGGAAGGTCAGGGAGCGGACGCGCCCCCATGACCGCTCCAGGCTGCCGGCGAACATCCAGAAGACGTACAGGCCCACGAGCAGCCAGAGCGGGTGGCCGGCACCGACGAGCGCGTAGGTGAGCACGGTCCACGGGCGGGGCAGGGCCTCCCACGTGCGGAAGACCAGCGCGTCCAGGGGACCGCCGGCGCCGACGAAGGCCAGGAGGAAGGTCGCGGCGTTGGCCAGGAGGATGGCCCAGGTGACGGGAACGCCGCCGGGCAGGGCAGCCAGGAAGGAAGAAGGGCGGGGAGTCATGGTGGGGCGACCGTCACGCCACCCTGGGCCGCAGACGCGGCGCTCCCGCTGCGCCGCCGTCGTGGGCGACCGTCGTCGCCGGGGCCTCCTCCACCAGGTCCACCTTCCGTGCGAGGTCGCTCCCCTCGGCCTGGGAACCCGAAGCGCCTCCAGCGTAGCAGACCTCGCGCGCACCCCGAACCCCTCGGCGGGGGCCGGGGCCCCGTCGCAGCGCCCTAAGTGTTGTCTTGCTCACGTCAGTTAGCTGTGTTAGCCTCAGGGGAGGGAGGTGAGGCCATGGCCCGGGGGACGACGCTCTACCTGCGCGGGCTCCCCGAGCCCCTCGTGCGCGAGGCGAAGGCGACGGCGGCCCGCCGGGGGGTCACGCTGGCCGGGCTGGTGGTCGAGGCCCTGCAGCAGGTCGTCGGCGCCCCGCCGGGGGGTGGCGCGGCAGCCTCCGGTGATGCGGCCGGCCTGGCCGAGAGCATGCGCTGGTTCGAGGCCAACCGCCACCGCCTGCTCCGCCGCTACCGCGACCAGTACGTGGCCATCGAGCGGGGCCGCGTCATCGATCACGACCGCGACTTCGACGCGCTGGCGCGCCGGGTCTTCGCCCGGGTGGGCTCGCGCCCGGTCTTCATCCCGAAGGTGACGGCGGAGGAGCGCGTCGTGGCGGTCCCGTCGCCGCGGCTGGCCGGGGCGTAGCCGATGGCGCGGCCGCCGCGGCGACCGGGTCGGGGCGGTCCCCCGCCCCCCGACACCTTCCCCTACGACGCCCGCCGCAGCCCTCCGGCCCCCGTGCTCCCGGTACGCCTGGGACCGCCGCGCACCGAGCCGGCCACGGCGGTGGCGGCCCTCGTGGACAGCGGCGCCGACGTCACCGTGCTCCCCGAGGGCCTGCCGCAGGCGCTGGGCCTGCCGCAGGTGAGCGTGGTGACGGTCCGCGGGGTGGCGGGGACGGCCCGCCTCCCGGTGTACGCCGCCGAGGTGGAGGCGGCGGATCGACGGCAGATCGTCGAGGTGGTGGGCCTGGGGGGAGAAGCCTTGCTGGGCCGGGACCTGCTCAACCGCTGGGTCGTGGTCCTCGACGGCCCGCGCCGCACGCTGCGCCTCCGCGGCTAGGGCCGCATCCCCGCTGCGCGCCCGGAGGGGCTCGGGAGCGCTGCCGCCCGAGCGTGGTCCCCGCCTTCCCTATCCCGACTGCACCGTCGACCGCCTGGGCATGGTCTTGGGGAGGACGACGCGGGAGGGATCCGCCCCGGTCCCCAGGCTGCCCGGAGGCGTGGAAGGCAGCGGGCCAGGCCGGCAGCGGCGCGTCGGGCGATGTGCATGGTGCCCAAGCCCGCAGGGAGACGCCCTGTCCTGGTGGGACGCTCGAGCGGTGCCGCGTCAGGGGAGGCCCCGCACCCGGCTCCGCACCACCCCGCTGCGCCCGCAGAGGAGCAGTCCATCTCCTTCCGGCTGCTCTTCGAGCACAACCCCCTGCCCATGTGGGTGTACGACCTCGAGACCCTGCGGTTCCTGGAGGTCAACGCGGCGGCCCAGGCACACTACGGGTACACCCGCGAGGAGTTCCTCGCCCGGCGGATCTCGGACATCCGACCGGCTGAGGATGTCCCGCGGCTGCTGGCGGAGGTGGCGCAGCCACGCCCGGCCCTCCAGCGCTCAGGGGAGTGGCGGCACCAGACCAAGGACGGGCGCATCATCGACGTCCTGATCGTCTCCCACACGCTGCGGTTCGCCGGCCGCCCGGCCGCCCTGGTCGTGGCCCACGACATCACGGAGCGCAAGCGGGCCGAGGCGGCGCTCCGCGCCCTCACCCAGGAGCTGGAGCGGCGGGTCCGGGAGCGGACCGCGCAGCTGGAGGCGGCCAACCGCGAGCTGGAGGCGTTCAGCTACTCAGTGGCCCACGACCTGCGCGCCCCGCTCCGCAGCATCGACGGCTTCAGTCAGGCCCTGCTGGACGACTACGCTGCAGCCCTGGACGAGACCGCCCAGGACTACCTGCGGCGCGTGCGCCAGGCCAGCCAGCGGATGGGCCAGCTCATCGACGACCTGCTGGAGCTCTCGCGGATCACGCGCGTGGCCATGCGCGAGGAGCGCGTCGACCTCTCCCAGCTGGCGGAGCACATCCTGCAGGAGCTCCAGCACCGCGATCCCGACCGGGCGGTGGACGCGACCGTGGCCCCCGGTCTGGTGGTGACCGGAGACCCGCGCCTGTTGCGGGTCGCCCTCGTGAACCTCCTGGAGAACGCCTGGAAGTTCACGGCCAGGCGCCGCCCGGCCCGGATCGAGGTTGGCGTCTCGCCCACCGCCGACGGGCCGGTCGTCTTCGTCCGGGACAACGGCGTCGGGTTTGCCATGGAGTACGCCGACAAGCTCTTTGCGCCGTTCCAGCGCCTGCACAAGGCCAGCGAGTTTCCGGGGACGGGCGTCGGGCTGGCCACCGTGCAGCGCATCATCCACCGCCATGGAGGCCGCGTCTGGGCGGAGGCGGCGGTGGAGGCAGGAGCGACCTTCTTCTTCACCATCCCGGCGAGGGCTCCCTGGGAGGCGAGCGATGGACGAACGGACGATCCTGCTGGTTGAGGACAACCCGGACGACGTGGCGCTGACCCTGCGCGCCCTGCGGGGGCACCACATCGCCAACCGGGTCGTGGTGGCCGAAGACGGGGCCGAGGCGCTGGCCTACCTCTTCCAGGAGCGGGGCCCGGGGCAGGACGTCCTCCCGGCCGTCGTCCTGTTGGACCTGAAGCTCCCGAAGGTCGACGGCCTGGAGGTGCTGCGCCGCCTGCGGGCCGATGAGCGCACGAAGTGGCTCCCCGTGGTCATCCTCACCTCATCCCGGGAGGAGCAGGACCTCGTCGCCGGGTACGCGCTGGGCGCCAACAGCTACGTGCGGAAGCCCGTCGACTTCGTGCAGTTCGCCGAGGCCGTCCGGCAGCTCGGCCTGTACTGGCTGGTCCTCAACGAGCCTCCGCCCGCCCCATGAAGCCCGCCGCGCCGGCGCGGGATCCGGCGGCGGCGTCGACGCCGCTTCGCGTCCTGATCGTCGAGGACAACGAGGACGACGCCCTCCTCCTGGTCCGCCAGCTGCAGCAGGCGGGCTACGCACCAACCTGGCGACGCGTGGACTGCGCCGGAGCCCTCGCCGACGCGCTGGGGGCGGCCACCTGGGACCTCGTCCTCTGCGACTTCACCATGCCCCAGTTCACGGCGGTGGACGCGCTGCGCCTGCTCCAGGAGCGCGAGGTGGACCTCCCCTTCCTCATCGTGTCGGGGACGGTGGGCGAGGACGTGGCCGTGGAGGCGATGAAGGCGGGTGCCCACGACTACATCATGAAGGGCCACCTCGCCCGCCTGGCCCCGGCCGTCGCGCGGGAGCTGCGCGATGCCGAGGTCCGGCGGGCGCGCCGTCGGGCCGAGGAGGAGCTGCGCAAGCTCTCCCGGGCCGTGGAGCAGGGTCCGGGCATCGTCGTCATCACCGACCCGCTCGAGCGCATCGAGTACGTGAACCCCAAGTTCACCGAGGTGACCGGCTTCACGCCGGAGGACGTCCTCGGCATGCCGGCCCACCGGCTGGCCGACCCCCTCGTGCCGGAGCAGCACGAGGCGCGCCTGGTCACCCTGTGGGGCGGCGGCACCTGGCAGGGGGAGCTCCATGCCTACCGCAAGGACGGGACGCGCTACTGGGAGCTGGCCACGGTCTCGCCCATCCGCGACGGGCGAGGGCAGATCACGCACTACGTCAAGGTCGCCGAGGACATCACGGAGCGCAAGCGCGTCGAGGCGGCGCTGCGCGAGGCCGACCAGCGTGCCATCCGGGAGTACCGGCAGCTCCTGGAGCGCCTGGCCGACCTGGAACAGCGGGTCGGGACCGCTCGCGAGCTCCAGCAGGTCTTCCGCGCCGTGCGGGCCTTCGTGGCCTCCTCTGTGCCGTGCGATCGGCTCGCCGTCTACCTGGACGACGCCGCGGGGGCGCATCGCACCTGCGTCTACGCGGCTGCCGCTGAGGGCGAGGAGCCGCCCGGCCGGCCCCCCGCGGTGGAGGCTGCGTCCCGGGCTCGTGCCGCGCTGCTCGACCCCGAGCTGGCCGGGCACGCCGCGGACCTCGACGCTGGCCCCCCCGCCCTGGAGGCGATCGGAGGGCAGGGCGCACCCGGCGCGGAGGCGCCGGCGGTGCTCGTGGCGCCGCTCGCGGTGATGGGCCGCACCATCGGGGCCCTGGAGGTGCAGGGCACCGGCCCGGCGCCCTACCTCCCGGAGCACGTCGTGGTCGTGCAGGTGGCCGCCAGCGTGGCGGCGATCGCCATTGAGAACGTGCGGCTCCTCGAGCGCGAACGCCGGCTGCGGGAACAGGCCGAGCGGCAGGTGCAGCGGCTGGGGGCCCTGCGGGCCATCGAGATGACCATCGGCAGCAGCCTGGACGTGCGCGTCACGCTCAACGTCATCCTCGACCAGGTGACGCTGCAGCTGGGCGTGGATGCGGCCTGCGTCTTGCTCCTCGCCCCGCTCACGCAAACGCTCAGGTACGCCGCCGCCCGGGGGTTCCGCACGACCGCCCTGCAGCACACCCGCCTGCGGTTGGGGGAAGGGTACGCCGGCCAGGCGGCCCTCGAGCGCCACCGGATCGAGGTGAGCGACCTCCGAGCCCACCCCGGGGCGTTCAGCCGCTCGCAGGCCTTTCCGCAGGAGGGGTTCGTCGCCTACCTGGCCGTGCCCCTGGTGGCCAAGGGGCAGGTGAAGGGGGTGTTGGAGCTCTTCCACCGCGCCCCGCTCGTCCCGGAGGCGGAGTGGCTGGACTTCCTGGACGCGGTGGCGATGCAGGCGGCCATCGCCATCGACCACGTGGCGCTCTTCGAGGACCTGCAGCGATCGAACGCCAGCCTGACGCTGGCGTACGACACGACGCTGGAAGGGTGGTCACGGGCGCTGGACCTCCGCGACAAGGAGACCGAAGGCCACACCCAGCGCGTCGCCGAGCTGTGCGTGCGGTTGGGCCAGGCCATGGGTCTGGCTGAGGAGGACCTGATCCACCTGCGTCGAGGCGCGCTGTTGCACGACATCGGCAAGATGGGCGTCCCCGACGCGATCCTGCACAAGCCGGGCCCGCTGACCGATGCCGAGTGGGCGATCATGCGCCAGCATCCCGTCTATGCCTACGAGCTGCTCGCGCCGATCGCCTTCCTGCGTCCGGCGCTGGACATCCCCTACTGCCACCACGAGCGGTGGGATGGGAGCGGCTACCCGCGCGGCCTGCGCGGTGAGGCCATCCCGCTGGCTGCCCGCATCTTCGCGGTGGTGGACGTGTATGACGCCCTGACCTCGGAGCGCCCGTACCGACCGGCGTGGAGCCGCGAGGAGGCGCTGGCCTACATCCGCGAGCAGGCCGGACGGCTGTTCGACCCCCGCATCGTCCGCACCTTCGTCGACCTGGTCGAGCGCGGCGAGGCGTAGGCCCGCGGCACGTCGGGCTAAACCCGGTGCCCGAGGAGGCCGTCTCTCCAGCGTGACGGACCGCACGATGGCCTTCCTGATCGCCCTGACCCTCCTGGGTCCGCTCCCGGCTGCCGCCTCAGCGCCCCGGGAGCTGGCCGGCGTCACCGTCCTCGTCGACCGCGTGGGCGGGCGCGTCGACTGGTCGCACGCCACCGGGCTGATCGCCGCGGGGATCATGGGCCGGGACGGCTACGCCGACATCGAGCTCCTCCGCCCCGACGGCACCCGCCTCGCCTGCCTGACCTGCGGCCACCCGCAGGTGCCGCAGCGGCACAACGACCTCCCCGCCTGGCACCCCTCGGGGGAGTACATCCTCTTCCAGTCGCTCGACCCCGCGCTCGACCTCCCGGTCGGCGAGCGGCTGGAGGCCTACCTCACCCAGGGCGGCGCCGGGCTGAACCACAACCTGTGGCTGATCACCCGGGACGGCCGCCGCGCCTGGCAGCTCACGCGCGTCCGCGCGGGCGAGGCCAGCCTCCACCCGCACATCAGCCCCGATGGGCGCACCGTCTTCTGGGCCGCCCGCGTCCAGGAGGGGCGGCGCAAGGTCTGGGCGCTGCGCCTGGCCGACCTGGTCCTGGACGGCCGCGGGGCCCGCCTGGTTAACGTGCGCACCCTGCGGCCGCGCGGCGGTCCCGAGACCTTCTACGAGAGCCACGGCTTCACTCCCGACGGCGGCACCGTGATCTTTTCGGCGAGCATCGGCCGGGCCCACCCCTTCGACCTGGACATCTGGACGATGGACCTGCGCACGGGCCGGCTCCGCAACCTGACCGACACGCCGGGGGAGTGGGACGAGCACGCCCAGCTCTCCCCGGACGGTCGCACCATCGTCTGGATGACAAACCGCGGCTACCCGGTGCCGGTGCGCGACTTCTCCCGCTACGGCGCCACCCTGCGCACCGACTACTGGCTGATGGACGCCGACGGCAGCCGGCAGCGCCGCCTGACCTTCTTCAACGAGCGCGGGGCGCCGGAGTACACCGGGGGGCGCACCATCGTGGCGGACAGCGCGTGGAACCGCTCCGGCGATGCGCTCGTCGCCACCATGATCGTCTTCGCCGGCCGGCAGCCCGAGCGGCGCATCGTCCGCCTCGACCTGAGGATGAGGTCGAGCAGGCGCGACGGATCTGAGAGGCGTACTCCGCATCGTGGCTGATCCCACGGAAGCGACCGGGAAGTCCAGAACCGCCGTCTTCATCCATGGCATGTACATGACCGCCCTGTGCTGGGAACACTGGCTGGCCCACTTTCAGGCCAGGGGGTACCGCTGCCTGGCTCCGAACTGGCCCGGCCGGGACCAGCCCGTGGACGTCCTGCGCCAACGGCATCCTGATCCACAGGTGGGGCACCTCACCTTGAGCAGGGTCCTCGACCATTTCAGGGACGTCATCAGGTCGCTGGACGACACGCCCGTCCTCATCGGACACTCCATGGGCGGGCTGGTTGCGCAACTCTTGCTTCAGGAGGGCCCGGCCTGCGCCGCCGTGGCCATCGACTCCGCGCCCCCGATGGGCGTCTTCACGCTGAAGTGGTCGTTCGTGAAAGCGAACTGGCCGCACATCAACCCCTGCGTGCCGCCGAGCCGCCCCATCGAGATGACGTTTGAACGCTTCCAGTACGCCTTCGTCAACGGGCTCCCGCTGGACGACCAGCGCGCCGCCTACGAGCGCTACGTCGTGCCCGAGTCGCGCCGGGTTCCCCGCGAGGCCCTGACCGCGCGCGTGGATTTCAAGAGACCGCGCCCGCCGTTGCTCCTCATCGCCGGTTCGGACGACCGCATCATTCCCGCCTCCCTCAACCGCGCCAACTATGCCAAGTATCGGGCTGCTCCCGCGATCACCGACTTTGCGGAGTTTGCCGGACGAACGCACTTCATCATCGGCCAGAAAGGCTGGGAAGAAGTGGCAGACTTCGTGCTTGCCTGGCTGAAGGAGAAGGTGCACAGCGAGCGGAGCCGCGAGCATGGCGTGCCCGGTTGCTGATTGCCGCGGTGCTGGAGTGCGGTTGTCCGGGATCCGGTGTCGACCCGAGACGGCACTGGGGTGCCTCCTCGCCATCGTCGTCATGACGGTCGTGCTGATGGGCCGCAGTCGAGCGGCAGGAGCCCTGCCTCACCCCGCGGGCCGGAATCCCTTCGGGGTGATGTTGCCATCTCGGCTGGTGCGCTCGCCCGGGGGGATCCAGGTGGCCACGGCGCTGGGGGCCGCGTACTTCCGGCCCTCCTCGGTCTTCCTGGATCGGTGGAACGGGACCTGCACCGAGTGCGCTATCGCGCTTGACGCCGGGCTGCAACTCGTTCTGACCGCGCGGAACAGCGGTCCGTCGCCCACCGCTCCCCCCCGCGAGCTCGACGCCTATCGACGCACGCTGGGCCAGGTCCTGGACAAATACCGCCCTGCCGTCCTGGCCGTGGAGAACGAGGAGAACTCGGTCCTGTTCTACACGGGGACACCGGAGGAGTACGCCGCCACGTTGCGAGCCGCCTGCCAGGAGGCGCACCAAAGGGGCATCCTCTGCGCGAACGGCGGGTTGGTCAGCGCCCTGGTAGCCCTCCTGGTCTATGACTCCTACCTGTCCAGCGGGCAATCCGACGCCGCCCGGGACTTCGCCGCCCGGACCCTGACCCTGACACCGGAGGGACGGCGGCTGCTGAACGCCCCCCAGGCTCAGCAGCAGCTCAGCAAGGGCAAGGCGCTGCTGTCCACCTACCGCGCTGCCGGGGCGGACTATGTGAACTTCCACTGGTACTTCGCCGACACGCGGGCGCTGGGGGAGGCGGTGGCCTATCTCCGGGCGCAGACGGGCTTGCCGGCCATCACCAATGAGGTCGGCCAACTCACCGACGATCCCCGCCAGACCACCGCCGTGATGGCGAAGGTGGTGGAGCTGCGTCTGCCCATTGCCGTGTGGTTTGGCCTGGACGGGCCGAAAGCCCGTGGACTCGTCGATGCCGACGGCCGCCTGCGTCCCACCGGGCAGGCCTTCAGGCGTTTCATCGAGTCCACGTTCAGATGAACTAGCGTGAACTGTTTCGCTTTAGTGACATCATGAGGTCGGGCCTCCCCTCAGTGCTCCAAGAGCCTTAGGCTCTGATGTGGTTAGACGAGCGTGGAGGAAAAGGAGGCCCGCGATGAAAGTATACGTCGGCATGGATGTCCATCGGAAGCGCACTCAGGTTGCCGTGGTGGCCGACTCGGGAGAGGAACTGGCGAACCGCAACGTCCGAAACGATCCTGCGCAATTCCTCCCATTGCTGGCAAGTCTACCCCGCGGCACGCCAGTTGCATTTGAGGCAGCCTATGGGTGGGGATGGCTCGTGGAACTCCTGGAAGAACTGGGGTTGGAACCCCACCTGGCACATCCTTTGGGATGCAAGGCCATCGCGGCCGCACGCCTGAAGGATGACCGTGTCGATGCCCGGACCTTGGCACATCTCCTCCGAGCTGGGCTGTTACCCGAGGCGTGGCTGGCGCCTCCTATCGTACGTGATCTGCGAACGCTCCTGCGCTACCGGGCATTTCTGATTCGATGGCAGACGGCCCTCAAGGTCCGCATCCACGCCATCTTGGCCGATCAAGGGTACCAAGAGCCCCCACACCTGTGGAGCAAGACAGGTACCCAATACCTCACCACGCTGTCCTTGCCCGTCGTGCCGCGGTAGATCGTCACGCATTGGCTTAACCTGCTGACAGCCTTGACTGGCCCCCTTGCCGACGTGGAGGCCGAGATCATCGCGCGAGCCGCGCCTGATCCCCGCGTCGACGCTCTCCGGGCTCTCCCAGGCATCGGAAGACTCACCGCCATGACCCTGCTGGCGGAGATCGGCGACATCACGCGGTTCCCAACAGCACGAAAATTGTGCGCCTGGGCGGGCCTGACGCCGATTGTTCGCAATTCCGACCGCAAGATTCGTCATGGGCACATCTCCAAGCAGGGGTCCCCATGGGTGCGTTTTGTCCTCGGGGAGGCAGCGCTGAAGGCTCGTGGTCACCCTTCTTTCGCCCGAGTCTATGCCGAGATCGCGCGTCGACGTGGCAAGCACATCGCCACCGTCGCCATCGCTCGAAAGCTACTCGCGCGTAGCTTCCACGTCCTGAAGGACGCGAGCGTTACGCACGTCAGTCCAGTCGGAGAAGGCCTCCGTGCCGGGTGAGCTCGTACTGTTAACTGCGCCTGCAAGACGGCCGATTTAGTGAATGAGCAGTCCGGCTCGGAGCAGATATCATGCGGATCCTCCGTGGGAGGCCCGAATGGGTGTATGTGAGACCATCTCCGTCGATAGCTCTTGGTCCGAGCGTGTGACTCTTGGTTTCTGAACATCGTGGACGACGCTGGAGGTGAGTAGCTCGAGAGCGAGGACGACGACACAAAACCTTGACGGCCCGACCTCATGGGTGTTGACAGTGAAGGAGGGTCATATGACGTATCCTTCCCGTTGGATACCAACCCCACATGGGGAGACGGGGAGGACCGCCTATGACCCTCGAGGCCAGTGTACACGCGTTCCGCCTGCGAGTGATAGCCCGGGCGCAGGCCCTGGGGAATGTCAGCCAAGCCTGCCGGGAATTCGGGATCTCCCGGACGCTGTTCTACCGCTGGCGGCGGCGCTACCTGGCCTATGGACCCGACGGAGTGTACCCCCGGCGGCGCGGGCCCGGACGCGGCCGGCCCTCGGGCCTGGGGGCCGAAACCGAACGGGCGATCCTCGCCCTGGCCCTGGCGTGGCCGACTTGGGGGCCGGCGCGGCTGGCGGCGCAGCTGGCCCGGCCCGAGCACGGCAGCCAGCGCCTGGCCCCGGCCACGATCTAGCGGTTCCTGAGCCGGGTCGGCCTGCAGACCTGCTGGCAGCGGCTGGCGGTGCTGGAAGTCCACAGCGCCCAGACCGCGGGGTTGCTGACCGAGCGGACCCGCCGAGCCCTGGCGCGGGCCCAGCGCCGGCGGCCACCTCACCTGGCTGCCGAGCAGCCGGGCGAGCTGGTCTGCCTGGACACGTTCTCCATCGGCAACCTCAAGGGCGTGGGCAAGGTCTGGCAGTACACCGCCTGCGACGGCGCCTGCTCGTACGCCATCGCCGAGGTCAGCCCCGAGTGCTCGGCCCAGGCGGCGGCGCGGTTCCTGACCAGCCGGGTGCTGCCCGCCTACCGAGCGGCGGGGTGGCCCCTGCGGCGGGTGCTGACCGACGGGGGCAGTGAGTACCGAGGGGCCTTCGATCAGGCGTGCACCGCCTGGGGGATCCGCCACACCCGCACCTGAGTCCGGCACGCGTGGACCAATGGCTTCGTGGAGCGCCTGCAAGGGACCATCCCCAACGAGCTCTGGCGCGTCCAGTTCCGTCGTCAGTTCTTCACCCATGTCCGGTCCCTGCAGACGGCCTTGGATCGGTACCTCGAGTTCTACAACCACCGCCGACCGCACTTGGGCTACCGCACCAACGGTCGGCCTCCCGCCGAGATGTTCTGGGCGTGGCCAGGAGGGGCGAGGATGAATCGAGCGTTCATGCGTGATGTGTGCACACCATTCCGAAACTGGACAAACTAGCGCCGCTGCAGGCGGCGCGCCACCTCGAGCAGCACCCGCAGGTCCTCGACCGGCAGCCCGCGGGCCACCGCGAGCAGCTCGTCGATCAGCGCCTGGACCTCCCGCCGCCGCTCCGGCCCCCCCTCCGACGGTACCGCTTCAGCCAGCTGGTCCCCGCGCAGCCCCTCCTGCCACCCGGGGGGCCCCTGCCGCCACCCGGGGTGCTCCTGCATCGGCGCCTCGAGCACCCGTCTGCGCAGCAGCCCCCGCCCTCTGGCCGACTCCTCCTCGATCTGCCGCAGCAGCTCGCTCGGCAACAGCTCCAGCGCCGTCGCCAGCTTGACCAGGACGTCCGTCGACGGCCGCTTGAGGCCCCGCTCGACCTCAGAGAGGTAGGAGTAGGAGACCCCCGATGCCCGGGCGAGGGCCTCCCGCGTCATCCCCCGCCGTTCGCGGATGCGCTCGATCGCCCGCCCGTACTCCAGGAGGTCCCTCACGGCCGCAAACTTCCCCCAAACCGGCTACGCTTCGGCGTTGACAACCTACGCCATAGCATGTAGGATGACGCTACTGCGAAACAGGGAGGGGATGCAAGGGTGGGCCGGGGAAGCCAGTCGGAAGCGATCGTCAGGGCCCTCCTGTCGGAGGGAGGAATTCGCTACAGCGAAGGGCACTCCTGCAAGGGGCTGGTCATCTTCCCGCTGTTCCTGCCGGAGGCGGCGCCCGCGCGCGACTACGTCCTCTTTGCCGACGACCTGCGGGCCGGAGACGTCCTCGTCGAGGAGGTGGCGGGCGGCGTCGTCTCGCGCCTGGTCGTCTCCAACCGGGGGGACCGGGCGGTCCTCCTGGTAGACGGCGAGCAGCTGGTCGGCGTCAAGCAGAACCGCACGGTGAACACGACCATCCTCGTCGCCGCGCGCACCCGTCTGGAGATTCCCGTGGCCTGTGTCGAGCAGGGGCGGTGGGGCCCCGGCCGGGTGGCCCTCGTCCCCGCGGACACGCTCTACCCAGCGGCGCGGATGGCGGCCGCCGAGGCCGTCACCGAGGCCGTCCGCACGCGGGGCGTCCACGAGGCCGACCAGGCGCGCCTGTGGGCGAGCATCGCCTCGAAGCTGCGGGATGTCGGCGTCTCGTCCAGGACCTCGGCCGCCTACGACGCCTACCTCCAGCGTGCGTCCGACCTCGAGGCCTACGTGCGCGCGCTGCCGCCTGCGCCCGGGCAGTGCGGGGTCGCGTGCGCCCTCAACGGGCAGGTGGTCTGCCTCGACCTGTTCGACCACCCGGAGACCCTGCACGCCCTCTACCCGCGCCTCATCCGGTCCTACGCCCTCGACGCGCTCCTGGCGTGGGACGCGCCCACCCACCCTGCGGAACTGGACCGGTTCCTCGCCGAGGCCCGGACGGGACGGGCCACGGTGCACCCGGCGGTCGGGGAGGGGGAGGAGGTGCGGCTGACGAGCCCGCAGGTGGTGGGCGCCGCGCTGGTCGCGGGCGGGCGTGCCGTCCACCTGGCCCTCTTCCGGCGCCCCGCGGTCGTCTACAGCGACACCGGACTGGCGCCCTCGCAGCGCCGCCGGCGGATCTCCTGAGGCCGGCGTGAACCCTGCCGTGGAAGCGGCAGCCGTCCTGACGCTGTCACTTGACGGGTCGGGCGAGGACTGGAGGGCTCAGGGCCAGAGCAGGCGGATGAGGACCGGCGCCAGCACGGCAGCGAGGATGCCGAGGGTCATGGCGGTGAGGCGGCCATTGAATCCGTCCAGGCGATCGCCGAAGGCGTCCAGGCGATTGCCGAAGGCGTCCAGACGATTGCCGAAGGCGCCCAGACGACTGCCAAAGGCGTCCAGGCGGCTCTCGAGGCCGTCGATGCGACTGTCCAGCCGGCTCGCCAGCGCATCCATCCGGGCATCACTCCGGGCAAACCCGGCGTCCACCTTGGCCTCGAGCCGCACGAGGCGGTCCTCGATGGTGCCGAGCCGCCGGTCCACCTGCTCGTATGCCCCCTCGAGCCGGGCGAGCCTGGCCTCGATGGCGTCCATCCCCATGATCCCTCCTCCTGAGTCTATCGAGAGGAGAGATCGGCCGTCACGGACGAATGTGAGGTGACCCCATGGAGCTGTGGGAGGCGCTCGGAGGGTTACTCGCCCTGCTCGACGAGCAAGAGCTGCTGGACGGGGAGCCGGTGAGCCCTCCTCCTGCAGGGCCTCACCCTGCGACGCCTCGTCCTGCCGGTGGCAACACCGGCCCGAGGGCGGGAGCGGAGGCGTCGCAGGAGAAAAAGTCTAGCAGGAAAAATCCTCGGGCATCCCCCAGGAGGCAGGGCGGCGAGCCCGAGGCGGGAGCCTGGTGAGTGATGCGCCGGGATGTCGGCGCCAGCGTGAAGACCACCGGCACGTTCCCAACGGGACCGGCATCGGCGATCGCCCGGCCATGGCTGTGACCCGCCGCCTGGTGACCGGCGCCTTCGAGCACCTCGAGGAGGCGCTGGCCTCCACGGTGGCCGACCTGCGCGCGCAGGACCGTCTCGCTTCTATCTATGTGCTCGTCCCCACGCACATCCTGGGCCGCCACCTGATGCGGGCAATCGCCCGGCGACACGGGATCTGCTTCAACGTGCGCTTCCACACCTTCCCCGACCTGGCCGAGATCGTCGGGATCGAGCCGCTGGTGCGGACCGGCCGCATCCCCCAGCCCCCACTGGCCGACTACCTCCTGGCGCGCCGGGCGCTGCGGGAGGCGGTCTCCCCGGATGGCTACCTCGCCCCCGTGCGTGACCTCCCGTCCACCCCGCGCGTGGTGCTGCGCACGCTGCAGGACCTCGGGCGGGCCGGTCTCACCCCGGCGCAGGTGGCCGGGCTGGCGGACGCCGCGGGCGGGCTGGCGCACGGCGGTGGAGAGCTGGCGGACAGCAGTGGCGGGCCGGTGGACGGCGGTAGTGGGCTGGCGGCCGGCGGTGGCGGGCCCGCCGGAGACGCGGCCGGTGTGCCCGGCGGAGCGGCAGCACCGGGGAGCAATGGGACAGATCCGTCCGCATGCAAGCTCCGCGAGCTGGCCCGGATCTACGCAGCCTACCGGCGCCTGCAGCAAGAGGCCGGCTACGTCGACGAGAGCGAGCGCCTGCTGCTGGCGGCGGAGGCCGCCCGCACGAGCCCCTTGCTCGACCACGCCCTGGCGGTCTGCCTCTACGGCTTCGCCGAGCTGAACCGTGTGGAGGAGCGCTTCCTGGAGGCCTGTCTCGCGGGCCGACCTGGCTACGTCTTCGTCCCCGAGGACGTGGCCGGGCACACGCAGCCCCTGCGGGAGTGGCTGGCGGGGCAGGGGTTCACCCAGGCCGACGCAGCCCGCACGGCGACGCAGGGAGGGGCGACGCAGAGAGGGCCGCGGGCACTGGCCGCACGCCTCTTCGCTGACGTGCCCGAGGCCTCAGGCGGCGATCCCGTGCCCTGCGACGTCGAGATCGTCTCCGCCCCCGGCGTCGCCGCGGAGGTCGAGGAGCTGGCCCGCCGCATCCTCGCCTTCGCCGCGCGCGGCGGCCGGTTCCACGACGTCGCCGTGCTCGTCCGCCACCCCGAGGCGTACGAGCGCACGATCCGGGATGTCTTCCGTGCCGCCGCCATCCCTTACGTCGTGCTGGACGGCGTCCCCGCCGCCGACCACCTGGCCGGGCGCCTCCTGCGCCTGCTCGTCCGCATCCGCCTCCACGACGCGCCCCGCCCTGAGGTGATGGAGTTCCTGGGCCTCGCTCCGCTGCGGCGAACCCTGCTGGGCGAAGGGACGGAGGCCTCGCCGGCCGACTGGGACCGGATGAGCCGCGAGGCCGGGGTGGTGCGCGGCCGCGACCAGTGGCGGCGGGTGGCGGCCATGCGCGGGCGCCTGGCCTGGCGGCTGCAACGCCTGCGCGCCGAGGGAGCCGGCGCGAACGGGAGCGAGGCCGCCCTGGTGGCTCGCCTGGAGGCCGACCACCGGTCCCTGCGCGCCTTCGAGCGCACGCTGCGCACGCTCTTCAGGCGGCTCGAGGCCATTCCCGACCCCGGACCGCTGCGGGTGCTCCTGGGACGGCTCCTGCGGGCGCTTCTCACCCTGGCCGACCTGCCAGCCGAGGAGCGCGCGGTCGTGAAGATGCTCGCCGACCTGGTGCGCGGGGCCCAGGGGGAGGAGGAGGTGAACCTCGAAGCCTTCGCCGCCCTCGTCGACGAGGCGCTGACCACGCGCGTCCCTGCCACGGAGGTGTACCGCACCGGCAAGGTGCTGGTGGCTTCGCCCGCCGCCGCCGTGGGGCTGCCGTTCCGGCTCGTGCTCATCCCCGGCCTGGTAGAGCGCTCGGTCCCCCCGCCTCCGCGCCCGGATCCCCTCCTGCTCGACCACGAGCGCGCCGCCCTCAATCAGGCCTGCGGGACCCGCCTGCGCCTGGCCGAGGCGCGGGCGGCGGACGAGCAGTTCACCTTCCGCCACGCCGTTGGCGCGGCCGCCGATGCCGTCGTCCTCACCTACCCGCGCCTCGACGCCGCCACGGGCCAGGTCCGCGTCCCCTCGCACTACCTGCTGCGGGTCGCGGAGGCCCTCACCGGCCGGCCCGTGGACTACGACGGCCTCACCGCCCTCACCACCCGGATCCCCGTAGGCCGCCTCGACCCCGGTCCGATGCCCCTCACCCTGGCGGAGTGGGACCTGCGGCTGGCCGTGCGCGCCCGGCAGGCCGGCGACCTGGCGCCGGTCGCCGGCCTCCCCGGCTATCCGGCCGTCCGCCGCGGGGTCGAGGCCGAGACGGCGCGGTGGGCCCGCCGCACCCTCACCCCTTACGACGGGGTGCTCGGCCGCCCGGTGCCGCTCCCCGAGACCTTCGCGGCCACACAGCTCGAGACGTACGCCACCTGCCCCTTCCGGTACTTCGGCGAGCGCGTCCTGGGGGTCCGCGAGATCGAGGAGCCCGAGGAGGTGGAGACGCTCACCCCGCTCGACCGGGGCGCCCTCATCCACGGGATCCTCGAGGCGTTCCTCCGCCATCTGGCCCAGGACCGCCTGCTGCCCTTCCGGCCCGAGGCCCGGGCGGAGTACACCCGCCGCCTGCACGAGGCCGCCCGGCGCGCCTTCCGCCGCTTCGAGCGGGAGGGCGCCGTCGGCTACGCCTTCATGTGGCAGGTCGAGCAGCAGCGCATCCTCACCGACCTGGAGACCTTCCTGGCCCTGGAGCTCACGGACTCATCGGACTTCACCCCCATCCTGTTCGAGGCGCGCTTCGGCCCCACGCCCTGGGGCCCGCCGCCCGCGGGCTCGACGCCGCACCCCGTCGAGATCCCGGTGGGCGGGAGCACACTGCGTTTCACTGGATACATCGACCGGATCGACGTAGATTCCGGGGGGCGGGCGAGGGTGATCGACTGCAAGACGGGAAAGGTCCACGACCTGCGGGAGGACGACCGGCTGGAGGGTGGGACGGCCCTCCAGCTGCCTCTCTACATCCGCGCGGCGGACGCGATCCTCGAGCACCTGGGGATTCCGGCCCGGACGGTCGAGGCGCAGTACTACCACGCCACGGGCCGGGGCGGCTTCCGGCGAGTACGTTTCACCCGGGAGGCGCTCGAGGCCCGGGGGGCCGATCTGACCACGATCCTGGAGGCAACGGTCGAGGGGATCGCCTCGGGGCTCTTCCCGCAGCGCCCGGGGAAGGGGGGCGAGCACTGCCGGTGGTGTGCGTTGAAGCCCGTCTGCGGGCAGGGACGGGTGACGCTGGCGGAGCGGAAGCAGGGGGACCCCGTGGTGAGTCAGCTCAGGGCCATGTGGGAGATTCCCTAATGGACCAGATTTCAGCCGGCCACCATTACCCCAGAGGACGTGCGGGTTCTGATTGGCTGCGCGCAGGAGTTCTTGCAAGCAGCGCAGGCCTACCTGGAGGCGGGACGTGAGCATTAGCTGGTCTGACGAATCTGTCCGCCGCCGCCTCCGGGAGGCGCTGGACCGCAACGTCCTCGTCGAGGCCGGGGCCGGCACCGGCAAGACCACCCTCCTCGTCGACCGCATCGAGGCCCTCGTCAGCAGCGGCCGCGTGCGCCTGCGCGACCTCGTCGCCATCACCTTCACCGAGAAGGCCGCCGCCGAGCTGCGCGTGAAGGTCCAGGAGCGCATCGAGCGCCGCCTGCGAGAGGCCTCGGACCCCGCCGCCCGCGCCCGCTACCGCCAGGCCCTCGCCGACCTCGAGCTCGCCTCCATCTCCACCATCCACGCCTTCTGCGCCGCCCTGCTGCGGGAGCGCCCGGTCGAGGCCGGCGTGGACCCCGGCTTCCAGGTGGCCGACGAGCTGACCGCCTCGCTCTTCCGCACGGACGCCTGGGACCGGTGGCTGGCCCGGCAGAAGGAGGCGCCGGACGGGCTGCTGCGCGAGGCCATCGAGTACGGGGTGTCGCTCGCGCAGCTGCGCCGGCTGGGGGATGCCCTGTTGCGCTACCGGGACGTCGTGTTCCCCGATGGCCTGCCGCGACGCGTCGTGCACCGGGACGTCGTGCCGGAGGACGCGTCGCCACGCGATGCCATCGCCCCGGAGCCGCCACCGCCCGACCCGCTCGCGTGGCTGCGGAGGGTCGAGCCGGAACTGCGTGGGTTCATCGCCGCCGCAGAGACCCACTGCGTCGACCCCGAGGACGGGGCGGCGCGCTTTCTGGCCACCCTGGCGCCGCGCCTGGACATCCTCGCCCGCCTCGACCTCGGCGAGGCCCGCCGCACGCTGCTCGCCACCCTGCAGGTGCGCTGCACACACGGGCGCCAGGCACGCTGGGCGCCCGGCCTGCTCCCGAGGATCAAGGACCGGCTGCAGGTCCTCCAGGCGGAGCTCGACGACCTGCGGGCCGCGCACGGCGACCGCCTCGCCGCCGGTGTGGCGCGCTGGCTGCGCGGGTACGTCCAGACCTACCAGGACCTCAAGGCGCAGGAGGGCCTGCTCGACTTCGACGACCTGTTGCTGCGCACGCGCGACCTGCTGCGGGACCACCCCGAGGTGCGCCGCGCCTTCCAGCAGCGCTTCGCCGCCATCCTGGTGGACGAGTTCCAGGACACCGACCCGCTCCAGGCCGAGGTCGTCTTCTTCCTCGCCGAGGACCCCCGGGCTCCCGGCGCGCCCGCCCCGGCCTGGGACCGGGTGCCGTTGCGGCCGGGCGCGCTCTTCCTGGTCGGCGATCCCAAGCAGTCCATCTACGCCTTCCGCCGCGCCGACATCGAGACCTACGAACGCGCCAAGACGGTGCTGGCCCGGTCCGGCGCGGTCGAGTACATCACCGCGAACTTCCGCTCGGTGCAGGAGATCCTGGACGGAGTCAACGCCCTCTTCCAGCGGAAGATGCGCCGGCCCACCGGCGAGGCCTACCAGCCGGACTACGTGCCGCTCGCCGCGTCGCACCGCACCGTGCGCGCGCACGGTCCGACTCCCGCCCTGGTACTGCTCTCCCCCGACGTCCGCCCGGACGAGGAGCTGGACGCGGCCTCGCTGCGCCGCCGCGAGGCGGAGGGGCTGGCGGCCTTCCTGCGCCACCAGATCGACCAGCGGCGGTGGCTGGTGCGCGACCCGGCCGCGCCGCCCGCGGACGGCGGTGAGGTGCCCGTGCGCCCCGCGCGCTTCGGCGACGTGGCGGTGCTCTTCCGGGGCATGGGGGACGTGCCGCTCTATGAGGAGGCGCTGGCCCGTTACGGCATCCCCTACCGGGTGACGAGCAGCCGCACCTTCTACCGGCGCGAGGAGGTCGGCTGGCTGCTGAACGTCCTGCACGCGGTCGAGCACCCCACCGACCCGATCGCGGTCTGGGGGGCGCTGCGCTCGCCATTCTTCGGCTGCTCGGACCGGGAGGTGTACGAGCTGGTGGCGGCCGGTGGGTCGCTCGACTACCGGGCCCCGCTGCCGTGGGAGGGGTCCGCCTCGGACGCCACACCGGGCGCAAACCCGGGCGCCACCTCGGACGCCACCCCGGACGCGACGCCGGCCGCCAGGGCAGGCTCCAGCCTCATCGACAGTATCGACGCGGCCTACGGGGTCTTGCGGGGGCTCCACCGGGACCGGCATGCCCTCAGCGTCCCGGCCATGGTCGAGGAGGTGCTGGCCCGCACCCAGGCGCGCATCACCTTCCTGCTCACCCACCAGGGGGAGCAGCGCGTCGCCAACCTCCACAAGGTGGTCACCCTCGCCCGCGCGCTCGAGGAGAGCGGCATCCTGACTTTCCGCGCCTTCGTCCACTGGCTGCGCGACATGGAGGAGCAGGCGGTGGACGAGGCGGAGTCCCCGACGGTGGAGGAGGGGGACGACGTCGTCCGCCTCATGTCGATCCACGCGGCCAAGGGGCTGGAGTTCCCGGTGGTGGTGCTGGCCGACCTGGGCCGCGGGCCGGGCGGGCAGGGCGACCCGGTCGTGCTGCACCGGCTGACGGGGCGGGTGGGGCTGTCCTTGGGCAGGGTGGAGGGGTGGGCCGTCCACACCCGCGAATATGAGGCGCTCAAGGACGGCCAGGCCCGCCGCGAGGACGCCGAGCGCCTGCGGCTGCTGTACGTGGCGATGACGCGGGCCCGGGATGCGCTGGTGCTGGCGGTGTGCCCGAGAGCGCCCGAGCGATCGCTGATGGCCGACCTGCAGGAGATTGCGCCCTGGCCGAGCCGTCCTGGTGCTACCGATACCGGATGGACAACGGTGAGCGCTGAAGACTTCCCGCGCCTGCCGGACGAAATCGCAGGTCCTCCCTCCCTGCAAGGCGTGGAAGCTGCTTCGGTGCCCGCTCTGGCTGCGGAGCGAGAGGCCTGGACCGCGGCAGGCGCGACCTACCGGCAGACCGCCGCCCGGGCCGATGAGGTGGTGAACCCGTCGCGGCTGATAGACCACAGGGCACTGGCGGAGTTGAAGCAGCAGGGCGGACGGCTGGAGAGCGAGTCCGGCGGCCGCCTCCTCGGAGATCTCGTGCACCGATGCCTGGCACTGCTTCCTGAGGGTCGAGAGGAGCTGGCCGATGCTGTCGTCTCGTATCTGGCCCGATGCATGAACGCGAGCGATGCTCTGGCTGCGGCGGCATTGGTGATGGTCCACAACTTCTTCCGCTCACTGGCCCCAGCTCTACTTCCGAGCGCAGCCACCTGGCGTGAGGTGCCCTTCGCGGCGGTGGACGCACGAAGAAGCCGAACAGAAACTGCCGACGAGCGCGAGATCGATCGTTCTCTGGAATCCGTGATAGAAGGCTCCATAGACCTTCTTTCGCTCGTGGACCAGGAGGTTGAAGTGGTTGATTACAAGACGGACAGAGTGCCGCCAGACTCAATCACAGCGTTCCAGAGACTATACGAGCAGCAGCTCGAGTGTTACCTTTCGGTGATTCGCAGAGCTGGATTCGATGGGCAAGCGCGTATGCTCTGGCTGGCCGATGAATGTCGCCGATGATTCACGTGGTCGAGCTGTCTGAGTCTGAAGGAGGAAATGAGAATTCCAAGCTTCTTGCCCATGCCCTGGAAATCATCACGATGGGAATTCCATCGGTGTGAGGATTAGGTGAGCAGGCTCGAAGACCTTCAGCCACAGGCAATCGTCAAGGGGATCCTTCCCGATTCGTCCGTCACGGTCGTCAGTGTGCAATGGTACGGATCGAATGCGCTGGAGCTGACATACAAGGATCCGGCAGGACGAGTCGGCAACGTCCTTCTGTACCGTGACGACGAGCCGCGCCTCGAGCTGGTAGGGCTGGGGCGGCCCTGGAGCTTCGATGGCGATGGAGCTCTCTTCCGCCTGGTCTCCGAAGCGCACCGTATCCGCTTAGCCTACCTGTTCGACCCGCTGCTGGCCGTCCACACTTCGCTGCTCGAGCCCTTGCCTCACCAGATTACCGCGGTGTACGAGGCCATGCTCCCCCGACAGCCCCTGCGCTTCCTGCTCGCGGACGATCCTGGCGCCGGGAAGACCATTATGGCGGGGTTGCTGATCAAAGAGCTCCTGGTCCGCGGCGATGTTCAGCGTTGCCTCGTCGTCTGCCCGGGCAGCCTCGTGGAACAGTGGCAGGATGAGCTGTACCGACGGTTTCAGCTCCCCTTTGAGATCACAACAAATGACAAGCTTGAGGCGGCGCGCACCGGGAACTGGTTCCTGGAAAGCGATCTGGTCATCGCCCGGCTGGACAAGTCTGCGCGAGATGAGAGTGTGCAGGCGAAGCTCGCAACCCCGGAATGCCGGTGGGACCTTGTGGTGGTGGACGAAGCGCATAAGATGTCCGCCACCTTCTTCGGCGGAGAGATCAAGTACACGAAACGCTACAAGTTGGGTCAGCTCCTTTCGAATCTCACTCGCCACTTCCTCTTGCTTACCGCCACGCCACATAACGGAAAGGAGGAGGACTTCCAGCTCTTCCTGGCCCTGCTGGACGGCGACCGCTTCGAGGGACGGTTTCGGGACGGCGTGCATCAGGTGGACGTCTCCGACCTCATGCGGCGCATGGTGAAGGAAAGGCTGCTAAGGTTCGACGGCACACCGCTCTTTCCGGACCGCTTCGCTCACACCGTCCCCTACCGGCTGTCGGACCCCGAGGCCTACCTCTACAAGGAGGTCACCGACTACGTCCGGGAGGAGTTCAACCGTGCTGAGGCGCTGGAGGATGAGAAGCGCGCAGGAACGGTTGGGTTTGCCCTCACCATTTTGCAGAGGCGGCTCGCCTCCTCCCCCGAGGCCATCTACCAGTCTTTGAGAAGGCGACGGGAGCGCCTGGAGAGCCGACTACGCGAGGTGGAGCTCCTCCAGAGAGGCGGAGCCGTGGCCATGCCGACCGTCCTCGGGCCGACGGTGGATCCCGAAGAGCTGGAGGATCTGGAGGACGCTCCAGATGCTGAGGTCGCCCAGAGGGAGGAGGAAGTCCTCGACCAGGCCACGGCGGCCCGCACGATTGAGGAGCTCCGGGCCGAGATTACGACGCTCAAACGATTGGAGGACCTCGCACAGCAGGTGCGTCGGAGCGGAGAGGACCGGAAGTGGCGCGAACTTGCCACCCTCCTCGCTGAGTTGTTCACCCCCGCGGCCATTCGGGGGCAAATCGCGGATCCCCCGGAGAGGTACGGGGAGGAGCCCCCAAAGCCCGTGGCCTCTCCCCAACAGAAACTCGTCGTCTTCACGGAACACCGCGATACCCTGAACTACCTCGTAGAGCGCATCTCCACGCTCCTGGGTCGGCCTCGGGCGGTGGTCTGGATCCACGGCGGCATGGGCCGGGAAGAGCGCACCAAGGCCCAGGAGGCCTTCCTGCACGACCCCGAGGTCCGTGTGCTGGTGGCCACCGACGCCGCGGGCGAGGGGATCAACCTCCAGCGGGCACACCTCATGGTGAACTACGACCTCCCGTGGAACCCGAACCGCATCGAGCAGCGGTTCGGCCGTATCCACCGTATCGGCCAGACCGAGCCCTGCCACCTGTGGAACCTGGTGGCCATCGAGACCCGGGAGGGCGACGTCTACCACACCCTGCTCAAGAAGCTGGAGGAAGCCCGCAAGGCCCTGGGTGGAAAGGTCTTCGACGTGCTGGGGAAGCTGCAGTTCGAGGGCCGGCCCCTGCGGGACCTCCTGATCGAGGCGGTGCGGTACGGCGAGCAGCCCGAGGTAAGGGCACGGCTCAGCCGGGCCATCGGCGAGGCCCTGGACGTGGCACAGCTCCAAAACCTCGTCGAGGAGCGGGCGCTGGCCCACGAGATCATCGACGCCGAGCGGCTGCGGCGCATCCGGGAGGACATGGAGCGGGCGGAGGCCAGGCGGCTGCAGCCCCACTACATCGAGTCCTTCTTCCTGGAGGCGTTCCGCCGACTGGGCGGGACCGTGCGGCAGCGGGAGCCGCGGCGCTACGAGGTGACCCACGTTCCCGCCGCGGTCCGGAACCGCGACCGGCTCATCGGCACCCGGGAGCCCATCCTGCACCGCTACGAGCGCATCACCTTCGAGAAGGACCTCATCAACCCGCCCGGCCAGCCACTGGCCGCCTTCGTGTGCCCGGGCCACCCCCTCCTGGACGCGGTCATCGACCTGACCCTGGAGCGGCACCGCGACCTGTTACGCCGCGGAGCCGTGCTGGTGGACGACCGTGATCCGGGCGAGCAGCCCCGAGCGGTCTTCTACCTTGAGCACGCGATCCAGGATGCCAGTGTGACGCGCATGGGCGAACGCCGCGTGGTCTCGCGTCGCCTCCTGTACGTGGAACTGGATGTCGACGGCCACGCTCGCCACGCCGGCTACGCTCCCTATCTGGACTATCGACCGCTGCGGGAGGACGAACCACCGGTGGAGGAGATCCTGGCCCGGCCCGAGTGCGGGTGGATCACCCGTGCCCAGGAGGCCCGTGCGCAGGAGTACGCCGTGACCCGAGTGGTCCCGGAGCACCTGGAGGAGGTGCGGCAGCGCCGACTGGAGTGGATCGAGAAGACCCGGGCCGCCGTGAAAGACCGGCTCACCAAGGAGATCGCGTACTGGGACCACCGGGCCGAGGAGCTGCGGCTGCAGGAGGAAGCCGGCAAGCCCAACGCCCGGCTCAACTCCCAGGAAGCCCGCCGGCGGGCCGACGAGCTCGCAGCCCGGCTCAGGCGGCGCATGGAGCAACTGGACCTGGAGGCCCAGATCTCCCCGCTGCCGCCCGTGGTGATGGGCGGATTCGTAGTGGTGCCTGCGGGGTTGCTGGCCAAGATGCGCGGCCGGGCGCTGGTGGAGACTCCCCGCCCCGACACCCAGGCGGTGGCGGCCCGGGCCCGAGCCATCGTGATGGAAGTAGAGCGCCGCCTGGGCTACGAGCCCGTGGACCGGGAGGCGGACCACCTGGGCTACGACATCGAGAGCCGCGATCCCCGGACCGGCCGGCTCCGGTTCATCGAGGTCAAGGGCCGGACAAGCGACGCCGACGTGATCACCGTCACCCGGAACGAGATCATGACCGCCCTCAACAAGCCCGACGACTACATCCTGGCCGTGGTGGAGTTCCTGGATGGCGGCGGCCACCGGGCCCACTACATTCGCCGGCCTTTCCGGAGGGAGCCGGACTTCGGGGTGACGAGTGTGAACTATCAGTTCTGGGATTTGCTAGAAAGGGCGGGAAAGCCATAGTACCGGGGAGAGTAGGCCGTGCCATGCCGAAGCAGCGACGCTGTGAGTGCCTCTTACGAGACGAGTAGACTAGAGGCGTGGAGTCATGCTTCGTCTGTATTCGACTATTGTAGCTGTCGCGGAACGCATCAGTGAGGCGGCCGACGCGGTTGTAACTGCTTTGCAAGAAGGCTGGATGGAACAGGAGGACGCCTTTACGGGCCGCTTGCTGGGAAGGATCGAGGAAGCACTAAGGGAGTTTCAGTCGAAAGGAATAACGTGGCGGGCTAAAAGCCTGACCAGCAAGATAAGGAACTCCGAGGAGTCTAAGTTCGGAGCGGATTTTATTGGGGTTATCGACATTCAGATTCCGGGTTATGAGGTACGTAAGGGATTCCTGGCGCAAGCGAAATTACTTGGAAATTCGCAAAGGGGAGATTGGTGGCTAACAAGCGGAGGATGGACGAAGTTTGCAGAACAGTGCAAGCGAATGTTGAAGATATCGCCTGAATCATATGTCTTCCTCTACTCGAGGAATGGTATTCGCATCGTTCCAGCTATTGCGGTCGCGGCACTGGCGACGCAAGCGGAGTGGCCTCGCCGAAGGATGATCGAGGGCAGCGGTCTGGTTGATTTGCTCTATTCGCGAGGAATCCGGAGATTTTTCGAGGATCACCTGGCGAGCTTTGTGGGTGATCAGAGGATTAGTGGCCCAGACTTGGATAGCCTGAAGAGCTTGATGGAACAGGGCCAAGTGCGGCGGCTTTTGTACTTGACCGCGCGTGGAGGCTAAGCGAGAGAAATGAAAACTGGTCGAAGCCCGCTCCTTACTCTACCAAGACCAATAAGGCGTAGGCGAACGACGAGATGCCGGGAGATTGGGCCGCACCCGAAGGGGATCTGCCAGCGTTGGCCGCGGCTGCCGCTGGTGGGGGCCTGAGCAGTGCTACTCCTCCGCGTCCGCCCGTGGTGATGGGTGGGTTCGCGGTGGTGCCGGCGGGCCTGCTGGCGAGGATGCGCCGCAGAGTCTCCGCAGAGACTCCGCGCGCCGACATGATCACCGTCGCCCGGAACGAGATCATGACCGCCCTCAACGAGCCCGACGACTGCATTCTGGCCGTGGTGGAGTTCCTGGACGGTGGCAACCACCGCGTCCACTACATCCACCGGTCGTTCCGGCGGGAGCCCGATTTCAGGGTAACAGGCATGAGTCGTAACGTGAAGGAGTTGCTAACAAAGGCGGAGGAGACGAGGTGAAGCTCTGCCGACTAAACGTTCACAACTATAGGAGCATCAAGGATCTCGACTTCGAGGTGCCCGAGATGCTTGTCCTAATCGGACCGAACAATCATGGCAAGTCCAATATTCTCCATGCTATCGAGTTCGCACTCTCTACCGCCGCGAAACCCGAGGTAGGGGACTTCTTTTCCTGTCGCACAGAAGGAGACAACGAGCTGTGGGTGGAGATGACCTTCGGTTCTCTGACTGAGCAAGAACGCACAACATTTCACAAGTACCTCCGCCCCGATGGCACAATTCGCATCCGTAAGAGTGCGCGGCTTCAAGCTGACGGTAGCGTTGAGATCGAATATCGTGGCTACATTCAGGAGCCCGAGCAATGGTGGCTGAAGAGTTCGGCTGCTCAACGCCTCTTGAGCCGCGAACGGATTGAAGAAGAAGCACGAAGGGTCCCAGAGCTCCTTGCCCTGCTGGAAGGAGGTGGTCGAATAACTCGGGAACGTATCGAGGAGTTCCAAAAAGACTACATTGCGAAACACCGCGATGAGCTGTCGTTTAAGGAGGAGCTGGAGACGGGTTCACTGCTTGGCCAGAGGAACGTAGGCGGGGGCGTTCTTCCGGACTTCTTCTTAGTGCCGGCCGTTCGAGACCTCAGCGACGAAATTAAAGTCAAGGCCACGACAACCTTTGGGCGTCTTCTTCAACGGGCCGTGAGAGAAATGACGGGGCGCGACGAGCGGTTCGAGGAGGCACGTAACCGGCTTCGCGAACTCGTAGACGACCTCAACGCACGTCCCAGGGAAGGGTCTGGACGGTCGGCGCTGGCCGAGCTCGAGGCGATGCTAACCTCTGAATTGGCGGGTTGGGGCGTAACCGCCTACATAGAAGTGACGGCTCCAGAGCCCGAGAGAATCTTCGAACTCGGCACTCAGATCCATTTGGACGACGGGCTCAAGACGCCCGCAGAAAGGAAGGGCCACGGCCTCCAGCGCGCCATGCTTTTCGCCCTGGTCCGCGCTTGGGCGAAGAGTCTCCGCGCTGAGGTGGAACCTGGGGCCACCCGCCCACGGCGCTCGTCCGAGTCGATTTTCTTTGCGATCGAGGAGCCAGAACTGTTTCTCCACCCCCAGGCTCAAAGACAGCTCGTAGCCTCCCTGGCGGAAATAGCAGGTACTCTGGACCACCAAGTTTTCGTCTCCACTCACTCGACCCACTTTGTCGACTTAGACCACTATCGAAGGCTTGCCATCGTCACCAAGCCCAGCCCTGCTGAAGGAACTAAAGTTAGGCAGTGTACTCGGGAGCTGTTTACTGGAGAAGATGCTGCCGAGAGAAAGAAGCGGTTCCACATGGCGTCATGGATCAATCCAGACCGAGGGGAACTCTTCTTTGCCCAGAAGGTAGTTCTTGTTGAGGGCGAGACGGAGAAAGCAGTATTGCCGTTTCTCGCGCAAAAGATGGGCTGTTATAACCCGAACGTGAGTGTTATCGACTGCGGAAGCAAACACAATCTGCCGCTGTACATGGAGATTCTCAATGCTTTCCGCATCCCGTACTGCGTAATCCATGATGAGGATCCTCTTCCGAATCCAATACCTGCAGATTGGACCGACGAGAAACGGGCAGCTAAAAGGCGTGCGTACGAGATAAATCAAACCATTGCCAGCCTAAAGGAACCTAACTTGGGTGATGTGGAGATATTCTCGCCTGATTTCCGAGAGGTGGCAGGTATCCCGAGAGCTCAGGAAGAGAGAAAGGGTAAGGCGCTGGGGGCGCTAGATCATTTCGACCAAATAGAGGCAGCGGAAGTACCGCCTCGTATTGCTGAGGTGGTAAGTAAGTGCTATCGAGTGCCGAACCCGGGAGTAGCGGCCGATGAATAGGATCGCGAAACTCATTGAGGTCGCCCTGCCCCTCCCAGAGATCAACGACGCCTCGGCGTACGACAAGATGCCGGGGATCGGGCCGCACCCGAAGGGGATCCACCACTGGTGGGCGCGGCTGCCGCTTCCGGTGGCCCGGGCGGTGCTCTTCGCCTCGGTGGTGGATGATCCCTCGGGCCACCCCGAGCGGTTCCCGACGGAGGAAGCCCAGGCGGCGGAGCGGGAGCGCCTCTTCGGGATCGTCCGGAAGATGATGCAGAAGCAATTGCACAAGCACCCGAAGGTCTACGCCGAGGCGCGGGCCGAGATCCTCCGGCACTGCGGCGGAAAGCTGCCGCCGGTGCTCGACCCCTTCGCGGGCGGGGGGTCGATCCCCCTCGAGGCGGCCCGGCTGGGTTTCGAGGCCTACGCGGGCGAGATTAACCCGGTGTGCGTGCTGCTGAACAAGTGCAACCTGGAGATCGTGCCACGCTGGGCGGACCAGCCACCCGTGAATCCGGAGGACCGCAGGAGGATCGGCGGCGGCGACGGGTGGCGCGGGGCTTCCGGGCTCGCGGCCGACGTGCGGTACTACGGCCGGGTGCTCCTTGAGCGGGCCAGGGCGGGGATCGGCCACTTGTACCCGCCAGTAAAGGTCACGGCGGAGATGGCGGTCGAGCACCTGCACCTCCGGCCCTACGTGGGGAAGGAGCTACCGGTGATCGTGTGGATCTGGGCCCGGACCGTCCCCAGCCCAAACCCGGCGGCCCGCGGGGCGCACGTGCCCTTGATGAGCACGTTCTGGCTCTCCAGCAAGAAGGGGAGCGAGGCATGGCTGGAGCCGGTGGTGGACCGCACGGCAGGCACGTGGCGGTTTCGAGTGCGCACGCAACCGCCCCGCGATCGGGCGGCGGTGAAAATGGGGACCAAACTTCATCCAAAGCGGTGGCGTTTCCGCTGTCTTCTCACCGATACAGTAATTGACGAGAGATATGTCGAGGCGAAGGCTGGACGGCTTGGAACGCGCTTGGTCGCGATCGTAGCGGAAGGAGGGAACAGACGTGTCTACCTCCCAGCATCCCGAGAGCAGGAGGCTATCGCCCACAAGGCATCACCGGCTTGGATTCCGGAAGTACGCATGCCTGATAACCGTCGGTGGTTCTCGCCGCCGGCCGCTGGTCTCGCTACATACGGAGACCTCTTCACCCCCCGCCAGCTCACGGCCATGGTGACGCTGTCGGACCTGATTCGTGAGGTGCGGGAGGACGTGCGGCGGGACGCCTTGGCGGCGGGCATGGCCGAAGGAGAGGCGGAGGAGTACGTGCGTGCAGTAGCGACCTTCCTGGCACTCGCACTCGATCGATGTGCGGACAATAACAATGCCTTATGTCGATGGCGAGCGCCGAACCCTGCATTGATTAATCTGTTCGCACGTCAGGCGATCCCAATGGTGTGGGACTTCTGTGAGGGGAATACGCTCGGTGAGGCAATAGGTTCGTGGCTTATCTGTATAGAGCGCGAAGCCGAAGGGATTGAGACACTATCAGTCGATACTGAGCCGGTGGGCCACGCCCGCCTCATCGACGCCGCCCGGCCGTGGGACGGCCTCAAGGGCGTCCTCGTCAGCACCGACCCGCCCTACTACGACAACATCGGATACGCGGCGCTCTCGGACTTCTTCTACGTGTGGCTGCGGCGCACCATCGGCGACCTCTACCCCGACCTATTCGCCACCATCCTGGTGCCGAAGGAGCCGGAGCTGGTGGCCGCCCCGGAGCGGTTCGGCGGCGACAGGCGCAAGGCTAAGGAGCACTTTGAGGAGGGCTTCCGCCGGGCCTTCGCCATCCTCCGGGAGAAGATGGACCCGCGCTTCCCCCTCACCGTCTACTACGCCTTCAAGCAAGACGACGAGGAAAGCGGCGAGGACGAGGAGGAAAACGGCAGGAACGAGCGGGTGGATCGCACCACCGGCTGGGAGACCATGCTGACGGCGCTGATCGAAACAGGCTTCCAGATTACGGCCACCTGGCCAGTCCGGGCGTCGCAGAAATGGCGAATGCTAGCGATGGGCACGAACGCCCTCGCCTCCTACATCGTCCTGGCCTGCCGTCCCCGGCCGGAAGACGCGCCGCAGACCGACCGGCGCGGGTTCGTGACCGAGCTCAAGCGGGAGCTGCCCGCGGCGCTTCGTTGGCTCAAGCAGGGTAACGTCGCCCCGGTGGACTTCACCCAGGCGGCCATCGGCCCCGGCATGGCCATCTTCTCGAAGTACAGCCGGGTGCTCGAGGCGAGTGGGCGGCCGATGAGCGTGCGGACCGCGCTGGCCCTGATCAACCAAGTCCGCACAGAGGTGCTTTTCGAGCAGGAGGACGAGTTCGACAACGACACCCGCTGGGCCGTCGCCTGGTTCGAGCAGCACGGTTTTGAGGAGGGGGAATTCGGTCAGGCGGAACTGCTCTCGAAGGCGACGGTGACTACCGTGGCAAGACTTGTAGAGGCAGGGATTGTAGCGTCACGTCGAGGCAGGGTGCGACTCCTGCGTCCCGAGGATCTGCGCAGAGGCTGGGATCCGGACAGGGACCGTCGCGCCACCGTGTGGGAGGCCACTCACCACCTGCTGCGGGTCTACTGGCACGAGAAAGCCGGAGACGAGGCAACAGCGGCGCTTTTGAGGAAGCTGGGTGGAGTCAGGGACCTGGCACGGGATCTCGCCTACCGACTCTACAGTGTCTGTGAGAAGCGCAAGTGGTCCCAGGAGGCCCAGGCGTACAACGCTCTGGTCCTGGGCTGGCCCGAGCTGGCTCGGCTTGCCCGCGAGCAGCGCGCGGCCACTGGCTCTCTGTTATAGGAGACTGAGCACGGGGCCTTGCCGGGGGCCGCAGGCAGGTGGAAACGGGGGGAGGGTCTGCTGAGGAGGTGGCATGGTGGCCGGAGAGATCATCTTCCTGGTGCAGGAATCTCCCGAGAGAGGATACGAGGCCCGCGCCCTTGGACACGCTATCTTCACCGAGGCGGACGGCCTCCAAAGCCTCAAGGAGCAGCTGCGCGACGCGGTGCGGTGTCACTTCGACGATGGGGAGCGGCCGGCGGTCATTCGACTGCACATGGCTCGGAAGAGGTCATCGCAGTGTGAGACTGGTCTCCTCGGTCCGTGGCTCAGAGCATAAGATCACGATTCCTCGACACCAGCCGCTGCGCGTAGGCACACTGGCGGGCGTTGTGAGGGAGGACGCTGAGTACCTCGAGATGGACCGGGAGGTTCTGATCCAGGCACTGTTCGGGAAGGGCAATAGGGAGGGCTGAGATGGCGGTGACCAACCACGAGCGGGTCGGAAAGGCGTTGGAGCTCCTGCGGGCGGGGCTGGGCCCGTTCGTGGAGCGCGAGTTCCAAAGCCAGTACCGCGGTCAGGCCCGGGCGGAGGCGTCGCGGCTCGTGGAGGACGACCGGAACGTGGCAGGCAAGCCGATCCGGGAGTGGGACGTGGCGGCGCTGCTCAAGGTCATGTGGACCGGGTGGAATGAGGTCTTCCGGCGCACCCTGGGCCAGGCTGAGCGCAGCCTCGTCTCGGAGTTGCGGGACTGGCGCAACAAGTGGGCGCATCAGGAGACGCTCAGTACGGACGACGCGTACCGTGCCCTCGATTCCGCGAGCCGGCTGCTTTCCGCCGTCTCGGCCCCTCAGGTGGACGAGCTGGAGCGGATGAAGCTGGAGCTCCTGCGCGTGCGCTTCGACGAGCAGGTTCGGGCGGAAAGGCGAAAGTTCGGCGGTACCCTCGTGGAAGCCGCGGCGGCCAGCGCCCTCAAACCCTGGCGCGAGGTCATCGCCCCGCACCCGGACGTGGCCAGCGGCCGCTACCAGCAGGCGGAGTTCGCCGCGGACCTCTGGCAGGTACGCAAGGGAGAAGCGGCTTCCGAGTACCAGGACCCCGTGGAGTTCTTCCGCCGCACCTACCTCACGGACAACTTGAAGCGGCTACTGGTAAACGCGGTCAAGCGCCTGTCGGGATCGGGCGGAGAGCCGGTAGTACAGCTCCAGACCAACTTCGGTGGCGGCAAGACGCACGCCATGATCGCCCTCTACCACCTGTTTGACGGCCGGCCACCCGCGGAGCTTCCGGGGGTGGACGCGGTGATGGCGGAGGCAGGGGTGAGCCGCCTTCCGCAGGTCCGTCGGGTGGTGCTGGTAGGCAACCGCATCTCTCCGGGAAACCCCAGCAGGAAGCCGGACGGCACCGAGGTACGGACCTTGTGGGGCGAGCTTGCGTGGCAGCTGGGCTTGGCCGCGGGCGGGGCTCGGGAAGCCAGGCGGGCCTTCGCGCGGGTGGCCGCGGACGACCGAAACGCCACGAGTCCCGGGGATGCGCTGCACGAACTGTTCAATGCCTACGGTCCGTGCCTGGTCCTCATCGACGAATGGGTGGCCTACGCTCGCCAGCTGCACGATACGCCGGACCTCCCTGGCGGCACCTTCGACACCCAGTTCACCTTCGCCCAGGCCCTGACGGAGAGCGCGAGGACGGCCAAGGGGTGTCTGCTGGTGGTGTCCCTTCCGGCATCGGAGACCCCCTCCTCACCGCACGCGACCGCCGAGGACATCGAGGTGGGCGGGGTGCGCGGACGAGAGGCGCTGGAACGGCTGCGCAACGTGGTCGGCCGCCTGGAGTCGCCCTGGCGGCCTGCGAGCGCGGAGGAGAGCTTTGAGATCGTCCGGCGGCGCCTGTTCGAGCCCATGACGAACCCGGATCAGTTCAAGGCCCGCGACGTGGTGGCGCGGGCGTTCGCAGACCTGTACCGGAGCCAAAAGGGGGAGTTCCCGGCGGAGTGCTCCCAGCCGGACTACGAACGGAAGCTGAAGTCGGCCTACCCCATCCACCCCGAGGTGTTCACCCGGCTGTACGAGGACTGGGCCACCCTGACGAAGTTCCAGCGGACCCGGGGTGTGCTGCGCCTGATGGCCGCGGTGATCTACAGCCTGTGGGAACGGGGCGACCGGAACCCCCTGATCCTACCCTCCACCATTCCCTTGGACGACCCACGGGTGCAGTCGGAACTGACACGCTACCTGTCCGAGAACTGGACGCCGGTCATGGAGAAGGACGTGGACGGGCCGAACTCGCTTCCCGCGCGGCTGGACTCCGAGCTGCCAAACCTGGGGAGGTATCACGCCTGCCGACGGGTCGCCCGGACGGTGTACCTGGGGTCCGCCCCGATCCAGCGGGGCGCGCACCAGGGAATCGAGGACCGGCGCGTCAAGCTCGGCTGCGTCATGCCGGGAGAGTCGCCGCAGATCTTTGGCGACGCCCTCCGGCGACTCGCCTCGGAGGCCACCTACCTCTACCAGGACGCGCCACGATACTGGTACTCGACACAACCCAACGTGACGAGCCTCGCGGAGGAACGGGCGACCCAGCTGGCGCGCGAGCCCGAGCATGTGGCGCGGGAAGTGGAGAGGCGCATGCGTGAAGAGACGCGGGCACGTGGCCTGTTCAGCGGAGTCCACCCGTTTCCGCAGTCCAGCCAGGACGTGCCAGACGACCTGGATGCGCGGCTCGTGGTGGTCGGGGTTGACCGCCCCCACACGAGGGGGCAGGAGAGCCCGGCTCTCGCGTTTGCAAAGCAGGTGCTGGAGTGGCGCGGTAGCGCACCTCGCGTGTACAAGAACACGCTGGTCTTTCTGGCCCCCGACCGGACCCGCCTGCAGGACCTGGACGAGGCGGTCCGGCGCTATCTCGCGTGGGATTCGATCCTCCGCGACAGGGAGCAACTGGACCTTAGCCCCCACCAGCAGCGCCAGGCCGAGCAGCAGAAGAAAGCCAGCGACGAGGCGGTGCAGGCGAGGCTTCCGGAGACGTTTCAGTGGCTGCTCGTTCCCGTGCAGACCGACCCCCACGGCCCTGTCGAGTGGCAGGAGGTCCGACTGCAGGGCGAGGGGGGGCTGGCGGAGCGGGCCAGCCGGCGCCTGGTTCGCGACGAGCTGCTGCTGGCGAGTCTTGCAGGATCCCGGTTACGCATGGAGCTAGACCGGGTTCCGCTGTGGCGAGGCGACCACGTGGCCGTGCGACAGCTGGTGGAGGACTTTGCTCGTTACCTGTACTTGCCCAGGCTCAAGGGGCCGTCGGTTCTGGTGGAGGCGGTGCAGGACGGGGTATCTCTCCTGACCTGGGACCAGGACTCGTTCGCCTACGCAGACGACTACGACGAAGCCGCGGGACGCTACCGCGGGCTGCGCACGGCGCAGAACGTACACCTCACGGCCGAGGACCCGCGCGGTCTGATCGTCAGGTCCGATGCGGCGAGGCGGCAGCTGGAGCAGCAACCCACGACACCGGACGCGGGGCGGCAGCATCCGCTAGGCGTGGAGAATGGAGACTCAAGCACGGCCGGGGAGCGGACTACCACGATCGTCACTGCCGCGGTCAAACCGACGCGCCCGCGTCGCTTCCATGGCACGGTGCCGCTTGACCCCGTGCGCGCGGGGGCGGATGCGGGGAGGGTGGCCCAGGAGGTGATCTCGCATCTGGCCGGCCTCCCAGGGGCCCGGGTCGAGGTGACGCTGGAAATCGAGGCGGACGTGCCAGACGGCGTTCCCGAGAACGTAGTTCGGATCGTCACCGAGAACGCGAGGACGCTGAGGTTTCAGGCTCAGGGATTCGAGCAGGAGTAAATGAGCCGGAAGCGCCCGAAAGATGGAGGTAAGGTTTCTTCCCCGGTTGCCATGGGTTTTGTTGTCAACATCTCACGGGAGATTCGTGAAGTGTGTAAGTGATCCTATGGTGATGTCAATTCGCGTTTACATATAGCCACAGCCGCAGGCACGGCACTCAGGGCAAATTACCCATCCACACCCGCTTGGCCGCTCATGTCGCACGCCGGATACATAATTAATGGTGAATTCTTTGCACCTCCAACAGTAGGTCTCTTTTAGAACACCGCTCTCTGTAGCAGGATGAGGGATAATCCCGAGAAGTTCGAGTTCACACTCGGCGGCGGTTCTTCGTTCGTCCTCACCCTTGATCAGGATACGGTATTGAGACTCGTCAGGATTGCGACAGGGTCCAGTAAAGACTGACTCCAAGTGCGTCGTCGGTGTTGCGTCGATTTGGCCAATGTAGCGAAGAGTGCGGTGTCGGACGACGGACCCAGGCGGCCAGGGGCGCCAGGTTCGTTGTGCAGCGGATCCTCCCGAGTTTTCAGAGTCCGGAACTTGGTCCTTCACGGTAGGGCTGGCCAATGGAACTGGGTCTGACGGGTTGAGAGACGTGCCTTTTTCAGATTCCTGTCGGCCGTACCAAGCGTACGCCCTCTGAACTTGGTCGAGCCAGTGTGAGTAAAAGGCCTCATCAGTGTATCCACGGAGGACCCCAAGCTCGCGCATAAGTTTCCTGTAGCCCTCAGAAGGTTGTCTGGTGTCCTCAGCAACCACAAGTGCGCTTCCCATGAACTTCCCCTGAAGGTAGGTATCGACACAAAGCCGACCGAGGAAGTCACCGATGATCCTCCTGTGGAGATCGGTCCATTCGGGAATACCTAGGCGAAAGGGTCTACCGTGGTTGACGGTTGCCAATCTGAAGTCGATGCCATTCACCAAATCAGAATATGTGATGAGAGTGCGACGACGTCCCGTTTCTGCTACTCTCCGGCCAATCTCAGCGAGGGCTGCAGGATCCTGATCAGCAAATGCCCACTTTTGTCGGGCAAGCCGCCGTGCTACTGGATCCATTTGAGCCTCCACCAACTTTAGACCTCTCCTAGGGCCCTCCCTCTTGAGGGAATAGCTGTTGAACAATGTAGTCCCAATGCACCACCCGTTCGAAGTACGTGAGGCGAAATTACGATGTGGAGGAGGATTTTCCTCCTGTTGGACTGGAAGGCAAAGCTCTAGAGCTTTCATGGAACGAAATCGCCGTGGCAGTGCTGCTCCGTCGGGAAATCAGTTTCAAGTCTGGAAGGTCCGCGCTCGTCGGTTCCGCCGGGCGACGTTCAGGAAGAAGGCCGCGGGGAGGGCCCAGCCGAGCAGGAAGCCGAAGGGGGAGGGGAGCCAGCGCAGCGCCACGGGCAGCGTGGCGAAGACCGTGTGCAGGTAGGCGGGCAGGTAGGACGTGTCCTGCACCCATCCCAGCAGGGGCTTCCGCGCCGCCGCGCGCGCGTCCGTGACGAGCGCCCCCCACAGGGCCAGCGGGATCCCGAGCGGCGTCGCGGCGATCTCAGACACCTGAGGATCCCACCACCCCAGCTCCGACGCTGCCACCGTCCAGATGGCCGCCGCCACCTGCGCCAGCACGGCCGCCACATAGGGGCTGTGCGGTGCCAGGATGCCCGCCGTGAGGCCCGCCAGCACCGGCGTGTAGAGGACCTGGGCGATGACGAAGGGGATGCCTGCCATCTCCCAGTTCCGGAAGTGGAGGAGGGCGGGGTGCGCCACCAGGTCCATCGCCGGGCCCGCGGCACCACCGATGACCGCCGCGGTGACGACGCGGGGCCAGGCGCGGTCGGGGCGAGACTGCACGCCGGTTGCCATCGCGACGACCCTCCGGACGAGAGGACGCACCAGAAAGCGCAGGCCACCTGAGCCGCGCTTCCGTTGGAGGCGACTGTCGGTTCTCTGCCTCGAGGAGTCTCATGCCCAACATGGCCGGCCGCCACCCTGGCCACGCTGATGCAGATGGGAGGGATGGCGGTCCCGGGCTACTCCCAGCGGAACCGCCACCCTGCCAGGAGAAAGGCCACCACGCCCCAGCCGGCCAGGTAGAGCAGTCCGGGGAGGTAGGGGGTGAGGGCGTCGCCGCGGGCCGCCACGCCGCGCATCGCCTCCACCAGCGGGGTCAGCGGCAGCGCGCTGATGAGCGGCTGGATGGCTGCGGGCATGAACTCCCGCGGCCAGAAGGTCCCGGCCAGGAACATCATCGGGAAGCCGAGCAGGCTGCCCAGCAGGTTGGCGGCCTCAGGCGTGCGCGAGACGGTCGAGACGGCGAGGCCCATCCCCACGAAGACCAGCGTCCCCAGCACCGCCAGCCCGGCGAGCACAAGCAGGTTCCCCACGATCACCGCCCGGAAGAGCCACACCGCCACCAGCGCGATGACCGCGAGCTGCACCAGGTTCGTGGCGGCGTAGCGCGCCACCAGGCCGCCGAGGAAGAGCGCCGGGTGGACAGGCGTGGCCAGGACCCGCTTGAGCACGAGGCGCTGCCGGTACTCGGTGACCACCCAGCTCGTCCCCTGCAGCCCCGAGTTCATGACGGTCAGGGCGAGGATGCCAGGGAGGAGAAAGTCGAAGAAGCGCAGGCGGCGCGCGCCGGCCACGGGCGCAGCCTCCAGGCGCAGGAGCGGTGCGGTGCCGGTGAGGCGCAGGTTGGCTTCGGCCACGAAGCGGTCGAGGATGAGCAGCGCCGTGCGCGCGTCCTGGAGGCGGGCCTGGTCGAAGTAGACGCGGAGGGTGCCGACGGGACCGGTGTTGCCGACGGCACCGGCCGTGCCGGCCGGGCCGCTGCGGCCGGCCACATCCGGCGGGACGACCACCAGGATGCGGCGGCCGCGGCGCAGGGCCTCCAGAGCCGTCGCCTCGTCCGCCTCGTCCACCACCCGCAGCACCGGCACCTCCGCCAGCCCGCGGCGCAGCCCCTCGGCGAGCGGGCCCGTCCCGCGCACGAAGCCGACCGTGAACGTGACGCTCTCCCCGCGGCCGAAGGCCACGCCGATCAGGCTCATCAGGATGAGCGGGAAGAGGAGGCCCCAGAAGACGCTGGTGCGGTCGCGGAAGTAGTGCTTGAAGAAGAGCAGGACGGTCAGGCCGAAGGCACGCATCGTGTCACCGGGACCTCCTGGCCCGCGGATCCGCCCGGGTCGTCGTCACGGGAGGGTGAGGGCTGGCCTTCACTCGCGCAACCTCCGTCCGGTGAGGTGCAGGAAGACGTCCTCCAGCGTGGCCTCCTCCACCCGGAGCTGGGTGAAGCGCAGCGTCCCGTCGCGGTGCAGCGCCATCACCGCCTGCACGGTCTCCACCGGGTCGGTGGTGCTCAGGCGCACCTCGCCGTCGGCCCGCTCCACCTGCCGCACGGCGGGGAGGGCGGCCAGGGGCGCCTCCCGGTCCGGCAGCTCGTCGGCCACGGCGAGGGCGACGGTGGCGGTGGGCGCGTGGGTGCGGATGAGGGCCCGCGGCGTGTCCAGGGCCACGATCCGGCCGTGGTCCATGATGGCCACGCGGTCGCACAGGCGCTGCGCTTCCTCCATGTAGTGCGTCGTGAGGATGACGGTGCGTCCCTCGCGGCGCAGGTCCTCGATGACGTCCCACAGGTTGCGGCGGGCCTGGGGGTCGAGCCCGGTGGTGGGCTCGTCGAGGAAGAGGAGCGGCGGGTCGTGGACCAGCGCCACGGCGATGGCGAGCCGCTGCCGCTGCCCGCCCGACAGCGTGCGCACCCAGGCGCGGCGCTTCTCGGCCAGCTGCAGGCGCTCGAGCAGGGCGGCGGCGGGGGCCGGGCGGCCGTGGAAGGCGGCGAAGAGGCGCAGGGTCTCCTCGACGGTCAGGCGGTCGAAGAAGCCGGCCTCCTGGAGCTGCACGCCGATGCGCGCCCGGACGCCGCGCGGGTCGCGCCGCACGTCGACGCCGTCGACGAGGGCGCTGCCGCCGTCCGGGGTGCGCAGGCCCTCCAGCATCTCCAGGGTGGTCGTCTTGCCGGCGCCGTTGGGCCCGAGGATGCCGAAGATCTCGCCGCGGCGGACCTCGAACGTGACGCCGTCGACAGCCAGGAGCGTGCCGTAGCGCTTGCGCAGGTCGCGGACCTGGACGATGGGGTCGGTCATGGTGCCGGGGAGACATCATAGCGGCCGGGGCGCCAGGGAGCAAACCCCGGGCATGGTGCGGGCGCGACCACGGGATCGGGTCTCGCCGCAGCCATTCTTCACCCGGGGCGGGATGAGGTCATCGCTGTTCGACGCTTCCGCGCGGCCTCGCGCAGCTGTCAATGGGGCAGTCCGCGGACCAGCGTCACCGCCAGGAGGAGCACGGCCAGTGCCAGCAGCAGGTTGAGCCGGCCGATCCAGGCGGCCGCGCGGCGCAGGGCCAGGGCCTGCCGGTCCGGCGGCGACGGCGCGCCAGCCTGCCCGGGCTGCGCCAGCCGCGCACTGGCCGGGCCGATGATGAAGTCGTGCAGCACGCTGAGGACGATCATCGCCCCGACGAACGCCAGCTTCCAGGCCAGGATCCGGCCGAAAGGCGTCTCCCACAGGCGGCCGGTGGCCACCGCTTCCCAACTCACACCTCGGTAGGCCAGGTTGAGGATACCGGTGGTGATGAGCACGGCGATGGCGATCCACCCCACGATTCGGAAGCGCACCCCCATGGCGGTCACGAGGGCGGCGCGCTGGGGATCGGGGAGGCGGCGCAGCGGGGGGATGGCGACGAGGGCGAGGAAGACCATGCCCCCGATCCACACGACGGCGGCCAGGAGGTGCAGGAAGACGACGACCTGATACATGGGCTATGCGCTTCGCCCTGGTCTTTGATCCCGTGGCACTGGCCTCACAGACGGGCGCTTGGGCTGGCGGCTTCCGGTTGCCCTGCGTATGATCCCGAAGCCCTCGTCCTATCGTCCCGCACGGGGAGTCCGCCGCGCAAGCGCGAGCCATGCGGCACCCCCCAGCAGGCCCGCAAGCGCGGTGACCATGTGCATGGGGTAGAAACTGCCTTCTCTCAGGAAGGGGTTCCGGGCGGTGAAGGGCCAGAAGGGCTGCACGTCGGCATGGATGACCGCATCCAGCAGGGCGTGAGAGACCCCGCCGAAGAGCCCGCCGACGAGCGCCGCCGTCCAGCCGACCGGCACCACCTGCTCGACCACCCAGGCCGGCATGCCGTCTACGCGCGTCAGGAGCGTGCGCAGCGGCATCGTGAGGGCGTGGACGAGAGGTTTGCCCACCACGGCGGCGGCCAGGCCCGCAGCGGTCGCGCCGGCCAGGCTGTGCAGCGGGCCGTGTACCGTGCCCGTCGGCAGGGCAAGCCCTAGGAGCCTGTCCGAGGATTCGTCTTGATCGTGAATTTCGCGTCCAACATGCCGACGCACTCCTCAGTTCACCCGGTCACGTCAGCCTGGCGAACACCGCTCAGACTCGGGAGGCCTTTG
>Ga0101943_1000124_pt1 | contig 202463 bp, 204 predicted proteins | sample DewCreD2012metaG_5_FD_75244 | JGI IMG/M metagenome (GOLD analysis project Ga0101943, IMG submission 75244) | Hot spring sediment bacterial and archeal communities from British Columbia, Canada, to study Microbial Dark Matter (Phase II) - Dewar... ... | reverse complement strand
CGGAGGAGGCGGCACTCTGCCCTGGGGTACCTGTCCCCGGAGGAGTTCGAGAGGAGGTGGTCAGCGAATCCTGAATCTGTCAGCGTTACCCTGTCCACTAAAGCGGGGTAAGTCCAGGCCTCCAGGTGGTCCGGCTGCAGGGCGATCGCCCGCAGGTAGTGCACCTCGGCCTTGCGCAGGGCATCTGGGTCCCGCAGGCGGTAGTAGCGCTCCGCGTAGAGCTGCCCGAGGAGGAAGTGGGCGTCGGCAAGGCCGGGGTCCAGCCGGACCGCGCGCGCAGCGAATACCACCACGAGTACAACCACCCGACCCAGGACGCGACGTCACACCGTCACACCGACCCCAAGACCCCAACACCCAGATACCCACAAACCCCAAAACCTTAACAAAGTGTGGCCGCCTCGGGGGTCTGTAGGGAACCTTAGGCTCTTATCCCAGCGGCTCTTTGACCCACCGCGCGGGCCGTGCTAGAATGGGCCGTCGGTCGCGGGGCACGGATCCCCGCCGTCCGGAGGAGGTGTGAGTATGGCCACGGTGCGCGTGGGGAAAGACGAGTCGTTAGACAGCGCCCTCAAGCGGTTCAAGCGCGAGGTCCAGCGCTCGGGCATCCTCGTGGAGGCGAAGCGCCACGAGCACTACGAGAAGCCCAGCGACCGCCGGCGCCGGAAGCTCGCCAAGCGCGCCCGGAAGAAGACCCGCTAACCGGTCCGGGTGCTGCGGATCCCGGGCTCCGAAGATCTTCGGAGCCCGCTGTGTTTCCGATGACGCTCCAAGAACGGCTCGCCGAGGACCTCAAGCAGGCGGTGAAGAACCAGGACACGGTCCGTGTGTGGGCGTTGCGCCTTGCCCGCGCCGCAATCCACAACGCCGAGATCGAGCGGTCTCGGCCCCTCACGGATGAGGAGGTCCAGGAGGTCCTGCGGCGCGAGGTGAAGCGCCGGAAGGAGGCCATCGAGGCCTTCCGCCGCGCCGGTCGGGAGGAGGCTGCTCAGCGGGAGGAGCTGGAGATGGCCGTCCTCCTGGAGTACCTCCCGGCCCCCTTTTCGGAGGACGAGTTGCGCCGGATCGTCGCGGAGGCGGTCCGGCGGACCGGTGCCACGACGGAGCGCGATGCCGGCCGGGTGATCGGCGCGGTGATGCGTGAGGTGCGCGGGCGGGCCGAAGGGAAAGACGTGGAGCGCCTGGTGCGGGAAGCGCTGGGTCGGGGAAGCTAGCCTGTGGCCCGGGCAAAGAACAGAGGGTCGGCCTCCGCCCAACCCGGGCGAGGGGTTCGCGTGTGGAAGCGGGCCGTGAGCGCAGGCGGCGTGGTGTTCCGAAAGACACCCTCGGGCCCGGAGGTCCTCCTGCTCCGGCACCGGAGCGGCCGGTGGATGCTCCCCAAGGGTACCGTCGAACCTGGGGAGACCGACGAGCAGGTCGCGCTGCGGGAGGTCATGGAGGAGGCGGGCGTGCAGAACGTCCGCCCGGTGGCCGACCTAGGGGAGGAGCGCTACCGGTTCTACTGGCCACCGGAGCGCGCGTTCTACGACAAGACCGTGCACTACTACCTATTGGAGTGGCTCGGAGGCGAGGACCCCAAGCCACAGGCCGAGGAGGGGTTTGAAGTGGCCGAGTGGGTCCCCATCGACGAGGCGCTCGGACGCGTCAAGTATCGGGAGACCCGGGAGATCCTCCGCCGTGCCCGGGAGATCCTCGCCCAGGATCGCCGATGATCCCGGATCCCGACCGTCTGGTGCACGAGACCTACCAGAAGTACGCGGAGTACGTGAACCCAGGCCTCGTGAAGCTTTGGCGTTTCGCGGGGATCGAGACCGTCGAGTGGGAAGCCGAGGGCGTCGTCGTGCGGGATGTCCACGGCCGCGAGTACCTGGACTTCTCGGGGGGTCCTGCCGTCTTCGTCCTGGGCCACCGGCCTTGGCGGGTCGTGAAGGCCGTGGTGGAGCAACTCCAGCGGATGCCCATGTCTGTGCGGGCCCTCCCGCGGCACCTGGAGGCTGAGCTCGCCAGTCTCCTCGCCGAGGTCACGCCGGGGGATCTCCGGTACGCCTTCTTCTGCAACAGCGGGGCGGAGGCCGTGGAGGGGGCTATCAAGCTGGCCCGGGTGGCCACCGGGAAACCCGGGATCATCGCCACGGAGGGCGCCTTCCACGGCAAGACCCTGGGGGCTCTCTCCGCCACCGGCCGGGAGAAGTACCGCACCCCCTTCGAACCCCTCGTGCCCGGGTTTCGGCACATCCCCTTCGGGGATGTGCAGGCCCTCGCGGAGGCCATCGATCCCGAGACCGCAGCGTTCATCGTGGAGCCGATCCAGGCCGAGGGCGGGGTGCGGATCCCGCCTGAAGAGTACCTCGCCCGCTGCCGGGAGATCTGTGACCGCGCCGGTGTGCTCCTCATCGTGGACGAGGTGCAGACCGGGATGGGCAGGACGGGCCGGATGTTCGCGTGCGAGCACGCGGGGATCACCCCCGACATCCTCACGTTGGCCAAGGGGCTCGGCGGTGGGGTGATCCCCATCGGCGCCTTCGTCGCCCGCCCGCACCTGTGGGACGCCTTCACCCAAGACCCCTACCTCCACTCCTCCACCTTCGGCGGGAACCCCGCAGCCTGCGCGGCCGGGATCGCCACGATCCGGACCCTGCTGGAGGAGAGGCTACCCGAGCGTGCGGCGGCGATGGGGGCCGTCCTCCTGGAGGCCCTCCGGTCCCTCGCCGCAGAGTACCCTGACCTCGTGCGGGAGGTACGGGGGAAGGGACTCCTGATCGGCATAGAGTTCGCCGATCCCGATGTGGCCCTACTGTGTGCGGCGGAGGCGCTGCACCGGGGTGTGATCTTCTACTTCGCCCTGAACCGGCCCGAGGTGATCCGCATCGCACCGCCCCTCATCATCACCGAAGAGCAGATCCACCTCGCCGTCGAGCGACTCCGTGCTGCCCTCGCTGCGGTGCGAGAGGTCTTCCCGCCCGTCGCGCCGACGCCGTCGTGATCCCCCGGTCGGAGTACGAGGACCGTCAGGAGCGTGTCCGGACGACGATGCGGGAGAAAGGGCTCGCAGCCCTCATCGTGGTCTCCGGGCCCTTCTACGAGCGGCCCGGGGACGTAGCGTACCTTACCGGCCACCTCCCGCCCTTCCCCACCTCGGAGACCGAGCCGCCGCTGTGCGGAATCGGCCACGGTGCCCTCCTGCTCCTGGAGGACAGCACCTTGCTCCTCGTGGACACGCCTTACTACCGGATCGACTGCGTAGTGGCCTCCGAGGTGCGGGTTGCCCGGGATCTTTGGGGCGCTGTCGTCGAAGAACTCCGCGCGCACGGCGTGCGGGCCGTGGGGATGGTCGGGACCGACGTCTGCCCCGCCGAGGCGGTGTGGCGGCTGGAGGATGCGGGCTTGCGGCCCATCCCCGCCGACCGCGTCGTCCGGTCACTGAGACGGCGGAAGAGCCAGAGGGAGGTGGAGCTGCTGCGACGGGCCGCGGGGTGCGCCCGCGAAGCCCTCCTCGCCGCGGCGGAGACGTGCGGACCCGGTGTGACCGAGCGGGAGGTATGCGCGGCCGGAACCGCGGCCGCATTACGGGCCGGGGCCGACTTCGTGCGCTACCTCCGCGTGCACTCCGGTCCCTGGAGTGCGTGGCCGACGCGGTGGCCCCAGGCCACCGACCGCCGGCTCGTGCCCGGCGACCTCATCCTCCTGGACGCCATCGGTGCCTGCGAGGGCTACCACTTCGACGTGCAGCGCACGACCCTCGTGGGGTTCGATCAGCTCCCCTGGCAGAGGAGACTTTTGGAGGCGACCCAGCGGGCCCTCAGTCGGGCCCTGGGAGCGATCCGGCCCGGAGCCCGGGTGGCGGAGGTGGTGGCCACGGCCCTTGGGGCCTACGAGGAGGCCGGGTTGGGTTCGTATGCATCTTCGTTCCTCGGGCACGGGATCGGCCTTGAGACCGTCGAGGCACCGTACCTGCGGGCGGGCAGTGAGGAGCTTCTGGAGGAGGGGATGGTCCTCTGCGTAGAGCCCGGGGCCTTCTTCCCGGATCGCGGAGGGGCGAGTCTCGAGGAGGAAGTGGTCGTGACCGAAGACGGCTGCGAGGTCCTCACGTCCGGAATCCCGCGCCGCCTGTGGGAGTGAAGTGGTCTCAGGGCGGTGGGACGTCCAAGTCGTGGATCCAGAACGCGGAGACCTCACCCTCCTGGAGCGCCCGCCGGATCTCCTCGTCCGTCCGGCGCAAAAACGCCCGCTCCATCTCCTCGATCCCCTGGAGATCCTGGTAGACCTCGAAGGCCTCCTCGGAGACGAGCTCCCGCAGGCTCGTCTCGAGGCTCAGCTTGTACAGGAAGAACTGCTCCAGGTGGATCCTCCGGTACAGCCACACGTGGTGCTGGGCGAGGTGGCGGATCTTCACCTCGTGGGTGAACAGGAGGTCTCGCCGCTCCATCACGTCCACTAGCCGCCGGTAGGAGTGCTGGAGGTCCTCCAGGAGTGCCCGAAGCTCCCCGATGAGCTCTTCTGGGCGCGCCACCCCCTTTGCGGCCTGCCGGATCGTGCGGAGGAGCCGTGCCTCCAGGGACTGGAGGTCGTGGGCTCGGTCAGCGAGGACACGGCTCAGACCCGGGTTCAGGGGCGGTGTGAGCCTGGTCACACGTCGTGGTGCGTTCATCGGATGAGACCAGAGCCTACCGCCGGGATGGGGGTGACCCCCAGACTGGAGCCACCCCGACCGGTCGCATGGCGACCACCGCCCCCACTGCGCCCAGGGCCACGGCGGAGAGCAGGGCAGCCGGTCCCCACAGGGCCAGGGAGAGCCCGCCCGCGCCGAGGAGAGCCGAGGCTGTGGCGATGCGCAGGGCCACACCGCGGGCCGAAGCCCCGGCCGCCAGGAGGCGGTGGGGCAGGTGGTCCTTCCCCGTGGACACCATAATCTGAACCGGGCTCCGGATCCCGCTCCGGTACCGGCGCCAGTGCACGAGCAGGAAGTCATACACCGGAAGGGCCAGGATCACGCCCAGGGCCGCCACCTGCCACGGTGAGGTGAGGCTGATGGCCAGGGCTGCGGCGAGGGCGCCCAGGAGGAACCCCAGCATGAGGCTTCCTGAGTCCCCCAGGAAGATCCGGGCCGGCGGAAAGTTGTACCGCAGGAATCCCACGCATGCACCGGAGAGGGCTGCGGCCGTCACCGCCACCGCCCACCGCTGGACGATCGCCGCGAACAGCGCAAGGGCAAGGGCACTCGTGGCCGCCGCACCGGAGGCCGTTCCGTCCGCGCAGTCCAGACAGTTCAGCGCATTCGCGACTCCGACGATCCACCCTACGGCGAGGAGGTGCCCGGCATACGGCCCCGGGAGCCCGACCCGGACGTCGCCGAGCCACACGATCGCCACGACGACCGCCGCCTCGACCGCGAGCTTCACGGCGCCGACGGACCGCACGTCGTCCACGATCCCGATCAGGGCGAAGGCCGCAGCCCCAGCCAGGAGCAGCACGATGTGCAGGTCGTTTACCGGCCGAGCAAAGGCCAGGGTAGCGACGGCGAAGCTCAGGTACACTCCCACTCCGCCCAGGAGGGGCGTGGGCATGCGGTGGAGCTTCCGCTCCGAGGGAAGATCCAGCACCCCAAGCCGCCTCGCGGCCCACGCGGCGAGGGGCGTGGTCAACAGCGCCAGCGCGAGGGCGAGGAGGTAGGCGGATGCTACCGACGCCATGCTACCCCCGCCTGAGGCACGAGCGTGACCTCCAGGGCACGGAGGATTCGGTCCACCTCGTCCTCGCGCAGCGAGGGGTAGAGGGGCACCGAGAGCGCGGTGCGATGGGCCCTGTCCGTACGGGGAAAGCCACTCTGCCTCAGGTACCGGTGGAGCGGACAGGCCACAGGCGACTTGCACTCGACACCCAACGCGCGCATCCGCTCCGCCACTCCGGCGGCATCCGGGACCGAGACCACGTACCGGTAGTGGATCGGTGTGCACTGCGGCGGTGCGGTCGGAGGATGCAAGCCCAGCGCCCGTAGGTGGACGGTGTACCGCTCGGCGAGGAAGCTCCGTCGCTCCAGAAAGGCGGGAAGGCGGCGGAGCTGGCACAGTCCCAGGGCCGCCTGGAGGTCGGTCATCCTGTAGTTGAATCGCACGCTGTCGCGGCGGCCCGTGTAGTCCCGCATCTCCCGCGCGCGGCGGAGCAGGAGGTCGGAGTTTGAGAGGAGCATGCCGCCCTCGCCCGTGGTGATCACCTTCGTGGCATAGAACGAGCAGACGGCCACCGTCCCGAAGCTCCCCACGGGCCGGCCGCGGATGCGCGCCCCCAGGGCCTGGGCGACGTCCTCGATCACGGGGACTCCGAGCCCACAGATCCCCTCGATGTCCGCCGGGGTGCCGAACATGTGGGGCACCAAGATCGCCCGGGTGCGCCGGGTCACCCGTCGCCGCACCTCCCGGACCGAGAGGTTGTAGCCGTCGGGCTCCAGATCCACGAGGCACGGCACCGCACCCACGTAGCGTACGGCCTGGAGGAGGGCGACGCAGGTGTAGCTCGGGAGGATCACCTCATCGCCGGGTCCTGCGCCGAGGGCGAGGAGGGCCAGGTGTAGGGCCGCAGTCCCTGAACTCGTGGCCACCCCGTCCCGCACGCCCAGCACGCGGGCGACCTCCTGCTCGAACCGCCGGGTCACCTCTCCCTGGGCGAGGTAGCCCGAGCGGATCACCTCGGCCACGGCCCGAACGTGGTCCTCGTCCAGGGTGGGCCGGGAGTGGGGCACTAGAGGACCATGCGGTGGCATACGAATGCCTCGGCCGCCTCCACGGAGATCTCCGAGCCCCGCAGCCGCGCGAGCCGCTCCACGTTCTCCACACTCCCGTGATGGGGTGGTCGCCGCAGCTGCGAGGCGTGGCAACGCAGTGCCCTGAGCTTCACATCCAGGAACTCCGAGATGTCCACGTAGAAGTTCGGATGGAAGGGGGTAGGGCTCCAGCCGAGCTGCGGGGCGTCACAGGAGAGCACGAGGCGCACGAAGGGCTTGTCTTGAGGGAGGTGCGGACGGCACGCCGCAAACCCTGCGAGGAAGAGGGCCTCGTGGTCCTGGTTGTAGCTGGGATGCGGCAGGATCACCGCCGTGGGCCGCACCCGGTCGATGCTGTAGTGAGCCTCCCGCTCGATGAGGGTCACGAGGTCCCGCCGGGGCAGTACATCGAGCCGCATGTGGCGCTCGCTGTCCTCGAAGAGGATTTCATACCCGTCCACCCCCAGGACCGCCATGGCCGCCTTGAGCTCCTCCTTGCGCCGCGACCCGCTCACGACCGGATGCTCGCTGGAGTAGTGCCGGAGGTCGCCCACGGACCCCACGATCACGTAGGCCCGGCCGCCTGCAGCCTTCACCTTGGCGATCGTCCCCCCGCACCCGTACGCCTCATCGTCAGGGTGCGGGACGATGACGAGCAGCCGCTGCCCCGCCCAGAAGTCGTCCATGGATCGCGCCCATTTTAGGAGGGATCCCGCTCAGTGGCTTCTATCCAAAGGAGGGTTTTGGATCTATCAAGAGGAGGATTGCGCGGGAGGGCCGGGAAGGCAGGGTACAATGGTTCGGGATGCCGTTCACGGTGGAGGACCTGCAGGATCTGCTTCGGCTGCTGGAGCAGCAGCCCCAGTGGAAGGAGGCGGTGCGGGCGGCCCTCTGGAGCGAGGCGGAGTTCACCTCTTGGCTTCGGGACAAGCTTCCCAGGTTGCTGCAGGAGGATCCCCGGTTCGGGGCGGAGGTGATCGGAGTCCTTCAGCAGACCCTGAGTCCCCGGTCGGAGCTCGTACGGGTGCTGGAGGAGATCCGGGCCCTCCGGGAGGACTTCGGCCGTCGGTTTGAGGCCATCGAGCGGACTCTAGAGCTCCACACAGAGCGGTTTGAGGCCATGGACCGTCGGTTTGAGGCCCTGCAGCAAGACATGGACCGTCGGTTTGAGGCCGTGGACCGTCGGTTTGAGGCCCTGCAGCAAGACATGGACCGTCGGTTTGAGGCCGTGGACCGTCGGTTTGAGGCCCTGCAGCGGGAGATGGACCGTCGGTTCGAGCTTCAGGCGAGGATCCTGGCCGAGCACGGCAGGACCCTGCGCCGGATGGAGGTCGGGCTGGGAAGCCTCGGCCGCCGGTTCGGGAAGGGGTTCGAGGAGGCCGTGCGGGCCACCATCGAGGAGTTCGCCGGCATCGGCCCGCTCACAGCCGAGCGCCTCGTGATCCGGGACGTGGCCGGCGAGCTATACGGGGTGCCCAACCAGGAGGTAGAGTTCGATGCCTTCGTGCACGACGGGCGGCGGTTCCTGGTGGAGGTGAAGGGCTTCGCGGAGCCGGAGGACGTGCTGAACTTCGTCCGGAAGGTGGAGTTCGCCCGCCGCCACCTGCCAGAAGCCTTCGAGGCGGTGCTCCTCGCGCCGTACGCCACGAAGCGGGCCGTGGAACTGGCCCGGGAGTTGGGGGTGCGGCTTCTCATGGAGCCCGAGGAAGAAGCCCCCGACGAGGGGAACTAACCCGTCCAGGACTTCCCGACGGTCCCACCGAACGATCATGTGATCCCCGGTTTTCCTCCCAACGGAGGATTGCCGGGTTCGGGGGGGTTCGGAGAATGGGGGCAAGACCATGCGAGGAGGCCTGGGATGGGACGGAAGGTGGGATACACGGCGGTGGGGGTGGTGGCGGTGCTGCTCTCCCTTACGGGCGCTCTGCCGGCCTGGGCGCAGGTCCGGCCCGTGGAGGTTCCTGAGCCGGGCGGGTCTGTCCTCATGGGCACCGCCCTGTTCGGGGCCCTCGCGGCGTGGAGGCTGTTGAGGCGGCGGACGTAGGGGCACCCAGGCGGGAAGCCCACGCCTTGGTCGACCGGACGAGCGGGCCCATTCCTCCGAATGGAGGATGGACGGCTTGGTAGGGTGGGGTAGAGTCGGGATGAGGAGAAAACAGGTGCACCGACGTAGGCACAAGGTCCTGTTCGGCCGCGTGGTCCTAACCGCGGGAGTGGTCATGGGGGTGCTCGCGCTCTCCGCCGCCGGGGTGCATGCCTTCACGATCATCCTCGGAGGACCCCAGGGCTACAGCGCCCGGATCGACGTCACCCAGGTGGGGCCTAACCAGCTCAGGATCCTCGTACAGAACACGACCACGCTTGGGACCTCAGTCTCTCTGCCCAGCGGAGTGTCAGGGAGCTGCCCCCAGACGGTCACGTCGAGCATCGCCGCAGCCTGTCGGCTGCTCGCGAGCTTCGGGTACACGTTCAATGCGATCTCTAAGAACATCGACACCGGCGGGTCGGCGAAGATTGCCACTGGGTCTGTGGGGAAAGGGGACGAATCACCGTTCAACTACTCAGCGGGAGATGACTGGAGCGCGGAGTGGGGGTTTGGGAAAGACGAGCCGATGGACGGCACGGGTAATCTCGACTTCCTGTCGACGAACGCATCACACATGACCCAGTTCGCACCCAGCCCCAACCGGGACGGGCCAACGGGGCTTGACGGCCCGCAGGGAGGGTTATTGAGCAAGGCGTTCAGCGATGCGGGCGGGCTCGGGTTCGTCCAGGACACCCTGGAGTTCCTCGTGAACTACAGCGCCAGCCTGACGTCTACGGACCTCTCGGCCCTCCAGAACGCGACCTGGTGGGTGGAGTTCGGCAGTAGCGGCTATTTCCTGTGCGCCGGGCCGGACCCCAGGTGCACGCCGCCCCGGAAGGTCGCTGAGCCCGGTGCGTTCGCCCTCACCGGCACTGCCCTCGCTGGCGTCTTGACGGTGCGTAGGCTGCGCCGGCGGTCCACCGTCTCTTTCGCCTGAGTCCCACGCACGCCGTTCCAGTTTGCCCCACCGAGTGCAGCCGCTCCGTCAAGAACCCGCGCAGGAGGGCCTGAACGCCGTTCTCCTTCGTCCAGGCCAGGGCCTGCAGCCGCCGCGTACTCCTCGGTTACCTCGCTGGAGAACTCCGGAATTTCGGCGGCGCCCCGCATCGGCCTCCTCCCCCCAACGGACGACCCCCCTTCCTCCGAAGGATCGCAGGCGATCCTCCGCAAGGACGAAGGCGAACGGACGCCCGGAGCGCAACCCTCACAGTATGCGGAGGGTCCTCGACCGGTTCGGGCCCGCCGGGGCTATGGGGGGGCTTGCAGCACTGCTGGGCTGGCTGTATGCTCCGGTCCTTCGGGAGATGGCCTCCCAGTGGGCGGTGGACACCACCTACGGGTACGGGTACTACATCCCGCCCGTGGCCGCCTACCTCGTGTGGGAGCGGCGCAGGGCCCTCGCGGCCACCCGGCCGAAGGGGACTTGGCTCGGCCTTCCTGTCCTGCTCATCGGGCTTGGGGCCCTGGTGCTCGGCCGGGCCGGCGGGATCGCCCTCCTCTCCCGTATCTCCCTCGTCCCGGTGCTCTTCGGCCTCGTGCTGCTCCTGGGCGGCGGCCGGATGACGCGCCTGGCGGCCTTCCCGATCCTCTTCCTCGCAGTCATGATCCCGATCCCCTCGGGTCTCCTGCAGCGGCTCACCTGGCCCCTCCAGATCTTCACCGCCCAGTTCAGCACGGAGGTCCTGCGCCTGATGGGCTACCCGGTGTACCTGGAGGGTGTCTACATCGATCTCCCGCACGTGCGGCTCGAGGTGGCGGAGGCCTGCAGCGGCTTCCGGTCGCTCGTGGCCCTCGGTGCCACGGGGATCCTCCTCGCGTACCTCACGCAGGAGCGGTGGCGGGAGCGCGTCCTTCTCGTGGCGTCCGTCGTGCCCATCGCCATCCTCGCGAACGCAGTCCGGGTCACGAGCAACATCGCGCTCGGGATCTACGAAGGGACCTACCACACGGTTTCCGGCTGGATGGTATTCGTGGTGGCGGCAGCCGTCCTGCTGGGTGTTTCGTCCGTCCTGGGCCGGACCGCCCCACCGTCCCGAGGGACGCCGTGAGTTGGCCCCGGTACGCCGCAGCCCTCGCCTCCCTGCTCGTGAGCCTCGTGTGGCTCCAGGTGGCGCTGGGCCGAGCGGTGCCGCTCCAACGCCCTCTCGAGACGTTCCCCCTGCGCGTCGGACCCTGGTCGGGCTCGTCGGAAGAGCCCGATCCCGAGGCGGTGCGGCGTACGCGGCCCGAGGCCGTCCTCTTCCGCCGGTACGTGGACCCCCGAGGCCGGCTCGTGGTGCTCTACCTCGCCTACTTCGCCCGCGACGCCTCCCGGGCCCAGATCCAGGCCGCCTGCTGGGGCGATTGCCAGGTGCGGGAGCTGCGCCTCCACCGCCTGCGCCTTTACGGACGTCCGGCGGAGGTGAACCGGGCCGTGGTGATCCAGGACGGCGAGCCCATGGCCGTCCTCTACTGGTATCAGCAGGGGAGGTCGGTGGTGGCCGATCCCTACCGCGGGAAGCTCGAGCAGGCGAGACGCACGCTCTTCGGCCGGCGGTCGGACGGGGCGCTTGTGCGCATCTCCGTCCCGGTCGTGGGGAAAGTGGAGGAGGCGGTGGCCCGGGCCGAGCGGTTCGCGGCCACGGTTCTCCCCGTAATCCTGACGTACATGCCGGAGTAGGAGGTCGGAATGGGCGTTCAAGTGGTGGGCGCACCCCCGGTGCGGCGCGGCACGCCCCGGAGGGTGTGGGTAGTGGGGATCGTGTTCCTGGGAGTCGTGGCCCTGGTGACGGCGGGGCTTGCGGCGTGGCGGAGCCCGCAGGTGCGGCTGGCCCGGAGCTGGCGGCAGGGGAACAGCTTCCTCGCCGCGGAGCGCTACCCTGAGGCGGCGATCGCCTTCCGGAACATCCTCCAGCTGGATCCGAACTCGGCCGAGGCCCACTCCAAGCTGGGATTGGCGTACCTGCGGATGGGGGATGCGGGCCGCGCCTACCGGGCCCTCACGGAGAGTCTGCGGCTCGACCCGAACCGGGTGGACGCACGCCTCGCGATGGGAGAGCTCCTGCTTGCCGCACGACAGGTGGGCCGCGCCGAGGCGCAGGCACAGTGGGTGCTCGCACGCCACCCCCGGGACGCGAGGGCCCACCTCCTCCTCTCCCAGGTGGCAGGCGCACGGGGGGATCTCACGATGGCGGTCCGGGAAGCGGACGTCGCGTTGCGCTTGGACCGGACCCTCGCCAAGGCCTACGTCTGGAGGGCCACCCTGTCGCTGGCGCAGCGGCAGGTGGACGCGAGCGAGCGAACCCTGCGGGAGGGAATCGCCGCAGCCCCTAAAGATCCCGAACCCCGTGTGGCCCTCGCCGTGCTCCTGGCCCGGAAGGGTCAGGTCCAGGAGGCGGAGCGGACCCTCATGGCCGCCGCCGAGGCACTGCCGGGCCGGCCCGAGCCCCTCGTCGCCTTGGGGGACCTCTACGCGGCCCGGCGGCAGTGGACCGAGGCGGTGGAGCAGTACCGGCGGGCCAGGGAGATCGCGCCCCATACCGCGGCGGCCGGTCTCAAGCTGGGTGAGGTGCTCCTCCTCCAGGGCCGGTGGGAGGAGGCCGCGGAGGCGGCCCGCAGGGTCCTCGCGACGGATCCGAACAACGCCCTTGCTCACTACCTCATGGGACGGGTGAGACTCGGTCAGGGCCAGGTGGACAAGGCCGTGGAGGCGCTCCGCACGACGGTTCTCCTGGCCCCTGACCTGGTACAGGCCCGGTTCCTGCTGGCCCAGGCCTACCTTCTCCGGCGGAAGCCCGATCGGGCCCGGGAGCAGCTGGAGGAGGCCATCAGGCGCGCCCCGCGCTTTACGGCCGCCCGGGTTTCCCTCGCCAACGTCTACGCGGCCCTGGGCCAGCCCGACCGAGGGGAGCGGGAGCTAGAAGGACTCCTCTCGATGTACCCGAACAGCGCCGCTTCCTACCTGGCCCTCGGCGACTTCCGGGCGCGGCGCGGGAACCTCCGGGGAGCGCTGGAGGCCTACACCCGGGCCGCGACGGTGGAGCCCAAGAACGTGGCGGCCCGCATCCGGTCCGCCATCACCTATCGGCTCCTGGGGAACTTGGACGCGGCCCTCCGGGAGGCGGAGGCGGCCCTGGCGATTCGCCCGGACGCGGCCGACGCCCTGGCAGAGATCGCGCGGGTCTACGTGCAGCGCAGGCAGTTCGACCGGGCCATCGCGCGGGTGCGCCAGCAGATCGCCAAGTACGCCAAGCACGCGAACGCCTACGTGGTCCTCGGGATGGTCTACGAGGCCATGGGCGACGACCGGCGGGCCGAGGAGACCTACATCCGGGGCAGCGTGGCGAACCCTGAAGCACCCAGACCATACCTCATGCTGGGCCGGCTGTACACCCGGAAGGGGAAGTTCGAGCTCGCGGCCCGGAAGTACGAAGAGGCGCTGCGGCTGGATCCCCGCAACCCGCACCTGTACACCCTCATCGGCAACCTGCACGAGCAGCAGGGCAACCTGGACTTGGCCCAGAGCTACTACGAGCGGGCGCTGCGGGTGGATCCCAGTTACGCTCTGGCCGCCAACAACCTGGCCTACACCCTCGCGGACCGGGGGGTGAACCTCGATCGGGCCCTGGAACTGGCGAAGATGGCGCGGGAGCGGATGCCCAAAGACCCGAGCGCGGCGGACACCCTGGGATGGGTGTACTACAGGCGGGGGCAGCTCCGAGAGGCCCTTCCGCTCCTGCAGGAGGCGGCCCGGGGTCTACCGGACAACCCCACGGTTCGCTACCACCTGGGCATGGCCTACCACCGGCTCGGGAATCGCGTGGACGCGAGGCGGGAGCTCGAGGCCGCCTTAAGGCTTGGGAAGGCCTTTCCGGGTGCCGACGAGGCGAGGCGGGTGGTGGGGGAGCTGCGGTAGGGCTTCCCCCCGAGGTGTGCGCCCGAACCGCAGGTCGGAGTCATCGTTACTTCCCCACCGCGGCGATGAGGAGCACCCCGGTGCGGTCTGCGGCTTCCCGGGCCGAGGGGTGGATCACGAACCCGAACAGGGCCGGAACCGGCGTACCCGCGAGTTGGGGAGCGAGGCTTCGGACGCGGCGCACCAGGGCCTCCACGTCCCGGCCGTAGATGCGGCTGCGGACCTCGCCCACCACCACGACCCGCTCGCCGTCCCGCGTCCCTTCCCCGAAGAAGTCCACCTCCACCTCCTCCGAGTCCACGGTGAAGAAGCGGCGTTCGAGGCTTGCCACTCGGATGCCGTAGTGCTGCGCAAGGTAGGCGGGGCCCAGCTCCCGGGCCAGCTCCTCCAGGGTGAAGCCCACGGCGTCTGAGAGTCGGCCCACCTGCACGGCGAGCTCCTGCACGGCCCGCTCGGTCTTGTGCTGGGCTTCTGCGAGGCGTGCGGTAGCTTCGTCGAGCCGTCCCACGCGCTCCTCGGTCTTGAGCTGGGCTTCTGCGAGGCGTGCAACGGCTTGGTCCAGGCGGATGACGGCTTCTTCCAGCCGTCCCACGCGCTCCTCGGTCTTGAGCTGGGCTTCTGCGAGGCGGCGCACCTCCTCCGTGAGCGCCCGCATCGCCCTTGGGAGCTCGAGGAGCTCGTCGGTGAGCAGCGCCCGGCGCAGCTCGTCGCGCCACTCCGGGCGCTCCCGCAGCAGCCTCACGAGGTCCTGGAAGTCCTTCACCGTGAACGGCATCTCACAGGCATTCTACCTCAGGCCACGGGTCGTATTTGCCGAGCCGTTCTGCAGGGTCAGGGGCCGGCGAAGGGGGGAGAACTCGGTGTGTAGGGCTCGCGGAGGGGTTTAGCGGCCGGTGAGGCGGCTGAGTTCTCGGCGGGCTTCAGGGAAGTCCTTCTGGATCTCCAAGGCCTTGCGAAGGGCTTGGATGGCGTGCTGTCGGTCTCTCTTGTGGCTGTACGCAATGCCCAGCCGGTAGTAGAACTCGGCGCGAGGTGGCTTGGCCGAGGTGGCCTTCTGCAACGCGGCAATGGCGGCGTCCACCTCGCGACGCTGCAGGTGAATCATGCCTAAGGTGTCCTGGAACTCCGGAATATTGGGGGCGAGGGCGACTGCCCGCTGGGCGAGGGTGAGGGCCTCATCGAGGTTCCGGCGGCCAAGGGCCAGCATCCAGGCGAGGTTGTTGTGCGGCAGGGCGTAGTTCGGGTTGAGTCGGATCGCCTCCCGGTAGGCCCTCTCAGCCTCGGTGTACTGGCGCTTCAGCTGGTAAGCGCTCCCCAGCTTGAACCACGCCTCCGCATTCTTAGGTGCGATCGCGGTGGCTTTGCGGTAGTCCACAAGCGCGAGATCCAGCTGTCCTTTGGCTAAGTATACATCTCCCCGATCCATGAGGGCCGGGAGGAAAGCCGGTTGCAGGCGCAGGAGCCCGGAAAAGGCGCGGAGGGCCTGCTCGGGCTTCTGCCAGGAGAGGTACAGTCGACCGAGGGCCTGGCGGGGAAGAGGGTTCGTAGGGTCGAGCCGGATCGCTTCGAGAAAGGCCGCCTCTGCCTCCTTCATCCGGCGCAGGGCCCACAGGGCCATGCCGAGGCCGTGGTGGGCACCCGAGTGGTTGGGGTTGAGTCGGATCGCCTCCCGGTAGGCCCTCACCGCCTCCCCGGGCTTTCGGAGCACGCTCATGTACAGGTCGGCGAGGTCGATGTGGGCCGGAAACCAGTTGGGGTTGACGGCGATGGCCATGCGGAAGGAGGCTTCCGCGGCTGTGTAGCGCTTGCGCGCGAACTCGTAGCGGCCCCAGGCCCAGTGGGCCGCGGCATCGTTCGGTGCGATCCTCAGGGCCTTTCGGAGCCAGCCTTCCGCGCCGTCGAGGTTGTTGCGCAGCCGAGCCACCTCCGCGAGACCGAGGAGGGGGGCAGAGGAGTCGGGATCGAGGCGGTGGGCCTCCTGGAAGGCCTTCTCGGCGGTCTGCAGGTCACCCCGGTTCAGTGCCTGGTAGGCAGCATCGATCTGATTTTGAGTCCGAGAGACGGTGGCGGTCCTGGCGGTGCAGCCCACCGCCAGGACCGCGAGGACCATCAGGAGGGCGACCGAGTAGGTCCCACGCATCGGCCGCCCGCTTCTAGAGATCAGCAGGCGAGGCTCGGTCTGCGGCGCCGCTGCCACCGCACGGCCACAAGGCCCACCAGCCCCGAGCCCATGAGAGCGAAGGTCGAGGGCTCTGGAACCGCAGGCCCCACGGGTCTACCGCCAACCCCGGCGAATCCGAAGATGGCGACCGCAGGACCTCCGCCGATCGGCGCGATGTTCGGGAAGCCCAGGGAGTAGATCTCCGCGCCTACCGCGGCGAGGGCCGCCAGGGCCGCCGCCTCGTCCGGCGCCGCGCCGTAGAAGATCCGGAAGGTGCGCTCTTCTCCATCCCCCAGGGCGGGGAACGCGAAGTCAAAGAGCGCCCCGTGGTCACCCGGACCGCACTTGGTGAAGTTGGCGTTCACAGGGCAGACTGGGACACCCATTGGACCCGGAGTGCTCAGCGGGTTTGCTGACCGGAACCCATCGTTCGTGGTCCGGAACAGGTTCGTTGCGGGCCACCCCTGGATGGTCACGAACTCGTCGAATTCGGTAGGCTCCATGTCCCAGTCCATCACCCGGCGGTACCGGAGGTCCGTGAGGCCGCTTCCCAGCGGCCCTCCGCTGATGTTCTTGATCTTCACGTCGGCTTGGAACAGGTAGGGGGAAGCACTGGGATGATAGTGGTGGGTGACCTCCAGGACCGGACCTCCAGCAGCGATGATCTGGACCACGGAGGTGGCGGTAGACGCCGTGGAGGCAAAGCTCACGAGGCTCACGTTGGCATTCCCACTGGCCCGGTTCCGGTATCCGGTGATCCCCAGACTCGCGATCGCAACGCCCCAGCCTTCGCAGAGGCACCCAGGGAAAGTGAACTCCAGTCCCTCCGGGGCGTTCACGAACAGGGCGCGGACCCCGGTTCCGTCAACACTTCCGAACGAGCCTCCCGTGCTCGGGTAGGGCGGCGTGACCTCATTGTGCCCTACGTTCAGCTCCCCGGTGTCGTTCACGCCGAGGGCCACGAAGCCGCTCGGGTGGACGATGATGGCAGCTGCGTGTGCCGCGCCGACGAGCAGGAAGTTTGCGGCCAGCACAACCGCCCCTGCCAGCACGACCCTCTTGAAATTCATCGTCAAATTCATCTTGGTCGGCCCCCTCCTTTCCCTCTAGGCTCCTACCCGGTCCGCCTCATCCGGCGCCGGCCGCCCACGAGCACCGAACCTAGCCCGATCCCGAACAGCGACAGCATCCCCGGCTCTGCCACCCGGGGCCGGACTTCGAAGTCGAAGCTCGTGTTGCCAGCCACCCGATGGGTAATCTCGGCCACAAGGGTGAGGGAGAACGGCGCAGTCGCCGGGGCTGCGCCCGCCACCGCGCCGCTGAAGGCACCCGGTCCGAACGGCCCCAGCGCGCCGAGTAAGGAGGTTGTCCCAAACAGGGCGTTGCCGTCGTCCAGGTAGCCAGCAAACGAGACCGTACCGGTCGTCGTGCCGCCTACGTTCAGTTGAGCCGGGTAGAACCCACCGGGAAGGGGCCCGGTGTAGCCGGTATGGCTGGCGAGGATAGTGAGAGTGCCGGGCCCATCCGAGACGTTCACGGAGTTCAAGTCGAGGATGGCAAAGTTCGCGCTCCCCAGGGCGGGCTCGGTGATCGCGGTGGTGACGTTGATGAAGAACGGCCCGACTGGCCCGCTGAAGGTCACCACACCGGCTAAGGGATTCACATCACACGGGTCCCCGTCATCGCAGGTGACCGTGGTCATACCCGAGATGATCACCGAGACCGCGGCCGCGGCCAGGGGGATGGCCAAGACGAACAACCCGGCCACCAGCAGGGCGATCCTCCTACGGCCGGAGGAGAGGTACGCACCGACTTTGGTTCTCATGGCGCCTCCTTGGCATTACGCCTGCCTCCCTTATAGGCCGGAGGCGCCGGCCTGTCCCTCCTCCATCGGAAGGATTTTTGGGGGATCGGATGGGGGTTAGGACCGCCCAGGGAGGAGTTGGAGTCTTGGGCTTCTGCCTCTCCTCGGGCCGACCGGCGGTACAATGGGGTCAAGCCTGCTTAGGTGCTCGAAGGCTCGAGGGTGAGGAGAATGGCGCAGCGGGTGGCGCGTCGCAAGTTCACCGTGGAGGAGTACCACCGCCTCGCCGAGGCAGAAATCCTGGGGGAGGACGACCGGGTGGAGCTCATCGAGGGGGAGATCGTGGAGATGAGTCCCGTCGGATCTAGACACGCGACCTGTGTTCGGCGGTTGAACCGCCTCTTTTCCCGACGGGTCGGCGAAGCGGCCCTCGTAGATGTCCAAAACCCCATCCGTTTGGGACCGCACTCGGAGCCCCAACCTGATCTGGCCCTCCTGAGGCCCAGGGCGGACGATTACGCCACCGCGCACCCCGGCCCGGAGGATGTCCTGCTCCTGGTGGAGGTTGCGGAGACTTCTGCGGACTACGACCGCCAGGTCAAACTCCCCCTCTACGCCCGCTGGGGAATTCAAGAAGTGTGGCTCGTGGATCTGGACCAGGGCTGCCTCGAGGTCCACCGCGATCCCTCGCCCGAGGGGTACCGGGATGTGCAGGTGGTCCGGCGAGGAGAAGGGATCGCGCCCGCCGCCTTTCCCGATCTCGAGGTGCGCGCGGAGGACGTCCTCGGCCCGGCCGCGGGCGGTTCAGCCCCTCGGGAGAGCTAACTCCTCCCCGGCTCAGCGCGACCAACGTCTCCAGCTCCTCCCGACCTACCGGGGTGGCCCGCACCCAGGTGCGGAGTCTGCGGCCCACGTACCCCCCTTTCTTCCACCACCCGGAGGTGGGCGGAGAGGTTCCCCGCCGTCAGGCCCAGGAGCTCCCGGAGCGCCTCGAACTTTAGGGCGCTTCCCTCCGGGAGCGCCAAGCCAAGAGGGCGGTCATGATCCGCAGGCGCGTCCTCTCTGTGAGGGCATCCCGGCCCATTACCGCCACCCCCACCGGGTTCCCGTGAGGAGCCGGCTGGCCGACCGTCCAGGCGAGGGCGCCGATGGGCCTTAGGTGCGCGGGAGCCAGACGGTTCGGGGTGGGACGGGCTTCAGGGAATCCGGGCCGCCACAAGGGGCATGGGCCGATCCGGCCGGCCCATCAGGATCTCCAGGGCGTGGCTTCCCTCGTTGAAGAGGAGGTCCACGATGGAGAGGTCCGGGATGAACCCGATCTGCGGGAACTGCTGGCGGTAGATGGGGCAGTGCCAGTTCTGGCCCACCACCTCGATCCCCGCCTGCCGGAAGAGGTCCGGATCGAGGTGGTTTTGAGCGGCGTAGTCACCCGTGAGGTAGACGTCGGCCCTCAAGGCCCGGCAGATCGCCACGAGCCGCTCGGTGGCCTGCCCGCAGATGCCCAGTTCCGAGCTCCGCACGAGCCGTGTCCGGACCCCCACAGCCTCCAGGATCACTCCCAGGAGGTGCAGGTTCAGGTCGCACAGGGACTCCCACTCCCGGGCGTAGACCGCCTCGAAGGCCTCCGCGTACCGGCGGAAGTAGGGCGCCCGGCCGTAGGAGGTGCGCAGGGCGTTCCAGTGTTTCTTGCGCCAACCCTCCCGGTTGCAGATGCGCACCTCCAGGATGGACTTCCCGAAGGGGTCCTCCACGGGCACGGTGAGGTAGGTCCAGCCCTGAGGGGTCTTGATCTTGTTGCGGTTCTGCCAGCCGTTCTTCGTGAACTGGGCGTCGTCCAGGAGCACGAACACGTCGCTGCGCACGACCTTGTCCACGTACCGCAGCCACGGGAGGTAGTGGGGCTGGTGGACCGCGACGATCATGCCCCCACCGCCGCGCGGGAGCGGTGGGCGAGGAAGCCGTTCGTGCGGCACCAGGCGACGGTCCGGCGGAGCCCCTCCTCCAAGGACACCTGCGGCCGGTAGCCCAGGACCGACTGCGCCTTCGTCAGGTCGGGCACGCGCCTGGGCGTATCTTCGAACCGCTGCCCGTAGTAGTCCTCGTAGGGTACGAAGGTGACGCGCGAGCGGGAGCCCGCGAGTTCCCGGATCAGGTGGGCCAGGTCGCGGATCGTGATCTCCCGGTCGTTGCCGAGGTTGAAGACCTGACCTTCGGCCTCCGGGACCTCGGCGGCGAGGAGGATCCCGGCCACAAGGTCGTCGACATAGCAGAAGCAGCGGGATTGTTTGCCGTCCCCGTGCACCGTGAGGTCCTCGTCGTTCAGGGCCTGCCGGATGAACCGCGCCACCACCGTCCCGTAGCCGTTCTCGTGGATCCGGGGCCCGTACACGTTGAAAAAGCGCAGGATCACCACCGGAAGGCCACGGGCTGCATAGGCCCAGGCGAAGTGCTCATCGATCGCCTTGGCGCTGCTGTAGGACCACCGGCTCACCGTCGTGGGCCCCAGGACCCGGTCGTCGTCCTCCCGCAGCGGCGCCTTCGTCGCCTTCCCATACACCTCGCTGGAGCTCGCGAGCACCACCTTCTTCCAGTGTCGGAAGGCCGCCCGCAGTACTGTTTCCGTGCCCTCCACGTTCACCTGGATCGCCTGCAGGGGGTTCTGCACGATGTGCCACACGCCCACCGCGGCCGCCAGGTGGAACACGAGGTCGCAGGACTCCACGAGCCGGTCCACCACCTCGGCGTTCAGGATGGAGTCGTTCACAAACCGGAAGCGGGAGTTCTCCAGGTGGTGGCGGACGTTTTGGATGCGGCCGGTGGAAAGGTTGTCGAGCACAACCACCTCCTCCCCCAGTTCCAGCAGGCGATCCACCAGGTGCGATCCGATGAAGCCGGCACCCCCGGTCACGAGTGCACGCATCCTGCCCTCCGAGGATCGGTGTAAGACACCGAGGGTAGCATACGGAGGACCGGGCCGCGGTCCCATCCGTCAGGAGCAGGATGTACCCGGATCGAACGGACGATATGAGGCCTTCTCCGGATGCGGTATGCTGGACCGGCGATGGACGCCACCCCCCACCTCACCTTCGGCGCGGCCCTCGGCATGCGGGTCCGCAACCCCTTCGTGGCCTTCGCGCTGGGGGTGGCGAGTCATGCGGTCCTCGACGCGGTACCCCACTTCAACTACACGGGGTGGCGGCCGATCTCCCCCGCGCTCGTAGCGGACGTCGCGGTGGCGGCGTGCGCTGCCCTTCTCATCGTCCGCATCGCCCCGCGGCCCTGGGGCGCGCTGGCGGGTGCCGCCGGGGCTGCCTTCCCGGACGTCGAGCGGGTCCTTGGAGGTCACGCGAAGGACTTCCTGCAGCGGCCTCCCTTCGGGCTCCATCAGAACGAGATCCCACCGCCCTGGGGCCTCCTTACCCAGGCTGCGGTGATCGTCCTGTCGATCGTCCTGGTGTGGCGGTGGCGCAGGCGGGGATAGACGGCGGGGTCAGCGCGCCCCGAGGCCCTTCGTCCGCAGCAGCCGGTCGTACAGGGCCTCTAGACGGGCCACCATTGCCTCTACGCCGTACGACTCGGCGTCCTCGCGGGCGGCCTCCCCGAGCCTCCGGGCCCGGTTCGGGTCGGTCAGCAGGTCGACCACGGCCCGGCTCAACGCATCCGGATCCCCGGGCGGTACCAGGAGGCCGTTGCGGCCGGGCCGTACGACGTTCCGTAGCCCGCTCACCGCACTCGCCACCACGGGTTTTCCGGCGGCCATGGCCTCCACCGCGGCCTTGCCCATTCCCTCGTTCAGGGAGGGCTGGACGGCCACCTCAAAGAGCGGCACGATCTCGTGCACGTCCCGCCGCAGGCCCAGGAACTGCACGGCACCGTCGACCCCGAGCTCCCGGGCCCGCCGCTCCAGGTGCGGCCGGAGATCTCCGTCGCCCACAAACACGACCACCGCGTCGGGCACGGACGCCCGGATCCGTGGCGCGGCCTCCAGCAGGTAGTGCACGCCCTTCACCGGCGCAAGGCGCGCGACGCAGCCCACGACCCGGGCCCCCGCAGGAAGCCCCAGTTCCCGCCTCTTGGCCTCGGGATCCGGTAGAGGACTCCGGAACCGGGCGAGGTCCACCCCGCTGTGGATCACCTCGAACTGCCAGGGCTTCCCGACCCCCAGGCGCAGGTGATCGTCCCGTTCGGCCTCGGTGAGGCAGATGACCGCGTCGGTCCAGTGGGCGAGGGCGGCTTCCACCCGCCGGAGGGCCTGTGAACCGGCCCGGCTCAGGTAGTCGTGGAAGGCGTGTCCGTGAGGCGTGTGGACCACGACGGGGATCCGGGCGAGGCGGGCGGCGATCCGGCCGAGGAGGCCGGCCTTCGTGGTGTGCGTGTGGACGATGTGGTAGCCTCCCTGTCGCATCAGCCGGTACAGCTTCCGTAGGGCCACGGGATCCTTGAGGGGATGTGGCGACCGCACGAGCTCCGGGATCCGCACGAAGACCACGTCTTGGGAGATCTCGGCCTCTAGACTCCCCTCCGGACCGAGGCTTGGGCCGCTTGCGAGGGCGACCTCGTACCGGGTGCGATCGAGGTAGCGGACCGTGAGGAGGGTGTTCTCCTGGGCACCGCCCACTACGAGGCGCGTGATCACGTGGAGCACCCGGATCCTCACCGTGCCCCTCCGAGGGTCCGGTTCCAGATCCGGCGCACCGTCTCCACCCACGCGGCCTCCAGGCGTTCTGCCCGATCCCGCCCTGCCTCCCCCATCCGCCGGCGCAGCTCGGGATCCCGGAGGAACCGCCGAAGGGCGTCGGCAAGCCCACCGACGTCATGGGGATCCACGAGAAGGCCCGTCACACCGTCCTCGACGGCTTCCCTTACCCCGCCGCTCCGGCCGCCGATCACGGGTTTCGCGCACGCACCCGCCTCCAGGAACACCGTCCCGAACCCCTCGATCCCGTCCCGTGCTGCAAGCGCCCGGCTCGGCATCACGAACACGTCGCACGCGGCATATAGTCCCGGCAGGTCCTCGTCCGGAACGTAGCCCGCGAAGACGACGCGGTCCCGAACACCCAGTTCCTCTGCGAGCCGCCGCAACCGGCCCTCCTCTGGCCCCGTACCGGCGATGACGTACCGGACCGGTCCGAGCTCCTCGCCCAGGGCGGCGAGCGCTCGGATCACGAGGTCGTGCCCCTTGCGCTCCACGAGCCGGCCCACGGTGAGGACCACCCTGCAGTCCCCAAGCCCGTACCGCTCCCGGGTGGGCCGCCCGTCCAGGTCGGGTCGGAACCGGCCGGTGTCGGCGACGGGCGGGAGGACCTCGACGTGCCGGAGGTGCATCCCCATGGCTTCGTAGTAGTTCAGGGTGAAGCGGCTGTTCGCGACGACCAGGGAGGCAGACTCCACGATCCGCCGGACCGCCGCACGCACGGGCCGGTGCCGGAGATAGGGGGCCATCTCGCCGCCGTGGAGGTAGAGCACGTAGGGGAGGCCGAATAGCCTCCGGAGAGCTATGCCGATGGGTCCCAGGTAGAGGTGCCCGATGTGGAGGGCATCGATCCCGCCGGCCCGCACGATGCGCCGGGCCGCACGGAACATCCCGGCGATCTGCCAGCACCGAGCCGCAGGGTGGGGCGAGGTGGGCACGGCGCACCGCACGATCGGGTAGGGCTCGCGGGCGTCAATGCACCCATCTCCATGGAGATGGGGAGCCAGCACGACCACGCGCTCGGGGGGGACCGACCGGCAGATCCGGGCATACAACGCGGCCTCCCCGCCGACCATGGGCGGGAAGTCATTCGTGACGAACAACGCCCGCGTCATCCCGCACGAAGTACGACACCTTCCCGGACGGAAGCCGGCCCCACCGCCCGATCGCGACGGCCTCCACGTGCCAGCCGCTTCCAAGGAGATCGGCCGCCACCTCGCGAGCCCGTTCCAGGTCGCGGTGGACGCCTTGGGTCACCTCCACGGTGACGCTCCCCGGCCGGCCCTGCCGGAGGCGGATCTGCCCCCGGAGGTGGGGCGGGAGGGCGTCGAGGATCGCATCGAGCAGGGGGTGCACCGGGTAGGTGTTGAAACCGTTCACCAGGAGGTCGGAAGTCCGGCCCAGAATCCGCAGGACCGGCAGTCGGCGGCCGCACCCGCAGGCGGCGTCCTCCACCCGGCCCAGATCCCCGATCTCGTACCGCAGGAGGGGGAAGAGGCGGTTGTGGAGCTGGGTCACGAGCACGGTCCCCCACCCACCGTCGGGCAGAGAGGGAGGGGTCTCCAGGTACACGTTCTCGACGGTGAGGTGCAGGGAGTCGTGCGGGCACTGGAAGGCCATGCAGCCAACCTCCCCACTCCCGTACTCCTGGGCCACCGGACACCCGAAGGCTTGTTCGATCTCCCGCCGCTGGAACGCGTAGAGCGCCTCTCCAGTGACCACGATCACCTTCAGACCCGCGGGTGGCCGCGCATCGCCTTCCAGGACCGCGCGGGCGAGGCGGTGGACGGCCGAGGGAAGGGCGTAGAGGAAAGCAGGGCCGAAGGCCCGGATCCGGCCGAGCATCTGAGCGGCACGCTCGTCGAACCGGTCGTCCACGGGCAGGCGCAGCCAGTTCATCACCCAGTCCTTGGCCCGCACGCCGATCCCGAAGATCCCGCGGTAGCCTGGGCCCAGCAGGATCACGCCCCGCTCGGTGAAGTCCGTACCCCACCACCGCAGGCCTCGCCAGGTGCCCGCGATGTACCAGGCGTAGGCCCGGCGATCTACCGGGATGCGCAGCTCCCTTCCGCCTGTTCCGCCGGAGGCCCGGGCGCTCCAGGTGGTGCCGCACCGGATCGCCTCCGCGTACCGCCTGAGTTCCTCCCGGGCTAGGGGTGGGATCTGGGCGTACGCTGCGAGGTCGAGCTCTACCGAAAGACCCGCGAGGCGCTCCCGGTAAAAGGAGCTGCGGGCGCGCGCGTACGCCACGAGTTCCGCCAAGCGCTCCCTTTGACGCTCCGCGATGAGCCAGGAGGGGTACCACTGCTCGGTCCAGTGGGCGAACCGCGCACGGTCCAGCTCCCGACCCAACATGTGCTGCCCCAGACGGCGGAGGCGGTCGGCGAGGGCGTTCACAACGACTCCTCCCGCAGGGTGAGGGTGCCCCAGAGGTAGCCGGCGGCGTAGGTGAGGAGGGTACCCAGGTAGATCCACCGGAGGGTGATAAAGGAGAACAGGATTCGGCCCAGGTACAGGAGGGCCCGGCGCACCAAGGAAGTGCGCTCCCGGACCGCTTCTCCGTGGGCGGTCGCCTGCTCGATCACGAACGCGGGGTAGAACTTCCGCACGTAGGCGGCGCCCATGCCGTTCCGGAAGTACTGCCGGAGGATCCCGCCCAGGGTGGGCGGCAGGAGGTGGTGGATCCAGGCGTTCGGAATCACCACGACCCGGTAGCCCAACCGGCGCACCTCCCGCCGGAGGTACGGATCGAGTCCCCGCGGGATCCACTCGTGCTCCCCGCCGACCCGGTAGAAGAGCTCCCGTCTGATCCCAAGACACGGGTGCTCCGCGAGGTCGCTATCGGTCACCCGATCCACCACGGGCGAAGACCGGCGCGGCAGCTCCCGCATGGCCCGCCGGACCACCCACGGCGCATCGGCCGGAGGGAGGTTCGCCACACCTGCGATCCCGATGGTGGGGTCGTCCTCGAAGGTCCGGAGGATCCGCTCCAGCAGTTCCGGGTGACCGATCCGGGTGTCGTCGTCCATCGTAACGAGGATCTCTCCCCGGGCGATGGCGGCACCCGTGTTGATCGCGCGACCTTGCCGCCGGTCACCCTCCACGACGATCACCTCAAACCGCTGCTCGGTCTGCTCCTCGAGCTGACGGAGGAGTTGGTCTAAATACCCACCGCGCGCACCGTCCGCCGTCGGGATGAGGATCGAAAGACGCGGCCGATCCCCACGTCGGCCCAGCAGCACCCGCAGGCCAGGTGGAGGGCCCTCCTTGGGGTAGCGCACGAAGGACTTCCGGCGCTCGAAGGCCTGCACGGCGAGCCCTGCCAGACTACCCCTCATGGGCCCGAGCCCTCATGCGCCCTCCGCGCCCTTCTGGAGGCCCACGCAGGACCCCTCGTACACCACGCGGACGATCGAGGGCTCGGTGGGCTTCCACGTCCACCGGCCGTGGGTGCGGAAGTTCCACAGGGCGGCGAAGGCGACCCCCGCCAAGTTCGAAAGGAGGTAGGGAAGCCCGGCTGCGGTGAGTGCAAGGTAGAGGGCATACTGGATCGCCGAGCCGACGCTCGTCACCGCCCAGTACTGGAGATACCGGCGTAGCTTCTGGCGCAGCGTACGGGAGCGGCGGTCCTGCCAGGTGAAGGCGTCGTTCCACAGGAAGTTCCAGGTCACCGCGGCCGCGATCGCGATCCCGCCCGCTTCCCGGTAGTGCACGCCCATCCGCACGAGCGCCCAAAGGGCCGCGGTGTTCACCCCGATGCCGGTCGCGCCGACGAGGGCGAACTTCGCGAACCGCAGATCCTCAGGCTGGGCGGGCAACAGCCGCAGAAGGTGGTGGATGTACTCCCACTGCTGGCGGAGGGTGAGTTTGCTCCGGCCGGCGGCGCGGGCGTCAAAGGTATAGGGGAATTCGACGATCTTGCGGATCCGGCCGCGGCTCAAGATCTCCAGGAGGATCTTGTAGCCCAGCGGCCGCAACTCCACCCCATCGACGACCGATCGCCGGAACACGAAGAACCCCGACATGGGGTCGGACACGACGCGGGCGCGGTGGATCAATAGCCGTGCGAGCGCCGTGGCCACGCGGGAGGCGAGCCGCCGCGTCCCGGTGAAGGTCTCGTACGCCCCGCCCGGCACGTAGCGGCTCCCCACGACCACGTCGGCACCGGTCTCCTCCAGGGCGCGCAGGAGCGCGGGGATGGCCTCGGGCGGGTGCTGAAGGTCGGCGTCCAGGACGCAGAGTACCTCCCCGCGGCTGAGCCCGATGCCCTCCACCACCGCCGTCGCAAGCCCCCGCCGACCCGAGCGGTGCACGAGGCGGATGCGGGGATCCTCGCGGGCGAGGGCGGCGATGACCTCGTCGGTGCCGTCCGTGCTGTCGTCCACGAACACGAGCTCGAAAGGGATCCCATCCAGCGCAGACCGCACACGCTCCACGAGGGCTGCAACGGTCTCGCGCTCGTTGTAAGTTGGGACGATCAGGGACACGAGCCGCATGGTTCACGCGTTCGGCCTCTCACGTGCCGCACCCTCCTGGGTCATCCCCGCGCCGCCCGGATGCGCCGTTCACCGCCTGTGCACACCTCCCACCAGGCGCGGTGCGCCCCGTACCACGCCACGGTCCGCTCGAGCCCCTCTTCCAGGTCCACCGCTGGCCGCCACCCCAGGTAGGCCCTTGCGCGACTCGGGTCCAGGGCACTGCGCCGACACTCAACCGAACGGTCGGTCACGAACTCCAGGAGGCTTGTCGGCCGCCCCACGATCCGGAGCACCGTCCGGGCGACGGCCAGGTAGGAGGCGGTCTTCCCGGTGGCCACGTTCAGGACGGGACGTGGGTCGGGGTGAAAGAGGACCCGCAGGAGCGCCTCCACAAGGTCCTCGACGTACAGCCAGTCGCGCTCCTGCCGGCCGTCCCCGTAGATGGGGATCGCGGTACCCCGGAGGGCGCGGGTGATCGCGAGAGGAACAAACCGCTCGATGGGCTGGGCGGGGCCGTACACGGAGGGGATCCGCACGACCACCGCGGGCAGACCGTACATCCTCCGGTAGCCTAGGCAGAGGAGATCCGCCGCGGCCCGGCTGGCCGCGTACGGGCCCTGGGGGTTGGGCGGGCTTTCTTCCGAAAAGCCCACGCCGGGCGGTGCCGGGCCGTAGACCTCGTCGGTGCTCACCTGCACGAACCGCCGAACCCCGCTGCGGAGGGCGGCCTCCAGGAGCACCTGGGTGCCGACGACGTTCGTGCGGACAAGCGCCGGGCCCTCCCACTGGCCTCCCGCGCCGGGGGTCAGGGCCGCGCAGTGCACTACGGCGTCAAACCCCTGGACGAACAGGGCATCGATGGCCTTGCGGTCGGCCACGTCCACCCGGACGAACCGGTACCGGCGGGGATCAAGACCGTCCGGGTCGGAGGGCCGTCGGACGTCCAGGCCCGTGACCCGGACCTGTGGTGACGTGCGGAGAAGAGCGCGGACCAAGTGCCCGCCCACGAACCCGGCCCCGCCGGTCACCAGCACCCGCATCGGCTCACCCCCTCCATCGTGCACCGGCCGTCGTGGGGTGTCTTCGCCCAACCGAACGAATCTACGCGATCCATTCACCGAGATCTCACGCGGATCCGGACGAGCCGCCGGACCGCTCCGGGACTCAGCCTCAAGGCCAGGGCTCCGACCGCGTATACGGCGCTCCAGGGCCTAAGCCGCAGGCTCATCACCGCGCACCGCCTCGCCTCCTCCGTCTCTCCGGCTACCAGCATCTCCCGTGCCAGAAACCAGAACCGGCGGTGCAAAGCGGCGGCCCTCCGGCGGCGGCCCTCCGGGCGTGCAGGGGTAGCTCGGGGTCCCGGCTCAGGCGCTGGAGGGCCCGGAGGAGGTGCTCGGTGGACTCCCGCCGGCGGGTATTGGAGAGGGAGCCCGGGATGCTCCGGTAGACGACGAGCGCCTCCGGGTTCCGGCAAAAAGGCACGCCGGCCCGGGCCAGCTTCAGGAGGAGGCTCACATCAGGCCCCCACCGGAGCCCTTCCGGGAAGAGCCCCACCCGGACCAGCGCCTCCCTGGGCACGAGGATCCCGTCCATCGGGATCACGGCGCCCCTTACGAGGGAGAGTACCGGGTCCGACTCGTCGAAGGGCTGAGCCCCATCCTGCATCCGCCGGCCTCCCACCCACGCGTCGCAGAACACAACGCAACTCTCCCCGTGCGCCTCGTACACCCGCAGCTGGGATTCGAGGTATTGGGGAAGCCAGGTGTCGTCCGCGTCGAGGAAGGCGATGAGTGCACCACGCGCGGCCAGCACCCCGGTGTTGCGGGCCGCGGCCTCCCCGCGGTTGGGCTGGCGGACAACGCGCACCCTTTCCCCGTAGGAGGCCAAGATCTCCGGGGTACGGTCGGTGGATCCGTCGTCCACCACGACGACCTCGTCGGGCGGACGGGTCTGGGCGAAGACGGAGTCCAATGCCTCACGCAGGTAGGCCTCCGCGTTGTAGGCGGGGATCACGACCGAGACCGTCGGCGGCATTCGGACCTCCTAGTGCCCGTACACCTCGATCCGGATCCCGGTGGGGAACGCCGCCTGCGCCACGAGGTCCTCCCTCGACCGCAGGAGTCCCCGCACCCGTCCGTACGGATCCACGGCGTCGGGCTGCTTGAGCACAAGCCACACCCGCCGGCTCTGGCGGACGACGCCCACCACGTGGGGGAGGTCATCTCGGCCCCCGTAGCGGACCACCGGGACCCCGTCGGGTGGGTGGAAGTAGAAGTCCAGGGGGCGAGCCCAGAACCCGCTCACGACCACGATTCCGTCTCCTCGATGCACACGCTCGGCCACGTACGCCGCGACCGCCCGCCACGGCCCCCACAGAGGCCTTGGGCCGTAGTACACACGGGGGAGGGAGAAAAGGTTCAAGGTCACGAGGGCGGCGAGCAGTCCCCACCCGAGAGCGCGGGGCCGGGCCCGGGTGACGGCGGCTCCCAGGAGCACGAGGTAGCCGACCGAAGCCAGGAGGAGCGTGCGCGGGATCAGCACGCTCGTCCCCACCGCGATCGCGCGGAAGCGCATCCCCACAACGGATGCAAGCCCCAAGGCCCCAAGGCTCGTGGCCACCAGGATCCCCGATGCCCGCCGGTCCCCAAGACGCAGGGCTCCGTACACGGCGGCAAGCCCGAAGACGAGCAGGATCGCCGACTTCAGGAGCGGAGTCCCAGACGGGAGGAAGTCGGCCGTGAAGGCCACAAGGGCGTAGGCGACCTGCTGCAAGGGAAGCAGGACTCCTACGGCGTCGGCGGGTGCGGTGCGCGAGGCGTGGTGGGCGAGGGTAGCTACCCAGGGCGCAAAGGCGAGCAGGGCTGCGGTCACCGACAGCAGCCACCGCCGGAACGGGAAGGACCCACGGAAGAATGCCGCCGCCACCGCCTCTCCGGCCAGGAGCAGGAAGGTGCCGTAGTGGGCATAGAGGGACAAAGCGAGGAAGAGGGCGTGCACGAGCCAGTCCCCTGGCCGATCTCGTTGCACACCCCGCACGAAGAAGAGGAGAGCTGTGCTCCCAAGGAGCAGGAGCAGCGCGTACATCCGGAGGTCCTGGGCGTGGAAGACGTGGAGAGGAGAGAGGGCAAGGAGCAGGGCCGCCACCACTCCCGTCCGCTCGTCCACGAGCTCCCGTCCCAAGGCGTAGGTTGCAGGAACGGCCAGGGAACCGAACACCACGCTGGGGAACCGAAGCCAGAACTCGCTGGAGCCTGCCGCCGTCCGCCAGACGTGGAGGAACAGGTAGTACAACGGCGGGTGAAAGTCGTCACGGGCGATGAAACGCACGAGATCTCCCAACGGCAGGGCGGCCACATAGGCACTATAGGCCTCATCGAGCCCGATGTCCCAGACCCCTAGCCGGAAGAGCCGAGCTGCCAGGCCCACGAGTGTCACGAGGGCGATCCAGGACCACCGCTTCATCCGATGGCCTCGCGCGGAGAATTCGGCTCGGAGGCCGCGACAAGACGCGCGGCGCATTCCAAGGCGCGCGCGATCGCCCCGTACACGTCCCGGTACCGCTCCTCCCCGCCCCCGTAGGGGTCGGGGAGGATCACCTCTCGGCCGCCGTTCAATAGCCCCAGGAGGAAAGTCTTGCGCGCATGCCGCGGGAACGCCTGTCGGATCCGCTCAAGATCCGTGCCGTCGAAGACGAGCACCACGTCGGCCTCCGCAAGGAGCGCCTCGGAGAGCCGGGCCGCTCGGTGGCCCCGGAGGTTCACCCCGAAGGCCGCGGCGGCGGCCACCGCCTCGGGGGGTGAGAGGGCGCTGTCCCTTGCTCCAGTACCCGCAGACCGCACGCGGATGTGGGCCGGGAGGATGCGCCGGGCGTACCCTTCGGCGAACGGGCTGCGGCAGAGGTTCCCCCGGCAGACGAAGAGGAGGCTTCTCGCAGAGCTGAATCGCCGGCGCAGGCGCAAAAGTTCCAGGCAGCGCACGGGGGCAACCCGCAGGCTCAGGCGCCGGAGGTGACCCGTGACCTGTGCCCACAGACTCCTCCCGATGGAGGAGATCTCCGCCCACCCGGGTGCCGGGTCGTCCAGGGTGAGCGTATCGATGTGCTCGCGGAGGAGCACGAGGTTTCCGAATTCGCCAACGACCCGCAGGGGCGAAGGGAGGGAAGGCCGCTGCGAAGACCGACAGGCCCTGGTGTACTCCCTCAGCCACACGAGGTCCAAGGTGAGGTTCCGTGCGTACACCCCGACCCGGTAGGCCTGCGGGAAGCGGTGCTCGCCGAGCACGAGGAGCCGGTAGAGGTAGTAGGGAAAGTCCGCCCCGCAGGTCACCGCGAGGGGCAGGGACCCCCAGAACCGGCCGTTGATCTCCAAGAAGACCCACCGCCCCGTGCGCGGATCCACCCGGAACTCCACCATGGCCACCCCGGTGTACCCGAGGGCCTCCATGAGGGCCCGGGCCGCCTCGAGGAGCTGGGGGTCGAGGGAGACGCTCACCCGGTAGCTGCTCCCGCCGCCCGTAAGCGGCTCGTGGACCCGGCGGTGCTGGAAGGCGCTGAGCACCTCTCCCCGAGCGGCCAGTACCTCCACGCCCACCCCGATCCCCGGCACGAACTCCTGCACGAGGACCGCATCCTGGACTCCGTCCCGCTCCAGATAGGCTCGCAGGCTCAGGAGATCGGGAAAGGTACGGACGCCATGGCGGTTCACAAGGTCAGGGTACCGGAAGGTGGTGCGGGGCTTGAGGACAAGCGGCGGCCGGAGCCCGAGCCCGTTGAGCTCCGGAAGTGCCCGCACCACCGCACCCTGGGGCACCGGGATCCCGAGTTGTTTTGCGAGTTCCCAGCTGAGGATCTTGTCTAGGGCGACCTCGAACGCCTCCTCCTCCGGGAGGGCCAGGCGCACGAGGGGGTCAAACTCCGCGCGGTATGCGCGGATCGGGAGGAGCGTGGGGTCCTCGCAGGGGATCAGGAGGTCGAAGTGCTCGCGCTCCAGGAGACGCTTGAGCGCCTCCTTCCACGAGAAATCCTCCGGAGAGAACGGCGGAAGGTCGTGCAGCACCCGGATGTACCGGGAGCGTCGGGCTGGGGCATCCGGCGGGCACCAGCCCGCGTGCACCACTAGGCCCCGGCGGCCCAGCGACCGCACCACCGCGAGGAAGGCGCGGCTGTCATGGCCAAGGACGAGGACCTTGCCGGTCACGCGGACACCTCTGCGGATCGGCGGACCGCGAACTCGGCGTAGAACTCCGCGAGGGTCGCCGCATGGCAGGTCCGGTGAACGAGGTCAAAGAGCGCCTCCAGGTCCGCGTACAGCCGCTCGATGTGGGTCTCCGTGGGGAAAAGCGGGCTACCGCCCGGCATGAGTTCGGAGGAGTGTACGATGAACTCCAGGTGCGCTCGGCCCTCCTCTAGGGCCCTCTGCACGATCCGGAGCATGTGGGGGAGGTTGCGGCGGTCCGGCCGCAGCCAGTACACCTCCGGAAGGAGCCGGCGGAGGAGGCGGCGACCCGAGGACGTCCGAGTGAGAAGCGGCCGCAGCAGCCTCAGGGCCGGCAGGCCTGAGGGGACGATGGTGACGGGTACTTCCAGGAGGGGTGAAGACCCGTCCCGGCGGATGTCCTCCGGATCCACGAAGTACGGCTCTTCGGGGAAGTCGGTGTAGTCCGGCCCGCCGGACCCCGCGGGGTCTCCCGCGTGGCGCCGCCACGACACGTGCGGGGTCACCGAGCAATCTACGAGGTATCCGTGCCGGATCAAAAGCTGCGCGTAGGTCTCGTTGAAGCCCCACCGGCCCGCCCGGTGGCTTTGCATCTTCACCCCGAAGGTGTCCTCCAGGAGTTCCGTGAGGACCCTGACCTTCTCGGCCATCACGGGCTCCGGGTACTCGACGAGGTAGGGCTGGTGGCGGAGGTCATCCGGTGTGAGGGGAACGAGAGGTGGGGTATTCCAGGCGTGGAGGTGCATCCCGATCTCCCCCGCGTTCCGGCGCAGGAGGTCGTGCGCGAACTCCCGGAAGGCCCCAGAGTGCACCATCTCGTACGTCACAAGGTAGGTGGGCCGCAGTCCGTGCCGCTCGCACAGGGCCTGGAACCGGGGCAGGTACGCGGCGTTGCGGGTCGTGATCGCGCGCGGCCGCGCCCAGAGGTCATCCCCCTCGGTGTCCACGGTGATGAGGAACGCAGGACGCGATGCATCTTTCATGCCGCCTCCTTCTGCCGGAGGAGTGTCTGCCACAGGTCGAAGAACCGATCCGCGATCCGGGGCATGAGGTAGGCCGCCGCCTTGCTACGGTTGTGCTCCCCCATCCGGGCGCGGAGGTCAGGGTCAGAGAGGAGGGCCATGATCCGGTCGGCCAAGGCGTCCTCGTCGCCTGCCGCCGTGAGGAAGCCGTTGAGGCCGTCTTCGACGATGTAGGGGATCCCCATGACGCGGGAGGCCACCACCGGAAGTCCGCAGCTCATCGCCTCGAGCAGCACGATCCCGAAGGACTCCACGAGGCTCGGAAGGACGAACACGTCCGCGGCCCGCATGCACCGGATCACGTCCTCGTGGGGTAGGGTCCCAAGAAACGCCACCCGCGGAAGGAGACCGAGCCGCTGCGCCGATGTTTGGAGGGTTTGACGCTCCTCGCCCTCCCCGACGATCAGGAGGCGGGCACGGGGGAAACGAGTGAGCACGCAGGGGAACGCGCCGAGGAGGTGGTGTACGCCCTTGATCCGCAGGAGCCGGCCCACGTAGAGGACCACGGGGTCATCGGGCGGAAGATCCAAAGACCTGCGGGCGGCCTCCTGGCTCAGCCCGTGGGTCGGCTGGAGCCGTAGCCCATGGGGGATCACGGAGATCGGCCGGGGGACGAGGGACCGGGCGCGTGCCGCCAGGTCCTCGGTGACGGCCGCGAGGGCACCGCTGTGGCGGAGGGCCCACCGGATGTACGTGCGGCGGGCCCAGGGGCTCGACTCGTAGAGGTCGAGGCCCTGGATGTAGGTGATGCAGGGAATCCCCAGCAGCTTCCCCACGACCGTCGCGAGGGCCCCGCAGGAGAGGGACTGACCCTGGATCACGTCAGGCCTTAGGAGTTGCGCGATGCGCAAAAGCACCGCGGCCCGCTGGGCCATCCGGGTGGCCGGCACGGGAAGCGGCCGCAGCCGGACCACCTCCACCCCGCACGAGGTCTCACGGGCCGGTGCACTCGTGCGCGTGTTCACGACTACGGTGACCCGCACACCGCGTGAAGTGAGCTCCTCGGCCAGAAACTGCGTGGCCTGAGCGGTCCCGGCGATCCTCTCGGGCGGGTACTCGTTCGTGAGGAGGAGGACCTTCACGGCATGCGCTCCAAGAGCCAGTAGACCCCGGACAGGATGAGGCGTGCAGGGCTCGGCCAGCGGGTGAGGACGAGGGCCGTCCGGGCGCGCCGGTGCGTCGGCTCGATCTCGAGGCTGGCCTGGAGGCATGCCCTGGCCTGTGAGAAGTTCCCCGCCCGCAGGCTACGGATCGCCTCTCCCCGGAGTCCCGCAGCAAGAGATGCGAGGAGCCGGGCGGCAAACACCCTCTCTGCGGTGCCGAGCTCGCGGTCCGTGAGGATTTTCCGGAGTACTTGTGCGTAGCCGATCCGGTTCGCGAGGATGCTGGAGGTCAAGCTTCCGGGCCGCCTGAACCGGTACAGGACGAGAGGCTCGGGATTGCAGACGAACCGCACGCCGCGCCTGGCGAGCCGAACCCAAAGGTCAAGGTCGTTACTCGTAGGGAGGGCTTCATCGAACAGCCCGGCACCGAGGAGGGCGGACCTGGATACGACTGTGGCCGAAGGGAGGGCGAACTGCCAGACCATCAGATGCATCGCGTCGGTCCACCCGGGTTCAGACTGCGGACCGCTGTGGATCCACGTCTCGGTCAGTTCCGACGGAGGCGTTCGGCCGTCCCACAGGTAGGCGTCGGCATACACGAGGGCCGGGCCCTTCAGGCGGTCAACGAGGGTGACTTGGCGCTCCAGGTAGCTCGCAAGCCACACGTCGTCGGCGTCGAGGAACGCGACGAGCTCACCGCGCGCCTTTCGGATTGCGACGTTCCGGGCGGCACTTGCGCCCCCTTTCTCCTGCCGGATGCACCGGATCACCCCGCCGTACCGGCGGAGGATCTGCGGGGTGTCATCTGTAGATCCGTCGTCCACGACGACGATCTCGTAGTCCCGGTAGGTTTGGGCGAGCACGGAGTCTAGACACGCCTCAACGTAGGGGGCCACGTTGTAGGCGGGCACGATGACGGAGACGCGGGGTCGCTCCACGACCTCCTCCTCTACTGCCTCGGCGGCGCCCCGGCCTCGGGGCCACGGCCCAGCACGCAGGCCAACGCCCCCCGGAGCCAGGTGCCCAGCGGGATGTCGCCTGGCACCGGATGCAGGAGGTCTTGCGCCCCGTAGTACACGAGTTTCGGCGCAAGCCCCAGGAGGGCGACGATGATGTACAGGGGGAGCCAGCGCGGTCCCACGTGCTTCGTGAAGAGGTACCGGCGGCTGTAGAGGGAGACGAGGGAGGCGCGCTTGGTGCGTCGGGCGTTCACCCCGTAGGCGGCCACTACCCGGATCTGGGGGGCGTAGAGGACCTTCCAGCCGCGCTGACGGAACCGCCAGCACCAGTCGAAGTCCTCACCGTAGAAGAAGATGTTCTCGTCCAGAAGTCCCACCTGCCGCATCGCCTCGGCCCGCACGAGCATCACCCCACCCCCGACGAAGGGGATCTCCACGAGCGTCTTGCTCTCGTGCGGCGCCCGCTCGCCCCACCCGACGGTGCGCTTCACCCGCCGGGCGAGTTCCTGCAACGACCACTCCGCCACGAGGAAGTGGGCGAATCCCAGGGTGGAGGGGCCCGGGACGTGGTGGGTGTAGAGGGGCTTCCCGCGGTCGTCCACCTTCATGGGCGCGACCACCGCAGCCTGCGGGTTCTCCCGGGCCACCCGGAGGAGGGCTTCCAGCTGCGCCGGCAAGACCAGGACGTCGTCGTCCGCCACGAGCACGAACTCGCCCGAAGCTACCCGGAGTCCCAGGTTCTTCCCGCGGGCGATCCCGAGATTCTGGCCGGCCTCGAGGAGGCGGACCTGCGGGAACTCCCGCCGCACCATCTCCGAACTCCCGTCCGTACTCCCGTTGTCCACCACGATGAGCTCCAAGCGCAGGGAGGAAGGCCGGTGGAGGACCTCAAGCCCCCGACGGAGCCGGTCGCGCTTGTTCCAGTTCAGGACCACGACAGAACAGTCATAAGCTGGAGGCGTAGCGTCCGGCGGATGCATTCGGCGGTCTTCGTGACTGACGATCGGCACCCCTCACCTCCCTATGAGGGCATAGGACAACAGTCGCCGGTACACGGTCCGCCGCGCATCGGCTGTGGGATCCGGTCGGAGCCGGTGCCGCACCTCCCAGGCAACGAGCCGCGGAAGGCCGCCAAAGAAGAGCAGCCCGCGGAAGAGGACGACCCCCCACGAGCCGTAGTGCTTCCGGACGTACCGCTCCTGCACCTGGGGCCCTCCGGCGAACTGCGCATCCAGCGGGCCCTGCCGACTCCCGCGGCCGTAGTGCACGATCTCCGCGGAGGCCAGCGACAGGAACCGGTACCGCATTCGGGCGGCGCGGTGGCACCAGTCCGTGTCCACCCCGTAGAAGAACTCCTCGTCCAAAAGGCCCACCCGCTCCAGGACGCGGCGGGGGACCAGGAGGGCCGCGGAGGAGACCCACGGTACTTCTCGGTCACGCCGGTGGTCCCAACTCCGGTAGTCGTCAACAAGCCCCAAGCGCCCAAGCCCGAAGACATGCACGACGAGGGCCCTGAGGGGGAATAGCCAGCAGGACTGCTGGATTGAGCCGTCGGGGTTCGTGAGCTTGGGGGCCACGCCGGCCAGGTCTTGGCGCGCATCCAGCTTCGTGCACATCTCCCGCAGGGCTCCCGGCCTGACGACGGTGTCGGAGTTCAGGAGGAGCACGTTCCGGCCGGTGCTCACCCGGATCCCCTGGTTCGTGCCCCCTGCATAGCCCACGTTGCGGGCGTTCCGGAGCAGGCGCACCTGGGGGAAGTGCTGCGCCACCAGTTCCGGACTCCCGTCGGTGGAGCCGTTGTCCACCACGATCACCTCCACCTGTAGGCCGCTTGCCTGTGCATCCGCACACACGGAGGCGAGGCAGTCGCGCAGGAGGTGCCACGTGTTGTAGTTCACGATGATCACCGAGACGTCACACATGGAAAGCCCTCCTTTGGGCGAGGCATGCATCGTAGATCGCAAGGAGGCGCTCGACGTGCGCCCGGATGGATTGGGGCCGCTTGGTCTTCGCCGACAGGCGCGCCACAATGGCCGGTTCTTCGGTGATCCGCAGGAGCCGGTCGCGCAGGGCCGCCGCGTCCCCGGGCGGGAACAACAACCCGTTCTCTCCGTCTTGTACCCATTCCGGGATCGCGCCGGTGGCCGAGGCGATCACGGGGATTCCGGCGGCCTGAGGCTCCAGCGCGGTGAGCCCCGCGGTCTCCTGGAACAGGGTGGGGACCACGGCCACGTCGATCTCCTGGAGGATCCGCGGGAGGTCCTCCCGGCGGTACGGACCGTAGAACTCCAGCGGACGACCTCCGGCCAGCCGCTGGAGGTAGGCCCTCGCCTCATGCGCCGCAGGGCCGAAGAACAGGAAGCGGGCGCGCTCGGGCGGAATCCCGTAGGCCGCCTGCGCGAGGACGTGCGCGCCCTTGTGGGGCACGAGGCGGCCGAGGTACCCGAACCGCACGGGAGGCGACGCCTCCCGGAGGCGCCACCGCACCTCGTCTGAGATCCGAAGACCGAGCGGGAGAACCTCGAGCCGGTCGGCTGCAACTCCGTGGCGACGGTACACCTCGGCCACGAACCGGGAGACGGCAAGGATCCGGTGGGCCTCGCGCAGACTTGCGAGGAGCCGGGCTGCCCGTCCTCCGTACGCCCCTGCCAGGTCGGCCCGTACCCCTCCGTCCGAGCTGACCGGAGGGGTCCAGGGGTCCCGCGAGGCCGACCGCACGTAGGCGCTTCCCGCCCGTTCCACCCAGAAGCGCACCGAGCCGGGCGGGAGGAGTGCCAGGAGCCTCCGGTACAGCCGGCGCCGAGACCGGTGGCGATCCGCACAGAACCGCGCGCAGTTCACGCCTCCGTTTGGCCCCTCACACGGAGCGCCGTCGGGTCGGACCAGCAACATCCGCGCGCACAGGGCCCAGAAGTCGTGGAGAGTGACGACCACGGGACAGCCGGCGCCTCGCGCGAGGGGAACGACGGTGCCCACAAAGCCCTGGAAGGCGTGCACGTGCACGATGTCCGGCCGCACCGTCTTCAGGCACCTCGTGAAGAGGCGCTCGAGCCGCGGGTCTGATCCGTCCTGCTCCGGCCGGTCCACGGACAGGGCCGGAGGCACAGGCGAGTTCACGAGGCCCAGGATCTGCACCCCCCGCTCCACCGAGGTGCGGAGGTGCGGCCGGAAGGTCCAATCACGTTCTGCGCTGTAAAGGCAGGCGACCTCGTGTCCGCGCCCTCTGAGTTCGGTGAGAAGGTCGGCGCAGTAGGAGGCGACCCCGCTCCGACCGCGGAAGGGGTGGTCGTGGGTCACGAGGAGCACCCTCACCGGAAGAACACCTCGTACGGCCGCAGGAAGCCTGCGAGGAACTCCAAGCCCCAAGGGCCCTCCGCCTGGAAGGCGGCGACCTGCGAGCGGTAGGCCGCGAGCGCCCGCCGCTTCACCTCCAGGACCTCCGCGACACAGACCCGGACCGCCCGACGGACCTCGATGAGCTGACGGAGGGCCACCAGACGCGCCCGGCCCCGGAGCCGCGACAAAAGCCATGGCCCGTACCAGACCGGGTACTCATAGATCCGCACCCCGGGCCGCAGGCAGGCCCGGCCGATCCTCCAGGCGGCCGCGTGGTCGGGGTGGTAGTCCCGCCGGTACGGACAGAGCAGGTCCTGGATCCCGAGGTCGGATATCAGTCGCTGCACCCGCGCCACGGCGGCGTCCACGTACTCGGCCAATTGCCCGTCCGGAAACCGGAGGAACACGAGGCGCTCGGCGCCAAGACCGAGAGTTGCGGCTGCCGCACAGGCCTCCTCCTCCCGCTGGGCTACGGTCCCGTTCCCGGCGGCCCCATCGGTGAGGTGGACGATCCACACGACCGCGCCCGCTACCGCCCTGCGGGCGATCACTCCTCCGCATCCCAGCACCTCGTCGTCGGGGTGGGGCGAGAGGACCAGGGTCCGGCGGTCGTCGGACCACCCCGTTGCCGGGCGACTCAACCACTCCATGAGCGAGCGGATCACCGCGTTCTCCCGACGTCCGTCCCGTTCCGGTGCAGGCGGCCGACCAGGTACCCAAGTCCCTTCCAGGCCGCGAGCTCGTGGTCGAAGGCCAGCCGCCCGTCCTGCGCGGCATACAGCCAGCTGGCCTTGAGTGCATCCTTCAAGAGTTGGCCGGCCACCCCGCGCCGCCGGGAGAAGACGGCTTCGGTGCGGCCCTGCCAGTACGCCCGCCGACGGAAGAAGGGTTTCGTGAGCCGCTCCGGCGGGATGAGGTGGCTCACTGAGGCCCGGCCGCAGTAGTACACCCCTCCTCCGGCCCGCTGGATCCGCCAGCACAACTCCAGGTCCTCTCCGGAAAGCAGGAGTCCTCCGAACCGGCCGAGGTCCTGTGCGAACCCGCCTACCTGCTTGAGGGCCTCGCGCCGGACCGAGAGGTTCGCGCTGATGAGAGCCCTCGGGTAGACGACCGGCACGGTCCCCTCACCCAGGTCCTGCTCGCTCAGGTAGGCGGCAAGGAGCGCACTGGGCGGATCAAGCCACCTCGGGCGGCTGTCAGGCAGCCGAAGGATGACGCGGCCCCCGATGCACCAGGCATCGGGCAGCGCGGCGTAGGCGCAACGGAGGGCCTCCAGCCAGTCGGGCTCGGCGACCACGTCGTCGTCCAAAAACGCGATCACCTCCCCTCGGGATGCCGCGATCCCCGCGTTCCGCGCAGCCGACGAGCCCGGTCGCGTTTCGCGGACGTACCGAACGCCCGGAAAGGCCGCTGCCACCTGCCGGGTCCCGTCGGTGGAGCCGTTGTCCACAACGATGATCTCGAAGGGTGCCTCAGTGCGCTGGGCGGCGAGGCTCCGGAGCACCTGGAGCAGGAGCGCCGCGCGGTTGTAGGTGGGAACCACGACGGAGAACACCTACGTCCTCCCTGCGGTCAGCTGTCGGGCGAGGAGGCCGCGCACGAGCCGGCGCCGGCGCGACGGCCGGATCCGCCCGGGGTCCCGGAACCCGATCCCCAAAGGCACCATGGGCACGAGCCCGCCCCGGCGGACAACCTCGTAGATCCGCTCCACGACGGTGAGGCGGCGACGGAGGACCTCCCGGTAGCCCGGATCGCCGAGCAGGGCGGCCCACCGGGTCCCGAAGAGCACCCGATGGGCCCGGCCCAAGGGGCCGTTCCCCAAGGCGTAGGTGGCGAACTGCCCGAGGTAGAACGAGGGGTACACCTCCACGCGGGGATCCAGGCCCAAATGCCGCCACCACACGCCACTTCCGACCACTCCGCTGGAGGACCGGAGCGGGAACTCGAAGGCGTAGAAGCGGCCGTCCGCCCATGGGACCACCTCCCGTACCGGAGTCGGTGTAGTCGCACCCTGCGCCACAAGCACCTCCGCCACCCGCCGGTCGGCCGTCCGGAGCGCCTCCACGAGGTGCTTTGCCGCCTCCGCCACGCCTTGTAGGCTTTGTGGGCGGTGCGCCGCAGCGCCCGCGCGGAGGGCGCGGAGGCGCTCTTCAAACGGCGCGTGCATCACGATCCCGGAGATCTCGGAGGCGGCCTGTAGGGAGTGGACGCAGGACGTCATCAGCATAAGCAGACTGCGGAGCCCAACCTCCTCCACAGACCGCAGGACGGACCGCACGGAGAACGTGAAGTCCACGTACTCCGCCACGCGTAGCCACCTCCGCACTTGTTCGGGCGGAGGTGGAACATCCGGTGTGACGCCCCAAATGGGCTCGAGTCCGTCGAGGGTGTGGACCCAGCGCACCTCCGCGAGTGCGGACTCCGGAACCACAAGCGGCTGGTGGGCGAACAGGAACTGGGTGATCGGATCGATCCGGGTGGCCGCCATGATTCCCTGAAGCGTCCACGGACTCACGTCGTCGGCCACCACGACGAGCACGTCCAGGTCCGAGATCCCGGGATGCGAGAGACTGCCGAACCGGTAAACCGCCCCAACACCCGGGAGGTCCGAGACGTACTCCACGAAGCGAGCGAGCGTCCGCTCGTAGTCGGCGGCGCTCAGAGCCTGAACGTCCCGGTGGATCCACATCAGGCCGATCCCTCCAGAAGCCTCAGGGCGGAAGCACCGAACCGCCGGACCGCCCCGTAGAAGTCCTCCCGCTCGAGCCGCGCGGCGATGTCGGGCGGGACGGGCTGGGCGTGCTTGGCTAAAAGCCGCTGGAACAGGGCCGGGTTCGCTAGCCGCGTGAGGGCGAGGTGCAAAAGCGCCCGCTCCCGCACAGAGGGCCGGTAGGACCACACTGCCCGCAGGCCGCTTGCGACCTCCACGGCCCGCCAGGAGCCGTCGAAGGACGGCTTTGCCCGCTCGAAGGAGAACTTCTTGTAGCAGGGTTGCCCCAAAGCACCCAGGTACAGGGCCGGGAGGAGCATGACGCGGGCCAGGAGATCCTTGAGTTCCCAGAGGTTCCGCGGCGGCGTTGTCCGGGTGAGCCGCTCCGCCAGGTGGCGGGCGGCGTGCCGGAACGCGGCCGCGCCGTCCCGAGCCGCAAGCGGGATCTCCGTAGGACCTATGACGGCCGTGGCATAGGGCAACACTTCGGGTGGGATGTGGGTATAGGGGTAGCGTCGGAGGTCGAGTTCGGTGAGGACGAAGTGGCCGTGGTGCTGGAGGGGATCGTGCTCGTATAGGAACCGGGCGGCCTGCACGCACCGCTGCGCGCACTCCATAAGCCGCTCCGGATCCAGCACCGTCTCGCGCCGCACGACGAGGAGGTCATCCAGGTCCGAGAACGGCGTGTAGTCCAGGGTCGAGAGACTCCCGTGGAGGTAGAACCCGAACAGGTGGGGCGCGAGTTCGGTGCGGACGTACTTCGCCAGCCGCACGACTGCCCCGAGCCCCCGCTCCCGGTACACGCCGGGGTCGAGTTCCCGCAGCACCCGCACCTCCCGGTCCGGCCCGTCCTCCACGCGCCGGTCGAGCGCTCCGTACAGGGTCGAGAGGAGCTGCGCGGTCTGCTCGAAGGGCAAAAACTGGCGGCTTGCTCCCTCCTCCGCCAGTCCCCGCACCTCGCCGGGCAGGTCGCCTGCAAGCTCCCGCAGGGCCACCACCACAGGCTCCAGCACGTCCCACGGGACCCGGGACCTCCGCAGGTCCAGGGGGCGCAGGAGCTCTCCTCTCGTGCTTGCGGGGACCACGAACTCGCCGTTCAGGAACGTGTGCAGGGCACCCAGGAGGGCATCCTGGAACCGGTCGAGATGCGCGGTGTCCGGTTGAGGAGCCGGAGTGATCACCGCGGAGGCTTTCCCGGGGACCGTTGGGTGCCACGACCACCGGTGGGGGAGCACGAACCGGCCGGCGAACAGAGGCCGATGCGTGTCCACGACGAACCTTCGGATCCCCCACCGCCAGTCGTAGGGAGCGGTGAGGGTCTCGTCCCAGATCCCCACGTTCACCTCGTAGAGGCCGGGACCCAGCCCGAGTTGCGGGATCTCCAGCTCCACGGCTCCCCACCCTTCCGCGAAGGGGATCATGAACCCCTCGTTTCTCGTGTCCACACCCGTGTACACGGTCCAGTCGCTGCTGTTGAAGCTCACGGAGACCTGTGGCCGCTCGATGCGCTGGCGCGCCTCGTACTCCACCCGGACGATGAGGTCTTCGCCCATCTGGAAGGTGGGCCGCTCCTGTCCCTCGCGGTCCAGTAACCGCACTGCCGCGATCCGGAGGCGACGGTCCGCCGGGGCTTGGATGCGTCCTCCTCCCCGCACGACCGCCTCCGGGTCAGCGGAGCCGATCTCGTCCAGGTACCGGTAGTACTGGGAGATCACCTCCGGCGTGGGCCCCAGCGCCGCCACCCGGCCCTCCAGGAGGAGGAGGGTTTCGGTGCAGATCCGCTGCACGTTGGAGAGCTGGTGGGAGACGAGGAGGATCGCGGTCCCGGCGTCCCGCAGCTCGCGGATCCGCTGGAGGCACTTGGTCTGGAACGCCGCATCCCCTACCGCTAGCACCTCGTCCACCAACAGCACGTCCACGTCCATGTGGGCGGCCACCGCGAACCCCAACCGCACCTGCATCCCGGAGGAGTAGTGCTTCACGGGCGTATCGACGAAGGGCCCGATCCCCGCGAACTCCACGATCTCGTCGAACTTCCGCCGGATCTCCCGCCGCCGCAGTCCCAGGATGGCCCCGGAAACGTAGATGTTCTCCCGTCCCGTGAGCTCCGGATGGATTCCGGCCCCCACCTCGATGAGGGCCCCAACCCGACCCCGGATCCGGATCGTGCCCTCCGTGGGGTGGGTAATCCGGGCGATGAGCTTGAGGGTGGTGCTCTTGCCGCTGCCGTTGGGACCGATGATCCCGAGCGCCCCTCCCTGAGGGACCTCGAAGCTCACGTCCCGCAGCGCCCAGAACGTCTCGCGACGCCGGGTCCACGACCACGGCATGAGAAGCGAGGCGAGGTCGTCCCGGAGCGACCGGTAGCGGGCCGATCCCTTCCGGTAGCTCTTACAGACGCGCTCGAACCGGACCGAAAACGACACCCCTCGGCCTCCTAGATCACGTCCGCGAAGTTCCGCTCCGCGTAGTGGAAGTACCGGTAGCCCACGAGGAGCACGATCCCCGCGGTGACGGCGGCCGCAGCCACCAACGCCGCATCCGGGGCACTCCCCCGGACGACCGCCGCCCGCCACCCCTCGATCACGGCGGCCATGGGGTTCAGGGCCGCGTAGAGGGTGCGGTACTGGACCGGCACCAGGGTCATGGACCACACGACCGGCGTGGCGTAGAGCCAGATCTGCAGCGCGATGGGGAGCACGTACCGCACGTCCCGGTAGTAGGCGTTGAACGCTCCCAGGAGGAGCGAGACACCGACCATGAAGGCCACCTGGAGCAGGAGCAGGGGAACGAGATACACGAGGTGCCAGTCCACGGAGACCTTGTAGTACGCCAGCAAAAGTCCGAACACCCCTGCCGAGACGAGGAAGTCGACGGCACTAGTGAGCATGCTGGAAAGCGGCAGTACGGCCCGGGGAAAGTAGACCTTCTTGATCAGCGCCCCGCCTCCTGCCACGCTCGTGATGGCGAGTGATGTAGCCGAGGAGAAGAAGTTCCAGGGCAAAAGCGCCGTGTAGGAGAACACGGGGTACGGGACCCCCTCGCTCGGCAGGCGCGCGAACCGACCGAACACGATCGTGAAGATGAACATCATCGTAAGGGGCTGGATCGCAGCCCAGGCGACACCGAGGAGCGACTGCTTGTAGCGCACCCGTACCTCGCGCATCCCGAGGGCCCACAGAAGCTCCCGGTGGGCGACGATCTCCCGGAGGGCCGCAACCGGCCCGGGCGGCCGGTCCTCGGCCCGGATTGCAACCTCAGGAAAAGGTCGTGCCTCCATCACGCGGCCCGTCTCCTCCGGCCGGACCGGGACTGCTCGATCGCCTCCGCGTAGACCTGGAGGGTGAGGGCGACCACCCGCTCCGGGGTGTACGCCTGCAACACCCGGCCACGGGCCGCCCGAGCCATCTCCGCCCGGCGGCCCGAGTCCAGGAGGAGTGTGGTAATGGCCTCCGCGAGACGCGCCGGATCCCCAGGCGGAACGAGCAGCCCTTCCCGACCGTGCGTGACGATCTCCGGGAGTCCTCCGGCAGCACTCGCCACGACGGGGACCCCGCAGCTGAGGGCCTCTAGACACGTGTTCGGGAAGTTGTCCCAGAGGGTCGGAAGTACGCACACATCTGCCTGCTGGTAAAGACGCACGAGGTCCGATCTGGGGACCGGGTCCAGGAAGGTGACGGCCTCCAGGGCACCGGCACGCCGCAGGGATTCCCCCATGCGGGCCTTCATGGACCCCTGGCCCAGGACCAGGTGGTCGGACCCTACGAGGACGAACCGGACCTCCGGAATGCGGCGGAGCACGAGCGGGATGGCCTCCGCAAGCACGAACACCCCCTTGAGGGGTGCGAGCTTACCCACGTGGAGGACGGTGGGAGGATGAGGTTCTTGAGAAGTGGCCGGCCGGAAAAGGTCCGGGTCGGTGGCGTTCGGCACGATCCGCACGCGCCCGAGCGGGATCCCGAATGCCCGAGCGACCCGCTCGGCGAGGGCCCGGCTTGCGCAGGTCCAAAGCGTCGCCCGGCGGGCGCTCGTGCGCTCCATGAGGTGGACGATCCGACCTCCCCAGCTGAGATGCCGTCCGGATGCCTCGTTGACGAGGAACAGCGGCGTGTGGAACCGCACCACGTGGGCGACGGGAAGACCCGCAAGCGCAAGTCCTTCGGCCCCGTGTTCAGGTGACTGCACGACGTCAAGCCCTTCCTGATCCAGGATCTCGGCGACTCTTACGGCCGCGGCCCGCGCACCCCAGTACGCTTCGGCGAAGCTCTTCGGTCCGAGGGCCCGGAGGGGAGCGGGGACCGTCGGCCGGATGCGGTGCACGATCACCCCTTCTTCTTCACGGGTCCCTACGGTCTCGATCCCGCGGGCCACCACGTGCACCCGATGCCCGCTTCGGCTGAGGGCCCTGGCCAGGGTGTACGTGTACGTCCCAATCCCGCCCCCTCTAACTTCCGGCGGGTACTCCTGGCAGAGGAAGCAGATCCGCATCATGCTACTCCGTCTGCCCTTCCTGCCGGGCCGCAGCCCAGACCCGCGCGACCCACACCGGGAGGTAGGGACCGAGGGTCCGCACGCTCCGTCGGACCGAGCGCGTCACTGCGATGCCCGATTCCACCAGGACGTTCATCACCCGCCGGAAGTAGGCGGGGCGCCAGTTCCCCACGACGATCCGAGGGAGGAGGTAGGAGTCGCTTCCGCCGGTGCAGAGGCCCGGCACGGCGGTGACGGCTCCAGCTAGACCGGCGTCCTGTACCGCGCGACTCACCCGCGCGTCCGCGTGGCCGTAGGGGTAGGCGAACACCTGAGGATCGACACCGAGCCGCAGGCGGATCATGTCCACGGACTCCGAGACCTCCCGCAGGAGGACCTCCTCGGGAAGGGCGACCAAGGACGGGTGCGAGCACGAGTGGGGTGCGAAATGGATCCCATCCGCCTGCATCTTCCGGCACTCCTCCCAGGTCAACGGGCATTCCTCGACAGGGGTACCTTGTGCCCCGAGGGCGTCGAGCAGGCGCTCCCGTGCACCGGCGTCTGGGACGATCCGGAGCCGCCTCAGAAGGGTGAGGTACGCCTGCCTTCTCGCCCTCCTCCCGCGCAGGGCAAGACACCCGCCTCCCAGTTCCGGCGGCACCGGAAGGACGTCGGAGGTGATCCGGTGGAGGAGCCGTGCGAGCCGCATCCACCAGAACGGCTGCTCACGCTCGAGGTAGTCGGTGACCAGGAACACGGTTGCCGGGATCGCGAGGGCCCGGAGGATCGGGAACGCGTAGAGGAAGTTGTCGAGGTACCCGTCGTCGAAGGTCACGCAGGCCTGTCCGGGCTCCAGATGTCCCGCCACGAGTTGCCGGAGGAGATCCTCGAGGGGTACGAGGGTGAACCGCTCGCGCAGGATCTCCATGTGTGCCCGGAAGTGAGCCGTCTCGGTCACCAGATCGAAGGGGTTCAGCACACCGTGGGGGTCCTCAGGGAGGACGGGTAGCACCCGGTGGTAGCACAGGATGAGGGCGCCGCACATCATGATGGGTTGTTCGCTCCTGCGACTGGGATGGGTGGGTGCCAGCGGAGGCCCATCCCCGATAGCAGGTCGGAGAAAGCAGCGAGGAACCCCGAGGCGTTGTAGTGGCGGATGACCCACTCTCTTCCCTCGCGACCCAGGTCCACGCGGCAGGCCGGATCATCCAGGAGGCGCTGGACGGCGTCTGCGAAGTGCGGAACGGCAGCAAGCCCCTCGCCGTCGAAGCGGCCCACGTAGCGCCCGAAGCGGGACACGAGGCCACCGGCGTCCTGACAGCTCACGATGGGGGTCTCGCAGAACAGGGCCTCCAGGAAGCTCGTGGGCAGGGCCTCATGGATGGAGGTGTTCACGAGGAGCCAGCTGGATGCGAGGAGCTCCGCCCGCGCCGGGTCGTCCAGGTGGCCCAGGACCCGGAGGTTTGCGGGTGGATCGGACGGCGTCCAGCCGCCGTCCTGCTCGTACGGATAGTAGGACTCGCCCAAACAAAGGAACTCGACATCAGGTAGGGCCCGGGCGAGTTCCCAGTAGACCCAGGGCCGCTTGATCGGATCGAGCCGGCCCAGGAAGATCACGCGGGGCCACTTCGCCTTCATCCGCGGAACGTCGGGTACGTCCAGGAACACGGGAAGGAAGTGGACCGTGGGAGGGACGACACCGTAGGTCGGTGCGACCTTCTGTGCGATGAACGCCCCGGGGACCGCGATCCGCAGCGGTCGCCCGGTCCAGTCGGCCAGAGTGTACAAGAACCGGAAGGACCGGCAATCTACTGGGCGACTGTCCGAGGGACGGCCCCGGGCGCCGGGGATCCGCAGGGTCGCGATCTTTGTCCAGTCCTCGGGCGTGCGCGGATCGTGTGCCCATACGATGGCGGGCGTGCGGGGGAGGGCAAGGAACGTTCCCCGGAACGGCGGGGAGAAGTCCATGGTGAGCAGGGCGTCGAGCCGGGCCGCCGCCAAAAGGCGGCAGTAGGTGATCCAGTCTGACCAGCGGGATGTACCTGCCGGTCGCATCAACAGGGGAACACCGTCCAGGGAGGTCCAGACGGCATCCGGCGGGGACCGTCGGAACCCGTGGATGAGGACGACTTCTACCCCGAGCTCCGGGTGCGTTCGGAAGGAGGAGGCCACGGTGGGCACGTTCTTCCCGAACCCCCCGCGGCCCCGGCTCAGGGTGGGGTCGAAGAACTCCGCCGAGAGGATCCCAAGCCGCAAGGGACGCCGCCTCACCCTTGAACCCTCCCCTCCTGCACCTGGGCGAACGCCTCCCCGTACCGCCGGGCGATCTCAAGCCAGTCGTAGGCCAGAGCACTCCGGCGCGCGGCCGCCCCGAGGCGATCCCGTAGCCCCGCATCCCGGACGAGTGCCAGGATCTTCCGGGCTAAGTCGTTCGGGTCGCGCGGCCGACACACAAGGCCGGTCACCCCATCCTGCACCGCGTCCCGGTTGCCCGGCGCGTCGGTGACCGCCACCGCACACCCCGCAGCAAGCGCCTCCAGCACCGCGAGGGAGCACCCTTCCATCAAGGCGGGGGAGACGAACACGTCACAGTCCCGGTAGGCCTCCACCACCGCATCAGGAGGGAACGCGGGCGGCCCCTTCCCGTTCACCTCAGGCCCCATCTCCTCCACGAGCTGCACGACGCAGGACAGTCCCAGGCGACCCACCTGGTCTTGCAGATCCCGAACCCCGCGGCCCACGATGGTGCACCGCACTGCGGGCGCCTCATCCGCCACAAGACGCATGGCCTCCACGAGGTAGGCGAATCCCTTTTTCGGGTGATTGCGGCCTACTGCGAGGACGAGGGGGGCATCCGGGGGGATTCCGATGCGGGCCCGGAACCGGCCCCGCGGCCGATCCTCCCCAAATCGGTCCACCCACACACCGTTCGGGATGTCGAAGATCGGTTTTGGCGCTTCCAGGACTTCCAGGATGGCCTGCCGCACCGAGGGGCTGATGGCCACAAGCCCATCAGCCCCGTTCGTCGCCTCGCGGATCCTATCGTTAAGGCGCGGATCGAGCCGGAGGCCGTACCCCAGGGCGGGCTCGGTCTGGATGTCCGTGCCGTGGAAGGTGAGGAGGATCGGTGGTCCCACAAAGCGCCTGTGGCGAACGAGGGCAGGCCCGAGGGGAAGGGCGAAGTGCAGGTTCACCACGTCGAACCGGCCACGCAACCGGGCCAGGGTGCCTAGGAGGAAGGCCTCGCCCCACCACCCGTCCCGGTTCAACAGCGGAAGTGTGCCGGGGAGGAACGTCTCGAGCGCGTACGGCACGAGCCGGCGGTAGGGTCTGCTGGAGCGCGGGGCCAGGACCGTCACAGCATGCCCCAGCCGGACGAGGGCGGTGGCGAGGTTGTGCACGACCACCTCCGCCCCTCCCACACCGGGCAGGAAACTGGAAGTCATAAGGCAGATCCTCATCCGGCCGCCTCCCGCCGGGCGAGGAGGAACCAGCCGATGGCGTCCGTGCGGTCCACCCAGTCCAGCAGCCGCGAGGCCCCGAGGGACGCCCCGCTCATCGTGAGGTACAGAGCGCTCACGAGGAGCCGGGTGAGGGGTCTTGGTAGCTCCTTGAGGGCGCGCGCTACGGTCTTGCAGACCACCTCGGTGAGCCGGGCCCCGCACAGGGCGAACACCCCGCCGATCCGCTCGACCCGGACGATCCGCAGTCCCGCGCGGCCCGCAAGGAGCGCAAGCCCGTACGGGGTGAACCGGAAGTAGTCGTGGGGCTCGTAGTGGAGGTTCCAGCACATGGGTGTCGTGAGGACGAGGACCCCACCGGGACGCAAAACACGGCCGATCTCCCGCAGGACGGCGTCCGGGTTCGGGCAGTGCTCCAGCACCTCCGTGCACAGGACCGCATCCGCCACGCCGTCCCGGAAAGGCAAGTGCTCGGCCGACCCGATCACGTCAGGCCGCCGCCCGGGATCGAGGTCCATCCCCACGTACCGCCGGACGTTCGGGAACACAGACCGATAGGGACGGTCCCCGCACCCGAGGTCCAGCACGGTTCCACCCACATGGGGCGCCGCCATGCGGATCTTCTCCCGCAGGAGCTTCTTGGGGAGGAAGTAGGGGTACGCCCGGAGGAGGTCGAGGTCCCAGCGCGAGACCGCGCGGCCAAGCCCGTCGGCTACCGCATCCCGCCACCGCATCCCTAGCCTCCCAGCCGGCCTAGGGCACCCAGCGCGTACCGGCTTCGGAAGAAGGCCACGGTCCTCCGAAGCCCTTCCTCGAAGGGTACCCGGGGCTCGTAGCCCAGCTGCCTTCGGGCCGATGCGATGTCCGCCAGGGTGATCCGCACGTCGCCCGGACGGGGCGGGGTGTGCCGCACCTCGAGGTGCCGACCGAGGATCGCCTCAAGCGTCCGCACGAGGTCGAGGATGGAGTGGGTGCTTCCTGCCCCCACGTTCAGCACGGCACCCCCTACGTCCGGTGCCGTGGCCGCGAGCAACGTGGCCTGTACTGCGTCCTGTACGTACGTGAAGTCGCGGGACTGACGGCCGTCCCCGTGCACCTCTAGAGGCTTGCCTTCCAGGGCCAGGGCGATGAACTTGGGGATCACCGCGGCGTACTCCGAGGCCGGATCCTGCCGGGGTCCGTACACGTTGAAGTACCGCAGGCTCACCGTCTGTAGCCCGTAGAGCTCGTAGAACACCCGGCAGTAGTGCTCCCCCGCGAGCTTCGAGACGGCATACGGGGAAGCCGGAGCCGGCGTCATCGTCTCCACCTTCGGGACCTCCAGGGAGGCCCCGTACACCGAGGAGCTGGAGGCGAACACGACCCGCCTGACCCCGGCCTCCCGGGCCGCCAGCAAGACCTTTAGGGTTCCGGTGACGTTTACGTCGTTCGTCGAGAGGGGATCGATCACAGACCTCGGCACGGCCCGCAAGGCCGCCTCGTGGATCACGCACTCGATCCCCTCGCAGGCCCGCAGCAGGACCTCCGGATCCCGGATGTCGCCCAGGATGAACTCGCACCCCCCCGCCACCTCCACCGGCTCTGCGGGCCGGATACCCTGGATGGTGTCGGGCGGCAGGTGGAGGGCTTCTTCCAGGTTGCGGAGGCTCCCCGTGGCGAGGGTATCTAGAACCCGCACCGGCTCCCCGCGCCCGCGCAGGGCCTCCACCACGTGGGATCCGATGAACCCGGCTCCCCCGGTCACAAGGTATCGGGCCAATCGGAACCTCCTGCATAGGGCTTCAAGCCGCTGAGGGGTGTCCCGGGCTCGAACACCCGGAACCCCTCAGCCACGAGCTGCTGGGCGATCCCAAGTCCCCTTCCGTCCACCACCACGGGGTGGCGCACCCGTCGGCGGATCCGGTGCCAGGGCAGCTCCCGGAACTCGGGCCAGTCCGTGAGGATGAGGATCGCGTCTGCACCGTCCGTGGCCTCGCAGGGGTCTGGAACGCACACGAGGGAAGGGAGTCGACGGCGGGCGGCCTCCAGGGCCGCCGGGTCGTAGGCCCGTACTGCCGCGCCTCGCGCCAGGAGCCGCTCCACGATCGCAAGCGCCGGAGACTCCCGAACGTCGTCCGTTCCGGCCTTGAAGGAGAGTCCGAGCACCGCCACGGTTCGCCCCGCAAGCCCGCCGAGGATCGCCTCTACCCGATCCACGAACCGACGGCGCTGCACCTCGTTCACCCGCAACACTGCCTCGAAGAGTACCGGCTCCACGAGGTACTCCCGGGCGATCTCCGCGAGCGCCCGCACGTCCTTCGGAAGACACGACCCTCCGAACCCCACCCCGGCCCTGAGGAAGTGGGGCCCGATGCGAGGGTCCAATCCCATCCCCTCTGCCACCGTCCGCACGTCCGCCCCCACGTGCTCGCAGATGGCTGCTACCTCGTTGATGAAGGAGACCTTCGTGGCCAGAAAGGCGTTGGAGGCGTACTTGATCATCTCCGCGGTCGGGGGGTCGGTACGCACCACCGGAGCTCCGAGGGGTGCGTAGAGAGTTTCCAGCATCTCCCCTGCCGCCTGGCTCCGGGTTCCGATCACGATCCGGTACGGGTGGAAGAAGTCCTCTACTGCCGAGCCCTCTCGCAGGAACTCCGGGTTGGAGGCCACGCGTCCGCCGAGCCGGCGGGCCACCCGGTCGGTCGTCCCCACCGGCACCGTGCTCTTGATCGCAACGACCCGGTCCCCGTTCGGGATCCCGGCAAGGGCGTCGACCACCTCGTCGAGGGCCGAGAGGTCGGCTTCCCCGTTGCGCCCGGAAGGTGTCCCGACGGCACAGAACACGATCCGGGCCGCACGGGCGGCTCCATCGAGCCGGTCGGTGAAGGTGAGGGTCGCCCCTGCCAACCCCTGCCGGACCAGGTCGCCGAGGCCGGGCTCGTGGAAGGGGACACGGCCCTCCCGGCAGGCCCGCAACCTCTGCGGGTCCTTCTCCACGCACGTGACCCGGTGCCCCATCTTCGCAAGGCATGAGGCGACCGTGAGGCCCACGTACCCTGCGCCGACTACGCAGATCTCCACGCGCCCTCAAGCCTCCTGGGATCGAACTCCGGACGTCCCAGCACCTTCCGGACGGGCTTGACGTCTGGGGCCACCTCCTGCACGCACCGGTACACGACCGCAACCAATCCCAGGATGAGGAAGAAGAAGGCTCCCGCCCGCGCCGCCGAGATGCTGGGGCTGAACAGGCTGTAGAGTCCGTAGCCCACAAGACAGTGCTGGAGGCCGGCGATGATGGGGAGTACAGGGGACCCTGCTGCCTGCGCCGTCCGGTGGGCTGCCCGGGTGGTGCGCACGAGCACGACCACCATCCATCCGAAGACGACAAACCCTACGATGCCCGTGGTGACGAGTTGCAGGGCGTACTCGTTGTCGATGCTCCCCAGCGACACGCTCGCAAGCCCCCACCCGAAGACGGGGGAGGTGGGGAGGCTCTGGGACAGGTAGTAGAGGCTCGGCTCGATGCGCTGGGCGAGGTTCACGCCGGCCCCGTACGTCTTGGTGTAGGGTGTTTCCACGAAGGCGTACCGTAGGCTCTGGATCCGGGCCACGACGTGTTCGGGGAACACGAGGGGAGCGATCACCCAGGCAACCGGGAGGACCAACAGGATCACCCGCTTGCGCGAGAGCCCTACCAGGAGCAGCATCGCGGCGGTAGCCACTATGAAGTTCCGGCCGAGGCTGTGGGGCAGCACGTAGAGGGAGCCGAGCAGCACCCCGCCGAAGAGGACGGAGGTGGCGAACCGCCTGGAGGTCACGAGGAACCCCAGGGCGAGGCCCACGTTGAGCATCGCCGCAAGCCCCGGCTCGTGGATCGGTGTGCCCTCCGGTCCCAGCGCGATGTGGCCGGTGTCGTAAAAGCGGGTGAGGGAGTAGGCGCTGAGCCCGGCGAGGGAGGCCATGAACACGTACACGAGCCGCCGCGCGTCATCCACGGTCTGGACGGAGTCCGTCAGCATGAAGAAGAGGAGGACGAGCTCGATGCGCTTGAGGGCGTGGAACCCTGAAGCACTCCACGGATGGGTGGACCAGAGGTTCGCGGTCCCGATCGCCGCGCCCCACAGGGTGGCGATCACACCCACGGCGGCGTAGAGCACGAGCGGCCGGTCCAGCGGGGTCGGGATCCGAGACGTTCCCGCGCGGCGCAACAGCCACCCGACCACGAGGACCACGAGCATGAGGTCCTCGGGCCGCACCGAAACGCTCCCCAGCGGGAGCTCGGGGCCCAGGGCCATCGCGGGGGGGATCACGTACAGGGCGGCCCGTGGGTTTAGGAGGGCCAAGAGTGCGTAGAGTCCACCGATGACGGCGACGACGACCTCTGCGGGCAGGCCCAGCATCACATCCCCTCCACCGCCCTGCGCCATGCCTCACGCACGCCAAAGGCCGCCCAGAGGACGAGGCTCGGCACCATGGGGAGTGCGTAGCGCGACGCACCGCTGAACAGGATCGCCATGAGGTTCGTGAAGACAAAGAGGAGGATGAGGATCGCACCCCTGCACCTTCGCACCCAGGCGAGCCAGGCACCCAGGACCGCAACTCCGTACAGCACCACCTGGAACACCGCCACCCCAAGCGGTACCCGGAGTTCGGTTCCGTCGGCGGCGCGGCTGAAGCCGTACAGCCGCACCAGCTTCAGACCCACAAGGCGCAGGTAGTCTTGCGGATGCTCCCGTATCCACCGGACCGCCTCCCGGAGGTACAGCGCGTTCTCTTGGGAGACACTGAGGTCCCGCCAGCCGTAGTGGCCGTCGTCCGGAGGCCGATCTCCGGTCCAGGTCCTGCGCGTGGGCCACACGAGCCCTCCGTCGGCGTGCGGGTTGTTGCCGGCCCAGAAGACCATGGCCCCGTTGCTCTGCACCGGCACGAAGGCGCCGAGCACGACGGCGTTGCGGACGGTCCATGGGAGCAGGACAAGGGCACACCCTACCCCGGCGAGGACCGCCGTCCGGTAGGTCACCCGGGACCGCACCCCCCACGTCGCGATGGCCCACCAGAACAGGAACGGCAGGAAGGCCAAGAACACCGCGCGGGCGAGCGCCGCAAGCCCCCCAAGCCCCCCCAGCGCCAGGGCGTTCGGAAGAGTAGGGCGCACAGCCGTGCGGTGGGCCTGCAGCACAACGAGCAGCAACAGCGGCAGGAAGAGGTTCTCGGTGAGGTGGAGCCCTGCGAGGTAAGAGGCCGCCGGGTAGACGGCGAGGAGTCCGGCCGCAACCAGACCCGTGGGCTCGTCGAAGATCCTGCGCCCGGCCGCGTACAGCAGGAGGCAACTAAAGGCTCCCAGGAGCGCCTGAAGCACTCGGACGGCGGCCGGTGTGGCACCGAGGCCGTAGAGTCCCGCCAGGAAGAAGACGTAGAGGGGTGGGGTGCTCGCCACCGGCTCCCCGTCCAGGGCATAGCCGCTCCCGGCGAGGAGGCTCCGCACGATCTGCATGTGGATGCGGCTGTCTGAAGCGGGTTCCGCGTCCGCCGGCGTCCCGAGGCCTACGGTGGCGGCGGCCACGACGAGCCGCACGAGGACTGCGATGAGGAAGATCCCGACAGTAGAGAGGGAGCGGGCGCCGCGGACGGGCGCGAGGGCGGGGGCCAGGGTCATACCCGCACCACGTGGGGTGCCCGGATCCCCCGGAGGGCGTTCCGGGTGTCGACGATGAGCCGGGCCCGCCGGACGACCCGTTCGTAGTCCACGTCCGAGTGGTCGGTGGCGATGATCACGCAGTCGGCCCACTCGAGCACCTCGTCGGTGAGGGGCACCGAGCAGAGCGTCTCACCCGGGTTCGGGAGGCTCACCTGAGGAATGTGGGGGTCGTGGTAGCGCACCATAGCCCCGCGCTTCTCCAAAAGCTCGATGATCTTCAGGGCGGGGGACTCCCGGGCGTCCGGAACGTCCTTCTTGTAGGCCACGCCCAAAACGAGGGTCCGCGCACCCCGGAGGGGTCGGCCGTGAGCCCCCAAGGCGGTCGTGGTCTTCGAGACCACGTAGTACGGCATGCTGTCGTTCACGGCCGCCGCGAGCTCGATGAACCGGACGTGGAAGTCGTACTCCCGTGCCTTGGCCGCAAGATAGTACGGGTCGATGGGGATGCAGTGCCCTCCGATCCCGGGTCCCGGGTAGAAGGGCATGAACCCGTAGGGCTTGGTGGAGGCGGCCTCGATGACCTCCCATACATCGAGGCCCATCCGGTCACACAACAGGGCCAGCTCGTTCACGAGCGCGATGTTCACGTTGCGGAACACGTTCTCGTACACCTTCACCATCTCGGCGACGGTGGGCGAGGAGACGGGCACGACGCGGTCGATGAACTGCGCGTAGAAGGTCTGGGCCAGGGCCGTGCAGACAGGACTGAGGCCGCCGACGACCTTCGGTACCTCCCGGATCCTGTACCTCCGGTTGCCGGGATCGATCCGCTCGGGTGAGAACGCGAGGGCGAAGTCTTCTCCAGCCCGCAGGCCGCTGCGCTCCAGGATCGGCCGCACGACCTCCTCGGTGGTGCCCGGGTAGGTCGTGCTCTCCAGGACCACGAGCCGACCGGGCCGCAGGTGGCGCGCGATCCCCTCTGCGGCGTCCCGGACGTAGCTCAGGTCCGGTTCCTTGCTCCGGGTGAGCGGGGTGGGCACGCAGATCAGGATCACCTCCGCGTCCCGGAGGGCTCCATAGTCGGTGGTCGCCGCAAGCCGCCGCTTTGACACGAGGATCCGGAGGCGGCCGTCGGGGACGTCCCCCACGTAGGACCGGCCGGCGTGGAGGGATGCCACCTTCGCGGCGTCCACGTCGATGCCCGTCACGGGAAAGCCGGCCGAGGCGACCTCCACGGCGAGGGGAAGGCCCACGTAGCCGAGGCCGATGACCGCCACGGGGGTCGTGCGGTTCTGGATGCGCTCCTGGAGGGTTGGCTTCAGGATCACGTCGCTCATGGCCTGCCGATCCACGTTCCCAGGGCTGCCCACGCCCTTTGGACGAAGGGAACCTCGACGAACTTGATGATCCCTTCCCGACCCGCGGCGACGACGAGGAGGGTAAAGACCCCGAGGGCAACGATCCCCGCCACGACGGCCGCAGACCGCAACGGGCGCTTGCGTTCAGGCGCCTGGTAGAACCGGTCGTAGTGGTAGTAGCTGTCCACGAGGTCCGGCTGGACCTTGTTCACGACGACCCCGAGGACCTTGGCGCCCGTCCGGTGAAGCTGGATCCTGACCTGTTCTTCGACCCCCCGCGGGGGACGTCCGGCCTCCAGCACGAGGAGGACGCCGTCGGCCAAGGGGCCGATCGTGTACGCGTCGGCGAAGGCACCGGCGGCGGGCGTGTCGATCAAGATCACGTCCGCCTTCTGGCGGAGCTCTTCCAGGAGGGGCCGGAGGGCCCGGGGATCCAGGAGGGGGCCCGGATCGCTGGGCGGCGTGCCGGCGGGCAGAAGCCAGAGGTTCAGGTCCACCGGCACGATGCACTCCTCCAGCAGGGCATCCCCGCTCATCACCTCCGCGAGCCCTTTCCCGTTCGGGGCGCGGAACAACCGGTGCTGGGCCGGCCGCCGGAGCATCGCATCCACGATGAGGGTGCGCTCCCCGACCTCCGCGCAGGCACGGGCCAGGTGCTGCACGACGGTGGAAACACCCTCGCCGGGTCTTGGACTCGTCACCGCGATGACCTGCGGTCTTACTGAGCCGTTGGGACTCAGGAGGTTCGCCCGGAGCATCCGGTAGCCTTCGTCGAAAGGCGGGTTGTGCCGGGGGATTGCTGCGAAGGCGGGCACTCCCAGCAGCCGCTCGGCCTGCTCGGGTGTCTTCAGGCGGTTGTCGATCTGCTCCGAGAACAGGACGACTCCCACCCCGCCCAAGAGGCCCAGGAACGCGCCACCCAGCGCCCGGATTGGTCGGTTTCCGAGCGGTGAAGTGCGCTGGGCCGACCGTGCCAGGTCGACGATCGTGAGGGTTCCGCCCGTCTGGAACTCCTGCTCCCGAACCCGGATCTCCGCGAGACGCCGCTGCAAGTCCGCGTACTGGCTCCGGAGGGTGTCCACGTTTCGCTGGAGGCGCGCCTCCTCCAGTTCGTTGCGGGCCAGCACCGGGAGCTCCCTCCGAACGCTCCCCACCACCCGCTGGAGGGCCTCCCGCCGCGCCAGCAGGGCGAGCCGCTCGGTCTCGAGGTTCACCCGCGTCTGGAACAGGGCGTCGTAGACCGGGTTGGCCTCGATGCGCTCACTGGAGACGATGCGCTCCACCTCCTTGGCCAGGCGGTCCTTGATCGCCTGCATGCGGGTCTTCAGGCGCGCGACCTCCGGATGCTCCTCCGTGCGAAACGCGAGCTCGGAGACGAGCTGTACTTCCAGATTCACGAGCTGGCCCTGGAGGACCTGGGCGATGGGATTGTTGACGATCTGCTTTTCCGATCGGGTCGCAGACTGTTCATTCAGCCGGCTCCGGACGATCCCGAGCTTCACGTCCAGTTCCTGGAGCGCGAGGGTGATCCGGGTAATCTCGTTCTCAAGACCCCCGATGAACCCCACGCGGGACGCAAGCCGCGTGTAGAGGTTCTTCTGTTCCCGGAATCGGAGCAGCTCCTCCTCGGCCTGCCGCAGGCTCGTCCCCACGTCGGCCACCTGCTTCTCGATGAACTCCCGGGCAAGCGTCACGCCCCGCCGGTTGATCTCCCGGTGGAATGAGGCCGCCGCATCTGCCACCGTGTTTGCCAGGAGGATCGCCTGCTCGGGCGTATCGGCACTCGCCACGAGCCGGATCAGATCGCTCCCCGGGTCCTTGCGCACCCGCAGGGAGTCCAACAGTTGCAGGGGAGTCATGGAAAGTCCCAGCCGCTGGATCACACGCTCGGCCACCGTGCGGCTGCGCAGAAGGTCCATGGCGAGGGCCTGCTGCTGGAGCGGCGTGAGGTCCCGGCGGGTGCCCGCCACGAAGTCGGAGACCCGCTGGTCTTCCGGTGGAGAGGTCGTGAGGGTGGCCGTGGCCTCGAAATGGGCGGCCTGAGGCCGCTCGAGCAGCACGGCCACGATCGCCGCCACGAGCGCGATCCCGAGGATCAGCCAGCGGCGCCGGCGCAGGATGCGGTAGTACGTCCAGAACTCCATCGCGCAACTCCGGCTGCTACTTGAACAGGAACAGGAAGAACGTCAGGCGGTTCAGCCACTCGAAGAACCCTTCCCACGTGAACCCCTTCGCCCGCTCGGGCACGAACACCACGTCACCCGCCGTGACCTCCAGGTTGAGACCCCCTTCACCACCCTGCTTGAGGAACTTCTCCACATCGGCCCGGATCACGGTGGACTTCCCGCCCACCTGCCGGATGATCGCCACGTCCTTCAAGTTCGCCTTGTCGGTGGGTCCGCCCGCGTCCAGCAGGAGGCTCACGACGCGCATTCCGGGTCTCACGACGTATGAACCCGGGTTCTTCACCTCTCCGATGACGGCGGCACGGTTGTCCGTCTCCGGCACAAAGATCACATCTCCCGGGGCCATCGGCACGTTCTGGCTTCCGTCCCCCTTTTGGAGGAAGGCGACGAGGTCGAGCTTGATCTGCTGGCTGCCGTTCCGCATGACGGAGATCCGGTCGGGTCCGGCCTTGGGGGTGAACCACCCGGCCTTCTGGATCACGTCCAGGAGCCGGTCACCCTCCTTCAGGTCGTAGTAGCCGGGCTTTGTCACCTCCCCCAGGATGTGCACGCGGTCTTCTGACTGGGACACGATGATCACATCATTCGGTTCGATCGGGATGTTCTGGTCCGGATTACCCCTCAGGAGCAGGAGGTCCTTGAGGTTCACTTGGATCGTCGTGTTCTTGCGCACGATCGAGATCCGGTCGGGTCCGGCCTTGGGGGTGAACCACCCGGCCTTCTGGATCACGTCCAGGAGCCGGTCACCCTCCTTCAGGTCGTAGTAGCCGGGTCGGGCCACCTCCCCGAGGACATGCACGCGGTCCTCGAGCTGGGGCACCACGATCACGTCCCCTGGCTCCAACAGGACGTTCCGGCTCGCGTTCCCCTTCATGAGGAGGGCTTCCAGGTCGACTGGGATCTGCGTTTTCTTCCGGATGACGACGGCCTTCCGGAGCGCCGCCCGAGTCGTGGGCCCACCGGCCTGTGCGAGGACTTCGGCGAGCGACAGCCCCGGCTGGAACTCATACGAGCCGGGTTTCAGAACCTGGCCGAGGACGTGGACGAACAGCTTGCGGGGCACCACCTGCTGGAAGGAGACCTGGACTCTCGGGTTCTTGAGGTACCGCTTGAGGGCGGCCACGAGGCGATCCGCGAGTTCCTTGGGTGTTGCCCCCACTGCGGTGACCTCGCCGATCAGCGGGAACACGATGACCCCATCCCCGCGTACCGTGTACGCTCCGGACAGGCCGGGCTCTCCGATCACGATGATGCTCAGAACGTCGCCCGGACCGATGACCGGATCCTGCTGGGCGGATCCGATCCCCAGGATCAGGAGGATGGCGACGAGGGCGAGCGTCCCGCCCCGGATCAGATTCCTACGCGTTCCCATGCCTTCCCCTCCCCAATTCCGTCGTGTTTCATGCGGGTCCGCTACACGGCGTCCCCATCCCGCTCCTCGCTCAGGATCAACCACAGCTCCCGCTCGCCGGACCGCGTGCGCGCCAGGTACACGCCCTTCACGGTCCAGATGGAAGCCTGGTAGGCGAACGTCCAGCCCACCGGGCAGCGGCCCTGCTCAAGGGGCTCGCCGTCCGGCAGGGGGATTACCCGGTCAGCGGCCATGGGACTCCCCGTTCCCCCTGGCGATCCGACCGGCGGGTCCCGCGGGATCCGGCCGCAGGTGCCAACCGTTCCGGAGCACGAAGGCGACGGCCTGGGTGCGGTTGCGCGCGCCGATCTTCCGGAAGATGGACCGGATGTGGCTTTTCACCGTCGTGGCGCTCAGGAACATCTTGCTCGCGATCTCCCGGTCGGTGGCGCCCTTGGCCATCTGCAGGAGGATCTCCATCTCCCGGCTCGTGAGACCGCCTACTGCCACGCCGTTCCGATCCTGGCGCTCCCGCATGAGGACCCGGAACCGCTCCACGAGCTGGCGGGCGATCCGGGGATGCATGAGGGTACGGCCGGTCGTCACCCCTTCAATGGCCCGCACGAGGTTCTCGATGTGGATGTCCTTCAGCACGTACCCTGAGGCCCCGGCCTCCAGGGCCTGGAAGGCCCGTTCCTCGTCGGGCCACTCCGCCAGGACGATCACCTCGCAGCGGGGCAGCCGGCCCTTCAGCAGCCGGATCGCCTCGATCAGGTCCAGTCCCGGCATGTCCTGGTCCAGGAGCATGACGTCGGGCCCGAGGACCTCCAGGAGGTCAAAGGCCTCCTGGACCGTGGCCGCCTCCCCCACCAGCTCGATGGTCTCCCGGTGCTCCAGGAGACTCCGGATCCCCTGGCGCACCAGGGTCGTGTCGTCCACGATGAGCACCCGCAGCCTCTCCATCGCCCCTCACTCGATCGTGATCGTTTGAACGGTCATTCCGAACGAAACCGGCGCGTCCCTCCGTTCAACCGAATGGTTGAAGGACTCATTCGGGGGAGGGGGGTCGTTCGTTTGAACGAGTTTGGCCTCGTCCGCCCCGGGCCGCGGGAGGAAGGCAGCGGCGCTCGGAGTAATCGGAGTAATGAGGACGGAGAGCCGAATGCCGGTCGGCCGTGGTCCTCGCAGTACGATCGCCGCACGAAGGCCGCTCGCAGTTCACCCGACTCCTCACAGGCGAAGCGCACGACCGGCGACAGGAGGCGACAGGATCTGAACTGGCAGGAGGGGGACTGGGCCGGTGGGAGGCGCGTTGACCGGGATCGAGTGGGTCACCTGGCGGTTCCGGATCTGGCAGAGCGCGCTCGGGTCGAAGGACCCAGAAGCGGCCTGCCGGGAGGTGGAGCGGGTCCTCGAGCAAGCCTTCGGGGCCGAGCGGGTGATCCTCCGCCTGGACCCCGGTACAGCGCCCGGGGACTCCATCGTCCTCCGGGCGAACGGGAAGGTGTTGGCCCGTGTCCGGGTCCGCCGGAGCCCTCCCCTCTCTACCGAAGAGGAACGGGCGGTCCGGCTCCTCACCCGAGAGGCGGCTATGGCCCTCCGGGCCCTCCGTGAGGTCCGCCAAGCCGAACGGCACGAGCTTGCGACCCACCTCCACCGGAGTCCGGCACAGCACCTGGCCAACGCCCTCCTGCACCTACAGATGGGCCGGGAGGTCCTCGTGGAGGATCCGGACGCGGCACGGAAGTTGCTCGATCTCGGGATCGAGCTCGTACAGGAGGCCATGGACGCCGTGCGGGACATGATCCGGGCCCTGAGGTCCGGGGAGGACGTACCGGTCGGGCTGGAGGAGGCCGTGCGCCGGACGTGGGCGCACCTTCAGCCTCTCACCTCCGCGGACCTCGTGCTCCGGCTCAAGCCTTCGGGCCCCCTGCCGACCCCTGTGGAGCGGGCACTGATCGCGGTCGCCTGCGAGGCGGTGACGAACGCGGCCAAGCACGCCGGGGCAGATCGGATCGAGGTCTGCCTCCGGCGCCTGAGGGGTGCGATCGAGCTTGAAGTGTCGGATAATGGACGGGGCACGGGACGGCTCCGCCGGGGTGTCGGTGGCTTCGGCCTTGATCTCATGCGGGAGCACGTGGAGCGCCTGGGCGGGCGCCTGATCATCCGACCCGGCGTCCCCACCGGCACGCGGGTTGTGGCCCGCGTTCCGCTTTTGATCCGTCCCGCGCCCGAAGCACGCTCGGTTCGGGTGCAGGGAACACCTCTGCGATCCAGGAGACGGCATGCCCATTCGGGTTCTGCTGGCTGACGATCAGGTTCTCACGCGCCAGGGGCTGCGGGTGCTGTTGAGTCGGGAGCCCGACATCGAGGTGGTGGCCGAGGCGAGTACCGGGCGGGAGGCCGTGGAGCTTGCGGCCCGTTATCGGCCGGACGTCGTCCTCATGGACGTCGTGATGGAGGACGGCGACGGGGTAGAGGCCACCCGGGGGATCAAGCAGCGGTGCCCCACCACCCAGGTCCTCATCCTCACGGTGTACGCGGACCAAGACTTGTTCCGGCGGGCGGTGGCCGCGGGTGCGGTGGGGTACGTCCTGAAGGATATCTCTCCCCAGAACCTCGTGAACGCGATCCGGGCGGTGCACGCGGGAAAGACGATGGTGAACCCGGGGATCGTCCGGGGGCTCGTGGAGGACATCCAGCGCCGCGCGGCAGAGCAGGGGATCACCGGCATCCGGCGGGCCCACGGCCTTACGGAGCGGGAGATCGACGTGCTCCTCGAGGTATCCCAGGGGCTGTCGGACAAGGAGATCGCCGCCAAGCTGTTCTTGTCGGAGTCCACGGTGAAGACGCACCTCCGATCCATCTACCACAAGCTCGGGGTGCGCAACCGCGCCCAGGCCGCGGCGTGGGCGGTGGAGAAGGGATTGGTGAACGGGATGCCGCCGTCCTCCGCCCGGGAGAACCCCCGCCTCTCCTCTACCTCCAATCCGGCGACGGCCCGGACCCAGCGGGCCCGGTAGATGGCTCTGCTATACTGGTGGGTGCCGGGCGCTTAGCTCAGAGGGAGAGCGCCGCTCTGACGCAGCGGAGGTCGGAGGTTCAAGTCCTCCAGCGCCCACCAGAGGACCAGGCCGCAGGCACCGTCTGGGTGTTGCTCCCCGCGTACAACGAGGCGCAGAACCTCCCGGCGTTGCTCGCAGACCTGGATGCCCTGGCCACGGTCCGGCCCCTCCGCGTGCTCGTCATCGACGACGGGAGCCGGGACGGGACCGGGGAGGTGGCCGGGAGCTGGGGCGGCCCCTCAAGGCCGGTCGTCGTCGCCCACGGGGAGAACCGGGGCCTCGGTGCGGCGCTTTGTACCGGAGTGGGGGCGATCCTCGACCGGTGCGGAATGAACGACGTGATCGTGACGATGGACGCCGACGGCTCCCACCGGCCCCATCAGATCCCCGAGATGGTGGAGGAGATCGAGAAGGGTGCCGACGTCGTGATCGCCTCCCGGTACCGTCGTGCAAGCCGGGTGGCGGGTGTGCCGCCGGTTCGCCGCCTGGAGAGCCTCTGTGCGCGGATCCTCCTTTCGGCGCTGTTCCCGGTTGAGGGTGTTCGAGACTACACCTGCGGGTACCGCGCCTACCGGGCCGACATCCTGCGCCGGGCCCAGGGCCGCTACGGCCCTCGGTGGATCAGCTCCAGGGGGTTTGCGGCGACGGCCGAGCTCCTCCTGACGTTGCGCCCGCTGCGGCCCACTGTGCGGGAGATCCCCATCGACCTGCGCTACGACCTCAAGCGGGGGGCAAGCAAGATGGTCCCGAGCCGTACGGTCCGGGAGTACCTCGCGATGATCGTCCGCCTCCTCACCTCCTAGGAGTTCCCGCCAGCACCGCTCGAGGCCCTGTGCGAAAACGCCCTCAAGCGGCGTTCGGTCCGAGTGGATCATCCCGGTGGAGGCTTCGAGATGCGTGTCCTCCTGAGGACGAACGGACTCACGCTGCTTGAGGTCCTCATCTCACTAGAGCTGCTTGCGGTCGTGCTGCTCGCCATGCTACCGGTCGTGTCCCTCGCGTCCGGAGCGACAGGCTCGGCTGGTGTTGCGCCTGCCCGGCTGCGGACGCTCGCGAGCGACTACCTGGCAGCGGAGCTGGAGTACCTCCGCTCCTGGGACTACGGGCGTCTTCGGGGGCCGCTGTGCACCCTCAAAGGCAGTACCCCATTCCCAGAGCGCCGCCGTGTCCCGCCTGCCTACCTTGACGAGTGGGAGCCGCATCTTCCGCCAATCTTCTACGCGGCGGAGGTTGTGCTTTCCGACGAACCGATCCTCGGGGGTGCGCCAGGGGGGTGCGGACCGCGCCGGATCACCGTGCGCGTGTACAGGACCGCCGAGGACGCCGCGCGGGGTCAAGTCTTTGCCTGGACGGCTACCGTGCGGGCACCGAGGTGACCCATGCGGGAACGTGGCCTCTTGCTCGTCGAGCTTCTCATCGCCCTAGGGTTGTTGGGGATCGTGGTGCTCTGTAGCGGCGCAACGCTCGTTGCGGTCTCGCGGACCTGGGCGACGGCTCGGGCGTTCGCCGAGGAGCAGCAGCACGCGCGCCTCGTCGTGGAGTGGATGACCCGGCGCCTGCGGCTTGCGGGCCTTGGAGCCGCGGGAAGCGCCTTCCAGGAGGCGGCGGTCGAGGCGGTGGCCTTCGACGCGGACCTCACATCCCGACCCGGCCCGGAGCGCCACCGGTTCTGCCTGGATCGCGACGACGGGCTCATGCGGGAGCAGATCGGAGACGACGTGTCCACCACCTGCAACCGGGGTGGTCCCCTCAACGGTTCCGGGGCCCCGGTGGTCCACCTGAGCTTCACCTACTTCGACCGCATGAACCACCGGCTACAGCCCCTCCCGCTGGGCGCCGGTGAACGGGCTCAGGTGGCGCGGGTGCGGTTCCTCCTCGTCTTCGACCGGAACCGGTCCGGGCGGTACGAGCCGGATCAGGACCTCGCCCTCACCGGGGAAGCGGTGATCCGGAAGTCCGTAGAGGGGAAGTGAGATGCGCGCGCAGGTATTCCGCACGTTCGTGGCCGATGAATCGGGGGTCGCGATGGCGCTCACCCTCATGACGATCGTTGTCCTCCTCACGATCTCGGCCGGCCTCGTCGCGGTGGCGCGGAACGAGGTGCGCACTGCCCGCCTCGGTGAGGCGTCCCGGATCGCGTTCGCCCTGGCCGAGGCGAGTTTGGAGCGGGCCCTCTTTGAACTGCGCCGGGACCCCGACTGGTCGGATGCGGAGGGTGCCACGGCCCTTCGGACGGATGCGGGAGAATTCCCGCTGTGCCTGCTTCCGACGGCCCGGGGCGGGTGCTCGGCGCCCGCTCAGGACGTACCGTTCCCGGCGGAGGAGCCGCTGGGGCGGGTAACGGTAGAACTCCTGACGTGGGGTGAGCCCGGATGCGAGGGTTGCCTTGGAGTGCGGGCGACCGCTCAGGTAGCGCATGCCTCCCGTCGGATCGAGGCGGTCGTTCGGCGGGACGGACAAGCACTACGGATCGTCCGGTGGCAGGAGGAGATGTGATGCGGCCACGGGAGGCAGGTGGAACGCTCCTTGAACTCGTGATGTGCTTGGGGATCCTCGGAATCCTCGTGGGCCTCACGCTCGTCGGGTTCGGACGCGTGGTCGAGGACCGCAGGGTGGAGGCCGTGGCGTGGGAGATCGCCGGAAAGCTCCGATGGGCGCAGGGGCTCGCGGTGGCCCGGACGGCCGACTGGCGGGGAGTGCGGGTGAGGATCACCGACCGCCTGGAGGTCTTGGGGGTGGGGCGCGACGGAGTTGAGACCGGGGTGATCGGTGCCTCGGACCGCTTTCCCGACGGCGTTCAGGTCCGGCTGCGGGGGCTACACCCGTTCATCGAGTTCGCCGCCTCCGGCGCTCCGATCCCCGGCTCCAACCAGACGATCGAGGTGCGAAGCGGCGCAAGCGCCCGCTACGTGGTCATCGCTCCCCAAACGGGCCGGGTGCGGATCAGCCCGACCCCTCCCCAGCCTGACCGGTGAGGGTCAGAAGCCCCGCCTACCCGAACCGTTCCAGGAACTCCCGCAAAGAACGTACCGGAATCCCGGGAACCTCCCAGGCTGTCCGCGGCCTGGAGGAGCGCCTCCGGCAGGGGTGCCGCTTCAGGGGACCTTGCGAGGCTTGAGGGAGGCTTGAGGAAGGGGGATGAAACCCTTGTATGGAGCTGGTTCTGGAAAACGGGTGAGTCGGCGGGAATCCGGTCAGCAGGCAGGCTTGGTGGTGGGCCGTGGTGGACTCGAACCACCGACCTCAGTCTTATCAGGACTGCGCTCTCACCACCTGAGCTAACGGCCCCCGTAGCCTTCATTCTAGGGAGCCCCACCTCTTGGCGTCAACGCGCTACCCTTCCCCCACCATCTGCCGGACAACCTCCTCTAGCGTGGTCGCCGCGGCGGGCCGATCGGCCACCTTCGTGCCGCTGCGCAGGACAACGATCCGGTCCGCCACGGCGAAGACGTGCTGGAGGGTGTGGGTGATGAACACGACGGCGATCCCCCGCGCGCGCAGGCGCCGGACCAGCTCCAGCACCCTCGCCGCCTCCGGCGGAGCCAGGGCGGCGGTGGGTTCGTCGAAGATCACAAGTCGAGGTTCTGTCCGGACTGCCCGCGCGATCGCCACCGCCTGCCGTTGCCCGCCTGAGAGCTGGCCGACGGGCGTGCGGAGGGAGTCGATCTGGATCTGGAGGCTAGTGAGGAGTGCGTGCGCCTCCTGCCGCATGCGGGAACGGTCGATGAACGGTCCGAAGGTGGGTTCCCGTCCGAGGAAGATGTTCGCCGACACGTCGAGCTGGTCGACGAGCGCGAGCTCCTGGTAGACGGTCTCGATTCCTCTCGCCTTCGCATCAAGGGGGCTTTTGAAGCGCACGCGCTCGCCGTCGATGTACAGTTCCCCCTGGTCCGGCTGGTACACCCCCGCGAGGATCTTGATGAGGGTGGACTTGCCCGCCCCGTTGTCGCCCACGAGCCCCACGACCTCGCCCCGGTCCACGGTGAAGTCCACACCTCGGAGGGCGTGTATACCTCCGAAGCGCTTCATGATCCCGACCATCCGGACGAAAGGTTGCGGGTCACTTCGCATACATCACCCCTCTGGCGAGGGAGATGGCCGCGAGGAGGAGGATCGCGCCCTTGGCGAGGAACTGGTAGAAGGGCGAGACGTTCAACAGGTTCAAAAGAGTCCCGAGGACCGTAACGACCATCGCTCCCATGAACGCGCCCACGAGAGAGCCCACTCCGCCGGTGAAGCTCACCCCGCCCAGCACACTGGATGCGATCGCATCCAGCTCCAGGCCGACCCCCGCGTTGGGGTAGGCGGAGTTCAGCCGTGCGGCAAGGAGCACCCCCGCGCAGCCGGCACACCCGCCGGAGATGGAGAAGACGAGGAACTTCACCCGGTCCGCCCGGATCCCCACCAACCGCGCAGCCTGTTCGTTCCCGCCGATGGCATAGATGTGCTGGCCGAACGGTGTCGCACCCAAAACGACCTGGAGACCGGCGTAGAGGAGGAGTACGGCGAGGATGAGAACCGGGATCGGCCCCACGAACCCTGCAAGCCACGTAAAGGAGGCGGGGAAGTCCGAGATGGACTCCCCGCCGCTCAGGAGGAGCGTGAGGCCCCTCGCGATGGCGAGCATCGCGAGGGTGGCGATGAAGGACGGGATGCGCACGCGGGTCACGAGGAACCCGTTTACGGCCCCGCACGCGAGCCCTACGGCGACGCCGGCCAGGGTAGCGAACGGCGCAGGCCACCTCCACCACTGGATCGCCATGCCACTGGCGACTCCCGAGAGCGCCAGCACGGACCCGACCGAGAGGTCGATGCCTCCAGTGAGCATCACGAAGGTTTCCCCCGCGGTGACCGCGGCGAGGACGGAGACGTGGGCGAGGAGGTTTTTTAGGTTCGTTTCGGTCAGGAAGTGGGGGGAGAGGGCTGAGGAGAGCGCGGAGAGCCCCAGCAGGGTAGACAACGCGAAGAGCTCCCGGTTGCGGTTCAGCTGGCTCAGCCACTCCCGCAACCGGATGCCCTGCCAGCGCGGCGGCCGGGGTAGGGTGACCTCTACACGTTCGAATTCGCCATCGCGCACGAACGGGGTTCGGCTACGTTCCAGGTAGTCTACCTGGCCTCTTCACGAGTTCTGTGACGCGCGCCGCGTTCTCCCGGGTGACGACGACGACGGGCGTGCTCAGGAAGAACCGCGGAGGCTTCCACTGGCCCCGGACGAACCGGGCCGCCGCTTCCACCCCCCAGTAGCCCATGACGTAGGGGGCTTGAGCCACCGTGGCGGCGAACTTCCCCTGCCGGACCATCTCCACGGCCTCATCGATCGCATCGAAGCCCACGATGAGGATCGCGTCCCGGGCCGACCCTGCCCGCAGGCCAGCGAGTTCGATGGCCCGCAGTGCGCCTAGCGCCATGAGGTCGTTTGCCGCCAGGACCGCGTCGATCTGCTTGGTCCGGCTCAGCACGTCCGACATCACGCGCTCGCCTTGGTCCCGGGCGAAGTTCGCGGTGAGGTCGGCCACGATCTGCACGGTCCCTTCCCGTACGAGCGGGTTGAGGACCCGCTTGAAGCCGCGCTCCCGCTCGATGGCCGACGAAGCGCCCGGGATCCCTTCCAGGAGGACGACCTTCCACGGACGGGCTTTTCCGGACCGGCGGAGGAAGCCCACGAGCGTCCGAGCCGCCTGCTCGGCCGCCCGGACGTTGTCTGTGCCGATGAAGGCCACGCGCCGACCCCCTGCCACGTCCCGGTCCACGGTGAGCACCGGGATCCCGGCCCGGTTCGCGCGCTCCACCGCCGGGACGAGGGCCTTCACGTCCGTGGGGTTCAAGAGCAGGGCCGAGAATTTCTGCGCGATCGCCGTGTCCATGTCGTTACTCTGCTTGACCGGGTCGTTGTTCGCACCCACGACCGTTAACTGCACGTTAAACCGCGCGGCCGCGGCCTTCCCGCCGTCTGCGAGGGTGACGAAGAAGGGGTTCGCGATGTCCGCCACCGACAGCCAAACGCGCACCGGCTGCGCCGCAGAGAGCGAGTCATGGGTACTCAGGGCCAGGATCAGGGCAACGAAACCGCTCAGAACGACGAGATTGACACGCCCCTTCACGATGGGTCACCTCCTCTCCGTCGGCCAGTATACGAACCTTCCCGCAAGCGCGTCCATTCGGACCGCCTTCCTAGAAGGTGACGCCGCCCTGCAGGAGGATGTTCGCGTAGGGTGTTTGCTCTCCGGTCCGCACCACGGCGCGCGCGGAGCGCACCAACCGCTTGAACTCCTCGTGAGGGACCGCCTCCACGGGCGTATCGCCCAGACGTCTCCGGATCTCCGCGTAGAGGGCCGGGTTCCGCTCCACCAGCTCCTGGGCGACCACCGCCCGTTCCACCTCGAGTTCGCTCAGGACCGCATCGAGGGTCTGGAGGAAGCCTGGCACTCCGGCTGAAAGGGCGAGGTCGATGCGCAAGACTTCCACAGGGATGGGCAGACCGCTATCGGCGATGCACAGCATCTCGGTGTGGCCCATGGAGGCGACGAGCTGCGCCAGTTGCGGGTTCAGGATGCCGGACCGCTTCATTCCCCACGTGCCTCAACGACCGACTCCCACAGGGAGGGAAGCGCAGCGATCCGTCGCCAGCCTTCCCCCTCCCGCACCCGTTCTGTGCGCAGGTCGTCGAAGTATCGGTCCAGGACGGCCGCCCGCTCCATCGCGAGCGGCGGGGAGCAGTAATCTTCCTCCTCCCACACCGCCTCCCCGGTGGCCGGATCCCGGCGGGCGTTCACGAGCGCGTGGGTGAGGGCTCGACCGAAGGGGCGAAGGGGGGCGGAACGCCCCCCGATCCAGGCGGGCCCGCAGTTCAGGGGCCAGCTCCGGCTTCAGGCGTGCACGTACCAGGTAGTAGGCCATCTCGCTCCCTCCTCAAAATTATCCCACGGTCTCACGGCAACCCTCCGGACGGTCGGGGGCCGACGACCAGGTTGGGCGGCTGAGCCGGAACGCTTCCGGAACGCTCCCCGCGATAGGCTGCGCTCCAGAATAACTGGAGGTGGACGGGATGGGCAAACGATGGCAGAGACTGATCGTGCTCGTCGTACTGGCCGGCCTTGGGCTACCCGTCCTGCCGGCACCCGCACAGGGCCCGGCGACCTGGACGGTGATCGTAGGCGGGCTGCGCAACCAGGGCGCGGTGTGGGCCAACGCGTTCTTCCCCCGGGTGCTGGACATCCACGTGGGGGACACGGTGGTCTGGCAGTTTGCGGGGTTCCACAACGTGGCCTTCACGAGTGGACAGGCGGTCCCCCGCTCGTGGTGGAGGAGGGAGGAAAGCACTACCTCAACCCTCAGGTGGTGTTTCCACAAGGTGACAGGACGTACGACGGCACCGGCTACCGGAACTCTGGTACCCCTCCGGAGGACCCCAAGAAGCGGGTGCACTTCCGCTACGCCCTTACGTTCACCAAGCCCGGGACCTACACGTACCTGTGCATCGTGCACGGCCCTGCCATGTCCGGAGCGGTGCGGGTCCACCCGGCCGGGGAGCGGCTGCCTCTCACGCCTGCCCAGGCGCTGCGCAGGGCCCGCCAAGAGCAGGCCGCCAGCCTGCGGGCCGGGGAGCAGGCCCTCGGGCACCTGCGGGCCCAGGTGGCGGGCGGTGAGGTTCGGGTACGGATGGTGGGGGATGCGCAGAAGGGGTACTCCCTCCTGCGGTACACCCGGGACCCGGTAGTGGTCCGGGCGGGTACCACGGTCAGGTGGGAGATGGCAGACCCCTTCGAGATCCACACGGTGACGTTCGTGGGAGGGGGGCCGGTGCCGCCCTTCGTGGTGCCCCAACCGCAAGCTTCCGGGCCTCCCAAGCTGCTATTGAACCCCAAAGTGGCGGTGGCGACCCCGGACAAGGAGTACGCCGGTAGCGGCTACGTGAACTCCGGGATCCTCATGCCGGTAGGGGCCCCGGGGCCTCACACCTACAGCCTGCGGTTCACCAGGCCCGGGACCTACACCTACTGGTGTCCGATCCATGCGGCGCTGGGGATGAAGGGGGTCGTGGTGGTGAAGTGAGGGAGGTGCCTCCAGGACTTCGACGCCCGGGCCGGTCGCAGCCCTTTACGGTCGGGGTCGGGAGTGGAAGGTGCTCTTGGAGTTCCTGGAAGAAGTGATATCCTGCGCCCAGGTGGAGCAGGAGGGGGGCGGGTAGTGGATCGAGAGAGGAGGTGGAACGGGTGCGTGCGCGAGGGGTCATCGCCGTGCTCGTAGTGCTCGGTGTGGCCGTAGCCGTGGGGGGGCAGGAGCCTGCTGCTCAGGCGGAGCTCGTGGGAAGCCGCGGGCAGAAGGTCGGGAGGGCTTTGTTCTTCCTGCTCCCGGACGGCGGGGTGCGGATCCGGGTGGAGGTGCAGGGTCTTACGCCGGGGGAGCACGGTATCCATATCCACGCGGTCGGCCGGTGCGACCCTCCCGACTTCCTCACGGCAGCGGGCCACTTCAACCCCGACGGGCACCGGCACGGGCTTTTAAACCCCCAGGGTCCGCACGCGGGCGACCTGCCGAACCTGATCGTGCGGGCGGACGGCCGGGCACGGTACGAGGCGGTCAGCTACCGAGTCACGCTGGACCGTGGCCAGAACGGTGTGTTCGAGGCGGGGGGTCGGGGACGGGCGCTCGTGATCCACGCCCAGGCCGATGACCACCTCACGGACCCGGCCGGCAACTCCGGGCCTCGCGTAGCCTGCGGGGTGATCGCTCCGCGGTAGCATCTGGAGCCGGGAACTCAAACGGGGTGGCTCGACGCTTGTCTCCCCAGGGGGATGAGGAGGGAGGTCCGTCCGCTCCTTGCCGTCCGGCTCCTCGGTGGGTTCGAGCTCTGGTGGAGGGATCAACTGACCCGGCCGCTTGGGAGCGCGCGCCTGCGGTCCCTGCTCGCGTACTTCCTCCTGCATCCGGGCACATCCCACCACCGAGCAGCGCTCGCCTCACTCCTATGGCCGGAGTCCGACGAAGCGCAGGCCCGCACGAACCTCCGCAAGCGCCTGCTGGAGCTGCGGAGGGCGATCCCGTTCTTCGCCGACCTCCTCCACGAGGAGGGCGACGTGCTCGTGTGGGCCGAGCACCCTGGGGTGTGGGTGGACGCGGTGGAGTTCGGGCGGCTCGCGAAGACGGCCCGGACGGCTTCGGACCTGGAGCAGGCGGTGGAGCTCTACCGCGGGGAGCTCCTGCCCGGCTGCCTAGACGAGTGGGTCCTGCGGGAACGGGAGCGGCTGCAGCAGACCTACCTGGGTCTGCTTGAGCGGCTCGTCCATGTAAGACAGTCCGAGGGGGAGGTGTCGGCGGCACTGTGCTACGCACGGCGGCTCCTCCGGGAAGACCCGCTCCAGGAGTCCAGTTACCGGCTCCTCATGCGCCTGTACGCTTCTCTAGGGGATCGGGCGGCGGCGCTCCGGGTGTACCGGCTGTGCGCCGAGGTCCTGCAGAGGGAGCTCGGGGTAGACCCCTCCTCTGCGACCACGATCCTGTGCGAGCGGATCCGGCGCGGGGAGGACGTGGTGCCGAACAACCTGCCCCAGCCTGTCTCTCGCTTCGTCGGCCGACAACGGGAGCTCGGGGAGATCCGACGTGCCCTCGAACATGCACGGCTCGTGACGCTCGTGGGTGCAGGGGGATGTGGGAAGACGCGGCTTGCGCTGCAGGTAGCCTCGCAGGCGCTCCTCGAGTTCCCGGATGGCGTGTGGTGGGCGGATCTCGCACTGGCCACGGACGATGGGCTCATCCCTTCGCTCGTGGCCACGGCAATGGGACTCCGGGAACAGCCCCCACGGCCACTCCCCCAGCTCATCTCCGACTTCCTGAAGGACCGGCAGGCGCTCCTCGTCCTCGATAACTGCGAGCACCTGCTGGAGGGGTGTGCAGAGCTCACAGTGGCACTCCTCCGCGGTGCGAGGTCCCTCAGGATCCTCGCCACGAGCCGTGAGCCTCTCCGGGTCGAGGGTGAGTGGGTGTACCGAGTACCCCCCATGGAGACTCCTCCGGCGGACGCGGTGGCCGATTGGGATCGGTGGCTTGGGTGCGAGTCCGTGCAGCTGTTCGTGGAGCGTGCCCGCGCATCCGGCTACATGACTCTTCAACCGGACGACGCGGGGGTCATAGCCGAGATCTGCCGACGGCTCGACGGGCTTCCGCTTGCCATCGAGCTTGCGGCGGCGCGGGCGTGCGGGATGCCGCTGCGCGAGATCGCCCGCCAGCTGCTCGACCGCTTCGCCCTCCTCGGAGACGGGGCCGGGACGGCACGGTCCCGGCATCGGACGCTTAAAGCCGCGCTCGATTGGAGCTACGAGATGCTCGGATCTTCCGAGCGGGCGCTTCTGCGTCGCCTGAGCGTGCTCTCTGGATCCTGGACCCTTGAGGCGGCCGAGGGGATTTGCGCGGGACCGGAGGTCGAACGGGAAGAGGTCGCCTCGGGGGTCGCCCAGCTGGTGAGCCGGTCGCTCGTTGTATGGGAGCGGCCGGCTCAGGCGCGGTACAGGCTCCTGGAGACGGTGCGCGAGTACGCGCGGCTCAAGCTCATCGAATCGGGGGAGGCCGAGGAGCTCGGTCGCCGGCACCAAGACTGGTACCTTGGCCTTGCCGAGCGGGCTGGCCCGAACCTCACGGGGCCGGAGCAGGACGCCTGGTTCCGACGGCTTGACGAGGAGCTGTCGAACCTACGGGCCGCCCTGCGGTGGTCGCTCGAGCACGGAGACCCTGAGGCACAGCTGCGTCTTGCGAGCGCGCTCGGTCAGTTCTGGGCTCGGCGCGGGTGGCTCAGCGAAGGACGGAGTTGGCTCGCCGAGGGGCTGCGATGCGGCGAAATTCCCCTACCCCTGCGCATTCGGGCGCTCGTGGCATCGGGCCAGCTTGCCCACCACGAAGCCGACTACGAAGCAGCCGCAGCCCTCCTTTGCGAGGGACTCGCGCTCGCCCGGCGGTGCGGGGATGAGGAGGGAGAAGTGGAGGCGCTCGTGTTCCTCGGCCTCGGTGCCACCCGTCAGGGCAGCTACGACGCAGCCCGTACGTACCTCCTCGAAGGGCTCAGGCGCGCCGAGCAGACCGGGAACCTGCGAGGACGTGCCCTCTCCCATACCGGACTTGGACTCCTCGCAGCCAGCTGTGGGAACTGGGTCGAGGCGTCTTGGCGGTATCAGGTGGCGAGCGAAGTCCTGCAGGCCTGGGAGACAGACGGAACTTGGCGGTCGTCCTACACAACCTCGCCCATGCGCGGAGCATCGCAGGGGAGCATGAAGGGGCCCGGTCGCTGTTTGAGGAATGTCTGCAGATGTTCCGGGACGCCGAGGACCGGGCTAGGGTGGCTCACGCGGCCGCAAACCTGGCCGCGGTCCTCGTCCACCTGGGAAGGTACGCCGACGCACGGAGGGCCCTTGGGGAGAGCTTCGCGCATCTTGGGGAGTTCGAGGATCGGTTGGCCGCGGTGCGCGCCCTGGAGGGCTGCGCGCTGCTTGCGGCCTGCCTGGACCACGAAGAGGCGACGGCGTTCTTTGCCGCTGCCGCGCGGGCGAGGGAGGTCCTCGGCATGCCGCTGCCCGACGGGGACCGCCAGCACTATGGGTACGACCGCTACTTGGGCCTGGTCCGATCGGGCCTTGCGCAGGACCGGTTCCGGGATGCATGGACACGAGGGCAAGGGATGACGCTGCGGGAAGCTGTCGAAGCAGCCCGCACGTAGCTTCTCGCGTGGTCCGGACTCCCTGGCCGAGGGCGGTCTGCGAGGACAGCCCGTCGGCGTGCTTGAGACCGCCGCGATCGCGGCGGAAGGGTGGAGTGAGCCGTGGTGCACCGTGATCCCCTCCCCGCCTTCACGACTCCGCTCGTGGGCCGAGGGGCCGAGCTCGTTGCGCTTCGCGACCTCCTGACCTCCGGCGCATTCCGGCTCCTGACCCTCACCGAACCACCCGGCGTCGGCAAGACCCGGCTCGCGGTGGAGGCGGCCCGCCTCGTGGCCTCGCGATTCCCGCGTGTGGTCTTCGTGGACCTCGGGGTGGTTCGGGATCCAGGGCTCGTGGTGGCATCCGTCGCGCAGGCCACCGGCATCGGGGAGCGGGTAGACCAGCCGACGCTGGCGTGGGTGATCCACAGACTGCGCCGGCGACGCTGGCTCGTGGTCTTGGATAACTTCGAGCACCTCCAGCAAGCCGCTCCGGACGTGGGGGCACTCGTCAGCGGTTGTCCTCACCTCGTGGTCATGGTCACCAGCCGCACACCCCTTCACCTCCTCGGCGAGCACACGTTCCCGGTGCAGCCCCTGCCGTTGCTCTGTTCATCCAGGGGGCGCGTGCGGTGCGCCCGGACTTTGCCCCTCAAGGCGAGGCCCTCCGGGTGGTGGCGGAGATCTGTGCGCGACTCGACGGGCTTCCGCTGGCGATCGAGCTGGCGAGCAGCCGGGTCCGGTTTGCCTCGCTGGAGGCCATCCGCGCACGCCTGGCCCATCACCTGGACCTGGTGGGGAGCGGTGCCCAGGACCGGCCGCTCCGACACCGGACACTGAGGGCGGCGTTGCTCTGGAGCTTTGACCTGCTCCCGCCGGAGGTGCAGCGGCTGTTCGGGTGGCTTGCAGTCTTCGACGGAGGCTTCACGCCCGAGGCGGTCGAGGCCGTCTGCGAGGATGCCTTCCGCGGTTCGGCGCTTGCGCTCCTCGAAGTCCTCGTGGACCACGGTCTCGTGGTGCAATCGGGCGAGGGACGGCTACGCATGCTGGAGGTCGTGCGGGCGTTCGCCGCCGGTCTTGACGGCCCTGAAGCGGAGAAGTGGCTCAGCCGCCTTGCATGCGAATATGCGAACGTACGCGCGGCTGTGGAGTGGGCACGGGATCACCAGGGGCAGGACGCAGTACTGGGACGGTTCGTGGTGGCGCTGTGGCGGTACTGGGAGCGGTGCGGGCTGTGGAGCGAGGCACGTCAGTGGCTCTAGGAGGCGTTCGGTCGCGCGGACCAGATCCCGCCCCCGGTGCAGGCCAGGATCCTAATCGCCATGGCCTCCCTCCTCCATTACACGGGGGAGATCGACCGGGCCGTGGCGCTGCTCGAGCGGTGCGCGGAGCTCTGCCGGTCGGCCGAGGAGAGACGGCCGCTGTGCGCCTGCCTCGCCCTGCTGGGTGCGCTCTCCTGCCTGCGGGGTGAGTACGACCGCGCACTGGCCCTGGGCGAGGAGAGCCTTGCGCTCGCCCACACCGTCGGCGACGCGCGTGGGGCGACCGAGGCGATCCGCCTGCTTGGGGCGGTGGCTCGGGCGCGGGGAGAGTACGATCGGTCTCGAGACCTGCTGGTCGGAAGCCTCGCCGCGTTCCGCAGGCTGCAGGACCGGTTCGGCGTCGCGGCATGCCTACTGGACCTCGGGATCATGGCCCGTGACCAGGGCGAGTGGAGGGCGGCGGAGGCGCACTTCCGGGAAGCCCTCGACCTGTTCACTGCGATCGGACACCGCTTGGGGATGGCCATCACCCTGAGCAACGCCGCGATCCTCGCCTGGCGGATGCGTGCGTTGCGGGAGGCTCGGGCTCGTTTCCAGGACAGCCTAAGGATCCGGCACGAGCTGGGGGACCATCGAGGCATGGCCCTCTGCCTGGAGGGACTCGCGGCGGTCGCTTGGCGCTCGGGCCAGGCCCGGAGGGCCGTGCGGTTGCTGGGTGCCTCCGAGGCCCTGAGGAAGAGCTTGGGGCTTACGCACCGCTCGTTCCTGGGCGATGAGCGTAGGCAACTTGAGGCCGACGTCCGGGCGCAGCTTGGGGAGGGGGAGTTCTGGGAGGCCTGGCAGGAGGGTGCCGCGGCGGACCCCGCCACCTGGCTGCATGACGCACCCGCCTCCTCCCGGGAACCCGTCCGCCCACGCCCCCCGCGGCTGAGCCGCAGAGAGCGCGAGGTGGCGGAACTGGTCGCCCAGGGGCTCACGAACCGGGAGATCGCCGCCGCTTTGGGCATCTCGGAGAAGACCGCGGCCACCCACGTCCAGAACATCCTGAACAAGCTGGGCGTGGGATCCCGTGCCAGCTTCGCCGCATGGGTCGGGCGGATGCGTGCTGATCAGGCACCATAGGGAATTCTCCCGATGCGGGCTGCGCCCTCAGGTCCGTAGCCTCGAACCAAACGCAGCCGAAGGAGGCAGGCGATGGCGAGTGCAGGGGTCGATCCCACCGACGCGTTCCTGGACGTTGCCCGGAAGCGGGCCAGGAATCTTGGAGTGGTCGGGGCGGAGTACCGGAACGGTGACGTACGGGCTCTCCCCTATCCCGACCACCATATGGATGGGGCGTTCTGCGAGAAGGTCCTCGCGGCTCCCAACCTGGCATGGTACTTCGCCCAGGCAGGGCTTCAGCAGGTGCGTACGCGCGCCTACCTCGCCCACACGGATCGCCTGGGGGATCCGCCCTTCTGGCGGGCCTTCCTCGTCGAGCAGCTTCCGCTGTTTGTGGGGGCCGGGCTCCTGCAGCCGGAGGAGGCGGAAGCCCTGGGCGCAGACCTCCAGGCGCTGGATGCGCGGGGGTGGTTCCGCGCGGGCTTCGTGGTCTATACCGCGGTGGGCACGAAGCCCGCATAGGCCGGCCGGAACGGTTCCGGAACGCCGGGCCGGCGATGCTCACGATGGGGACTTTGCGAGGGAGGTGAACGCCGTGCGGGTGGGCTTTGTTCTGGCTTTGGTCCTGGTGATGGGCGCGGTGCTGGGTGCGCGCGCGCCGATCCCGCCTGCTTCCGCAAGCTCGAGATCGGGACAGAGTCTTGTCGTCACGATGGGCGAGTACTGGTTCAGGCCCGCCCGGCTTGCGCTCCGGGCCGGCTCGACCGTGACCCTGCGGCTCGTGAACCAGGGGGTCCACGGCCACGAGTTCATGGTGGGCCGAGGGGTCGTGCGGGAGGCTTCAGGTAAGCCGGACCGGTACCGGGAGGACTTCTTCGCGGGCCTCCGGGTGGAGGTCCTCTCCGCCGTCCGGGTCAAGCGGGCCACCCCGGGGAAGGCACGGCCTGTGGGCCCCCTTGCGGAGAAGCTCTTCATGCACGAGGGGATGGAGATGGAGCATCCCTTCATGGTCGACCTCGAGCCCCGGGGCATGGCAGTCCTCCGGTTCACCGTGTCCGGCGGACGGGTGGGGAGCTGGGAGATGGGGTGCTTCGAGCAGGACGGCGCCCACTACCTGGCGGGCATGAAGGGGATCATCTCCGTCACCCCCTAGGACCGTTCAGGGGGACGATGCGGACGGGATTCACTCGGCGGGGATGGTGGACCGTGGTGGCGGTCCTCGTGCTCTGGGTGGGCTCCGCCCACGCCGGGCGGCTGGGGCGCTTCGTTCCTCTGGCGAGCCCGTACGGGGAGTTCACGATGCTCGCACCCGAGGGGTGGACGTTCGTCCCCGGGGCCGAGGAGAACCCGGTGATCGTGGCACCCCGCGGGCGGCTACCGCCCTCCATTGCGATCGCCGTCCTGAACGCCACCGCTCCCTTGCAGCTCCAGATGGTCCGGCTGTTCCTGAACCCCACGCCGGACCTGGAGCGCTGCTTTGTCCAGGCAGGGCTTTCCGGGAGCTACGCCTGTCTTGGGCCCTACTACGAGCGGTTCGAGCCGAGGATGTCGGCGGCTACCGCCAGCCGCGTCCTCCTCACGACCTGGCAACAGCAGGGGGCGCGTCTTTTGAAGGCGATCGCAGCACTGGGCGGTCAAACGGTGCTGCGCCATCCCTCCTCCGCCGAGCTGTACATGGCGCCAGGAGACTACCGGTATTACTGCCTTTCGGCTTCGGGGACGGTCTGGCACACGAACGATGAGCTCGCCTTCCGAAGCCGGTGTTCCACACCCCTCCGCCGCTTCGGGCCCTGAGGCTGGGAATCGGCTCAGGCGCAAGGCCTGTGGGCATCGCCCGGTGCGGCCTCCAGGGGCGCCTCTTGCACGATAGGTAGCAAAAAGGAGAAGGTGCTGCCCTCCTGCGGGCGACTCGTGGCCCAGATGCGGCCGCCCTGCATCTCCACGAGGTGCTTGGCGATCGCAAGGCCCAACCCGAACCCGCCCGCCCGCCGGGCCCTCGACCGGTCGGCCCGGTAGAACCGCTCGAAGATGTGGGGGAGGTCGTCGGGCGGGATGCCCCGGCCGGTGTCCTCCACGGAGACCACCGCGTGGGTGCCCTCCCGGCTCACCCGCACCCGGATCTCTCCCCCCTCAGGCGTGAACTTCAGGGCGTTGTCCAGGAGGTTCGTGAGGATCTGCTCGACGCGGTCAGGGTCCGCGTGGACCACCGCCTGGCCATGACCCGTGTAGTTGAGCCGGATTCGGGCCTCCTCCGCGTGCGGCGCGTACCGCTCCACCACGGTGCGGCAGAGGCGGTCGAGGTCTACCGGCTGCAGCTGGAACGTAACCCCCTTGCTCTCCAGCCTCGAGAGTTCCAGTAGGTCGTCCACCAGCTTCATCAGCCGGTTCGCCTCGCTCTCGATGATCTCCAGGAACCGGCGGGCGTGCTGCGGGTCGTGGAGGGCGCCTCCCAGAAGCGTCTCGGCGAACCCCTTGATGGAGGTAAGGGGGGTGCGGAGCTCGTGAGAGACGTTCGCGATGAGCTCCCGGCGCAACCGCTCCGACCGCCTGAGCTCCGTCACGTCCCGGACGACGGCCACCGCACCCGCCGGCCGGCCGCCCTCTCCCCGGATCGGGCTCGCCGTCACCTCGACGACGCGGCCGCCGTTGCCCGGGAGCACCAGCTCCTCGCACTGCTCCCGCCCGGCCGCCGCACCCTGGAGCAGCCGGGCGAGGGGTGGGTCTGGGAGGACCTCCTCCACGGCCCGTCCCGCCGCCTCCGGGCGCAACCCGAGCATCTCCTCGGCCGCGCGGTTGAAGAGGAGGACACGGCCCCCAGGATCCACCGCCACCACCGCGTCCCGGATGCCTGCCAGGACCGCTTCCAGCCGGTTGCGCTCGGCCCGGATGTCCTCGACGGTCTCACGAAGCCGCTCGCTCAGGCGGTTGAACACAAGCCCCAGCCGGCCCACCTCGTCCCGGGTCCGTACCTCGACGGCCTTCCCGTACTCTCCGCGGCTCAGGGCCTCCGCGCTCCGCTCCAGCTCTCCGATGGGCCGGGTGACCGACCGGCTGATCCGCAGCCCGAAGAACGCGCCCACGAGGAGGGCGAGGGTGCCGGCCGTCAGAAGGGCCCACCAGATGGGCCTGAGCTGCCGATCCACCCACAGCCGTGGAGCCGAGACATGCACGACGCCCATGACCCGCCCGCGGTCGGTCACCGGGTAGGCGGCGAACAGGCGCACCTCGCCGGTGCTCGGGTCCCAACGCTGGGTAGAGGTCGGCCGCAGGCGGTCCAGGGCCTCTATGACCTCCGGCGGCGGGGGCTGGGCCGGATCGGTGCCGGGCTTCCACCCCCTGGCGTCCCGCACCCCGATGTACACGCCCGGCCGCCAGGCGAACCGGCGGGCCCGACGCTCGAGCTCCACGAGATCCGCCCCCCGCCGGAGGTCCGGCCGGATCCCCTCGGCCACGAGGCGGGCCTGCACCTGGAGGGCGTACGCGTAGCTCTCGGTGTAGCGACGCTCGACCGACCGGGCCACGTAGGTGCCTGCGACCACCAAGGCGAGCAGAACCACGACGAGGTAACTCAGGAACAGACGGGCCCGAAGGCTCATCGGGTGGTCTTCCGGGCCCGGCGCAGGCCCGCATCCTGCGGCTTGAACTTGTAGCCCACGCCGCGCACCGTGACGATGTAGGTGGGAGAGGCGGGGTCGTCCTCGATCTTGTCCCGGAGCCGGCTGATGTGCATGTCCACCGTGCGGCTGCTCCCGAAGTAGTCGTAGCCCCAGATGTGCTCCAGCAGCGCATCGCGGCTGAAGACCCGGTTTGGGTGGGCCATCATGAGCCGCAGGAGTTCGAACTCCTTCGTCGTGAGCTCCACCGGCCGACCGCGGAGGGTGACCTCCCGGGTGTTCGGATCCAAGACGAGGTCCCCGGCGACAAGCGGCGGGCTCACCTGTCCGAGGGCCGGATCGGGCCGGGCCCGGCGGAGGATCGCCCGGACCCGGGCCACGAGCTCGCGGGGGCTGAAGGGCTTCGTGACGTAGTCGTCGGCCCCGGACTCGAGCCCGATCACACGATCCATCTCCCCGTCCTTCGCTGTGAGGACGAGGATCGGGACCGCGCTCTCCCGACGGAGCGTGCGGCAGATCTCGAGTCCGTCCACGTAGGGGAGCATGAGGTCGAGAATGATGAGGTCAGGCGGATCGGCCCGGGCCAGGCGCAGCGCCTCGTGCCCGTCGTAGGCCACGCGGACCTCGAAGCCCTCCTGCGCGAGGTTGTAGCGGACGAGCTCCACGATGTGGGGCTCGTCGTCCACCACGAGGATCTTGTGGCCCATGCGGTCCTACTGATGCGCTGCGTCCGTCACAGATCCATCACAGCGCCTAGGCCCAGCATACCACGGGGGTTGTCGGACCCGCTGAGTGGGCTAGACTGGGGACGGAGGTCAGGGATGCGCCTTCAGGTGGAACCCACCGCGCAGGCAGCACCGTCCATCCCCCAGCGGATGCGGGCCCTCTCCAAGACCAAGCCTACTGCGGGGCTTGAGCTCGTGGAGGTTCCGGTTCCGGAGGCTGGCAGTGGAGAAGCGCTCGTCCGTGTGTTGCGGGCCGGGATCTGCGGCACCGACCTCCACATCTACCGGTGGGATGCGTGGGCTTCCTCCCGCGTCGCGCTGGGCCGGGTCATCGGACACGAGTTCTGCGGGATCGTCACCGCCCTCGGCCCGGGCACGACCGGCGTGCGGATCGGGGAGCTCGTGGCCGTGGAGTGTCACGTGGCCTGCGGGGCGTGCCCGATCTGCCGGGCCGGGTCGGCCCACGTCTGCCCGCGGATGCAGGTCATCGGCGTGGACCGGAACGGCGGGTTCGCCGACTACGTGGCCGTGCCGGTTCAGAACCTGTGGCCGATCCCACCCGGGATCGAACCCGAGGTGGCGGCGATCCTGGATCCCGTCGGAAACGCGGTGCACGCGGCCCTCTCGACCGAGCTCGTAGCCCGCACCGTGGCCGTGATCGGCTGCGGCCCGATCGGCCTGCTCGCGATCGGCGTGGCGCGCCGGTGCGGCGCCTACCGGATCTTCGCCTCCGACATCCGGCCGCAGCGCCTGGACCTCGCCCGGGTCATGGGCGCGGACGTCGTGCTCGATGCCCGCACGACGCCCGTGGCCGACCGGATCCGGGAGATGACCGCAGGTCTTGGTGCGGACGTCGTGTTCGAGATGTCCGGTAGCCCTGAGGGGATCCGGACGGGCCTGCGGGCGCTCCGGAACGGCGGCTTCCTGGCCCTTTTGGGCCTTCCGGCGGGCGAGGTTCTGGTGGATCTCGTGAACGACGTGATCTTCAAGGAAGCGACCGTGCGCGGGATCTTCGGCCGACGGCTGTGGGAGACCTGGGAGCTCGCCACGCGCCTTGTGGAGGGGGGCCTTCACGTGCGGTCCGTGATCACCCACCGGTTCCCGCTGGAGCGCTACGAAGAGGCGTTCCAGATCCTGGAGCGGGGAGAGGGCGGCAAGGTGATCCTGGAGGTCGCCCCCTAACGTATCATGGACCGGGAGGGAGAGATGAAGCCGATCGTCACGTTGCTCGCTGCAGCGGTCTTCGCCCAGTTCTTGCCCTCGTGCGAGGGGCAACCGCGGGTCGTGCTGGGCTGGGTGGAGGACAAGTACCACGAGGGCTCGGAGTACGTCCTCGTGGTGGATCGGGCACCCTATGCGGTGCCGTACCACTTCTGGGTGAGCGTGAAGGTGGGCGACAAGGTGCGGTACGACGGACGGAAGTGGGAGATCGTGCAGCGAGCCGGGGAGCCGTCCAACATCGTACCCATCACGATCCTCTCGCCCTCCCCGTCTCCCACGCCTTAGAGGGTCTCGATGCTCCAGCAGAAGCACCCCCTCGCGTACCTGGAAGACGAACTCGCTGAGCTCCGTGCCCGGGGTCTGTACCGGTGGCCGAGGGAGCTCGGGAGTCCCCAGGGGCCGCGGGCGGTGTACGACGGCCGGGAGGTTATCAACCTCTGCTCGAACAACTACCTGGGCCTCGCCTACCACCCTCGGCTGCGGGAGGCGGCCAAGCGCGCGGTGGACGAGTGGGGTGTGGGCAGTGGCGCGGTCCGGACCATCGCGGGGAGCCTGCGGCTCCACCGGGAGCTGGAGGAAGAGCTCGCGCGCTTCAAGCACACGGAAGCCGCCCTCCTGTTCCAGTCGGGCTTTGCGGCAAACGCCGGGACGGTGGCGGCGATCCTCACCCGGGACGACGTGGTCATCAGCGACGAGCTGAACCACGCGAGCATCATCGACGGCTGCCGGCTGAGCGGCGCTACGAAGAAGATCTACCGGCACCGGGACACTTCCCACGCCCGCGCCCTCCTGGAGGAGTCGCGCGGCGCGCGGATCGTTCTCCTCATCACCGACGGCGTGTTCAGCATGGACGGCGACATCGCACCGCTTCCGGACCTGTGCGCAGTTGCCCGCGAGTACGGGGCGATCATGATGGTGGACGACGCCCACGCGAGCGGCGTGCTTGGGCGGGCGGGTCGGGGGACCGTGGACCACTTCGGCCTCCACGGGCAGGTCGACATCCAGGTGGGCACCCTCTCCAAGGCCTTCGCCACCCTGGGCGGCTACGTGGCGGGAAGCCGCACCCTGATCGAGTACCTCATGCACCGGGCCCGGCCGCTCCTGTTCAGCACCTCCCACCCGCCGGCGGTCGCGGCGGCGGCGCTTGAGGCGGTGCGCCTCGTGCAGGAACAGCCGGAACTCATCGAGCGGCTGTGGGAGAACACGCGCCTGTTTAAGTCGGGGCTGCGCGCGCTCGGGTTCAACACAGGATCCAGCGAAACCCCGATCACGCCGGTCATGATCGGGGAGGAAGAGGCCGCGATGCGCTTCTCGGACCGGCTGTTCGAGGAAGGCGTCTTCGCCCTGGGGATCGCCTACCCCACGGTGCCCCGCGGAACGGCGCGGGTGCGCACGATCGTCACAGCCGCCCACACCCGCGAAGACCTCCTCAGGGCTCTGGACGCCTTCGAGCGGGTGGGCCGGGAGTTTGGCCTAATCTAGAGATGAAGGCCTTCACGCGCCTGTGGACCGTTGAAGAAGCCCTCGAGCACTTCCTCACGGTGGCCGATCCGAAGCCGCGGGGGCGGGAGGTCGTGCCGCTAGAGCGGTCCTTGGACCGGGTCGTGGCCGAAGATCTCACCGCACCCGAAGACCTGCCTGCGTTTGACCGGTCCACGGTGGACGGGTTCGCCGTGCGCTCCGAGGACGTGCGGAATACGACACCCGACCGTCCGGTCACCCTGCGCCTTGTGGCAGAGGTCCGGATGGGGGAACTCACAGCATTTGGGCTCCATCCCGGGGAGGCCGCGCGGGTCCCGACCGGCGGGATGCTGCCTTCGGGGAGCGACGCCGTCGTGATGCAGGAGCACTGCCGGGTGGAGGACGGGCGGGTCGTGGTCCTGCGAGGGGTGGGGGCTTGGGAGAACGTGATCCGGCAGGGGGAGGACATCCGGCGGGGTGAGGTGGCGGTCCGTTGGGGCACGCGGATCCGGCCTCAGGAGCTCGCCCTCCTGGCAGGGCTTGGGATCACCGAGGTACCGGTCCACCTGCCCCCCCGCGTGGCGGTCTACAGCAGCGGGGATGAGGTGGTTCCCCCGGACCACCGGCCCCGTCCGGGACAGATCCGTGACATGAACACGAGCAGCCTCACCGGGCAGGTTGCCCGGCTCGGTGCGGTGCCCAAACCAGGCGGGATCCTTCCGGACGACGAACTCATCGTCACCTCTGCCGTCCAGGACGCCCTGCGGACGAGCGAGGTCGTGCTCGTCTCGGGCGGGAGCTCGGTGGGAAGCCGCGACGTGCTGGAAGCGGTGATTCCACGGCTGGGGCGCCCCGGGATCGTGGTCCACGGAGTCGCGATCAAGCCGGGCAAGCCCACGATCCTCGCGGTGTGCGACGGGCGGATCGTCGCCGGGCTGCCGGGTCATCCGGTATCCGCCATGGTCGTGTTCGACGTCCTCATCCGGCCGGTCCTCGAGGCGATGCTCGGGCTGCGTGCGGAGCTGCGGGGACCCCGGCGGATGCGGGCGCGCCTCGTAGAGAGCCTTCGGGCCCCGGACGACCGGGACGAGTTCGTGCGGGTCGCCGTCCGGTGGGAGGGGGAGGAGCCGGTGGCCGAACCCGTGTTGGGGAAGTCCGGGATCATCACCACGATGACGCGGGCCGACGGGTACGTACGAGTGCCGATGGGTGTCCTGTTCCCGGTGGGGCGTGCGGTCGAGGTCCGGCTGTTCGATTAGGGTGCAGGCATGGAGGATCTGACGCACCTGGACCGGGCGGGCCGGCCGCGGATGGTGGAGGTGGGCCGGAAGCCCGAGACCGCTCGGGAGGCGACCGCCCGCGGGGAGGTGCGGATGCGGCCGGAGACACTGGCCCGCATCCAGGCGGGGCAGGTCGCCAAGGGCGACGTGCTGGCGGTGGCGCAGCTCGCGGGGATCCAGGCGGCCAAGCGCACGTGGGAGATCGTCCCCCTCTGCCACCAGATCCCCCTCACCGGCGTCGAGATGGAGTTCCGGATGGACGAAGCCCGCTCGTGCGTGGAGATCCGGGCCACGGCAAGAGCCCACGCCCGCACGGGCGTGGAGATGGAGGCCTTGGTTGCGGTCATGGCCGCGGCCCTTGCGATCTACGACATGTGCAAGGCGATCGACCGCGAGATCGCGATCACCGACGTGTGGCTCGAGCGGAAGACCGGCGGCCGGTCCGGCACCTTCGTGCGGGCCTCGTCCCAGCCAGAGGGTTGGTAGGTGCGGGCGAACCGCTGCTTTGTGTGCGGGCCCGAGAACCCCATCGGCCTGCGGCTTGCGTTCGTGGAGGAGGACGGGGTGGTGTGCGCCGAGTTCCGGCCCACGGACCTCCACGTGGGCTACGCCGGCATCGTCCACGGCGGGATCCTCGCCGCGGTCCTCGACGACGCGATGGCGAACCTCCTGTACCGCCGAGGTTACCATGCTCTCACTGCCCGGATAGAAGTGCGCTACCACGCGCCGGCGCGGCCCGGAGACCTGTTGCGCGTGCGGGGGTGGATCGCCCAAGACACTCGACGCCTCATCACCGCCGAGGGCGAGATCCTCCGCGGGCACAAGCGCCTGTGCTGGGCCCGGGCCACCTTCCTCCGTCACCAGGTGGAGCGGGATGCCCTCGGGTGAGCGCACGGTCGCCACGAACCGCCGCGCCCGGCACGAGTACCATGTGGAGGAGACGTACGAGGCAGGACTCGTGCTGACCGGCAGCGAGGTGAAGTCCCTGCGGGCAGGAAGGGCCTCGATCCAGGACGCCTACGCCCGGATTCAGGGCGGGGAGGCGTACCTCGTGAACATGCACATCAGTCCCTACGAGAAGGCCGGCCCCTTCGGCCACGACCCCGCCCGGCCCCGGAAGCTCCTCCTCCACAAATCGGAGCTGCGGCGGCTCGTGGGGAAGGTGCGGGAGCGCGGGTACACCCTCGTGCCCCTCCGGGTGTACTTCAACGAGCGCGGCTACGCGAAGGTAGAGCTGGGGCTTGCCCGCGGCAAAAAACTCTATGACCGGCGGGCGGAGATCGCCAGACGCGAGGCCGAGCGTGAGATCGCCCGCGCCCTGCGCCGCCGGTAGCAGATCATCCGGTGGTCTGAATTCCCGCTGCGATCCCGTTGATCGCGTGGAGGACGATCCACCTCCACCGCTCTACCTGCTGAACGTCTTGCGCCTCCAACGCCGTGCGCAGGCGTGCGAGGAGGTGGGCCTGGATGTAGTGCATGGGATCCACGTACGGGTTCCGGAGCCGCACGAGGCGCTGGAGCACCGGTGCGTTATCCAGGAGCTCCCGCTGCCCGGTAATCCGGAGGACGATTTCTGTGGACCGCTCGTACTCCGTACGGATCCGCCCGAAGATCTCCTCGGCCAGGCGGCGGTCGGTCACGTTCTCCGCATACAGGCGCGCGATCCGCAGGTCTGCCGTTCCAAGGCTCGTCTGGGCGTTGTCCAGGACCGACCGGAAGAAGGGCCAGTCCCGGTACATCTCCTGAAGCTGTGCGAGGTGGGCGGGGCTGCGTTCCGCGAACGTCCCGAGGGCCGTGCCGAGCCCGTACCAGCCGGGGAGGTTCGTGCGGGTCTGGGTCCAGCTGAAGACCCAGGGGATGGCCCGGAGGTCCTCGATCCGGCGGACGTCCCGGCGGCTAGCGGGGCGGGAGGCCACGTTCAACCGGGCGATCTCCTCGATGGGGGTGGCCTCCAGGAAGTACTGGACGAACCCCGGGGTCTCGTACACCAAGGACCGGTAGGCAGCCAGCGCCGTCTCGGCCAGCTCGTCCATCACCGCCTCCCACTCCTCCAGCTTCCCTGGGTCGGGATCCTTCCGGGGCGAAAGGCCTGCGCGGAGGAGGGCGTGGGTGAGCTGCTCCAGGTGCCGGCGCGCGATGAGGGGGTTCGCGTACCGCGCGAAGATCACCTCTCCCTGCTCGGTGAGCTTCAGCCTCCCGTTCAGCGCCTCCGGAGGGATCGCGAGGATCGCCCGCTCCGCCGGTCCCCCGCCGCGGCCGATGGCGCCGCCGCGGCCGTGAAACAGCCGCACGGTGATCCCGTGCCGGCCGCAGGCCGCAGGGAGCGCCTTCTGCGCCCGGTACAGCGCCCAGTTGGCCGCGAGGTACCCTCCGTCCTTGTTGCTGTCGGAGTATCCCAGCATGATCTCCTGCAATTCCCCCCACGCGGCCACCTGAGGTCGGTAGGACCGCAGGCGCAGGAGGTCATCCATCACCTGGGCACACCTTCTTAGTTCCGCGATCCGCTCGAAGAGGGGGACCACGTGGAGGCGGCTTGCGGCCCGTCCGGACCGATCGTACTGCACGAGCCCGGCCTCCTTTGCCAGGAACAGGACCTCCAGCACATCACTCCCGCTGGAGGTGAGGCTACTGATGTACGTGTCGCAGGCCTCCCGCCCGTACCGCTCCTGCCAGGAGAAAAGACGGCGGAAGACCTCCCAGGTGGTGCGCTCCGGCTCGGAGGCGATCACGAGGTGGGGAGGCGTCACGGGAGGCCCGGGGATGAGCCGGTCCAGCAGCGCCACCTTCTCCTCCTCTCGTAGGTCCTCGTAGTCCTCGGTGATTCCCGCCTGTCTGAGGATCTCTCCCACAAGCCGGCCGTGGACCGCGCTCTCCTGCCGCAGGTCGAGCTTTGCCAGGTGGAACCCGAACGTCCGGACCCGCCAGATGAGGTCCTGGAGGGCTGCGCGGGCAAGCCGCTCGCCGCGGTGTTCGACGAGGCTCTGCTGGATGAGCAGGAGGTCTAGCAGGAACGCGTCCGCAGACGGGTAGGCCGCAGGGTCCTGCGGATCCTCCCGGGTGCGGCGAAGGCGCTCGGCCACGCAGTGGAGCTTCAACCGGTAGGGCTCCTCGCCGTACCGGCGAGGAGCCTCCCGGAGCTCGGGCAGGCGCTTTAGATCCGCCTCGATGGATGCCTGGAGCTCGCCGGACACTTTGATCCGCCGGAGGGAGCTTGTGAGCTCGTCCCGCAGCGCCTCCACATCTTCGAGGTAGCGGCGCAGGACGAGGTCACGGTGGAGCGCCAGGGTCTGTGCCGTCGTCTCGGCGTCCACGTGAGGGTTACCGTCCCGGTCCCCACCCATCCACGAGCCGAACCGGAGGAACGGGTGCGTCGGCGGTTCTCCCAGGGCTTCGGCGAGGTCCCGGTAGAGGACCGGGACGATCCGGTAGACGCTGTGGTCGAAGTAGTACAGGCCCGTGTGGACCTCGTCGAGGGGTGTGGGCCGCAGCGTACGGACCTCGTCCGTCTGCCACAGGGCCGTCGTCTCCGCACCCAGAGCGTCCAGCACGCGCCTCCGCTCTTGGGGTGGAAGACTCGGGTCGTCCAGCCGCGCCAGGAGTTCGGCGATGTGGTGCAGGTGCCGCAGCACGGCGCGCCGGCGGACCTCGGTGGGGTGGGCGGTGAACACCGGCCGGAGCTCCATGTGCGCGAGGAACGCCCGGATCGCCTCCTCCGGAACACCTTCCTGTGCGAGGGAGGCGCGGGCGGCGGCGATGGACTCTCGGCGCGGGATCGAGGGGTCCTGGAGTTCGTGCTCTCGCAGCCGACGCAGCCGGTGGTTCTGCTCCGCCAGGTTGATCAGGTGGAAGTACACGGTGAAGGCCCGCACCACCTGGAAGGCGGTCTCGGCATCCAGCCCCTCGATCGTCGTGCGGAGCACCTGCTCGCCCTCCTCGGAGTAGGCGGTGCGGAGCGCGATCGCCTGACGCCGGATCTGCTCGACGAGGTCAAAAAGACCCGGACCCCCCTGCTCCTGGAGGACGTGGCCGAGGATCGTCCCGAGGAGCCGGACGTCGTCCCGCAGCCGGTCGATGGGGGTGCGCTCTCCGTGCATTTGCTAGACATGGTACAATGGCGTGCGGAACGGGGGCGAATGGGCTCGACGGGGTGGGAAGAAGCAGGGCTGCGAGCCGAGGTTCCAGGGTCCTCGGAAAAAACCTGGACGACGCCTTAAGCGTCAACCAGCCTGTGCTCGCCGCCGCGGCGTAATCCCCGCGGCCGCCCGCCCGGCCTCGCCGACGGGCCGGGGGAGGGTGTGATGAGTCGGCTGCGCCGCACCGCCTTCGTCCCGGGCGGTGCGGCAAAGACGAGCGGGACTAGTGCCTGAGGGATCCCGCCTGCGGGAGCCATCAGGCGCGAAACGAAAACGCAGGCTACGCTCGTAGACGCTCTGCCCTCTCTCACTCTGGACGCGGGTTCGATTCCCGCCGCCTCCACCACTGTCCGATGCACGCTGTCCGGCTCAGGAAGGACGCCCCGGGTGCTCCAGCTCCCACCGGTACGGCGGGTCTGCACCCTGGCGCGTGCAGGTGACGGCAGCGGCCCGGACTGCGTAGTGAAGTGCCTCCGCGAGGGCTCCTTCCGGGATCTTGCCGATGCGGTCGAACCAGCCTGTGCGGACGAGCCAGGCGAGGAGGGCAGCGGTGAACGCATCTCCTGCTCCCACCGTATCCACGACCTGGACGGGATGGGCGGGCAAGCGGACCGTAGAGGCCACGGTACACCCAAATGCGCCCTCCTCACCGAGGGTCACGACCACGAGGCCGGCACCGGCCGCAACCCACCGCCGTGCGACCTCCTCGATGGGCTCTCCGGGGTAGACCCACGCCACGTCGGCGCGGCTTGCCCGCACGAGGTCCACTCGACAGATCCAGTCCTCCAGACGCACCCGGAAGGCGGCACGGTCCGGGATGAAGGCGGGCCGGACGTTGGGATCCAGCGAGATCACGCGCTTGCGGTGCTCGCGGCGCATCAGGTGCTCGTAGACCTCCGAGGCGGGCGGCCGCAGCAGGCTGATGGAGCCGAAGTGAAGCCCTACTACCTCCGGCGGGAACGTCACGGGGAGGTCATCTAGAGCGAGCATCACATCGGCCGTCCCGGTCCCGTAGAACTGGAAGACGGGCTCCTTCCCGGCTGCGAGGTGCACGAAGGCAAGAGCCGTGGGGGATGGAGCGCGGACCACGTACCGGAGGTCCACCCCGTTTTCCCGGAGGTGACGCACGAGGAGGTCTCCGAAGAAGTCCACCGAAATGCTGCCGAGGAAGCCCACGGGGATCTCGAGCCGTCCGAGCCCGACCGCGACGTTGTAAGGTGACCCACCGGGCTTCGTGAGATAGCCGCTACCGCCCTCGCACCGCGCCGGGACCATGTCCACGAGAGCCTCCCCGCAGCAGACGATCATGACCCGTAGACGGAGGTGCCACGCGCCTGCGCTGTGCGCCGGGCGCCGCAAGACTCCCGGACCACGAGCTTCGGCTGGAATACGACCACCTGGGGCGGCCCACTTGGGTCCTGAAGGCGCCGGAGGAGGAGCTGGCCAGCCGCCACACCCAGGTCATACCCGGGCTGGGCCACGGCCGTAAGGGGTGGGGTGAGGATCGGGGCCCACTCCATGTCGTCAAACCCCACCACCGCCATCTCTTCGGGGATGCGTACACCGGCTTCCTTCAAACCCAGAAGCGCACCGATGGTCATTAGGTTATTCGCGACGAACAGGGCCGTGGGGCGCGGCCGAGTCTCCAGGAGGCGGCGCACGAGGACGTAGCCGCTGGGTGCCTTGAAATCGCCCTCCAGGATCCACCGTGCGTCCGGGCGGATCCCGGCATCCTGAAGGGCCTGGAGGAAGCCCTCCAGCCGCTCGCGGCCGGTGTACAGGCGGCGGGGCCCGCTGATCAGGCCGATCTCGCGGTGTCCGAGCCGAACGAGGTGCTCGATCGCCGCCCGGACCCCCGCGCGGCTGTTGACCACCACGGCGTCCGCCTCAAGGTCCTCGATGCGGCGGTCCACCTGGACGAGGGGCACGCCCCGGCGGACGAGGTTCCGGACGAGTTCGGGCGGGCCTCCGGAGGGCGAGAGGATCACGCCGTCCACGCGGCGCTGCCGGACCATCCGGAGGTACATCGCCTCCTGTTCCGGGTCCTCGTCGGCGTTGCACAGGAGCAGGGCGTACCCGGAAGACCGCACGGCGTCCTCGATCCCCCGGACCACGGAGGCGAAGAAGGGGTTCGCGTTGTCGGAGACGATCACCGCGATGGTCTGCGTGCGGCCACGGATCATGCTCCGGGCGATCTCGTTGGGGTGGTAGTCCAGGGCCTGGGCCGCCCGCAGGACCCGCTCGCGGGTCCGTGGGCTCACGTACCCGTAGCCGCCGAGGGCTCGGGCGGCGGTGGCCACCGAGACTCGGGCGCGCCTGGCGACGTCCCGCAGCGTGCTCATCGCACCCCCATTGTTCCACGGGATCGATGCCGCCGGAACCCGATCCCGGATCTTCGGCCAGCAGGAAGAAGAGCTGCCCACCGCGAAGGGTATGAAAACGTTCTCTATCGGGGGCCATGCGGCCGGTTCTTCATGTGCTCCTGATCGGCGGGCCGATGTACGAGCCGCTGTACCGGTGCCTTGCGGCCTTCGAGGCCGGGGAAGGCGTGCGGGTGGAGGTGACCCGGATCGGCCCGCACTCGGCCCTGAACGCCCACATCCAGGAGGCCTTCGGCTCAGGTGCTGCCCGCTACGACCTCCTCTCCACCCACACGAAGTACGCGCCGTCGCAGCGGGAACACCTGTTGCCCCTGGACGACGTCGAAGTGGACCTCGACGCCTTCGACCCCCTCACGATAGAGCTCGCCCGGTTCGACGGGCTGCTGTACGGCGTTCCCCGCAACCTGGACGTGAAGCTCCTCCACCACCGGACCGACCTGGTCCCCCATGCACCTCAGTCCTGGCCGGAGCTCGTGGACCGTGCGGCCGCCCTCACCGGGCCGGACCGGTGGGGCTTTGCGTTCCCGGGCCGGGGGTCGGGCCTGTTTGGTCACTTCTTCGAGCTGAGCGCGATGGCCGGTGCGGCGATCTTCCCGGAGGACACGCCCATCCCTCACGTTCGGAGTGAGGGGTGCCGGTGGGCCCTTGAGGTCCTCGCGGGGCTGTACACGCGTGCCTCCCCCCGGGAGGCCCTGGAGTGGGAGTTCGACGAGGTGACGGCCTGCTTCCGGTCCGGGCGGGCCGCCATGACCACGGACTGGCCCGGGAGCTTCCACCTCTACCGTGACCCGGCGGGGAGTGCCGTGGTGGGGCGTCTTGGCCTGAGCCTCTACCCGCCGGGTCCGGCAGGCCGCAGGGTCTACGCGGGCTGCCACACCTTCGCCATCCCCCGCACGGTCCGGGACCGATCGGCGGCTGTGGCCCTACTGCGCTTGCTCACTTCGTGCGCCGCTCAGGTCTTCGAGGCCCGGTTCGGCACCTTCCCGGCCCGCCAGGACGCGCGGCACCGGGCCCGCACCGAAGCCGAGCCCGGTTCCCTCGAGGCGCAGCGCTGGGACCTCCTGGAAGACGCATCACGCTATGCCATCGTCCCTCCCAGGCACCCCCGATACCCGGCGGTGGAGGAGGTGATCTGGCGGGCGGTCCGCCGCTTCCTCCGGGGAGATCTCACGCTGGAGGCGACGCTCAAGCTGATCGAGTACGAAGGACGCGCGGTCCTGGAGGAGGGATGACCGTGCGGATCGTGCGGCTGAAGGCCTACGACGTGCGGTTCCCCACGTCGCTCGATCGGTCGGGCTCAGACGCCATGCACCCGGATCCCGATTACTCGGCGGCCTACGTGGTCTTGGAGACCGACAGCGCCGGTGGCCTTGCAGGACACGGGCTTGCGTTCACCATCGGCCGCGGGAACGACCTCGTGGTGGCGGCGATCCACAGGCTTTCTCCCTTCCTGGAGGGCGAGCGGTTCGAGACGATCACCGAGGACCTCGGGGGGTTCTGGCGGCGGCTCGTGGGCGATCCCCAGCTGCGGTGGCTGGGGCCTGAGAAGGGGGTCGTGCACCTGGCCACCGCTGCGGTGGTGAACGCCGTCTGGGACCTCTACGCGAGGGCCCAGGGAAAGCCCCTGTGGAAGCTCTTGGTGGACATGACGCCCGAGCAGATCGTCTCGGCCATCGACTTCCGCTACCTCACCGATGCCCTCACCCCGGACGAGACGTTGCGAATCCTGCGGCGGTTGGCGCCGACGAAGGCCGAGCGAGAAGCCCAGGTGAAGCGGGAAGGGTATCCGGCCTACACGACCTCGGTGGGGTGGCTCGGGTATCCGGACGACCGGGTGCGGGCGCTGTGCCGGCGGGCCATCGAGGAAGGGTGGGTGGCCTTCAAGCTGAAGGTGGGGCGCGACCTCCAGGACGACCTGCGGCGGGCCTCCCTGGTACGCGAGGAGATCGGGCCGGACCGGGTGCTCATGCTGGACGCGAACCAGGTGTGGGACGTGGGGCAGGCGGTGGCGTGGGTGCGGGAGCTTGCCGCATTTGACCCGTTGTGGATCGAGGAGCCCACAAGCCCGGATGACGTGCTGGGACATGCGGCCATCGCGCGGGCGATCCATCCGGTGGGCGTTGCCACCGGGGAGCACGTCCACAATCGGGTGATGTTCAAGCAGTTCTTCCAGGCCCAGGCGCTGTCGTTCTGTCAGCCGGACTGCGCGCGGCTGGGTGGGGTGAACGAGTTCCTGGCGGTGCTGCTCCTGGCGGCGAAGTTCGGGGTTCCTGTCTGCCCCCACACCGGCGGGGTAGGGCTGTGCGAGTACGGGCAGCACCTCTCGATCTTCGACTTCGTGGCCGTAAGCGGCACGATGGAGGGTCGCTACCTGGAGTACGTGGATCACCTCCACGAGCACTTCCTCGACCCCGTCGTGGTGCGAGGCGGCTGTTACCAGGTGCCGCATGCCCCCGGGTTCAGCGTCGCCATGAAGCCGGAGGCCCTCCAGACGTACGCATACCCGAACGGGACTTACTGGTCGACTGTACTCTCCGCGCGCGGGTGAGGGGATGCTCGATCCGACGGAGCGGGTGCCGCTTGGAAGGACCGGAGTGACGGTGACGCGGATGGGGCTTGGGACGGCCGCGCTTGGTGGCCTCTTCCGGCCCGTTTCGGAGGAGCAGGCGCGGGCCACCATCGAGGCGGCGTGGGAGGCGGGGCTGCGCTACTTCGACACGGCACCGCTGTATGGCTACGGTCTTGCGGAGCGCCGGCTGGGGGAAGCGCTGCGGGGTCGGCCGCGCGATGCGTTCTGCATCTCCACGAAGGTGGGTCGCCTCCTGCGGTCGGGTCTACCGCACCACCCCACGGAGTTCGACGACCGCGGCGCCCTCTACTACCAGGGGGCGCCGGACCTGAGCTTAGTGTACGACTACAGCTACGATGGGGCGATGCGCTCCTTCGAGGAGAGCCTCCACCGGCTGGGGTTGGACCGGGTGGACATCCTGCTCATCCATGACCCCGACGCAGTCCGGCTGGCGGACTCTCCCGAAGCCCACTTCCGCTTGGTGATGGAGGGGGCCTACCGGGCGCTTGGGACGCTGCGGGACCAAGGGGTCGTGCGGGCCATCGGGGTGGGGATGAACCGGGTGGAGATGCTCGTGCAGTTCGCCCGGGAAGGAGAGTTCGACGTGTTCCTAGTGGCAGGCCGCTATACCCTGCTGGACCAGGGGGCGCTAAGGGCGCTGTTGCCCCTGTGCCTTGAGCGGCGGATCGCCGTGGTGATCGGCGGGGTCTACAACAGCGGGATCCTAGCAGACCCGCGGCCCGGGGCGACCTTCGACTACGTGCGGGCGACCCCGGCCCTCCTGGAGCGGGCCCGACGCCTCGCCGAGGTCTGCGGTCGGTGGGGGGTGCCGCTTCGGGCCGCGGCGATCCAGTTCCCGCTTGGCCATCCGGCCGTGGTCTCGGTCCTCTCGGGGAGCCGCTCGTCCGCAGAGCTGCAGGAGAACCTGGCCATGTTCCGGTATGAGGTCCCGGACGGCCTGTGGGACGACCTCATCGCCCACGGTCTCCTGCCTCCGGACGTACCACGGCCCCGCCGGGCGGAGGGAGGTGGCCGGTGAAGGTGGTGGATGCCCACGTCCACTTCCTGGATCCCGGCCGCTACGACTACCCCTGGCTTACCTCACCGGAGCTTGCGCCCATCCGACGGGCGTTCCGGCCGCAAGACCTCGAACCCATCCTGCGGGCGAACGGAGTTGACGCCGCAGTTCTCGTGCAGACCCTCTCAAGCCTTGAGGAGACCGAGGAGTTCCTGGAGATCGCGTCCGAGGAGGCGTTCGTGGCAGGCGTGGTGGGCTGGGTGGACCTTACAAGCCCGCAGGTGGCCGACCAGATCGCGCGGCTACGGACCCATCGGGCCGGCCGGTTCCTCGTGGGGATCCGCCACCAGGTGCACGACGAGCCGGATCCCGCCTGGCTTACCCGTCCTGAGGTGCGGCGCGGTCTCCGGGCGGTGGCTGAGGCGGGTCTTGCGTACGACCTCCTCGTACGTCCCCGGGAGCTCCCGGCGGCATTGCAGGTGGCGCAGGAGCTGCAGACGCTCCGGTTCGTGGTGGACCACATCGCCAAACCCCCCATCGCCCGCGGGGAGATGGAGCCGTGGGCCCACGGGTTGCAGGAGTTGGCTCAGCTTCCCAACGTGTGGTGCAAGCTGTCGGGGATGGTCACGGAGGCCGACTGGAGCAGCTGGCGTATTGAGCACCTGCGGCCGTACGTGGACCGGGTGCTGGAGTGGTTCGGACCGGAGCGCCTCCTGTTCGGGTCTGACTGGCCGGTCTGCCTCCTCGCCGCGAGCTACGAGCGGGTCCTGGAGACGGCCCGGGAGCTCACATCCGGGCTCGGCCCTCAGGAGCGGGATCGGATCTTCGGCCAGAACGCCGTGGAGGTCTACCGTCTACCGACCTGAGGAGGAGGAATGAGAACAGTCCTCGTGACCGGGGTGGCGGGGTTCATCGGGAGCTGGGTGGCGCGGACGCTCATCCAGCGCGGTCTTGAGGTGGTGGGGATCGACACCTCAGAGGAGCGCCACCGGTTGCGGATGCTGGGGCTGGATCTTCCTGTGCATCGGGTGGACGTGCGGGACTGGGAGGGGCTACGGCGGCTCGTGTCAGAGAGGCCGCCCCAGGCGGTGATCCACCTCGCCGCGTTGCAGATCCCCGGGTGTCGGGCGGACCCGCGGACCTGCGTGGAGGTGAACGTGGGCGGGACGGTGAACCTCCTGGAGCTCGCACGGGAGCATGGCTTCCCGGTCGTGTACGCCTCCAGCGCCGCGGTGTACGGGCCGGAGCTCGGGCGTCCTCTGGGAGAGGAGGAGGGGGTGCGGCCGCAGACCCTCTACGGGGTCTTCAAGCGGACGACCGAGGAGTGCGCCCGGGTGTACGGGCAAGACTGCGGGGTACCTAGCGCCGGCTTGCGGCCGTACGTGGTGTACGGGCCGGGCCGGGACCAAGGCCTCACGTCGGATGTGACGCAGGCCCTGCGGGCGGCCGTGCGGGGGGAGCCCTTCCGGATCCGGTTCGGGGGGAGGATCGCCCTGCAGTACGCGGCGGACGTGGCCGAGGCGTTCGTGCGGTGCGCGCTCGCTCCGCCCCAAGGCGCCCGGGTGTACAACCTGCGGGGGGTGGTGGCGTCGGTGGCGGACGTGGTGGCGGCCATCGAGGAGGTCACAGGACGGCGGGGGCTTGTGACGTGGGAGGAAGACCCGATCCCGATCGCCGCCGACCTCTCCGACACGGCCTTCCAGCAGGACTACGGGCCCTTCCCCTACCGGGGGCTCCATGACGGCCTCCGGGAGACCGTCGAGATCTGGCGCGCTGCGGGCATGCTCGGAGCCTGAACGAATCCAACGAGAGGAGGTGGGTAACGTGCGCACGTGGATTCGATCGTTTGTTGCCCTGTGGGTGGGCGTGGTGCTGGTCCTACCGGCCATGGCACCCGCGGGAACGAACCTGCCCTTTGAGGGCGTCACGGTGAACGTCCTCACGTTCACCGGTCCCCAGATCGCAGAGCCGCTCCAGCGCCGCGGTCCGGAGTTCGGCCGGCGGACGGGGGCGCGGATCAACGTGGTGACGGTCCCCTTCAGCGACCTGTACCAGAAGATGCTGACGGACATGGCCACGCGGACGAACAGCTTCCATGCCTTCGTGTTCGCCCCGCAGTGGATGGCGGACTTCGTGCCCGCGGGGTACCTGGAGGACCTCACCGAGCGGGTGCAGCGGGATCGGGCACTCCAGTGGGAGGACATCGCGCCCTTCTTCCGGAACTTCAGCGCCACCTACGGCGGCCGGATCTACACGATCCCGCTGGATGGCGACTTCCAGATGGTCTACTACCGGAGCGACATCCTGCGGCGGGTAGGGCTTACGCCGCCCGAGACATGGGAGGACTACTTGAAGATCGCTCGGGCCCTCAACCGCCAGGACCTCAACGGGGACGGTACCCCGGACTTCGGCTCGTGCATCGCGAAGAAGCGGGCGGCCCAGTCGTACTGGATGTTCTGGTCCATCGCCGCTTCCTTCCTCCAGTCCCAGGGCACACAGCAGGGCTCGTTCTTTGACCTGGAGACGATGAAGCCCCTCACGAACAACGAGGCGTTCGCCGAGGCCCTCCGGATCTACCTGGAGACCGGGCAGTACGGGCCGCCCGATGAGCTGAACTGGGACGTGGGAGATTCCCGCTCGGCCTTCGTCACGGGCCGGTGCGCCCTCACGCTGGACTGGGGCGACATCGGCACCCTCGCCATCGACCCCAAGACCTCCAGGGTGAAGGACAAGGTAGGAGCCGTCATCCTGCCGGGCACGCGCCGCGTGCTGGACCGGAAGACCGGCCGACTCGCCGACTGCACGCCCTCCCTGTGCCCCTACGCGGTGCGGGGCATCAACCACGCACCATATGCGGCGTTCGGCGGCTGGTCGGGCGCCATCAACCGGGCGGCTCCACCGCGGGTGAAGGACGCCGCCTACGCGTTCCTCTCCTACATGAGCCAGCCGGCCCAGTCGAACGTGGACGTCACGATCGGGATCACCGGCTTCAACCCGTACAGGATCTCCCAGTTCCGGAACATCCAGCTGTGGGTGAAGGCCGGCATGAGCGAGGCCGCGGCGCGCAACTACCTCGGGGCCATCGAGCGCAGCCTCCGGAGCCCGAACATGGTGCTGGACCTGCGGATCCCGCAGAACCAGCGCTACCAGCAGATCGTGCTGGACACGGCCCTCGCGAAGTTCCTGGCCCGTCAGCAGACGGTCCCCCAAACGATGAAGGAGATCACGGACGGGTGGGAAGCGATCACGAACGAGCTGGGCCGAGCAAAGCAGCGCCGGGCGTACCTGGAGAGTCTCAGCATCCGGCGGTAGGCGAGATCTCGTGAGGTCACGGACCCCTCCGGTTCCTCGGGCGTGGGCCGAAGCGAAGCCGGCTTCGTCGGCCCACGCCCGCCTCCTGCTCCGGTCAGCGGCCTGGCTGGAGGCCCAAGCGCCCAAGGTTTTCCTCCTCCCTGCGGTGGCGCTTGTGGTGGCGCTCAGCATCGTGCCGCTGTTCGTCTCGCTGTACCTGTCACTCGCGCGCCTGCAGTTCGTGCCCGGCGGATTCGTGCTTCAGTTCGTCGGGGTCGCGAACTACACAAAGCTCCTCGTCGGGATCGAGCGGCCCCACTTCCTCGGTGTCCTGCAGCCGCCCTCGGTGCCGGGCTGGATCGCCGGGGGCCTTGCGGGCGCAGTTCTTCTGGCCTTCCTCGCCCGCTCCGCGAGCCGAGTCGGTGCGGGGGCGTTCGTCGGACGGTGCGCCTTCAGTCTCGTGTGCGGACTTTGCGTGTGGCTGGGGATGCACGCGCTGAGCCCCGGAGGGCAGCCCGGCACCCTCCTCACAACCCTCGTCTACGTCTTCGTCGGGATCCCCGTCCAGTACGGGTTGGGACTTTTGCTGGCCTACCTGTGCGCGCAGGACCTCCGAGGGAGGCGCTTCTTCCGGGTCGTTTTCCTCCTCCCGATGATGATCACGCCGGTGGGGATCGCCTACACGTTCCGGATCCTCATGGACCTCGGCAAAGGACCCTTTGCGCCGATCTGGCGGGCCCTCGGCTTGAGTGAGGTGTCCTGGGCGAACGACCCGTGGGGAGCACGGCTGGCGGTGATGATCGGGGACGTGTGGCAGTGGACGCCGTTCATGTTCGTCGTGCTCCTGGCAGCCATCGAGAGCCAGCCGGAGGACCTCCTGGAGGCCGCCCTCGTGGATGGCGCGAGCCGCTGGCAAGCCTTCTGGACGATCACCTGGCCGCAGATCCTCCCCGTGAGCTCGACCGCCGTTCTGATCCGCCTCATCGAGGCGTTCAAGATCGTGGACCTGCCCAACGTCCTCACGAACGGCGGCCCGGGGACTGCCACAGAGTCGCTCACGCTCCACGCCTACATGGCCTGGCGCACGCTAGACATCGGCGGATCTGCGGCGGTGGCCTACATGCTGCTCTTCGTCGTGACCTTCGTGACCGTCTCCTACGTGCAGCTCGTGCACCGCCGGATCGTGGAGGAACGGTAGCGTGGGCCGCCGACCCGCCTTCGCCCTCTCCGGCCCCGCTCTCGTGGGAGCCTACACGGTGCTGGGGGGGTGGGCCCTCGTCGTCCTCTTCCCCCTGTACTGGATCGTCGTGACCTCCTTCAAGGAGCCGGTGCACGTCTACGCCGGCCCCACGTACCTGCCGTTCGTGGACTTCCAGCCCTCGCTGCATGCCTGGCGGTACATCTTTGTGGACCTCCGCAACGACACCCTCCGCCCCTTCCTGAACACGGTTGTCGTGGCGAGCACGAGCGCCGTGCTGTCGCTCGCGTTGGGGATGGTGGCGGGCTATGCCCTGCTCCGGTTCCGGTACCGGCCGCGCCTGGCGACGATCGGCGCGTTCCTGGGGTGCGTGGGATTGGGGGCCCTGGCCGTGGCCCTGGGCGCCCGGTGGGAGGTGGCCGCCGCAGGGGCGCTGGGTGCCTTCGCGCTATCGCGGGGCGCACTCCCCGGGCGTTGGACCCTCACGAACGATGACATCGCCTTCTGGATGATCTCCCAGCGGATCCTGCCGCCGGTGGCGGTCGTGATCCCCATCTACGTGATGTTCCAGCAGGTGGGCCTGCTGGACACGCACCTCGCCCTCGTCGCGACGTACACGACGGTGAACCTCCCCATCGTCGTCTGGCTCATGCGGGACTACTTCCGGACGCTACCGCAAGAACTGGAGGAGAGCGCGCAGCTCGATGGCGCCGGCCCCTACCGGATCTTCCGGTCCATCGTCCTGCCACTGGCAGCACCTGGGATCGCCGCCACCTTCCTGCTCGTCCTCGTGTTCTGCTGGAACGAGTACCTCCTCGCCCTGTTCCTCACGGGTGCCAGCGCCCAAACACTCCCCCTCAGCATCGCGGCCCAGAACGCCACCCGGGGCCCTCAGTGGTGGTACATGTCGGTGCTCATCCTCCTCATGATCACGCCCGTCATCGCCATCGCGCTCGCGCTGGAACGCTACATCGCCCGGGGCCTGCTCGTCGGCGCCATCCGGGGGTGAGCTGTGAACTCCTTCGTCGCGGGGATTGACCTGGGCACCGAAGGGGTACGCGTCTACGTCCTCGACCTCCAAGGGACGCTCCGGGCTTCCGCCGCCCACCCACTGGAAACCCTGGAGGGGCCGGAGGGCTGGGTGGAGCAGGACCCGGAGGCGTGGTGGGCATCGATGTGCCGGTGCCTTCGGGCGGTCTGTCGGGACGTCAAGCAGATCCGCGCCCTCTCGGTGACCTCCACCTCGGGGACCTTTGTGGTCCTGGACGCACAGGGTAGGCCCCTGCGGCCGGCGATCCTGTACAGCGACGGCCGGGCCACCCAGGAGGCGGCCGAGCTCGGCGTGCGGCCCACGGACCCGGTGGCGAAGCTCCTGTGGCTCCGACGCCACGAGCCCGAGGTCTACGGAAAGGTGCGGCGGATCGTCCACGCAGCCGACTTCGTCACAGCCCGCCTTACGGGGCGCTGGGCGACGGACTGGAGTCATGCCCTAAAGACCGGCTACGACGTCGTCACCCTCCGGTGGTCTCCCATCCTGGAGAAGGCCGGGGTGGAACTGGAGATGTTGCCGGAGGTCCTCCGGCCCGCCACGCCCATCGGTCCGCTGACCCGGACGGCCGCCGAGCAGACGGGGCTCCACCACAAGACGCTCGTGGTGGCGGGGATGACGGACGGGTGCACGGGTCAGATCGCCTGTGGGGCCGTGTTGCCCGGCCAGTGGTGCAGCGTGCTCGGCACGACCCTCGTGCTGAAGGGTGTCTCGACCCAACGGATCGTGGATCCCTTCAGGCGGGTCTACTGCCACCGGCACCCGGACGGGTACTGGATGCCCGGCGGTGCCAGCAACACCGGCGGAGAAGGGTTGCGCCGGGCGTTCCCGGACGCGGACCTATCGGCCCTGGACACGGAGGCGCTCCACCACACGCCCACGGGGTTGATCGTCTACCCGCTCGTCAGGCAAGGAGAGCGGTTCCCCTTCGTCGCCCCGCAGGCGCGCAGGTTCGTGGAGGGCACGCCGGTGTCGAGGGCCCAGTCCTACGCGGCCTACCTGGAAGGGGTAGCCTACCTCGAGCGGCTGGGGTACGAGACGCTCCTGGCACTGGGGGCGGAGGTGGGCGAGGTGATCCACACAGCCGGAGGAGGTGCGCGCAGCCGCCCGTGGCTCCAGATCCGGAGCGACGTCCTCGGACGGGTCCTGCGGCGGCCGGCCCTTGCGGGTGCTGCGGCAGGAGCGGCGATCCTCGCCGCCATGGCTACAACGGACGAACCACTCGCGCGGTGCGCGGCGGCGATGGTCCGGATCGAGCTGGAGGTGACGCCCCGCCGGGAGGTGTCGGCGCGCTACGGAGAAGCATACAGACGGTTCACAGACGCCCTGCGCCGGCGCGGGTACCTCGACTCGAACCCGGGAGAGTAGGGATGGCCTACACGAGGGCGAGGCTCGCGAAGGACACGATGCCGCCGGCAGGGTCTTGGGCCTGCCCGTAGCGCAGTAGCCTTCCCCGCACTGGCTCCAGCACCCGGAGGGCGGTGTAGACGGCCGAGAGGGCGTCGATCCGCTGGCGGTTCCCGTCCACCATCCCCTCCTGCCAGAACGCCTCCGGATCGCCCCCCATGAGGGCCTCCAGCACTGCCCGATCGCGCAGGGACGTGCGGGACGCGAGGGCCAAGTCTGGGGGCTCCCGATCCCCGAACCGCGGGCCCACGTGGCTCAGGTCCACCCCGCAGATGACGCACACGTCCTCCCGGTTCCGTACGAGGTCCCTGAGTGCCTGGATGACCCGCTCGATCTCCCCCACCTCCCGCGGAGAAGAAAAGCCGCACCACCGCTCGAACCCGGAGCAGAGGAGGGGGACGATGGAGAACGGCCGCCCCTCCAGGGCCACCTGCAGGAAGAGGACCTGGAACTCCAGGGAGTGCTCGGTGCGGTGCACTCCCTCGTGCTCAGTAAGCTCACCCCCCCGCTTCTGGAGCGCAGAGGCGAACGCTCCATCGACCGGCACAGTACCCAGCGGCGTCTGGAAGTCCTTCGTCGTGAGGACGAAGGGGGCTGGCGGGCCCGCGTGGGCGACGCCCAGGAGCACGAAGGTTGTCGCAGGGCTTTGCCGCACGGCGGCGTACGCCCACCCGTAGCACCACCCGCCCCGGGTGAAGTCGATGTGGGGTGCGACGATCCCGCGCGGGACGATCCCGCCGAGCTCGGTGGGATCCACTGCCTTGAGGTGGGCCTGGAGCATCCGGCGAAGGGCATCGGGGTCGTGGGGATACGACCGGCCCGCGTGGTAGGGAGGCCGGACGGGCGACGCCCGGTAGGCGTCCGTCAGGGCCCGGCGCCGCGCCTCGAAGGACTCCGTCTCCAGGAGTCCTGCCCGGTCCAGCTCGTCGAGGATGCGTTCCAGCTCCCACCGGAACAGGAGCTGTCCGCCGGAGTGCCGCGCGTACTCCGCCTGGATATCCACCACGTCCCGCCGCCCGTCCAACAGCGACGCCACAAGTGCCACCGCAGGCGGCAGGAGGACCGTCCCCTCCACGATCCCCTCCGGGTCGTGGACACCGACTAGGTCCTGGCCGTTCAGGTGGACCGGAAAGAACTCCACCGGCCGGAGTTTGGGCAGCATGGTCCCTCCGGTCCCCCATTGTACCCGTGGCGTGTGTTAGCCTGGGAAGGGAGACGATGGAGCAGTGGAACCCGATCCAGTCCCACGATCCGATCCCCGACCGCGTCGGAGCGGTGATCGTCGGTGGCGGGATCATCGGAATGAGCATCGCGTTCGAGATGGCCCGAAGAGGACTACAGGTCCTCGTGCTGGAGCGCGACGGGATCGGTTCCGGTGCCTCCGGAGTCTCGGCCGGGATGCTCGCGCCCGTCTCCGAGGCCGAGCACGAGACCTCGCCGCTTGCGCGGTTGGGCCTTCATAGCCTGGACCGCTACCCCTCCTTCGTCCGGGCGGTCGAGGACGTCTCGGGCATCCCGTGCGACCTCCGGTTGGAGGGCACGCTCCTGGTGGCCCGCACGCGGGATGACGGGGCCGAACTTTTGCACCTCCAGGGGATCCAGCGGCGGTTGGGCCTTGTGGCCGAGTGGCTCGACGCCCGGGAGGTCCTGCAGCGGGAGCCCCACCTGAGCCCCCGCATCCACGGGGCACTCTTTGCCGCCCGCGAAGGGCAGGTGGATCCGAGGGCGATGCTCCGGAGCCTGCACGCGGCCGTGCGCGGCCTCGGCGGTCGGGTCAGGACCGGCGCACCCGTGGAGAGGATCGAGCCGGGGCGCGGTGGGCTCGTGGTCCAAGGCCGTGTGGGCGATGTGCGCGGTTCTGTCTGGTGCGAGGTCGCCGTCCTCGCGGCAGGCGCGTGGTCGGACGCGGTTCGGCATCCGGGTCCAGCCCTGCGGGTCCGGCCCGTGAAGGGGCAGATCCTGCGGCTTACCGGATGTGGACTCCTGCGTCACGTCGTGCGCGCGCCCGACGTGTACCTCGTGCCGCGCTCCAGTGGTGAGCTCGTGGTGGGTGCCACCGTCGAGGAGCGCGGGTTCGACCCACACCCCACGGCCGGTGCGGTGAGCGACCTCCTTTGGGCCGCTCGGCTCCTGGTTCCCGGGATCTACGACTGCGCACTCCAGGAGGTGGCGGTGGGCTTCCGGCCGGCCACCCGGGACGCCCTGCCGGTGATCGGCCCGACCCACGTGCCCGGACTTTACGTAGCGACAGGGCACTTCCGGCACGGCGTGCTCCTGGCACCGGCCACCGCCGAACTCCTCGCGGAGACGATCACCACCGGTCGGGTCCACCCGCTCCTTGAGCCCTTCAGCCCGGCGGCGCGTGTGGAGGCGAGACCGTGACCGAGCAGGGATGGATCGTGGTGAACGGCGAGCGCCGGCCGCTCCCCCAGGACGGGCTCGTCGGCGTGCTCCGGGACCTGGGCGTGGATCCGGAAGCAGGGGGGGTGGCGGTGGCCGTGAACGAGCAGGTGGTACCCCGGGCGCAGTGGTCTGTCTACCGGCTCCGGTGCGGCGACCGGGTGGAGGTGGTGCGACCGGTGGCCGGCGGCGAGGACGAGGTGTGGGAGCTCGCGGGTCTGCGGCTGCGCTCGCGGCTTGTGCTCGGGACGGCCCGCTACCCGAGCCTCCAGGTCATGCTGGACGCCCTGCGGGCCTCGGGCACCGAGATGGTGACCGTGGCGATCCGGCGGGTCGGCTTCGGTGAAGGGCCGGAGAACCTTTACCAGATCCTCCGGGACGAGGGCTACCACATCCTGCCCAACACCGCCGGATGCTACACGGCCCGCGAGGCCGTCCTCACGGCCGAACTCGCGCGAGAGGCGCTCGGCACCGATCTCATCAAGCTCGAGGTGATCGCCGACGACCAGACCCTGCTGCCCGACGTAGAAGGGCTTTTGGAGGCGGCCCGGATCCTCGTCCGGGAAGGCTTCCGGGTGCTGCCCTACACGAACGACGACCCCGTGACCGCCCGGAAGCTGGAGGACCTGGGGTGCGCGGCGGTGATGCCGCTAGGGGCACCCATCGGTTCGGGGCTTGGGATCCGGAACCCCCACAACATCCTGCTCATCCGGCAGTCCGTCCGGATCCCGGTGATCGTCGACGCCGGCGTCGGCACGGCTTCCGACGTGGCGGTGGCCTTCGAGCTCGGGTGTGACGGGGTGCTCCTGAACTCCGCGGTGGCTCGGGCACAGGATCCGGTACGCATGGCGCGGGCGATCCGGCATGCGGCGATCGCCGGCCGCGAGGCCTACCTCGCCGGCCGCATGCCCGTGAAGTTCCTGGCCGAACCGACAACTCCCATGATCGGCCGGATCCTCGAGCCTACCCTCCGCAGGGAGTAGAGGCCTGAGGTCGATCCCGCGCCTTGTCCTCGTCACCGACCGCCGGCTGACCGGCGAGGACCGGCTCCTCGGGGCGGTGGAGCAGGCCGTGCGGGGCGGGGTCGAGGCGGTCCTGGTGCGGGAGAAGGACCTAGCGGACGAAGCCCTGGAGCGCCTGGTGCGGGCCGTGCTGGAGGCGGTGGGCGACCGCGCGCAGGTCATCCTGAACAACCGGCCCCACCTGGCACAAGCCCTCGGTACCGGCCTCCACCTGCCGGAGGACGCACCGCGGCCGGAGGGGGATTGGCCCATCTGGGGTCGGTCCGTGCACACCGCCGAGCGCACGGTCCTCGCCGCCGCCGAGCGGCCCCACTACCTCATCGCCGGCCCCGTGTTCGCCACAGACTCCAAGCCCGGACACCCGCCCCTGGATCTAACGGGCTTTCGCCGGATCGTGGGGTGTGCGGGCGACGTGCCGGTGCTGGCCATCGGGGGGATCACTCCACCGCGCGTTCCCGAGGTGGTGGCGGCCGGGGCCTGGGGTGTGGCGGTGCGGGCGGCGGTCCTGCGGGCCGGGGATCCGGAGGATGCCGCACGGAGGCTGTGGAGGGCGCTCACCACCACCAGCACACCGCTTCCCCGTAGAGGGCGCGAAGGGCCCGTCGCGTGAGGGGTTTCCCGCTTTCCCGGTAGGCCCGGAACCTTTGCAGGACTCGCTCGTAGCGTCGGTCGGACGTGCGGAGGCGGCGGTGGGGCATGCGCAGCAGGGCACGCTCTACCGTCCAGACGTTGTGCTCCGCGAGCCGCCAGTCCACGCGCACGAGCTCGTCCAGGTCGGCGAGCCCGTAGCCCACGATCCGGCCGGAGCCGTCCACGTAGGGATCCACGTAGCTCATCACGAGGTCCCGGATCGTGCGGAAGACCGGCGCCCGACCGTGCAGCCCTTCGTCCCGCGACCGGCCGATCGCCCCCCAGCGTCCGTCCTGACGGAACACGAACAGCACGTGGTCCAGCCCGTCCTGCGATTCTAGGTCCAACACGAGCGGCGGGTATCCGTGCTGGTCGAGGATCGCAGCGGCGGTGAGGACGGCCTCTAGACAGTGGGCCTCCCAGTGCCGGACCACGCCCCGGAACGTGCGCAACGTCGGGCCGCCCCGTTCCCAGTTGTACGGGAGCGACCGCAGGAACCGCTGCACCTGCCTGGGCGTCCGGTACGTGAGGACGATCCGGCGCTCGGTCGGCGTGAAGCGGGTGAGCGGAGGTGTCCGGCGCGCCATCGGAGGCCATGATAGGATAGGTGCTAAGCACGGACTGGCAGGGAGGGGACACCGATGGGTGAGAAGGGTCGAGCGATCGTGGAGCTCAACGTGAACGAGCTCATCGCCGAGCTCAAGCGGGCGTACCTGGATGAACTGCTGGCGTTCTACTCGTACTGGGTGACCGCCCAGGTGGCCGAGGGCTGGCATGGGGAAGAACTCGTGGAGCACTTCGAGCAGGAGGCGAAGGAGGAGCTCGAGCACGCAAAAAGACTCGCGATGCGGATCATTGAGCTGGGCGGTGACCCCGTGGTCCACCCCAAGGAGTGGGAGGCCGGTGCGAACGCACCGTGGACGTCCCCCCGGGCGGACTGGGCCGATGCGGACGGGATGGTGGAGGACCAGATCCAGGCCGAGCGCAGGGCCATCGAGGTGTACAACCGTCTCGCCAAGATGACCTTCGGGAAGGATCCGGTGACCTACCAGCTGGCCACCGACCTGCTCCAGGATGAGGTCCGGCACGAGGAGTTCCTGGAGGCCCTCGTGGCCAGGCGCCGTCGGGTGCGTGCCTAGACAAACCTAAGGCACAGCCTCTGCGGGGGCCTGACCCAGCAGGAGTCTTGCTCCGTTCGGTCGAACGGAATCCGAAAGTTCGGACCGAACACGGAGCATGACGACGCCGCGCGGCTTCCGGCACATCCTTCCCCTCCTGTGCGTCACCCTTCTCATCTCCTACCCGGCTTCGGGCCAAGCCTCGCCTCCGCGCCTCGTGGTCCTGGGCCAAGAGCTCCGGACCTCACCGCCCCCGGTCCTGCGGGAGGGGACCGTGTTCGCGCCGGTGGACCAGGCCTTCGCACCCTACCGGGCTGAGGTCCGGTGGGATCCGGCCCGGCGCGTCGCGGAGATCATGGGTCCACGGGGGGACCGGATCGCGCTCCGGCCCAACGACCCCTTTGCCACGGTGGGGACCGATCTCAGGCGGCTTCCTGCTCCCCCGTTCCTGCTGGGTGAGCGGCTGCTCGTGCCCGTGGAGTTCGTGTACCGGGCGCTCGGGGCGTGGGTCGCGTGGGACGTGGGCGAGGGGACGTTGCACGTAGCCGCCCAGGTGCTCCGGCTCGTCTTCGACCGTACGCCGGAGGGCGTGCGGATGAAGGTGGAGGCCACCGGGCCGGTGGAGGTGCGCACCGCCCGTCTGCGGGATTCCGAGCGCCTCGTGATCGACCTCCTCCACGCGGCCTCGCGGATCGAGGCCAAGGAGGCGGAGATCGGGATCGGGGGGATCCGGCGCGTCCGGGTCGCACAGTTCCAGGTGAAGCCCTACATCGCCCGGGTCGTCCTGGACCTGGATGCACCCTTGGGGGCCGAGGTACAGAGGGGTCCCGGGTTCGACTTGTGGATCGCCCTCCGACCTGAATCCTCGCCGGCGAGCGCCGAAGTGCCCGCCTCGACCCCAGAACCCACACCGGCTCCCTCTGCTGAACCTGTTGCACCACCCGAGTCCGATGTCGGCCCGACTCCTCCCCTCCCGGAGTCGGCCCCCCCTGCACCATCGGGTCCCCACGGAGTCCCGCGGACTCCGTGGGGCGCCCAGCCATCCCCCGAGCCCGCATCCCCTCGTATCCTGGGCGTCGTTGCGGTCCGGGACGTGCAGGAGTTCCGGATCCTGGTCGAGGGCTCGACCGGCCTGAGCTTCCGGGAGTTCACCCTGCGGGATCCCCCGCGCCTTGTGCTGGACATCCCGGCCGTGTTCGTGCCCGTCAAGCAGGAGTTTCGGGTGGGCGGGCCGGTGGAGATCATACGGGCTGCCCAGCACCAGCCGGACCTGACGCGGATCGTAGTCCAGTGGCGGACCCCCGCACCCTACCGGATCACGGTAGAGGACGGGGGGCGGCGGCTCGTGATCACGGTGCTGGAAGTCCAGGTCCCAAGACCGCCGCGCGGGACGCACGTGGTGGCCATCGACCCTGGCCACGGTGGGGCAGACCCCGGTGCCCTTGGAATCGGTGGGCTCGTGGAGAAGGACGTGGTGCTGGATGTGGCCCTGCGGCTCCGGACGTTCCTCCTGAGCCAGGGCGTCCGGGTCGTCCTCACGCGGGAGGGGGACACGACGGTGGATCTCTCCGACCGGGTGCCCATCGCCGTGCGGAGCGGGGCCACGGTGTTCGTGAGCGTGCACGCGAACGCGAACACGAAAAGCGCAATCCGCGGATCCGAGACCTACTACCTGAAGCCGGACGGACTTCCGCTCGCCACTTCGATCCAGGAGGAGTTGGGCCGTAGCCTCGAGATCCCGGATCGAGGGGTTCGGCAGGCGAACTTCAAGGTGCTGCGCGACAGTCCCGTCCCGGCGGCCCTCGTGGAGATTGGATACCTCACGAACCCCGAGGACGCGTCCCTCCTGCGTACTGCGGCCTTCCGCTCAAGGGCGAGTGAGGCCATCGGGCGGGGGATCCTCCGCTTCCTGCGCGCCGCACCCCCGCTCCCGTGACGGCGCAGGGCGACCCTGCTACAGTGGGGATGCGATGCGGGTCGTGGTGCTGGGCCGGTCTGGGAGCTTCCCGCGCGCCGGCGAGGCGTGCTCGGGCTACCTCGTCGAAGCCGAGGATCGGGTCCTCCTCGTCGACTGCGGGCATGGGGTGGTCTCACGCCTCCTCCAGCGCTTGGACGTCTACCGCCTTGGCGGCCTGATCCTCACCCACATGCACCCCGACCACGTGGCCGACGTGCCGGCGTTGCGGCTTGCCCTGGAGTGGAGCTGCTTTCCGCCCGAGCCCTGGCAGGGCCGGCTGGCTACCCTTGCTCCTCAGGAGGCCGCGGACTACTTGACCCAGGTGACGCGTGGACCACAAGCCCTGCGCGTTTTTGACCTCAAGCCCATCCAACCGCACGTCACATACGAGTTGTGCGGGTTCCGGGTACGGTTCGTGCGGGCCCAGCACCCGGTGGAGACGTACGCGGTCCGGATCGAGGACGCAGAGGGTGCGCTCGCCTACACGGCCGATACCGCCTACGACGAGGCTGTGGCCGAACTTGCCCGGGGTGCCGACCTGCTGCTGGCGGAGTGCACCTTCCCGGACGATCTGGAGGACCGTGCCCGGGAAGTGGGGCACCTTACCCCCCGGGGTGTGGGACGACTTGCGGCGTCTGCGGGCGTGCGGTGCTGTGTGCTCACGCACCTGTTCCCGACCCTCGACCCGGAAGCGGCGGTGCAGGGCGCGCGCGTGCACTTCCCGCACGTGGTCTGTGCCACAGAACTCCGCGCTTACGAGGTGGGAGGAAGGAACGCATGACCTCTTCCGGGATCCGACGGGTCGACGGAAGACTCCCCAACGAGCTGCGCCCGGTGCGGATCACCCGCCACTACATCAAGCACGCGGAGGGCTCTACGCTCATCCAGCTGGGGGATACCCGCGTCGTGTGCACCGCCACGGTGGAGGAGCGGGTGCCCCAGTGGCTGCGCGGGAGCGGTGGAGGCTGGATCACCGCCGAGTACGGAATGCTCCCCCGCGCCACCCGCGAGCGCACGCCCCGCGAACTCGGCCGACCGTCGGGGCGGTCGGCGGAGATTCAGCGGATGGTGGGTCGGTCTCTGCGGGCGGCCGTGGACCTGCGGAAGCTCGGAGAGCGGACGATCTGGATCGACTGCGACGTGATCCAGGCGGACGGCGGGACCCGGACCGCGGCGGTCACGGGGGCCTTCGTGGCTTTGGTGGACGCCCTCTTTCTGCTCCACCGCACCCAGGCCATCGACGCCTGGCCCGTGCGATCCTTCGTGGCCGCCACGAGTGTCGGGATCGTGGGTGGGGTGCCGATGCTCGATCTCTCCTACGAGGAGGACGTCCGAGCGGACGTGGACATGAACCTCGTAATGACCGAGGAAGGGGAGCTCGTGGAGATCCAGGGTACGGGAGAGGGCCGGCCGTTCCGCCGGGATGAGCTGGACCAGCTCCTGGCCCTGGCAGAAGGTGGGATCCGGCGGCTCATCGAGGTGCAGAAGGCCGTCCTTCGAGAGCGGGCGGAATGAACCGGCGCATACTCGTGGTGGCGACCCGGAACCCTGGAAAGCTCCGGGAGATGCAGCGGATGCTGCAGGACCTGCCCTTCGAAGTCCGCTCGCTCCGGGAGTACCCCGACGTCGGGCCCCTCGTGGAGGACGCGCCCACGTACGAGGGGAACGCGGTGCAAAAGGCCGTAGCCGTGGCCCGGCAAACCGGGGAGGTGGCGCTGGCAGACGACTCCGGCCTGGAGATCGACGTCCTCGGTGGGTGGCCCGGCGTGCACTCCGCCCGGTTCCTGGGGGAGGAGGCCACCGACGCCGACCGGAACACCGAAGTCCTCCGGCGGCTAGAGGGCGTGCCCTTGGAGCGCCGCACCGCCCGGTACCGGGCGGTGATCGCCGTGGCCCTACCGGATGGCACAGTCAAGACCTTCGAGGGGACGTGCGAGGGGCTTATCGCCCCAGAGCCGCGCGGGGGCGGCGGGTTCGGCTACGACCCCATCTTCTACCTGCCCGAACTGGGCCGCACCGTGGCAGAACTCGCGCCGGAGGAGAAGGACCGGCTGAGCCATCGCGGGAAGGCCCTTGCGCAGGCCCGCGCCTTCCTTGAGCGACTGCTCACATGATACGATCCACCGGGAGGGAGCGATGGAACGCGTCTTCTTCGGGAACCCCTTCTGGAACTATTGGGCCCTGACCTTCGCGGTCTTCCTGATCTACCTGTTCTCGTTCGCCGTGGCCGCGATGGATATCCGGGAGGAGATCGCGGAAGCCCGGCGCAAGGCCCAGCGCCGGGGTCGGCCGCGGCCCCAGTTCGAAGACCCGCTGGCCGGCCGCACGGTAGCGGCCACCTTGGACCCGGGGTTAAACCGCACGCTTCCGCCCCACCTCCAGTGGGTGTACGACCAGGTGGTGCCCATCACTCAGAGGCTCGGGATCCAGGCCCGCATCCTCGTGTACGAGGACTCCAAGGGACACCCGCTCATCCACCTCACGGACGGCAAGCGGCTCATCAGCTACCGCTTGGATAAGACCCTCGCCCAGGAAGCGCGCGCGGGGGTAGCGGGGAAACTCCAGGAGGCCCACGACCGGATCGAGCGGTTCCTCCGCCTGGAGTGGCTGGGGGACCAAAGCGCGATGCAGCGCACGACCGAGCTCCAGAGGGAGGCAAGACGCACGAGCGCGACCGAGTCTCCCTCCCCGGAGTGAACACACAGAACCCGCTCAAGGCACCGCGTTGTCGTCCTGTACGTCGGCGAGCCCGTGGAGGAGGACTTGGCGTGCCACCGGGATGGGAGGGCCGCCGAGGCCGAGGAGCCGGTCGTGGAACTCCCGCAGCCGGAAATCATGCCCCATCCTGTGGCTCAGTTCGTCCCGCAGCCTCCGGATGAGGAGCTTTCCCAGCGTGTAGTTCAGGTAGCCCGGGTCGAAGGTGCCCCGGATCGCCTCCCGGGAGGCGGGGAGCGGGTCCAGGTGGGCGTACTCCATGAACCACCGGGTCGCCTCCCCGATCCCCATCCCCTGCGTGTGCATGCGGATCGAGACCGCGTAGCGCACCGCCCGGACGAGGGCGTCCAGGAGCTGGGCGAGCCATAGCTTCGGATTCCCTTCCCCGTAGCCCTGCTCGAGCATCATCTCCTCGGCGTAGTGGGCCCAGCCCTCCGTGAACGAGTAGGCGTGGAAGACCTTGGTGACCCGCGAGGGTGCCTCGCGGATGCGGCGGAAGTGTACGTAGTGGCCGGGATACACCTCGTGGACGCTCGTGTTCTCCAGCGTGTAGACGTCGAACCGCCGGAGCCATTGCTCCTTCTGGTCCGGCGTCCAGTCCGGATCGGGGAGGGTGATGTAGTAGTACGACTCGGCCGCCTCCTCCTCGAACGGGCCAGCGGTGTCCATCATGGCGAAGGCCCACCGCAAAAACGGCGGGGTGGGCTCCACCCGCACCTCGTCCGTGGGTGGCAGGGTCACGATGTCGCGCTCCGTGAGGAACTCCCGCAGGCGGTGGAGGATCCGGCGGGTGTAGGGGATCAGGTCCGCCTCCGAGGGATGCTCCGCCGCCAAAGCCCGTGCCACCTCCGCTGGCGGGCGGTGCGGGTCGATCGCCCGGGCGGTCTCCTCGAAGGCCGCTCGGAGGCGCTCCAGCTCCTCGTCCCCCAGACGGAGGAGATCGGGGATCCCAAGGTCGAGCCGTTCTCCGGCCCAGAGCATGGCGCAGAACCGGTCTTCACCCAGGGCGAACTCGGGTGTCGCGTGCGGGAGGACCTCCTCCCGCAGGAACTGGAGGAAGGACCGGACCGCCTCAATGGCCTTCCTCAAGCCCTCGAGGAGCCGGTTCATGAGATCGGGGCTGACGCCGGCCACCGCCCGGACGAGATCGTCCTCCAGCCACCGAATCGTGCCCTCGAACATCTCCGCGGCGATCTCGGCGTGGGGCCGGGGTATGGGGCCGGTGAGGGTGCGGCGGGCGTCGGCCAGGAGGCCGGGGACCTGCTCCAGGTGCTCGATCAACCGGGCGACGCGGACCCCAAGCGGCGCGTAGGCGCGCTTGACGTAGCCGCTCGGGTCGATGACCGTGTTGTACACCATCGGGTTCCGCTCGAACGTCCGCAGATCCTCGAGCTCGAAGAGCTCCCTGTCGATTGCGCTCAGGAGCACCTCCCGGTCCACGGCCTCCTGGGCCGGGAGGGGTGGCGTCGTTGTGGCCTCCAGCTCGCGGCGGAACGTGCGGAGGGTGCGGACGCGTGCGTCGAGGGTAGACCGGTCGTAGCGGCCGACCTGTCCGTCGTAGGCGTGGAGCCCGAGGTCACCAGCCCACCTCGGGTAGAAGGAGAAGTAGGCATCGAGGATCTCGTTGCACAGCGCAGGGAAGTCCACGGGTTCCTCCTGGATAGGGCCTTTTGTGGTGTTCGGGGCGGACGGTGCCGGTTCCTGGTCGTTGACGGGTGGAGGTGAGGCGGGTAGAGTGAAGGCGGCCGCGGGGCGTGGCGCAGCGGCAGCGCGTCGGCTTTGGGAGCCGAAGGTCGCCGGTTCGAATCCGGCCGCCCCGACCAAGGGTTGCCCGTAGTACGATGGAACCATGAGCCGCCGTATGCCGGTCCCTGTGGAGATGGGGAGCGTGGTGGAGCGCGTGTTCCGGATCACCTGGTCCGACGGCCACCGCTCCACGTACTCCTGGAACTCGCTGCGCCGAGCTTGCCCCTGCGCCTACTGTCGCGGGGAGGGACCAGTCCGTCGGGCGCTCCATGTGGCCTCCGTCCCCGCGGACATCCGGCCGATGGCCATCGAGCGCGTGGGGGCGTATGCCCTGCGGTTTGTCTGGTGGGACGGACACGGCACGGGGCTATATGCCTTTCCGATGCTGCGGTTTGAGCTGTGCGAGTGCGAGGAGTGCCGCGCCGCCCGGGTTCAGGACGCGGGCACCTAAGGAGGGAGAGGAGACACGTCATGTTCCGAAAATCCGTCCAGCTCACTCGGGAGCAGGTGCTGGAGGCACTGCGGGACGTCGAGGATCCCGAACTCCACAAGAGCATCGTGGACTTGGACATGGTGCGGGACGTCCAGGTCCAGGAAGGGCGGGTCCGCGTCCACGCCGTCCTCACCATCAGCGGATGTCCTCTCCGGGAGACGATCACCCAGCGCATCCGCGAGCGGGTGAGCCGCCTGCCGGGCGTTCGCGAGGTGGATGTGACGCTGGGTGTGATGACCGCCGAGGAGAGACAAACGTTGATCGCCAAGCTCCGGGGCGGGGACGCAGGCCCCACCCGGCGGTCGCCCTTCCTGACGCCCAACTCCCCGATCCGCGTCGTCACCATCGCCAGCGGCAAGGGAGGGGTGGGGAAGTCCACCGTGACCGTCAACCTGGCGGTGGCCCTGCGACAACTGGGCCGGCGCGTGGGGATCATCGACGCCGACGTGTACGGATTCTCCATCCCGCGCATGCTCGGCATCCGCGGTCAGCCGACGGTGATCGACCAGATGATCGTGCCGCTTGAGAAGGACGGGATCCGGGTGATGTCCATTGGGTTCCTCGTGCCGGACGAGACCGATGCGGTGGTCTGGCGGGGCCCCATGCTCCACAAGGCTCTGGTGACCTTCATCAACGAGGTCCACTGGGGCGACGACCTGGACTACCTCCTCCTGGACCTGCCGCCGGGAACCGGAGACGTCTCCATCACGATCGCCCAGGCGCTCCCCCAGACCCATATGGTGATCGTCACCACACCGCAGGCGGCCGCCACGAGCGTCGCCCAGCGGGTCGCACGAATGGCAGAGAAGGTGAACATCGAGGTCTTGGGCGTGATCGAGAACATGTCCGGCTACCAGCCCGCACCCGGACAGCCGCCCGTGTACATCTTCGGCCGGGGTGGAGGTCTCCGGCTGGCGGAGGCGTTGGGGGTGCCCCTGTTGGGCGAGATCCCGCTGGATCCCGCCATCCGAGAGGGTGGAGACGCAGGTGTACCGGTCGTCCTCTCCCAGCCGGAGGGGCCGGCCGCACGGGCCTTCCGTGCCGCGGCCGAGCGCCTCATGCGGCGGCTCCCGGTTCCGGTGATCTAGGGCTACGTGCCGATGAGGTTGAGCTCGAGCTTCCGGTAGCCCTGCTCGACGGCGTACAGGTCCAGGGGAATCGTGGCGATCTCGTCCACCACCGGAACTGCCAGTCCGTCCTTGGAGAGATCCACGTCCTTGATGTAGGTGCGGCACGTGTCACACGCGCTCACCCGGACGTGGGGCCATTCCCTCGCCTGGTGGTATTGGAGATGCTCGAACTCCTCCTCGCCGCACGCCACGCAGCGCACGCGCTTTCCCCGCCACTCGGTCTCGCACCGGGAACAGACCAGGGACCGGAGGGCACCGTACCCCTCCGGCCGGAGGACGGACACTTGAGGCCGGGCACCGCAGAGGGGACAGACGCCCATGCCCTCCACCGCACGGTCCCAGAGCGCGACCTCCTCCCCATCTCCCCGGAGGCAAGCACTCAATAGCGCCGCATAGGGCTGCAGGAAGGCCTTGGGGAAGAACCGCACGGCACCTACGTCCTCGCCGCTCGTGGGGTCCAGTTCGCCGTGCCAGTAGGCATCCAGCAGCGTCTCCCAGGTCTCCCGGGGAGCCGTCCTCAACGAGGTCGCTTGTTCGGCAAGCTCAGGCGGCCCGATCTCCTGGATGAGCCGGAGGAAATCCGCGAACTGCGGGAGCAGGAGCTCCCGGTCCTCCAGAGGCGACCACCGTTGCAGGGGGAACGGCTCGTCGGAGAAAGTAGGAGGGAACCTCACCTTGCCCCCCAGGGAGTCCTGAAGCTGCTGCTGGAAGCGCGCAAGCCGCAGGTAGAACCGCAGCGGCTCCAGCGCGAACGGGTACTGCGCAGCGAGCGCCTCCGCCCGGTGGATCCGCCGCTCCCACACCGAGACCATCAGCGTCGCGTGCGCCGGTAACCTCAGCCTTGGCCCATTCCCTCGGGCGTTCTGAGGGGTTCCCACTCACGCGGGCCCGAAGACGCGCCGCGGAGCGCCCGGTACCAGCGGCCGTGGTGCACCTCGGCCCACCGGCGGGAGACGCTCCCCCGGGTCATCGCCTCCCAGCTCCCCTTGATGACGAACACGCCCATGTAGATGTGGACGATGAGGGCACCCATGCCGGCGATGGCCGCCAGGTCGTGCACGATGTAGCTCGCCTCCCGCAGGCCACGGCCGAAGGCGAGGGGGAACCAAAGGACGACCCCGGACAGGAGCAGGAGGATCCCGGCCACGAACTGCAGGTAGAACAGGAGCTTCTGACCGGCGTTGAACCGTCCCGACTCCGGGACCGCGTGCGTGGCACCCGTCGCATACTCCCGCACGTGCTGAAGCCAGGTACGGTCCTCCGGCTCGAACCGCATATCCCGGGCCCACATGACGAACATGACGACCAGCGCTACGATGAACACGACCCCGACGATCGGGTGCCAGACGCGGATCACGGGCCCGCCCCCGAACAGACCTGCCAGCCAGAAGAAGGGCGGCCAGAACAGCGCCAGCCCGGTGAGGAGGAGGTACAGGAAGGTGAGCGCCACCACCCAGTGTACGACCCGTTCGGCCATCGTGTACCGCAGCACGAGGTCTTCCCGACGTTCCTCCATGGCGCTCTCCAACAGCCGGGTTACTGGGCCGTTCCCCGGTCCTCAGGCCGTCCCTTCCCGTTGACCTCGTGGGGACCGAACCGGAAGTAGTGGAGGACGGCCCCGAGGATGCCACCGAACAGCACGGTGTTGCCGAGCCACTTGAGCGGTCCCTTCCAGAGGTTCACGAAGGTGACGCGGGGGTTGCGCGGGAGCCCGTAGATCTCGGGGCTGTCTCCGTAGGGCAGGACGTAGATCACGTTGGTGCCGCCCACCCCCGGCGGGTTATACACCGCCGCGGTCGCGTACCCGTCGGCCCGGAGCTGCTGGGCCCGCCGTTCGGCCTGGGCCAGCATCTTCTGACGGGTTCCGAAGGAGATGGCGTTCGTGGGGCACGCCTTCACGCAGGCAGGTTCCAGCCCGGCGCTGACGCGGTCCGAGCACAGCGTGCACTTGTACACCTTCCCGGTGGTGGGGCTCACCCGCGGGACGTCGAAGGGGCACCCCGTGACGCAGAACTGGCAGCCGATACAGTTCTCCTGCACGAAGTCGACGATGCCGTTCGCGTACTGCACGATGGCACCCGGCGCCGGACAGGCCCGGAGGCAACCGGGATCCTTGCAGTGCATGCACTGGTACTTGGTGAGGGTCCAGAGCAACCGGCCGTCGCGCTCGACCTCGTTGAACTTGATGAGCTGCCAGAAGTTGTACTCCAGGTCGGGCAGGGTCTGGTAGGTCCCCAGGGCGCCCGAGCGGATCTTGTCCACCGGGAGGTCGTTCCACTCCTGGCAGGCCACCTCGCAGGCTTTGCACCCGATGCACACCGACACGTCGATGAGTTTGGTGACCTCAGGGACCTGCTTGACCCCTGCGGCCGTGCGGGGCGCTGCGGAAACTGCCTTCACTTGCATCGCGGGACCAGGCATAGGCTACACCTTCTCCAGCTTCACGAGGAAGCCTTTGTACTCTGGGCAGAAGGAGTTCGGGTCCACGACCGGGGGCGAGGTGATGTTGGCGAGCCCACCTTTCTGCTGGCCGCGCCCGATGAACCCCCAGTGGATGGGGAACCCGATCTGGTAAACCTTCCGGCCAGCCACGATCATGGGCTTGATGCGCTTGGTGAGGAACGCCCGGCCGACGATTTGCCCGCGGGCGGAGGAGACCCGCACCATGTCCCCGTTCTTGATCCCCATCTGCTGCCCCAGCTCCTCCGGGATCTCGATGAAGAACTCGGGCTGGAGCTGGATGGCCCTGGGGTGGTTCTTCGTCCAGTAGTGGAAGTGCTCGGTGAGGCGGTAGGTCGTCCCCACGAGGGGGAACTCCTGCGGAGTACCGAGTTTGTCCCACTCCGTCTTGAGGATGGGAGCCACGGGGTTGTGGCTCTGCTTGGGATGCAGCACGTTCTGGACCGGTGACTCCATCGGCTCGTAGAACTCGGGGAACGGCCCGTCCTTGAAGACGTCTCCTGGCGTGAACAGCCGCGCGACCCCCTCGGGGAGCATGATGAACGGACCCTTTCCGGGCCCCTGCTTCGCCGGGTAGTCCGGGACGTCACCGAGCCACTTCTCCCCAGTCCAGACGATGGCAGGTCGGGAGGGGTCCCAGGGCCGACCTGACGCATCCGCCGAGGCGCGGTTGTACATCACCCGGCGGTTGGCGGGCCAGCTCCAGGCCCACTTCGGGAAGCGCTGCATCCCGCCCGGGTCCTCCGTGCTGCGCCGGGCCATCATGTTCCCTTCAGGGGTCCAGCACCCGCAGTACAGCCAGTTGCCGCTGGAGGTGGTGCCGTCGTCCTTGAGCTCCAGGAAGGACGACAGCTGCTGGCCGGTGGTGAGGTCCTTGCCGTTGATCTCCTGGGCGATCTCCTCCTCGGAGGGGGCCAGGGGGTTGAGGTAGTCCCAGCTGAGCTTGAGGACGGGGTCTGGAAACCGGCCGCCCTCCTTCTGGTACAGCTCCCGCACCTTCATGAAGATCCGTCCGATGATCTCCTGGTCCGGCTTGGCCTCGCCCGGCGGGTCGATCGCCTTGTACTTCCACTGCACCCAGCGCGAGGAGTTGGTGAAGGAGCCCGACTTCTCGGAGAAGTTTGCGGCCGGCAGGAGGAAGACCTCGGTCTTGACGTCCTCAGGCTTCTTGCCGACCAGGGCCAGGATCTCCGGCTTCCAGAAGGCGGCCGTCTCCGTCTCGAAGTTCTCGGCCACCACGAGCCATTTGAGCTGGGACAGCGCGTAGACCATCTTGCGGGAGTTGGGCCCGTTGTTCACCGGGTTCATCCCGAAGGAGATGAGCCCCTCCAGCCGGCCCCGCGCGGCGTGGTCGTAAATGAAGGCCCAGCTCCAGTTCTCCAGCTTGCCAGTCTTGGGGTCCTCCGGGAGCTTGGGGTGCAGGTGGTAGCCGAACTGGTTCTCCTTGGTCGCCGCCGCCCCGTAGAACGCCTTGAGCTGGCTGATGTAGAACTTGGGGAGGTTGGACCAGAAGTTCACGGAGTCCGGACGCAGCGGCTTTGGGGTGACGTCCTTCAGGTACTCCTCCAGGCTCTGGTGCTTGGGCTTCGGGATCGGCATGTACCCGGGGACGTTGTGGTAGGCCATGCCCATGTCGGTCCCGCCCTGGATGTTGGCATGGCCCCGGAGGGCGTTCAGCCCGCCCCCTGGCATGCCCACGTTGCCCAGCAGCAGCTGCAGCATCGCCGCAGCCTTGATGAGCTGGACCGAGAAGCTGTGGTGGGTCCAGCCCAGCGCGTACATCATCGTGCCGACTCGGTCGGGCTTGTAGGTGGAGGTGATGATCTCAGCCGCCTTCTTGAAGTCCTCTACGCTGCAGCCGCAGATCTCCGAGACCTTCTCGGGTGTGTAGCGGGCATAGAACTTCTTCATGAGCTGGAACACACAGCGCGGATGCTGCATCGTGGGGTCCACCTTGGCGAACCCCTGCTCGTCCAGCTCGTACTGCCAGGTGGAGGTGTCGTACTGCTTTTTGTCCGGATCCCACCCGGAGAACAGGCCCGTGGTCTCGTCGAAGGCGAACCCCTCCCGCACCAGGAAGGGAGCGTTCGTGTACAGACGCACGTACTCCTCGTGGATGCGGCCGTTCTGCAGGGCGTAGTTGATGAGCCCGCTCAGGAACGCGATGTCCGTACCCGCCCGGATCTGCACGAAGTGGTCGGCGACCGCGGCCGTGCGCTGGAAGCGCACGTCCACGGCCACCAGCTTCGCACCCCGCCGGCGCTTGGCCTCCATCACGAACCGGAACCCTACCGGGTGGTTCTCGGCCGGGTTCCCGCCCATCGCCAAGACGACGTCCGCGTTGGCGATGTCGGTCCAGCCGTTGGTCATTGCCCCGCGTCCGAAGGTGGCGGCCAGACTGGCCACCGTCGGACCGTGTCATATTCGTGACTGCTGCTCGATGGGAATGATCCCGAGGCCAGCCCGGAAGGTCTTCTGAATCAGATAGTTGTTCTCGTTGGAGTCCGTGCAGCCGCCGATCACGGCGATGGCGGTCAGGGCATTCACCGTGCGCCCCTTGTGGTCCTTCTCGATCAACCGCGTATCCCGCGTCGCCTTGATGAGCCGCGCGATCCGCTCGATCGCCCACTCCCAGGACTTCTCCTCCCACCGGTCCGAGCCAGGGGCCCGGTAGAGCACCCTGGTAAGCCGGCGGTCGTTGACGATGTTCTCCCGGAGGCTGGAACCCTTGGAGCAAAGCGTGCCGCGGTTGATGGGACTGTCGGGGTCACCCTCGACGTGGACCACCGTGGATCCGGTGACGTTACGCGCGCGATCACCGAGCGTATGGATGATCACGCTGCAGCCCACCGCACAGTAGGGACACACACTGCGAGTCTCGGTGGTGGGTTCGATCTTGAGGGTGCGGACTTGAGCCTGGGCGGGACGAAGGTCGAATCCGAACAGGGTCACCGCGGCACCGGCCGCTCCCGCCTTGAGGAACGTCCGGCGCGTCATCGTGACCGCCATCCCCTCACCCCCTTGCCATGGGGATCTGTATCCGCAGATATACCAGAGTCTGCCCCTTCTGTCAAGTCGCACATTGGCCTGGGGCCGGCCATGTCCAACTGCATGCCAAGCGTCCGGTAGATCTCCTGGAGCCTCTTCCCCACTGTCTCGAGGCGGTGTTGCATGGCGAAGGCCCGGGCGCCAAGGGAAAGGCGTGCGCGGAGCGGGGGGTCCTCATAGAGCCGTCGGATACACTCCGCGAAGCCCTCGGGGTCGGTGCCGAGTAGACAGTTCACCCCAGCTTCGAATCGGTCCGCAAAGCAGGGTACGTCTCGCAGCACGAGCGGCTTGCCGCACGCCGCGGCCTCCAGGACCGCGATCCCCTCATTCTCGACGGCGCTGGGGAAGAAGAACACGTCCCCTGCGGCGTAGGCGTCCAGGACGTTCTCCACGTACCCCGCAAAGCGGACGTTTGCCGGGGCCCGCTCCAGGACCCGCAGCGTCTCCGGTTTGACCGCCCGGTGCACGGGGCCGAACCAGATGAAGGTGAGGTCGGGCAACAGGCGGGCCGTCTCGCAGAAGACGTCGATCCCCTTCCGCAATAGGACGAGCCCGACGGCGAAGACCACGAACCCGCCCAGGCGTAGCCGCGCCCGGGCCCGCACCCGCCGGGATCGGTCCGGGCGGAACCGCTGCACGTCCACCCCGTTGCTTACGACCTCGATGGGTGCCTCGACGCCGTGCTGCCGGAGCACGTGCGCGGTGTAGGAGGAGGGGGCCACCACGAGGTCCGCCCGGTTGTAGAAGTACCGGAGGTAGCGGGCCAGCATGGGTGCGACCGCGTCGCTGAGCCGGAAGGAGTTCGCGAAGTCCTCGGCGGTGGTGTGGGCGTGGACGACGACCGGTCGCGTCCTCCGTTCCAGGAGCAACAGGGAGCGGGGGCCGGTGGTGTGGAGGTGGAGCACGTCGTGGGGCTCCCGGGGGTGGGTCACCACCTCGATCCCAACGCGTCGCAACGCCTCCACGTGATTGCGGAAGGCGGTCCGGATCCCCCCGCTGGGGAGGGCGGAAGGCCGGTACTCGTAGTAGACGCACACGCGCACGGTCCGTCCTCCCAGGCAACCGGGCGGCTCCAAGGAGCGTTCGACGACTGCACACCCTCGCCCGCCCAGGCCGGAACATGCTCTGCAGCACCTTATTGGGTTGGCACCGCGTCCGATATGGTATACTTTATGTAGACCCGCGATCCTCTCCGCGACACGTCGGCCGGGACCGCCGACGGGCGGTCCCGGGGTCGCATTCCAGCCAGGAACCTCCGGCCCATCCGGGCGGAGGCGTCGATGCCGAAGAAAGGGGGTGACGGACATGCTGAGCGCGCGGGAGGCGTATGGCCGTCTTGCCGTTGCGATCCTCTCGACGTACCCGCCCCGGGAGTGCGGCATCGCGACGTTCAGCCGGGATCTGGTGACATCCCTCCAGCCCACCGGGATCCAGCCGCTCGTGGTGGCGATGAACGAGGAAGGAGTCGATCGCCAGTACGGTCCTGAGGTCATCTACGCGATCCAGGAGGATCGGATCGAGGACTACCGCAGGGCTGCCCACGCCCTCAACCGGAGCGGCGTGGATGTGGTGAACGTTCAGCACGAGTTCGGGATCTTCGGCGGCGAATGGGGAGAGTACGTGCTCGAGTTCGTGCAGCACCTGGCTCTTCCCCTCGTCGTGACGCTCCACACCGTGCTCTCCGATCCGCCGGCTCAGGCCCGCCGGATCCTGCGCACGCTGTGCCAGCGCGCCGACGGCATCGTCGTGCTGAGTCCCTCCGCCGTCGACCTCCTGGAGGAGCGCTACGGGATCCCCTCCGGCCGCGTGCGGGTGATCTGGCACGGTGTTCCTACCGTGGATTTCGTTCCTCGAGAGCAGGCGAAGGCGAAGTTGGAGCTTCAGGGCCGGCTCGTGCTCACCACGTTCGGCCTGGTGAGCCCGGGCAAGGGGATCGAGGATGTCCTGGACGCGCTGCCCTCCGTCGTATTGGCCTTCCCGAACACGCTGTACCTGATCCTCGGGGAGACCCATCCCGCGCTGCGGCGCCGCGAGGGGGAGCGCTACCGGGGAATCCTCCTCGAACGCGTCGAGCGCCTCGGACTGGACTCGTTCGTCCGGTTCGTGAACCGCTACCTCCCAGATGAGGAGCTCTTGAGGTACCTACAGGCCACCGACGTCTACATCACGCCCTACCACAACCCCGACCAGATCGTGAGCGGCACCCTCTCGTGGGCGATGGCGTGCGGCTGCGCGATCGTATCGACCCCCTACCGGTACGCCCAGGACGTCCTGAACGAAGGACGCGGCGTGCTCGTGCCGTTCCGCTCCCCGCGGGCGATCGCGTCGGCGCTGTGCGACCTTTTGGGGGATGCGGAAAAGCGCCGTCGCATCGGGGAGCGGGCCTGGCAGTTCGCCCAGCAGATGCGCTGGCCGGTCGTGGCGCAGCAGTACGCGGCCCTGTTCCGTGAGGTCGCCCGGCGGGTCCACGTGGAGGCCGCCGTCTAGGGAGACGGTGGAGGTCCGCGAGGCCAGGTCCTCTTGGTCCGGGCTGCACCTACCGGTGCACCTATGCCGGATGACCGACGCCTTCGGTCTCCTCCAGTTCTCCCGCGGACGGGAGCCCGACCCATCGAGCGGCTACACCGCTGACGACAACGCCCGCGCGCTTGTCCTGGCCGCCCGCCTGAATGAAGGAGAGTGGGCGCGGACGTACCTCGGCTTCCTTGTACGGTGCCAGCGGCCGGACGGCTGGTTCCATAACCTGTGGGACGGCGAACAAAGGCGCCTCCCCTACTGGCGGTCGGAGGACTGCCAGGGGCGCTGCCTTTGGGCCCTCGGGGAGGTGGTCGCCTCCTCCCTCCCATCCGACCTCCGGGAGGAGGCGATGAGACTTCTCCGCCGCGCCCTCCCCACGGTCCACGACCTCCACAGTTGCCGGGGTCGGGCGAATGCCCTACTGGGCCTTGTGGCGGCGGGCGCTACGGACGCCGTGCGTACCGTGGCCAGTGCCCTGGCCCGCCAGCTCGCGGAGACCCCTCCGGACTGGCCCTGGCCGGAACCCGTCTTGACCTACGAGCTCGCCCGGGTGCCTTTGGGCCTGCTGCGAGCTTCCGATACGGACACGACCTGGCGTGCGACGGCCCTGCGGACCCTCGACTTCCTCCTGGACGTGATCCTGGAGGATGGTGTCGTGGTGCCGGTGGGGAACCGGGGGTGGTACCCGCGTGGCGGACGGAAGGCCCGGTGGGACCAGCAACCGGTGGATCCCGGTGCCCTCGTGGAGGCGTGCGTGGAGGCCTACTGCCAGACCGGGCACGATCGGTACCGGGATGGTGCCGAGCGCGCGTGGGGCTGGTTTTTTGGGAGGAACCTGTTGGGTGCCGTGCTGGTGGACTCCGATGGCGCCTGCCGGGATGGGCTGGGCCCGGATGGACCCAACGAGAACTGCGGGGCGGAGGCATGCCTCGCCTACGCGCTCGCCTCCCTGGCCGTCGGGTCGTAGGACGTGCGGATCGCGATCCTCGGTCCGATTGCCTGGAGGTGCCCCCCGCGGCACTACGGCGGATGGGAGCAGGCCGTCTTTACCCTCACCGAAGGGCTCGTGCGGGCCGGGGTGGACGTGACCCTGTTCGCTTCGGGGGACTCCGTTACCCGGGCGAGGCTCCAGAGCGTCGTCCCCCGCCCCCTCATGGAAGATCCCGAACTGCGGAAGGCCGCCCGGGGCTACGAGATCCTCCATGCCCTCCACTGTCTCGAGCAGGCGGAGGCCTTCGACCTCATCCACACCCACGCCGGTTCCTTCGTGGTCTCCTACGCGCCCTTCGTCCGGCGTCCGCTCCTTGTGACCCTGCACGGCTCGAGTGCTGAGCCCGACAGCGCCGTCCTCTACCGCCACTTCAGAACGCTGCCGTACATCGCGGTGAGCGAGGCGGAGCGGAGGATCCTCCCGGAGCTAAGCTACCTCGCGACGATCCACCACGGTGTGGAGGTGGAGCGCTTTCCATACAGCGACATCCCCGGAGACTACCTCCTGTTCGTCGGCCGGATCGCCCGGGTAAAGGGGGTCCACACGGCCATCGCGGTGAGCCGGCGGACCGGAATCCCCCTTTTGATCGGTGGGATCGTGCCGGCCGAGGAAGAAGCGTACTTCAACCGGGAGATCGCGCCACAGGTGGATGGCGAGCTCGTCCGGTTCATCGGCCCGGTTACGGCCGAGGAGCGGAATCGCCTCGCGTGCGGCGCGCTGGCGTTCCTGCACCTGGTGGAGTATGAGGAGGCGTTCGGCCTCACGATGATCGAGGCGATGGCCTGCGGGCTCCCGGTGATCGGAACCCGGCGGGGCGCCGTGCCCGAGGTGGTTGCCCACGGCCGAACGGGGTTCGTGGTCCACGACTTGGACGAGGCGGTGGAGGCCGTGGGGCGGGTGCGGGGGATCTCTCGGGCGGCGTGCCGGGCGTGGGTGGAAGAACGCTTCAGTGCCCGGCGGATGGTGGACGACCACCTCCGGGTCTACGAACGGGTTCTGGCCGGGGCGCGGGGATGACCGTTACGGTCGGCCGTCGCGGGTGGCGCGGAGGGCTACCTCCCGCGCCCAGCTCAGGATGCGCTCTCTCTGGACGGAGGCGACGGCGACCACGTGGTCGGCGCCGCCGTAGTACACCATGAGGTACCCGCGGTAGAACACGGCCCCGCAGGTGAACACGACGTTCGGCACGAGACCCTCCCGCTCGTAGGGCTCCTCCGGCTCCAAGATGGGGTGTAGGGACCGGCCCAGCACGCGCCGGGGATCGTGAAGGTCCAGGAGGGCGACGCCCAGCCGGTACACCCGTTCGTCGTCCACGCCGTGGTAGATCAAAAGCCACCCGTAGGGTGTGAGGAGGGGCGGGGCACCCGCTCCGACGCGGTTACAGTCCCACAGACCCGGACGGGGTTGGAGGAGGGGTCCATAGTTGTGCCAGTGGTGGAGGTCCCGCGAGACCCCCAGGTGGATGTCGGGGAAGATCCGGTGCAGGAGCAGGTAGCGGCCCCGGATCTTCCGGGGAAAGAGCGCCCCGTTCTTGTTCTCCCAGTTCCGGAAGGCGATGGCCCGGCGGCGGAAGTTCCGGAAGTCGCGGGTGGTGGCGATGGCGATCCGGGTGCGCCAGGGGACGCCGGTGTCGGCGAAGGGCGAGGGACGGCGGTAGGTGCGGGGCTTCAGGGCCGGGTACAGGGAGGCGGCCGTGTAGCAGACGTAGTATAGATCGCCGATCCGCGTCACCCGGGGGTCCTCGACGCCAAGCCGCTCCCAGGGGTTCAGGACGTCGGGCTCGAACACCGGCAGGGGGCTCCGGTAGGCCACCCGGACTCCGTCCTCCTCGAGGATCGCGAGTCCGAAGCGGGAGATCCAGTCCTCGCCCTGGGCCCGGTACAGGAGGTGGACGCGGCCCCGGTGAACCGCAGCTCCCGGGTTGAACACCCACCGGCACTCCCACCAGTGGGACGTCGGGAGGAGGATGGGGTTCTCCCGGTGACGCTCCAGCCGCGGGGCTGGAACCGAGGCCGGTTCTCCGACAGTCGCCGTCGCTGCCCGGTCCACTTCCATCAAGCCCAAAGCATAGCACGCCAACGAACCCGCTCCTACTGCATCCTTCACAACGCGGTCTCCTTCCGAGGTGGTTCCCGCGAGGAGGACCGGCGGTTGCGCGACACGGCCCCCTTGGGTAGAATGACGGGCGCAGGGGGACGTAGCTCAGCTGGGAGAGCGCCGCGTTCGCAACGCGGAGGTCGGCGGTTCGAATCCGCTCGTCTCCACCAACCTTTCTTGACCAAGGCACCTTCTCCGGGGATTCCCGTTCGCGTTTCGAGGAAGGGAACCGCCGAGCTCCGGCCCGGGGTCGATCCAGGGCCCACCCCTGGGCGCGTTGGGCGTGGGGCGGTAGGATAGTTGGGCAATGCGCCGGATCAGGCGGAGCTCCCGATCCCGGGGCGGCCGGCTGGGGACCTGGCTCCTCAGGATCTCGGCCGGTGTCGCTGTGCTCGCGGCCCTCTTCCTGCTCGTGGCGGCTGGGGTCGTGGTGGCGGCCCAGCGGGCCCTTCCGGACGTCGCGCTCCTCTACAACCCTCCGAGTCAAGCGACGCGGATCTATGCGGCCTCCGGTGAGCTCATCGCGAGCCTGTACCGCGAGAACCGCGCCTACGTGCCCCTCTCCCAGATTCCGCTTCCGCTCCGGCAGGCCGTGATCGCCATCGAGGACGAGCGGTTCTACCAGCACAGGGGGATCGACCTCGTGGGACTCCTGCGCGCCGCATGGGTGAACCTCACGCGGAACCGCATCCTGGAGGGCGGGAGCACGATCACCCAGCAGCTGGCCCGGAGTCTCTTTTTGTCTCCCCGGCGCACCGTAGAGCGCAAGCTCCAGGAGATGCTGCTCGCGCTGGAGATCGAGCGCCGCCTCACGAAGGACGAGATCCTGGAGCGCTACCTAAACCAGGTCTACTTCGGAAACGGCGCCTACGGGGTGGAGATGGCCGCGCGTGTGTACTTCGACCGGAGCGTCCGGGAACTCACCCTGCCGGAGGCGGCGCTCCTGGCGGGCTTGATCCAAGCCCCTTCGCGGTACGAGCCGTTCCGGCATCTTGAGGCCGCGAAGCGCCGGCAGGAGCAGGTGCTCCGGAAGATGACAGAACTCGGGTTCATCTCGCCTAAGGAGGCCGAGCGGGCGCAGCGCGCACCGATCCGCCTGCGGCGTGCGCCGATGAACGCGGGGCTCGTGGGGATCCGGGCTCCCTACTTCGTCTCCTACCTGATCCCCTTCCTGGTCCAGCGGTTCGGCGAAGAACAGGTGTACCGGGGCGGGTTGCAGGTCTACACCACCCTGGACGTGCGGATGCAGGAGATCGCCCAGCGGGTGATCACCCAGGGCGTGCAGGAGGCAAAGGGGCTACGGGTCTCCCAGGGCGCGCTCGTCGCCATCGACCCGCACACCGGCCACATCAAGGCGATGGTCGGTGGGGTGAACTTCCAGACCTCGCAGTTCAACCGCGCCTGGCAGGCCCGTCGGCAGCCGGGGTCGGCGTTTAAGACGTTCATCTACGTCACCGCCCTGGACCGTGGGATCTCGCCGGACCGGATCCTCCTCGATCAGTCCGTCCGGTACCGGATCGCCGGGTTCGGCTACTGGCAGCCCGAGAACTACGACCGCCAGTACTGGGGTCCTGTGCCGCTTAGGGTCGCCGTGGAGCACTCCCGCAACGTCCCGGCAGTCCGGATGCTCGCTGAGTTGGGCCCTCAGGCCGTGATCCAGATGGCGCACCGTATGGGGATCGTAAGTCCTCTCCAGCCGAACCTCTCCCTCGCCCTCGGGACGTCTGAGGTCACACTCCTCGAGATGGCCTCCGCCTACGGCACCCTTGCGGCGAACGGGATCTATACCCAGCCCGTCGCCATTACCCGGGTGACCGACGCCGCCGGCCACGTCCTGGAGGAGGTGTGGCCCCAGCGCCGGATCGCGCTGCGATCGGAGGTGGCCGCCACGATGACCGACATCCTGCGCGGGGTCATCCTCCGGGGCACCGGTCGGGCCGCCGACATCGGTCGGCCGGCGGCGGGCAAGACCGGCACGACGGACGACTACCGGAACGCGTGGTTCATCGGGTACACCCCGGATCTCGTGGCGGCGGTATGGGTCGGGAACGACGACAACTCGCCCATGCGGCGGGTCGTGGGTGGGACCGTGCCGGCACGGTTGTGGGCGCGCTTCATGCGGGCGGCCTTAGAAGGCCAGCGGCCCCGTGACTTCATGATGCCGCCACCGAGTGCACGCCTCTGCCCTCAGCCCGATGGCACCGCCTGCCCACAGCCCCTGGACCGCACGCCGCCCCCGCCGAGCCCTCTACCGTCTCCTGCCGTCGTCCCGTCGCCCACCGAGGCGCCAACTCACCCGACGCCGACCCAACCGCCCACCGTGCGGAGCCCCGCCCCCCAGGCTGTGGTAATTACGAGGCCTCATCCTGGAGCCCTCGTCAGCTCTCCCTTCGTGATCGAGGGCCATGCCTTTCCCGGTGCACGCGTGCGGCTCGTCGTGCGGATGGAGGGCGGCCCGATCCCCGTGGAGGTCGTGGACGTACAGCTTCCCGTGGGCCCGGACGGCGGGTTCGGCTACACGCTGGAGTCACCCCTCCGCTTTGCGGGCGCGCGCTACGTGATCACAGTCACCGCCCTAAGCCCGGACGGGGTCGCGCACAGCGCGATGGTGACCGTGACGGAGCGGTAGGCCGTAGAATGGAGGTAGGCTTCGGGTTCTGCGGGAGAAGGGCGCCATGGCAGGTCACTCCAGGTGGCACAACATCCGGATCAAGAAGGAGAAGATGGACCGCGTGCGCGGCAAGCTCTTCAGCAAGCTCACGCGGGAGATCATCGTGGCCGCGCGCGAGGGGGGCGGGAATCCTGAGACGAACATCCGGCTTCGCAGCGCCATCGAGCGCGCGCGGGAGGCGGGGATGCCCAACGAGAACATCCAGCGGGCCATCGCCCGCGGCACCGGAGCCGCCGGCGGCGAGCACTACGAGGAGGTCACCTACGAGGGCTACGGCCCAGGAGGGGTGGCGATCCTCGTGCGGGCTGCCACGGATAACCGGAACCGCACCGCCGCCGAGATCCGGTCCATCTTCCACCGCCTCGGCGGCACGATGGCGGAGGCCGGTGCGGTGGCCTGGATGTTCGACCGGAAGGGCCTCATCCAGGTGGACCGCTCGCAGGTCTCCGAGGACGACCTCCTCCTGGTGGCCCTGGAGGCGGGGGCCGAGGACGTGCGCACAGACGACGGCCTCTACGAGGTGATCACCGCACCCGAGGACCTGGGCCGGGTCCGCGAGGCCCTCCAGCGGGCTGGCATCCCCATGGGCCGGGCAGAAGTCACCCTCGTCCCCAAGTCCACCGTCCCCCTTACCGGACAGGATGCGGAGCGGGTGCTGCGCCTTGTCGATGCTCTGGACGACCTGGACGACGTCCAGGAGGTCTACGCGAACTTCGACGTCCCCGAAGAGGTGCTCCAGCGGGTCGGCTGACCCTTCGTTGCAGCAAAGGACGTGCCGCGGGAGAATCAAACAGAGGTTCGCCATGCCCCATCCTGCCGTTGCCGTGGGGTTCGACCCAGGCCTCGGGGCCACCGGGTATGCCGTGGCGCGGAGGGAGGAGGACGACATCCTCGTGCAGGAGTCGGGTGTGATCCGGACGCGCCCTGCGCTCCCGTTGGAGGTCCGCTTGAGCGAGATCTACGCCCAGGCCCGGTCCCTCCTCGAGCGGGTGCAGCCAGACCTCGTGGCGCTGGAGGACGTGTACGCAGATGTGCGGTTCCCCAAGGTGGCGCAGGCCATCGGGTACGTCCGGGGTGTGCTGTACCTGGTCGCCGCCCACTGCGGGGTTCCCGTGGCCTCTCTCGCGCCGGCCGAGGTGAAGAGGGCAGTGACCGGGTGGGGCAAGGCCCCCAAGGCCCAGGTCCAGGCTGCGGTCCTGCGCCTGGTGAACTGTACTGACCCGGAGCGGACGGGCCGGGATGCCCAAAGCCACCATGCAGCAGACGCCCTCGCCCTGGCCGTGGTCGTGCTCCGGCGCGGGGTCCAGCAGATGAGGGCGCGATGATCGCCTACCTCCGGGGACGGGTGTTGCAGCGCACGGAGAGCGGGCTCGTCGTGGAGTGCGGCGGGGTGGGCTACGAGGTGGTGCTGCCAGCCTACCTCTTGGACCTCCAGGTCCAGCCCGGGGAGGAGGTGGCCCTCTACGTCTCCTACCAGGCGAGCTCCAACCAGCCCAAGCCGCTTCTCGTAGGGTTCCGCACACCGGTGGAGCGGGAGTTCTTCGAGCGGTTCATCACGGTGGACGGACTGGGCCCCGCGCGGGCGGTGCGGGCGATGGCCTGTCCCGTGCCGGAGATCGCGGACGCCATCGAGCGCCGGGACGTGGCGTTCCTCCGAAGGTTACCGGGTCTTGGGGTGCGCAGCGCGGAGAAGATCATCGCCGCGTTGCACGGGAAGATGGCGAAGTTCGCACTCCTCCGGGAAGAGCCCCCTGCGCCCGCACCGCCATCCGATTTCCGGCACGAAGTCCTCGAAGTCCTCACGAAGCAGCTGGGTCACCCCCGCCCGGAGGCACGCCGGATGGTGGAGGAAGCCCTCCGGCGGAACCCGTCCATCGCCTCGGCCGAGGAGCTGTTCCAGGAGGTCTACCGTGGGCAGCGGGATCGGACGTAGGCCAAGCCCGGGAGAGGCAGAAGATATTGCCCTCCTCCGGTCGTTGCGGCCGCGCACCCTGGACGAGTGTGTGGGCCAGTCCAAGGTGCGGGAGGGGCTCCGGATCGCCATCCAAGCCGCCAAGGAGCGGGGAGAAGTACTCGACCACATCCTCCTCCACGGCCCGCCGGGGTTAGGGAAGACGACGCTCGCCCACGTGATCGCTGCGGAGCTGGGGACGCGCCTCGTGCCCACCTCCGGGCCGGCCCTGGAGCGGGGTGGCGACCTCATGGGGATCCTCACGAACCTGGAGGAGGGAGACGTCCTCTTCATCGACGAGATCCACCGGCTCCACCGGGCGGTAGAAGAACTCCTGTACCCGGCGATGGAGGACTTCTGCGTCCACTTCGTCCTGGACCGCGGGCTTCACAGCCGCACGCTCCGGTACACCCTGAGGCCCTTCACGCTCATCGGCGCCACCACCCGCGCGGGACTGTTGAGCGCGCCGCTGCGGGAGCGGTTCGGGATCCTCTACCACCTGGACTTCTACACGCCCGAAGAACTCGCCCAGGTTGTACGACGCAGTGCCCGGATCCTCAACGTCCCCATCACGAACGACGGGGCCGAGGAGATCGCCCGCCGATCGCGCGGTACCCCGCGGATCGCGAACCGTCTGCTGCGCCGGGTACGGGACTTCGCCCAGGTGCGCGCCGACGGCCGGATCACCGCCGAGGTGGCCCGGGAGGCGTTGGCCTTTGAGGGCGTGGACGAGATGGGGCTTGATCCCTTCGACCGGGAGTTCCTGCGCGTGATCGCCGAGGTGTACGGCGGCGGACCTGTGGGCGTAGAAGCACTCGCCGCCACCCTGAACGAGGAAGCCGACACGCTCGTCGAGGTGGTGGAGCCCTACCTGCTGAAGATCGGGTTCCTCACCCGCACGCCGGCCGGACGGCGGATCACGCCCGCCGCCTGCGCGCACCTGGGGCTTGCCCACCCAGGCCCCGTTCAGGGCGGGTTGTTTTAGGCACCGCCATAAGGCGGTACGTGGCGAAGACCGTGCTGTTCGGGAGCCTGCCCTGGTATAATCCCCAGCGATGGCGGAGCTGGGTCGCTTCTTGGTCCTCCTCGGCGTCGTGCTCGTGGTGGTCGGGCTCGCCCTCACGTTCCTGCCCCGCATCGGGCTCCCGCGCCTTCCGGGCGACATCCTCGTGCAGCGGGACGGGTTCACCTTCTACTTTCCCATCGTCACAAGCCTTGTCCTGAGCCTCCTCCTCACGGTCCTCCTGAACCTCCTCTTCTGGCCCCGCCGGTAAACCACTCCACCACTCCTCCAGGTTCGGAGGTCTCGCCAGCAGGACGGCACAAGAGTTGCCCGAATCTTCTCCCTGAACGCGAACCGTCCGGGAGGCCGAGGTTGGCGCGTACGATGGGGATCCTGCTACTCCTCCTCTTCCTTTTCCTTGCGGAGCCGCGCACCGTGGCGCAGTCGCCCCAATTGATCCGGGTGGGGTTGGCCCAGGGACTCCAGGAGGTGACCCTGAGGGCCGATGTGCCCGTGGAGGTCCTCGACGTAGTCTTCGACCGTTCCGAGGTCCTCCCGCCCGGCCGGTGGACCCTTCGGGCGGTGGGGGCCGCCATCGTCCTCGGCGACCGCCGGTACGGGGACGTGGTGCGGGTCCGCTCTCCGGCGGGAAGGCCGATCCAGGTGGAGGAGCGCCGGAGGGCTTACCGGGGCGTGGTGGAAGTGCGGCGCACGGACCGGGGGCTTACGGTGATCAACGAGCTGGACCTGGAGAGCTACCTCTACGGGGTGCTCAAGCTGGAGATGGACCCTGGCTGGCCCGAGGAGGCCGTGAAGGCCCAGGCCGTGGCTGCACGGACCCTTGCGCTGGCGAACTTGAGACGGTACATCCGCCAGGGCTTCGACGTGCAGGACACGGTCGAAACCCAGCTCTACGGTGGGGTGACCCACGAGGACCCGCGCGCCACCGCAGCCGTGGACGCCACACGGGGCCTCGTGCTCACCCACGGCGGTAGACCCATCCAGGCCGTCTACCACGCGGACTCCGGCGGGAGAACCGAGGCGAGTGAGAACGTGTGGGGCGTGGCGTATCCGTACCTCCGCAGCGTCGAGGATCCCTACCGCGCAGGCTCGCCCTACGACCGGTGGAGCGTGGGAATCCCCCTCGTGCAGCTGGAGGGGATGCTGCGCGCAAGCGGGCTCGAGGTCCGCGACCTCCGGAGCATCGTAATCGAGCGAACAAGCGAGTCCGGGCGCGCCCTCCTCCTGCGACTGGGGGGGCCGAGCGGGTCTTGGGAGGTGACGGCTCAACTACTGCGGGCAGTCATAGGACCCAATGTGCTCCGCAGCACGCGGTTTACGGTCCACGTGGAGGGCGAGACCGCGGTGTTCGAGGGGAGCGGCTGGGGCCACGGGGTGGGCCTCTCCCAGTGGGGGGCGCGGGGCATGGCGATGGGCGGCTCTGACTTCGCGCGGATCCTCCGCCACTACTACCGGGACGTCGAGCTCGCCCAGCGCTGAGGGCGCTACGAGGGGCGGAAGGCGACCCCGCACACGTGGGGCCGCACCGGATACGGGCCGAGGGCAAAGCGCTCGCAGGAGGCGATCCGAAACCCGGCCCGCTCCAGGGCCTGTAGCGTGTCCCGGTTCGGGTGGCACCCGCCCGCGACCCGCTTCCACGCGGGTGTGAGGGCGTCCTGCACGCGGGCCCAGAAGGAGGAAGAGGCCCGCACGTGCTCGCAGAAGAGGAGCCTCCCTCCCGACCGCAGCACCCGCCGCACCTCTCGGAGGCATGCGTCCGGGTCGCCCACCGAGCAGAACACCAGCGTCGCGACGACGAGGTCAAACCGCCCCGCAGGGAACGGCAGCGCCTCTCCCCGAGCTCGGACCACGTGTACGCGTGCCCTCGCCTGCCTCAAGGCTCTTCTCAAGCGCCGGACCATGTGGGGGTCGGGCTCCACCGCGATGACCCGGGCCTCAGGTGGGTAGTAGGGGAGGTTCGCACCCGTGCCGGTCCCCAGATCCAGCACGAGGCCGCGGGCGTCGTCCAGCATCCGCCTGCGGCGATCCCGGATCGGATCGCGGATCCGCAGGAGAAGGTCATACAGTGCGCTGAATACCATCGGACTCTAACATTGTAGGGGAGACATTTCGCGTTCCCCTAGTGGAGTTGCGCTTGGTGGATTTCGACTACGACCTCCCGGAGGACCGGATTGCCCAGTACCCGGCCCACCCGAGGGATGCCGCACGCCTGCTCGTCCTGGACCGCACAACAGGTGCGGTAGAACACCGGATCTTCCGCGACCTACCCGAGTTGCTCTCGCCCGGGGATCTGCTCGTGCTGAACGACACCCGCGTCGTGCCGGCCCGGCTGCGCGGCGTGCGGGAGGGGACGGGCGGTGGGGTGGAGCTCCTCCTCGTCCGTGCGGAGCAAGACGGAAGTTGGCGGGCGCTCGTGCGCGCCCGCCGGATTCGCCCCGGGATGCGCGTGCAGCTGGCCGGTGGACACCTCCGCGCGGAGGTCCTGGAGCGTACCCAGGACGGCACGTGGCGGATTGGACTGGAAGGGGACGTGCCGGTGGAGGAAGCGATCCGGCGGTGGGGCCAACTTCCGCTCCCGCCGTACATCCGCATGCCCCCTTCCGATCCGGAGGCCTACCAGACGGTGTACGCCCGCAACGAGGGAGCGGTGGCCGCGCCCACCGCAGGGCTGCACTTCACCCACGAGCTCCTGGAGCGGCTCCGTCGCCGCGGGATCCCCCATGTCTTCGTGACCCTCCACGTGGGACCGGGGACCTTCCGCCCCATCACCTCCGACGATCCAACCCGGCACCGGATGGAGGCCGAGCCCTACGAGATCCCGCCGGAGACGGCCCAGGCCATCCGACGGGTGCGGAAGCTGGGCGGCCGGGTGGTGGCGGTCGGGACCACCGTCGTGCGAACCCTGGAGGCGGCGGCGGATGCTGCGGGGATCGTACCTGCCGCCGGTGGGTGGACGGACCTCTACATCTACCCGGGCTACCGCTTCCGCGGGGTGGACGCCTTGATCACGAACTTCCACCTGCCCCGGTCCACCCCGCTCATCCTCGCAAGCGCCTTTGCCGGTCGGGAGCAGATCCTGACCACCTACCGGGAAGCCCTCCGATCCGGCTACCGGTTCGGGAGCTTTGGGGACGCGATGCTCATTCTCTGAGCTCCGCCCTGACCCAGCCGCGGGTGAGGGGGTCCCACTCGTCCAGGGGCCGGCCCATGAAATCCTCCTGCTCGATCTGGTAGCCCGCGGCCGCAAGCCGCTTCCTCGCCTCCTCCCAGTACCGGTAGTCCACTTGGAACCGGTTCTGGCGCAAGGGGTTCTGATAGGCACCGATCCCGCCCAAAAGCTTCCGGAGGTTCGGGACCTCGGAGGGCTCGCAGGCGATCTCCACCCCCTGGTTGATCGTGCCGAAGGCCCGAAGCCGTGGGTTCGTGGGCGCGGTGAGGGGGGCTGCACCTGGGTTCAAGGAGGCGGCGTACACGGGGACCGCTGGTGCCGCAGGCCGAGGTGACTCGGTCTGGGCTGCCCGTCGGGAGGGCGTTGCCTCTGTGGGAGCGGGTGGCGCTTCCCCCTGGAGGGCGGCCTTCTTGGCCGCCCAGCGGGCCTTCGCCTCCTCGATGAGCTGCCTGCGCCGGCGCGCGGCCTCGTCGTCCTGAGGAACCGTTCGTCTTTCCTCGGCCATAGGACCCTCCGGTGTCGGGCGTAACCCAAGATCCCGCCACTGGCATTCTACATGCTATACTCCTCCCCGGCGTGCACGCGGGCGGACCGGTCCGGTTCCAGCTCGTCGCGCAGGACGGCGCGGCGCGGGCAGGACTCCTCCACACGCCGCACGGTACGATCCGCACCCCCTGCTTTGCGCCGGTGGCTACGGCGGCCACCGTGCGGGCGATGCCGGTGTGGGCCCTGCAGGACTTGGGGGTCGATCTCCTCCTCGCGAACACCTTCCACTTGGCCCTCCGACCCGGGACCGAGCTCATCGCCCAAGCCGGTGGCCTCCACGCCTTCATGGGCTGGACTGGCCCCCTCCTCACCGACAGCGGCGGCTTCCAGCTCCTGAGCCTCCGCCACCTCCGCCGCCTCACCGACGACGGCGTCACGTTCCGCTCGCCCATCGATGGGAGGCTGTGGGCGTTCACGCCCGAGCGGGTCATCGAGATCCAGGAGACACTGGGTTCGGACATCATCACGCCGCTGGACGTCTGCAGCGGCTACCCGCTGGGCGAGGCGGAGGCAGAGGAGGCGCTGCGGCGGACGATGGGGTGGCTCGAGCGGTCGTGCGCCGTGAGGCGCCGGTCGGACCAGGCGCTGTTCGGGATCGTCCAGGGCGGCTTCAGCCCTGCCCTGCGCGCCAAGGCGGCCAGTCACGCGGTGGCCCTGGACCTTCCGGGGTACGCCATCGGGGGGCTGTCGGTCGGAGAGCCTCCCTCCCTCACGGCAGCGCTCCTGGAGGCCACCGTGACGCGTTTGCCGGAGGATCGGCCACGCTACCTGATGGGTGTGGGGACCCCGCCGAGTCTTGTGGAGGCCACGGCCCGGGGGATCGACCTCTTTGACTGCGCGCTCCCAACACGGGCTGCGCGCACGGGTGTGGTGTTCACGCGGCGGGGCCGGATCAACCTCCGGCACAGCACCTTCCGGACCGACTTCGGCCCCCTCGATCCGGAGTGCGCCTGCCGGGTCTGCCGCACGCACACGCGCGCCTACCTCCGGCACCTGTTCAAGGCCGGAGAGATGCTCGGTGCCATCCTCGCGACCCACCACAACCTCGCGTTCCTGCTCCGGTGGATGCACGAGATGCGCGTGGCGATCCTGGAGGGGAGGTTTGAGGCGTGGCGGCTGGAGGTCCGGTCGGCGTACGCGACGCGCTGGTGAGGGTACTCGTTCGGGGGTGTCCTCCGCCGTGGCTGGTTCGGTTCGGTGCTCTGAATGCTACCATGAAGGGAGGGAGGTGCGATGTTCCTCCAAGCGCCTCAAGGACAGGCCGCGACGATCTCTACGCTGATCGTCTGGCTCCTCCTCCTGGCCCTCTTCTACTTCCTCCTGATCCGACCCCAACAGCAACAGCAGAAGCGTCGGCGGGAGATGCTCGCGAAGCTCAAGAAGGGGGACCGGGTGGTCACCGTAGGGGGCTTGCACGCCACGATCGCGGAGATCCATGGGGATGAGATCATACTTGAGCTCGCCCCGAACGTCCGGGTGCGCGCCGACCGGTCGGCCGTCGGAGCGGTGCGCGGGCGGCGCGCGGAGGGGCAGGAGAAGGAACGCGAGAAGGCGAGCGAACGGAAGGGGTGAGGCATGGGGATCGCCGTCCGCCCGGTCACGCAGGAGAACCCGTTCGAGAACGTCTGCTCGTGGATCGACCGCGCGGCCCAGATCCTGGGCTACGATGAGTCGACGAGCAAACCCCTCAAGCACCCGCGCCGGTGCATCATCGTCTCGCTCCCCGTGGAGATGGATGACGGCCGCGTCGAGGTGTTCACCGGTTACCGGGTGCAGTACGACACCGCCCGCGGGCCGTGCAAAGGGGGCCTACGCTACCACCCTAAGGTGACCCTCGAGGAGATCATGGCGCTTGCGGCCCTGATGTCCATCAAGTGCGCGGTGGTGGACATCCCCTTCGGTGGCGGAAAGGGTGGGGTGCGGTGCGACCCCACGCGCCTGAGCCACCGAGAGCTGGAGCGGGTGACCCGCCGCTACACTGCGGAGATCTTCGACATCATCGGCCCCGACAAGGACATCCCAGCCCCCGACGTGGGGACGAACCCTCAGGTGATGGCCTGGGTGATGGACACGATCTGCATGAAGCGCGGGTACCTGGAGCCCGGTACGGTGACCGGAAAGCCGATCCCGCTGGGCGGCTCCCGGGGACGGGAGGAAGCCACAGGCCGCGGCCTCCTCGTGGTGGCCCGGGAAGCGTTCGCACGGCTGGGGATGCGGCTGGAGGGCGCGCGGGTCGCGATCCAGGGCTTCGGGAACGTCGGCTACCACGCGGCGCGACTCCTCCACGAGGAGGGTGGAGCCCGGATCGTGGCCGTAAGCGATGTGCGGGGCGGAATCTACCACCCCGAGGGGCTCGTTCCCCGGCAGGTGAAGGAGTACGCGAACAACACGGGCAGCGTAGTCGGCTATCCGGGTGCCCGCACGATCACGAACGAGGAACTCCTCCAGATGGACTGCGACCTCCTCATCCCCGCGGCGATCGAGGCGCAAATCCACGGGGGCAACGCCGAGCGGATCCGGGCTCCCGTGATCGTGGAGGGGGCCAACGAGCCGATCACTCCGGAGGCCGACGAGACCCTCCGCCGCCGTGGTGTGTTCATCGTGCCGGACATCCTCGCGAATGCGGGCGGCGTCGTGGTGAGCTACTTCGAGTGGGTCCAGGACCGCTACGGGTACTTCTGGCCAGAGGAGGAGGTACGGGCCCGACTGGAACAGTTCATGGTCCGGGCGTTTCGGGATGTGCTGGCGACCGCCGAGCGCTTCCAGGTGGATTTGCGGACCGCGGCGTACTGTCTTGGGGTGGAACGGATCGTGGAGGCGCGGCGGTTACGGGGACTCTATGCGTGAGGTGGAACTGACCACACCGGAGGCGCCAAGCCGGGTCACGCTGGAGACCGTGAAGGCCGACCCGGAAGTGGAAGCCTTCGTCGGCAAGGCGAACGAGGCCCTCGGAGTCCTGGGCTACACCGAGCACGGGTTCCGGCACGCGGGGCTCGTGGCCCGCATCGCGTACAACATTCTGAAGCGGCTGGGCCATCCCGAACGCGACGCGGAGCTCGCGGCGATCGCGGGCTACCTCCACGACATCGGGAACCTCGTGAGCCGCGAGAACCACGAGCAGGTGGGGGCCCTCCTCGCGGACCGGATCCTCGCACGGCTCGGGATGGGGCCGGCTGAGCGGGCGGTCGTGATGAGCGCCATCGGCAACCACGAGGAGTCCCACGGGCAGCCCGTGAGCAACGTGGGCGCGGCCGTCATCCTGGCGGACAAGTCTGACGTCCACCGCACGCGCGTGCGGAACACAGACCCCACGACCTTCGACATCCACGACCGCGTGAACCACGCAGTCGAGCACTCCTTCCTGCGGGTGGACGAGAGATCCCGGGAGATCACCCTGGAGCTCGTGATCAACACCGAGGCGGCCCCCGTGACGGAGTACTTCGAGATCTTCCTCTCCCGGATGATCCTGTGCCGTCGGGCTGCGGAGTTCTTGGGCTGCCAGTTCAAGCTGCAGATCAACGGCGTCAAGCTCCTGTAGCGATTGACCTTTGGTGATCCGGCCGATATGCTCCAGTCGGAGCGATGGGTCTAGTGGCCGTCGGGCTGAGCCACCACACGGCACCGGTCGAGGTCCGGGAGCGGGTCGCCTTCCTGCCCAGTAAGCTCGCCTCCGCGGTCGCCCTCCTGCGCCAGCACGGCGGGATCCGGGAGGCGGCGTTGCTGTCCACCTGCAACCGCACGGAGGCGTACGTGGTGGCCGACGACCGGGAGGCCGCCCGCTCCACCGTGCTGAGCTTCTGGGCCGCCTACCACGGAGTTCCGCAGGAGGCCTTTGCGCCCTTCACCTACACCTACCGGGACGCCGACGCGGCCCGCCACCTCTTCCGGGTCTCCAGCGGCCTAGATTCCATGGTCTTCGGGGAAGCCCAGATCCTCGGGCAGGTGCGGGAGGCCTTCGCCTGTGCCCGGGAGGGAGGCGGGATCGGGCCGATCCTGAGTCAACTCTTCCGGCAGGCCATCGCCGCCGGCCGGCGCGTGCGTCGGGAGACGGGGATCGGCCGGGGTGCGGCCTCGGTCCCCGGTGCCGCAGTGGCGCTCGCGCGGGAGCTCGTGGGGGATCTAGCAGGCCGGCACGTCCTGGTCCTCGGGAGCGGCGAGATGGCACGGATCGTCGTCCGCAGCCTCGTCGCGTCCGGGTGCTCCGTTGTGGTCTGCAACCGGACGTTGGAGCACGCCGAGGAGCTCGCCGCGGCGTTTGGTGCCCGCACCGTCCGGTTCGACGAACTCAAGCAGGCCCTCCAGGACGCCGACATCCTCGTGACCTCCACCGGCGCCCCTCATGTCGTCGTCGAAGCCCCGCTCATCCGCGAGGTGGTTAAAGGACGGACGCGGCCGCTGCTCATCCTGGACATTGCAGTCCCCCGGGACGTGGACCCCGCCGTGCGGGCGATCCCCGGGGTGCACCTCGCGGACATCGACGACCTGGAAGCGACAAGCCGCCGGGTGCTGGAGGATCGCCGCGGAGAGGCCTCGCGTGCGGAGGCCATCGTCGCCGAGGAGGCGGCGAAGTTCGAGGCGTGGGCCCGGTCCCTCCGGGTCGTTCCCCTCATCCGCGCCCTGCGGGGGCAGGCGGAGAAGATCCTCGAGGAGGAGTGGGCGCACCTGGAACCTCAACTCCGGCACCTGCCGGAAGCGGACCAACGGGCCGTGCGGGCGGCCCTGCGGAGTGCCCTCCATCGCGTGCTACACGGCCCCATCACGCAGCTCAAGGAGCTCGTGGTGAACGACGCTTTGCTGTCGGACGTCCGCCGTTGACTACGATCCGCATCGGCACCCGCGGAAGCCTCCTGAGCCGCACCCAGACCGAACACCTTATCCAGGCCCTCAAGGCATGCCACGGGGATCTTCGGGTGGAGGTCGTCGTGATCCGCACATCGGGCGACCGGATGAGCGGGCCGCTATGGCCGGTGGGCCGGGCGGGGCTGTTCGTGGCGGAGATCGAGCGGGCGCTCCTTGCGGGCGAGATCGACCTCGCGGTGCACAGCCTGAAGGACCTGCCCACGACTCCGACGCCGGGCCTTGCGATCGGTGCGATCCCGCCCCGGGAGGATCCGCGGGACGTCCTGGTGGCCAACGTCCCGTCCTTGCGAGCTCTCCCGGCTGGCGCCCGGGTGGGGACCGCAAGCCCCCGCCGCGCCGCGCAGCTCCGGGCCCATCGCCCCGACCTGCAGGTGGTGCCGCTAAGGGGAAACGTGGACACGCGGGTGCGGAAGGTGCATTCAGGCGAGGTGAACGCAGCGATCGTTGCGGCTGCGGGGCTGCTCCGGCTTGGCCTGGCCCACGAGATCGCCGAGTACCTGGACCCTTCGGTGATCCTGCCGGCACCGGGGCAAGGGGCGCTGGCGGTCCAGGTGCGCGTCGATGACCGCCGGATGACCGACCTCGTGGCCCCGTTGGACGACCCGCAAAGCCGCGCGGCGACAACGGCCGAGCGCGCGTTCCTCCATCACCTGGGCGGAGGGTGTGCGATCCCGGCCGCGGCCCTGGCCACCTGCGATCCCGCAACACGGAGGCTACAGCTCTGCGCGGCCGTCGCGTCCGAGGACGGAAGTCGGGTCGTCCGGATCGAGCGGTCGGGTCCGATGGAGGCCGCCGAGCGGATCGGACAGGAGGCTGCCGAAGGGCTGTGGGCCGCCTACACGGTCGCCGCATCCTGATCACCCGCCCCCGCCACCAGGCCGACGACCTCATGCGCCGCCTGCGGGCAGAAGGGGCATGTGTGTCCCACGTCCCGGTGATCACGATCCAGAAGCCGACCTCCTACGATGCCCTCGACGCGAGGCTCCGGGATCTCGCATCCTACAGGTGGGTGGTGTTCACGAGCCAGAACGCGGTGTGGACGGCCTGCGCGCGCCTGGAAGCCCTGGGCTCTTCTGCGGAGGCGCTGCGCTCCGTGCACGTCGCGTCCATCGGGCCGGCCACCTCGCACCTGTTGCGCGCGGTCGGGGTCGAGCCCCTGGTGGAGCCCCGAGAAGCCCGGGCCGAGGGGCTCGTGGAGGCGTTCCGGGCGTTTGACCTCCGGGGCGTCCGGATCCTCCTGCCGAGGAGTCAAGGGGCGCGGGACGTGCTGCCCCGGGAGCTGCGGGCCATGGGCGCGGAGGTGGACGAGGTCGTCGCCTACCGGACGGAAGTCGCCTACGACCAGCGGGACAGGCTTTGGGCGGTCCTCCGGGAGGGGATCGACGCGCTGACCCTCATGAGCCCGTCGGCGGCCCGCGCGCTCACAGAACTCCTGGGTGGCCCTCGCCTCCCGGAGGGTGTGCGCGTCGTGTGCATCGGGCCGATCACCGCAGAGGCCGCCCGGGCACTGGGCTTGCGGGTGGATGCCCGGGCCGACGTGTACACCGCAGAGGGGCTCGTCCGGACACTGGTGGACCTCTTTGAAGGGAGGGAGGAGCGTGGGGTTCCCCATACACCGGGGCCGGCGGCTGCGGCGGACTGAGGCGTTGCGCCGGCTCGTGGCCGAGCATGCGGTGCAAGCCGAGCACCTCGTGGCCCCCCTCTTCGTGAAGGAAGGGATCGCCGATCCAGTGGAGATCCCTTCGCTTCCGGGTCAGTTCCAGCACACGCTCCCAAGCCTCGTGCGGGAGGTCGAGGCGCTTTTGGACCTGGGCGTGCGGGCAGTGATCCTCTTCGGGATCCCACAGCACAAGGACCCCCAGGGAAGTGAGGCCGCTTCACCGGACGGGATTGTGCAGCGGGCACTCCGGACCCTTCGGGCAGAGTTCGGCCCTTCGGTCGTCCTCATCGCGGACCTCTGTCTGTGCGAGTACACCGACCACGGCCACTGTGGCGTCCTCACCGGGCCAGAGGGTCCGGTAGACAACGACGCGACGCTGGAGGTCTACGGCCGGGTGGCCCAGGCCCAGGCCGCGGCAGGCGCAGACCTCGTCGCCCCCTCCGGGATGATGGACGGTCAGGTGCGGGCGATCCGCCAAAGCCTCGATGCGGCCGGGTTCCAGGACGTGGGGATCCTGGCCTATGCGGCGAAGTACGCCAGTTCCTTCTACGGTCCGTTCCGGGAGGCGGCCGAAAGCGCTCCTCGGTTCGGCGACCGGCGGGGCTACCAGATGGATCCGCCCAACGTGGAGGAGGCGTTGCGGGAGGTCCAGCTGGACATCGAGGAGGGGGCGGACATCGTCATGGTGAAGCCCGCCCTCCCCTACCTGGACGTGTTGCGGGCGGTGAAGGAGCGGTTCGGGGTGCCCACCGCCGCCTACCAGGTGAGCGGTGAGTACGCGATGATCCACGCAGCTGCCCAGCGCGGGTGGCTGGACCTGGAGCGGGCCATGGAGGAGACGCTCCTGGCGATCCGGCGGGCAGGGGCCGACCTGATCCTCACGTACTTCGCGAAGGAGGCCGCCCGCACCTTGCGCCCATGACGCTCCGGCTGGACCGCTCCTCTCAGTGGTTTTCGAGGGCCCAGCGGCTTATGCCGGGTGGCGTGAGCAGTCCCGTGCGGGCGTTTGGGGCTGTGGGCGGGACTCCGCCCTTCCTCGTGCGCGGGGAGGGAGCGTACGTGGAGGACGTGGACGGCAACCGCTACATCGACTACGTGGGCTCGTGGGGTGCCCTGATCTCTGGGCACGCGGACCCCGCGGTCGTGGAGGCGGCGGTGGAGGCGGTACGGTGCGGGAGTTCCTTTGGGGCGTCGACGCCCTGGGAGGTGGAGCTGGCCGAGGTCCTGTGCGAGGCCGTGCCGTCCCTGGAGATGGTCCGGTTCGTCTGCTCGGGGACTGAGGCGGTGATGAGCGCGTTGCGCGCCGCGCGGGCGGCCACCGGCCGTGAGGGGATTATGAAGTTCGACGGCTGTTACCACGGCCACGCCGATTCTCTCCTGGTCCAGGCGGGCTCCGGGCTTGCGACCCTGAGGCTCGAAAGCAGCGCGGGAGTCCCGACGTCCGCCGTGGCGCACACGGTCTCGCTCCCATATAACGACGTCTTGACCCTGGAGGAGGCGTTCGAGCGGTTCGGGAAGGAGGTGGCCGCAGTCATCGTTGAGCCCGTTGCCGGGAACATGGGGGTCGTGCCAGCAACCCGGGAGTTCCTGGAGGCGCTGCGGGACCTCACGGTGGCGTACGGCGCACTGTTGGTCTTCGACGAGGTGATCACGGGGTTCCGGGTGGCCTGGGGCGGAGCCCAGGCCCTGTTCCACATCCGGCCCGACCTCACGTGCCTGGGGAAGATCGTGGGCGGTGGGTTCCCGCTCGCGGCCTACGGCGGACGCCGGGACGTGATGTCCCTCGTGGCCCCGGCCGGCCCCGTCTACCAGGCGGGTACCCTCGCGGGGCATCCGGTGGCGGTGCGGGCAGGACTCGCCATCCTCCGGCGGCTGCGGGAGTCCGCGAGCTACGAGCGGCTGGAGCACCTGTCTAGTGTGCTGGCTGAAGGGCTCCGGAGCGCGGCCCAGGAGGCCGGCGTCCCCGTCCAGGTGAACCGGGTGGCGAGCATGCTCACCGTGTTCTTCACGGACCGGCCGGTGACCGACTACGAATCCGCCCAGCGGTCGGACGGGGTCCGGTACGCCCAGTTCTTCTGGGGGATGCTCCGGCGAGGCGTGATGCTGCCGCCCAGTCCCTTCGAGGCGATGTTCGTCTCCCTCGCCCACAGCGAGGAGGAGATCGGCCGGACCGTGGAGGCGGCGAGGACGGCGATGCGGGAGGTTCGATGAAGATCCTCATCGTGATGCCCATGTACAACGAGGAGGCGACGCTTGAGGCCGTGCTCCAGGCCGTGCGGCGGTACGCGCCAGAGGGGGCCGATATCCTCGTGGTGGACGACGGGAGCACGGACCGTTCTCCACAGATCCTCGCCCGCTTTGCGGACGTGCGGGTGATCCGTCACCCGGAGAACCGGGGCTACGGTGCTTCCCTCATCACCGGGTTCCGGTATGCGCTGGAGCACGGGTACGACGTGGTCGTCACGATGGACTGCGACGAGCAGCACGAGCCCTACCTGATCCCGGACCTCCTCGCGGCCCTGGACGGGGTGGACATCGTCTCAGGGAGCCGCTACCTGCCCGGGTCCTCCCGGGGCCAGGACCCGCCGCCGGATCGGCTGCAGATCAACCGGGAGATCACTCAGGAGGTGAACGTCCTCACGGGGCTTGGGATCACCGATGCGTTCTGCGGGTTCAAGGCGTACCGTGTGGAGGCTTTGCGCCGGATGCGGCTCAGTGAGCCGTCCTACGGGATGCCCCTCCAGGTGTGGGTGCAGGCGGCGGCGCTCGGGCTCCGGATCCGGGAGATCCCGATCGGTCGGATCTACAAGAACCCCGAGCGCCGTTTCTGGGGCGGGCTGGACGACCCTGAGGTCCGGCGGGCCTACTACCGGGCCGTCCTCCGGCAGGAGGCACAGCGGTGGCTCGGCCGCTCCACCCCACGGGGAGCCACACCGGTGCGGAGGGCCGGGCGTTGAGCGGGCGCGCCCTCGTCCTCTCACCTCACCCCGACGACGCGGAGATCGGGATGGGCGGGACGATCGCGGCCTTGGTCCGGCAGGGCTGGTGGGTGGTGATCTGCGACCTCACGGACGGCGAGCCCACGCCGCTGGGTAGCCGCGAGCGCCGGCTCCGGGAGGCCGCGACGGCGGCGGACATCCTCGGCGTCCGGCGGATCACTCTGGACTTACCGAACCGGTTCCTCATGGACACGGTGGAAGCCCGCAAGGAGGTGGCGGCGGTGATCCGCGCCGAGCGGCCTGACCTCCTGTTCGTGCCCTACTGGGAGGACGCGCACCCCGACCACGTGCAGGCCGCGCGGATCGGCGAGGCTGCCCGGTTCTACGCGAAGCTTACCCGGTCCGACATCCCGGGCGAGCCTCACTACCCGCGCCGCGTCGTGCACTTCCTGTCCACCCACTACCGGATGGTGCGCCGGCCCTCGTTCCTCTTTGACGTGAGCGACACCTTCGAGCAGAAGCTCCGGAGCGTGGCGGCCTACGAGAGCCAGTTCTCCGAGGCGCGCGGTAACCTCTGGATCCTCGATCACCTGCGGACTGCCGCGGCCTACTACGGATCGCTCGTCGGCGTGGCCTACGCGGAGCCCTTCGTCATGCGAGAGGAAGTGGGGCTGCGCCGCCTCGACGCCCTCCTGTGAGCGCGGAGTTCCTCCAGGTGCCGGAGCGATCGGGGGAGGTCGTGTGCCGGCCGCCCTTCCGGTCCTGGCGGGAGCTCGCAGAGGAGAACGCCGCGCACTTGGAAGGTGCCGGTTGCACCCTCGGTGAACCCCTCGGCCGGCTGCGAGCCATAGCCCGGGCGGAGGTTCTTGTGGCCGCTGCGCGGTTCTCCGCGCGCTGGGGGACCCCCACACCCGGTCCGCTCGTGGTCACCGGCCACCAACCGGTTTTCGTCCACCCCGGGATCTGGACGAGGAACCTCCTCCTGGGGCTCTCCGAAGGGATCCAGGGGCTGCACCTCATCGTGGACACCGACGAGGTGGAGGTCCTGGATGTGCCCATTCCCCGGCGGAATGGCCGGCTCGGGATCGTCCGCCGCCGCCTCGGGCCCTACCCGCCCGGAGTACCGTTCGAGGCCGCGCCACCACCCACCCGACTGCAGTGGGACGCCTTCATGGAAGCGGTGCGGGCCGACATCATGACCCTCGGACACCTGGAGCTGCTCGAGCGCGTGGAGCGGACTGCCCGGACAGGGGCCACGTTGTGCGGGGAATGCAAGAGCCTAGGGGCGTTCATGGCCCATCTGCGCCGTAGCCTCGAACCGCCTGCACCGTACCTGGAACTTCCGGTCTCGCAGTTGAGCCAAACACGGGCGTTCCTCCACTTTGCCGCGTGGATCGCCCGGTCCACTGAGCGGTTCTGGCGGTGCCACAACGAGGCCCTGGACGTCTACCGGGCTCAAGCGGGCATCCGGTCGGCAGCCCAGCCCTTCCCCAACCTGCGGCGGGACGCAAGCCGGTACGAGCTCCCGCTGTGGACGGTACGAGACGGACGCCGGCAGCCCGTGTTCGCTGAGCCGAAGGGGGAGTGCACCGTGCTGTGGGCGCCCGACCGCGTGCTCGGTGAAGTGAGGCCGGATCAACTGCCCGAGGAGCTGCATGAGTGCGCGCTGAGACCCCGGGCCCTCACCCTGACCCTGTTCGTGCGGCTGTGCCTTGCGGACCTGTTCGTGCACGGGATCGGCGGTGCCCGCTACGACCGCGCCACGGATCAGGTGATCCGCGCCCTCTTCGGGATTGAGCCCCCGGCTTACGCCGTCGCGACTGCCACCTTCCACCTGCCCCTCGGTGATCTTCCCGACCCCCGCGTCCGGCGGACGGCACTGCAGCAGCGCCTCATGACCCTCCTCCACAACCCCGATCGCGTTCTGGATCCCGTACCGGAACCCCTTCGGCCGCTCGTGGAGGAGAAGTGGAACCTCATCCGGCGGCTCGAGGAGGAGGGGCTCACCCGTCGGGAGAGGCGGGCGGTGACCCAGCGGATCCGCACCCTGAACGCTGAGCTGGCCCAGCCGCTTTGGGAGGAGATCGCCCGCGTCCGGGAGGAACTGGACCGCCTCGCCCAGCTTGAGGCCGAGTACGCCGCGGCGACCTACCGGGAGTATCCCTTCTTCCTGTTCGATGGACACGCGCTCCGGGAAGCCCTCCGCAGGGCGGTGGGGTCTACCGGTGGATGAGGTCGTGCTCGTCGCCGAGGATCTCTGGAAGGGCTTTGGGGGACGAGCGGTCCTGCGCGGAGTTTCCCTCACGGTGAGGGCGGGGGAAGCAGTGGCGGTTCTGGGCCCGAACGGGTCTGGGAAGACGACCCTCCTGCGGGTCCTCGCGACCCTCCTTTTGCCGGATGCCGGACAGTTGCGCCTGTTCGGCCAGGACCCGTCTTCGTCCGGTGCTTCCATCCGCGCGCGGATCGGGTTTACGACCCACGAGGCGCTCCTCTACGGCGGTCTTACCGTGGAGGAGAACCTGCGCCTGTTCGCATCCCTCTACGGCGTCAAGACAACACAGGTGGAGGCGTGGATGCATAAAAGCGGCCTCTGGCCGAGACGGGGCGAGGTGGTGCGGATGCTCTCACGGGGCTGGCTGCAGCGGACCACTCTGGTCCGGGCGCTGTTGCCCGCCCCACCCCTGCTCCTCCTGGACGAACCGTTCACGGGACTCGACGCCGAGGGGGCAGGCTGGTTGCGGGGTGTCCTCCTGGACCACCTCCGCGCCGGCGGTGCCCTCGTCCTCTCGACGCACCGGCCCGAGGAGGTGGAGGGGATCGCAAGGAGGGTGCTCCTCCTGGAGTCCGGTCGGCTCATCCCGCACCCGAAGCCAAGCGAACCCAACCGGGATGGGCAGACACCACCGACGATCTTGGGACGTGACGTGCGGCCCCCGGGGTTTGGGGCGGCGCTGTGGGCGCTCCTCCAGAAGGAACTCCGGATCGAGCTTAAGACCCGCGAGGTCCTCCCTGCGATGGGCCTCATGGCGCTTGTGGCCATCGTCCTCTTCAGCGTCACGATGGGACTCGACCCCGCCCTCGTCCGTTCGGCCGCTCCGGGCCTCCTGTGGACGACCTTCACCTTCGCCGCGATGTTGGGTCTGAGTCGGGCACAGGCAGTAGAGCGCGAGCGGGCGGCCGCCTTGGCGGTGCTCGCCGCACCGGTGGACCGCGGCGCGATCCTCGCCGCGAAGGCAACTAGCCAGTTCCTGTGGATCCTCGCGATAGAGCTGCTGAGCCTGGTGGCGTCCGAGGTGCTCCTGAACATAGACCTCTGGCCGCGTCTTGGTAGCCTGTTGCCGGTGCTGTTCCTGGGGAGCGCAGGGCTGAGTCTTGTGGGCACGTTGCTCGGTGCGGTGGCCGCGGGTACGCGCCTACGGGAAGTACTCCTCCCGCTGCTCCTCGTACCCATGGCGTTGCCGCTCTTGATCGGGGCCGCTCGGGCGACTGGGAAGGTGCTCGAGGGGTTGCCGCTTTGGGCTGCGTGGCCTGAATTGCGGGTCGTGGGGGCCTTTGGTATCATCCTGGGAGCCGCAAGCCTCGTGCTGTTCGAAGCGGTCGCCGAGGAGGGTGTGTGAGACGGGCGGAAGCCGCACTCTGGCCGGCGCTGTTCGGTTCGATGTCCCTCGCCCTGGCGATGGCCTTCCTGTATGCGCCCACCGAGCGGGTGATGGGCGACGTGCAGCGGATCTTCTACGTCCACGTGGGCCTGTGGTGGGCGGCGCTTGTTAGCTTCTTCCTCACGTTCGTGGCCGGGATCCAGACCCTGCGCACCCGCAAGGACGCGTGGGATGAACTCGGCGGTGCAGCGGCCGAGGTCGGCGTGCTCCTCAACGGCCTTGTCCTCCTCACGGGCGCGATCTGGGCCCGTCCTACCTGGGGCGTGTGGTGGACGTGGGAGCCACAGCTCACCGCGACCCTCCTCACGGAGCTCGTCTACCTCGGGCTCCTCGTGCTCCGGAGCGCAACGGAAGGCGAGCGGGCGCGCACGTTCTGCGCGGTCGTCGGGATCCTCGCCTTCCTGAACCTGCCGGTCGTGTTCTTCTCCGCACGGCTGCTCCGGGGTGTGCACCCCGTGGTGTTCGGAGAGGACCCCGCAGGCCGACCCACGGGGCTTGACCCCGCCATGCTCCACACGCTCCTCGTGTGGCTGTTGGCGTGCACCGTCCTGTGCGGGGTGCTCGTGGGGCTGCGGGCGCAGCTTGGGCTTCTGGACCGCCGGGTCCGGCGGCTGCGGGCCGCGCGGGGTGCATAGGGTGGCTTACCTCTTCTGGGCGTACTTCGTCGTGTGGCTCGCCCTCGCGGTCTACCTCCTGTGGCTCCAGAGGAAGATCCGTGCCGTTGCCCGGGAGGTTGAGCGGCTGGAGGAGGAGTCCTGGGAGTGCGCGAGCACAGGAGGACGCCGGTGAAGCGCAGGGCCCTCATCGTCACAGCCCTCGTGGCCCTCGCGTTCGGGGTGCTGATCTACGATGGAGTGCGCTCGGCGGCCGTGTACTACGTGACGGTCTTTGAGCTGCGGGCCCGGGGACCGGAGGCCTATAGCCTCCCGGTGCGCGTGGCGGGGAATGTGGCACCGGGTTCCATCCGCCGCAAGGGAGGGGAGGTCCGGTTCGTCCTTGCCGAGGGGTCGGCACGGCTCCCGGTCGTCTACCGGGGGGTCGTGACGGACCTCTTCAAGGACGGCGCACCGGTGGTGGTGGAGGGGACCCTCCGGCCGGACGGGGTGTTCAGGGCCCGCGTGCTCCTCGCGAAGTGTCCGACGAAGTACGAGCGCGCGACACCTTGACGCCCCCGCGGCCGCGGTGGAGAATCCAGGTGGACCTTGAAGGCGGGGCCCAGCGGGGGTCCTGCCTTTTCCGTTTGGAGGAAACCGCATTCCGGAGCCGAACAGGGTCGGGGAAGCTAGCGGAGGGGATGTGAGCGGTCCGGAAGTCGTGCGGGGAAGGAGCCCGTGGCGAGCCCTCGTGATCGCCACTGTGGCGGTCGTGGCCTCAGGCTGCCAGCCCTACCTGCGGGTCGGAAACCCCGCCCGCCCGGCCTACGAGCCCCTGCCGGGATTCGTGATCCGGATGAACTTCATGCCCCGCAAGCCGAACGCCGACCTCGGGAAGAGGATCTTCGACGCCCGGTGCGCGGTCTGCCATGGTCCGGAAGGGCGCGGGAACGGCCCCATGGCCCGTACCCTCACCGCGCCCGAGAAGAACCTGTACACGGACTTCCTGCGGATCTTCCGGATCCAACCCAAGCGGGAGCCCCTCCCGTCCCGGCCTGCGAACTTCTCGAACCTCGACCAGATGCGGCTGAATACGCCCTTCTCCATGTTCGAGACGATCGCCCGCGGCCGGCCCCACACCGCGATGCCCGGGTTCCAGCACCCGGCCTACGGCGCCAACGACGGTGGCCTCCCGCGGCTATCTGACCAGCAGATCTGGGATGTCCTGTTCTGGGAGTGGAGCCGGACCACGACGCGGGAGCGGCTGCGGCTGGGCCGGCGGATCTACGAGCAGCAGTGCGCCGCCTGCCACGGGATGGCCGGCGACGGGAAGGGGCCTCGGGCGGCGGAGTTCGAGGAGCTCGTCTGGACATGGGCGAGAGGTGTTGGCCCCGGGATCTTCACGGACCGGGACTGGATGGCGTACCGGAAGCCCGTGGAGCTCTACCAGCGGATCGCCGAAGGTGTGGAGCGGCGGGGTCTGAGCCTCATGCCGGCATACCGGGACCGGCTTACCCCAAACGAGATCTGGGCCGTGGTAGAGTACCTGTGGACGTTCGTGTACACGCCACCGAAGGATCTCCGGTGAGGAGCTGAGGGGATGACGGAGGAGCAGACTTCAAAGGGTGTGAACCGGCGGACGTTCCTGCAGCTGCTGGCTGCGATCCCCGCCGTAGGAGCCGTCGCCGCGTTCTTGGCTCCGTTCCTCCGGTACCTCAAGCCGAACCTGGAGCCCGGTCTCGGTGTGCCGGCCGGCAAGCTCCCACCGAACCTGGCGGAGGGTGACCTCCCCAAAGGGGAGCCGCTTCCGATCGCCCGTGTGGAGGAGCTGCGCGAGCCGTGGTCAAGCAAGTTCTTCGTGTTCACCCAGAAGTACCCGCAGTACACTCCAGAGCAGGCGAAGGCCGCGACGGTTCCGGGAGTGGCGATCAAGCTCCCGTGGAAGCTTCCGTTCCCCGGCTACAAGCAGGGGCAGGAGCCGACGGACATCGTGATCTTCTCGCGGATCTGTCCGCACCTGGGGTGCATCTTCAACTACGTGCCGAATTGGCAGGAGGTGACGGCCGGGTATGGGGGGTACGTACCGCCCCCGGACCGGCGGCATGCGCTCCTCGCGTGTCCGTGTCACCTGTCCATCTATGATCCGGCGGACCGTCAGGTCCCCGGCCGGGTGCTCTCGGGTCCGGCCCCTCGGCCGCCCCGCTACTTCGTGTACGAGATCCGGGAGGGTGTGATCGTTGTCACCGCTGTGGAGCCGGGAGGGATCGCCTAGGCCATGTGGGACCGGCTGCGGGAGTGGTTCAGCGAGCGCAAGCAGAAGCTGGATCTGTTTGACGAGACGAACGTTGAGCGCTACGGCAACCCCCTCTACATCCTTGGTCAGATCGTCTACTTTGCCTGGATCGTCGTGGTGGCAAGCGGGATCCTCCTCATGATCTGGTACGAGCCCACGACCCACGGTGCGTATACCTCGATCCTCCGAATCCAGCGGGAGATCCCCTTCGGGTGGCTCGTGCGGGGGATGCACAAGTACGGCGCCGACATGCTCATCATCGCGATCACGCTTCGGATCTACCGGATGTACTTCCTTGGCGAGTACAAGCGCCCCAACGAGCTGAGCTGGATGATCCTGTTTGCCTCCCTGGTCCTCGCGATGATCAGCGGCCTCACCGGCTACCTCCTGATCTGGAACCAGCGGGCCTTCTGGGCGGCCAAGGTGGTCCTCACCGTGGCCGTGTACTTGGACCAGATTCCGGTTCTGGGCAACACGCACTTCGGGAGCGCGATCGCCTTCGCCTTCCTCGGCGGCCCTGCGGAAGGCCAAGGAACCCTCACGCGCTTCTACGCGATCCACTTTGGGATCTCGGTACTCCTGTTGGTCCTCGTGGAGGTCTACTTCATCTTCACCCGGAGGAAACGCTTCACGGTCTCGCCCGGCGTCCTTCTCCTCCTGATTCTCATGCTCGTGGCCACGAGCTGGATCTTCCCCGCGGAGATGGGCCGGCGGGCCGACCCGAACCGCACACCGCTTCCGATCCTCTCGGACTGGTACTTCCTGGCCCTCTACCAGTACGTGAAGTACACGCCGCCGCTGTGGGCCGGGCTGGGGCCTGGGCTACTGATCGGGTACGGGATGCTCGTGCCGTTCCTGGACCGGAGCAAGGGGCGGCGGCCCAGCGAACGTCCCTTCTTCACGGTCGTCGGGATCATGGCCCTTAGCTACTTCCTCGTGTTCACCGCCTTGATCCTGTTCAACATCGCGGTGATCGGCCGCGACCCCCACATCGTCCTCCTGATCACCGCCTTCACCCTGACCCTCGGGTTCGTGCTGGAGATCCGGTACCGCCGGAAGGTGCGGGCGGCCGAGGCGGCGGCCCCAAGGCCCGCTCCACGTCCGGTGCCGGCGGCGCGCCCGGCCGCCAGTCCGGGAGCGTGAGCCGTGCAGCGGCTACTGTTCTTCGTCGCCTTCGGAGTCGCGGTCCTCTCGCTGCCGGAGGCATGGTCTGCGTGGCGGCAGGTGGCACGGTCCGGGGAAGGGGTCCTGTGGGCCCTCGTGTGGACGGTGGTGCTCAGCGGTGCCCTGTTCGCATCGGGCCTCCTCCTCTACGCGGCCGACCGGCGGGCGGGCCGGGTACGCCGCCGGATCGCGCTGTACGAGCGGATCCTCTCGGGGGCCCAGAGGTGAGCGGGATGGCGTCTCAGGGCCGGCTCGTCGCGTGGATCACGCTCCTCGTGGCGGCGTCGCTCGTGTGCGTGGGGCTTGTGGTGTACGGCGAGATCTTTGACCGGAGGCTGCTGGGGGCCGGGGCCATGGGGGTGCTGCTGATCCTGTACTCCTTCATCGTGCTCCTGTTCCGGAAGTCCGGATGGCAGGCGGGCGAGGAGTAAGCCGATGTACCAGCGGCTGATCGCACGGCTCCAGAGCTGGACGCTTCGACTGGACACCTGGATCCAGCGGGTCTACCCTCAAGACTTCGATCCCCTCTACTACACGGGAGGACTCTGCAACCTCTTCCTCACGATCCTCGTGGTCTCCGGAATCCTCATCTTCCTCTACTACGAGCCGAGCCTCGAGGGGGCCTACGCGTCGGTCCAGTTCCTCACAGACCACGTGCCCTACGGCGTGATCTTCCGCGGCATCCACCGCTACGCCGCCGATGCCTACATGGTCGCGATCCTATTGCACCTGTTCCGGAACTGGTTCACCGACCGCTACCGGAAGGCCCGTGACGCGCCGTGGATCTCCGGGATGTTCCTCCTCGTGTTCTCGGGGCTCGCCGGGTTCACCGGGTACCTCCTCGTGTGGGACGAGCGGAGCCAGCTCCTTGCGAGCATGACCGTCCAGGGACTCCGGTCGGTCCCCGGTATGGGCGAGTGGCTGGTGCGGCTGTTCCTGGGTGGTCCGGGTGTGAGCGACACCACACTCCCGCGCTTTTTGTTCCTCCACGTGGGGCCGGCGGTGACCCTCTACGTCCTCCTCTGGTGGCATTACGTGCGGATCCGCCACCCCAAGGTGTGGCCACCTGCGCTGTGGGTCCTGTTCAGCGTGGGGCTGGTGTTCTTCCTGGCAGCCGCACTCCCGGCCACAAGCGGCCGGCCTGCTGCCCCGGGTGCGCGGCCAGAGGGCTTTCCAGTGGACTGGTTCTACCTGTGGCCGTATGCGCTCGCCCGGTGGATCGCGCCGGGCTGGGCACTGGCGCTCGTAGGCGCCCTCATCGTGTACGGGATGTGGATCCCGTACACGATGCCGGACGATCCGAGCCGGGTGCTGCGCTCCCCGGGTCAGGCCGTCGTGATCGACGAGAACTGTACCGGGTGTGAGCTGTGCTACTACGACTGTCCGTACAACGCGATTTACATGGTCCCAAGCCCCTATCCCGGCAAGAGCAGGGCTGCGGCGAACCGGAAGCTTCTGGCGGTGGTGGTGGACTCTCGGTGTGTGGAGTGCGGGATCTGCATCGGGGCATGCCCGTTTGAGGCCCTGGAGCTGCCGCGCGTATTGGAGCGGGATATCCAGGAGCGGATCCGTCAGGGGGCCGGTGCCCCGGCGCCCGTGAGCTGAAGGAGGGAGCATGGCCCAACCCCAGGTCACCGAACGCCCGGAAGTCGGCGCAGCCCCCAGGGTCGTCGGGTTCCTCTGCGACTGGGCGGTCCGGAGCGAGGGGCTGCTGAACCCCGATGGGACGATGCGGGATCTGCCGAACGTCACCCTGATCCTCGTGCCCTGCTCCGGGTTCATCAAGCCCGCCTGGCTTGAGCTGGCACTCCGCAGCGGTGCGGCGGGCGTGTTCGTCTGCGGCTGTCCCATGGGGGACTGCCTGAACCGGGAGGGGAACTGGATCGTCGAGGACCGGATCGACCAGCTCCGCAAGCGGCTGCAGCGCCAGAAGATCGATCCGGAGCGGATCGGGTTTTTGGCCTACGGCTACCACGAGCAACTGGCCTTCGTGGAGGCGGTCCGGGCCTTCGTGGACAAAGTCCGCCGCCTCGGGCCGGGGGAGGGGAAGCGCGGATGAACCGGTTCGGCCCGCGCACGCTGCGCAGCTACTTCTGGTACCTCCTGTTCTGGATCGCCTTCTTTGGGCTCCTGTTGTTCGTCGCTTCGTTCGGACTCGTGGCGGAGGCGTAGATGCTCGCCTGGATGTTCACCGACGAGCCCTGGAGCCCGCCGCGCCGCTTCCTGTACCTCGGCGTGGTGTGGGGAGCAGTTGCCTTCCTCACCGAGTTCGCGGCAAGCCTCCACCTCGTGGCACCCGGGGCTCTTTCTGACGTGGCCTGGCTCGCGTACGGTCGCCTCGTAGCCGCGGCACGAGACCTGTGGATCTACGGGTTTGCGAGCAACCTCCTCCTCGCAGGGCTCGTCGCTCTTGTCCCTCAGATTGCACGCGCGCCGCTTGCGAGCGTGCGCCTTGCGAACCTGAGCGTGTGGCTGTGGAACGCGGCCCAGGCGATCTCCTGGGTCTCCCTCCTCGCCGGAGTGTCCCGAGGCCGGCTCTGGGGGGAGGCACCGTGGACGGCCGACCTGCTGCGGCTTGGGGCAGCGCTCCTGCTCCTGTGGATCCTGGTCCGGACGTCCACGGGCGGCCGGCGGGACGACCCGGTGTTGAGGCTGGGGATCGCCGCCCTCGGCTGGTTCGCGGCGGTCCTCCTCCTGGGGAAGGGGCTTTTCACGCCCGGCGGCAACCCCTACTGGGGGATCGCTGACGCCTTGGCCCAGGCCTTCCTGCGCCAGGGGCTTGGCTGGCTGTGGCTGTTCCCGGCCGCCTCGGCCGTGCTCATCGGACTCTCCGGAGCTGTAGCCGGCCAAAGCGTCCCTCCGGTCCTACCGACCCTCATCCTCCTGACGACCGGGGCCTTCGGGCCCTTCAGCGCGGGCGCGGAGTTCGTCTGGGGCCCGGTCCCCTTCTGGGCCCAGACCGTGGGGGCGGTGGCGAGCATGCTCCTTCTCCTCCCCGCGGCGGGTGCGGCGGGAGGTCTGTGGGGCGTCGTGCAGGCACGGCCCGCCCGCCTCGTCGAGGGCCCTGCGCTCGCCTTCCTCCTCGTGGGCGGTGCCGCGTTCGTCTTCGCATCCCTCGCCGGGGGTATACCGGCGTTGCTGGGTCCGGCGCGGGTCGCTGGCCTCACGCTCTGGACTGAGGCCCGCACGGTCCTCCTCGTTGCCGGAGCGGGGTCCGTTGGGATGGGGGCGGCGTACGCCCTGATTCCGGCGGCCGTCGGCCGGATCCTGGCGAGCCCGCGGCTGGCCTGGTGGCACTTCTGGATCTGGACGCTGGGGTGCTTCGCCTCCGCCGTCGCCCTCATGGTGGCGGGGATCAGTCAGGGTGCGGTCTGGGCCACGGGGACGGTCCCGTTCGCCGCGAGCGTCCAGGCCACAGTCCCCTACCACGTGGCCCGGTGCGCGGCGCTGGGCGCCATGGTCTTCGGGCACGGGCTTTTTTCCTGGAACGTGTTCCTCACCGCCGATTCCGGTATGGAGGTCCCGGCGGCCCAGCGGGAGCTCGTGCTCGCCACGTAGAGGTCATGCGCGCGCACCCCGCTTCGATCCCGATGCTGTGCTTACTGACCGCCTTGGGCGGCTTCCTCGCCACAGCCCTCCTGCCTGCGGCCCAGAGCGCCGGGGGCGGTCGGATGCTCTCGGCCACGGAGCGCGCGGGCTACGAAGTCTACCTGCGGGAGGGGTGCGCGAGCTGCCACACGCAGCAGGTGCGGGCCATCGAGGCGAAGTTCGGCGTCGTCCGTCAACCCGGGGACATCGGTGAGGTCTCCCGTCCGGCGGACTACGCGCTTGAGAACCCGACCGCCCTGGGTCTTGTGCGGATCGGTCCGGACCTCGCCCACGTGGGCGCGCGGATTCAGAGCGCGGTGGAGATGGAGCGGGCGATCCGGGAGCCGCAGCGCCGGTCTCCGGGCGGCCGCATGCCGCCCCACCCGTACCTCTCGGGTGAGGAGCTGCGGGCGCTTGTGGCCTACCTGTTGAGTCTACGATAGGAGGACGCGATGGCCCAGCCGCCTCCAGAGCCTGCGGTCCAAGAAGGCGCAGGGCAAGTGCCGCGGCTCCTCCTTGTCCTCTACGTGCTCCTGCCGGTGTGGGCGTTCGTGTACCTCTTCGTGGCCGGCGGACTGGCACCTCCTGAGGTGCGGCTCGTGGCCCGACAGGTGCCGGGCGTGCAGGGAGTGGCAGGCGGCGGGGCGGTGGAGGATCGGGCCGAGCAGGTGCGAGGGATTCTTGCGGTCGTGCCCCGCGACGCCCTGGACGACCGCCCACCACCCGTGAGCCCGGCGGCGCTGGCGACTGCCCGGCAGCAGTACGCCACCCTGTGCGCGGTCTGCCACGGTCCGGAAGGCAGAGGGGACGGTCCGGCGGGCGCGACCCTGAACCCCCGTCCCATGAACTTCCACGCGCGGGCCTTCCAGCAGGAGATGCCACCGGGTGCGACGCACTGGGTCATCAAGCACGGGCTCTCGGACACTGCCCGACGCAGCGGCATGCCCGCGTTCGGAACCCTGAGCGACGAGCAGATCTGGGCTCTGGTGGTCTACATCCGCCAGCTCGGAGCGGGCGAGGCGCGGTAGTGGATGCCACGCTGCAAAAGCTGTACCGTCCGGTTCAGGAGGACTTGGACGCGCTCGTGGGGCTGATCGCCCGCGAGCTGGGGGCGGACGAACCGTTCCTGGATGAGCTCGTGGCCCACGTCCTCCGCACGCGGGGGAAGCTCATCCGGCCGGCGTTGACCTTCCTCTGTGCCCAGGCCACAGGAGAGCCCGGTCCGGACCGGTTCCTCGTGGCGGCGGCGGTGGAGCTCATTCACGTAGCCTCCCTCATCCACGACGACATCATCGACGAGTCAACCCTGCGCCGGGGTGAGCCCACCGCGAACGCCCGCTGGGGGAACCAGGTGGCGGTCCTCCTGGGCGACTACCTCTTCAGCAAGTCCTTCCACCTCCTGGCACGGGTCGGCCGAGACGACGTACAGAGCCGCATGGCGCTCGCGACCGTGCGGATGAGCCAGGCGGAGCTGTTGCAGATCCGGTACGGCAACACACCCCACATGGAGGAGGCGATCTACTTCCGAATCGTGGAGGGGAAGACCGCCCAGCTCATCGCCTCCGCGTGTGCCTGCGGGGCCCTCGTCTCCGGAGCCGACCGTGAGCTGGCCGAGCGGCTGGGGCGGTTCGGGCTGCACTGGGGGATCGCCTTCCAGATCACCGACGACACCCTGGACCTCACGAGCGACCCCCAGGTGCTCGGGAAGCCCATCGGGAGCGACGTTCGGTCCGGGAAGGTGACGCTCCCCGTGATCCACGCCCTGCGCCACGCCCGGGACGGCGGCCGGGAAAGACTGGAGCGGATCCTCCGGGAGGGGGACCTGGAGACGCTGCGGGAGGAGCTCGTGCGCTGTGGTTCGATCGAGTACGCGCGGCAGGTGGCCCACACCCACGCCGGCCGGGCCCTGGCCGAGCTCGATGCCCTGCCGCCCGCACCCGCCCGCGACAGCCTCGTGGGCCTCACGGAGTTCGTCCTCGTCCGGGACCGCTAGCCCCCCGCACGGGTTGCTACACTATCCGTGGGATGACGATCTCTCCCCTGCGACGCCTCCGGGAGGCGATGGTCCGCTTTGCGGTCCACACCACCTCCGCCCACCTGAGCCACCACACCGGCCGCATCCTTGAGCGGTGGAAGCACAGTCTCTTCCGTCGGCTTCCCCGCTACGCCGCCCACCCGGCCCTCGTGGACCGGTGGGGCGTCCAGACCGTGGAGCTCCTCGTACGGGCGATGCGCAGCGGTGAGGACGCAAGAGGTGCTCTTCGGGAGGCGATCCACGAGCACGCCCACCGGATTGCAAGCCAGCAGCTCGACTCGGGCTTCAGCCTGGAGGAGATCCTCCAGGCGATGAGCCTGCTGCGGGCGAGCGTGAACGCCCAGGTCCAGGCGATGCTGAGCCGCCGGCTGTGGGTGGCGTTCCCGCCTGATGTGATGTTCGCCACCGAGCGGATCCACGAGGCGATCGACCTCCAGATGCTCGCCATCGGGCAAGCGTACCTGGAGGCGCGCGACCGGGTCATCCGCCAGCGTGAGGGAGAGCTTGAGCAGACGAACCGTCAGCTCCGGACGCTGCTCCAGGAGATGCACCACCGGATCAAGAACAACCTCCAGACCCTCGCTGACCTCCTGTACCTGGAGGCGCTAGCGGCTCCGGAGGTCGCCCAGAAGAGCCTGCGCGACAGCATCGGACGTGTGAAGAGCATCGCCGCCGTCCACCAGATGTTGTCGGTAGACCACATCGAGCAGGTGGACGTGTACCGGCTCGCGGAGCGGATCGGCGAGACGATCAGTCAGGACCTCTCCGGGCCCGGCCGTCGGATCGCCATCGAGGTGCGGGGGACACCGCTGTGGCTTCCCAGCAAGCAGGCGACGTCGCTCGCGCTCGTCCTGAGCGAACTCGTGACGAACGCCCTGGAGCACGCCTTTGACGGGCAGGCGGGCACGGTGCGGATCACCCTGAGCACCCGTGGAGAGGAGATCGTGGTCACCGTCGAGGACGATGGGCGGGGACTGCCGCAAGGGTTCGATCCGGAGCGGGACGCCCACCTGGGGCTCAGGATCGTGCAGGAGCTCGTCAGCCGCGACCTCCAGGGCACGTTCCGCCTGGAGGGGAGGGGCGGGACGCGGGCGGAGGTGCGGTTCCGGAGATGAGCGAGCCTCTCCGGATCCTCATCGCGGACGACGAGGCGATCCGGCTGCTGACGCTGCGGACCCAGCTCCGGTCGTTGGGCTTCGAGGTCGTAGCCGAGGCCCAGGACGGCGAGGAGGCCGTGCGGCTGGCCCGGGAGCGGGAGCCGGATCTAGCGATCCTCGACATCAAGATGCCCCGCCTCGACGGGATCTCGGCGGCCCGGCAGATCGTCCAGGAGCGCCCCATCCCCATCATCCTCCTGACGGCCTACAGCGAACTGGAGCTCGTGGAGCGGGCGACGGAGGCCGGGGTGTTCGCCTACCTCATCAAGCCGGTGACCGAGGAAGAACTGCTCCCGGCGATCCTCCTGGCGCGCAAGCGGTTCGAGGAGTTCCGGGTGCTCCACAGCGAGGTGGAGGACCTGCGCCAGGCCCTGGAGGCGCGCAAGCTCATCGAGCGTGCAAAGGGGATCCTCATGAAGCGGCTGGGCATCAGCGAGCAGGAGGCGTTCCGCCGGATGCAGGTCCAGAGCCAGAAGGAGAACCGCAAGCTCGTGGAGATCGCGCGGGCGATCATCACCGCTCACGGGGTGATGTAGGGCCTACAGGGAGGTAGTGCCCCGATGCGGTGGTAGAATGCCTAGGGCGGGGATTCTGAGATCCGCCCGGGAGGTGGCAGATGCCGTTTGGGATCGGTACGACCGAGCTCATCATCATCCTCGTGATCGCCCTGTTGATCTTCGGGCCCGCGCGGCTAGCGGGGATCGGCAGTTCGCTGGGGCGGGCGATCCGGGACTTCCGTCGCTCCGTCCGGGAAGAGGACGAAGAGGAGAAGGCGAAGGGGTCTAGCGGCTGACGCGGGGCATGGCCCGGCGAGCCCGCCGTCCGTGGGGTGCAGTCCTCCTCGTCTTCCTCCTGGGGGCGATCGTCGGCCACGTCCTCGCGGAGTCCGTCCGGCACATCCCCGTCCTTTCCTTCCTCGCTCGAACCCTGGAGCTGGGACTCCAGCCGGCGGTTCGGCTGGACCTGGCGCTCGTGACCCTCACGTTCGGGTTCACCGTGCGGCTGAACCTGGCCGTCGTGCTGGGTATCCTCATCGCCCTCGTGGCCTGGCGGCTCATTTAGAGCACCCCCAATGGAGCGCCCATGGGCCGAATACGGCCTAGTGGGCGTTCTAGAGAACTCCGGCCGCGCGAGCGGCTGTTCGGCGAATGATCGGACGCCTCCTCCGGCGACCCCGAGCCCAGTCCCGAGGACGTGCGGCTCACCGCCGCCCTGCGGGAAGCCAGCTACCACATCGCGGGGGGCGGCGGCCGCGGTGGGAACCCGCGCGAGCGGGGACTCGGCTTGTGGAGCACCCGACAAGACGCAAAGCCTCTTGAGGACCCCGCTCAGGACCCGCCGGAACGTGTCGGGTTGCGGTGTTCCCCCCGCGCGGGGAAGCGCGTACACTCAGAACGGACGTCCACTACAGCGCATCGGGCCGCAGCAGGCGGCGCGGGAGGCAGGGATGTGGTGGAACGGGTTCTTGGGCCGGTACCTCTCCCGGGACATGGGGATCGATCTTGGAACCGCCAACACGCTCGTCTACGTGCGGGGGGAGGGGATCGTCCTCCGGGAACCCTCCGTGATCGCCCGGCGCGTGGACGACGGCCAGGTCCTGGCGGTGGGGGAGGAAGCGAAGCGGATGATCGGCCGCACGCCATCAGACGTGCAGGCGGTGCGGCCGCTGCGGGATGGGGTGATCGCGGACTTCGAGACGACCGCCACGATGCTCGCCTACTTCATCCGGCGCGGGCTGCGCGGCCGGTCCCTCTTTAAGCCAAGGGTCGTCGTCGGGATCCCCTCAGGGGTCACGGAGGTGGAGAAGCGCGCGGTGATCGACGCCACGCTCCAGGCGGGCGCCCGAGAGGCCTACCTCATCGAGGAGCCCATGGCCGCCGCCATCGGAGCGGGTCTTCCGGTCTCCGAACCGGTGGGGAGCATGGTCGTGGACGTGGGGGGAGGCACGACGGAGGTTGCCGTCATTGCCCTGGGCGGGATCGTCACGAGCCGGTCCATCCGGATTGGAGGGGACGAGATGGACGAGGCGATCATCCACCACGCACGTCGGGCCTACAACCTTCTCATCGGCGAGCGCACGGCAGAGGAGATCAAGATCGCCATCGGATCTGCCTATCCCCTTCGAGAAGAGCAAGTGGTGGACGTGCGGGGCCGTGATCTCCTGACGGGGCTCCCGCGCACCGTGCGGATGACCAGTGCCGAGATCCGCGAGGCGCTCAGCGAGCCGGTCGCGGCCATCGTGGAGGCCGTCAAGCAGACGTTGGAGCGTACTCCGCCGGAGCTCGCGGCGGACATCGTGGAGAGGGGGATCGTGATGGTCGGAGGCGGGGCGCTTTTGCGGGGCCTGGATCGGTTGTTGAGCCAGGAGACCGGGATGCCGGTCACCCTCCCCGACGACCCACTCTCTGCCGTGGTCCTCGGCGCCGGCCGGGCCCTGGAGGAGATCGACACCCTGAAGAAGGTCCTCGTGGCGGCCAGGCGAGCATGATCGCCACGACTCCCCGGCGACGTGCAGGCCTTTTGGCCGCCCTGGTGTTCGCCGCCATTCTGCTCCTCACCGGCCAGCTGCGCACGCCGGACCATAGGGCCATCGGATGGGTGGGTGAGGGGATCCTCTCGCTCCTCACACCGGCGCAGGTGGCCCTCGAGGGGGCCCTTGAGGCCGCGGAGCGGTGGTGGGTGGCCCTCTCGGAGATCGGGCAACTCCGCAGCGAGAACGCGCGGCTGCGGGCGGAGGTGGAGCGGCTCCGGCGCCGCGTCGCCCGCTTGGAGGAGGCGCAGAGTGAGGTCGTCCGGTTGCGCCGGTTGCTCCAGGTCCGGCCCCTCCCTCCAGAGGTCCCCCGCGCCGCCCGGGTCGTAGCGCGGGACCCGGGGAGCTGGTTCGCCACGGTGCTCCTGGACCGCGGGGCGCGGGACGGCGTCCGACGCCACGACGCCGTGGTGACCGCCGACGGCCTCGTGGGCCGGGTCCTGGAGGTCTACCCCACGGCCGCCCGGGTTCTCCTCCTGAGCGATCCCCGCAGTGCTGTGGGCGTCCTCGTTCAGCGTACCCGGGACGCCGCCGTCGTGGAGGGCCGGGCAGGCCCGGTCCTTCGCCTCCGGTACCTCCCGAGGGACTCTGGGATCCGTCCGGGCGATCTTCTCGTGACTTCGGGTCTGGGTGGCGTCTTCCCCCGCGGGATCCGGGTCGGCACGGTTCGCGCGATCCTGCCCAAGGCAGGTCTCTTCTTGGAGGCCGAGGTGACGCCCGCGGCCGATCTGGATCGGATCGAGGAGGTCCTCATCCTCTTGGGCTCCGGTCGGGAGTGGTGACCGTGCGGCGGGTCGTGCGGATGGCTTGGCCCCTTGGGTTGCTCCTCGCCGTTGCGCTCCTGGAGCCCGTGCTGACCGTTCGGTTGCGGCTCGTGGACGGCCGACCGGACCTCGTCCTCGTCCTGATCGTTGCCTGTGCCCTGGTCCGGGGTCCGGAGGCAGGAGCGGTGTGGGGGTTTGCAGGGGGATTCCTGCAGGACCTGCTAAGCGGCCACGCGCTGGGTCTTGAGGCGGGTCTCAAGGGGGTGCTGGGCTTCCTGCTCGGTCTTGCCTCCGGTGCGGTCCTTCTGGAGGGCATCCTTCTCCCCTTTGGGGCCACCGTGGCCGCCACGGGGATCCATGCTTTGCTCGCCAGGGGACTTGCGGAGCTCGTGGGCGTGCCCCTTGGACCCGGGAGCTGGCAGGGCTTGGGAGTTGCCGCCTGCGCCAACGGGGCCCTGGCACCCCTCGCCTTCCGGGTCTTCCGCTTTGGAGCGCACCGTCCTTCTGTGACCGATGCCGCAGCGAGACGAGGATAGAACACCCCTCCGCAGGAGGGTGCTCGCCGCCCTGCTTACAGTAGGCTTCGGCGTCCTGGCCCTCCGGCTGTGGCAGCTGCAGATCCTGCAGGGCGAGTACTACGAGCAGCTGGCCCAATCCAACCGGCTCCGCCTGAACCGCCTCCCTGCCCCCCGCGGCCTGATCTTGGACCGCCGCGGCGCAGTCCTCGTGACGAACCGACCGTCCTTCTCCGTGTCTGTCCTCTCCATGGCCCTGCGTGATCCCCCCCGGACGGTTCGGGTCCTCAGCCAGCTGTTAGACCTGCCGGAGGAGGAGATCTGGAAGAAGATCCGGGGCGCACCGCCCTTCGAGCTCATCCGCCTCCAGCGGGACGTGGGGATGGGGGTCGTGAGTGCGGTGGAAGAGCGGCGCAGCGACCTCCGGGGCGTCACGATCGTGGCGGAGCCCGTGCGTCTTTATCCAGACCGGACGCTAATGTCCCACGTCCTGGGCTACCTCGGCGAGATCAGCGCCGAGGAGTTGAGTGTCCTTCGGCCGCGCGGGTACCGGCTCGGCGACCTGATCGGCAAGGCGGGCTTGGAGCGGTCCTACGACGCCGCCCTGCGGGGCGAGGACGGCGAGCAGGTGGTGGAGGTGGACGCCGCAGGACGCCCGCTCCGCGTCCTGCGGCAGCAGGAGGGACGGCCTGGTAACACCCTCGTCCTCACGATCGACCGGCGGCTCCAGGAAGTGGCCGAGCAGGCCCTCGGGTCGCAGCCCGGGGCTGTGGTCGCCCTGGACCCCCGCACCGGCGAGGTCCTTGCCCTGGCGAGCTGGCCCACCTACGATCCGAACCGGTTCGCCGTGGGGATCTCCGCACCGGCGTGGGTGCGTCTTGCGTCCGATCCCCGGCATCCCCTCCTGAACCGGGCGGTGGCGGCGGCCTACGAGCCAGGGTCGGTGTACAAGATCGCGACGTCACTGGTGGCCTTGGAGGCCGGGGCCGCCTCACGCCACAGCGCGTTCTTCTGTCCGGGCCAGCTTTCCTTGGGCGGACGGATCTTCCGCGACCTGCGTGCCCACGGACACATCACGTTCCTGGACGGCGTGGCGCAGTCCTGCAACGTCATGTTCTGGCAGTTGGGGCTCCGCGTGGGGCCGGACCGGATCTCTCGGATGGCGAGGATGCTGGGGCTCGGCGAGCGCACCGGGATCGACCTTCCGGGGGAGGCCGAGGGGATCGTCCCGTCTCCGACGTACAAGGAGCGCACCTATAAAGAGCCCTGGTACCCGGGCGACACCCTGAACCTGGCCATCGGCCAGGGCTACGCGTTGGCCACCCCCATCCAGGTCGCCCGCATGGTGGCCGCCGTAGCGAACGGAGGGCGGGTGCTCCGGCCCTACCTTGTCCGGGCGATCCTGGATCCGGAGGGCCACGTGCTGGCGCGGTTCGGCCCCCAGGTCGTGCGCCGTCTCGAGATCCCCCAAGAGGCGTGGGCGACCCTCCGGGAGGGCCTTGCGGCCGTGGTGGCCCGAGGGACGGGTCAGGCCGCAGCGGTTCCGGGTCTTCCTGTGGCTGGCAAGACCGGGAGTGCCGAGACCCCCCGCGGCCGGCCCCACGCGTGGTTTGCGGGGTACGCGCCAGCCCCTGACCCCCGGATCGTGGTCGTGGTCCTGATCGAGCACGGAGGCCGCGGAGGGCTCGCAGCGGCCCCCGTTGCCCGGCAGGTCTTTGAGGCATGGAAGCGCCTGTACGCACCGGACCAACTGGCCATCGCTCACCCCTAGGACCCAAGCGACCCTCGCGCCTGGCGAAGGTCCGGTGGTGGCTTGGGGGGATGGACTGGCTTTTGGTCGCGAGCGTCACGATCCTGTGCGCCGTTGGGACGCTCGCGGTCACGAGCGCCACGCGGACCGCCGAAGCGCCCCTTGGGCTTTTGCCTGCGCGGATCCTCCACCTGGGGATCGGGTTGGGTGTGTTGGCCGCCTTCGCCGCCATCCCGTACCGGCTGTGGGACCGGCTCGCGGGATGGATCTACGGCGCTTGCCTCCTCCTCCTGGTCGCGGTGGACGTGGTCGGCCGGGAGAGCCTTGGGGCGCAGCGGTGGCTCGTGCTGGGGCCGGTGACCGTGCAGCCCTCGGAGTTCGGAAAGCTCGGCCTCATCGTGATCCTCGCGAAGGTGGCAGCGGACCACCCACCGCGGCGCGTGGTCGATCTCGTGCGCTGCATCCTCTACGTCCTCCCCCCCACCGTGCTCGTGTTCTGGCAGCCAGACTTCGGGACCTCCCTCGTGTTCGTCGCGATCCTCGCAGGGATCCTGTTCGCGGCCGGAGCCCCCCTGCGTTCCTTAGTGGGTCTTGGAGGAGTCGGCCTTGCCGCAGCCCCGCTCGTGTGGCGGTGGATGAAGCCCTACCAGCAGAAGCGCCTGTGGGTCTTCTTGGATCCCAATCTGGATCCGCTGGGTGCCGGGTACAGCCTGATCCAGTCGAAGATCGCCATCGGATCCGGGCAGCTATGGGGAAAGGGGCTGTTCGGCGGGACGCAGAGCGCCCTGGAGTTCCTGCCGATGCAGCACACGGACTTCGTGTTCGCGGTGATCGGGGAGGAACTGGGGTTCGTGGGCGCATTGGGTGTGCTGGTCTGTTTCTGGGTCTACCTCCTGCGGGGTCTGCGCGCGGCGCACCGGGCCCAGGACCCCTTTGGGAGTTTGCTGTGCGCGGGAATCGTTTCCCTGGTGGGCTTCCACGTGCTCGTGAACGTGGGAATGACGGTGGGGTTGGCGCCCATCACAGGCATCCCCCTCCCGTTCCTCTCCCACGGCGGAAGCGCCCTCATCACGAACCTCGCCGCGACGGGGATCCTCCTGAACGTGGGGAGCCGGCGGCGGAACCGGAGTCAAGGATGATGAAGAGGGAGATCTTCGCGAACGTCGAGCCTTTTGAGGTACGGGTGGCTGTGCTGGAGGACGGGCAACTGGTGAACCTGTTCGTCGAGCGGGACGAGCCGCTTGTCGGGAACATCTACAAGGGCCGGGTCACGAACGTCCTGCGGGGGATGGATGCTGCCTTCGTGGACATCGGGCTTGCGCGGAACGCGTTCCTCCACGTACGGGACGTGCGGGCCCGGCGGATCGGCGGGGAGGAGCTGGAGGACGCCATCGGCCAGGGCGCGATCCAGCAGCGCCTGCGGCCGGGTCAAGAGATCATCGTGCAGGTAACCAAGGAGCCCACCGGCACCAAGGGCGCCCGCGTGACGACCTACGTGGCCCTGGCGGCCCACTACCTCGTCCTCATGCCGACGGTGAACTACGTGGGCGTGTCCAGGAGGATCGAGCGGGAGGCCGAGCGCAGGCGGCTCAGGGAGATCGCCGAGCGCATCCGGCCCGCCGGGATGGGCCTCATCGTGCGGACGGCTGCCCAAGGTGTCTCTGAAGCGGAACTCTCCAACGACCTCCGCTACCTCCTGAGCGTGTGGAACCGGGTGCTGGAGCGCGCCCGCTCAAGCCGCGCACCGTCCCTCCTCTACCAGGACCTGCGCCTGATCCGCCGCGTCGTGCGGGACCTCTTCACCCAGGAGGTCGTCCGCTTCGTGGTGGATTCCGAGCGCGAGTACGAGCAGATCCTCGACCTTGTGCGGTCCTACGCGCCGCAACTTCGGAGCCGGGTGGAGCTGTACCGGGGGAGCGAGCCCATCTTCGAACACTTCGGGATCGAGCGGGAGATCCGCAACGCGTTGCGGCGCAAGGTACCGCTCCCCTCCGGTGGCTACCTTGTGATCGACCGGACCGAGGCGTTCACGGTGATCGACGTGAACACCGGGAAGTACGTGGGGAAGACGGACCTGGAGACCACGATCTTCCACACGAACCTGGAGGCTGCCCGGGAGGTGATCCGGCAGATCCGATTGCGGGACATCGGGGGGATCATCCTCGTGGACTTCATCGACATGGAAGATCCCTCCCACCGCCGGCAGGTGATGCAGGCGCTGGAGGAGGCGGCCCGCCTGGACCGGGCCCGGACCCACCTCATCGACCTCACGCAGCTCGGCCTCGTGGAGATGACCCGCAAGAGGGTCTACCGGGACCTGGAGGCCCTGTTGCGCATACCCTGCTTCTACTGCGAGGGCAAAGGACGGGTCCTCTCCCCCCGCACGGTGGCGAACCAGGTTCGCCGTGAGCTCCGCCGCCTCGCCCAGCAACTGGAGCCGGTGGAGGTCTACGTCCATCCCCTCGTCTACGCGGAACTCGTGCGCGACGGGAAAGACCCCCTCCAGGACCTGGGGGGTAGGGTGCGCCTCGTGGCCCGGGAGGGGGTCCATCTGGAGGCCATCGAGGTGGTGCGGGCGGGGGCCAAGGGGGAGGTGCAGTGGATGGACGTGCAGGAGGGCGTGGTGGACGTGGCCGAGGAGCCCGACGAGGCGCAGGAGCATGCCCTGGCCCTTGTGCCTTCGCGGAACGGGTTCTGGACGCGGCTATGGGCCAGGCTGCACCAACTCCTCCACCGGGCCCCCACCGGTCCGGGTAGTATAGGGGAGAGGTGACCGAGCCGTGTGGACGTCCAAGGAGATCCGCGAAGGGTTCCTCCGGTTCTTCGAGGAGCGGGGACACGTGCGGGTGCCAAGCGCCCCCCTCGTGCCGGACGACCCCACGCTTCTGTTCACGAACTCCGGGATGGTGCAGTTCAAGGACGTGTTCTTGGGAACGGGGACGCGTCCGTATAAGCGGGCAGTGGACGTGCAGAAGTGTCTGCGCGTCTCAGGCAAGCACAACGACCTGGACGACGTGGGCCGCGACGGCTACCACCACACCTTCTTCGAGATGCTGGGCAACTGGTCCTTCGGCGACTACTACAAGGCGGAGGCGATCGCGTGGGCCTGGGAGCTCCTCACCGAGGTGTGGGGACTTCCAAGGGAGCGGCTGTGGGCGACCTGCTTCGAGGACGAGTTGGGGGAGATCCCCCGCGACGACGAGGCCGCGGAGATCTGGCTCCGACAGCCCGGCTTCGATCCCAGCCACCTCCTGTTCTTCGGCCGCAAGGAGAACTTCTGGGAGATGGCCGAGGTCGGACCCTGTGGGCCTGACAGCGAGATCCACATCGACCGCGGTCCCGAGTTCTGCGACCAGCAACACGTGCCCGGACACGTCTGTCGGGTAAACGGGGGTTGCGCGCGCTTCTTGGAGCTGTGGAACCTCGTGTTCATCCAGTACAACCGTACCGGCCCCACAACGTTGGAGCCGCTTCCCGCCAAGCACGTGGACACCGGGATGGGCATGGAGCGGCTCGTGGCGGTCCTCCAGGGCGCACCGGACAACTACAGCACCGATCTCTTTCTGCCGCTCCTCCGGCGTACGCAGGAGCTCGCCGGGCATTCGGACCGGGACCGCGAGACGCACATCGTCGCCTACCGGGTGATCGCCGACCACGCCCGCGCCGCGGCCTTTTTGATCGCGGACGGAGTGGTGCCCACGAATGAGGGGCGCGGCTACGTCCTCCGGATGATCCTCCGCCGGGCCGCGCGGTTCGGCCGGACCATCGGGCTCGCTCGCCCCTTCCTCGCGGAGGTGGCGGACGTCGTCGTGCAGGAGATGGGGGACGCGTATCCCGAGCTCCGTCAGCAGCGCGACTTCCTCCGGGAGGTGATCACGGCCGAGGAGGAACGGTTCAGCCAGACGCTCACAAGCGGCCTCGCGCGCCTCGAGGAACTCATCCAGCAGGCGAAGGCCGAGGGCCGCTCGGTGCTCGCGGGCTCAGACGTGTTCCGGCTCTACGACACGTACGGGTTCCCCAAGGAGATGACTCAGGACATCGCCCGGGAGCACGGGCTTGGGATCGACTGGGCAGGCTTCGAGGCCGCCCTGAGCGAGCAGCGGGAGCGGGCCCGGGCCCAAGCGCCCTTCCGGCTGGAGGAGCATCCCCTCGCTGAACTCGTGCGGAGAGGTGTGCGCACGGAGTTCGTCGGGTACAGGAAGCTCCGCACGCGCGGGCGGGTTCTCGCCATTGTGCGGAACGGCCGTCTCGTGGACGAGGTGCGGGAGGGCGAGGAGGCGGAGGTCGTGCTGGACCGTACGCCCTTCTACGCGGAGGCAGGAGGCCAGGTGGGGGATACGGGGTCTTTCCGCTGGCGCGGGGGCGTCTTTGAGGTGCATGACACCCAGCGGCCCGTCGAAGGCGTGGTCGCGCACCGCGGGATCGTGCGGGAGGGGAGCCTAAGGGTAGGCCAGCGGGTTGAGGCATCCGTGGACGAGGCGCGTCGGCGGGACACGATGCGGCACCACACCGCCACCCACCTCCTCCACAGGGCGCTCCGGGAGGTCCTGGGCGAACACGCGCGGCAGGCCGGCTCCCTCGTGGCCCCAGACCGGCTCCGGTTCGACTTCTACCACCTCCAACCCCTCTCGAAGGAGCAGCTGCGGGCGATCGAGGACGAAGTGAACGCCAAGATCATGGACGCGATCCCGGTCCGCGCCCGGTTCCTCCCCTACGAGGAGGCGCTGCGTCGGGGTGCCGTGGCCCTCTTCGGGGAGAAGTACGGGGACGTCGTGCGGATGGTCTCCGTGGGGGAGTACAGCCGCGAGCTGTGCGGTGGGACCCACGTCCGGAACACCGGAGAGATCGGGTCCTTCTGGATCACCCAGGAGACCGGGGTCGCAAGCGGCGTCCGGAGGATCGAGGCGGTGTGCGGGTGGGCGGCGGTGCGCCACCTGCGCTCGATGGGCGACCTCGTGGAAGGGTTGGCCGCGAAGCTGCGCTCGAGTCCGGAGGAGCTGCCCGCGCGGGTGGACCGCCTGCAGGCACGGGTGCGGGAGCTGGAGCGGGCGCTGGAGGGGCTGCGCCACCGGGCTGCGGCCGAAGAGGTGGAGCGGCTCGTCCAGTCGGCCCAGGAGGTGGACGGCGTGCGGGTCGTGGTGGCCCGGTTCGACGGCCTCCCTCAGGACGCCCTGCGTGCGGTGGGTGACCGGCTCCGGGACCGGATCCAGAGCGGTGTGGTCGTGGTGGGCGGCGCCCACGACGGCCGGGTCGCGCTCGTCGCGATGGTCACGAAGGACCTCCTGGACCGGGTGCACGCACCGGACGTCGTCCGGGCGGTGGCCGAACTCGTGGGCGGAACAGGAGGTGGTCGGCCGGAGTTCGCCCAGGCGGGCGGCCGCGATCCTGAGCGGCTGGATGAGGCTCTCTCTCGTGCGCCTGAGATCGTGCGCGCGCTCGTGCAGAGAGCCCGGGTGGGAGAGCGGTGAGTGGCCGCGTGCTCGCCATCGACCTGGGTGCACGGCGGGTGGGGCTCGCATTGAGCGACCCCTCCGGCAGGATCGCCCAGCCCGCGGGCACGGTGGAGCGGCAGAGCACGGCCCAGGTCATCGAGGCCATCGCCGATCTCGTGGAGAACCTTGGGGTCGAGCGCATCGTGGTGGGGCTTCCCCGGAATATGGACGGGACGGAGGGGAAGGCCGCCCGGTCGGCCCGGCGGTTCGGTGCGTGGCTTTGGCGCCGCACGGCTCGACCGGTGGAGTTCTGGGACGAGCGGCTCTCGACGGTGGAGGCCGAGCGGGTCCTCGCTTTCCTACCCAGAGGCCGGCGGCGCAGCGCGCGGGATCCCGTGGCCGCAAGCCTCATCCTCGAGGGCTACCTGCGAAGGCGTCGTGCAGGTGAAGAGGGGAGGGATTCCGGTGCCCAAGCGCCAGGAGTACCAGGTGATCACCCTCACGGACGAGGAAGGGAATGAGCAGGAGTTCACCGTCCTGGAGTACGTGGAGGTGGACGGCCAGGAGTACGTGGTCGTTGCCCCGACAGGTGAGGAGGAAACGACTCCGGCCCGCGTCCTCCGCGTGGAGGACGAGGAGAAGCTCGTGCCCGTCGAGGACGAGGACGAGTTCAACCGGGTCCTGGAGCAGCTCGAGGACTTCGAGATCGTCCTCGAGGACGAGGAGTCGGAACCCGAAGAGGACCTGACCTTCGACGAGCAGGACGAGGAGGAGTGACCGCAGCCCGGTGGGCCCTTGCTGGCCTTGCCCTTCTCGCCATCGCGGCGGCCCTCGGAGGGTGGTTGACAACCCCACCCGGGCCCGGCCCGGCCCAGGTGGTCGAGATTCCCAAGGGTACACGGACCGCCGAGATCGGGCGGCTATTGAGCACCCGGGGACTTGTTCGGAGTGCTTTGGCCTTCACGCTGTACGCGCGGGTCCTGGGGCTCAATGGCCGTCTTCAGGCCGGGGAGTACCGGATCTCACCCGAGGAAGACATTCCGCGGATCCTTCGGCGGTTGGCTTCCGGGGACGTGGTCCGGCACGCGCTGGTCCTGCCGGAAGGGCTCACGGCCGCCGAGGTGGCGGTCCGGATCGAGCAGCTGGGGCTGGGACGGGCCGTCGAGTTCCTGCGCCTCGTCCGGCAGCCCGAGCGGTTCTGGATCCCCCAGATGCGGGGGAACCGATCGGGGTCGCTGGAGGGCTACTTGTTCCCGGACACCTACCTCCTGCCGAAGGGGTTGGGGGAAGAGCGGATCGTACGGACCTTCGTGGACCGGTTCCGACAGGCCACGGAGGCGCTGTTGACAGGACCCCTCCCTTTGGGTCTAGAGCCCCACGAGGTGGTGACGGTCGCCTCCCTGGTGGAGCGGGAGGCGAAGCGGCCTGAGGAGCGAAGGCGCATCGCCGGCGTGATCTACAACCGCCTGCGCATGGGGATGCCCCTCCAGATCGACGCCACAATCCTCTACGCGTTGGGCGGCCATAGACCAGTCGTGCGCCAGGCCGACCTCGCGGTGGACTCCCCCTACAACACGTACCGCCGGATCGGCCTCCCGCCCGGCCCCATCGCGAACCCGGGGCTTGACGCCCTTCGGGCGGCGGTCGAGCCGGAACACCACGCCTTTTTCTACTACGTGGCCCGGCCGGATGGGACCCACGTCTTCACGCGGACCCTGGAAGAGCACCTCCAGGCGATCCGCAAGGTACGGGGTGCACCATGAGGCGCTGGATCACCCCGAACCTCGCCGTGCGCCGCCTAACCGAGATCCGGCCCGAAAAGCTGGCGGCCCGGGGGATCCGGGGGGTAGTGCTGGACCTCGATAACACCCTGCTGCCCCCCACCGCGCCCGCGCCGGCAGCCGAGGTCGTCGCGTGGGTGAGCGGACTGCGGGCCTGGGGGCTGCGGGCGGTCGTCGTGTCCAACGCGCCCAAGACCCGCAGGGAGCGGATCGCAGCCCAGCTGGGCTGCCCTGCCATCGACGGTCCTCCGAAGCCCAGCCTCGGGCGGCTGCGCCGCGCGCTCCAGCACCTCGGGACCGCACCGGCCCAGACCGCGGCGATCGGCGACCAGCTCTTCACCGACGTCCTTCCCGCGAACCTCCTGGGACTCTACACGGTCCTCGTCGAGCCGATGGACCACCGGGAGTTCTTAGGAACGCGGATCGCGCGCCTCGTCGAGCGCCTCGTGGGCCGCAGCAGGATCACCCGCGCGGACTCCGAGCAGGAATCTTCAGGCCCGGGGCGAAGGACGACGCGAGAGGGGAGGAGGCTACGCTGAAAGAGCTCCTACGGGAGATCGTGGCAAACGTGGAGGGCGTGGCCTATGCCGCCGTCTTGCGGCTGGACGGTGAGGTCGTGGATACCTACACCGTGGACTCCGCGTTCCCCCTTGGACGGTCCGGTCCGGACATCGGGGTGCTCGCCAAGGTGAGCAGCTACCTGGCCCGGAAGATCAACGCCGGAAGCCTCGAGTACTGCGTCCTCTCGGCGGAGCGGTTCATCCTCGTGCTGTCTCCCGTGGAGATCGACTACGCGCTCGTCATCGGGTTGCGTCAGGGCGGGAACCTCGGCAAGGCGCGTCTCCAGATGAAGAAGAACATGGAGCGGGTGGCCGCGCACCTGCGTCAGCACGTCCCGTGAGGTGGGCGGCTGTCCTCCTCTTTCTCCTCGTGGCGACTCCGGCCTGGGGCCAGGACGACCCGTATGCCCGCGGCGTCCGCTGGTACCAGCTCGGACAGTTCGACCGCGCGGTGGAGGCGTTCACGAAGGCGGCCGGGAGGAGACCGCACGACGGCCTGGGGTGGCTGTGGCTTGGGGCGAGCGCCTACCGGGCCGGGCGGCACGACCTGGCGGAGGTCGCCCTGCGCCGGGCGCTGGTGCTGCGACCCCACGATCCGAACGCGATGCTCTGGTTGGGGTACACGTACGCAGCGCAGGGCCGGAAAGCCGAGGCTCGGGCAACGTTGGATCGCCTCCAGCAGATCGCACCCCGGTCGCCCGCCGCTGCGTACGCGCGGTGGTGGCTCCGTTCGACCAACTCGATCCGTCCTGCTCCCGGCCGGTGGCTTGACCCGGCCACCTACGCGTGGATCGCCCGCCACTACAACCCCCAGCTCACCCCGTCGGAGGCAGTGCGGATCGGACAGGCTCTCTTGGCCTATGCGCGCCAGTTCAACGTGGATCCTCGCCTCGTCACCTCGGTCGTCGCCGTTGAGTCGGGCTTCAACCCCAAGGCGACATCCTACGCGGGAGCGCAGGGACTGGGACAACTCATGCCCACCACCGCCCGATCGGTCGGCGTGAGAAGACCCTTCGATCCGGTCGAGAACCTCTACGGAACGGTTCGGGTGCTCCGGGGCCTCCTCCTGCACTACGGCTACCACCAGGCCCCGCTTGCCCTTGCGGCCTACAACGCCGGTCGAGGGGCTGTGGCGAGGTACGGCGGAATCCCGCCTTACAGCGAGACCCAGTGGTACGTGTACACCGTGCTTTCCCTGTACCGCCGGACTCTGGACGGTCGTGGTCTGTAACTTGCTCTGAGGTCAGAGTGAACCGACGCATGGCCCGAATCCCTGTTCTGCTCGCCCTCACCGCGGTGGTGGCCGCCTGCGGTCGTCCGAGCGGTCCGGTTCAGGTGGACCTCGCGGTGATCCTGCCCCTCTCCAGTGGAGTGGCAGAGGCGGCCGGCAGTGCCCTCCGGGGCGTGCAGCTCGCCGTGGAGGAGGTGGCGGCCGAGGGCCGGATCCGGATGGACCTCACGGTGCAAGACGACGGCGGCTCGGTGGACCGGGCCACAGGACTCTTCACCCAGGCGGCCCCCAAGCCCCGGCTGGTGGGGGTGATCGGTGGGCTCACGGACAGTGTGGCGATCGCACTCTCGCCCCTTGCGTCCCGCGCGCGGGTCCCGCTCCTGAGCCCCGGGGCGACCGGCGAGATCCCGTATGCGGGGGCCTACTTCTTTCGGACCTCCCTCCCGAGCGCGCTCCAGGGGGAGGCGCTAGCCGGGTTCGCCCTGCGCACGGGCCTCAGGCGTGTGAGCGTGATGTACGACTCCAACGAGTACGGGACGGCAGTGGAGCTGGCGTTCGTCCGGGCCTTCCGGGCGGGAGGTGGGGTGATCGTAGGCGAGCGTCTGTTCCGGGACGGCACCCGGGACTTCAGCCGGTACGTCCGGGCCGCCCAGCAGGAGAAGCCGCAGGCGATCCTCTTCGCAGGCTACCCCGACGAGGGCCGGGTCTTCCTGGCTCAGGCGGCCCAGGGCGGTCTTCAGAGCGTCGTGCTCGTTCCGGACTCCTTTGCCCACCCGAAGACCGTCCGGGGACTTGAGGGGGCCGCGTACTTCGTGGTGGCCGCCTCCTTCTTCCCCGAGAGTGCAGTTCCGGTCGTCCGGGGCTTTGTGCGGGCGTATCGGGCGAAGTACGGGGAGGATCCAGATCCCTTCGCGGCCCAGGCCTACGACGCTACGAAGATCGTTGCCTTCGCCCTCCGGCGCGTGGGCCTCCCAGAGCGGGGGGCCATCGACCGGACGAAGGTCCGGGATGCCATCGCGGGCCTCCGGGACTATCCGGGGGTCACCGGGAATCTGACTTTTGACCGGTTCGGCACTCCCACCCGGGAGGTGCTTCTCCTCCGGGTGCGGGGCCAGGAACTCGTCGTCCTGCGCCGGTAGATTCCCGCCTCACCCGGCAGGGATCCGGTGCCGGGTCACGTAAGACAACTGGAGAACCCAAGGGAGGGATGCGCGTGAGAGGGATCCGGTTCCTGGTCGGTGTGATGGGTCTCATCCTCGTCGTGGGGGCCGCGGTGGGACTCGCCCAGCAGCGGCGGTTTGTGAACATCGCGACGGGGGGGACCGCGGGCGTGTACTTCCCCCTCGGGTCAGCGCTCGCACGGATGTGGACGGAGAAGGTCCCCGGGGTGCAGGCCACCGCCCAGTCCACCGGGGCGTCGGTGGCGAACATCCGGCTATTGAGCCGCGGAGACGTGGACGTGGCGTTCGCCCAGAACGACATCGTCTACTACGCGTTCAACGGGATCGAGATGTTCAGTCGTGACCCCCAGACGCGGCTCCGGGGTATGGCGATGCTGTACCCCGAGACGATCCAGGTCGTGACCCTCCAGAACAAAGGGATCAACTCCATCGCGGACCTGGCCGGGAAGCGTGTAGCCGTAGGGGCTCCCGGGAGCGGGACCGAGGTGAACGCCCGCCAGATCCTCCGGGTCTACGACATCGGCTACCTCCAAACGCGACAGATCCATGGGCTGGCGAAGACCGTAACCGCCGAGTTCCTGAGCTTCGCGGAGGCCGCCGACCAGCTCAAGGACGGCGTGATCGATGCCGCGTTCATCACCGCTGGCTTCCCCACCGCCGCGATCCAGGACATCGCCGCCGTCCGGGACATCAAGATCATCCCGATCCCAACCAACGTGGCGGCGCGCCTGCGGGAGCGCTATCCGTACTACACGCCGCAGACGATCCCGCCGAACACCTACCGCGGGCAAGCTGAGCCGGTGCCCACCGTGGCCGTGATGGCCATGCTCATCACGCGTTCGGACCTGCCCGAGGACCTCATCTACGAGCTCACGAAGGCGATGTGGGAGAACGTGCAGGTCCTCCAGCAGGCCCACGCCCGGGGTCGGGACATCCGGCCGGAGACCGCCCGCCAGGGCATGCCCATTCTGATGCACGCGGGCGCGCTGCGGTACTACCGAGAGCGGGGAATCCGGTGAAGGGCGCCCAAAGAGGCCAGGAGGTGTGACGGTCTCGCAAGACGCGACCGGGGTCGAGCTGGAGGACCTGGTCACAGAGGGACTGGCGGTTCCGGCCCTCTACCGGGACCTCTCGACGGACTATACGCGCGTTGAGGGTCTGCTGGCCTTCCTGCGCCGGCGCTCCTTCTGCGGCCTAGTGAGCCTGCGCTGGCCCGAGGCCACCGCCTACCTCCTGCTGTTCCGCGGCCACCCGCGCCACGCCCGCGCGCTGGCCGGCGAGACGATCCTTACAGGAGAGGACGCATTGGCCTTCGCCCTCCAGGAGAGCACGCGGCCCGACGGAACGGTCTCGGTGCATCCCCTCCCGGAAGAGCTGTTCCCTGAGGCGTGGTGGGTCGAAGAGCAGCCGGAGCCCTCAAAGACCCCAACGACTCCGGAGGCCAGCCTGTCGGTTGCGGAACCCGAGACGGCCCAGGCCCTCGAGCCTCCCCAAGCGGTCCAAGAGACCGCGGTTGTCCCTCTGGTCGAGGAGCCGGTTGTGGCGGAGGATGCAGCGGTGTGGGCGGGGCTCGTGGAGGGTCTGTACGCCCGGTTCCGGAGGGCGCGGGGTCCTGCCCTGGCAAGGCGGTTAGAGGAGGAAGTGGCTCAGGCCCTTGCCGGGTCGGGGGTTCGGTTCACCGATGGCCGCCTTGAGGGGGCGATGGATGCGGCGACGCTGCGGCGCGCGGCGGTCCGGTGCGCGGAGGCGATCCGCCGGGTGGCGGGGGAGGCGTTCGTCGAGCGATCTGCCTTGTCGATCCTCCGCGAGCTCGGTGTTGCCGATCCGGATCCCTACCGCCGGGCCCTGACAGGATAGGACGATGCCCCGTCGGTTCCTCTGGGTCGTGGCCGTGATCGCCGTGCTCTTCATGCTCAGCGCATGGTGGGTTCTCGAGCGGCCCGCGAGTGCAGCAGGTCGGGCCCAGCAGTTCGCCAGGGTCAACCTGGCCCTGGTCCTCTTTCCCCTCCTCGCCTCCATCGCCGCCTTGGGCGCAGCCGGGGCCTACGGACCCAAAGACCGGGAGCGAACGGTGTGGCTCGCCTTCGCCGCCGCCTGTCTTGCGCAATGCGTGGGCCGCGCGGTCTTCGCATACCACCAGCTCCGTTTGGGTCAACCCGCGCCGTTCCCCTCGGTGGCGGAGGTATTCACCGTGGCCTCGGGACTTTTCGTGCTGGTCGGTCTCGTAACGGAGCTCGGCCTCATCCGGGAGGTGGTGCACCTCCGGCAGGTGGTGGGCCTTGCCGTCTTTGCCCTTCTGGCCCTCCTCGTCGGAGGAGGGGTCTTCCTCGCCCCCCTCCTCCAGGCGGGGATCCGCGGGATCCGCGAGGCGGTCTCCCTCCTGTTCTCCCTGGCCGGGATCCTCCTTGTGCCGCTCGCACTCCTTCCGGCGGTCGTGTTCCGCGGCGGACTCGTGGGGTACGCGTGGGTCCTCGTCTCCAGTGCGGTCGTCTGCCTTGGGCTGTGGGTCCTGTGGTTCAGCAACGCCGTGTTCTACGGTCTGTGGTTCGAGGGACATCCGAGCAACGTACTGCAGCTTTTGGCCTTCGCCCTGCTCGCGATCGGGGCACTCTGGAGCCGGACGGTCACCCTCGCGGAGGCATAGAGGATGCTCGAGCGGTTCCCTGCGGGTCGGGTGCGCGAGCGGCACAGCGTCCTGGGTGCTTCAAAGCTCCACGAGATCGTCCAGCGCCTGCGGGAGCGATCCTTTACGGGCCTCGTAGTGCTGCGCTGGCCGGACGCGGAGGGGGTCCTGACCCTGGAACCTCAAGGCGAACTCGTCGCCTTCTTCGAGGCGGCCGGCACCCTCCTGCACGGGCCCGATGCGCTCCAGCACATCCTTCGGCTCTTAGACCGCTGGCGTGCGGAGGCCGAGGTGATGGAGCTGCCCCCTCAGCTCGGGCCGATCCTTCACAGGCTCTCTGGGGCCGAGGTGCTGCACCGGAGTCTATCGACCGAGTTCATCGATCTTGTGCGGCTCGATCGCCGCCTCCTAGCCGAAGGATTCCGGGGTCTAGTGGTCGTCCACGGCCCGGACTGGTGGGCCTTCCTGCCGTTCCCGGATGGCGATCGGGCCCTCTACTTCGACCGGGAGGCCGCGAGCGAGCGCGAGCGGATACGCCTCCTCGGTGAGATCGCCAACCACCCGGCGGAGATCGACGTCTGGGTGAGCCGCGCCCCAGAGGCCGCCCAGGCCGAGCCACAACCGCCCACCGGTGATCGGTGGGCAAGCTTCCGGGGTGAGGAGGTGTTCCTCGCGGCCGCCAACGTGGATCCGGCTTCGGTCCGTGACGCCCTCGGTCCCTTGGCCGCGGAGGTGGTCAGGCTCCTGGATGGTACGCGCAGCCTGGACGAGATCCTGCAGGCGGTGGGACGGCCTCCCGGGGAGGTGGAACCGATCTTGCTCTCTTTGCAGAGGCGGAGGTGGATCTACCGGTACATCCGCCGCAGGAGGCCGGGACATGCAGGACCTGAGGCAAGATCCTAGCCGGCAGTTGCTGCAGCACGAAGCGCGTTGCCCCGACCGAGGTCAGGGCTCGAGCCCTGAAGTGGGCGAGGAGGAGGCGCTGTTGCGGGCCTTCGCCCGATCCCGCGACCCCTTGTGGCGGGGGAGATCCGTCACTACCTGCGGGACCACGCGAACCTGATCCGCCCGCCCCGGTGGCTGGGCCGCGTGATGGGGCAGCTTGACCAAGTGGTTCACGACTTCTGGACCGCCCACGGGCGGTCACCAACGGTGGAGGAGATCGCGCGGGCGATGAACGTGAGACCGGAGGGAGTGCGCTCGATCCTCCAGGCACGTGCTATACACCGGCCTCTCTCGCTGGAAGCACCTGCGCTGCGCCGCGCGCTCCGGCACCAGTACTACGAGACCTTCCGGCTCCCCATCGAGGACCGCATCACGCTCCTGGAGGCTTTGGAGCGCCTTCAGGAGATCGAGCGGAAGGTGATCTACGCGGTCTTCTACCTCGACCTCACGGAGACGGAGGTGGGCCGTCGCCTCCGTCTCTCCCAGCGGCAGGTGTCCCGGGTCCTCACGAGGGCCCTCCAGCGGATCGCCCAAGTCCTGCGCGAGTCTGCGAGCAGAATCCCAGAAAGGAGGAGCGAAGATGGCCGAGTTGCGGAAGGTGCTCAGTGAACTCGCCCAGGTGGACGGGGTGACGGCGGCGCTCGTCGTCGGGCGCGACGGCTTCCTCATCGAGGGGGTCTCGGCGGAAGACGAGCTGGATCTGGAGACCGTGGCCGCCGTGACCGCGAGCAGTGTCGGTGCGTCGGAGGCCCTTTCCACAGACCTCCGGCGAGGTCCTCTGTTCAGCATGATGCTGGAGTACGAGACCGGCGCGGTGGTCGTGGCACCGGTTGGGGGGGAGGCGATGCTCGTCGTCGTAACTTCAGGGACCGGAAATTTAGGCCGCGTCCGGCTTGAGTTGCGCAAGCGGCGCACCACTATCGCCGAAGCCCTCTAGCCGGCCAGTAGTGCGCTAGGACTCTGTGGTGTAGACCACGCGCAGGATCTCCTCCACGGTGCTCACGCCCGCGAGGACCTTCTCGAGGCCGTCTTCGGCCATCGTCCGCATACCCTCGCCCTGAGCGGCCTCCTTGATCCGCTGGGAAGGGGCTCTTCCAACGACGAGCTCCCGGATCCGGTCGGTGACGACGAGGAGCTCGAACACGCCCACCCGGCCCTTGTACCCCGTCCGCCGACAGTGGTCGCAGCCAACGCCCCGGTAGAGCACGAGGTCCTCGTCGGCCTGCGGAAGGATCTCCCCCAGGCGCCGGATGGCCTCCCGGGGAGCCCGGTACGCCTCCTTGCACCGGGGGCAGATGCAGCGTGCGAGCCGCTGGGCCATCACGCCGATCACCGAGGAGGCGATCAGGTAGGGCTCGATCCCCATGTCCACAAGACGCGTGAAGGCGCTTGCGGCGTCGTTCGTGTGCAGGGTGCTAAACACGAGGTGGCCGGTGAGGGCCGCCTGCACGGCGAGCTCGGCGGTTTCCTGGTCCCGGATCTCGCCCACCATGATCACGTCGGGGTCCTGCCGGAGGATGGAGCGCAACGCCGTGGCGAACGTGAGTCCCGCCTTGGGGTTCACCTGGACCTGGTTGACCCGCGGGAGCTGGTACTCCACCGGGTCCTCGACGGTGACGATGTTCTTGTCCAGCGTGTTGATCTTCGTGAGGGTGGCATACAGCGTCGTCGTCTTGCCGCTGCCGGTCGGTCCGGTGATGAGGAGCATACCGTAAGGCTTTGTCGCAAGCCGCTCCCAGGTTTCCTGAACGTCGCTCGCCATGCCGAGCTTTGCGAGGGGGATGAGGGCGTTGGACTGGTCGAGGATGCGCATCACGACCTTTTCGCCGAACATCGTCGGGAGGGTCGAGACGCGGAGGTCGATCTCCCGATGGTCCACCCGGAGGTGGATCCGGCCGTCTTGCGGCCGGCGACGCTCGGCGATGTCTAGGTTCGCCATGATCTTCACCCGGGAGGTGAGGGCTGCCTTCAAGTTCTTGGGCGGGGACATCACGTCGTGGAGAACCCCGTCGATCCGGTAGCGGACGTGGAGCCCGTTCCGGTGGGGCTCGATGTGCACGTCACTCGCGCCCTCGCGGATCGCCTGGTCGAGGATCACGTTCACGAGTTTGACGACGGGTGCTTCGTCCACCATCTGACGGAGACGGTCGAGGCTGATCTCCTCGTCGCCCGACACGTCCACGTCGGCCTCGAGGGTGGCAGTCTGCTCCAAAAGAGAGCCGATGTGGTAGTGCCGGTTGATGGCCTGGAGCAGCTCGTCCTCCGTCGTGATCCGCGGCTCGACATCGAGCCCCGTCACAAGACGCACGTCGTCTAGGGCGATCAGGTTGAGCGGGTCGACGATCGCGACGAGCAGCTTCTCCCCCGCCCTGTCGTAGGCCATTACCTTGTGCCGGACGGCGAGGTGGTGGGGGACGAGCCGGACCACTTCAGGATCCACGGTCACCTTGGAGAGGGCCACGTACGGGTAGTTCCACTGGACCCCGATCGCCTTCGCCAGGTCCTCCTCGGAGATCGCGCCCATCGCGACGAGGATCCGTCCGAGCTTCTCCCGGGTCCGGCTCTGGACCTCCATCGCCCGCTCGAGCTGTGCTTCGCTCACAAGCCCCATCCGCACGAGGATGCTCCCCAGGCGCTCCCGCCGCCCCGGGGGTGCCCCCGGGCGCGTAGGGGCTCGGTCTCCAATCCAGGCGGGGCCAGAGGGCGGCGGGGCGAGAGGGGCCGGTGGCGCGGCTCGCTCCGGCCCGGCGCCCGTGGGTGGCTCGGTCCGGAGGTTGGTCTGAGGCGGGGAGGGCGGTTGGGGCAAGATCTCCTCGACGGCAGGAGGGCTCGACGCGAGGTCCGCGGGGCTCGCCACCGCCTCCGGTCCTGCGGGCCCGTCCTCAGGTTCTGCCAGGGTCTTCGCCAAAGTGCGTCGAGGGTCCACGGCCGCCGGTGGGCCCGCAGGGCCGTTCGCGGCCCCCTCAAGGGCGGAGGCGCGCTCCAGCACCTCCTGCGCTGCCTCGTCCCGCCCCGTCCGCCGGTACAGGTCTGCGAGCGCGAGGAGTACGACCACGGCCTCCTTCGTGGCTCCGCTCTGGAGGTACAGCTCGGCCAGGTCCAGGTACGTGGAGGGCTCCTCGGGGTCGACCTCAAGAAGGCGCTTGTAGTCCCGAATCGCCTCCTGGATCCGGCCGCGCCGGGCGTGGCGAACGGCCTCGTGGTGCCACCACGCGCACTCCAGCGTGGCGTTGGCAGGCGGGAGGCCCAGCAGCGCCTTGTACTCCCGGATCCGGGAGACCTCAGGGGATCGGTCCTCGTCCCGCGTCAGCATCTCGGCTCCCCATATCGTAGCAAGTTGCGTGCCGCCCGGCCCTTCGGGTCCTCATCGGATTCCCTTCGACCTCCAGGAGGGGTTCGCCTCCCGGACACCGAACGCAACCCAGGGCGGAATCGGGAGTGGAACAGAACTTGCTCAGAGTTCCCAAGGGAGGCAGAGGGGATCCATGGACGGCGTTGAACTCAGTGTCCTGAGCGGGATCACGTTCGACCGCCACCTCCTCACGTTGGCGCTCAACGAGGGGTTCTCCCCCGAGCTGCTGGCCGACCCGGTGGCCCAGCGGATCGCGCGGGTGATCCTGGAGGCCTCCATGGCCCGGGGCACGGCCCTGGATCGGATCACGCTGGCCCACGAGCTGGAGGAGCGGGGCGTTGGGGGAGCGGAGGTGGACCAGGCGCTTGCGGTCCTGTTCATGACGCGGCCGCCGGCAGCCGCCCAGCTCCTCGGGTACCTGGATGTCCTGAAGGCCCGGGAGAGCCGCCGGCGCCTCATGGCGGTCCACGAGCGGATCCAGGAGTTCCTCGGGCGGGGGGCGGGGGCGGGCAGTCAGGAGGTGTTGCAGTTTACGGGTGAGGTGATCGCAGACCTCCTCGAGCTGCAGAGGCGGCGGCTGCGCAAACGCCTTGTGCCAATCAGCGACCTGATGAGCGACCTCATCGAGCAGGTTCAGAACCCCCAAGGCCAGGGTCTTCTGGGGTACTCCGTAGCCCCCTTCGACCGGCTCAACCACGTGCTCTCCGGCCTGCGGCCCGGGTTCTACTACGGGCTTGCGGGAGCGCCGAGGCGCGGAAAGACGAACCTGGTGCTCCAGATGGCCTCCTACGTCGCGCGCAACCACCGGATCCCGGTTCTGTACTACAGCTGGGAGCAGACGGCGAAGGTGTTGGGGGCGCGCCTGCTTGCGAAGGAGCTCTTCTGCAACTCGGCAGACCTCCTCGCCGGGCGGTTGGAGCGCACGCCCCAGCTACTCGCAAACCTCCGACGGGCGGAGGAGGCTGTCTTCCAGTACGCGCCCTACTTCTACCTGATCGAGGCCGGCCGGAAGGACACGCTGGACCGAATCAAGGCACACGCCTACAACGTCATGCAGGAGCACGGCACGGACCGTATCCTCATCTGCCTCGACTACCTCCAGAAGATCCCGCTCCCGCACCCGGTGGAGGACGACAAGGCTCGCACCGACATGATCAGCAGCCAGCTCGCGGAGCTGAGCCTGGAACTCCAGGCTCCCATCGTGGCGATCTCCCCGCTCGACAAGGAGGGCTGCCGCCTTGACGAGAGGCCGGCAGAGGACGACGGCCCCTACGAGCGGCCCACGATGCACCACAGTGTCGGATCGGGGGATCTCGAGTACGACCTGGACGTGGCGATGGTCCTCGTGAAGGACTGGAAGGCGACGCACGAGCTCCGGGAGTACCTGGAGTCCAGAGCCCGACAGGAGCACGTGGACCCCGACGAACTTCCGCGGATCGACGTCATGAACCTGTTCATCGACAAGAACCGGGATGCGCCGGAGGCGGAGTCCTACATCATTCAGTACGCGTTCTTCATCACCCTGAACACCTTCGTCGAGTTGGGGTTCAAGCTGGAGAAGGAGTACCGGGGCGATTACCGCGGGTTCTCCAAGATCGTGGAGATGTACAACGTGCTCCGAGAGACCGGACTGCTGCACGTACAGGCCGTAGGTGCGTAAGGAGGGCGAGATGGAGATCGAGGAACTCGTGCGGTACGTCACAGAACACCAGGGTTCGGACCTACACCTCACCGTAGGGGTCCGTCCCACGATGCGGGTGTGGGGCCGCCTGATCCCGATCGAACACTACCCCGTCCTCACTCCGGAGGATACCTACCAGCTCGCCTACAGCATGATGAACGCGTTCCAGAAGCAGAAGTTCGAGAAGACGTGGGAACTGGACATGGCCTACAGTGTGGCAGGACTCGGGCGGTTCCGGGTGAACGTCTACCGGCAGAGGGGGGCGGTGGGGATCGCGATGCGGGTCATCCCGCAGGAGATCCCCACGATCGAGGACCTGAACCTGCCGCGGATCCTCATCGACCTCACACGTCGGCCGCGGGGCCTTATCCTGGTGACCGGTCCCACGGGCCAGGGCAAGTCCACCACGCTTGCCGCGATGATCAACCAGATCAACGAGGAACGGAGCTGCCACATCGTTACCGTGGAGGACCCGATCGAGTACCTGCACCCACACAAGCGGAGTATTGTGAACCAGCGGGAGCTCGGGTTCGACACACAGAGCTTCCCCAACGCGTTGCGGTCGGTGCTCCGGGAAGACCCCAACGTGGTGCTGATCGGCGAGATGCGCGACTTAGAGACGATCGCCGCGGCCCTCACGATCGCGGAGACCGGCCACCTCGTGTTCGCCACGCTCCACACCGCGACGGCGGCCCAGTCCATCGACCGGATCATCGACGTGTTCCCACCCCACCAGCAGCAGCAGGTACGGGTTCAGCTTGCGTCGGTCCTGGAGGCAGTCATCTCCCAGCAGCTAGTTCCCAACCAGCTGTTCATCCGACGGTCCAAGGGTGCGGAGCGCACCGCTGCAGAGCGGGGAGGCGTCCGAACCCTGCGGCGCGCGTGGCCGAGCCTCGAGGAGATCGGCCGGGTGCCTGCGGTGGAGGTCATGATCGCGACCCCGGCGATTCGCAACCTGATCCGAGAGGCGAAGACCCACCAGATCGACAGCGCGATCCAGACGGGTCGGCAAGAGGGGATGCAGACGATGGACCAGTCCCTGCGGGACCTTTACCAGCGGGGGCTCATCTCGTTCGAAGACGCCATCAGCCGGGCGATTCGACCGGATGAACTACGCAAGATGATCGCGTCAAGCTCATGAGGAGGACGCCATGGCAGTCTTTCAGTACACCGCGCGCGACTCGATGGGCCGGGTGATCACCGGCACCCTGGAGGCGGAGAACGCACCTCAGGTCGCGAACAAGCTCAGGGAGATGGGCCTCTTCATCACCGGGATCGAACCGGTCCGCCCGGCCCCCCCGGAGGTCGGCACCTTCCTGGACCTGTTCCGGGGCATCAGCCTCCGCGATCTCGCGCTCGCCAGCCGGCAGCTCTCCACGATGATCAACTCCGGGCTCGGGCTCGTTCGGGCCCTCAGGGTCCTGGAGCAGCAGACCATGAACCCGAAACTGCGCCGGATCCTCGAGCAGGTCCGGGCCGACGTCGAGCAGGGTCGCACCCTGGCTGACGCCCTGCGCCGGCACCCCCAGGCGTTCAGCACGCTGTACGTGAACATGGTCCGGGCGGGTGAGGCGGGAGGGGTGCTCGATGAGGTCCTCGAGCGCCTCGCCACCTTCCTCGAGAAGGAGTACGCGCTCCGACAGAAGATCAAGTCCGCCATGGTCTACCCTGTGATCCTCGCGATCGTCGCAACACTCGCGCTGTTGTTCATGACGGTGTTCATCATCCCGCAGTTCATCGTCTTCTACCGGGAGCTCAACGTGGGAGACCTGCCGGTCCCTACCCAGATCCTGATGTGGGTCAGCCTCATGATCCGGAGTTACTGGTACCTCTGGATCCCCGGGCTCGCCCTGGCGGCCTACGGGTTCGCCCGCTGGATCCGGACCCCACGGGGGAAGGCCTGGTGGGACCGGGTGAAGCTACGGCTCCCGATCTTCGGACCGGTAATCCAGAAGACCGTGATCGCCCGGTTCGCGCGGACACTGGGGACGCTTCTGGGGGCCGGTGTACCGCTCCTCCAGTCCTTCGATGTGACGAGCAAGGCCGTTGACAACGTGGTGGTGGAGGAAGGGATTCAAAAGGTCCGGGCGAGCATCCGGGAGGGCGAGAGCATCGCGGCCCCGCTGTCCCAGATCGAGATCTTTCCCCCCATGGTCGTGCAGATGGTGCGGGTCGGGGAGGAGGCCGGAAATTTGGACGAGATGCTCATCAAGGTGGCCGACTTCTACGACACCGAGGTGGAAACCGCGGTGGGGGCGCTGGCGAGCACCCTGGAACCGGCCATGATCGTGTTCATGGGTGCCGTCGTCGGCACGATGGTGATCTCCCTGTACCTCCCCATCTTCAAGCTCGTGGCGAAGGCCGGCTAACAGCACCCCACAAGGAGGCCTTTTCAAACCGCCTGGTCGGGCGGTGACTCTAACGGGGAGGCTCTGCCGAAGGGCGCGGGGTGGGCCATCGGTCGGGATTGGACACCAGGACCGTTTTGACCCAGTCTCGGTCGACCGCGACGATCCTCCACCGATCCCCGCGGCGGGCGAGGACAAGGCGCACCGGTGACCTGCCCCCTCCGATGCTGAGCCGCACGCGGCCCTCGGGGAGCGGCTCGAACCGGGCGAGGGCGATGACTCCGATGACCGTCACCGGCCACCCGCCCCAGCGTGGGATCTGGACCGGTGCGTCGGGGGCACCGCTTGCGATCGCGCGGACGAGGGCTCGGATCCGCTCCTCCACCCGGCGCTGAGCCAGGGGGCGAGTGAGCCCGAACCCCATCTGGAAAAGCGGCCGGAGGAGCGGTGCGAGCGGGTACCGGTCCAGAGGAGCGACCCGTTCCCTGAGCCATACCTCCTCCAGGGCGTCCAGGATGGAGGCCGCTACGGACGGCACGTCCACCCACTCCAGGGCCCCTTCAGGGTCACCGGAGCGGAGGGCGTGGACGAAGCGCACCACATCGTACTGGGGACTCCGCCGGACAGCACCTGCCCCGAGGAGGAGGGCGCAGGCGACAGCCACGGCGGCCAGGAGCCGTCCGAACCCGTTCCGGAATCTCATGGGAAGACCCCCACCATGGTATAATGCGGGCGGGTTTCGCGGGCCGTAGCGCAGCCTGGGAGCGCACCTGAATGGGGTTCAGGAGGTCGCCGGTTCAAATCCGGCCGGCCCGACCAGCAAAACCCCTAGCGCCTCGGCTCGGCAGCCCTTCCAAGCACGTCCGGATATCACGAATATAAAGCCCGCACCTTCCTTTACTGAGGCCAACCAGGCTCATAGTCTGCGTAGTGGTGGCCGGTATTTTGGATTAAACACGAACGATCGAGGGACCGGTGCGCGTCTTGGTCGTCGGTTCGGGAGCCCGCGAGCACGCCCTCGTCTGGCGGCTCGCTGGAAGTCCTCATGTGTCCGGGATCCTCTGCGCCCCAGGGAACCCCGGCATTGCCCAACTGGCCACGTGCCTCCCGGTGCGGCCTACCGACATCCAGGGCCTCGTGCGGCTCGCTCATGAAGCCCGGCCTGACCTCGTGGTGGTAGGACCCGAAGAGCCCCTCGCCCTGGGCCTTACAGACGCCCTCTCCGAGTGCGGGTTTCTTGTGTTCGGGCCCACGCAGCGGGCCGCCCGCGTCGAGTCCTCCAAGGTCTATGCAAGATCCCTCCTGCGTCGCCACGGGATCCCTCAGCCCGACCACCGCTGCTTCGATGCGGCCGAAGAGGCCCTCCGGTTCGTGCGGACGCTGAGGGGGCCATGCGTGGTGAAGGCGGACGGGCTCGCCGCGGGCAAGGGGGCGATCGTGTGCCAAGACCCGCAACAGGCCGAGGAGGCCGTCCTCGCCCTGATGGTCCACGGCCGGTTCGGCCCGGCAGGTTCCCGCGTCGTGGTGGAGGAGTACCTGGAAGGCGAGGAGGTCTCGGCCCTTGCCTTCGTGGACGGAGTGTGCGTGCGGCCGATGGTCCTCGCTCAGGACCACAAGCGCCTCCTGGACGGTGACCGGGGTCCCAACACGGGCGGGATGGGGGCCGTGGCTCCGCTCCCCCATGTGCCGGAGGACGTCCGGGCCCGCATCGTCCGCGAGATCCTGGAGCCGACCGCCCGCGCTCTCGTGGCCGAGGGCGCACCGTTCCGGGGGGTTCTCTATGCCGGGTTGATGCTTACCCGCGACGGCCCCCGGGTCCTGGAGTTCAACGCCCGGTTCGGAGACCCCGAAGCCCAAGTCCTCCTCCCGCTCCTCGAGACGGACCTCATGGAGATCCTCCTGGCCACCTCCCAGGGCACCCTCGACGGAGTCTGCGTCCGGTGGTCGGCGAGGAGTGCCTGCTGTGTCGTGCTCGCATCAGAAGGGTATCCCGAGGATCCGGTGCGCGGCCGTCCCATCTCCGGGCTGGATCGCGTGGGCCGGGATCCGGACGTTCTCGTGTTCTGGGCGGGAGTGGAAGAGCGAGGTGGCCAGCTGGTCACCGCCGGAGGCCGGGTGCTGAGCGTGGTGGGGCTGGGTCTTTCCCTCGATGCTGCGCGGGCGGCCGCCTACCGGGCCATCCAGGAGGTGCACTTCGAGGGGATGCAGGTCCGTCGGGACATCGGGTCGCGCGCGCTTTGCGCCATGGAGGTGTACCGGTGAGGGACCGACCCCTCGTGGGGATCCTCGCGGGGAGTGAATCCGACCTCCCCGTGCTGGAGGAGGCGGTGGATGTCCTCCGCCGATTCGGCGTTCCCTTCGAGCTCACCGTGGCCTCGGCCCACCGGTCTCCCGAGCGGTGCGGTGACTACGCGCGCCGGGCGGCCGAGCGCGGCCTCCAGGTCCTCATCGCCGCCGCAGGTGGTGCCGCACACCTCGCGGGTGTGGTGGCGGCCCACACCACGCTGCCGGTGATCGGCGTGCCGCTGGACGCCACCCCTCTTGGGGGGCTGGATGCGCTGCTCTCCACGGTCCAGATGCCGCCCGGAGTTCCGGTGGCCACGGTGGCCATCGGCCGGTGGGGTGCCCGGAACGCCGCGTGGCTTGCCGTCCAGATCCTCGCCCTCTCCGACGAGCGTCTCGCCCACCTCCTCCGGGAGGAGAAGGCAACCCTCGCCCGACGGGTAGAAGAGCAGGCGGCGCGCGTCGCCGAGCGCCTCGTCGAGTAGGTGTGTCTCGTGCCCGTCACCGCGGTCGTGGGGTTGCACTGGGGGGATGAGGGCAAGGGGAAGGTGATCGACCTTCTCGCTCAGGAGGCGGAGTTCGTGATCCGGTTCAACGGCGGGGCCAACGCCGGCCACACGATCGTGAACGAGTGGGGCACGTTCCGCCTGCACCTTCTTCCCTCCGGGATCTTCAACCCCGGTTGTCGCAACCTCATCGGCCCGGGATGCGTGGTGAACCCGGACATCCTCCTGCACGAGATGGACGAACTCGCCCAAAGGGGGCTTGTGCGCGGAGAGCTTTCGGTCTCCGACCGCGCGCACCTCACGCTCCCCTTTCACGTGCAGATGGACGTGGCCGAGGACGAGGCCCGGGCCCACGGGACCACCCGGCAGGGGATCTGGCCCACGTACGCCGATAAGGTGGCCCGCATCGGCCTTCGGGTCGGGGATCTGTTGGACCCGGAGTTCTGCGAGCGCCAACTGCGTATCCTCGTCGCGCGCCGGAACACCCTCCTGCAGGCCGTCTACGGGGTGCGGCCGCAGGAGTTCGAGGCGCTGCGGGCGCGGCTCCAAGCTTGGGCCGAGCGCCTCGTTCCCTACGTGACCGACGGGTATGTGGTCGTGCAGGAGGCTTTGGAGCGCGACGCGGTGGTCCTGCTGGAGGGCCACCTGGGTACCATGCGGGACCTGGACTGGGGTGTGTACCCGTACGTCACCTCCTCCACGACCCTCGCGGGCGGTGCGTGCGCTGGGGCCGGTGTGCCGCCGAACCGGATCACGCGGATCGTGGGTGTGGTGAAGGCGTACACGACCGCCGTCGGCTCGGGGCCGCTTCCCACCGAGGAGCGCGGGGAAGTCGGGGAGCGGCTGCGGGAGCTTGGGGCCGAGTACGGAGCCACCACAGGGCGTCCCCGGCGGTGCGGGTGGTTCGACGGCGTGGCGGCCCGCTTCGCCGCGCGCCTAAATGGCTGCACCGAGATCGCCCTCATGAAGCTGGATGTCCTGGACGCCTTTGACCGGATCCGGGTCTGCGTCGCCTACGAACTGGACGGCAGGCTCCTGTTCACGGTTCCGCCCACTCCGGTGCTGGAGCGGGTGAGGCCCGTGTACGAGGACCTGCAGGGCTGGCGTACCTCCACCTCCGGCGTCGCGCGGTACGCGGACCTGCCGCAAGCGGCCCGCGCCTTCGTACGCCGCATCCAGGAGCTGTGCGGGGTCCCCGTCACCCTGATTGGAACGGGCGCGCGGCGCGAGCACACGATCCACACGCCCGGAGGTATCGGGTGATCCCCCGCTACACGACCCCGGAGATGGCGAAACTTTGGGATGAACGCACGAAGCTTGCCCTGTGGCTGGAGATCGAACTCCTCGCCCTGGAGGCCGCAAGTCGGTTTGGACTCGTGCCCCAGGAGGTGGCAGAACGGGTGCGGGCCCGGGCGCGGGTTCCGGACCCCGAGCGGGTCCGTGTCATCGAGGAGAGCAAGACCCGCCATGATGTGGTCGCCTTCCTGGAGGTAATGTTCGAGGACCTGGGGGACGACGCCCGCTTCCTCCACAGAGGCCTTGGGAGCTCCGATGTGGTGGATACCGCCACGAGCGTGCTCCTCGTGCGTGCCGCCGACCTCCTGCTGGGGGAGCTTGACCGTGTCGCCTCGGCCTTGGCGCGCCTTGCGGATGCCCACCGGACCACCTTGATGGCCGGCCGCACCCACGGGGTGGTGGCCGAGCCCACCACCTTCGGGTTGAAGGTTGCCAACTGGCTTGCGGAGGTCCAGCGGGACCGAGAGCGGTTCGTGCGCGCCCGAGAGGCCGTCCGGGTCGGCAAGCTCTCTGGAGAAGTGGGAAACTACGCGCACCTGCCGCCCTCCGTGGAGGCGTACGTCTGCGAGCGCCTGGGGCTGCTGGCTGACCCCGTTTCCTCCCAGATCCTCCAGCGGGACCGACACGCAGAGCTCCTCTGCACGATCGCCATCACGGCCGGGACGTTGGAGCGGATCGCCACGGAGATCCGGAACCTGCAGCGCACCGAGATCCGGGAGGTCGAGGAGCCCTTCGCCTCAAGCCAAACCGGGTCGTCCGCAATGCCCCACAAGCGAAACCCCATCCTTTGCGAGCGGATCACAGGCCTTGCCCGGATGCTCCGGGCAAGCGCCCTCGTGGCGTTAGAGAACCAGGCGCTGTGGGGTGAGCGGGACATCACCCACTCCAGCAACGAGCGGATCACACTGCCGGGCGCCACCACCCTGCTCCACTACGCCCTGCGGAAGATGGCGGAGGTCCTGGAAGGGCTTCGGGTCTACCCCGAGGCGATGCGCCGGAACCTCGACCGCACGGGTGGCGTTGTGTACTCCCACCGGGTGCTCCTCCTCCTCCTGGAGCGCGGGATGCCGCGGGAGGAGGCGTACCGGGCGGTCCAGCGGGCGGCGGAGCAGGCCTACGGGGAGCCGGATCGGCCGCCCGAGGCGTTCCTGCGGGCCCTCCTGGAAGAGCCTGCCGTCCGCCGGTATGCCGACGAGGGGCTGCTGCGCACCTGCTTCGACCCGGCTCCGTACGTGCGCCACGTGGACGAGATCCTAGCCCGCGTAGGGATCCCACCGAGAGGAGTGGACCGATGAGGCTCGACCTCATGCGCCGCGGGAAGGTACGAGACATCTACGACCTCCAGGATGCGTTGCTCCTCGTGGCCACCGACCGGCTGAGCGCCTTCGACCACGTGCTCCCCACTCCCATCCCCGACCGGGGGAAAGTCCTCACACACCTGTCGGTGTTCTGGTTCGAGCGCACGCAGTCGATCGTCCACAACCACCTGATCACCGCAGACCCAAGGGCGATCGCTCACACCCTCGGTATCGAGACTGAAGTACTGGGTGATCTCGCGCACCGGTCCATGCTCGTCCGCCGGGCCTGGCGGATCGACTTCGAGTGCGTGGTGCGCGGGTACCTGGCGGGCTCAGGCTACCGGGAGTACAGCCGGACCGGAGCGGTGTGCGGGGTACGGCTCCCGCCGGGGCTCGCTGAAGGTGCGCGCCTTCCGGAGCCCATCTTCACGCCCGCCACGAAGAACGAGATAGGTCACGACGAGAACGTGCCCTTCGACGTGGTCGAAGCCGCCGTCGGCCGGGACCTCGCAGAGCGGTTGCGGGACGTCAGCATCGCCCTTTACCGGTTCCTCCACGACCACGCGTACCGGTGCGGGCTCATCCTCGCGGACACGAAGTTCGAGTTCGGCCTTCTCGATGGTGAACTCATCCTCATCGACGAAGTGGGAACACCTGACTCCTCCCGGTACTGGGACCGCGACGCCTATGAATGCGCCGGCTCCATCGCCTCCTTCGACAAGCAGTTCGTCCGGGACTACCTGGAGGGAATCGGCTGGAACAAGGAGCCGCCCCCGCCTCCACTTCCCGTGGAGATCGTCGAGGCGACCCGCGCGCGCTACCTCGAGGCGTACCGGCGCATCACGGGGCGCACACCGCCCTGGGAGGCCCCATGAGGCGGGTGCGGGTGGTGATCTTCCTGAAGCCCGGGGTCCTCGATGCCCAGGGCCAGGCCGTCGCGGAGGGTCTGCGGACTCTGGGGTTCGCGGTGGAGGAGGTGCGAGTGGGCAAGGCCATCGAGCTCACAGTCCCAGACGACGCCCAGGTCCCGGAGATGTGCTCACGGTTCCTCGCAAACCCCCTCATCGAGGAGTGGGAGATCCACGGTGCGTGACGTGCGCTTTGCCGTCCTCACCTTCCCCGGATCGAACTGCGACCGAGACTGCGCATGGGTGCTGGAGCACGTGGTGGGCGTGCGCACCGAACTCCTGTGGCACGCCGACGTAGACCTTCGCGGGTTCGACGCCGCGGTCCTCCCTGGCGGGTTCTCCTACGGCGACTACCTGCGGGCTGGGGCCATCGCCGCCACGAGCCCCGCCCTCCGGGCGGTGCGGGCCTTCGCAGCCGGTGGAGGGCTCGTTGTGGGGATCTGCAACGGTTTCCAGATCCTCCTGGAGAGTGGGCTTCTGCCCGGTGCGATGCTCCCCAACGCGGGTGGGACCTTTCGCTGCACCTGGGTGGAGGTGCGCGTCGAGCGCGCGGACACCCCCTTCACGAACCAGTACCGGAGCGGCCAGGTGCTCCGGATGCCGATCGCCCACGGGGAAGGGCGCTACCACGCCGATCCGGTGACCCTCAGGCGGCTGGAGGCCGAACGTCGCGTGCTCTTCCGATACGTCCATAATCCCAACGGGTCGGCCCACGACATCGCCGGGATCCTCAACGAGGGCGGCAACGTACTCGGCCTCATGCCCCACCCCGAGCGGTGTGCGGAGGCGATCCTGGGATCCGAGGACGGACGGCTGCTCTTTGCGAGCATGGTGCACTGGATCCTGACTCCACGGGAGGTTGCACGGTGCACGTTCTGACCGAGCGGCGGCCCGAGGCCCTGGGACTGACTCCTGAGGAGGTCCTGGAGGTCCGGCGTCGCCTGGGGCGGGAGCCGAACCCCGTCGAGTGGCGCATTCTCGCCGTGATGTGGTCGGAGCACTGCGCCTACAAGCACTCGCGGCCTTTACTGACGCTGCTTCCCTCCTCCGGTCCGCACGTCCTCCGGGGTCCTGGGTCCAACGCCGGGGTCGTGTGGATCGCGCCGGACGTGGCGGTGGCGATGAAGATCGAAAGCCACAACCACCCAAGTGCCGTCGACCCCTTCCACGGTGCGGCCACCGGGGTAGGCGGGATCATCCGGGACGTGCTCGCGATGGGCGCGCGTCCGGTGGCGCTGTTGGACTCGCTGTGGTTCGGACCCCTCGACGATCCGCAGGCCAGGAGACTCCTGGAGGGAGTGGTGGCGGGGATCGCCCACTATGGGAACGCGGTCGGCGTTCCCGTAGTGGGCGGGGAGATCCACCACGATCCGTGCTACACCACAACACCCCTCGTGAACGTCTGCTGCGTGGGCCTCCTTGACCCCCAGGCTGTGCAGGGCGCGGCGGCCCAGGGGGTGGGGAATGTGGTCCTCTATGCCGGAGCCCGAACCGGTCGGGACGGGATCGGTGGAGCGGCCTTCGCCTCCGAACGGCTGGAGGGGGAAGGCGACCGAAGGGCCGTGCAGATCGGTGATCCCTTCGCCGGGAAGCTGTTGATCGAGGCCACGCTGGAGGCGTACCGGACCGGGGCGGTGGTCGCAGTCCAGGACATGGGGGCTGCGGGCCTTGTCTGTGCGGCCGCGGAGCTATGCGGCCGCGGCGGGGTCGGGGTGGAGCTCTGGCTCGACCGGGTGCCGCGGCGCGAGGAGGACATGACCCCTGAAGAGGTACTCCTTTCGGAATCCCAGGAGCGGATGCTCCTCGTGATCGAACGGGGCCGCGAGGCGGAGGTGGCTGCGATCTACCGGCGCTGGGGAGTTGCGGCTGAAGCCGTCGGCGTCGTCACCGAGGATGGGCTGCTTCGGGCCTACGACGGTGGCCCCGTCGTGTCCCTTCCGGTTCGGCTCCTCGTCGAAGCCCCCGTCCGCCGCATGCCCGAGCAGGCCTACGAGCCTCCCCTCCTCAACCTGGAGGGAATTCCCCTCCCGGAGGATCCGGCGGCCTGTCTGGTGCACCTCCTCCGGTCGGGGGAGATTCGCTCCAAGAGATGGGTCTTTTCCCGGTACGACCACATGGTGCAGATCCGCACCGTCATGGGGCCCGGCGGTGATGCCGCGGTCCTCCGGATCCAGGAATCACCGCCGCTCGGGATCGCCCTGAGCGTGGACGGCGCAGGCCGCATCGCGTTTTTGGATCCATGGTGTGGGGGCTCGTGGGCCGCATGCGAGGCCGTGCTGAACGTGGCCTGCACCGGTGCCCGACCCGTTGCGCTTACGGATTGCCTGAACCTTGGAAGTCCTGAGCGGCCTGACGTGGCGTGGGCCCTCCGGCAGGTCGTTCTGGGCCTCGCGGAGGCAGCCCGGGCGCTTGAGGTCCCGGTGATCAGCGGCAACGTGAGCCTGTACAACGAGTCGCCCACAGGACCCATCTTCCCTACACCCGTCGTCGCCGCCCTCGGCGTGCTCCAGGACGTGGGCCGGGCGGTGCCGGCAGGCTTCCAGTGCGACGGGGACCTCGTGGTCCTGGTGGGTACCCCCAAGGCCTCGCTGGCGGGAAGCGCCTACCTGCGGTGGGTGCACGGTCGGGTCGCGGGCACACCCCTGCGGCCGGACCTGGGGCTGCACCGGCGCCTCGTGGAGGTGCTCGTCGGGGCCGCCCGGGCCGGGATCCTCCGATCGGCCCACGACACGAGCGACGGTGGACTCGCGGTGGCCCTGGCGGAAGCCTGCATCCTCGGCGGCCGGGGCGCCCGCTGCGACCTCTCACATTTTGGGGGCCGCGCAGACGAGGTTCTGTTCGGGGAAGGACCCTCACGGGTCGTCGCGTCGATTCCGGTGGAGGGGTACGAGGCCTTCTGTGCCATGTGCTGGCGTCACCGGGTTCCCCTCTGGCTTCTCGGCCGCGTGGGCGGGATGAGGTTACAGGTGCGGCTTGCGCAGGGTGCGGTGGATCTTCCGGTGGCGACCCTTCGGGAGGCCTACGGATGATCTGGCGCGAGGCGTGCGGCGTGTTCGGGGTTGCGCTCCGGCGCGGGCGCGCGGCGCCCTTGGTGTACGTGGGGCTTATGAGCCTTCAGCACCGCGGGCAGGAGAGCGGTGGGATCGCCACCCACGACGGCTCGACCCTCCACGTCCGGAAGGGGATGGGTCTTGTCTTTGAGGTCTTCGGGCCGGATCCGGCCTTACCCGGGCTGGTGGGGATCGGTCACGTGCGGTACTCCACCACGGGCTCTACTACGCTCCGGAACGCTCAGCCCGTGGTCGTCCCCTCGCCCTGGGGTCCCTTGGCCCTGGCGCACAACGGGAACCTCACGAACGCAGTGGCACTGCGCGCGGATCTGGAGCAGCGCGGCGTCCTGTTCGAGACCACAAGCGACACCGAGGTGATCGCCCGGTGGATTGCCACGTCTTCGGCACCGACTCCGGAGGCCGCGGTGGCCGAGGCGATGGAACGCCTTGAGGGGGCCTACACCGTGGTGATGCTCGCATCCGGGCGTCTTGTGGCGTTCCGGGACCGGAACGGGATCCGGCCGCTCGTCCTCGGGCGACGACAGGACGGCTGGGTGGTTGCCTCCGAGACCTGTGCCCTTGGTCCCGTAGGTGCCGAGTTCGTCCGCGAGGTTGAGCCCGGAGAGTGCGTGACCGTGGCGGCCGACGGGATCACCGTGGGATCCGTGCCCTCGAGCGGCCGGTGGGCCCGCTGCGTCTTCGAGTACATCTACTTCGCCCGGCCGGACACGCTCTTGGGGGGCCGGAACGTCCACGAGGCGCGGTACCGGATGGGACAGATCCTGGCCCGGGAGCACCCGGTGGAGGCGGACGTGGTGGTGCCCGTGCCCGATTCCGGGACTTCCGCGGCGCTGGGGTTCGCCCAGGAAAGCGGCATCCGGTTTGACCTGGGGCTTGTGAAGAACCGGTACGTGGGACGCACCTTCATCGAGCCGGACCCCGATCGCCGTGCCTTGGGCGTGCGTGTGAAGCTGAACCCGGTCCCCTCGGTGGTCTCGGGCCGGCGGGTGGTTTTGGTGGATGACAGCATCGTGCGGGGGACCACGAGCGGCCGGATCGTGCGGCTGTTGCGGGAGGCCGGAGCCCGCGAGGTCCACGTGCGGATCTCCTCCCCGCCCATCCGGTGGCCGTGCTTCTACGGCGTGGACACCAGTAGCCGCGGGCAACTCATCGCCGCGCGCCTCGGCGTCGGGGAGATCCGTCAGGTCATTGGCGCTGACACCCTGGGCTACCTGAGCCTGGCCGGTCTTGTGGCCGCCGTCGGGCTCCCCAAGGATGTGCTGTGCATGGCCTGCCTGGATGGCCGCTACCCCACGTCCCTCCCCACGGAGGCAGAGGTGGGCCGGTACGCCCTGGAGCGGCGATGAGGGATCTCACGTACCGCGCGGTCGGTGTGAGCATTGAGGCAGAGGAGGCGCTCCTCGAGCGTCTTTGGGACCGGATCCGGTCTACCCATGGACCGGAGGTCCTGGGGAGTGTCGGACTCTTCGCGGGACTCGTCCGCACCCCCGCCCTTGAGGATGCGGTGCTCGTCGCGTCGGTGGACGGCGTGGGGACGAAGACCGAGGTGGCGAGGTGGGCCGGACAGCACCGAGTGATCGGCCACGACGTCGTGGCCCACGGCCTCAACGACATCGCGGTGCACGGCGCCCGGCCCCTCCTGTTCCTGGACGCCTTCTCCGCCTCGGCGTGGATGCCGGAGGTTTTCGAGGAGGTCCTCGATGGGATCCTAGATGCCTGCCGGGTCTACGGCGTGGCTTTGGTGGGCGGGGAGACCGCCCAGATGCCGGACGTGTATCGGGAGGGCGCCTACGAGGTCGTCGGGTGCGCGGTGGGCGTGGTGGGCCGAGGCCGGCTCGTGGACGGGTCCGGGATCCGGCCTGGGGACGTCCTCGTCGGTCTAGGAAGCGACGGCCTACATACGAACGGCTATACCCTCGCCCGGCGGGTGCTCCTGCGGCAGCCGGAGGACGTGCACCGGTTCGAGCCGGAGCTCGGTGCAACACGTGGCGAGGCCCTCCTGCGGCCCCACCGGTGCTACGCCCCCGTCCTCCTGCGGCTGGTGGACGCGTTTTGGGGCAGCGTGACGGGCATGGCCCACATCACGGGAGGCGGGCTTGTGGGGAACGTTGTCCGCATCCTGCCGGAGGGGTGTGCGGCGAGGATCCGGGTGACCTGGCCCACCCCGCCCATCTTCCGACTCATCGCCCGCGAAGGTCCGGTGTCCTGGGACGAGATGTATCGGGTGTTCAACATGGGGATCGGGATGGTTGTCGTCACCCGACCGGAAACCGCCGAGGGGGTGGTGGCGTTCCTCCGGTCTTCGGGTGAGCGGGCGATGGTGATCGGTGAGGTGGTCGCCGGTCCTCGGGCGGTGCACCTCGCCTTCCCGGAGGGATGAAGGTGGAGTCCACGGGGCGCGCGCGGCTTGCGGTCTTGGTGTCCGGAGCGGGCACGAACCTCCAGGCGATCCTGGATGCCTGCGCGGACCCTGAGTACCCCGCCCAGGTGGTCGTCGTCGTCTCGGACCGGCCCGGTGCGTACGCTCTGGAGCGGGCCCGCCGGGCGGGAGTTTCAACCCACGTGGTGGACTGGTCGGCCTACCGGGCGCGCGGTCCGTTCTGCCGGGCATTGGAGCGGGTGCTGGAACCCTACCGGGTTGACCTGGTTTGCCTTGCCGGGTTCCTGCGGATCCTTGACGCGGCGTTCGTGGCCGCCTACCGGGGCCGGATCCTGAACATCCATCCCTCCCTCCTTCCCGCCTTCGGGGGAAAGGGGATGTACGGGGAGCGCGTGCACCGCGCGGTCCTCGCCTCGGGCGCTGGGGTGTCGGGCTGTACCGTGCACCTCGTGACGGAGGAGGTGGATAGGGGCCCCATCCTCCTCCAGGCGGTCGTCCCCGTCCTTCCGGGCGATACGCCAACGACCCTCGCGGCCCGTGTATCTGAGGCCGAGCACCGGATCTACCCGGAGGCGATCCGCTCGTTCGTCCGACGTCACACCGAACCGGTGGCCGGGAGGCGGTAGATGGCACGGCGGGCGATTTTGAGTGTGACGGACAAGACCGGGATCTGCGAGTTCGCCCAGACACTCGTCCAGTTGGGGTTCGAGCTCGTGAGCACGGCCGGGACGGCGAAGGTCCTCCAGGAGGCCGGGATCCCGGCCCGGACGGTGGAGGAGGTGACCGGATTCCCGGAGATCCTGGACGGCCGGGTGAAGACGCTCCACCCCGCCGTCCACGCCGCCCTCCTCGCGCGGGAAACGGATCTTCCGGAGCTCGAGCGCCTGGGGATTCATCCCATCGAGCTCGTGGCCGTGACCCTGTACCCGTTCGAGGAGGCGGCGGTGCGGGGTGCACAGTGGGAGGAGCTCGTGGAGCGGATCGACGTGGGTGGAGTCGCGATGATCCGGGCGGCGGCGAAGAACTGGCAGCGTTGTGCGGTCCTCACGAGCCCGGACCAGTACGGACGGGTGCTGGAGGAACTCCAGACCTTTGGGGCGGTGCGGCCTGAGACCCGCCGGGCGCTGGCGAGCGCGGCGTTCTGGTTGACGGCCTACTACGACGCCCTGATCGCCCGCGTCCTGAGCGCACGTGCGGGACTCGATCCGTTCTGCGAGCACCTGGTGCGGGGGTGGCGTAAGGTCGGGGTGTTGCGCTACGGCGAGAACCCCCATCAGGCCGGCGCCCTGTACCGCGACCCGCTCGGACCGTCCGGCACCCTCGCCTCGGCTCAGCTTCTTGGCGGAAAGCCCCTCTCCTACACCAACCTCCTGGATGCGGATGCGGCGCTCCGACTCGTCTACGAGTTCTCCGAGCCGGCGGTGGCCGTCGTGAAGCACACGAACCCGTGCGGGTGCGCACTCGGTGCCACCGTGGTCGAGGCGCTGGAGGGGGCGCTGCGGGGCGACCCCACGTCCGCCTTCGGAGGGGTCGTGGCGAGCAACCGCACGGTGGACGCAAAGACCGCCGTCCGACTCCGGGAGGTCTTTCTGGAGGTCGTCTGCGCTCCCGCCTTCGACCCAGAGGCTCTGGAGCTCCTGCGGCGCAAGCGGAACCTGCGCCTCTTGGTCGCCCAGGCAGGGGAGGTAGACCTCGAGGTCCGCACCGTCGCAGGTGGTGTCCTCGTCCAGGAGCCGGACCGGATGGGCTGGCGACCTGAAGCGCTACGGGTCGTGACCTCCCGCGCGCCGACACCGGAGGAGTGGGAGGCTTTGCGGTTCGCCTGGACCGTGTGCAAGCACACGAAGTCCAACGCCATCGTGCTGGCCCGGGGCTTTGAAGTGGTGGGCGTGGGTGCAGGGCAGATGAGCCGGGTCGACAGCGTGCGGGTGGCCGTCCGGAAGGCCGGGGAGCGGGCGCGTGGTGCGGTCCTGGCCTCGGACGCCTTCTTCCCCTTCCCGGACGGCGTGGAGGAGGCCGTGCGGGCGGGGGTCGTGGCCATCGTGCAGCCGGGCGGATCCGTGCGGGATGAGGCGGTGATCGAGGTGGCCGAGCGGGCGGGCTGCGCCATGGTCCTCACCGGCGTCCGCCACTTCCGACACTGATCACCCAGCCGAACCCCGTCGGATCCGGTGGTACCATGGCGGGTGCGGAGGGAGGAGATGGCCTACGTTTTGCCCTTTGACGGCCAGGTGACCTACGAACTGGAGGTGGCGGGTGTGCGGCGCACGCTCCCACTCATCCAGGTGGCGCCCGACACCTGGATCGCCTACTACTACAGCCTGGGCGACACCGAGGTAATCGACCGGGCCGCCCGCACCCTGGCGCCCCAGATGGACAGCTGCGAGCTCCTCGTCACCACGGAGACGAAGGGGATCCCGCTCGCCCATGCGATCGCCACGTACCTGGGGCGCCGGCCCTACGTGGTGTGCCGGAAGGAGATCCGGCCCTTCATGCTCTCCCCCCTCGTCGTGCGCTATAAGCCGATCACCGCGAAGACCGAGCAGGAGCTGTTCATGGACGGCCGTGACGCGATGAAGCTCCGCGGCCGGCGGGTGGGGCTCGTGGACGACATCGTGAGCACCGGGGAGACGCTGCGCGCGATGGAGCAGCTGGTCCTGCAGGCCGGGGGCGAGGTGGTACGCAAGGCCGCGTTGCTCCTGGAGGGCGAGGAACGGGAGGACATCGTCCACATGGGCATCCTCCCCGTCTTCAAACTGATGCCGAAAACCTCCTAAGAGCGATCCGATCCGGTGAGTTCCGTTCGCCGCATGGGCCGACCAGGAGCCCATGCGGCGAGGAGCGCGCCAGCCGCTGTGGCGCAGGCGTTCACCGCGTCGTTGTCCATCCATGGAAGTCCGCGGATGCGGGCGCGGGCCGCCCCACAGGCGCAGCGCCGTCGCTCCCCCTCCAGTCCGCACACAGGACACCGGTAGCGGAGTTGGATCGTGGCGCCGAGCAGGCTGTCGCAGAGCATCCCGGCCGAACCTGCAAGCGCCGTGGAGAACGCAGGCGCGATCCCGAGCCGCCCGCAGATCGCCCCGCACAGCAGGGCGCCCAAAAGCCCTGCCGCAGTCCCAAGCGGTGTGACGCCGCCGGAGGAGCCGGGTGCTACTCGGCCACCGGTCGTCAGAAGACGGGGTGCACCGCCCCACCGCAGGCCGACCTCCGTGGCCCAGGTGTCCGCCCAGGCGGTCGCCACGGCACCGGCGAATGCCGAGCGCGCGCGGCGGATGCCCCGGGCATGGAGTGCCGCAGCGAGGGCCGCTGTCGCACCGTTTGAGAGGACCTGGCGACCGGTGCGTCCTGTGGCGTCCTGGGTCCGGCCGGGCATACGGGTGAGGGCGCTTGCGGAGGCGAAGAAGGCGAACAGGAGCGTGCCCCAGGCGGTGCCGCCAGTCGCCATGATGAGGGTTCCGAGGGCCGCGCCGCCGATGGATCCGGTCGTGCGGAGGACGCCGGCGCGGCGGGCGAGGGCGGCCACAAGGGAAGAGAGGGCGAACCCGCCGGCCCACCGCCCGAAGGTCTTTCCGGGATGCTTGACAGGAGCGGCCACGTTCGTAATGATAGGTGATGGCCGCACACCTGACCGGAGTCCTCCGGTCAGGTGTGCGGGGCCCCTTGACACCCCCGTATCCGGTCTTCTGGATCTCGTTGACATGGGCTTGGGTGCGTGGTAGTGTCAAGAGTTGCCGGCCCTGTGCGGGCCGGGCGAACCTTGAAAACCGAACAGTGGCAGGAACGACGCGGCCGAACCTGCAAGGATCCCCCGGGCCGCGCAGGCGGCCCGAGGTGAGTCAAGGATTCAAACTTTCCGACGGAGAGTTTGATCCTGGCTCAGGGCGAACGCTGGCGGCGTGCCTAAAACATGCAAGTCGAGCGGGGGTTGGCCGCGGGGCAACCCGCGGTTTCAGCTCTAGCGGCGAACGGGTGAGTAACACGTGGGCAACCTACCCCGGAGACGGGGATAACCCCGGGAAACCGGGGCTAATACCCGATGCCCTCCCCTGGGGGCATCCCCGGGAGAGGAAAGGGTTGGGCGCAAGCCCTTCCGCTTCGGGATGGGCCCGCGGCCTATCAGCTCGTTGGTGGGGTAACGGCCCACCAAGGCGATGACGGGTAGCTGGCCTGAGAGGGTGGTCAGCCACACTGGGACTGAGACACGGCCCAGACTCCTACGGGAGGCAGCAGTTGGGAATCTTGGGCAATGGGCGCAAGCCTGACCCAGCGACGCCGCGTG